>Ga0209389_1000037_pt1 | contig 125897 bp, 119 predicted proteins | sample CowpearedBW_FD_187526 | JGI IMG/M metagenome (GOLD analysis project Ga0209389, IMG submission 187526) | Root nodule microbial communities of legume samples collected from California, USA - Cow pea red BW (SPAdes) (version 2) | ecosystem: Host-associated > Plants > Roots > Nodule | place: USA... | reverse complement strand
TGCGCCCGTGAGGGCAGAAAACCAAGGCTGTGCCTTGGTTATCCAATAATCAGCGGGTGAAAATCGGGCTTTTCGGCATGCCCAAGCCGTCCATTTCCGGCTGATGGGCAACTTGTTCGGAGTTTCCCTAACTGGCGCATAGACTACGATTTTCAAGGCGGACGTGTCGCTCGCTTTGTAGTCGACAGGGGCGAGCTGCTGGCCTGGGGTAATTGGAAGGCCGGAGCGAAGCGATTCATCGAAGACGGGGGAACCGAGATTGATATCGGAGCTGCCTTCGATACGTACCGAAAACAAGTGAAGAGCTTTTACGAGTGGCACAAAGGTCAGGTGCTTGAAGCAAAGGCCCCGTTGCTGCGTACCTATCTTGAATACAAACGGATTCACGATGGGCTCAATCAGCAGATGAAATGGAATGCAATTTTGGGTCACGTGCCCGACTCCCTGAATCCATACCAATACCTTTCCCGGTATCTTTCAACTGCGCAGATGGAGAAGGTTTTGGCCTTCGAACATCGAAGTGAGGCACAAATTGACGCCCTCATCGATGTCCTGGACATGCGAGACTTCTGCAATGCTCAGCTTAGAGCAAAGGTGCAGAAGCTATTTAAACCATTAACTACTGCAGAGTAGCCCGCTGAGCCGCAGCCCAGCTGGCTATAACTAGGTCCAGGCAAAGCGCCTCTCACGCTCGTATTCCATGAGGGCGCCCGTGGATTGAATGTGGCGAGTGCGGCGGGCTCGTCTGAGCATGCCGCCGACGTCGATTAGCAACGGATAATCCCTTTTCAGCTCTTCCAGACTACTCTGGAATATCCGAGCGACTTCAAGCAGTTCCATATTTTTACTCTTCCTGGCCTAGTCACGTCCCTGAGAACGTTTGAATGCGTGCTTTCTCGTATGCCTGATAGTGGGCCTCAAGAAAGAGGATTCGAGGCTTGGGACTGAGAGCGAAAAGGCGCTTCCCATGATAGGCCTGGTACCCGGCATCGTTCACTGAGCTGGCCACCTCGACAGTGAGTGAACGCGGGTTGATCGTCACCAAGTGCGCGTCGAACAGCCGGTGCAGGTCGACTCTGAGCAAAAGCCCGTTGGTGACGTCGTTCGTTTGATCCCCGCGATAGGGAATGATGTGAGCCGCCTCGAGCAGGGTGTCGACAGTGCACCCGGTGATGCAGCACTCCCTACCATATCGCTCGAGCATCGCAGTCCGGAAATTTCCCTGCCCAGGGCGGATCACTGCGACCTGAGAGCGTACAGCCCTTCGATCAACCTTGAGTAAGGCCAGCTCCGCTCCAAGAGCAGCTGCAGGCGCTTGCGCCTGAATCTCCGAAGGCAGGACATCCTCCAACTCAAGAACCAACTCGTGCTGGAGCATCCGGCGGTAGCTAGGTTTCTCAGGTGCCTCTGCAGTCAGCGACCGGAGTATGGCCAGTGTCTCGGCCGCGGCTTCCAACGATGCAAAGCTTTCCGGCCGGTTGTCCCAGGCCTTTCTGAGTTCATCCACGGTGAGCTCGCTCACGGCCGCCAGCGTGAGCCCTGCTGCGTCGCTGTTCGCCACGTCAGGAGCATGCACCGGCGCCACTGTTGCTTCTTCCTGGCCCATCAGCTCTTCCTGCTCCGCTACCGCGAAGATGGCCATGACCTCTGGATGGCCAATGTAGGTGCTGGCGCCGGCGTAAAATTCGTCAATGCCCTCCAGCACCCTGACCAGCGCATACATCTCCGCCGCCGCCTCCGTCGTTCCGCAGCTGTGCGATCGACACGCCCAGGCCTGCACCAGGTCATCAGCGGTAAATTCGAGAAGGTCTTCGACCTCGAGAGCGTAGAGATGCCGCGGCGGATCGTCGGGAAGGGCGGCGGAGGACTTGCCAGGTGAATACGGCGCCGAATGATGAGAAATCGAAACGCCATCGACAGTTACCAAGCCATCGCTGTCTTCAGCCACATAGGTGGTGAACTCGTGAAGGTGCCGATACCAACTACGGTACCCGGCCAAGGTAATTCGCGACTTGCCCGGTTTGAATGTTTTTCGGCTGGGCTTGGCCCGTGGCCGGCTCGCCGGTGTTTTCACGGTGGTCCGTCACTCATGTAATGGCAGCGGAAAGTATACCGTAACGCACCACCAGATTTTTCAGCATGGCTGCCTCAAAAGCAACGCTCAGCCCGGCCATTCCTCCACAGGTTTGACGGAGGAATAGGAACCTGGCCGGTCCAACCGAGCAATTCGGCCAGGCGAGGGCTGAAGACCGAGCCCCTACAATCCCTGTGAAATCTGGTTGCCACAGATAGCGACTTGCGCTTCGTGCTCTCCGTGCGACGCTGGGCCCCATAACGTTCCAAGTTACATCCACAGTGCCGGCGAAGGACCTTTACCTCTGCGGGATCGAGACTGACTGTCCAGGAAGAGCGATGGCCAAGCCCGACATTACCAAGCAGGAAGTCATTCGCAGCTCATTCGGCTGCGAAGGCACGCGTTTGTTCCTGGTCTACGACGCAGGGTCGGGGGCTTATCGGCTCGCAACCCGTTGGCAGTGGCTCGCCGCTTTCGATTCGATCTGGGACGCCTGCGATGCGTTCGAAGCCCTCGAGTTGCTGGCGGGGTGTGAAAAACAGATAGCAGGCCCGATCAAGCATGAGATCAAGCGTGTCCCGCGGCATTCGTTTGGCTCGGCCCAGAACACGATGGGTCGCCTCAATTATCTCATCAACAGCGTTGAGCGTCGCCTACAGGGCCTTCGCCCCATCCGGTGTGGGAGCAAAGGCAGCGTTGAGCGCTGGATCGCGGCGTAGCCGCCAGAGTGGAGAAATAACCATGGCAGCTGAGAAGCCAAGGGTACGAGTAGCAATCGCGTTCGCGCGTAACTTTGCGTCAGGCCTGCTACAGAATGCGGAAGCGAGCCATCAACAGCTCGGCACCACCTTGACCGAAGCAGAGATCACGGTTGTCCAGCAGGAACTGGAGCGGATCAGCCAGCGCCTTCAGGCGACGGTCAATCAAGATGCCCTCGCTTTGGCATAGGCCTCTGGCCAAGCAATCGCTTTTGCCGCCTGTTGTGCGCTGGGCAAAACGATTAGAAAATTCCTAGTACCGCCTAACCCCAGGCCATGCGCTGGGCTTAGGCATTAGAAAGGCGCGGCTTACGCGCCAAGAAAAGGAAATAATCATGGTAGCGAAAAAGGAATGTTACTGGCTGAGACACCAGTGGGTAGACAGTGGCGGGGGCGTGACCGATGTATATGAGCGTAACCAACATTGCTCACGATGCGATACCACACGGGTGTACCGTGATGGGGTGACGGTCGATAAGCCCGGCAAGTTGAAGTACTTCGGGTTGATTGGCGGTGCGCTCATGCTGGCCATAGGAGCTCTATCCATGACTTACGGCACGCACTAGCGTGGCCTGGATGAATGTGGGCTGCGCCTGGTTAAGGTGAACAAAGGCCGCCTCCATCAGCTGACAGCGCCGATCAGCATCGGCTGACGCCAGGCTGCACCCATCGGCGCGGTTTGCAATGATTACCGAGGGCACTCACCAGATTTGCGTGGGTGCCCGGCCTAAGCTGGTCGCTGTTCAACTGGCCGGCAGATTAGCTTAGCGTCCTCCCCTTCCCAGTATTCACGGTTGAGACGTTCTGCGTCGGTCTCCGGAATCAGATGCTGCCAGCGCTGCTGTTCGACTTCTTGCTCTCCAGTTCGTAAGTCGCGGGTGAGGGTGACGCCGGCGGCGGCGAAGCGCTTCCGCACTTTGGCCCAGAAGCCGTGCGACCTCATTACCTCGTACAGCGGCGTTAACGGCAACTGATACCGTGACCATAAAAGCCACAATGCCACCTGGCCGAAGCCTCGCCCCTGGTGCCTCGAATCGATCTCGATGTCGTCAATGTAGAGGCGATCATGCAGCGGGCTGAAGCCATACCAGACCCGCCCAACGTGCTCGCCCTGGTGCTGGATGGCCGCGTCAATATCCGGGCCTGGGAAACAGAAATTGCCGCGTATAGGTTCACTGCGATCGATGACCAGCTGCAATCCCCTCGCCTGGACATCCAACAGGGCTCTCTGACGGCGCTGGAAGAAGTCGCGCATCGGGTCGAAGGTCATCTGGTCACTCATGACGAAAGGCCTTTGCAGGATCACACAGCGCGGTTTATGTAGCACTCTGGCTCAACATGATCGGAACCAAACCGCTCCACCGCCAAGAACCACCAGTTCCCTTTGCGCTTACCAGGATCCGATGCCCTAACTTCACCGGCCTCGAGGCCACGGGGCTTCTGATAAACCACCTGGTCACCGACTACCAGGGCCTTGGCCGGGAGACGTTCAACCAAGTAGCTGTTGCCAGCGGGGTCGCTCATCGCGATCCAAAGCCGCTCACCGCAGGCCAGGCAGGTCCAGGTGCTCGCGTTGACCGCGCTGCGATCAAGACCGCTCGTATCGCAGCCGGCGCAGCTGTAACTTTGGTCATACAGATCGGCAATGCGAAACGACATAGGTCGCCATCCTTGGGTTATTGAACGGCAAGTACTTTATCAGCAGGGAACGCCTCGGGGCACCTTCAGCACCTAAACCATTGCAGGTATTATTTGCTGCCCTACTCCACACCTCCTCAGAACCTTATGACTGAAGAACTAGAGGCCGCAAACCCAGCTGGTGCCCACCCATTCCAGGCAGTGATCGATGAGCTGATGGCTGCCGAGGTTCGCGTTACCGGGTGCGAGAACGCTTACAAGCTGCTGTTCAAGCTCTGCAAGCTCAAGGGCATGCAGATGAATGGCTCCGCAGTTACGGCCGCGAGGAATGGCGGTATCAGTAGAACCAAGGTGGTGACCCAGGCCCGTCAACTGCTGAAGGAGTACCTGGCCACCGGGCTCATTGTTCTGCCTGCACACATCAAGGGGAAAGGCTTAGAGCACAAGTACAAGCACGATGGGGATCCCGAGGCGGGCAGAAACTTCAACCGTGAGGGATGGCGGGCACCCCTCCCGTCGAAGCCGAAGCGGACGAAGCCCGCGAAGAACCAGACTCTTGGCGGCATCCAGTCGGGCCAAAAGCAGGCCAGCAAGACCCTCGCCAACGTCCGCAAGATGGCAACCATTGAGGCTTACGCCAAGGAGCACAACTGCACAATCACCCAGGCGATGATCGCGCTAATGTGATCGGGTATACCAAGACCGCAAACTAATCGCCGGCAGCGAGCATGCCTAGCCAGGCGCGGCCGATCCCGTAGCGCTTCCAGCCAGACATAAAGCGCACTTCAATATGAAACGAATCGAGACCCATCGATTCGGCTTTCAGCCTAGCAACTTAGCGGTCTATCCGTCTCAACCACTCAAGCGCCTTTACCGGCTTGCTTCCCTCGGGAGGATCGCCAGGTGCTTCTGCGTACATAAATAAGCTATCTAAGCTAGCGTGAGTTTCGGCCTCTGCTACCGCGTCAGCGACCGCAGCGAGTACAAAGGCGGGTACCGGAAACTTATTCATAATTAGGAAGCTCGGCCGTACAGTGGATGATCGTTTTCCTAAGCAATCGACTCAGTCTTCAGCACCGTAGTACGCATTACATTTGGGGCACATCCACTTCCCTGCAAAATGAAAGTCAGATGACACATTTGAAAGGCGCACCCGCCGCTCGCCGACGTCCCAACACGAGGTGCAAAATCGCCCCGTCTCACCTTCAAAGCTGTAGACGCCTTCGTTTGTATATGTAGGCTGCCCCACAGCCTTCTGCTTGACCTGTGCTTGAAGAAGGACGATCTGTTCCTGAGCTGCAGCCAGTTTCATTTTGAGTTCGCCAGATTCAAGCTTTGCGTCCCCAAGAGCCGAGTGCAGATCCGCGACGATCATTTTGAAATCAGCGTCGCCAACTTTTTTGGCCAAATCACGAAGTTTGTTAGAAGCGTCCAACGCCTGCTGCAGAATTGCGATGATGTCCATAGTTTTCCTGCTCGTCCCTAGGGAGCGAAAAGCATCCCTCTCTACTGCCGCTACCCAGCTCGATGGCTGGGGTTGGGCATTAGCTAAACCGTTACATGGTCATGGTCTGAATCGGTTGGCACCTTGACACACGGTAAAACCTTAGTCGGTCAAGCATCACACTCACACCTTGATCGGACCGTACATCCCTGTGTAGATTAAGGCGTTCCATATTTTCTTGATCGCCTGGCCGGCTTCTTGGTTTACAAACAAAGATGACCTAGCTCCATGGGGGCTGCCCAGAAAGTACGGGCGCATTGTTTCCCATGTCTCAGCCACTTCAGCCCAACGCCACCCCGGGACCTCTTTTTCCAGGATCAAGGCCATTGCCACTGACAGAGGAATTGTGCCATCCAGCAGGAGCGGTTTATCCCAAGTGCACTTCACTAAAACCGGCGCGGCATTGGGATTATAGAACTGTACATCGAGCCGTTCTGCCGTAACCGTGGCGACGGGGTGATGAGGGAGTGCATTCACCGAGTCGATGACGTCCTGGCCATCACCATAGGGACAGGTAATAAACCCGTTGGCAAAAAAACGGGTGTGATCAATTCCCTTGTACCCACACCCGTTACCGGGAACGATCACTGGGTGCCGGTCATCGTGATGACACACCAAAGGGTGCCATGAAGGGTAGCTGTCGACGACCGGCCCTAGTTCATCCGAAATTTCCCGCAAGGCCTCACGACTGCGGCCGCGCTCTGAATCGTCAATGCTGCGCGATACCAGATAGGCCTCCGCGTACTCATAGCCGGTTTTCGCTGCTTCATCAGCCCTAAATGCCATGTCCACGCTCCACTTGATCAACTCACAGCAAACACAATATACATTATTAGCGCATGAAAATATCATTTCATGCAAAGAAAAATAATTTCATGAACACCTGTTCCAGGTTGACAGCCTACAGAGCGACCTCAAAAGCCCTCCGGATGACGACCTGATCAACGTTCAGATAGGCTTTGCTGTGATCAAGACAGGCGTGCCCGAGGATCGCCTGTACTGTCTCTGCGTCGCCGGTCGCGGCCAAGACTTTTGCAGCAAGTGAGCGCCTGCCACTGTGGGACGAACCCTGTTTGATACCCGCCTGCCGGTAGAGTCTGCTGATCGTCTGTTGCAGCGCATCGCAGGCCCGGGACACCTCGGGTCCACTGTCCAACTGGCGATGTTTGAACGTGAGTTCAAAGGCTTGCCCTTTGTGCGTCATGACAAGTTTTGAACCGGGGCGCAGCCCTCGATATTCATCTTTACCGGAAAGCCCCCAGCGGCGATGGGATCGCAAGACCAACCACGCATCCAGCGCGGCAAGGCATCGTGCATGCGTGAGGTAAATGTCTCTTGGTCGGCATCCCTTCGTAATTTCTCCGCTCAGATACACTTCGGGCTTGATTGCACCACTCGGATAAAGCACGTCGGACACCTCAAGCAAGGCCAGTTCCGTCACGCGTATGCCAGTTGTATGAGTTAGCCAAAGCAACATGACATCACGCTCGGGCAGACGCCCTGTGACGGATGCAACTCGAATCAGGGTGTTTGAATTGTGCAGGGCGAAGCGAGGCGGCACGGCGGGGAAGCATGGGAAAAGCTCTCTGTTGGGGTTGAACGCGGATCTGCATCGATCCTTAGAGAGTGGGTAATAGGCCTCCGAGGAAGCCTATCACCAATGGTTTCGCGGTGTTCACGGAAAATTAGTGGTATTCCAGCGTCTGCAACCCACTTAACGCTTGCTACCAATATCAAGAAAGTCTGACATTATTAAAAACTAATCGCTAACAACCCCCACACTGGAGATTACCATGATTATTGCAGAACTCGCCGGCTGGACATGCCGCCAGATCGATGGAAGTTTTCTTGTTATCGCAGAGACATGTCATATAGTGACCACTTTCAACGGTGCATGAATGGCAAGATTCTTTGTAGGACCCAGGCGGAGAAAATTGTGGAGGACAGTCGTGCGCGTCACAAAGCGCAATTATGGCATGAGGGATAATCAAGGGTAGCTTGTCCGAGGACTTGAATGGGACCGTTTCATCGGCATGAGCATAAACGCCCAAGACTAAGGCTATGGAAGCAAGTGCCAATAAAAATCTGTTCACTTTCAATCTCCTTTAAAAAGTTCCGTTTAATGGTTGACCCTCGTTTGCTCTTGATGCCGAGACGCAATAAAAGGAATTTGCATAGTCTTGGCAATTTCCAGAAAGACGCACACACAAAGTATATCCTTCCCCTTGCGTCCACTGCTGTCCAGCGCTCACTGGTCCGGGTGAACCCGGAACATTCGGATACGTGCTTGGATCAAGATTCCGAACTGGAGGCGCTACACGTATGTCAGCCAAACAACGATCCTGGCTGGACGTTAGAACTGGGTATTCAGCATAGGCATTGGAAAAAACCAATATTGCTAAGAGAGCGACACTCATGACTATGCGCATAAAGGGTCTCCTGTCTAACCTAATAAGGAATAGCAGGGATCTTGAAAATCTATAGACTGATTTCCAATATAAATTACTTCCTCTCGTAATAATTGTTGCTTAACTGTTCAAAGGGTGGTCACCGAAACTGGGCTAAGGTTTCGAGGTCGCCGCGCTCGTCGGCGTTGATCTCGCGGCGCACCCAGGCGGCATCGATGTGCCCGTAGAGACGCCCGCGCAGCACGTGCAGCTGCTCCACCTGCAGCTCGTCTTCCTCCTCCGCGTCATGCAGCGCCTGGGTGTGCTGCTGCAGCTCCTCTAGCACTGCAGCAGGGAAAAGGCGGCGGCGCGGTGCAGCCGAGAGATGATGTCCTGCAGGAAATCGGGCAGTTGCTGCAGGCGGGCGGCGTGCTCGGCGCGCATCCGGTTCAGTTCTTGTTCGTCGCTCATGGGTTACCTGGTGTGAGGGTCGAGGTGCGCATAAACCAGACCCGATTATTTTGGGGTCCATCCTGACGGGATCTAGTTGCCGCTGGCATGCAAAAAGACCCCCGCGCCGGCTGGTAACGGGGGCATCGATTTAACAGAGCCAGGGGTTCGGTTTAGTGGCCGAGCGCCTTGACGCAACTGTCGATCATCCCCTGCAGCAGACGGCTAAGGGCCTGCGCCTCGGTCTCGCTGATCAGGCTCGGCGACAGCGCCTCCAGGCGGCCGCGCAGCGGCGGCTCCAGGGCCAGCAGGTCGTCCAGGGTGGGCGTCTCGCTCAACGCGGCCAGGGCACGGTAGAACGCGGCGAGGTCGGCCACGCGGGTCTGCTCGAAGGCAGTCATGGAATCGGGGGTAATCTCGGTCATCGGTGTAGGACTTGAATACGGTTGGAGTGGGTTCAATAATCACGGGAAAGCTTGCGCGAGTGACCGGCAACGCTCAGCGGCGGCGCCTCAACGGTGTATTCGCCGGCACTCAGGCCAGTATCGATGCGCAGGTTGAGGAAACTGACTTATCGGCACACCAGGGCAGTCAATCAGTACGTTCAGCCAACCTTGCCGTGAAGTATGGGTTGTGCCCGCACATAAGCGACCACGGATCGTTTGGCCCAGACTTTGTAAGCTCAAGATGCGAAGCGTACAGCTTCGATCTCCTATGTGCTATTGCGCTTATGATTTCTCTCCGACAGGCCATGTTTGGCCACCAGGAATTTGAGAAGGTCCCCCACCCGCCCCTCTGGGAGCTGGCTGCACGGCACTTCCTGCGAAAAGATGTTGGTGGTGCTTTGCCAACCTTCGATAATCCATACACGCTTCGCCATGGTGCATGCCTCTGTACGGAACCGCCGTTGCCAAATAGTTATTTTAACTTAAACACCGCATCGTCAACCTGCCTCTTTAAGACCACCTCTGCAATAAGAGTACGATGCGCCTTGAAAAACTTCTGAACCTGATTTCCCGCAATAGGTAGTCCATCAGTGGTAGCCGCGTCGATACTCGTGTAGCCGACAGGTATCCTCGGAGGCTCGAAGACCGGCGCGGCCGATATACTTAGATAAAGAGTATCAACTGTGTACTTTTCTATGATGGCCGTTAAGTCTTTGATGGATATATAAAGCGATCTATACGCACTATTGTCCTCATAAGCATGAACGGCACTAAAAACATCTTCATAAATTTCTTTTTCGAATTTCTTATCCGTATTTGTTTTCCTATACATCTCTATGAAGTAATCCGTGATGTCATGTGCAAAATTATCGCTTGCATGGGTAACAAGGTTCAGGTACCGAGGCGATCGATCCTCCACGAATGGGTCGAAGGTGTGAATCTCATCTTGCCAAGAAAATTTATTGTTATTTTCTGGAAACTCCTGGTCATTCACCGTCAGGGCGCGTTTTATTAAGGCAAGCGTATTCGGGTTTTTAGCTCCACCATCTTTTAAAGCGATGGTACTGTGATTCTCATGATCAACAATACCGAACGCGATATCACCTTTGGATTCGATGAGTTTCCAACCTTCGTTTTCAACCTGTTGCTCCGAATTCAATGACAGTTGTAACAAAGCGCAGTTCAGGTTAGCCGTGCTAATTCGTACCGTTCCGTCACCACCGTCCTCATTCGCGATGGCCTGGACGCCGTCATACCCAACATTCCCTACTAGTACAGTAGCGAGGATCTTGCCAGCACCATACCAAGTGGCTGTTGAGAATAGGTCTTTCTTGGCGAGCTCAGCGGTGTAGGGCGAACCCAGTTCCAGCCCCTTTAGAATTTCGGTACCAGTCTGCCCTTTAAATTTACCCCAGCCTTTGATGGCGCGACCGAGGAATGATCGACCTTTGTGGGCAAGAGGGGAGCCGAAATTCGCCGGTGCTAGCATCAGGAAATGAAGGATTGGCACGGTATCACTTTGATAGAAACGGGTCATCCAGTCACGAACTACCAACGCGCCAGTACTATGTGTCACCACATCGACTGACCTAGGCTCAGTTGGCAGCTTGTGTTTTAACCATGCACGCTGCATGGCTACGGCAATATCGGCGTAGGTTACATTGTCCTGAAGAGATATCCAGTCAGCAATATTAATTTGTATTGGCGGTCTTTGAGACCATTTTGCTATTTCGGCCGCCAGTTTTCGAAATGAATTTCCATCATCGCTCCACCCGTGAACGATAACAATATGCCTAGACATAAAGCCTCCTGGGATGCTGCCGATAGCCGCTCGATTTTCTTTTTCAGCCGTTGCTGCCTTTGGAGCCTTACGCTGGAGTTTCTTTATTTCCTCTCGAAGTTTTTCAGGAAGTCCCCCGACCAACTCCGAAAGTTGAATGAACTTATTTTGATATCCCTGCTTCTGGATTAAATACATTGGATCAGGCCTACCGCTGACAGCCCGTAGGTCGACCTCAATCTTTAATCGTGCCAGATCAGTTATCAAAGCCTTTAATTTTTTGTCCATGACCACCAATCCATGCGGGCTAAGTCTGAGAGCTTAGCTCAAGATAGAATCACGTCAGCGACCTAAAAAAAAGGCGACCTCATGAGAGGTAGCCTTTGATGAGTTAAGCAAATAGATCCGAGATCGCCAAAGTTTGTGTTGCAGCTTTGTCCTTCATCGATGCCAGGATCTGTTCGTGCTCGGCGTTGCTGATCGAATGATGGCGGATGTAGGAGCGCAGATCGGTACCGGTTAGATCGCGCTGCATGCGGTGCCAGAATTGCGCTCGTCGAGCCATTGCGTCGTAATCAGCAGCCTTGCCTTTGGCCAACTTGACCATGCCGTTGTTCAGGTAGAACTTGGCGCTGTCAGTTGGAGCCAGGCTTTTGGACATCGCGTGGAACGCCTCATCGAACTCGTCCACGAAACAGACCGCATCCGCCGGGTCGATTTCCGTTTCCTCGGCTTCTTCGTAGTAGACGATGTTGCGATCCTTGCCCTCAAAGCGGTCACGGATGGTTCGCATCGCCGGCCGTCAGGTGTCGAAAATAGTTAGAACACTTAAATTATTGATTGCGCGAAGAAAAAATTCACTTAACAGTTAGCAAGGCTCCAGAACCTACGAGTGGTAAACGTAGCAGGTGTTCAGGAAGTTATCGCGGGGCGTCTGTAACAGGGGATGTTTACAGCCTGAACCGTCCCTTTCGCGGGCTGCCGGCAAAAAGGCCGGTTCAGGCGACCCATCAAAGGGAGGGGGCGGCGGCCTCGACCGGCTGGGCATCCTGCTGCACCTGAATGGGTGCAGCTTCCGCCGGCGGGGCCACAGGCTGCGAACCTTGGCTGTCATCCAGCACCGGCGCCGCTGCCGCCTCGCTGGCCGGGGCTACCCCCGCAGGTGCAGGCGTCGCCTCAACCAACGGTGCAGCTGCCGGGGCCGGCGCCACCGGGTTTGCCGCCGCTTGCTCCGGAAGCCCAAGGTCAGCCGCCGGTTTTTCAACCTTCGGCGCTGGCTCTTCGACCTTGGCCTTGCTCACTTTTTTCGGCTTGGGCAGGTAGCTCTCCACCAAGGCGAAATAGCGGTCATAGAACTGCGCTGCGGTCACCGTCTCACTGGCCACCTTGACCATCGAGTCGTCACTGGAGCCGATCGGCATCGACACCGAACCCAGCACCCCCACGCCCAGGCTGGCGGAGGTGTTGGACTTTTTCAGCGCATAGCGGTCCTGGAGGGCGTTGGCGAACATGGTCGAGCGCTGATCGTCGCTCACGTCCGGCGCACAGGTGACATTGAAGCTGATCTGCAGGTGGTTCTCGCTGTTTTGCTGAAAGCTCTTGTTACCCACCACCTGGTTGGCGCCGCTGCTGGTGATGATGTATCCCTGGCTAAGCAAAGCACGCCGGGCGGCCTCGCAAGAGCCAGCATCGCTCACCGGAAAGCTGCGCGAGAAGGTACCCGAGTCATCGAAGTTCTCGTGCTCGTAGACGGCCGCTTTTTTCGAGGAACAACCGGTCACGCCCGCCAGCACCAGGGCCAGCCCGAGCGCACCAAAGACGGAAGATCTGGTCATTGCGAATTCCGGGTATGTCGGGAAAGTGCCTATTGTGCAACACAGCAGGCAGGCACAGGAACCGCTGGTCGGTGAAGAATCTGTCAGGCTGGTGTAAATCTGGGTAAAGGCAGGCACTTGCCAGGCGCACCAACGAAAAAAGCGACCCGAAGGTCGCTTTAACGTTGCTTCAAGGCGTTCATGGGGCCTTAAAGCGAAGATGGCGCAGCGGACGGGACTCGAACCCGCGACCCCCGGCGTGACAGGCCGGTATTCTAACCGACTGAACTACCGCTGCGTATCATTCAGGCTTGCGCCCGATTGAAACCTGGGTCTACCCTTCCGGCGCGATGGCCTCTGGGCAGGCACAAAAAAAGCGATAACGCGATCGCTTCTCTTGTGTTTGCTTCAAGGTGTTCTAGGGACCTTGAAACGAAGATGGCGCAGCGGACGGGACTCGAACCCGCGACCCCCGGCGTGACAGGCCGGTATTCTAACCGACTGAACTACCGCTGCGTATCGTTCAGGCTTGCGCCCGATTGAAACTGGGATCAGCCCAAGGCGTGTGCCTTGTGGCTTCAGACCGGTGCCAGGCACCCATCTGTTACTGAAAAATGGCGCAGCGGACGGGACTCGAACCCGCGACCCCCGGCGTGACAGGCCGGTATTCTAACCGACTGAACTACCGCTGCGCAGTGCGTTCCTCTCTGGCTATCGGCTTCTTGCGAATCCGATGCTCCAGGAACATCTCAGGAAGTGGTGGGTGATGACGGGATCGAACCGCCGACCCTCTGCTTGTAAGGCAGATGCTCTCCCGGCTGAGCTAATCACCCTCGCGATGTTGCTTGTTGCGTTTGCTTCGCTGAGGCCGCGAAATTTACGCAGGTGGCGAAGCTAAGTCAATAGCCCCATTGAATTTTTTTCAAAAAGGCAACGTGAGGTTATTGCCTGTGCCGGCCTCTTCGCGGGTAAACCCGCTCCTACAGTCGGACATTAACCGTTGTAGGAGCGGGTTTACCCGCGAAGAGGCCGGCACAGTTTAAACAAGGTGCTCAGCTATAGATCATCTTGCGGGTCATGCCGCCATCGACCACAAACTCCTGGCCGGTGACAAATGCCGCCTGGCGTGACAGCAACCAGGCAACCATGGCCGCGACATCTTCCACGGTCCCTACCCTGCCCGTTGGGTGCTGGGCATGGTCAGCTTCGCTCAACGGCTCGGCACGGCGCTGCGACGGATCACGGGCATCGATCCAACCCGGGCTCACCGCATTGACGCGAATCTCCGGGCCCAGGCTCATGGCCAGGGCATGGGTCAAAGCCACCAGGCCGCCCTTGCTTGCTGCGTAAGCCTCGGTGTCGGGTTCGGACTGCCGAGCACGGGTAGAGGTCAGGTTGACGATCGCCCCATTGTGCGCACGCAGGTACGGCGCACAATGCTTGGCCAGCAGCATGGGGCCGCTGAGGTTGACCGCCAGCACCCGGTTCCATTGGGCCAGGCTCAGGCTTTCCAGCGTCTGGTTGTGCGGGTTGGCAATGGCCGCATTGCACACCAGCGCGTCCAGCCGGCCGAACTGCCCGAGCACTTCGGACACGCCGGCACTGACCTGGGCCTCGTCGGCAACGTCCATGGTGATGAACCAGGCGTTGTCGCCCAACGCCTTGGCCGCTTTGGTACCACGCTGGCGGTCCAGATCACTCAGTACCACTTGCCAGCCTTCGCAGATCAGCCATGCGGCAATGCCAAGACCGATGCCGCGGGCCGCGCCCGTGACCAAGGCTACCCGGCCATTGTGGCCCGGGGTGCTGCCGCTGATTTCGATCACAATGCCGCCAGCCCGCGCGCCAGGTCAGCCTGCAGGTCGGCCACGTCTTCCAGGCCCACGGCAACGCGGATCAGGCTGTCGCGGATACCCGCCGCTTCACGCTCCTGCGGCGACAGGCGACCGTGTGAGGTGGTCGCCGGATGAGCGATGGTGGTTTTGCTGTCACCCAGGTTGGTAGTGATGGAAATCACACGGGTAGCGTCGATGAAACGCCACGCGCCCTCTTTGCCACCCTTGACCTCGAAGCTGACCACTGCACCAAAACCGCTCATCTGGCGCTTGGCCAGTTCGTGCTGCGGGTGGCTGGGCAGGCCGGCGTAATGCACCTTTTCCACGCCGTCCTGCTGCTCCAGCCATTCGGCCAGGGCCTGAGCGCTTTCGCAGTGTGCACGCATACGCAGGCGCAGCGTTTCCAGGCCCTTGGTGAAGATCCAGGCGTTGAACGGGCTGAGGGTTGGACCTGCGGTTCGCAGGAAACCCACCACTTCTTTCATTTGCTCGGCACGGCCGGCAACCACACCGCCCATGCAGCGGCCCTGGCCGTCGATGAACTTGGTGGCCGAGTGGAACACAATGTCGGCACCCAGCTTCAGCGGCTGCTGCAACGCCGGGGTACTGAAACAGTTGTCCACCACCAGCATGGCACCCTGAGCATGGGCGATTTCGCTGAGCGCAGTGATATCGACCAACTCGGCCAGCGGGTTGGAAGGCGATTCGACGATCAGCAGCTTGGTGTTGGCCTTGATGGCCTTTTCCCAACCGGTGAGGTCGACCAGTGGCACGTAGTCCACCTGTAGACCAAAGCGCTTGAAGTACTTCTCGAACAGGCTGATGGTGGAGCCGAATACGCTCTGCGACACCAGCACATGGTCACCGGCACTGCACAGCGACATGACCACGGCCAGGATCGCCGCCATGCCGGTGGACGTACCCACGGCCTGTTCGGCACCTTCCATGGCCGCCAGGCGCTCCTCGAAGGCACGCACCGATGGGTTGGTGTAGCGCGAATAGACGTTGCCCGGCGTTTCGCCGGCAAAGCGCGCAGCAGCATCGGCTGCCGTGCGGAACACATAGCTGGAGGTCAGGAACAGCGCTTCGCTGTGCTCACCTTCCGGGGTACGGTTTTGACCAGCGCGAACCGCCAGGGTGTCGAAACCGACACCCTCGAGGTCACTGTCCAGTCGCCCGGCATCCCATTGATCCGTCATGCCGTCGCTCCCAAAATCAGTTGTTGTAAAGGTCGATGATCGCGCTGACGGCCTGGTTCTTGACCTTGGCCAGGTCATTACGGGCCTGCTCGATGCGGTCGAGGTAGGCTTCGTCGATATCGCCAGTGACGTATTCGCCGTTGAACACCGCGCAATCGAACTGCTCGATCTTGATCTTGCCGCCGCCGACCGAGTCGATCAGGTCTGGCAGGTCCTGATAGACCAGCCAGTCGGCGCCAATCAACTCACCCACCTGTTCGGTGGTGCGGTTGTGGGCGATCAGTTCGTGAACACTCGGCATGTCGATGCCGTAGACGTTGGGGTAGCGTACTGCAGGGGCCGCGGAGCAGAAGTAGACATTCTTGGCGCCAGCTTCGCGGGCCATCTGGATGATCTGCTTGCAGGTGGTGCCGCGCACGATCGAGTCGTCCACCAGCATCACATTCTTGCCGCGGAACTCCAGCTCGATGGCGTTGAGCTTCTGACGCACCGACTTCTTGCGCGCGGCCTGGCCGGGCATGATGAAGGTACGGCCGATGTAACGGTTCTTGACGAAACCTTCGCGGAACTTGACGCCCAGCCGGTTGGCCAGTTCCAGCGCGGCAGTGCGACTGGTATCCGGGATCGGGATGACCACGTCGATATCATGATCGGGGCGCTCGCGCATGATCTTGTCGGCCAGCTTTTCACCCATGCGCAGACGCGCCTTGTACACCGAGACCCCATCGATGATCGAGTCCGGGCGCGCCAGGTAGACGTGCTCGAAGATGCACGGCTGCAGCTTCGGCGCTTCGGCGCATTGCTTGGTGAACAGCTGGCCTTCTTCGGTGATGTACACCGCTTCGCCCGGTGCCAGGTCGCGGATCAGGGTGAAGCCGAGCACGTCCAGGGCGACGCTTTCCGACGCGATCATGTACTCCACACCTTCGTCGGTGTGACGCTGACCGAACACCACCGGGCGAATGCCGTGGGGGTCGCGGAAACCGACGATGCCGTAGCCGGTGATCATGGCCACCACGGCGTAACCGCCAACGCAGCGGCTGTGCACATGGGAGACCGCAGCGAACACGTCTTCTTCGGTCGGCTGCAACTTGCCGCGCACCGCCAGTTCATGGGCGAACACGTTCAGCAGCACTTCCGAGTCGGAGTTGGTGTTGACGTGGCGCAGGTCGGACTCGTAGATCTCCTTGGCCAACTGCTCGACGTTGGTCAGGTTGCCGTTGTGAGCCAGGGTGATGCCGTAAGGCGAGTTGACGTAGAACGGCTGGGCCTCGGCCGAGGTCGAGCTGCCCGCAGTGGGGTAGCGCACGTGGCCGATGCCGATGTTGCCTACCAGGCGCTGCATGTGGCGCTGCTGGAACACGTCGCGCACCAGGCCATTATCCTTGCGCAGGAACAACCGGCCGTCATGGCTGGTCACGATACCGGCAGCGTCCTGGCCGCGGTGCTGGAGGACCGTAAGCGCGTCATACAGCGCCTGATTGACGTTCGACTTACCGACGATACCGACGATGCCACACATGCGACGCAACCCCTACTTTGATGAAACTTGAGTGAATAGCGCTCAGGGCTTGGACGGCCCGAGCAACTGTTCCTTGAACGGAAGATCAGCCGGAGTGCTGATCAGCCCACTGGGCGTCCATTGGCCGGTGAAACCCAGAATCAGGTTTTTCGACCAGTCGGCGACCAAGAGAAATTGTGGTATCAGGCGTGATTCCTGCCACCAGGTGTCTTGTTGAACCGGCCCCAGGCTGATCAGGCCTATGGCCACCACTACCAGCAAGGCCCCGCGCGCAGCACCGAAGGCCATGCCCAGGAAACGATCGGTGCCGGACAGCCCGGTCACGCGGATCAGCTCACCGACAAGGAAGTTGACCATGGCCCCCACCAGCAAGGTGGCGACGAAAAGAATGGCGCAGCCAGCGATGACGCGCATCGATGGCGTCTGGATATAGCTCTCAAGATACACCGAGAGCGAACCGCCGAACATCCAGGCAACCGCACCGGCAATGATCCAGATGAGCAAGGACAAGGCCTCCTTGACGAAGCCGCGCTTGAGACTGATCAGTGTGGAGACGGCGATGATCGCGATGATCGCCCAATCAACCAAGGTAAATGCCACGGTGCTGCCTGCAGACGTTTGAGGCGGCGCATTTTACCAGAGCGGCGGGCCGGGAGTAAGCGGAATGTCAGCTGGATTGGTGTTGGGCCATTGGCAGGCAAACCCGCCCCCAACTGGTTCTGGCTGAGCCTTGCAGCGGCGCAGTACCTGCAGGAACGGGCTCACCCGCGAATGGGCGGCATGGCCGCCCCCCGGGGAATCAGCTGCGCTCAGGCTGGAAGCGCACCACAAAGCCCTTGAGGCTGTTCTGACGGTTGATGGCGTCACGCACGCGCTCGGCTTCGGCGCGCTCGATCAACGGCCCCACGTACACGCGGTTCATGCCACCCGCCGTACGGATATAGGCGTTGTAACCCTGGCTACGCAGGGTTTGCTGCAGCTTTTCGGCACCGGCGCGGTTGGACAGGCTGGCCAGCTGGATCGACCAACTGACGGGCAGGCCATTGGCGTCGATCTTCGATGGCGCGGCAGGCGCTGGTGTTGCAGCAGCCTTGGCCTCCACCTTGGGCGCGGGTGCCTGCGGCTTGGGCGGTTGAACCTGCGCCTGGGTCTGCGGCGACGGGGTGATTGGCTGGCTGGGCGTACTCGCCGGCGCAGTGGCCTCGTCGATCACCACCGGCGCCGGCTGCACCTCCTGCGCAATAACCTGTGGCTCCGGCACGGCAACCGGCTCCACCTTCACTTCCGGTAGGCTGGGCATGGCCGGTGCCTGCGGGGCTTCGACGTGCACCTGGCGCATCTCGTCCTCGCGGGTAAACAGCATCGGCAGGAAGATAACCGCCAGCGCCACCAGCACCAGCGCACCCACCATGCGCTGTTTCATCCCTTTATCCAGCACAGCCATCTATTCCACCCTCCTGGGCGTGCCGCTCCAGCCATTCCAGCGCCTGGGCGACACAGAAAAACGAACCGAACAGCAGGATCTGATCATCCGCCGTCGCCTGCGCACATTGCCCTTCAAGGGCGGCGTCGACGCTGGCATAAGACTTCACCGTGGCACCGAGGTTCGCCAAGGACGAGGCCAGTTCTGCGGCCGGGCGACTGCGCGGGGTATCCAGCGGCGCCACCGCCCAGTCGTCGATGAGGCCCTGCAGCGGCGCGATAACGCCCTCCAGATCCTTGTCGGCGAGCAGGCCAAACACCGCGAGGCGGCGCCCCTTGAGCGGCCGGGCCGCCAGGCGCCTGGCCAGGTACTGCGCCGCATGCGGGTTATGCCCGACATCCAGCAGCAACGCTACCGGCTTACCCTGCCAGTTCAACAGACGGAGGTCGAGACGCCCAGTGATACGGGTATCCAGCAACGCCTGGCGAACTTGCACCGCGTCCCACGGCAGCCCCATCAGCAGGTAAGCCTGCAAGGCCAGCGTGGCGTTTTCCATGGGCAGGTCTAGCAAAGGCAGGTCACGCAGCTCGACCTGCGCACCATCGGCGGCAGTACCACGCCAGCTCCAGCAGCCTTCGGCGCTGGTCAGGTCGAATTCCCGACCACGCAGGAACAGTGGCGCGGCCAGTTCGGCGGCCTTGTCCAGCAACGGCCCGGGCGGATCCAGATCACCGCACAGGGCCGGCTTGCCCGGGCGGAAGATGCCAGCCTTCTCGAAGGCCACCAGCTCGCGGGTATCACCCAGGTAATCAACATGGTCGACACCGATGCTGGTCACCAGGGCGAAGTCGGCATCCACTACGTTGACGGTATCCAGGCGGCCACCCAGGCCCACCTCCAGCACCACCGCATCCAGCTGCGACTGGTAGAACAACCAGAACGCGGCCAACGTCCCCATCTCGAAGTAGGTCAGGGAAATATCGCCCCGCGCCGCCTCGACGGCGGCGAAGGCTTCGCACAGGCGCTCATCGCTGGCCTCTTGGCCATCGATCACCACCCGCTCGTTGTAACGTAGCAGGTGCGGCGAACTGTACACACCGACCTTGAGCCCCTGGGCACGCAGCAACGACGCCACAAAGGCGCAGGTCGAACCCTTGCCGTTGGTGCCGGTCACTGTCACCACGCGCGGCGCCAGCTTGCCCAGCGCCAAGCGGGCAAGCACCTTCTGCGACCGCTCCAGGCCCATGTCGATGGCCGAGGGGTGCAACTGCTCGAGGTAGGCGAGCCATTCGCCCAGGGATCGTTGTTTCATCACGCGACGGCAGCCGCCTCACGCGCTTCTTCCGGCGTTTGCTGACCGGTCATCTGCGCCAGCAGGCGGGCCAGACGCGGGCGCAATTCGCCACGGGAGATGATCAGGTCGATGGCACCGTGCTCCAGCAGGAACTCACTGCGCTGGAAGCCTTCAGGCAGCTTCTCGCGTACGGTCTGCTCGATCACGCGTGGGCCGGCGAAACCGATCAGGGCCTTCGGCTCACCGACGATGACGTCGCCGAGCATGGCCAGGCTGGCGGAAACACCGCCATACACCGGGTCGGTCAGGACCGAGATGAACGGGATGCCTTCTTCGCGCAGGCGCGCCAGCACGGCAGAGGTCTTGGCCATCTGCATCAGCGAGATCAGCGCTTCCTGCATGCGCGCCCCCCCCGAAGCGGAGAAGCAAACCATTGGGCAGCGGTTTTCCAGGGCATAGTTGGCCGCGCGGACGAAGCGCTCGCCGACGATGGCACCCATGGAGCCGCCCATGAACGAGAACTCGAAGGCGCTAACCACGATCGGCATGCCCATCAGGGTGCCGCTCATGGAGATCAGCGCGTCTTTTTCGCCAGTCTGCTTCTGCGCAGCGGTCAGGCGGTCCTTGTACTTCTTGCCATCACGGAACTTCAGGCGGTCTACCGGTTCCAGGTCAGCGCCCAGTTCGGCCCGGCCTTCGGCGTCAAGGAAGATGTCGATGCGCGCACGTGCGCCGATGCGCATGTGGTGATTGCACTTGGGGCAGACATCCAGGGTCTTTTCCAGCTCCGGACGATACAGCACGGCCTCGCAGGACGGGCACTTGTGCCACAGGCCCTCAGGCACCGAGCTCTTTTTCACCTCGGAACGCATGATCGAAGGGATCAGTTTGTCGACTAACCAGTTGCTCATGCTTTCTTTCTCCAGTATTGGCAGGCGGGGGACGGCGTCACCGGCCCTACCCTGCCCTTGAGCTCAAAATCTTTTATGAAACGATGGTGGACCGGCCGCCGGGGTTTCCAGCGCGCCACTCCACCGCTAATGTGTTGTTTGCCACCACAGGTGCTGGCAGCGGCCCGCAGGGCTGCGAAAGCTATGGACGATGGCGCGCAGCCAGCCGTCACATCTGCCATCAAGCCTGTTTCACCGCACGCATGAAGGCCTCGATCTTCGCCGCGTCCTTGATGCCCTTGGCCTGTTCGACGCCACCACTGACATCCACCGCATAAGGCTTTACCCGGGCAATGGCCTGGCCAACGTTATCGGCCGACAGCCCACCCGCGAGAATGATCGGCTTGCCAAGACGCGCCGGTACCAATGACCAGTCGAACGCCTCGCCGGTTCCCCCTGGCACGCCTGGCACATAGGTGTCCAACAAAATGCCGCGGGCACCCGCGTAACGCTGACAGGCCGCCTCCAGGTCATCGCCAGGGCGCACACGCAGGGCCTTGATCCAGGGGCGGTGGTAGCCTTCACAGTCCTGCGGGGTTTCATCGCCGTGAAACTGTAGCAGGTCCAGCGGAACCACTTCGAGGATCTCGTTCAGCTCACAGCGCGAGGCATTGACGAACAGCCCGACCGTGGTCACGAACGGCGGCAGCTCGGCAATGATCGCCCGCGCCTGGCGCACGTCCACCGCCCGCGGGCTCTTGGCATAGAAGACGAAGCCGATGGCATCGGCCCCCGCTTCGGCAGCGGCCAGTGCGTCTTCGATGCGGGTAATCCCGCAGATCTTGCTGCGAACATTGCTCATGGAACAAGAACCCTGATTGTTGCGGCGAAAGGGCGGATGTTAGCAAATGGCTTTTCGCTCGTCAGTCTGCCAACGCCTCGTAACCACTCAAAAAGTGTGGACCGATGTAACGCTTGGGCAACGCAAACGCTTCGGGGTACTCCACCTGCACCAGGTAAAGCCCGTATGGGTGGGCCGTTACCCCACCTTCACGGCGGTTGCGCCCTTCCAGCACCTCGCGCGCCCAGGCAACCGGACGCTCGCCGGCGCCGATGGCCATCAGCACACCGGCAATGTTACGCACCATGTGGTGCAGGAAGGCGGTGGCACGCACGTCCAGCACGATCATCTGGCCATGGCGGGTAACACGCAGGTGGTAGATGTGCTTGATCGGTGATTTGGCCTGACACTGGCTGGCACGGAAGGCGCTGAAGTCGTGGGTACCCAGCAGGAACTGCGCCGCCTCGGCCATGCGATCGACGTCCAGCGGACGGTGGTTCCAGGTCACCTCTTCGGCCAGGTGCGCCGGGCGAATCGGGTCGTTGTAGATGACGTAGCGGTAGCGCCGGGCGCAAGCCTTGAAGCGGGCATGAAAGTCGGCCGGCATTGGCCGCGACCAGACCACACTGATGTCGTGCGGCAGGTTGAAGTTGGTGCCCATGGTCCAGGCGCGCTCGTCACGCACGGCACGGGTATCGAAGTGCACGACCTGCCCGCAGCCGTGAACGCCGGCGTCGGTACGCCCGGCGCAGACCACCGAAATCGGCTCGTTGGCGACCTTGGACAGCGCTTGCTCCAGGGCTTGCTGGACACTCGGCACGCCGCTGGCCTGACGTTGCCAGCCGCGGTAGCGCGCGCCTTTGTATTCCACGCCCAGGGCGATGCGGGAGTAGCCTTCGGCCGCGGATTCGGCGGTAGCGGTGTCGATGATGTCCAAGAGCATGAAACCTGTGGGGTGTACGGAATGGCGGGGATTATAACGACAACGGCAGCCTCGTAGGGCTGCCGGTGGTTGCACACTGCATGTGCGGGCCTCTTCGCGGGCGCGGTCAGCCCGCCAAGAGGCCTGACCTGCTTGCATCAGACCAGCCGGGAGAGCATGTCCTCGGCTTCCTGACGCTGGCTGTCGTCGCCATCCTTGACCACTTCGTCGAGGATGTCACGCGCGCCCTGGCTGTCACCCATGTCGATATAGGCACGGGCCAGGTCGAGCTTGGTGGCGACTTCGTCACTGCCGGAGAAGAAGTCGAAGTCCAGGTCGTCCAAAGGCTCGGGCTCGGGCTGCGCCACCGCGTCTTCGCTGGTGAAGTGCGGCTCCAGCGATGGCGTTTCGAGGCTCTGCGACAGCTTGTCCAGCTCGGCGTTGACGTCATTGAGCTCCGAGGCAAAGCTCTTGGCGGCCGGCGAATCGTCTTCCAGCGACAGGGACAAGTCGAAGTCCGATGGCAGGTCGAACTCGGAGACCGGGTCAAACTCCGGCTCGCTGTCGAAGGCAGCCAGTTCGGACGCGACATCCAGTGGATCTTGCTCCAGCGCCTCCGGGGCAGCCGGGGCAACCGGCTCGCTGACGTCGAGGTCGAAATCAGACAGGTCCACGGCAGGCTGAGGCTCGGCCTGAGCCAGCATAGCCTCGAAATCAGCGTCGGCGTCGGCTTGCAGCTCGGCATCCACGGCAAAGGGCTGTTCTTCTGGCGGAGCTTCTTCCTGTACGGGCTCATCCAGCACAGGCTCAGCGATTACCAGCTCGTCGGGTACGCCCCCCTGTGCGATCGGCTCGTCCAGCACGGACGCGGCCAGCGGGTCTTGATCGGCCAGGTCTTCACCCAGGCTCAGGTCGAAGGCGCTGTCCAGATCCTGCTCGGCCAGGTCCGTTGCATCGAGCGTTGGCACTTCATCGAAGGCGTCCAGCTCAGCGTCAGGCTCTGCTTGCGCGACAGCCTCTGGCTCAGCCTCCACGTGCGGCTCGAACCCGGACAACTCGTCAGGCACCACATCGGCAACCACCGGCGCTTCGGGCTCATCGTGCAGCAGCTCTTGCACGTACTGCTCATCCATTTCGGCAGCCAGCGCCGCCGCACCCAGGCCGGCAGCAGCCAGGCCGAGCATGGCGGGGTAACGCTCTTTCAGGCTGGCGACTTCAGCAACGTTCTGCTCGCTGGCCGGCAACTGACGCTCCTGTTCAGCGAACGCGCTCTGGTCACCCTGACGGGCGTACACGTCCATCAGCTTCAGGCGCAGGTCGTCACGCTCCGGCGCGGCGGCCACGGCGGGCTCCAGCAGCTCGGCAGCACGATTAAGGCGGCCTTCGGCCAGGCATTGGTCAACTTGCGCCAGCAGCGCGGCGTGCGGGTCTGCTTGCGGCTCAGGCTCGGGTTCTGCCTCAGCGACCGGTTCTGCCACTTTTTCCGCAGCGACGGCAGCAGCAGCCGAAGCGGCAACCACAGCCGGCGACAGGGTTACGCCAGGCTCCCGGGCTTCGACGCCGTCGAAGCTCTCGGTATCGCTGTCGAAACCTGCGCCCTGCTCTTCTTCCAGCGCCCGCGCCATGCGCAGGTGCTTCTCGGCTTCTTGCTGGGCTTTGCGCTTGCGCGCCAGCAGCCACAGCAGCAGTGCCAGCACCAGAATGCTGGAACCGGCAATCACCCCCAAAAGCCACGGGTTGCCCAGGACCGAATCGAGCGTACCCTTCGGCTGGCTGACGGATGCTGGCTGGGCGTCCGGCACAGGCTTGGGTGCGGTATCGGCAGCAGCAGGTGCCGGATTGACCACGGGCTGCTCCGGAGTAGCGGCAGCCGCTGCCGACGCGTCTGCGCCCTGGCCTTCCAGGCGTGCCAACTGGTTGTTCTTCAGCTCGATCAGGCGCTGCAGCTTGTCCAGCTGGCTCTGCAGGTCGGCCATGCGGCTTTTCAGTTCTTCGTTGTCGCGACGGCTGGTGTCCAGGCTTTCCTGGGCCATGGCCAGCTCGTCATTCAACGCCTTGGCCTGGCCTGCACCGGCCTGCTTGCCCGGGCTGACCAGGCGCAGGTTGTCGCCCTGGGCGATACGCGACGGCGCAGCTTCGGCGGCGCCACGGCGGGTGGCATCCAGCTGGCGGGCACGCGGCCCCAGGCGACGGCCTTCACGCCAGGCCGCATACTGCTCGGCCACCTCGCGGTTCGCTTCGCCCTGGGCGATGCTCTGGATCTGCTGCTGGTCGGGCAGGCGCAGTACCTGGCCAACCTTCAGCTGGTTGATGTTGTTGCCGATGAAGGCGTCCGGGTTCAATGCCTGGATCGCGATCATGGTCTGCTGGATCGACCCACCCTGGGCGTTACGCGCGGCAATCTGCCACAAAGTGTCGCGACGCTGGGTGGTGTAGTTGCTGGCACCGGTCATGGCCGGTGTGACATTGCCTGCCGCCGGCTTGTCGCCCTGCGCCTTGGCCTGGTCGAGCAGCACACTATAGTCACGCAGCAGACGGCCCTGCGGCCACATCACCTGCACCAGGAACTTGACCACCGGACCTGGCAGCGGCTGACTGGACGTCACGCGCAGCACACTTTTGCCGTTGGGGTTGATCACCGGTGTGAAGGTCAGGTCTTCGAGGTAGGTCGGAAACGCCACCCCGGCCTTGCTGAACTCTTCCGGTGGCGCCAGGCTCGGCGCCACCTCGGCGGCTTTGAGGTCGCGCACGTCGAGCAATTCGATCTCGGCGTCCAGCGGCTGATTCTGTGCCGACTTCAGGGTCAGCTCCCCCAGGCCCAGCGCATTCGCCATGCCAGACGACAGCGCGGATGCTGCAGCCATGGCCAGAACCAGTTTGCGAATTCGAAGCATGACCTCTTCCCTTGTATGAATCGTCCCGAAACCTGCATGCGGAGCAGGACAAAAGTGCTCGCCAGTATCTTTTACGGCATGTGTTTAATCAACAATTGCGCCACTTGCACGGCATTGAGCGCGGCGCCTTTGCGCACATTGTCAGTGGTTAGCCAGAGGTTGAGTTGCTGGTCTTCATCGACACCGTGACGTACACGTCCAACATAGACCACGTCTTGGCCCACTGCGTCACCTACCGGGGTCGGATAATCATCGTTTTCCACCCGCTCGATGCTGTCGGCTGCCTCCAGGGCCTGGTTGACCGCTGCCAGGTCTACCGGGCGACGGCTTTGCACGGCCACACTGAAGCTATCGCCGAAAAACACCGGGACTTGAACACAGCTCACGGAAATCTTCAGGTCAGGCAGGCCCAGCAGCACGCGCAGTTCGCTGACCAGGCGGCGCTCCAGGGCGGTATGGCCCTGCTCGTCGGCAGCACCGACCTGGGCCAGCAGGTTGAATGCCACCTGGCGGTCGAAGAAGCGCGGCTCCAGCGGGCGGGCATTGAGCAGTTCGGCGGTTTGCCGGGCCAGCTCGCTGACCGCTTCACGGCCTTGCGCCGACACCGCCAACGCGGCCATCACTTGTACCCGCTCGATGTCCAGCAGGCCTTTGAGCGGCGCCAGCGCGACGGCCAGGGCTACTGCGGCCGAGCATGGGCTGACAATGCGCGCTGGCAACGACAGGCTGGCCAGGCGTTCGGCGTTGGCTTCCGGCACCAGGGCCAGGGCGTCGTCCAGGCCGCCGGACAGGTCGATGACCGTGCAGCCCGCCTGCAGCGCCTTGCTGGCAAAGCTGCGGCTGACGGCGGCGCCGGTGGCGAAGAAGGCCAGCTTGACCTGGGCGAAGTCGAAGCTGTCGACTTCGCGCACCTTCAGTTTCTTGCCAGCGAACATCACGCTGCTGCCCGCCGATTCCATGCTGGCCAGCAGGTGCAGGGTGGCAACCGGGAATGCCAGTTCCTCGAGGATCTGCACCAAGGCTTCACCGACGCTGCCGGTGGCGCCGACGACGGCGATATCCAAAGGGTGTGTCATGGAAGGGATCCTTTTGCTGTAAACGGCGGGGGCGGCACTTTACTCGGATTGTAGGGTTTTGTCTGTGCCCACCCGGCGCTGCTGTTGCTGTTGCTCGATTGCGTCTTGCTTCTTGGATGTGCGCACTCACACCGAGTAGGTATTCATTCGCGCAGGTGGCGCATCGTCACCTTTCCGCCCTTCCGGCGGGTTACTTTGGTCGTGGCCAAAGTAACCAAAACCGTCGGCTCCCATCATCCGGCCCCTACGCTACGCTCCGGGGTCCCCTCGCTCCGGGCTAGCTCCCGGGAGGACCGCGCTGCAGGCCCCATCCTGGGGCCCAGCGCTTGACGGGCATCCATGCCCGTCACCTCCCTCCGCAAGCCCTGCGCTCGGCCTCCTGAAGTCGCAATCTGCGTCGCCTGAACTAACGCGCACTTAGAAGCAAAAGCCAAAGCAAGAGCAACGGCGTTCTTCCAGGTACACCAGGCCGAGGGCAGCCATGCCGGCGATATCCTTATCCAGATGACCAGGCAGAACCTCACCGAATGCATCGGCGGTGCCGGCCGATCACCGAGTTCGCTTTTGATCTTGCTTCTAAACGCGCGGTAGTTCTGGCGACGCAGATTGCGACTTCAGGAGGCCGAGTGGAGGCATTGCGGAGGGAGATGACGGGCATGGATGCCCGTCAAGCGCTGAGGCCCCATGGATGGGGCCTGCAGCGCGTGCTCCCGGGAGCAAGGCCGGAGCGAGGGGACCCCGGAGCGCAGCGTAGGGGCCGGATGATGGGAGCCGACGGTTTTTGGTCCCTTTTTGCCACGACAAAAAGGGACCCGCCGTAAGGGCGGAAAGGTGAGTCGGCGTCGCCATCGCAAACGGACTGTACGCCCGATCAAAACCGGCGCTTAAGCTTTTGAGCTTTTGGGTTGTACGCTTACACATCAAGCAGACATTCATTCACGATGTTGGCGCCTATTCACCTTTCCGCCCTTCCGGCGGGTTACTTTGGTCGTGGCCAAAGTAACCAAAGCCGTCGGCTCCCATCATCCGGCCCCTGCGCTGCGCTCCGGGGTCCCCTCGCTCCGGGCTTGCTCCCGGGAGGACCGCGCTGCAGGCCCCATCCTGGGGCCCAGCGCTTGACGGGCATCCATGCCCGTCACCTCCCTCCGCAAGCCCTGCGCTCGGCCTCCTGAAGTCGCAATCCGCATCGCCTGAACTACCGCGCACTTAGAAGCAAAAGCAACGGCAACGGCAACGGCAACGGCAACGACTCTGTCAGAGCAGACATTTCGCCATTAAACAGCGGTATGACTTATCCGGCGATTAGGCCCGCGACTCAAATGCAAACCTTCAGGCATAAAAAAATACCGCACTGTCACCAGTGCGGTATTTTTCAGGTAAAGCCTGAACGATCAACGCTCCAGCAGAATCCGCAACATGCGGCGCAGCGGTTCGGCGGCGCCCCACAGCAGCTGGTCACCCACGGTGAACGCGCCCAGGTACTGCGAACCCATGTTCAGCTTGCGCAGGCGACCAACCGGGATGTTCAGGGTGCCGGTGACCTTGGTCGGGGTCAGCTCCTGCATGCTGATTTCACGCTGGTTCGGCACCAGCTTCACCCAAGGGTTGTGCTGGCTGATCATGCCTTCGATGTCGGCGATCGGCACGTCCTTGTTCAGCTTGATGGTCAGCGCCTGGCTGTGGCAGCGCATGGCGCCAATGCGCACGCAGATGCCGTCGACCGGGATCGGGCTCTTGAAGCGACCGAGGATCTTGTTGGTTTCGGCCTGGGCCTTCCACTCTTCGCGGCTCTGACCGTTCGGCAGTTCCTTGTCGATCCACGGGATCAGGCTGCCCGCCAGCGGCACGCCGAAGTTCTCGGTCGGGAACGCTTCGCTGCGCATGGTCTCGGCAACCTTGCGGTCGATATCGAGAATGGCGCTGGCCGGGTTGGCCAGGTCATCGGCCACTGCCGCGTGGGTAGCACCCATCTGCTTGATCAGCTCGCGCATGTTCTGCGCGCCGGCACCCGAAGCCGCCTGGTAGGTCATGGCGCTCATCCACTCGACCAGACCGGCCTCGAACAGGCCACCCAGGCCCATCAGCATCAGGCTGACAGTGCAGTTGCCACCGATGTAGTTCTTGGTACCGGCGTCCAGCTGCTGGTCGATGACCTTGCGGTTGACCGGGTCAAGGATGATCACCGCGTCATCCTGCATGCGCAGGGACGAAGCGGCGTCGATCCAGTAACCCTGCCAGCCGGCTTCACGCAGCTTGGGGAAGACCTCGTTGGTGTAGTCGCCGCCCTGGCAGGTCAGGATCACGTCGAGGGTCTTGAGTTCTTCAATCGAATAAGCGTCCTTGAGGGGCGCTGTATCCTTGCCCACGTTCGGACCCTGGCCACCAACATTGGAGGTAGTGAAGAACACCGGCTCGATAAGGTCGAAATCCTGCTCCTCCAGCATCCGCTGCATGAGCACGGAACCGACCATACCGCGCCAACCGATCAGACCTACACGTTTCATCGCAACTACACCTTTGCTAAAAGTGGGCCGCCACCGGGAATTTTGGGGGGCGGGCCAGAGAGATTACAGATTCCGCAGCGCTGCGACTACTGCGTCGCCCATTTCCTGCGTACCAACTTTGCGGCAGCCTTCCGAGAAGATGTCGCCGGTACGCAGCCCCTGGTCCAGAACCAGGCTCACGGCCTTCTCGATCGCCTCGGCGGCAGCCGACTGATTGAAGCTGTAACGCAACATCATCGACACCGACAGAATGGTCGCCAGTGGGTTGGCGATACCAAGGCCCGCGATGTCCGGTGCCGAGCCGTGGCAAGGCTCGTACATGCCTTTGTTGTCGGCATCCAGAGACGCCGAAGGCAGCATGCCGATGGAACCGGTCAACATGGAAGCTTCATCCGACAGAATGTCACCGAACATGTTGTCGGTCACCATCACGTCGAACTGTTTGGGGGCACGCACCAGCTGCATGGCAGCGTTGTCGACGTACATGTGGCTCAGTTCCACGTCCGGGTAGTCCTTGGCCACGTCTTCGACCACTTCACGCCACAGCTGGCTGGAGGCCAGAACGTTGGCCTTGTCGACCGAGCACAGCTTCTTGCCGCGCACACGGGCCATGTCGAAACCGACACGGGCAATGCGGCGCACTTCGCTTTCGCTGTACGGCAGGGTGTCGTAGGCCTGGCGTTCGCCGCCTTCCAGCTCGCGCTGACCACGCGGGGCACCGAAGTAGATGCCGCCGGTCAGCTCACGGACGATGAGGATGTCCAGGCCCGATACGATTTCCGGCTTCAGCGACGAGGCATCGGCCAGTTGCGGGTAAAGGATGGCTGGTCGCAGGTTGGCGAACAGGCCCAGTTGCGAACGGATCTTCAGCAGGCCGCGCTCTGGGCGAATGTCTCGCTCGATCTTGTCCCACTTCGGCCCGCCCACAGCCCCCAGCAGCACCGCATCGGCCTTGCGCGCACGCTCCAGGGTTTCGTCGGCCAGCGGCACACCGTGCTTGTCGATGGCGGCACCGCCAATCACGTCGTGCGCCAGGCTGAAGCCGAGCTGGAACTTGTCGTTGGCCAGCTCCAGTACCTTGACTGCCTCGGCCATGATTTCCGGGCCGATACCGTCACCTGGGAGAATCAGAATCTGCTTGCTCATGCTTTCCTCTATCCATTCACGCGGCGTGGCCAAGCGGGCCCCACCGAAAAGTGCTTAACGCTCGGCCCACAACACCAGCACATCGGTGCTGAATGAGCCGTCGGCCTCGATCTGGTAATACTGCCGTACTTCTTCGCCCATGGCTTGCTGCAACTGGCGGATGGCCACGCGCATCGGCTCGGGGGTGCGCATGCGTTCAACCCAGGTGCTCCACTCCAGGCGCAACGGTTGGCGGGTGTGGCTGCGCACGTGCAGGCCGGCTTCGCTGACCTGGCGTTGCCACTCGGCGGCGGAGTAGTCGCGCACATGGCTGGTGTCGCGCAGCACTTCGACCGTTTGCAGGTAAGTGTCGAGCAGCGGGCTGCCCGGCGACATCACGTCGATGAACGCCGCCACACCACCGGGCTTGAGCACCCGGCGCACCTCGCGCAGGGCCAGGCCCAGGTCGCTCCAGTGGTGGGCCGAATAACGGCTGAAGACGAACTCGAACGACGCATCGGCGAACGGCAGGCGTTCGGCAGCGCCGCGTTCGGTCGTGATATTGGCCAGGCCACGCTCGGCGGCGGCGCTGGCGACCACGTCGAGCATGGACTGCGAGAGGTCGTAGGCGACCACTTCGGCAACCAGCGGGGCGACGTGGAAGCTGACATGACCGGCACCGCAGCCCAGGTCCAGCACGCGGGCATGGGCCTGCCCTGCCAGCTCAGCCTGCAGCAGGGCGAATTCACTGCCTTGGGCGTGCACGGCGCTGCTGAGGTAGGCGCTGGCCTGCTCGCCGAACTGGCGTTGGACCACATCGATGTGCTGGGTGCTGGTCATGTCTCGTTCCTTTAGATTTTTGTTGCCTGTGCCGGCCTCTTCGCGGGTAAACCCGCGCCTACAACGACCGCGTAACCCTCTGCCCGCGAAGAGGCCCGCACTGTCACCTACGAACTTCAGGCATCACGGAACAGCCAAGGCTGGCTGGCGCGGTGCTTGCTTTCGAAGGCCTTGATCGCGTCGCTGTCCTGCAGGGTCAGGCCGATATCGTCCAGACCGTTGAGCAGGCAGTGCTTGCGGAATGCATCGATTTCGAAGTGCAGCACCTTGCCATCTGGGCGGGTCACCGCCTGCGCCTGCAGGTCGATGGTCAGCTGGTAGCCCGGGTTGGCTTCGACCTGCTTGAACAGCTCGTCGACTTCCTCATCGCTGAGAATGATCGGCAGCAAGCCGTTCTTGAAGCTGTTGTTGAAGAAAATGTCGGCAAAGCTTGGCGCAATGATGCTGCGGAAGCCGTACTCGTCCAGCGCCCAAGGGGCATGTTCACGGCTGGAGCCGCAACCAAAGTTCTCCCGCGCCAGCAACACGCTGGCGCCCTGGTAGCGCGCGTGGTTGAGCACGAACTCTTCGTTGACCGGGCGCTTGCTGTTGTCCTGGTAGGGCTGCCCCACGTCCAGGTAACGCCACTCGTCGAACAGGTTCGGGCCAAAGCCGGTGCGCTTGATCGATTTCAAGAACTGCTTTGGGATGATCTGGTCGGTGTCGACGTTGGCACGGTCCAACGGTGCGACGAGGCCAGTGTGCTGGGTAAAGGCTTTCATGCTGCGCTCCCTTGGATCAACTCGCGGACATCGATGAAGTGGCCGGCTACCGCGGCAGCGGCGGCCATGGCCGGACTGACCAGGTGGGTACGGCCACCGGCGCCCTGACGGCCTTCGAAGTTGCGGTTGGAGGTGGACGCGCAATGCTCGCCGCTTTCCAGGCGGTCCGGGTTCATCGCCAGGCACATCGAGCAGCCTGGTTCACGCCATTCGAAACCGGCTTCGAGGAAGATCTTGTCCAGGCCTTCACGCTCGGCCTGGGCCTTGACCAGACCCGAACCTGGCACGACGATGGCTTGCTTGACGCTGGCGGCCACCTTGCGGCCCTTGGCGATTTCCGCCGCAGCGCGCAGGTCCTCGATTCGCGAGTTGGTGCACGAGCCGATGAACACACGGTCCAACTTGATGTCGGTGATCGCCTGGTTGGCGGTCAGCCCCATGTACTTCAAGGCACGCTCGATCGAACCACGCTTGACCAAGTCGGCTTCGGCCGCCGGATCCGGTACGCGCTGGTCGACGGCCAGAACCATCTCGGGCGAAGTGCCCCAGCTGACCTGTGGCTTGATCTGGCTGGCATCCAGCTCGACCACGGTGTCGAATACGGCATCGTCATCCGAAACCAGGTCTTTCCACGATTCGACCGCTTGCTTCCACTGCTCACCCTTCGGCGCGTACGGGCGCCCTTCGACGTAGGCAACGGTAGTGGCATCGGTCGCCACCAAGCCAACGCGGGCACCGGCTTCGATGGACATGTTGCAGATGGTCATGCGGCCTTCCATCGACAATTCGCGAATGGCACTGCCAGCGAATTCCATGGCGTGACCGTTGCCACCGGCAGTGCCGATCTTGCCGATCACGGCCAGGACGATATCCTTGGCGGTGACGCCGGCCGGCAATTGGCCTTCCACGCGCACCAGCATGTTCTTCATCTTCTTGGCGACCAGGCACTGGGTGGCGAGCACGTGCTCGACCTCGGAAGTGCCGATGCCATGGGCCAAGGCACCGAAGGCGCCGTGGGTGGAGGTGTGCGAGTCACCGCAGACCACGGTCATGCCCGGCAAGGTGGCGCCTTGCTCCGGGCTGATGACGTGGACAATGCCCTGGCGCTCGTCGTTCATCTTGAATTCGACGATGCCGTATTCGTCACAGTTCTCGTCGAGGGTCTGCACCTGCAGGCGCGATACCTGGTCGACGATCGCCTCGATACCGCCCTTGCGCTCTGGCGTGGTCGGCACGTTGTGGTCGGGCGTGGCGATGTTGGCGTCGATACGCCATGGCTTGCGGTTGGCCAGGCGCAGGCCTTCGAAGGCCTGGGGCGACGTCACTTCGTGGATGATGTGGCGGTCGATGTAGATCAAGGACGAGCCGTCATCACGGCGCTTGACCTCATGGGCTTCCCAGAGTTTGTCGTAGAGCGTTTTGCCAGCCATCAGACTGTTCCTCATCAGCGTCTTTCTATGCCAAAGACCCCTTGGCTTGTACGGACGATGCTAGGGGGTTAGATTGAATAACTCAAATTCATAATTTTTATGCTTTGGATAACCCAAAGGAATACGACACCATGGACCTGGCCAACCTCAGCGCCTTCATCGCCATTGCCGAAACCGGCAGCTTTTCCGGCGCAGCCGAACGCCTGTTCCTGACCCAGCCGGCCATCAGCAAACGCATCGCCGGCCTGGAGCAGCAACTGGACGTGCGCCTGTTCGACCGCCTGGGCCGCGAAGTAACCCTGACTGAAGCCGGGCGCGCACTGCTGCCGCGGGCCTACCAGATTCTCAACGTCCTGGATGATACCCGACGGGCGCTGACCAATCTGACCGGGGCCGTGAGCGGTCGCCTGACCCTGGCCACCAGCCACCACATCGGCCTGCACCGCCTGCCCCCGCTACTACGGGTTTTCACCCGCCAGTACCCGGCAGTGGCACTGGATATTCAGTTCATGGATTCGGAACAGGCCTACGACGAGATTCTGCATGGCCGCGCCGAAATCGCCGTTATCACCCTGGCGCCCGAGCCACACCACTTGGTCAAGGCCGTGCCGGTGTGGGATGACGCCCTGGACTTTGTCGCCGCCCCCGAGCACCCGCTGGCCAACAACCAGGCGGTCAGCCTGGCTGACGTCGCCCGCCACCCGGCGGTGTTTCCCGGCGGCAATACCTTTACCCACCATATTGTCCAGCGCCTGTTCGAAAGCCAGGGCCTGACGCCGAACATCGCCATGAGCACCAACTACCTGGAAACCATCAAGATGATGGTGTCGATCGGCCTGGCCTGGAGCGTGCTGCCACGCACCATGCTCGACGAACAGGTTTCACCCATCGCTTTGCCCGGCATACAGCTGTCGCGCCAGCTAGGCTACATTCTGCACACGGAGCGTACGCTATCGAATGCGGCCAGGGCATTCATGGCCCTGCTCGACAGCCACTCAGGGCCCACCTGACTGGCTGTCAGCTATTCCGATTCCAAGGACACGTCATACGCCAAAGGTCTGGTACCGATGCCCAAATCAGCAAACCGCTTTTTGCGCCTGCCGCGAATACCTGCCGCTGATCCCCAGGAGTCCGAGCAGGCCTGGCAGAACGCCCCGCAACTGCTGGCAGCGCTCAACGGTGCGCGCCTGGGTGCCTGGCTATGGGATATCGAAAGCGGCAGGGTCAGTTGGTCGCGGGGCACCCAGGCCCTGTTCGGTTTCGATCCACAGCGGCCACTGCCCGCCGATATCGATTACCTCGACCTGCTGCCCGAGGAGGACCGCGCCCGCACGCGTCAGGTGTTCCAGGCGGTGGTCAATGGCGAGCCGGTGGAGCAAGCCATGCGCCACCGTATCCGCTGGCCGGACGGCAGCCTGCACTGGCTGGAGATCAACGGCAGCCTGACCCACGACCCGCACGGCCGACCGCAGATGATCGGCGTGATCCGCGAGATCACCCGCCAGCGCGAACGGGAAACAGCACTGATCAATTCGGAAAAGCGCTTCGCCACGCTGTTCCACCTGAGCCCCAACGCCATTTTGCTGACCCGTCGCCACGATGGCATGATCTTCGAGGTCAACCAGCACTTCGAAAACATGTTCGGCTGGCCCGGCAGCCAGGTGATCGGCAAGACCAGCCTGGAACTGGGCCTGTGGGTCAACCCCGAACAGCGCCACCAGATCATGGAGTCGACCCGCGCCAACGGCGGCCCGTTGATCATGGAGGTGCAATTTCGCGCGACCAGCGGCAAGGTGCATGACGGCATCCTGTGCACCCAGGGCATCGAGCTGGAAGGCGTGACCTTCCTGATCAGTACATTCGTCGACACCACCGAACGCAAGCGTGCCGAGCAGGCCCTGAAGGACAGCCAGGAGCGGCTGGACCTGGCCCTGGACTCGGCGCAACTGGGCACCTGGGACTGGCACATCCCAAGCGGCATGCTCTACGGCTCAGCCCGCGCGGCGCAGCTGCATGGCTTGCCGCCCATCCCTTTTCATGAATCGTTCGATGCGTTCTTCGAAGGTGTGCCGGAGCAAGAGCGCAACTCGATGCGACAGGCCTACCGCAGCCTGCGCGAAGGGCCTGCCGGCAACTATCAGATCACCTACCGAGTGCAGTTGGAAAACGGCACTTCACGCTACATCGAAAGCCGCGCGCGGCTGTACCGCGACGACCAGGGCATCCCCCTGCGCATGGCGGGCACCTTGCTCGACATCACCGATCAGGTGGAGCGCGAACAGCGCCTGAGCGCCTCGGAAGAGAAGTTTGCCAGCCTGTTCCAGGTCAGCCCCGACCCGATCTGCGTCACCCGCCAGGACACTGGCCAGTTCATCGAGATCAATCCGGCGTTCACCCAGACCTTCGGCTGGAGCAGCGAGCAGGTGCTTGGGCGTACCGCAGAGGAAATCGGCCTGTGGGCCGAGTCCGTCGAGCGCGCCAAACGTATCGAGCAGGTGATCCGCGAACAGGCCTTGAGCAACGTCGCCGTGGTACTCAACCACCGCAATGGCGCCCCGATGACCTGTGTGATTTCCAGCCGCCTGATCACCGTCGACGACCAGCCCTGCAGCGTTACCACCCTGCGCGACATCACCCAGCAACAACGCGCCGAAGCCGCGCTTAAGTCCAGCGAAGAGAAGTTCGCCAAGGCCTTCCACTCCAGCCCCGACGCCATCACCATCACCGAACGCCACAGCGGCCGCTACCTGGAAATCAACGACGGCTTCTGCCGCCTGACCGGCTACAGTACTGCCGACGTGATCGGCCACACGGTTTATGAGATCGGCATCTGGGCCGACGACAAGCAGCGCAGCGCGCTGCTGGCCGAATTGCACGAGCGCGGCCGGGTACACCACCGCGAGATGCTCGGGCGCAACAAGCGTGGCGATATCCTCACGGTCGAGGTTTCGGTGGAACCGATCACCCTCAACGAAGTGGATTGCCTGCTGCTGACCGCCCGCGACGTCAGCCAGCTGAAGAACGCCCAGGCGCAGATACGCCACCTGGCCTATCACGACCCGCTGACCAACCTGCCCAACCGCGCCTTGCTGATGGACCGCCTGAGCCAGCAGATCGCCCTGCTCAAGCGTCATAACCTGCGTGGCGCCCTGCTGTTCCTCGACCTCGACCACTTCAAGCACATCAACGATTCGCTGGGCCACCCGGTGGGCGACACTGTGCTGAAGATCATCACCGCCCGCCTTGAGGCCAGCGTGCGCCTGGAGGACACCGTGGCGCGTCTGGGGGGCGACGAATTCGTGGTGCTGCTCAGCGGCCTGGAAGGGAGCCGCGAACACGTGGAAGAGAAAGTGCGCGAGCTGGCCGACACCCTTCGCGAACTGCTGGCCGAGCCAATGTCACTGGATGGCCAGCGCCTGCAGGTAACGCCCAGCATCGGCGTGGCGCTGATCCCCGACCACGGCACCACACCGGCCGACCTGCTCAAGCGTGCCGATATCGCCCTGTACCGGGCCAAGGACTCCGGTCGCAACACCACACAGCTGTTCCACACCACCATGCAGAAGGCCGCCAGCGAGCGCCTGCGCATGGAAAACGACCTGCGCCTGGCCCTGGCCCGTGGCGAACTGGCGCTGCACTTCCAGCCGCAGGTGGATGCCCGCGACAACCGCATCGTCGGTGCTGAAGTACTGCTGCGCTGGCACCACCCGCTACTGGGCCAGCAACCGCCCTCGCAGTTCATTCAGGTACTGGAAGAAAGCGGCCTGATCCTTGAAGTTGGCAGCTGGATTCTCGACGAAGCCTGCGACGCCTGCGCCCGCATGCTCACCGACGGGTTGATCGATGCTGATGATTTCAGCCTGTGCGTGAACATAAGCCCGCGACAGTTCCGCCAGAACGACTTTGTCGGGCGGGTGCTGCGCAGCCTGGACGATTACCGCCTGCCGCGACAGATGCTGACGCTGGAAATCACGGAAGGCATCGTCATCCAGAACCTGGAAGACACCATCAGCAAGATGCGCGAGCTGAAGCGCTATGGGGTGAGTTTTGCCATGGATGACTTCGGCACCGGCTATTCCTCGCTGACTTACCTGAAGCGCCTGCCGGTCGATGCGCTGAAGATCGACCAGAGCTTCGTGCGCGATGCACCGGTCGACCCCAACGACGCAGAAATTGTCCGCGCCATTGTCGCCATGGCGCGCAGTCTGGACCTGGCGGTGATAGCCGAAGGGGTAGAGCTGACCGAACAGCTGGCGTTTCTCGAGCGGCTGGGGTGCCATCTGTACCAGGGTTATCTGCACAGCCGGCCATTACCGTTGCTGGAGTTTCGGCAGATGTTGCTGGAGGCGCCGGCAGATTACTGATCGCATGACGGCCGCGCACCTACCTGGGACCGCGTGAGAAGCACGAAAAAGGGCACCTCTGGAGGTGCCCTTTTTTCAGTGCCGCGCGGTCAGTTCAGCGCTGGTTTTTCGCTATTGATCGGAATGCGCTTGGCCTTGGCTTCTTCAGGCACGATGCGCAGCAGGTCGATGCTGAGCAGGCCATTGGCCAGGCCGGCAGCCTTCACTTCGATGTGATCTGCCAGGCGGAACGACAGCTTGAAGGCGCGTTGTGCGATACCCTGGTGCAGGTAGGTCACTTCAGCGGCGCTATTGTCGCGCTTGCCACCGGTCACGGTCAGGACACCTTTTTCGACCTGCAGGTCGAGGTCTTCTTCCTGGAAACCAGCTGCAGCAACCACGATCCGGTAGTGGTCATCGCCATGCTTTTCCACGTTATAGGGCGGGTAGCTGCTACCGGCCTCGTTACGTGCCGCGGATTCGAACAGGTCGTTGAAACGGTCGAAACCAACGGAATGACGGAACAGTGGAGCAAGAGAGAAAGCAGTAGTCATGGTCATAAACTCCTGAGATTCAGCAAGTAAGTCATTACGCGACCCGGCTTCGGCATCGCGTACTCAAAAGATATGGCCGAGGGAAACGCTTTCAAGGGGCAAACAGAAAAAATTTGATTTTTTTTGCACGGGGCCTGATGGCCTATTTGCCGGTCAACCCGCCCCTACGACGACCTGCGCCGAACCACCGCTGCGTGTGTGTGTGTGCGTGTAGGAGCGGGTTTACCCGCGAATACAGTGGCGGCGGCAACGGTGAACGGCCGGTGGAAATTGGCCAGCAGGCCCGGCCCTTTCGCGGGTGAACCCGCTCCTACGACGGCCTGCGCCCAACCACCGATGTGTGTAGGAGCGGGTTTACCCGCGAATACGGTGGCAGCGGCAACGGTGAACGGAAGGTGGAGATTGGCCAGCTGGGCCGGCCTCTTCGCGGGTAAACCCGCTCCTACGACGACCTGTGCCCAACCACCGATGCGTGTGTGTAGGAGCGGGTTTACCCGCGAATACGGTGGCAGCGGCAACGGTGAACGGAAGGTGGAGATTGGCCAGCTGGGCCGGCCTCTTCGCGGGTAAACCCGCTCCTACGACGGCCTATGCCCAACCACCGATGCGTGTGTGTGTGTGTGTAGGAGCGGGCTTGCCCGCGAATACGGTGGCGGCGGCAACGGTGATCGGCGGGTGGTAATTGGCCAGCAGGCCCGGCCCTTTCCCGGGTGACCCCGCGCCTACAGGTGCCGTACCCGCGTAGCGCCCTGCTCAGGCGACGCAAGCCTCCAACGCTTGCGCCTCAACCCCTAGCAACCGGCTGATCCGCGCGCAGTCATCTTCCCGACGCAACTCGGCAAACAAAACCACCGCTTCGGGGTAACTGCGAGTCAGCATCGCCAGCCACTGCTTCATCCGCCCTGGCGCATAACGCGGCGACAATTTGGCCTGGGCCTGGCGCCAGAACTCACGCAACAGTGGCAACAAATCATGCCAGCTCATCGGCTGATAGTCGCGCCCATCCCGCGCCGCTGCAATCTGCAGGCCCAGGTCCGGGCGCGATACCAGCCCACGCCCGAGCATGATGTCTTCAGCGCCACTGACCTCGCGGCAACGCCGCCAGTCATCGACCGTCCATATCTCGCCATTGGCAAACACCGGGACCTTGACCACATCCTGCACCCGCGCCACCCACTCCCAGTGCGCTGGCGGCTTGTAGCCCTCAACCTTGGTCCGTGCGTGCACCACCAGGTGTGCCGAACCGCCCTCGGCCAGCGCCGTGGCGCACTCCAGTGCCCCATCGGGGCTGTCGAAGCCCAGACGCATCTTCGAGGTCACCGGAATGTTCGCCGGCACCGCACGCCGCACTTCACGCACAATGGCGTGCAGCAACTCCGGCTCTTTGAGCAGTACCGCGCCACCGCGCGACTTGTTCACCGTCTTTGCCGGGCAACCGAAGTTCAGGTCGATCACCGGCGCCCCAAGCTCGCAAGCCAGTGCGGCGTTTTCCGCCAGGCATACCGGGTCCGAACCCAGCAATTGCACGCGCATGGGCACACCGGAAGCCGTGCGCGCGCCCTGACGCAGTTCAGGCGCCAGCTTGTCGAACGAGGACGCCGGCAGCAGGCGGTCGCACACGCGAATGAACTCGGTGACGCACCAGTCGATACCGCCCACACGGGTCAATACGTCGCGCAGGATGTTGTCGACCAGCCCCTCCATCGGGGCCAGAGCAATTTGCATGTCGGGGTCTCAGCGGAAAAAGCCGGCAGTTTAACAAAAAATGCCGGCGACTCAGGCGCCGATCAGCGCCGGACCGTAACCTTCGACGAATTCCGCCGGCATGCGCCTGGGCTTGCCGCTGGACAGCTCGATGCAGGCAAAGGTGGTTTGCGCACGCAGCAGCGTCACACCATCGCGCGGGCGCTTGAGCTGAAACCGCCGCGTCATGCGCAGGCGTTGGTCCCAGTCAATGATCCAGGTGGCCAGCTGCAGCTCATCGTCTTCATAGGCGGCGGCCAGGTAGTCGATTTCGTGGCGCACCACAGCCATCGCCCGGTCAAGGCGCCGGTACTCGGCCAGGTCCAGCCCCAGACGCTGGGAGTGGCGCCAGGCGCAGCGCTCAAGCCAGGTGACGTAGACGGCATTGTTGGCGTGGCCAAGGCCGTCGATGTCCTCGCTGCCGACGCGCAGGTCGATGACGAAGGGTGTTGCCAGGTCCCAGCTCATTTTCGCTTCCTTGGCGCAAAAGGCGATTTAGCAGCGATCTGCGGGGCAATGTCCAGCCCCAGCGAGCCTGAAGCGGTCGTTGTAGGAGCGGGCTTGCCCGCGAATCAGACACCGCGGTGGGTGGCACCGGCGATGCCGATGTTCGCGGCTGAAGCCGCCCCGACACTGACCGCTTCAGCCCGAGCCAGCAATTCGAGCACGGCGTCACTCAGCCGCGGGTCGGCCAGCACTCGCTGGTGACCACCCCCTTCCAGCAGCATCAGCCGGCTGTCGAACCAGGCCTTGTGGATCACATGTGCCTCATCTGCGGGCACGAGAGCATCATCGGCAGCATGCACCACCAGCCCCGGCAGTTCCAGCTGGTAACCCGTGACATCCAGCCGCGCAATCTGCATGCCCACATCGCGCTCGATCTGGCGAATGAACGCTGCCCGCGCCCGTGCAGGCAGCCCCAGGCGATGGGCAAAACCACGCAACACACCGAGCAACCGCGCCGGCGCTGCAATGCTGACAGCCGCCTCTGTACGCAGCCCCATCTGCAAAGCCAGCAGCACGCTCGCCCCACCCATGGAATGGCCAATGACTGCACGCAAGGGCGGCAACTCAGCCGCAGCCTCAAGCAGCGCCCGGGCAAACAGCACCACATTCGCTTGCTCGCCAGGCGAACGACCATGCCCAGGCCCTTCCAGCGACACCACCGTATGCCCCGCCTGAACCAAGGTCTCGATCAAGGCGGCAAACTGCGTCGGGCGCCCTTCCCAACCGTGCATCAGCAGCACGGTCGGCCCTTGCCCCCAGCGCAAGGCAGACAGGCCGAAGCGCAGTGTAATGCGCTCGGCGCTGGCCAGCACAGGCAGCTCCCAATCCCGCGGCGGCAGGTTGCGCGGGGTCATGAAGGCACGGCGCATCTTGCCCGCGACATGCTCGGGGGCCAGGCGGCCCAAGGTGCCATTGACACCGCGAATCCAGCTCAGGGTGGTCATCGCCATGCTCCAGGGTTAAAGCACCGCCGATTTGGCGGCGCGCAGAATACGGTCAGACAGGTCACTGGCCCCCAAGGCCCGGGCCAGCGCCAGCCCCCCCACCATCAGGGCCAGGTCGGCCAATGCTTTGTCAGCATCCTCAGGGCGGTCGACCATCGCGGCAGTCATCAACTCGATATGCTCGGCCAGCACCTCGCGGAAGACCTCCGGCAGGCGCTGCATTTCGCCCAACGCGTTAGGCAGCGGGCAAGCATGGACTTCGCAGTCCCGGTGCTTGCGCGAGAGGTAGAAAGCCCCGGCCAGCGCTCGCCGCCCGGCGCCATCGAGATTGGGGTCGATCTGGGCGAGCAAGGCACGGCGCTCACCCAACAACTGGCGGAACGCCTCGAGCATCAGTTCGTCCTTGCTGTCGAAGTGCGCATAGAAGCCCCCGACGGTCAGGCCTGCCGCACCCATCACCTGGCTGACGCTGGGCTCGGCCGGGCCGTGCTGGATCAGCGCACTGCGCGCAGCTTCCAGAATGCGTTCGCGGGTTTTGCTCTTCTTGTCGCTCATCTGGCACACACCACACAAAATATGATGATCGAAATATTATTCTCATCATATTTTTTGGCAAGCAAAATGTGCGGCCGTTTGTCGGGGGCAAATTATTGAGAAGGGAAAAAACAAAAGGCCCATTCAATAAGCGAATGAGCCTTTAAAGTCCCGCAAAACGCGGGTAAACGTGGCGTCCCCTAGGGGACTCGAACCCCTGTTACCGCCGTGAAAGGGCGGTGTCCTAGGCCACTAGACGAAGGGGACGTAACCTTCGCGAAGATCCACTTGCGTGAACCCTGGCAGAAATGGTGGAGCTAAGCGGGATCGAACCGCTGACCTCCTGCATGCCATGCAGGCGCTCTCCCAGCTGAGCTATAGCCCCGAAACAAAAGGCTCATCAATAAGCGACGAGCCTTTTAAAGCCCTGCAAAACGCAGGAAAAGTGGCGTCCCCTAGGGGACTCGAACCCCTGTTACCGCCGTGAAAGGGCGGTGTCCTAGGCCACTAGACGAAGGGGACGTAACCTTCGTGCCGATCCGCTAACGCGAACCGCGGCAAAATTGGTGGAGCTAAGCGGGATCGAACCGCTGACCTCCTGCATGCCATGCAGGCGCTCTCCCAGCTGAGCTATAGCCCCGGATTTCTAGCCTCGCGGCCCAGCGACATAACAACATCGCTTGTGTAAAACTGGCGTCCCCTAGGGGACTCGAACCCCTGTTACCGCCGTGAAAGGGCGGTGTCCTAGGCCACTAGACGAAGGGGACGAACCTTCTTACCTTCAAGACCTGGTTGCTGGACCCGGTCTTGCTTATCAGCCTTGGCTGCTAAGCGGAATTTGGTGGAGCTAAGCGGGATCGAACCGCTGACCTCCTGCATGCCATGCAGGCGCTCTCCCAGCTGAGCTATAGCCCCACAATGTCGCTTTGAACTGAACCGCTGGCTGGGTGCCTGGCGTTTCGTTTTCGTTCATCGCTGTGGACGGGGCGCATATTAAGTTCGGATTGCAAGGCTGTCAAACGAATTTTCAAAAATATTCAAAAATTTTTTCACAGATAACAATCACTTACCGCCCTGCTCCACTCAATCCGGCCACTTGGCCCTCAGGGAAATGCCTGTGGGAGCGGCCTTGTGTCGCGAAAGGGCCGCAAAGCGGCCCCGACGGATTTGCGTCGAGTCAAAGATTGTGGGACCGCGTTGCAGTCCTTTCGCGACACAAGGCCGCTCCCACAGTGCTCAACAGCGGTGCTCGGAAAACGGTCAGCCGATGGAGCCCAACAGCTTTTCCCACTCTTTGTTTTCTTTCTTCGACACTCCACCCAACAGGTCCAGGGCCTGGCGCAGGCGGTAGCGCGTCAGGTCGGGGCCGAGGATTTCCATGGCGTCCAGCACCGAAACCGAGCTGGCCTGGCCCGTGATGGCGGCGAACATCAGCGGCATGGCGTCACGCAGCTTCAGCTCCAGCGCTTCGACCACAGCCTGGATGCAACCGGTGATGCGCTCTTTTTCCCACTGACGCAGGCTTTCAAGCTTCCACAGGATCAGCTGGATCACCTGGCGCACCTGGTCGGCCGACAGTTTCTTGCTTTCGAACAGTTTGGCGTCCAGCTTGAGCGCACCTTCGAAGAAGAACCCGCCCAACGGGGCAACCTGGCTGAAGGTTTCTACCCGGCCCTGCACGTGCGGGGCAATCTTCATCATGTAGTCGCTGTTGAACGCCCATTTCTGCAGGCGTGCGGCGAATTCCTCTACCGGCAGCTCACGCAGCCACTGGCCGTTGAGCCAGGACAGCTTCTCGATGTCAAAGATCGGGCCGCCCAGCGAGATACGCGACAGGTCAAAGTGCTCGACCATTTCGGCCAGCGAGAACTTCTCGCGCTCGTCAGGCATCGACCAGCCCATGCGGCCAAGGTAGTTGAGCATCGCTTCAGGCATGAAGCCCATGCGCTCGTAGAAGGTGACCGAGGTCGGGTTCTTGCGCTTGGACAGTTTGGATTTGTCCGGGTTGCGCAGCAGCGGCATGTAGCACAGCTTGGGCTGCTCCCAGCCGAAGTACTCATACAGCTTGATCAGCTTGGGCGCCGATGGCAGCCACTCTTCACCACGCAGCACGTGGGTGATGCCCATCAGGTGGTCGTCGACCACGTTGGCCAGGAAGTACGTCGGCAGGCCGTCGTTCTTCATCAGTACCTGCATGTCCATGCGGTCCCACGGGATCTCGACATCGCCGCGCAGCATGTCCGGCACCACGCAGATACCCTCGCTCGGCACCTTCATGCGGATCACGTGCGGCTCGCCAGCGTCCAGGCGGCGCTGCACTTCTTCGGCGCTCAGCAGCAATGCACGGCCATCGTAACGCGGGGTTTCGCCGCGAGCCTGCTGCTCGGCACGCATCTGCTCCAGCTCTTCGGCGGTGCAGAAGCAGTAGAAGGCGTGGCCGGCGTCTACCAGCTCTTTAGCGTATTTGGCGTAGATTTCGCCACGCTCGCTCTGCCGGTAAGGGCCGTGCGGGCCGCCGACATCCGGGCCTTCGTTCCATTCGATGCCAAGCCAGCGCAGGGCGTCGAAGATCTGTTGCTCCGACTCACGCGTGGAGCGCAGCTGATCGGTGTCTTCGATGCGCAGGATGAACTCACCGCCGTGCTGCTTGGCAAAGCAGTAGTTGAACAGGGCGATGTAGGCAGTGCCGACATGGGGGTCGCCGGTAGGCGATGGCGCAATACGCGTGCGTACGGTGGTCATGGAGAGTCTCGAACGAAAGATGAAACAAAGGCGGGATGTTAGCAGGAGGCGGGCACCGGGCTCCAGCAATGGCGCGAACGTCACTTGTCGACAGGCCCGGTACCGCTGTTAAATTTGTTTACATTTCTGGAACGATAGTCCCCATGCCTGCCCAACTCAAACGCCGCCTGACGCTCTTCTTCGCCCTGGTGGCCATCATCGCCCTCGCCTTCCTGGGCCACTGGTACTTCAAGGGCCGCTTCTACGAGAGCACCGACAACGCTTACGTGCAGGGTGAGATCACCCGTATCTCCAGCCAGCTTGGCGCACGTATCGAAACGGTACCGGTCGAGGACAACCAGCACGTCAGCAAGGGCGACCTGCTGGTGCGCCTGGAAGCCGCCGACTTCGAGCTGGCGGTCGAACGCGCCCGTGCCGCCCTGGCCACCCGCGAAGCCGAGTACGCACAAGCGCAAAGCCGCCTCACCCAACAAGGCAGCCTGATTGCCGCCGGCCAGGCCCAGTTGGCGGCCACCCAGGCCACGTTCGACCGTTCACGGCTGGACCTGAGCCGTGCCGAGAAGCTGCGCAAGCCGGGTTTTGTCTCTGAGGAGCGGGTCACTACCCTGTCGGCGGACAGCCATGTCGCCGGCTCCCAGGTCGACAAGGCCCGCGCCGACCTGCAAAGCCAGCGCCAGCAGGTCACCGCCCTGAACGCCGAACTCAAGCGCCTCGATGCGCAAATCGCCAATGCCCGCACCGACCTGGCCCAGGCCGAACTGAACCTGACCCGCTGCGAAATCCATGCGCCGATCAGCGGCACCATTGGCCAGCGTAATGCGCGCAATGGCCAAGTGGTGCAGGCCGGCGCCTACCTGCTGTCGATCGTGCCGGATGAAGACATCTGGGTGCAGGCCAACTTCAAGGAAACCCAGATCGGCCGCATGCACCCCGGCCAGCGCGCGGAGCTGTTGTTCGACAGCTACCCCGACACACCGATCGAAGGCCGGGTGGACAGCCTGTTCGCCGCGTCCGGTGCGCAGTTCAGCCTGCTGCCACCGGACAACGCCACCGGCAATTTCACCAAAGTTGTGCAGCGCATCCCGATAAAACTCACGTTCAGCGCCGACAACCCGTTGCACGGGCGTATTCGCCCCGGCATGTCGGTGACCGCCACCGTCGACCTGCGCAGCGCAGACGAAGGCCACAATGGCCGGTGACCAACTGCTGCGCCCCACGGCGGAGCCAACCCGACGCGACTGGATCGCGGTGATGAGCGTGATGCTCGGTGCCTTCATGGCAGTGCTGGATATCCAGATCACCAATTCCTCGTTGAAGGACATCCAGGGCGCTCTGTCGGCGACCCTGGAAGAAGGTTCATGGATTTCAACCTCCTACCTGGTGGCGGAAATCATCATGATCCCGCTAACGGCCTGGCTGGTGCAGCTGCTGTCGGCGCGGCGCCTGGCGGTGTGGGTATCCAGCGGCTTCCTGCTGTCGTCGCTGCTGTGCTCGATGGCCTGGAACCTGGAGAGCATGATCCTGTTCCGCGCCTTGCAGGGTTTCACCGGTGGCGCGCTGATCCCGCTGGCCTTCACCCTGACGTTGATCAAGCTGCCCGAGCACCACCGTGCCAAAGGCATGGCGATGTTCGCCATGACCGCCACTTTTGCCCCCTCCATCGGTCCCACCCTGGGCGGCTGGCTGACCGAAAACTGGGGCTGGGAATACATCTTCTACATCAATATCCCACCAGGCCTGCTAATGATCGCCGGCTTGTTGTATGGGCTTGAGAAGAAGGAGGCGCACTGGGAGCTGCTGAAAAGTACCGATTACGCCGGCATCGTCACGCTCGGCCTTGGGTTGGGCTGCCTGCAGGTGTTTCTCGAGGAAGGCCATCGCAAGGACTGGCTGGAGTCACACCTGATCGTCGGCCTGGGCAGTGTTGCCCTGGTCAGCCTGATCACCTTCGTCATCTTGCAGTTTTCCAAGCCACACCCACTGATCAACCTGCGCATTCTTGGCAACCGCAACTTTGGCCTGTCGAGCATCGCCAGCCTGGGCATGGGCGTGGGCCTGTACGGGTCGATCTATCTGCTACCGCTGTACCTGGCGCAGGTACAGGGTTACAACGCCTTGCAGATTGGCGAAGTGATCATGTGGATGGGTATTCCGCAGCTGTTCCTGATCCCGCTGGTGCCGCAACTGATGAAGGTGATATCGCCCAAGGTACTATGCGCGCTGGGGTTTTGCCTGTTCGGCGCTGCCAGTTTCGGTTCGGGGGTGCTCAACCCGGACTTTGCCGGGCCGCAGTTCAACCATATCCAGATCATCCGCGCCCTGGGTCAACCGATGATCATGGTGACCATTTCGCTGATTGCCACCGCGTATATCCAACAACAGGATGCAGGGTCCGCGTCGAGCCTGTTCAATATTCTGCGTAACCTCGGTGGCGCGATTGGTATTGCCTTGCTGGCCACCCTGCTGGATGCGCGCACCAAGGTGTACTTCGACTACCTGCGCGAATCGGTGGTGCCGAGCAACCCGCAGGTGGCTGAGCGGCTGGCGCAATTGGCGGAGCGCTTGGGCAATGACAATGCGGCGCTGGGCAAACTTAGCGAGATTACCCACCAGCAGGCACTGATCATGGCTTACAACGATGCCTTCCACTTTGTCGGGATCGGGTTGGCGGTGAGCATGGTGGCGGTGTTGCTGACCCGCAAGTTGCCGGAGGGGCTGAAGGCTGGGGAGGCCCATTGAGGCTATTACAGATCAGATGCGGTCCCTGTGGGAGCGGGCATGCCCGCGAACACCGGCGCAGCCGGTGCCAGCCACCGCGTTGAATTCTTCGCGGGCACGCCCGCTCCCACAGGGCCCGCGCCCGGCTTCAGCTGCTAATCAACCGCTCCCGCAGTTGCGCAATCTCGTCACGCAACTGCGCCGCAGCTTCGAACTCCAGGTCGCGGGCGAACTGCATCATTTTTTCTTCCAGCTGCTTGATGCGCTTGGTGATCTCGCCCGGCGTACGCAGTTCGGCCTCGTAACGGGCGCTCTCCTCCGCCGCCTTGGCCATGCCCTTGCGCTTCTTGCTGCGCGCACCAGGCACGGCGGCACCCTCCATGATGTCGGTGATGTCCTTGACCACGCCCTTGGGCACGATGCCGTTGGCTTCGTTGAAGGCGATCTGCTTCTCGCGGCGACGCTCGGTTTCGTCAATGGCCCGCTGCATCGAGCCTGTTACGTTATCGGCATACAGGATGGCCCGGCCATTGAGGTTACGTGCCGCGCGGCCAATGGTCTGGATCAGGGAGCGCTCGGAACGCAGAAAACCTTCCTTGTCCGCATCGAGGATGGCCACCAGCGACACCTCGGGCATGTCCAGGCCCTCGCGCAGCAGGTTGATGCCCACCAGCACGTCGAAGGTGCCCAGGCGCAGGTCACGGATAATCTCCACCCGCTCCACCGTGTCGATGTCCGAGTGCAGGTAGCGTACCCGCACATCATGGTCGGCCAGGTAATCGCTGAGGTCCTCGGCCATGCGCTTGGTCAACGTGGTCGCCAGCACACGTTCGCCTGCCGCGACACGCTTGCGGATCTCGGACAGCAGGTCGTCGACCTGGGTCAGCGCCGGGCGCACCTCTACCTGCGGGTCGACCAGCCCGGTCGGACGCACCACTTGCTCCACCACGCGCCCGGCATGCTCAGCCTCGTAGGGGCCCGGAGTGGCCGAAACAAAAATGGTCTGCGGGCTGACATCCTCCCACTCGTCGAAACGCATCGGCCGGTTGTCCAGCGCTGAAGGCATGCGGAAGCCGTACTCGACCAGGGTCTCCTTGCGTGAACGGTCGCCCTTGTACATGGCGCCGACCTGCGGAACGCTAACGTGGGATTCGTCGATCACCAGCAGCGCATCAGGCGGCAGGTAATCGTACAGGGTGGGCGGCGGTGCCCCGGCCGGGCGCCCGGACAGGTAGCGCGAGTAGTTTTCGATGCCGTTGCAGTAGCCCAGCTCGAGGATCATCTCCAGATCGAAGCGGGTACGTTGCTCCAGACGCTGCGCTTCGACCAGCTTGTTGGCCTTGTGCAGGTACTCCAGACGCTCCTTCAGTTCTTCCTTGATGCCCTCCACTGCTTCCAGCAGCGTTTCCCGCGGGGTGACGTAGTGGCTCTTGGGGTAGAAAGTGAAACGTGGCAGCTTGCGGAAAACCTCGCCGGTCAACGGATCGAAGGCGGCGATGTTCTCCACTTCATCATCGAACAGCTCGATGCGGATGGCTTCCAGGTCCGATTCGGCCGGGAAGATGTCGATCACGTCACCGCGTACCCGGAAGGTGGCGCGGGCAAAGTCCATTTCGTTGCGGGTGTACTGCAGGTCGGCCAACCGGCGCAGCAGCGCGCGCTGGTCGAGCTTGTCGCCACGGTCCACGTGCAGAACCATTTTCAGGTAGGTCTCGGGGCTGCCCAGACCGTAGATGCACGACACGGTGGTCACGATGATCGCGTCACGCCGCTCCAGCAGCGCCTTGGTCGCCGACAGGCGCATCTGCTCGATGTGGTCGTTGATCGAGGCGTCCTTCTCGATGAAGGTGTCTGACGAAGGTACGTAGGCTTCCGGCTGGTAGTAGTCGTAATAGGAAACGAAGTACTCCACCGCGTTGTTGGGGAAGAACGCCTTGAACTCCCCGTACAACTGCGCGGCCAGCGTCTTGTTGGGCGCCAGCACCAGCGTTGGGCGCTGCACCTGCTGGATGACGTTGGCAATGCTGAAGGTCTTGCCCGAACCGGTCACCCCGAGCAACGTCTGGTGCGACAGCCCCGCCTCGATGCCTTCGACCAACTGGCGGATAGCCTCGGGCTGGTCGCCGGCCGGCTGGAAACGTGTGACGAGCTGGAACTCGGACATGAAGGACCTCGCGGTGCAGCAGCTGTAAATTTAGCCAGTAGTCTATACCCAAATGCGCCCGTTCGGGGGCGCTTTCAAGGCACAGGTGTGGGCGGGCTCAACGGTGGACACGGCATTTAGACCAATGGTCGAAAAATATTTGCGCAAATAGCCCCAAAAGCTGCGCCAGAGTGTCGCGGTGACCGGTCGGTATCACTATACTGACTCCCCGTTTGTGCACCGCTTCAGTGCATTCGGCTGGAGCGTGTACGCCCTATCACACTCCAATCAGAGCCAAGGTAACAATGAGCCTGTTTTCCGCTGTCGAGCTGGCACCCCGCGACCCTATTCTGGGCCTCAACGAAGCATTCAACGCCGACCCACGTACCGACAAGGTCAACCTGGGCGTAGGCGTGTATTGCAATGAGGAGGGCCGCATTCCGCTGCTGCGCGCCGTGATCGAAGCCGAAACCCAGCGTGCCGCCCAGCACGCTTCGCGCGGCTACCTGCCGATCGACGGCATCGCCACCTACGACCAGGCTGTGCAGAAGCTGCTGTTCGGCGCCGAGTCGCCACTGCTGGCCGCCGGCCGCGTGGTCACCGTGCAGGCCGTCGGTGGTACCGGCGCACTGAAGATCGGTGCCGACTTCCTCAAGCGCCTCTCGCCCAACGCCGTGGTTGCCATCAGCGACCCTAGCTGGGAAAACCACCGTGCGCTGTTCGAATCAGCCGGCTTCCCGGTGCAGACCTACCGCTACTACGATGCGCCGACCAACGACGTCAACCGCGCCGGCATGCTCGAAGACCTCAACGCCCTGCCGTCCGGCTCGATCGTGGTGCTGCACGCCTGCTGCCACAACCCGACCGGTGTCGACCTGAACCTGGACGACTGGAAGAACGTCCTGGAAGTGGTCAAGGCCAAGGGCCACGTGCCGTTCCTCGACATGGCCTACCAGGGCTTTGGTGACGGTATCGCCGAAGACGCCTTCGCCGTGCGCCTGTTCGCCGAGTCGGGCCTGGAGTTCTTTGTTTCCAGCTCGTTCTCCAAATCGTTCTCGCTGTACGGCGAGCGCGTCGGCGCACTGTCGATCGTCACCGCCTCCAAGGACGAGAGCACCCGCGTGCTGTCGCAGGTCAAGCGCGTGATCCGCACCACCTACTCCAACCCGCCAACCCACGGCGCAACCATTGTTGCCACCGTGCTGAACAGCGCAGAACTGCGCCAGATGTGGGAAACCGAACTGGCCGAAATGCGCGAGCGCATCCACGGCATGCGCAAGCAGATGGTTTCGCTGCTGGCCGAATACGGTGCCAACCGCGACTTCAGCTTCGTTGGCCGCCAGGTTGGCATGTTCTCCTACTCGGGCCTGACCGTTGAACAGGTCGCCCGCCTGAAGAACGACTTCGGCATCTATGCCCTGGACACCGGCCGTATCGCGGTGGCCGCGCTGAACCAGAGCAACATCCACGTGGTGACCAAAGCGATCGTGGAAGTGCTGTAACTCATTGTTTTGCCTGGGGGTGGGTTGACTTCTCCCAGGCAATCAGTAAGATACGCGCAGATTCCGCGATAGCTCAGTCGGTAGAGCAAATGACTGTTAATCATTGGGTCCCTGGTTCGAGTCCAGGTCGCGGAGCCAGACATTGAAGAAGCCCCCGGATGCGCAAGCAACCGGGGACTTTTTCGTTGCGCTGGAATTATTGGCCAAGCACCTCGGTCACTGGCTTGCCCTCGTCCACCAGGCTCCAGACCAGCAAACTGGCCGGCTGGGTTTTGCTGGCGTTGCGTGAAACGCTGTGCACGGTGCCCGGCGCCTCGTACCAATAATCGCCGGCCTTGTAGGTCTTTTCCTGCTCGCTGTTGAGCTTCGATACCACCGCCCCTTCCAGGACGTAAGCCATGACTGCGCCCGGATGCTGATGTGCGGGTGATGCCTCGCCCGGGGCGTAGCTGACGGTGAGCATGACGGCGGTTTTGCCGGGGGCATTAGAGGGCTGCTGTTGTTGCAGGACCTTGACCTGGTCGGCGACATCACCGTGGGCCCAAGCGGGTGTTTGGGCGGCGAGCAGTGCGAAGAGGATGATGGCTAATGGATTCATGAGCTTTCCTGGAGGACAAGTGCCTGCAGGTTAGACCCTGATTGGCTGAAGACAAATGGCCAATCCGGGGGAAAAGCAGGGGGCCGATTTTCGCCTGTACCGGCCCTTTCGCGGGTAAACCCGCTCCTACGACGGCCTGTGCCGCCCTCGATGCGTGCGTAGGAGCGGGTTTACCCGCGAATACGGTGGCGGCGGCGACGGTGAACGACGGGTGGACATTGGCTGGCAGGCCCGGCCCATTCGCGGGTGAACCCGCTCCTACGACGGCCTGTGCCGCCCTCGATGCGTGCGTAGGAGCGGGTTTATCCGCGAATACGGTGGCGGCGGCGACGGTGAACGGCGGGTGGAAATTGGCTGGCAGGCCCGGCCCATTCGCGGGTGAACCCGCTCCTACGACGAGCCTGCGCCCAATCACCGATGCGTGTGCAGGAGCGGGTTTACCCGCGAAGAGGCCGACATCGTCAACATAGGCCTCAGCCGCGCCCGATCGGGTAAAACGCCCCCCGACTCCACACCCCAAGCCACTCCTCCCCGTCGATCACATGCGGCACCGCCAGCTCCACCAGTTGGTAAAACACATTGCGATGTATCAGCGCCTCCAGGTTGCTGCGCATCAGCACATACGGTGATGGCTCCTGCGTCACCGGGTCGATCACTACCCGCAGGGGGTTATCCGGCCCCGCCTCGACCTGGTCCTCGACATTGCTGGTAAAGCGCAGCACCTGCTGTTCGCCTTCGCCCTGCACGTCCAGCAGCACGGCCACGAATGGCGCATCGTCGACACGAATGCCAACCTTCTCTACCGGGGTAATCAGGAAGTAGTCATCGCCGTCGCGGCGAATGATGGTAGAGAACAGCCGCACCATCGGCTTGCGCCCGATCGGCGTGCCCAGGTAGTACCAGGTGCCATCGCGGGCGATGCGCATGTCGATGTCACCACAGAAATCCGGGTTCCACAGGTGCACCGGCGGCAGCCCCTTGGCCTTGGGGATCTGCGCCAGAAGGTCATTGGCCTTGCCGGAGTCGCTCATCACGCTTGCCTCATTCACTCATGCCCAGGAGGCTACGAGCGTACTCGCGCATCGGCGCACCAAGCAAATCCTCCGGCGTGTTGTCGTGGAACGTCAACAAACCGCCACGGCTCTTGATGCGTGCGGTGTCGATCAGGTAGCGGGTACTGGTTTCGATCAGCATCATCTGCACCACGCCAGAGTCCCAGCCCAAGCGGTCGACGGCCTGCTCGTCATACCACTCGTCACCATTGCCGATGCGATCGTCGGTACGTGCGAAGCGCGTGTACAACACGTAGTCCGCACCCACCGAGCGCGCCTGGGCAATGGCCTCTTCGAGGCCCAGCGGGCCTTGGGCACGACGTACCATCGGGAAGTATTCGACGAAGCTCTTGAAGGCCTGCTCGGCCACTGCATTCTGCCGAGGCACCGGCCCCTCGCCCGGCGGCACGAATGCACCCTGGCCAATGAAAATGAACGAATCAGGCTGCAGGCGGATCGACAAGGTGCGACGGGTTTCGCTGTGGTCCAGCAGACCGGCATCGCTCATGTGATAGCGGACGCCTTCGCCCATATCGCTGACATTCATGCAGCCGCCCAGCGCCATCAGCGCCAGCAGCAAGACCAGGCTACGCATCTTTCCTCCAGTGGCCGGCGACGAAAAACCGGCGAATAGCCGGCGGATGCAGCTTTTGCGCCAGCTTCAGCCACCGATCACTTTCATGACTGTCACGCCACCGGAGAAGGCCACGTCCTGCTTGTCAGCCAAAGCCTTGACCAACAACCGCTGCAAGGCCGGCAGCGCCTGATGACGCGGTTTTTCCAGCAGGTCGCCGACGAAGTGCCGGTTACCTGACGACAGGCAGCCATGCAGCCAGCCCGTAGAAGACAGGCGCAGCCGCGAGCAGGTCCGGCAAAACGGCACGCTTTCGTTGGCAATGACGCCGAAGTGGCCCCTGCCAGGGATGTGGTAACGCATGGCTGTGGCGTCCAGCGGCGCATTCACCTGGGCGTAGGTATGCTGGCCGCCGATCAGCGCAAGCAGCTGGTCGAGGCCTACAAACTGTTGGAGGAAGGCGTTGCGATCGTGAGAGAGGTGACCCATGCGCATGAGCTCGATGAAGCGCAGCTCGAAGCCGCGCGCGAGGCAGTAATCCAGCAGCGGCAGTACCTGATCAAGGTTTTTCCCGCGCATCGGCACCATATTGACCTTGATTCGCATACCCACGGCGCGGGCCTGCTCCATTGCGTCCAGCACAGTGCCCAGGTCGCCGCCACGGGCAATCTGGCGGAAAGCCAGCGGGTCGAGGGTGTCGAGGGAAACGTTCAGCCGACGAATCCCCGCCGCCTGCAGTTGCGGCAACTTGCGCGCCAGCAACTGGCCGTTGGTGGTCAGCGAGACGTCGTCAAGGTCGAGTTTGGCCACGGCAGCCAGAAAGGCATCCAGGCGCGGGCTGACCAGTGGCTCACCGCCAGTAATCCGCAGACGCTCGATGCCGGCGGCTTCGATCAGATAGGCCACGCCGCGGGCCAGGGCATCCGCAGACAGCTCGTCCTGCGCCGCCACCAGCCGCTTGCCGTCGGGTACGCAGTAGGTGCAAGCGTAGTTGCAGGCAGCCGTCAGGCTGACGCGCAGGTTGCGAAAGCGCCTGCCTTGACGATCGACAATCATGAATGACTCCGGCATGGATGAAGGGGCCGGCAAAACCTGACTCATAAATCAGGTTTTTGCAAGCCCCATGAGCAATGCCGAATGTCCAGACGATAGCGAAACGCTTTGGGCTGCACTGCCGCGCAGAGAACGCACGACGCAGTGCTTATGGGAGCGGGCGTACCCGCGAAGAATCAAACGCGGTGCCTGGCACGGGCTGCGCCGGTGTTCGCGGGCGCGCCCGCCCCCATAGGGCCCGCGCAGTTTCGCGCAAGGCTCAGTTCGAGGGTTCCGGGTCGCGCTTGCGCTTGTTGCCCATACGCACGCCAATGTCCATCAGGAACTGGAAGAAGCCTTCCTGGTCCTCCAGCACATTGCTCCAGAACGGCGAGTGGTACAGCGCCACAGCGCCGTGCACCAGCGCCCAGGCAGCGCAGTAGTGGAAATACGGCGGCACGTCTTCGAGCTTGCCTTCGCTGATACGGCCCTTGATCAGCTGGGTCAGGCGGTCGAAGTTGGAGGCACGGATGCTGTGCAGCTGCTCGACCATTTCCGGCACCTGATTGCCCTTGACCACCTTTTCTTCAAGGCGGTCGAACAGCCGGTAGCGTTGCGGATCGCGCATGCGGAACTCGAAGTAGGCGCGCGACAGCGCTTCCTTGTCACGGTCGACGTCGGCCGAGTGCAACAGCTCGTTCAGGTCACGCTCGTAATCGAGCATCAGGCGCAGGTAGATCTCCGCCTTGGACTTGAAGTGCTTGTAGATCGTGCCTTTGCCGATGCCCACGGCGTCGGCGATCATCTCGACGGTGACGCTGTCTTCACCTTGCTCGAGAAACAGCTTGAGCGCGGTATCGAGGATTTCCTGTTCGCGACGGCGAAACTCACGGACCTTACGAGGTTCTTTCTGCATGGGAAGGACTGGATGACAATCGAAGCGGTTTATTATGCCTAACTTGCGGGAAATTGCACGGATCATCCACGCATGTCTGTGTTTCACGATGCATACAGCCATGCGCTGCGGGAGGAATGAAACGTTGGCGTATTCCAAATCTGTTTAAAAAACGTCCAATATGCACTGGCACTGCGCCAAACCTGACCAATACTTGAAGTGTTGGCGCGGCGCATCCCCCCCAGTGGCGCGCCGATAAAGGTGCTCAGGGACCGCGTACCTTTGTTTTACTCCTAATGGTCTTAACCCGGATTCCTCCCCCAGAACCCGGGTTTTTTTTGTGGGGAGGGTGGTGTGACGGCTGCCAGGTGCGTGCCGCAAGATTCTCAGCGCCTGTGAGATCGAGCGCCGCCCGCGCGGCGCTTCGCGGGGAAACCCGCTCCTACGCTTGTTTCGGGCCAATTAGGCCCGTGGGATTTGCGCGCGAACGCCTTGGCGCACCCCTCGATATCGCGTCGTACAAACAAGGCGGTCGCGCGCGCCTGGCACAGAAGGGAGATCGGGCGCCGCCCGCGCGGCGCTTCGCGGGTAAACCCGCTCCTACGCTTGTTTCGGGCCAATTAGGCCTGTGGGATTTGCGCGCGAACGCCTTGGCGCACGCCTCGATATCGCGTCGTACAAACAAGGCGGTCGCGCGCGCCTGGCACAGAAGGGAGATCGAGCGCCGCCCGCGCGGCGCTTCGCGGGTAAACCCGCTCCTACGCTTGTTTCGGGCCAATTAGGCCTGTGGGATTTGCGCGCGAACGCCTTGGCGCACGCCTCGATATCGCGTCGTACAAACAAGGCGGTCGCGCGCGCCTGGCACAGGACGGACTGGCCCGAAACAAACGTAGGAGCGGGTTTACCCGCGAAGCGCCGCGCGGGCGGCGCTCGATCTCACAGGCGCTGCAAGGGTTGTGGCAGGCACCTTGTGCCCCTCACACAATCTTTAACCCCGGTAAATCAAGCCACTCGCGCCAACGGGAACAGCCGCTTGAAGTTGGCGGTAGTCTGCTCGGCCAACTGCTCATAACTGGCCCCACGCAACGAAGCCACATACTCCGCCACCTCCCGCACGTACTGCGGCAGGTTCGGCTTGCCCCGGTACGGAATTGGCGCCAGGTAGGGCGAATCGGTCTCCACCAGCAAGCGATCGACAGGCACCTGCCGCGCTACTTCCCGCAAGGCATCAGCATTGCGGAAGGTCACGATGCCCGACAGCGAAATGTAATAACCCAGGTCCAGCGCCGCCTTGGCCATGTCCCAGTCTTCGGTGAAGCAGTGCAGCACACCCGCTTGCGGCAGGCTCGCCTCACGCAGCAGCGCCAGGGTATCGGCGCGCGCTGCCCGGGTATGCACGATCACCGGCTTGCCGGTCTGCCTGGAGGCCTCAAGGTGCAGGCGGAACGAAGCCTGCTGCAGCTCTGCCGCCTCTGGCTCATAGTGGTAATCCAGCCCGGTTTCACCAATCGCCACCACATGCGGGTGGGCCAATTCGCGCAACAGCCACTCCAACGCCGGGGTTTCGCCAGGGGCCAGGTCCAGCGGGTGCACGCCCACCGAGCAGTCGACGTCAGCGTACTGCTCGCTCAGCGCCTTCACTGCACCCGCATTCTCGGCACTGACGCCAATGCACAGGAAATGCCCGACCCCACGCTCACGCGCCGCCTGCAGGGCAGCATCGAGGGAGCCCTGGTGGGCACTGAGGTCAAGACGGTCGAGGTGGCAATGGGAATCTACGAGCATGGGATAACGGCACACATGAAAAATGGGAAATCAGCGGGCACCCGGCAGTTGCAGCCAGTGAGCCAGCAGCGATTCAAGCAACAAGGCACGGTTGAGGTTGGCCTTGCCCAGCACCTTCTGGCGCTGCTCGAGGATCCAGGCCTGCACTTCCAGCACCTTGGCCTGGCGGCTCTTCTGCGCCAGGTATTGCACGACCTTGCGCATATCGGCCAAGCCTAACCCTTCCTCGTCCTGGGTCAACTGGTAGCGCAGGATCAGGTGCGACCAATCGCAGAACCAGTCGAACAGCAGCAACAACGGCACACCGCTCCAGGCATCGGCCAGCTGGCTGGGCGATTGCTGCTGCTTGAGCAGCTTCTTCACCCCATCGGCCACCAGCGCGCGTTGCTCGCGCACACCCTGCGCCTGCAGGCTGACCGCCATCAATGGCGAGCCCGCTGCCAGCGTCAGCAGCTCATCGCGCTCGACCTCGTCGCAGTCGGGTAACGCGCCAGCCAGCCATGCCTGGCTCTGGGCCAGGCTGGGCTGCGGGCAGGCCACCTGCTGGCAGCGGCTCTTGATCGTCGGCAACAGACGGCTGGGCTGGTGCGTCACCAGCAACAACACGGTGTCACCGGAAGGTTCTTCAAGGCTTTTGAGCAGGGCGTTTGAGGCGTTTACATTCATCGCCTCCACCGGCTCGATCAACACCACCTTGCGCCCGCCCAACTGCGCGGTCTGCACCACAAAGGCCACCAGCTCCCGTACCTGGTCGACCTTGATCGGCTTGTCAGCCTCCTCCGGCTCGAGGACGAAGTTGTCCGGGTGGCTGCCGGCCTTGAGCAACAGGCACGACTTACACGCCCCACAAGCGTCCAGGCCCTGCGGCTGCTGGCACAACAGGCGCGCCATCAGGCGCTCGGCCATGGCCCGCTTGCCAATACCCTGCGGCCCATGCAGCAGATAAGCGTGGGCGTGGCGGCTACGACCGGCCAGTTGCTGCCACAGCGCCTGCTGCCAAGGGTAGGCCTCAGCCACGGCAACGCTCCAGAATGCCTGGCAGCAGAGCGTCGATGTCACGCTGCACAGCCTCCAGGGATTGTGCCGCATCAAGCAGGCTGTAGCGCTGTGGCGCGCCTTGGGCGCGCTGCAGGTACGCCTGGCGCACTGCTTCGAAGAACGCCTGCCCTTCCTGCTCGAATCGGTCCAGGCGACCACGGGCGGCGGCGCGGGCAAGGCCCACTTCTACCGGCAGGTCGAAGACCAGGGTCAGGTCCGGGCGCAGGTCGCCCTGGACGAATTGCTCCAGAACAGCGATACGCTCGACCGACAAACCACGACCGCCGCCCTGATAGGCATAGGTGGCGTCCGTGAAACGGTCACACAGCACCACAGACCCGCGTGCCAGCGCCGGCCGGATGACCTGCGCCAGGTGCTGGGCGCGAGCGGCGAACACCAGCAGCAGCTCGGTGTCGGCCGCCATGCCTTCGTCGCTGGGCGTCAGCAACAGTTCACGCACCTTTTCCGCCAGCGGCGTACCGCCTGGCTCACGGGTCAGCACCACGTCCAGGCCGTGTTCGCGCAGGCGCGCGGCCAGGTAGTCGCGATTGGTGCTCTTGCCCGCGCCTTCGGGGCCTTCCAAAGTTATAAACAAGCCGCTCACAGGCAGTCCTTAATGTTGTTCGTCAGGCGTCGGCCGCTCGGCCGCTTGCGCACCGCCGGCAGGGGCATCCTGCGCGGGCGCTTGATCGGGGGCTGGCTGCGCAGCTGGCTCGTCCGCTGCTGGCGGCTCAGGGCGCTGCGCATCGTCGGCGCCCGACGCCTGTTCGGCATCATCGGCCCCTGGCTTGGCCTCTTGCTGCGGCGCGGGGCTGGAGCGGTAGTCCGACCGGCGCTTGAGCTGGAACTCGCGCACTGCCGAATTGTGGTCGTCGAGGTCGTCGGAAAACACATGGCTGCCATCGCCGCGGGCGACGAAGTAAAGGCTGGTGCCATTGGACGGGTTCAGCGCCGCGTGAATCGCCTCGCGGCCGACCATGGCGATCGGGGTCGGTGGCAGCCCAGTCATGGTGTAAGTGTTGTAGGGCGTTGGCTCGCGCAGGTCGGCGCGGGTGATCTTGCCGTTATAGCGTTCACCCATGCCATAGATAACCGTCGGGTCCGTCTGCAGCATCATACCCAGGCGCATGCGCCGCACGAACACGCCGGCGATCTGCCCGCGCTCCTGCGGAATGCCGGTTTCCTTTTCGACCAGGGAGGCCATGATCAGCGCCTGGTAAGGGTCACGATACGGCAGGTCGGTGGAGCGCTCGGCCCACTCCTTGGCCAGCACTTCGTCCAGACGCATGTAGGCCTGCTGCAGCAACTCGACATCGGTCATACCCCGCACGAAGCGGTAAGTGTCGGGGAAGAAGCGGCCTTCGGGGAATACACCGGTATGGCCGAGCTTGTCCATGACCTCGGCATCCGACAAGCCGTCCAGGGTATGCTTGATCTTTTCATGCTTGGCCACGGCCGCACGCACCTGACGGAAGGTCCAGCCTTCGACCAGGGTGAGGTTGTACTGCACCACGTCGGCACGACGCCAGGCGTCGAACAACTGCTCGACGGTCATCCCAGGGGTAAGACGGTACTCGCCAGTGTGCAGCGGGGTGCCGGCCATGTTGAAGCGCCAGTACAAACGCAACCAGACAGCATCGTCAAGCAACCCATCTCTTTGCATGCTGTAGAACATGCGGTTGGGGTTAGTGCCATTGGGCACATCCAGCAGGCGCTCCTGCGTGACGTGCAGGGGCTGCTCCAGGACCGAGTTGACCTTCCAGGCCGACCAGCCAAACGCCAGGCCGGCAAGGATCAAGCCCATTTCCAGCAACAGCAGGAATTTACGTCTCACGAATTCAGGTTTCCAGTAACGTACGGGCAACGGCCTGCAGTTTACGAGTGAGCGGGCCCGGCGACCAGTTTAGCGCGGCTACGCCACACACGGGCCAAATGCCGTAAACGCTATTGCAAACAAATACTTCATCCGCTTGCTCAAGCGCCTCGAACGACAGGTCGCAGACATGTGCCGCAATACCCAGCAGCGGGGCCTGTTCCAGCAGTGCGGCACGCATCACGCCCGCCACGCCACAACGGCTAAGGTCGGCGGTAAGCAACACGCCATCGCGCACCAGAAACAGATTGCTGTATACCCCTTCGATCACCCTGCCCTGCGCGTCACGCATCAGGCCTTCGGCATGGTCGCTGTCCTGCCATTCGGCACGGGCCAGCACCTGCTCCAGGCGGTTAAGGTGTTTGAGGCCGGCCAGCAGTGGTTGTTCCCCAAGCCGGGTCTGGCAAGGGAACAAACGCACGCCATGCTCAGCATGCTCGACAGGATAGCGGGGTAATGGGCTGCCTTGCAGGATACGCCGCGGCGCTGCATCGACAGCTGGCGCATAGCCACGCTGGCTATCGCCACGGGTAAGGATAAGTTTGACGACACCCTCACCCAGCTGGCTGGCGTAACGCAGCAGCTCGTCGCGCACCAGCGCCAGGTCGGTGTTGATCGCCAAGCGCTGGCAGCCCAGTGCCAGGCGTGCAAGGTGGCCGTCCAGCAAGCTGGGCTGGGCACCTCGCACGGCGATGGTTTCGAACAGGCCATCGCCGTAGGCCAGGCCGCGGTTCTGCAGGTTGAGTGCAGTCGCCGGCTGGCCGTCGATCCAGCTGTGCATCAGTCGGCAAACCGGCGGAATACCAGCGAGCCGTTGGTGCCGCCAAAGCCGAACGAGTTGGACAGCACCACGTCGATCGGCATGCTGCGCGCCTGGTGGGGAACGAAGTCGAGGTCACACCCTTCGTCCGGCTCGTCCAGGTTGATGGTCGGTGGGGCCATCTGGCTATTGATTGCCAGCACGCTGAAGATCGCTTCCACCGCGCCTGCGGCGCCCAGCAGGTGGCCCGTCATCGACTTGGTCGAGCTGACCGCCAGCTTGTAGGCATGCTCGCCGAACACGCGCTTGATCGCCGCCACTTCGGCCACATCGCCCGCTGGGGTAGAAGTGCCGTGGGCGTTGATGTAGCTGACGTCTTCCGGCTGGATACCGGCATCGCGCAAGGCGTTGGCCATGCAGCGGGCAGCGCCTTCGCCAGAGTCGGGCGGCGACGTCATGTGGTAGGCGTCGCCGCTCATGCCAAAGCCAACCAGTTCGGCGTAGATAGTCGCCCCGCGGGCCTTGGCGTGCTCCAGCTCCTCGAGCACCAGGGCCCCAGCACCGTCGGACAACACAAACCCGTCACGCCCCTTGTCCCACGGCCGGCTGGCCCGGCTGGGTTCATCGTTGCGGGTAGACAGCGCGCGCGAAGCGCCAAAACCGCCCATGCCCAGACCACAAGCCGCCATTTCGGCGCCACCGGCGATCATCACATCAGCTTCACCGTAGGCGATATTGCGCGCGGCCATGCCGATGCAATGGGTGCCGGTGGTGCACGCAGTGGCGATGGCATAGTTCGGCCCTTGCAGGCCCAGGTGGATCGACAGGAAACCGGAGATCATGTTGATGATCGAGCCCGGCACGAAGAACGGCGAAATGCGGCGCGGCCCTGAATCGTGCAGGGTGCGGCTGGTTTCTTCGATGTTGGTCAGACCACCGATACCCGAGCCCATGGCCACGCCAATACGCTCGCGGTTGGCATCGGTGACCTCCAGGCCGGCATTACGCACAGCCTGGAAACCAGCCGCCAGGCCGTACTGGATGAACAGGTCGAGCTTGCGGGCCTCTTTGGCCGACAGGTACTGCTCAACCTCGAAGCCTTTCACCGAGCCGCCAAAACGGGTGGAGTAGGCAGACAGGTCCGTGTGTTCGATCGGACCAATGCCACTGCGGCCAGCCAGAATGCCCTGCCAGGTGCTCGGTACATCGGTACCCAGTGGCGACAGCATACCCATACCGGTGACCACGACGCGTCTACGCGACACAGTACTCTCCTTTTCTAATAACAGAGTCTCTTGCCATTGCATTCAAGCGCTGGAATGAAATGGCAACAAGCTCTTGGTGCGCGGTGAACGAAGCCACCTGAAAAATGCGAGGCGCTCGCAAAGAAAAAACCGCACGCCAGCGAAGGCAGTGCGGTTTTCCCCGACAAGAAACGTCGACTGTAGCGTCTTAGGCCTGGTGGGCTTTGACGTAGTCGATGGCAGCTTGAACGGTAGTGATCTTCTCGGCTTCTTCGTCAGGGATTTCGGTCTCGAATTCCTCTTCCAGAGCCATCACCAGTTCAACGGTGTCAAGCGAATCGGCACCCAGGTCATCGACGAAGGACTTAGTCTCAGTCACTTCTTCTTCCTTGACGCCCAGTTGCTCGGCGACGATTTTCTTGACGCGTTCTTCGATGGTGCTCATACCTAGTTTTCACTCCTAATGGATATATGTCAGGCAGCTGGCCGGTGGCTAATTTTATAGAAAGACGTTCGCTTTTCAAGCTAAACGCACCTTCAGGCTAGTCACCACACCCGCTGCCTGGAATCTGGTTGCAGCTTTATAACGGATTTTAGGCTCGCAGTATGACTCTTTTTTTACGAAACCCGTCACATTGAGTTGCAGTATTACATGTACATCCCGCCGTTGACCGGCACGGTAGCGCCGGTCACGTAGGCGGCGCCGTCGGACGCCAGGAACGAAACCACCTTGGCAATTTCGTCAGCCTGGCCCAGGCGGCCCAGCGGAATCTGGGTCTGCAGGGCTTCGCGCTGAGCTTCTGGCAGCTCGCGGGTCATGTCGGTATCGATGAAGCCTGGGGTCACCGAGTTGACGGTGATACCACGCGAACCCACTTCACGCGCCAGGGCGCGGCTGAAACCTTCCAGACCGGCCTTGGCAGCCGCGTAGTTGGCCTGACCTGCGTTACCCATGGCACCAACGACCGAGCCGATGCTGATGATACGACCCCAACGTGCCTTGGTCATGCCACGCAGCACGCCCTTGGACAGACGGTAGAGGCTGTTGAGGTTGGTGTCGATGACATCGAACCACTCGTCGTCTTTCATGCGCAGCATCAGGTTGTCGCGGGTGATACCGGCGTTGTTGACGAGGATGGCCGGCGCACCGAACTGCTCGCCAATGGCGGCCAGCACGGCTTCAACCGATTCGGCGCTGGTCACGTTCAGCTCCATGCCGGTGCCGGTGATGCCGTGTTCTTTCAGGGTGGCAGCGATGCGCTCGGCGCCGGACGCCGACGTGGCGGTACCGATCACGGTCGCGCCCTGGCGGCCCAGCTCGAGGGCGATGGCCTGGCCAATGCCACGGCTGGCGCCGGTAACCAGTGCAACTTTACCTTGCAGGCTCATGCAAGCTTCTCCAAATCAGGCCAGTGCCGCGCGAGTGGCAGCAACGGCGTCAGGGGTGTTGAGGTTGTAGGTGGTCACGCCGTCGGCGCAACGCTTGTTAAGGCCAGCCAGGACCTTGCCCGGGCCACACTCGACCAGGTTGACCGCACCGTTGGCGGCCAGGGTCTGCACGCACTCGACCCAGCGCACCGGCTGGTACAGCTGTGCCAGCAGGTCGTGCTTGAGGGCATCGAGGTCGGCGCCGACGGCGGCAGTGACGTTCTGTACCACCGGAATCTGCGGGGCCTTCCATTCGATGGCATTGACCGAATCGGCAAAGCGCTCGGCGGCGGGCTTCATCAGGGCGCAGTGCGACGGGACGCTCACCGCCAGTGGCAGGGCGCGCTTGGCACCTTTGGCCTTGCACAGCTCCATGGCGCGGTCTACCGCCGCCTTGTTGCCGGCGATGACCACCTGACCAGGCGAGTTGAAGTTCACGGCGCTGACCACTTCATCCTCAGCGGCTTCGGCGCAGATTTCCACGACCACAGCGTCGTCCAGGCCGAGAATGGCAGCCATGGCGCCGTGACCGGCCGGTACGGCTTCCTGCATCAGCTGACCGCGGCGCTCGACCAGGCGAACGGCATCTTTCAGGCTGATGCTGCCGGCGGCGACCAGGGCGCTGTATTCGCCCAGGCTGTGACCGGAAACGAAGGCCGGCTTGGCACCGCCCTCTTCCAGCCACAGGCGCCACAGTGCGATGGACGCAGTAAGGATCGCCGGCTGGGTCTTGTCGGTCTGGTTAAGTTGCTCTTCCGGGCCGTCCTGGACCAGCTTCCACAGGTCGTAGCCGAGCGCTTCGGACGCTTCCTTGAAGGTTTCGATGATCACTGGCTTCTCGGCGCCGAGCTCGGCGAGCATGCCCAGCGACTGGGAACCTTGACCGGGAAAGACGAATGCGAGGGATGCAGACATTGAACAAGCCCTTATGATCTTGTCGTCGGATAGTGTGCGCCAGGCCCGAGGCCAGGCGCGGAATCTGAAAACTTGGATGGAAACACAGACCAAGCGGTCACATTTAAGCACTTCATCGGCGAAATGCCTAAGGCAACAGGTCTTCAAGGCGGCCATGCAGCCGCTGCGGCAGGTTTTCCTGAATTTCGATCAGCGCCCGCTGGATGGCACTCTGAAACCCCTGCACGCCCGCCGAGCCATGACTCTTGATGACGATACCCTGTAGCCCCAGAAAGCTCGCCCCATTATGCCGCGCCGGCGCCAGGTCGGCCTGCAGACGCTTGAGCAGCGGCATGGCAACGGCCCCGGCAACGCGGGCAAAAGCACCGCCCTTGAACAGTTTTTCGATGCGCGCACCGATCATCGTCGCCAGGCCCTCGCTGGACTTGAGCAGTATGTTGCCGACAAAACCGTCGCACACCACCACGTCTGCCTCACCCCGGTACAGGCCATCCCCTTCGACGAAACCGACATAGTTGAGCCCACGGGCGCCCTGCAACAACGTGGCAGCCAGCTTGACCTGCTGGTTACCCTTGATGTCCTCGGTACCGATGTTCAACAGCGCCACGCGTGGCCGATGCACACCCAGGGCCTGAGCGGCCACCGAGCCCATTACCGCGAACTGGTAGAGGTTTTCGGCGCTGCAGTCGACATTGGCGCCCAGATCGAGCAATTGACAGTAACCCGTCTGGGTCGGGATCGCCGCCACCATGGCCGGCCGGTCGATACCCGGCAGGGTCTTGAGCACGAAGCGCGACAACGCCATCAGCGCCCCGGTATTGCCGGCACTGACACAGGCCTGGGCTTTTCCGTCGCGCACCAGTTCGAGGGCGATGCGCATCGACGAATCCGGCTTGCCGCGCAACGCCTGGGATGGCCGCTCGTCCATGCCGACTACCTCACTGGCGGCCACAATCTGCAGGCGCGCGCGATCCGCAGCTGGCAAGCCACTGATGAGATCTTCAAGGAGGGAGGGTTGACCGACGAGGGTCAGGTGGAGCGAGGGGGTAGCCGAAAGGCAGGCAATGCTAGCCTGGACAATGCTGCGGGGACCGAAGTCCCCGCCCATTGCGTCGATCGCGATGACCTGAGCGGACAAGGATTACTCGTCAGCGCCCTTGTCGACCACTTTACGACCACGGTAAACGCCTTCTGGCGAAACGTGGTGACGCAGGTGAACTTCACCGGTGGTTTTCTCTACCGACAGCGCGTTTTCCGACAGAGCGTCGTGCGAACGGCGCATGTCACGGGCAGAGCGGGATTTTTTGTTCTGCTGAACAGCCATAATTGATTAACTCCTAAACGTTTGGGTCACGCTTTAACTGCGCCAAAACACTGAACGGGTTGGACCGCGATACCTCGTCCTTGCTCGATTCGGGCTCGTCTGCGCCCGCCGGCTGCTGGCATTCTTCCGGATGATGAGCAGGCACGATTGGCAAGGCGAGCAAAAGCTCCTCCTCGACCAATGCCTGCAGATCCAAAGGATCTTCGCCCAGTTCCAGCACGTCATAGCCTTTCGGCAACGACTGGGTATTCGCACCCTCCTTCACCACGGCGTATGTACATTCGCTGTGGACCGGTAGGGTGACCAGCTCAAGACAACGCTGGCAAACCATCTTGACTTCGACGTCCAGCTCGCTGTGGATTACCACCACGTGCTGTTCATCTCGTTCAAAATCGAACTTCGCCTGCACCGTACCGACATTGTCGGAAAGCGGGTCGCAGAGTCTTTCCAAATCAGCGAGTTGCAGCGAACCGTTAAGGGTTACGCCACGATCGGCTAATTTGCGCGGGTCAACGTGAGGTGGAATCGGGTCATTCAACATAGGCGCAGCATTCTAGGGATGCCCCCCGCCCCTGTCAAAGGAAATTAGGCGGCATCGTGCGTGATAGAATTGGTTCAACCGAACCCGGAGTCTACCATGCTTCCTTTGTTACTGGCTTCCAGCTCTGCCTATCGCCGCGAACTGCTCGCTCGCCTGCACCTGCCCTTCACCTGGGCAAGCCCCGATATAGACGAGCAGCGCCGGCAAGACGAGCCAGCCGTTGAGCTGGTACGCCGCCTTGCCAGGCAAAAAGCCGAGGCCTTGGCGGACAGCCATCCCAGGCACCTGATTATCGGGTCGGACCAGGTAGCTGTGCTGGGCGAACAGGTGCTGGGTAAGCCGCACACCTTCGAGCGGGCTTGCGAGCAACTGCTCGAGTGTAGCGGGCAGCAGGTGAGCTTTCTGACTGGACTGGCACTGCTGAACAGCGCCACCGGGCAATGCCAGGTGGATTGCGTGCCGTTTACCGTCACGATGCGCGAATTGAGCCGCGAGCGCGTGGAGCGCTACGTCGCGACGGAACAGCCGCTGGATTGCGCAGGGAGCTTCAAGGCGGAGGGGTTGGGGGTGAGCCTGTTCCAGAGCACCCATGGGTGCGATGCAACCAGCCTGATCGGGCTGCCACTGATTCGGCTGGTGGATATGCTGACCAAGGAAGGGGTGGTGGTTCCGTAGCCTGGCTGGAGATTTTGGCGCCCGACGGATCGAGCGCCGCCCGGGAGGGTGAACGATCGGGGATATTGGCCGGCAGGTCCGGCCTATTCGCGGGTAAACCCGCTCCTACAACGGGCGTGGCGACACCAGCTCATGCTCGCGAATGCGATGGTGCTGCGACGGTGAAAGGCCAGGGTATTGGACGGCAGGTCCGGCCTATTCGCGGGTAAACCCGCCCCTACAACGCACCGCTGGGCACCCCGATCGATGAGCGCGCCGCGCGGGCGGCGCTCGATCTGCCAGACACCACAAGAACTGCGACAAACTCAACGCAACTGCGGCCCCTGGAACCCCATCCACATCGCCAGGTGCTCAGCCACGCTGGCACCCACGCGCTTGGAGAAGCGATCGAAAGGCGACTCCTGAACGGTGAAGTCCACCAACTCCTTCTCCCCCACGATCTCACGCGCCACATAGCTGGCACTGCCCAAGCCATCCACCAGCCCCAGCGCCTTGGCCTGCTCACCCGACCAGATAAGGCCACTGAACAACTCCGGATGCTCCTTGTCCTTCAGGCGCTCACCCCGCCCCTGCTTGACCATGGCGATGAACTGCTGGTGCGTGGTGTCCAGCACGCCCTGCCAGAACCGGGTCTCTTCTGGTTTTTCCGGCGAAAACGGATCAAGGAACGCCTTGTGCTCACCCGATGTATAGGCACGCCGCTCGACCCCAAGCTTCTCCATGGTACCAACAAAGCCATAACCCGCCGCCGTCACCCCAATGGAACCCACCAGACTGGCCTTGTCGGCATAGATCTCGTCCGCCGCACTGGCGATATAATAGGCACCGGAAGCCCCAAGGTCGGCGATCACCGCATACAGCTTGATGGCGGGATATTCGGCACGCAGGCGACGGATTTCGTCATACACGTAACCCGCCTGCACCGGGCTGCCACCCGGGCTGTTGATGCGCATCACCACAGCCTTGGTCTTGTCGTCCTTGAACGCCTCTCGCAGGCTCTTGACGATGTTATCGGCGCTGGCAGCCTCCTGATCGGCAATCACCCCCCGCACCTCGACCAACGCGGTATGACTGGCACTGCGCGAAGCGGCCTTGTCCATGTCCATCAGCGGCGAGAACAACGCCAGAATGCCGAACAGGTAGACGAAGGTCAGCAGCTTGAAGAAGATCCCCCAGCGCCGCGACCGTCGCTGCTCCTGCACGCTCGCCAGCAAGGTCTTTTCCAGGAGCTTCCAGCTGTTGCGCTCTTCGCGCTCCCCGGGCTCGGGCTCAGGGGCTTTCCATTCGTCTGCCATGCTTACCTACCTTGGAAGTGGAATTGCGGAACCACCCAGCCACTCGCGCAACTGGGAAAAGTGATCGATACATACCTGCGGGCCAAACTCGGCCAGCGCCTGCAGCGACATGGCACCATAGCCAACCGCCACCGAATGCATGCCGGCATTGCTGGCCATCTGCAGGTCGAATGCCGAATCTCCGACCATCAGCGCACGCGACGGTTCGACGCCACAATGCCCGAGGATTTCCTCAAGCATCAGCGGGTGTGGCTTGCCACGGGTCTCGTCAGCGGCACGGGTGATGTCGAAGAACCGCTCCCAGCCATTGGCCTTGAGCACCCGATCCAGCCCGCGACGAGCCTTGCCGGTGGCCACCGCCAGGCGGTAGCCCTCGGCGCGAAAGGCATCCAGCGACTCGACCACGCCATCGAACAGCGGCGAAGGTTGCTGATCCAGTGCGACGTAGACATCGGCATAGTGCTGGCGGAAGCTGGCAACCTCTGCGGGCACCAGGTGCGGGTACAAGGTGTGGATCGCCTCGTCCAAGGCCAGGCCGATGATACCCTTGACCGCATCATCGCTGCTCTGTGCCTCGCCGGCACGCTCTGCGGCGACATTCATGGCCTCGACGATACGACCAATGGAATCGGCCAGGGTGCCGTCCCAGTCGAAGATCAGTAGCTCATAGCCTTTTTTCATGGATCAGGACGCACTCAAACGTTCAACGGTTTTCGCCCATACCTCATCCACAGGCGCCTCGAGCTTCAACTCGCCACCGTCGGGCAGCGGTACAGTCAACGCGTAGGCATGCAGGAACAGGCGCTTGCCACCCAACTCGCGAATTTCCCGGCTGAAGTCTTCGTCGCCGTATTTGCTATCGCCAGCGATCATGTGCCCGGCATGCAAGGTGTGCACGCGGATCTGATGGGTACGACCGGTGATCGGGCGTGCCTCGACAATGGTGGCAAAGTCGCCAAAGCGGCGCAGCACGCGAAACAGGGTCAGGGCCTCCTTGCCTTCATCGTTCACCTCGACCATGCGCTCGCCGGAACGCAGGTTGCTCTTGAGCAACGGCGCGTTGACCTGCTTTTTCGAGGTTGGCCAGTGGCCGCGCACCAGCGCCATGTAGCGCTTGTCGACACCATCGCCGCGCAGGGCGGCATGCAGGTGGCGCAGCATGCTGCGCTTCTTGGCGATCATCAACAGACCAGACGTGTCGCGATCCAGGCGGTGCACCAGCTCCAGCTCCTTGGCGTCCGGGCGCAACTGGCGCAGCGCCTCGATCACCCCGAAGCTCAGGCCGCTGCCGCCGTGCACGGCGATGCCGGCCGGCTTGTTCATCACGATAAGCGCCTTGTCCTCGTAGACAATGGCGGCTTCCAGACGCTGCAGCAGGCCTTGGGCCACCGGCGCCGGTTCGTCTCGTTCCGGCAAGCGGACGGGCGGAACGCGCACGATGTCGCCGGCCTGGATCTTGTACTCCGGCTTGACGCGGCCCTTGTTGACCCTCACCTCACCCTTGCGCAGGATGCGGTAGACCAGTGTCTTGGGCACGCCCTTGAGGGCCGTGATGAGGAAATTATCGATGCGTTGGCCGGCAAGCTCCGGCGCGACTTCGATCAGCTGAACGCCGGAAGTCGGAGGGGTATTGGTCGTCATTGCGAGATCATAACAATTTTTTATGGAATTGAAGCACTTAATCATTGCTGCTATAGTCGCGAACGCCGCCAAAAGCGGCAGGCCAGCGGCACCAGGCTCTTTGCCGGTCCTTGACCTTCGCAATTCTCCAGGACGCGAGGCCGTCCTACGGGGTTTTCGCCAGTTTACCGAAATGCCTGGAATCGCCACCAGCGCCGTGTAGAGAAGACCGAAAAAAAACGACAAGTGCGGTGTTTCACCTGCTTACCCGATTCTTTTCGCTGCACCTCTGCCCGCGAGTCGCTTCCACGCATCGCCCGGCGAATGCTTCGGAAATACCTGCCTTGGACATGAATGGCGCCAGCGCAGAACCAGCGCTGGCGAAAAATGCAACCCGTTGCGGATTCAGCGCGCGGCAGCACCCGAATTATCAGGGATACGTGCAGGGTGGAGATGCACAGCCCTCGGACCGTGTAGCACCGCGTCCGGCCACCAGCCCACTGACGGCTGGTGAGCGGATAAGGTCCTGAACAGATGCCCTCCGGGCGTCCACGGCTGACGGTTGATTCCTCCTCCTGACTGAGTGCACAAGGCCCGCTTGGTTGATTCGGATACCTATTCGAAGCCACCGGGGCCTTGTTGGCACCGCAGCAAACAGGACGCGTCGTCGCGACAACGGCAGGCTGGGCAACCGGCTGGTGCCGAACGTCGCTCGACACGGGGGTGGCCCGGCCACCCTTTGCGCACCTTGGCACCGACCATGAGACGTCGTGTGTGCCGAACGCCGTTTCCGGCAGCCCGGAAACCGACGGTACAACATGAAAAGAATGCTGATTAACGCGACTCAACCCGAAGAGTTGCGTGTAGCCCTGGTGGACGGCCAACGTCTCTACGACCTGGACATCGAGTCCGGCGCGCGCGAGCAGAAAAAGGCCAACATCTACAAAGGCAAGATCACCCGCATCGAACCCAGCCTCGAAGCCGCCTTCGTCGACTTCGGTTCCGAACGTCACGGCTTCCTGCCGCTGAAAGAAATCTCCCGCGAGTACTTCAAGAAGGCCCCAGAAGGCCGGGTCAACATCAAGGAAGTGCTCAGCGAAGGCCAGGAAGTCATCGTTCAGGTCGAGAAGGAAGAGCGCGGCAACAAAGGCGCCGCCCTCACCACCTTCATCAGCCTGGCCGGCCGCTACCTGGTGCTGATGCCCAACAACCCGCGTGCCGGTGGCATCTCGCGCCGCATCGAAGGCGAAGAGCGCAACGAACTGCGCGAAGCCCTGAACGGCCTGACTGTACCGGGCGACATGGGCCTGATCGTGCGCACTGCCGGCCTTGGCCGCAGCAGCGAAGAAATGCAGTGGGACCTGGATTACCTGCTGCAGCTGTGGACCGCCATCAAGGAAGCGTCCCTGGACCGCGCCGCGCCATTCCTGATCTACCAGGAAAGCAACGTCATCATCCGCGCCATCCGCGACTACCTGCGCCAGGACATCGGCGAAGTGCTGATCGACAGCATCGACGCCCAGGAAGAAGCGCTGACCTTCATCCGCCAGGTGATGCCGCAGTACGCCAGCAAGGTCAAGCTGTACGAAGACAGCGTGCCGCTGTTCAACCGCTTCCAGATCGAAAGCCAGATCGAGACCGCCTTCCAGCGCGTGGTCGACCTGCCGTCCGGCGGTTCGATCGTGATCGACCCGACCGAAGCCCTGGTGTCCATCGACATCAACTCGGCGCGCGCCACCAAAGGCAGCGACATCGAAGAAACCGCCCTGCAGACCAACCTGGAAGCGGCCGAGGAAATTGCCCGCCAGCTGCGCCTGCGTGACATCGGCGGCCTGATCGTCATCGACTTCATCGACATGACCCCGGCGAAAAACCAGCGCGCTGTTGAAGAGCGCGTGCGTGAATGCCTGGAAGCCGACCGCGCCCGCGTGCAGGTTGGCCGCATCTCGCGCTTCGGCCTGCTGGAAATGTCCCGTCAGCGTCTGCGCCCATCGCTGGGCGAAAGCAGCGGCATCGTCTGCCCACGCTGCTCCGGCACCGGCATCATCCGTGACGTCGAATCGCTGTCGCTGGCCATCCTGCGCCTGATCGAAGAAGAAGCCCTGAAGGACCGCACCGCCGAAGTACGTGCTCAAGTGCCGATCCCGGTAGCCGCGTTCCTGCTGAACGAAAAGCGTAACTCGATCACCAAGATCGAGCTGCGCACCCGCGCGCGCATCATCATCCTGCCGAACGACCACCTGGAAACCCCGCACTTCGAAGTCCAGCGCCTGCGCGACGACAACCCTGAAGTGCTGAACAACCAGTCCAGCTACGAAATCGCCGCCGCCGAAGCTGAAGAAGCGCCGCAGCCGACCGCCACCCGCACCCTGGTACGCCAGGAAGCCGCAGTGAAGACGGCCCCGGCCCGCGCCAACGCACCGGTACCGGCCGCCGCTGAAGAGCCCCAGCCTGCCGCCCCGGTCGCCCCTGCCCCGAGCGCTCCGGAGCCAAGCCTGTTCAAGGGCCTGGTGAAGTCGCTGGTGAGCCTGTTCGCCGGCAAGGACGAGCCTGCCGCCGCGCCAGTGGTGCCCGCCGCCGAAAAACCGGCTGCCGAGCGCAGCCCGCGTAACGAAGAACGCCGCAACGGCCGCCAGCAAAGCCGCAACCGCAACGGCCGCCGCGACGAAGAACGCAAACCGCGTGAAGAGCGTGCCGAGCGCGCACCGCGCGAGGAACGCGCCCCACGCGAAGAACGTGCACCGCGTGAGGAACGCGCCCCACGTGAAGAACGTGCACCGCGTGAGGAACGTGCCCCACGTGAAGAGCGTGCACCGCGTGAAGAACGTACTCCGCGCCAGCCACGCGAAGACCGCCGTAGCAACCGCGGCGAAGAGCGCGTTCGCGAGCTGCGCGAACCGCTGGACGCCACCCCGCCAGCCGAACGCGAAGAGCGCCAGCCGCGTGAAGAACGTGTAGCCCGCGAAGAGCGTGCTCCACGCGAAGAACGCGCACCTCGCGAAGAACGTGCGCCACGTGAAGAACGCGCACCGCGTGAAGAACGTGCTCCACGTGAAGAACGCGCACCGCGTGAAGAACGTGCTCCACGTGAAGAGCGCGCACCTCGGGAAGAACGCGCCCCACGTGAAGAGCGCGCCCCGCGCCCACCACGCGAAGAACGCCAACCACGCGCTGCCGAAGAAGCAACCGAGCAGGCTGCCGAACTGGCCGAAGAGCAACTGCCAAGCGAAGAGCTGCTGCAAGACGAGCAGGAAGGCACCGATGGCGAGCGCCCACGCCGCCGCTCCCGTGGCCAGCGTCGTCGCAGCAACCGTCGTGAGCGTCAGCGCAATGCCAATGGCGAGCTGATCGACGGCAGTGAGGAAGAAGGCAGCGAAGAGCAGCCACAACAGCACCAGGCCACCGAGCTGGGTGCCGAACTGGCTGCCGGCCTTGCCGTGACGGCTGCTGTCGCCAGCAGCAACATCAGCTCCGACGCAGAAGCCCAGGCCAACCAGCAGGCCGAGCGTGCTACTGCCGAAGTCACTGCCGTTGCAGAAACCGACAACAGCGAAGCCGCCCAACCGGTCGAGCAGGTCGAAGCGGTCACCAAAGCTGAAGAAGCGTCCGTGGCCCCAGCGGTCGAGCAGCCGGTCACCGAGCCAGTGGCCGCAGCCGAGGCAACTGCCGAGCCTGTGGTCGAAATGGCCCCGCAGCCTGTCGCTGAAGATGCACCTGCTGTTGAGCCGGTCGTAGTTGCAGAAACCGTGGTCACTGAAACCCCAGCAGAAGCCCCAGCGGTAGAAGCCGGTGAGATCGAACAGGCCCCGGCCGTGGTCGAAGTCGCTCCGGTTGCCGCACAGCCTGCCCCGGTTGTCGAAGCCCAGCCAGAAGTGGTGGCCGAGCCTGCACCTGCGGTGGTCGAACCTGCACCTGCAGTGGTCGAACCTGCCACTGTCATGCTGGCCAACGGCCGTGCACCGAACGACCCACGTGAAGTGCGTCGCCGCAAGCGGGAGGCCGAGGCTGCTGCCAAAGCGGCACAGGAAGCTGCTGCAGCTTCCCAGGAACCAGCCCTGGAAGCCGCCGATGAGCACAAACCTCATCACGGCTGATAGCCAAAGCTGAATGAAAAAGCCCCGCCAGTGCAAACTGGCGGGGCTTTTTTTGGTTTGCCTGACGGGCCTCTTCGCGGGTAAACCCGCTCCTACAATGGCCTGTGTCCACCCCCCCCCGATGTGTGTCCACCACCGATCAGCGTGTAGGAGCGGGTTTACCCGCGAATACGGTGGCGGCGGCAACGGTGAACGGCAGGTGGAAATTGGCCACCAGGCCCGGCCCTTTCGCGGGTAAACCCGCTCCTACACGACGGCCTGCGCCCAATCACCGATGTGTGTCCATCCCCGCTCCTACACGACGGCCTGCGCCCAATCACCGATGTGTGTCCATCCCCGATCAGGTGTAGGAGCGGGTTTACCCGCGAATACGGTGGCGGCGGCAACGGTGAACGGCGGGTGGAAATTGGCCACCAGGCCCGGCCCTTTCGCGGGTAAACCCGCTCCTACACGACGGCCTGCGCCCAATCACCGATGTGTGTCCATCCCCGATCAGGTGTAGGAGCGGGTTTACCCGCGAATACGGTGGCGGCGGCAACGGTGAACGGCAGGTGGAAATTGGCCACCAGGCCCGGCCCTTTCGCGGGTAAACCCGCTCCTACACGACGGCCTGCGCCCAATCACCGATGTGTATCCATCCCCGATCAGGTGTAGGAGCGGGTTTACCCGCGAATACGGTAGCGGCGGCAACGGTGAACGGCGGGTGGAAGTTGGCCACCAGGCCCGGCCCTTTCGCGGGTAAACCCGCTCCTACGGGGGGTCACAGCCGGCAAATCAGTAAAGATTAGGCTCCATCTCCAGCTCAACCCCAAACCGCTCGAAGATATCCGCCTGAATCTTGCGCGCCAGCGCATGCATCTGCGCTCCGCTCGCCTGGCCATAGTTGACCAGCACCAGCGACTGCAAGCGATGCACGCCAGCATCACCGTCACGATGACCCTTCCAGCCCGCCTGCTCAATCAACCAGCCCGCGGCCAGTTTCACCTGGCCATCCGCTTGGGGGTAAGCCACAACCGCGGGATACTGCGCACGAATTCGCTCGACCAGATCAGCCGTTACCACCGGGTTCTTGAAGAAGCTCCCGGCATTGCCAAGCTCTACCGGGTCTGGCAGCTTCTCGCGGCGAATGCTGCAGATTGCATCGCTGATCGCTTGCGCGGTCATCTCGGTCACACCCTGCTCAGACAGACGATGGCGCACCGGGCCATAGTCCAGATGAGCGTGCAGGGTGCGGGTCAAGGCAAAGCGCACACGCAGGATCAACCAGCGGCCGGGATTGCGCTTGAAAAGGCTGTCGCGATAGCCGAAAGCACATTCCGCCAAACTGAAGTCACGCAGCGCGCCCGTCTCACGGTCCAGGGCTGTCAGCCCGGCGAACACGTCCTTGATCTCCACCCCGTAAGCGCCCACGTTCTGCATCGGCGCAGCACCCACGGTGCCGGGGATCAGGCTGAGGTTCTCCAACCCGCAATAGCCCTGCGCCAGCGCCCATTGCACAAACGCGTGCCATGGCTCACCGGCCTCGGCTTCGACCACGATACGCTCGCCATCGTCACTGAGCACACGCCGACCGCGGCTGGCCATGTGCAGCACCAGTGCATCGATATCGCGGGTCAGCAGCAGGTTGCTGCCACCCCCGATCACCAGTACCGGCAAGCCCCTCTGCTGTGCCTGGCCCAGTGCCTGACGCACCTGCTGGTCGTCCTGCACCTGGCTGAAATAGCGCGCCTTCACGTCGATGCCGAAGGTATTGTAAGGCTTGAGCGATACCTGCTCCTGCCACTGCACTGTCATAGACGCCCCTTGATTTCCAGTACCAGCGCCTGGCAAGCCGCTTCCACCAGGTCCAGCACCTGCTCGAAGCCGTCGGCGCCACCGTAGTACGGGTCTGGCACTTCATCCAGGGCTGCACCGTAGCGGCGCAGGAACAGGTCGAGTTCGCCCACTGCCGTGGACGGGCGCAGGGCGCGCAGATCGCGCAGGTTGTGCTCATCCATGGCCAACACCAGGTCGTATTCGGCGAAGTGCGATGCCTTGACCTGTTGGGCGCGTTGCTGCGACAGGTCGTAACCGCGCGCCAGCGCCGCCTTGCAGGTGCGGCTGTCTGGCGCCTTGCCGACATGCCAATCGCCGGTGCCGGCAGAAGCCACCTGCACCTTGTCAGCGAGCCCGGCGGCGTGCAATTGATGGCGCAGCACGCCTTCGGCGGTGGGCGAGCGGCAGATGTTGCCCAGGCACACGAACAGGACGCGCATCAGGCCTCCAGCAAGCGCCGTACGCGCTCCAGATCCTCAGGGGTGTCGACCCCCACGGCAGGCGCCTCGATGGCGTCCTCGATGTGAATGCGTACGCCGTGCCACAGGGCACGCAGCTGCTCCAGCGCTTCAGCCTGCTCGAGCCAGCATGGGCCCCAGCTGACGAAGTCGTGCAGGAACCCGACACGGTAGGCGTACATGCCAATATGACGGCGATAGGGCACCCCTTCCGGCAGCACGTCGCGGGCCTTGGCAAAGGTATCGCGGGCCCAGGGCAGCGGCGCTCGGCTGAACGTCAGGGCCAGGCCGTTCTTGTCACTCACCACCTTGACCGCGTTCGGGTTGAACACGGTTTCCGGTTCATGGATCGGCTCGGCCAGGGTGGCGATACCGGCTTCCGGATGCGCCGCCAGGTTGGCCGCCACCTGGTCGATGATCACCGGCGGGATCAGCGGCTCGTCGCCCTGCACGTTGACCACAATGGCGTCAGCCGGCAACCCTAGGTACGCGGCCACTTCGGCCAGGCGGTCAGTGCCCGATTCATGATCGGCACGGGTCATCAGCACTTCGGCACCGAAGGCCTGGCAGGCTTCGAGGATGCTGGTGTCGTCGGTGGCGATGACCACACGGCTGGCACCGCTCTTGCGGGCCTGCTCCCACACATGTTGCACCATTGGCTTGCCGGCAATCAGCAGCAGCGGTTTGCCTGGCAGGCGGGTGGAGCGCAGCCGGGCGGGGATTACTACCGTAAATTCCAGGCTCATTTGTCAAGACGCTCGTCGTCGGTCAGGGTGCGTGCCTCGCTTTCCAGCATGACCGGGATACCGTCGCGAATCGGGTAGGCCAGGCCAGCGCCTTTGCTGATCAGCTCGGTCTTGTCGGCGCTCAGCTTGAGCGGGCCCTTGGTGATCGGGCAGGCCAGGATATCAAGCAGTTTGGTGTCCATTGGAGGCTTCCTTTAGGCCAGGTGGCCGGAAATTGAAAACGGGCTCAGGGTTTGCGCAACAAGCGTTGCAGCTGGTTGTCGAACCAGGCGCTGAAAGCCGGCGTAGGCTGCGCTTCGACGGCCAGGTACCACCAGTCGTCAGCGGCAAAGGCCCGGCATTTCACCGCGTCCTTCTCGGTCATGACCAGCGGCAGTGGCGGGCTGAAAGCCAGGCTCCGGGCACTGAACTGCGCATGGTCGGCGAAGGGATGCGGCACCGGCTGCCAGTTTAGCCCCAGCAGGGTGTTGAAGAAACGTTGCGGGTTGCCGATACCGGCCACCGCATGCAGGCGCTGGCCGGCGGGGAAATGGTCGAGCGCACGGCGCTCGCCAGTGCGCACGTTGACCAGGGCCGACGGCTGCAGGCGGAAACCAAAACCCTCGGTGCGGTCTTCGCTGGCGCCGTTGAACAGCACCGCGTCAGCCTCACGCAAGCGGTCGGCCGGCTCACGCAACGGCCCCGCCGGCAGGCAGCGGCCATTGCCCAGGCCGCGGGCAGCGTCGATCAGCACCAGTTCCAGGTCACGGGCCAGGCGGTAATGTTGCATACCGTCGTCGCACAGGATCAGGTCGAGGGGTTCGCTGGCCAGCAATGCCTGCACGGCCCGGGCGCGATCCGGGTCGATCATCAGTGGCACGCCGGTGCGTTGCACGATCAGCAGCGGCTCGTCGCCCGCCTCATCGGCCGGCTGATCGGCCTGCACCCGCCAGGGCAGCCGTGGAGGCCTGGCACCATAACCGCGGCTGACTACGCCCACCTTCAGCCCTTGCTGGCGACAGTGTTCGATCAACCAGAGAATCATCGGCGTCTTGCCGGTGCCACCGACGGTGATGTTGCCCACGACAATGACCGGTACCGGTGCCCGGTAGCTGGCACTGTCACCCCTTAGAAAACGTGCCCGCTTGCGCGTGACCACGCGGCGATACAAGGCCTCCAGCGGACGCAGCAGCGCCAGCGCCGGATGCCCGGCGTACCAGGCAGCGAGCAAGCGGTCGGCGAAAGCCATCAAGGCGTGCCCTGGGCCGCCTCGACGGTGGTCATGCGCAACTGGCTGAAACCGAGCTTGCCGGCAGCATCCATTGCGGTGACCACAGCCTGGTGCGGGGTCTTGCCGTCGGCGCTGATGGCCAGCGGCAGCGTGTTGTCGCCACCCGACTCGCGCGCTATGGCCTCGCTCAGGGTGGCCAGGTCGCTTTTGGGCAGCAGGTGGTTGTTCACCGAATACACGCCTTCGGCGCTGATGGTGATTTCCACCAGCTTGCCCGGGTCGGTCGGCGCCGGCTCGGCGCTGGTGGCTTCGGGCAGCTCGACGCGCAGTTGCGTTTCGCGGGTGAAGGTGGTGGTAACCACGAAGAACAGCAGCAGGACGAACACCACGTCGATCAGCGACGCCAGGTTGATGTCGACGCTCTCCCGCTGGCGATTGCGCCGGAACTTCACGCCTTGCCTCCGGCCACTTCCACTTCACGGTCGCCCTGGATCACTTCCACCAGCTTGATCGCCTCCTGCTCCATGCCGACCACCAGCTCATCGATGCGGCGCAGCAGGAAGCGGTGGAAGAACACCGCCGGGATACCGACCATCAGGCCTGCCGCAGTGGTGACCAGGGCCTTGGAGATACCACCGGCCAGCACGGCGGCGTTGGCGGTCATCTGCGAGCCCATGAAGGCGCTGAAAATGTCGATCATGCCCAGCACGGTGCCCAGCAGGCCCAGCAGAGGCGCCATGGCGGCGATGGTGCCGAGGGTGCTGATGTAGCGTTCCAGTTCGTGGATGACGCGCGAGGCGGCCTCCTCGATGCACTCTTTCATGATTTCACGACCATGGCGCGAGTTGGCGAGGCCCGCTGCCAGGATTTCGCCCAGTGGCGAATCGGCCCGCAGCGCCTTGAGCTTGTCACTGGTCAGTTGCTTGTCCTTGATCCACATCCACACCTGGCCCAGCAGGTGGGGCGGGGTGACGCGGCTGGCACGCAGGGTCCACAGGCGCTCGACGACGATAGCCATGGCAACGATGGAACTCAGAATGATCGGCAGCATCATCCAACCACCGGACTTGACCAATTCCCACACAGTAAACGCCCCTTCGGAAAAAGGCCGCCACTCTACCATAGGCGCGCCGAGGGCTCATCTGCCGGAGGTCAGGGAATTAGGCTGTCGGGCTACCGGGTCGGCCCTCTGGGCCGTGCAGTACCTGTGGCAGCGGCTTTACCCGCGAAAGGGCCAGATCAGCCACCCCCCACATCACGCCAGAATCGCCGCTGTCGGCGCACACCCTCAACCTCCCCATGCCGCCCCAGCACCAACCGCAATGCCCCCTCCACCGCCGTATCATGCATCACCACCCCATGCCGCCCATACCGCTCGACCACCTGCACGTGGGGGTGCCCGAAACTGTTGTTGCGCCCCCGCGAAATCAATACCCCGCGCGGTGCGGTAGCCCGGACGAACGCCTCGGTGGACGAGCTGCGGCTGCCATGATGCGGCGCCTGCAGCCAGTCGATACGCGGCACTTCAGTGTCCGCCAGCCAGGCCCGTTCGGCAGCAACTTCCATATCCCCCGCCAGCAGCAAGCGCTCGCCCTGCGCCTCGACCAACAGCACACAGGAACGGTCATTACTGCTCTGCCCGTCCACCCAGCGCCACAACGAAAAACGCACGCCATCCCAGTCCCATTGCTCGCCACTGGCACACGGCTGCAACGGAACATCAACCAGCGCTTCCCCACCGATTATCCGCTTGATCGGCAAACCACGCGCAATGGCCACGGCCCCGCCCGCATGATCGGCATGCGCATGGCTGATCACCATCACGTCAAGGCCGCCCACCCCCAGCTTGCGCAAGGTTGGCAGCACCACGCGTTCCCCCAAGTCGCTTTCCCCCCTGGCCGGCCCGGCATCGTAAAGCAGGCTGTGATGCCGCGTACGCAAGAGCACCGCCAGCCCCTGGCCGACATCCAGCTGCCAGACCTCGATTTGGCCAAACGGCACCGGCTCCCTGGGTACCCACAGCGCCAGCAGCATCACCCCTCCCAACCCGCGCAGCGGCACACCACGAGGCAGCAAAAGCAACAGCGCACCCAGACATACCAGCAGCCAGGCCCACCACGGCAGGGCCGGCGGCACCCATGCCGGGCGCTGTTGCGCCACCAGCGCCAGCCCGCGGAACAGCACATCCAGCAGGCCACCTGCCAGCCAGAGCAACGCCTCGCCAACGCCCGCCAGCGGCAACATCAGCGTGCCCAACAACGCCAACGGCAAGACCGCCAGGCTGACCCACGGCACCGCCACAAGGTTGGCCAGCGGTGCACTGAGGCTCACCGGCAAGCCGGTGGCCAGCAACACCGGCAGCAAGCCGACGGCGATCACCCATTGCGCTCGTGTCCAGGCCTGCCAGGGCCGCCAACCCCCCAACCGGGCACTGAAGCAGTAGATGAGCGTGGCCACGGCGGCGAACGACAGCCAGAACCCAGGCAGCAACGCCGCCAGTGGCTCGAAGACCAGCACAGCGACCAGTGCAAGCAGCAACGGAAAAAAAGCGCCAAGGTGGCGAAAGCGCAGACGCCAGAGCAGCACCACGGCCAGCATCAGACAGGCCCGCTGCACTGGCACCCCACCACCCGCCAGCCACCCGTAGGCCAGCGCTGCGGCCATGGCCAGGCCGCAGGCCCAGGGTAACCACGGTAGCCTTGCCGGCCATAGCCCCCAACGCGCCAGCCCGGCGACCAGGCCATAGAGCAAACCGGCGACCAGGCCAATGTGCTGGCCGGAAATCACCAGCAGGTGCACCGTGCCGGTGGCCTGCAACGTCTGCCAGTCCTCCCGGGCCATGCCCGCACCATCGCCAAGCACCAGTGCCACCAGCGCTGCCTGCCGGCCATTGGCTTCGACCATCAGCAAGCGCTGACGCAGCGCATCGCGCCAACCACCGGCGACTGGCGCCAGCAACTGCCCCGCCTTGACCGTACCCGTAGCCCCCACCCGTCGCGCCAGCAACTGCGCTTCCCGGTCAGGCCCGTGCGGGTTCAGCAGCCCGGCCGGGCGTTGCAAGGTCACCGCCAGCCGCCACTGCTCGCCCGCCCGCAGCGGCGGCCCATCGAACCAGCTCAGTTGCAAACGCTGAGGCAGTTCGGCCCGCCGCGAGCGTGGCGCTTCCAGCTCGAAACGCACGCCTTGTGCAGTGCGGGCCGGCAAACCCGCCACCCGCCCCTCCAGCCACAAGGTGCGCCCCTCCAGGCCGGCAGCCAGACGATCATCAAGGGCCTGCTGAGCAGACCCGCACGCCCAACACAAGCCCAGCAGAAACCATCCCAACGGCCATACGCGGGTAAACTGGCTGCCGACAGCGCAGGCTGCCAGGGTTATCAACCATCCGACCGATGGCAATGCGGGCAGAAAGCCCAGGCACAACAGCCCGAGCGCGAGCGCAAACATCCCTGTGCGCATGAGGTAGAGCTCCAGAAGGCGAGTCACCTCCTGAGGCATAGCTCAATTGCCGGCATCGCTTGCTCAACAATTGTCACAAACTCTAAACGAGGCGGAGCAGGATTAAGGGCATACTGCCAGGGTCAACGCTCCGGGAGCCTACATGCCGCGCCGACTTTTCAAACGCTACATGCCGGACCCGACCAGCATTCGGGAACACAAGTCCTTACGCTTTTTCGGCAAATTGCTGCACGACCCCAACCTCTGGCACCTGAACCGCCATTCGGTGGCCAGAGCCATGGGTGTGGGCCTGTTCGCGGCGCTTATTCCCATCCCGATGCAGATGCTGCTGGCGGCGGCCCTGGCGATCCCGGTGCGCGGCAACCTGCCGGTCGCCGTCAGCCTGGTGTGGCTGACCAACCCGTTGACCATGCCGCCGGTGTTCTTCGTCACCTACATGACCGGTGCCTGGCTGATGCAGGTACCGCCGCGCACCCTGCCCGACGAGCTGACCTTCCAGTGGATCACCGACCAGCTGTCGACGCTGTGGCAACCCTTCCTGCTCGGCTCGGTGGTGTGCGGCGTGGTGCTGGGCATCCTTGCCTACTTCACCACCATGTTCTACTGGCGCTGGTGGGTGGGCCGGCAGTGGCGTCGTCGCCAATGCCGGTGCAAGGCTTCAGGCCCGCATGCCACGGCCGCTGACCAGCAAGCGAACGCAAACAACGTAGAGCACCGCAGTGGCCACCAGCATGAAGGTGATCGCCGTGCCAATGCTGATATCCGACACCCCTAGAATGCCGTAGCGGAACGAGTTGACCATGTGCAGCACCGGGTTGGCCAACGACACGGTCTGCCAGAACGGCGGCAGCAGGTTGATCGAGTAGAACACCCCGCCCAGGTAGGTCAGCGGCGTCAGCACGAAGGTCGGGATGATCGAGATATCGTCGAAGTTGCGCGCGAACACTGCGTTGACGAAGCCAAGCAGCGAAAAGATGGTGGCTGTCAGCAGCACCACCACCACGGTCACGCCCAGGTGGTGCACCTGCAGGTCGGTGAAGAACATCGACAGGATGGTCACGATCACCCCCACCGCCAAACCACGCAGCACCCCACCCAGCACATAGCCGACGAGAATGGTGTGAGGCGACACCGGCGACACCATCAGTTCTTCGATCGAGCGCTGGAACTTGCTGCCGAAAAAGCTCGACACCACGTTGCCGTATGAGTTGGTGATCACCGACATCATGATCAGCCCCGGCACGATGTACTGCATGTAGGTGAAGCCACCCATGTCGCCGATCTGCCGGCCAATCAGGTTACCGAAGATGACGAAGTACAGGACCATGGTGATCGCTGGCGGCAGCAACGTTTGCGGCCAGATGCGCAGGAAGCGCCGCACTTCGCGGTAGACGATGGTGTTCAGGGCGACCCAGTTGGTGCGCAGTTCCACACTCATACGGCCACCTTCGACAGGTTTTTTTCCACCAGGGACACGAACAGCTCCTCAAGTCGGTTGGTCTTGTTGCGCAGGCTCTGTACCTCGATGTTCTGCAGCGCCAGCTGGCCGAACAGCGCGGTGATGCCGATGTCCTTCTCCACCTGCACTTCCAGGCTATGCGGGGTCAGCAGCCGGCACGGGTAGCCCTGCAGTACCGGCGCCGTGGCCAGGTCCTGCTTGAGGTCGAGCACGAAGGTTTCGACATGCAGCTTGCCCAGCAACTGGCGCATGCTGGTGTTCTCGACGATGGTGCCGTGGTCGATGATGCCGATGTTACGGCACAGCTGTTCAGCCTCTTCCAGGTAGTGGGTGGTGAGGATGATGGTGATGCCCTTCTGGTTCAGCTCGGTGAGGAAGCTCCACATCGAGCGGCGCAGCTCGATATCCACCCCGGCGGTGGGTTCGTCCAGGATCAGCAGACGCGGTTCGTGGATCAATGCGCGGGCAATCATCAGACGCCGCTTCATGCCGCCGGACAACGAACGCGACTGCACATCACGTTTGTCCCACAGGCCCAGCTGGGTCAGGTACTGCTCGGCGCGCTCCTTGGCCAGCTTGGGCGGGATGCCATAGTACCCGGCTTGGGTCACGACGATGTCGAAGGTCTTCTCGAACTGGTTGAAGTTGAACTCTTGCGGCACCACGCCCAGGCAACGCTTGAGCGCGGAGGGCTCGCGGTCCAGGTCGTGACCGAACACGCTCACTGTGCCGCTGGTCTTGTTCACCAGGGTCGAGAGAATGCCGATGGTGGTGGATTTGCCGGCGCCGTTGGGGCCGAGCAAGGCGAAGAAGTCGCCTTCGGCAACATCGAGGTCGATGCCTTTGAGGGCCTGAAAGCCATTGCCGTAGGTCTTGGTCAGCTGTCGGATGGACAGGGCGGAACTCATAGCGGGTCACTTACCGAAGAAAAAGGTGCAGGACACGCCAGGTAAAGTCACTGGCGCAGTGAGTGCAGCCATGGTGCAAGGCCAGGCTGCACAAGTACAGTCACATCTATTGATAATGACTATCGAAGCGGGTTCAAGTGAGCGCGGTCATCACGGCGGCCTGGTAGGCCGGGCGTTGCTTCAGGCGCTCATACCAGGCTTGAAGGTGGTACATGTCCGGGCGCTCGATGGGCAGTTCGAACCAGGCATAGATGAAGCTACCCAGTGGGATGTCGCCCATGCCGATCTGGTCACCGGACAGGTACGGCTGATTGGCCAGGGTTTCGTCGGCAATGGCCAGTAATTGCGCGCACTGCTTGTGCGCGGCGTTGATCGCCACCCAGTCGCGCTGGTCTTCCGGCGTGCGCAGCAGCCCCCAGAACAGCGGGCGGAAGGGTGCGGCGAAGGACGATGTGGTCCAGTCCATCCACTTGTCGGCCAGGGCGCGCTGGCGTGGGTCTGCCAGATACCAGCCCTGCTCCGTGCCGTACTCCGCGCACAGGTAGCGAACGATGGTGTTGGATTCCCACAAAGTCAGGTCGCCGTCTTCGAGCATCGGCACCAGGCCGTTGGGGTTGCGGGCGCGGTAGTGCGGCTCGTTGACCACGCCGAAGGCGCCGCCGGCGTCGATGGATTCGAAGTCCAGGCCCAGCTCGTGGGCGATCCACAGCGCCTTGCGCACATTGCTCGAATTCTTGCGGCCCCAGATCTTCAGCATGGCAACATCCTTTTGAGTGCGGAGGTGGCACAGTCTACTCCAGACCTTCGCCGCCTGTACGGGCCTCTTCGCGGGCAAGCCTCTGCATCGCTCGGTGATGTTGCCACGTACCGTCGTAGGAGCGGGTTTACCCGCGAAAGGGCCGGCCCTGCCGGCCAATATCCCAGATCATTCACCGTCGCAGCACCATCGCATTCGCGGGCAAGCCCGCACCTACATCGATCGGGGGGCTCGCCACACACCGTTGTAGGAGGGAATGGAACGGTACAGGCGAACACATGAACTGAAACTCCCACCGCCACACCCTGTCACTGTTCTGAACATGCCGTTCACAGCATTGCGTCTAAGCTGTCTGGGACGGCTCAAGCCCTTGGTTCCAAGGAGGACCGATTATGTTGCTGTTGTGGTTGGTGGTGCTGGTGATCGGCGCGGCGTACCTCACGCACCGGCGCCTGGCGCCCTTGCAGATTCTCGGCATCCTGGCGGCCTATGTGCTGTTGATGGGCATTTTCAGCAGTGCCCCCGGCTGGCTGCTGGCCCTGATCTGGGTGGTGCTGGCCCTGAAGATCGCCCTAGTTGCGCTCCCGCAGTGGCGACGCAAGGTGTTTACCGCCCCAGTATTCCGCTGGTTCCAGCGCACCCTGCCGCCCATGTCCCAGACTGAGCGCGAAGCCATCGACGCCGGCACCGTGTGGTGGGACGGCGAACTGTTCAGTGGCCGCCCCGACTGGCGCACCTTGCTGGCCTACCCGGCACCGAAATTGACCGATGAAGAACAGGCCTTCATCGATGGCCCGACCGAAGCACTGTGCGCCATGGTCAGCGACTGGCAGATCGGCCAGGACCTGGACCTGCCGCCCGAAGCCTGGGCACATATCAAGCAGCATGGCTTTTTTGCCCTGATCATCCCAAAGGAATACGGCGGCAAGGGCTTCTCCGCCTACGCCCACTCCCAGGTGGCGATGAAACTGGCCACCCGCAGCGGCGACCTGGCCTCCACGGTGATGGTGCCCAACTCCCTCGGCCCTGCCGAACTGCTGCTGCATTACGGCACCGACGAACAACGCAACCACTACCTGCCACGCCTGGCCCGAGGCGAGGAAATCCCCTGCTTCGCCCTCACCGGCCCACTGGCCGGCTCCGACGCTGGCGCCATGCCCGACACCGGCATCATCTGCAAAGGCCAGTGGCACGGCGAAGAAGTGATCGGCCTGCGCCTGAACTGGGAAAAGCGCTACATCACCCTCGGCCCGGTCGCCACCCTGCTGGGCCTGGCCTTCAAAGCCTACGACCCCGACCATCTGTTGGGCGAACAGGAGGAGCTCGGCATCAGCCTGGCCCTGATCCCCACCAACACGCCCGGCGTCGAAATCGGCAAACGTCACCTGCCGCTGGGCGCCGCCTTCATGAACGGCCCCAACAGCGGCAAAGACGTGTTCGTACCGCTGGACTTCCTGATCGGTGGCCAGGCCATGCTCGGCAAGGGCTGGATGATGCTGATGAACTGCCTGTCGGTAGGCCGCTCCATCTCACTGCCTGCCGTGGGTACAGGGGCTGCCAAGTACACCAGCCTGGTGACCGGCCAGTACGCCAATATCCGCGAGCAATTCAACGTGCCACTGGCTGCCTTCGAAGGTATCCAGGAATCGCTGGCACGCATTGGCGGCAACGCCTGGCTGATGGACAGTGCCCGCCTGCTGACCGCCAAGGCCGTAGACCTGGGCGAGAAACCCTCGGTGCTGTCGGCGATCCTCAAGTACCACCTGACCGAACGAGGCCGCGAATGCATCCAGCACGCCATGGACGTGCACGGTGGCAAGGGCATCATCATGGGCCCGAACAACTACCTGGGCCGCAACTGGCAAGGAGCGCCGATCTTCATCACGGTCGAAGGCGCCAACATCCTTTCGCGCAACCTGATGATCTTCGGCCAGGGCGCCATTCGCTGCCACCCGTTCGTGCTCAAGGAGATGGCGTTGGCCGGGCGTGAAGACCACGATCACGCACTTCAGGAATTCGATGACCTGCTGATGAAACACATCCTGTTCGCCGCCGGCAATGCGGCCAGCACTGTGGTGTTCAACCTGGGGCTGGGGGTTTTCGAGAAAGTACCGGGAGACACGCTGAGCCAAGGCTACTTCCGGGCCCTCAACCGCCAGGCCGCCGCCTTTGCCCTGCTGGCGGACCTGTCGATGATGCTGCTGGGCGGGGCGCTCAAGCGCCGGGAGCGCCTGAGTGCGCGGCTGGGCGATGTACTCAGCTACCTGTACCTGTCCAGTGCCGCACTCAAGCGCTACCACGATCTCGGTTCGCCCGAGCACATGCAGCCCCTGCTGCGCTGGGCCATGGAAGAAAGCCTGGGCCAGGCGGAGCACGCCCTGGACCGGTTGCTCGACAACTTCCCCAACCGTTTCGTCGGCTGCGCGCTACGGGTGCTGGTGTTCCCCTTCGGCCGCCGTCATACCGGGCCGAGCGATGAACTGGACGCCGAGGTGGCAGCGCTGATCGGACGCAGCAAAGGCGACCCTGCGCTGGAAGAGCTGCTTGCCGGTTGCTTCAGGCCGCAAGCTGACGGCGACCCGGTGGCAGCCCTGCAACGGGCCTGCGACCTGCTGGAGGCGTCGACGCCGCTGCACAACGCGCTGCATCAGGCAATCAAGGAAGGCAAGGTACGACCGGCGCCCGGGCAGTCGGTGATCGATGCGGCAGTCGACAGTGGTGTACTTCAGCCTGATCAGGCGCAACGCCTGCATGCAGCTGAGCAAGCGCGCCGTGCGGTGATCGACGTGGACGCCTTCGACAAGGCACAGCTGCTGCCGGAGCAAGGCAAGGTACGCTGAGACAGGGGCCGTTTTGCGGCCCCTTCCCCAACCGGCGTATACTCCGCGCCCCGTTTCAACCACCCCGAGGACCGCCCCAATGGCTAACCCCCACCTGGAATATCACCTGCAACTGCTGAACCACCTGCGCACCATATTGGTGGCCCTGGGTGAAGCCGAGCAGGTGCCGGAGGAAAGCCACGCCCTGTTCCTCGAACGCTTCGACGAACTGCTGACCCTGCTGCCGCAAGCCCCGCTCGAAAGCCAATACCTGGGCCAGGACCTGATCTGCCAAGTCATCCAGCGCTACCCACAAATCGCTCACCTGGTGCCCCGCGATTTGCTGTGGTTCTTTGCCGGTGACTGCTTGCATTTCATGCCAGACGAGGAATTGGACCTTTACCAGAGACTGGAGGAGCGTCGCTACGAAGCGGAGCAGAGCGATGAACCCTTTGACTGGAATCAGGAAAAGCAACTGCTGAACGCCTCGAACCAGGGCCGCAGCCACTAAACCGGGTTACGGCTGCCCAGCTTTCTGGGCAGCGCCCCGGGCTGTGTATTTGTGACACGCACACTGTTCTTAAATCTCGCCAAAACGAAAACCTTCTCCTACAGACCTTACCTTGCGCCTTCTCTACCCTGCATCAGGTGCCATCCCCCCCCAAATACGGGCACGAATGGAACATACCTGTTCAAGCTTCACGCTTGGCTTCACTTAGGAAGACGCATGAAAAAAATACTCTCCATACTCGCCATCACGTTGACCAGCAGCGCAGCAATGGCCAACAACGGCACGATGAGTTTCACCGGAACTGTCAGCCCTGGCGGCACTTGCCCTATTGATGTCGTGACACCAGGCACCGGCGTCCCCATGCCAGTGTTGAATTTGGGCAACTACAAGACACAGGACTTTGTCGGTGCCGGCCAAGAAACCCCACGGATCGGTTTTGCGCTACGGCTCACCCCTGGCGGTAGCTGTACCATCGGCACAGGTAAAGTCGCGAACGTCACCTTCACCCCAGCTTACGGCCAAGCCGGCACCAGCGGCGACCTCTACGGCCTGCAAGATGGCATCGGTTACACCAAGGGCTTGGGCCTGAAAATTTCTGACCGAACCGGTGCGCAGCTCGCACCAGACACCCCGTCCATGGACTACCCACTGAGCCAAACTGATCCGACCGAGATGGTTTTCTCGGCCCGCCTGCAGCAAATAGCGCCAGCGGTGGAACAAGGTGATATAGCGTCGACCGTCACCTTCGTGGTCGCGATCAACTGATCATTGCCCCACGTGCTGGAACTCGGCACCTGGGGCCTCCAGATACAAAAAACCTTGAACGAAGGTTCACCCTCTCGATGTCCATCATTCAGCGATTCTTCACTTTACGGGTTGTCGCATTTGCAAGCTGCCTGGCGACCACGGTATCTCCAGCACAAGCAGCGTTGACAATCGATTCCACACGTATCGTACACGGTACCGATTCGCGCAACTCATCGGTAATCGTCGCCAATCCCAGTAACTCCACCTTCGCCGCACAGGCTTGGGTCAACACTGAAGAAGACGACACTGTCACCCCCGTCCCCTTGATCGCTTCACCCGCACTGTTCCGCCTCGACCCGGGCAAACAGCAGATGGTCCAGATCAATCGGTTGCCTAACGACTTGCCGGAAGACCGGGAGTCATTGTTCTACTTCAATGTGCAGGAGATTCCCCAGCAGTTAGAAACCAACGCGAACCTCCTTAACATCGCCCTGCGCACCCGCATCAAGCTGTTCTATCGCCCTAGCCACCTGAAAAGCCGACCCGAAGAACACCTCAAAGCGCTGAAATGGTCGGTGCAGACACTCAACGGCAAGGCCAACCTGGTTGTCGACAACCCCTCGCCTTATCATTTCACCTTCAACCAGGTGCAAGTCGGTGCGCACAACCTGCAAGCGAGAGCGATGGTGGCGCCCTTCTCACAACAAATGTATCCGTTACCAGGCAAACAGCTTGCACCCGATACCAAGGTAACCTTCTCGATCATCAACGACTACGGCGCGACATCCGAAAAACTGACAAGCGATGTTCATCTTTAGGCGGATCAGGGCCGAGTTCGAGGATACATAGGCCCCGCCACTGGCCCCTTGTACATGGCTATCGGTGACCAGGGCCGAAGCCCCGACAGTGCCGTCCTGCAACAGGCGGATGCCGTACAGGTCCGACTTGATGGAAGCGCCCCCCTGCACTGTCGCGCTGCTGCCAGCCATCAGCCTGACGCCGTCGTGGGCACCGGTCGCGTTGATCGAGCCGCCCGTCATGCTAAAGGTCGAGCTCGATCGCGCTACCACATAGTCGATCGTGGCGCCCGTGGCGGTCAGTGACGCGCCATCGCTCAACAGGTAGTCGTCGACTGGCGTCGAGGGGCCAATCACCCGCTCCCCCGAGACCGGCGTCGTGGCCATCGCCAGCGGGCTCAGTGCAAGCGCCAGGGGCGCGAACACGGCCCAGGCCAATGCCTGCGTCGTGTGGGCAACAGGACGATAACTGCTTGGGGACATTGGGTAACACCTCTTCTGCTGGAAAACTCGCGACCCAGCTGGGCAGGCCGCAAGAAAAGACGGCAAATCTACTCAAACCAGCCGACTAGTTATGTCGGAAAAGTCTGAATTCATCATTGCAATGAGGCGTCAGCTATTATTTTGGGGGCGGTTGAACGCTACTGGGCATGGGCCCCAAACACCATGCATGGCAATTTTTTGCTCAATGACCTCAGATACGATCAGCGCATCCAAACCTTGTTCGCGCAGGGAAGGGTCTTCGAACTCGTACCAGCTAAACGCCCGTCCGGTGTGGTCATCATCATCAAACTCATACAGAGGCAGGATGTAATCTTCGTACGGTTCAACCCGCCAGATGAAGCCGCTTGGTGGGTATTCTGTTCCGAGCTTGATCTCTTGCTCCCAGGACAGAACTTCCACATCCCCGGACTGGGCATGCAGCAGTTTCCAATGCATTGTCACCAGATGATTCTCTTTCAGGCCATATTGGCTAAGGTCCCCGACCTTGACCCTTACCGCCGCTGGCAAACTCGGATCAGCAGGGTCTACAAGCGCCTCGCAGGCCAGCCACCCCGTGTCACTCACACCTTCGAACCCAGGCGCGTCCGGATGCACCACAACTGCGCTCACCTTTACGCTTTGGTTCTTGGAGGCAGGCTTGTTCGGAACGCCAGCTCGGGTAATCTCGTAGTGCACGGGCACGGTGGTATTACCGGTTCTCTGGATGTAACTCCACAGAATTTCCGCCGTGATGTTGTCACCCGCGCTATCGGTAGCCTTCACCTGGTAGTCAGCTTGCGTGATGTGGGTATTGCCCCAGTAGAACTCCATGAGGTCATGCTCTTCCAGCCCCTCATACAAGTCGACTTTCAACGTCGCGTTCAGGCGGTCATCCACGGGGAGCAACTCGTTTGCCTGGTTCGATTTTGCGCCGTACACACTGCACAGGGGGAGCCGCGAGTTGATCGGGTCTGGCCAATCCGGGTCTGGATCGGTACCAGGGTCCACCGGCCCGAAGGTTTCAAAGTTGACATTGACGTCTATTGCCTTGGAGCCGCGCGATTTCCCACCCCGCAAGACCTCATAGCTCACATTGACAACCTGGGTACCCAGGACGTCCTCGTCATACTCAACGGCGCTGGACCCGCAGCAATACCTATGCCCAGACTGACCTCCCCGGCACCTGGGGCACACTGACCCTGGGCGAAACCTCCAGCAATGGCGAGGTGTTTCGCAGCCTGCCGTTCAAAGGCGTGCAACTGGCCTCGGACCTGGGCATGCTCCCTGACGTGTTACAAAGCTATGCCCCGGTAATCCGTGGCGTCGCTCAAACCCGCGCCAAGCTCGAAGTGCTGCACAATGGCTACCCGATCTACAGCACCTACGTCGCGGCTGGCCCCTATGAAATCGACGACCTGGGCATTGGCGGCGGCAGCGGCGAGCTGGAGATCGTGCTGACCGAAGCCGACGGGCAGGCCTGTATATCCGCTTGGGCTTCCCTTTCAACGGAGCTGGTAGCAATACATTCACACCGACAGATGACGTAGCTATTCCCTATACGGGTGAGAACAACCGGGACTCAGGCGTAACCCCCCTGCAGATCAAAGAACTTTACAGCACCATGGCACTGATCAAGACCGGACCGATCCCTACCGGGCGGCAATTCTTCAGCGGCCAGATGGTCCGTAGCCAAATCAGCTTTCTTGGCGATGCACTGAACATTCATGTCAGCGGCGTAGTGCAGCAAGCACATTGCACCCTGTTGGCGAACCCGGTGAGCGCCGACCCGGTGCAGCTGGGAACCTATACCCTCGCAGATTTCACGGGGCCCGGCAGCTACACCGATGCGAAGGACTTCTACGTCACCCTCAGCGATTGCAGAGACGACCCAGCCGGCGGTATCGCCAGCGCCTATATTCGCCTGGAAGGGGCAAAAGGGTCGGTGCCCTTGGAGCCAGCACAGGGCGTGTTCAGCCTGGACAACAAGCCGGGTAGCGCAACGGGTATAGGCATCCAGCTACTGCGTAGTAACGATAGCCCGATGCCCCTTCAGCAGGATGAAGCGGTCACGCCACTGGTTGTCGACAAGACCGTGTTGCATTTCAAGGCGCGCTTCTTTCAGACAGCGCCAACGGTGACCGCAGGGCCGGCCAACGGGGCGCTGGACTTCACCATGACCTACCGATAAATGAGCCTGGCGTGGGCACGGGAAGTGCCCACCAGGACAAAAAATATTGGCCATAAAAAAAAGGCAGAGACTTTCGTCTCTGCCTTTTTTACTATATGGAGCGGGAAACGAGACTCGAACTCGCGACCCCGACCTTGGCAAGGTCGTGCTCTACCAACTGAGCTATTCCCGCAATTTGAAGCTTTACCACGTTCGGCGTGAAGCGCCTTTACAGCCTTCACCACCACTGCACCGCATAGACGCCACAGTATTTAAACTGGAGCGGGAAACGAGACTCGAACTCGCGACCCCGACCTTGGCAAGGTCGTGCTCTACCAACTGAGCTATTCCCGCATTTGGCGTCCCCTAGGGGACTCGAACCCCTGTTACCGCCGTGAAAGGGCGGTGTCCTAGGCCACTAGACGAAGGGGACACACAACACTTTTCAGTGCACCAGAACATGAACCTCACGATTCAGCCTGGATTTTCTTTTCCTGCCCCGCCGTTAAGCAGTGCCGGAGAAACTGGAGCGGGAAACGAGACTCGAACTCGCGACCCCGACCTTGGCAAGGTCGTGCTCTACCAACTGAGCTATTCCCGCATTGGCGTCCCCTAGGGGACTCGAACCCCTGTTACCGCCGTGAAAGGGCGGTGTCCTAGGCCACTAGACGAAGGGGACACGCTACAAGCATTACTGCTTGCTTTCACTCCCTGCTGCGTTTCGCTGTGTGCTTTACGCTGCAAGTGGCGCGCATTCTATGGATGGTTCGGGGAGGCGTCAACCCCTTTGTAGAAATTTATTTAAATCAATGACTTCCGGGCACACCCAGCGCTGTTTCGGCAGCCCCGGCGGGGTTTGGCGTTGATTTTCTGGCGTCAAGTCAGCATTAATGTGCCAGCATCCAGTCATGGCACAGTTTGCCGATAGAAAAAGAGAATGGCTGTCAGGGCCTCTCGCGAGCACGCTCGCTCCTACACTCAATCATGCAAACCTATTCATGAGGCATTAACGGTGACACCACTTCTGATCACCCTGCTCATCGTGGCGGGCATCGCGTTGCTGATCGTGATCGGCTACCTCAACAATGTGGTCGAAAATGGCAAGCTTGAGCGCGCCCGGATGAAGATCGAGCTCGCCGACCGCCTGCGCCGCTGCGGCGAGATCACCGAGACGTTCCCCGGCCAGTTCATGACCCCGGCCCTCAAATTGCTGCTGACCCGCCTGGAGCTGAACCTCAACCAGCGCCTGTTGGCGGTGGACAAGCACAATGCCGAATTCAAGGCGCGCATCGCCGAACTGGAAGGGCTGATTGCCCTGGGCGACAAGATGCCGGTCAACAACCCACCTAACCCGATCCACACCGAGATCAAGGCCAAGGACGTACGCTTCTTGCTGGAGGCGCTGCACAATCAGGTGACCCGCGCTGCCCATGAGGGCTTCTTGCCTGCCGTCGAGGCAAAGCATTGGGTCAAGGAAATCCGCCATATCCTGGTGCTGCTGCATATAGAGTTCTTCAACAACCTCGGCCAACAGGCCCTGCAAAAAGGCCAGCCCGGCCAGGCGCGCCTGGCCTTCGAGCGCGGCGTACAGTATTTGCGCAAGCAGCCGGAGCCGAAAGCGTATGAAGAGCAACTGACGTATCTTGAGAAACTGCTGGCTCGGGCCAATGCCCAGGTGCTGGACCGCATGGCCCCGGCCGAGGACGAACACAACGAATTGACCGATGGGCTGAAGACCGATGAGGAGGAGACCTGGAAAAAGAAAGTCATCTATGACTGAGGCTTTGTCTGCAAGGGCGATGCCGGGTGGGCCGCTTGCCTCCTGTCAGTTCTGCCAGTTGTGAACGAACGCAAAGGGGGGCTACGGTGCATGGCAGCTAACCCAACCGCAGGTGCCCCATGGAAGCCCCTAAAACTGCCACCGCTTATGAAATGCATGGATGGCGAGCCCACCTTGTTTGCGACACAGTGGAATTGAACGAAGCGCTATCCAGGGTCCATGGCACTCATCCAGACGACCTCCCGGAAGACTGCGATACGCTGGAATTTGAGATCCCAACGTCATTGGGCTTTGCCTCGCACTTGGTCAGTTGCAGGCTGGGCCGACCACTGCTGAGTTTTTCGACCTCACCCGGAAAAGACACAATCTGTGTTCGCCGGCGATTTCTGAACTACCAACACATCACCCTACGCCGGAAGCCGGGAAGCACATCAGCCGCTATAGAGGCGATCACTGTTTCGTATGAAAGTAGCCATTTGAACTTGTTTCGTGAATTTGATGCTGCCGCATGCAAAGGACTGTACGAGCCAGGTAAAAGGGTGAGGCTTGAAATTGAGCAAGGACGATCGAGCTTCTCTATCGGCTACCCGTGGCGCGCGCAGCGGGAACGCAGTTACGACTTCGACGTGCGCTACCTGACGCTACCGCCCAGCGAGCAACATGTCACGCTGCATGACGTGGATGCGCTACCCGCCAGTGAATGGCTAATGCGTCCCTTGCGCTTCTACCCGCGGGCCTCGGAGAACTCAGCACACTCTATTTTCTATATCGCCTGGCGTGAAGACAACAATGGTATCTTCGCCCCACTCACGATGACCTCCGCGAGCGCTCCTGCTGTAAGCAAGCAACCCTACGCAACCAACACCTCGTACATGAATACCTATGTCGGCCTGGATACAGTCCCTGACGCAGGTTATAGGCTCAGCGACTTCTACAGCTTGAGCCTATTGATCCACCCACGCACTTTGCATGGCTGCACAGGGGCGAAAGAACTCGACAATGTTATGTGTGGCCTGTTCGAGAAAACCCCACCTTCCATAGTGGCCGTTGAGGCGGGCACGCCCCCGGCCTCTGGTGTGGCGCCGCTCGTCAAGATGGTGAGTGCAAGCGAGTTATATAATAAAGCCTCAAACCCAGGTGCAGAAGCCAGCAACCAGGAACCTGTATGGATAGATGTTGTACCCACAGGCAATCTCACCTTTCCTCTGTACAGTACTTATGTGGTGCTCAATAGAGCGCCAACACATGAGTTCAAGTTAAGCAAAAGCGGCGACAAGCTAAAACTGGTTATGACTCACCTCGACGCCAATGGGCTCGAGCGTGAAGTCGATCCGCTTGCCACTGAATGGAGCCTCTTGGCAGGCGGTGGGCAGATTGATGCCGACGGGGTCTTCACGCCAAGCTCATCGAACAAGTTCGCGGTGATACTCGCCATCGAACCCAACCCAGAGCACCATTTCTGGGCGGTGGTGATCGTGCCCGTTCCATTGATGTCGGTGGATGATTTCCTGAAGCTCACCAGAAGGAGTTGAACCGCTGCAAGCGGTATGACTCACCCACATCGGTTACAAATCAGTTCACGCACATAGGTAACAGTCTTTTACTGGCAAGGTCGGTTTTCGAGGATCTGACCAAGCCTTGGCGAGAGCTGAAACCTATGGACCTGAAAATGCTTTTCATCGCGGATTACCTGCAGGGGCCGCCCAGTTCAGGTCGTCCACCTGGTTATACAGAAATGGCGATGAAGTCACGCTCGTCGGCGAACAGCACCTGCACTTGCGCCGCCAGAAAGGGCCGGGGCTGCTGGCCAGTATTCCTGGTCATTCATCGTTGCCGCCGCCACCGTATTCGCGGGTAAACCCGCTCCTACACGGGGGTGGAAACGCATCGGTGGCCAGACACAGGCCGTTGTAGGAGCGGGTTTACCCGCGAAAGGGCCGGGTCTGCTGGCCAATATCCCTGGTCATTCACCGTTGCCGCCGCCACCGTATTCGCGGGTAAACCCGCTCCTACAAGCGAAGAGGCCGGCACAGGCAACATCGATCAGCAGTCAGTCAACGCCAGAAAGATCGCCGCCAACCGCTCCAGCCCCACCTGGTCCGCCTCGCTGAACCGCCCGACCGTCGGGCTGTCCAGGTCCAGCACGCCAATCAACCTGCCGTCCTTCACCAACGGGATCACCAGCTCGCTGTTGGAGGCACTGTCACAGGCAATGTGGCCAGGGAATGCATGTACATCCTCGACCCGCTGGGTCTGCCGCGTTGCCGCCGCGGCACCACACACACCTTTACTGAACGGAATGCGCACGCACGCCACCTGGCCCTGGAACGGGCCCAGCACCAGCTCTTCGTTGCGGTTGAGGTAGAACCCCGCCCAGTTCAGGTCGTCCACCTGGTTATACAGAAACGCGGAAAACTGCGCGGCGTTGGCGATGAAGTCACGCTCGTCGGCGAACAGCGCCTGCACTTGCGCCGCCAGCAGGTTGTAGCCGTCGAGGCCGGCGCCACTGGCATTGAGGTCGATCATTTACTTTTGCTCCAGCAATTGCAGCCCGACCCAGTAGCGGGCGAACTGATAGGCACAACGGCCATTACGGTTACCGCGGCCGGTGGCCCAGCGCACGGCGAGGATGTCGAGTGCTTCGGTGCGCTGCCACACAAGGCCCGCAGGTTGTGCCAACTGGCCAATCCAGTGCTCGACAACGTTCAGGAAGTGGTCCTGGGTAAACGGGTAGAACGACAGCCACAGGCCAAAACGGTCAGACAGGGCAATCTTGTCCTCCACCGCTTCGCTGGGGTGCAGTTCGCCGTCCACACGCTTCCAGTTCTCGTTGTCGCTCTCCTTCTCGGGCACCAGGTGGCGGCGGTTGGAGGTGGCGTACAGCAGCACGTTGTCCGGGGCCTGCTCCAGCGAGCCGTCGAGCACACTCTTGAGCACCCGGTAGTCGCCCTCCCCGGCTTCGAACGACAGGTCGTCGCAGAACAGGATGAAGCGTTGCGGCAACTTCTGCAGTTGCTCGACCACCCGTGGCAGGTCGGCCAGGTGGTCACGTTCGATTTCGATCAGGCGCAGGCCGGCGCTGGCGTGCTCGGCCAGCAAGGCACGTACCAGCGACGACTTGCCAGTACCGCGCGAGCCCCACAGCAGCGCGTGGTTGGCTGGCAGGCCGTTGATGAACTGGTGGGTGTTGCGGCCCAGCTGGTCGCGCTGTTTGTCGACGCCGATCAGGTCGGTCAGGCGGATGTCCAGGCTGACGTCCAGCGGCAGCAGGTAGCCGCTGCGGCCATCACGCTGCCAGCGCGCGGCCAGTGTGGTGCCCCAGTCGATGTGCGGGCGTTGTGCCGGCAACAGGGGTTCAAGGCGCGCCAGTACCGATTCGGCGCGGTCCAGAAAAGCGATCAAGCGAGCGTCCATGACGACTCCTAACAATTTCAGTTTTTTGGGGGCCGCTGCGCGCCCCTTCGCGGGCTTGCCCGCTCCCTCAGGGCTTGCCTTCAGCCTGGGGCTAAGCTGTACCTGTGGGAGCGGACAAGCCCGCGAAGGGACGCCAAGCGGCCCCCGCTTGGCGATCAACTGAAATGAACAGACAGACCCACCAGCAGCCGGGGCTATTCGGCTATGCTTGCGCAGCGCAAGGAACGGGAAACCGGCTCGGGACTCATGGATATCAAGTTCACCAATCGCCTGTCATACAAGCAAGCCCGGTTGACAGTCCTGGTCGGCTTCATCCTGGGAACATTGCTCAGTCTCATCCAGATCGGCATCGATTATGCCAGCGAAGACGCGTCCATCAACCGTGAAGTGAACGCGTTGCTGCAAATCAGCCACAACCCGGCCTCGCGCATCGCCTACAACATCGACTCGGAACTGGCGCTGGAGCTGACCCGCGGCCTGCTGCAGTCGCCGGCCGTCATCCGCGCACGGCTGATCGACAACAACGAAACGGTACTGGCCGATGTCGAGCGGCCAAAACTGCAGGACCGCTCCCGGCCACTCAGCGACTTCCTGTTCGGCGAGCAACGCCAGTTCAAGGAGCGCCTGTACCTGACCCACATGCCGGAGCAATACCTGGGCACCCTGTACCTGGACATCGACACCTTCGCCTTCGGCAGCCGCTTTCTCGACCGTGCCGGCATCACCCTGCTCAATGGGTTCGCCCGCAGCCTGGTGCTCACCGGCCTCCTGTTGGCGCTGTTCTACATGATGCTGACCAAGCCGCTGGTGACGGTGATTGGCGCACTCAGCGGCAGCGACCCGCGCAAACCCCGGCAAACGCGCCTGGAATGCCCACACGGACACGAGCATGACGAAATCGGCGTGCTGGTGAAGGTCGCCAACCAGCAGTTCATCAGCATGGCCACCGAGATCGAACAGCGGCGCACTGCGGAAAACCGTCTGACCCAGTACCTGAACGAGCTGGAAGACATCGTGTCGGCGCGCACCAACGAGCTCAAGGCCAGCAACAGCAGCCTGAGCCTGTCCAACCAGGAGCTGGAACAAGCCCGCAGCCGAGCGCTGGACATGGCCCAGGCTCGCGCCGCCTTCCTGGCCAACATGAGCCATGAAATCCGCACCCCGCTCAACGGCATGCTGGGCATGATCGCCCTGGCGCTGGACAACCCGCTGCCCAGCGAGCAACGCCAGCAACTGGCTATCGCCCATGACTCGGGCAAGGTGCTGGTAGAGCTGCTGAACGATATTCTCGACTTGTCCAAGTTCGATGCCGGCCAGCTGGAACTGGAACGCATTGCGTTCGACATGGGCTCGATGGTGGAAGACACCGCCAACCTGCTGTCGCAGAACACCGCGCAAAGCGTGGAACTGACCTGCCTGATCGCCAGCGACTTCCCCAGCAGCGTGCTCGGCGACCCCACACGCGTGCGGCAGATCGTCAGCAACCTGCTGTCCAACGCGCTGAAGTTCACCCGCTTCGGCCGTGTCGATGTGCGCTTGATGGCCATTGTCGGTGGTGTACGTCTTGAGGTACGGGATACCGGCATCGGCATCCCCGAAGACGCCCAGGCGCGCATCTTCCAGCCCTTCACCCAGGCCGGTGCCGGCATCACCCGCCAGTACGGTGGCACCGGCCTGGGCCTGGCGTTGACGCGCAACCTGTGCAAGGCCATGCAGGGCCACCTGCACATTCGCTCCGAGCCGGGCTTTGGCAGCTGTTTTACCGCCGAGTTGCCGCTGACCGTGCACACCGAAGCCATCCCGCCGGCGCCCTTGCATGGCCGCGTGGCCGCACTGAGCGCAGCCGGCAGCGGGCTCAATGAACTGTTGCAGCACTTGCTGCCTGCCTGGGGCCTGACCTACCAGCGCCATGACAGTTGCGCCACGCTGGATGCCGCAGTGATCGACCTGTTGATCACCGACGACGTCGAGCACCTGTTCGAACTGCGCCCGGCATTGAAAACCCCGATTCTGCTGGTGACTGCCTATGGCAACTTCCTGCCCAACGAGCAGTCCTTGGCTTTGGCCCCGCTGCACCAGCTGGCCCGACCATTGGCACGCAACGCCCTGTACCAGACCCTGCGCCGCACCTTGCAAGGCCATGAGCCCGAACACCCGCTGGCCATCCCGGCCATTACCCAGGAGCAAGGCCGTGCGAGGATCCTGCTGGTAGAGGACAACCCGGTGAACCAGCTGGTGGCCAAGGGCATGCTGGCCAAGCTCGGCTGCCAGGTGCAACTGGCCACCCAGGGCGCGGAGGCCCTTGAGCTGCTGGCGCGTGAGGAATTCGACCTGGTGCTGATGGACTGCAACATGCCGGTGATGGACGGCTACGAGGCCAGCCGGCGTATCCGCCAAAGCGGTCGCTGGCCCGAGTTGCCAATCGTCGCCCTCACCGCCAACGCCATGCCCGAAGAGCGCGAACGCTGCCGGGCGGCGGGCATGAACGACTACCTGGCCAAGCCATTCCGCCGCGAAGAGCTACTGGCCCTGGTTGACCATTGGGTGCCCTTCAGCGGCTGAGCAAACGCTCGATGTCCGCCTGCAGGGCCTGTGGCTTGGTGGAGGGGGCATAGCGCGTGACCTGGCCACTGGCCGGGTCGACCAGAAACTTGGTGAAGTTCCACTTGATCTTCTGGCTACCCAAAATACCCGGGGCGCGTTGCTTGAGTTCGACGAACAGAGGGTGAGCGCCCGGGCCGTTGACCTCGACCTTGCGAAACAGCGGAAAACTCACGCCGAAATTACGCTCGCAGAACTGCGCAATGTCCCGCGCATCGCCAGGTTCCTGCTTGCCGAACTGGTTGCACGGAAAGCCCAGTACCACCAGACCACGGTCGCGGTAGGCCTGCCACAGTTGCTCCAGGCCCTTGTACTGCGGGGTAAAACCGCACTGGCTGGCGGTATTGACCACCAACAGCACCTTGCCCGGGAAGTCGCCCAGCGTCTTGTGCTCGCCGCTCAGGGTCACGCAGGGAATGTTCAGCATCGTTGCAGCCATGATCGGGCTCCGGTCAGTCGCGCGGACGAAGGTCGATGCACACCGAGTTGATGCAGTAGCGCAGGCCGGTCGGTGGCGGGCCGTCAGGGAACACATGCCCCAGGTGCGCATCGCAACGGGCGCAGGTGACCTCGGTGCGGATCATGCCGTGGGAGGTGTCGCGAATCTCGATCATCGCGCTGTCCTCGATCGGGGCGTAGAAACTTGGCCAACCACAGCCAGCGTCGAACTTGGTCTGCGCATCGAACAGCGCCAGGCCGCAGCAAATGCAATGGTAGATGCCATCGCGGCGCTCGCTGTTGTACTTGCCGCTGAATGGCCGTTCGGTGCCCTTGAGGCGGCAGACCTGGTACTGCTCGGGGTCGAGCATCGACCGCCATTCGTCCAGGGTTTTTTCGATCTTTTTCATGTAGAAACCTCGGCAGGCTGAATTTCACCCCACACCGTCTTTTCCGGGGCGCGGGTGGCACGTATATTAGTTGGCTTCGTGTGCCAGGCGTTCAGTCTGGCACCCGCTTCCTGCCCTTTCAAACCTTTCGGCGGGGCGTAGCGCGTTTTCTCAATCGGGATCCCATCATGCAGTTCAGCAAATCGAACAAGCTCGCCAATGTCTGCTACGACATTCGCGGCCCAGTGCTCAAGCACGCCAAACGCCTGGAGGAGGAAGGCCACCGCATCCTCAAGCTGAACATCGGCAACCCGGCGCCGTTTGGCTTCGAGGCGCCTGATGAAATCCTTCAGGATGTGATCCGCAACCTGCCCACCGCACAGGGCTACAGCGACTCCAAAGGCCTGTTCAGTGCCCGCAAGGCGGTGATGCAGTACTGCCAGCAGAAAGAAATCGAAGGCGTCACCATCGAGGACATCTACCTGGGTAATGGTGTGTCCGAGCTGATCGTCATGTCGATGCAGGCGCTGCTCAACAACGGCGACGAAGTGCTGATCCCGGCCCCCGACTACCCGCTGTGGACTGCCGCCGTGAGCCTGGCCGGCGGCAAGCCGGTGCACTACCTGTGCGACGAGCAGGCCGACTGGTTCCCTGACCTTGAGGACATCAAGGCCAAGATCACCCCGAACACCAAGGCGCTGGTGATCATCAACCCGAACAACCCGACCGGCGCCGTCTACTCCAAAGAGCTGCTGCTGGGCATGCTGGAGCTGGCCCGCCAGCACAACCTGGTGGTGTTCTCCGACGAGATCTACGACAAGATCCTGTACGACGAAGCCGTGCACATCAGCACCGCCTCGCTGGCCCCGGACCTGCTGTGCCTGACCTTCAACGGCTTGTCCAAGTCGTACCGAGTGGCGGGCTTCCGCTCTGGCTGGCTGATCATTTCCGGGCCCAAGCACCACGCACTCAGCTACATCGAAGGCATCGACATGCTGGCCAACATGCGCCTGTGCGCCAACGTGCCGGCCCAGCATGCCATCCAGACCGCGCTGGGCGGCTACCAGAGCATCAACGACCTGGTGCTGCCACCGGGGCGCCTGCTGGAGCAGCGCAACCGCACCTACGAACTGCTCAACGACATCCCCGGCGTCAGCTGCGTGAAGCCGATGGGCGCGCTGTATGCGTTCCCGCGGATCGACCCGAAGGTTTGCCCGATCCTCAACGACGAGAAGTTCGCCCTTGACCTGTTGCTGTCGGAGAAGCTGCTGATCGTACAAGGAACGGCGTTCAACTGGCCGTGGCCGGACCACTTCCGCGTGGTGACCTTGCCGCGGGTGGATGACCTGGAAGCAGCCATTGGCCGGATCGGCAATTTCCTGAAGGGTTATTCGCAGTAGGGTTCGACGGGGGGGGCGCCGGGGGCCACGAGAGGTTCGACGCGGGATTGGTGGTGGGGCGCAGATCGAGCGCCGCCCGCGCGGCGCTTCGCGGGTAAACCCGCTCCTACGTTTGTTTCGGGCCAATTATGCCTGTGGGATTTGCGCGCGAACGCCCTGGCGCATGGCTCGATATCGCGTCGTACAAACAAGGCGATCGCGCGCGCCTGGCACAGGATGGACTGGCCCGAAACAAACGTAGGAGCGGGTTTACCCGCGAAGCGCCGCGCGGGCGGCGCTCGATCTCACAGGCGCCACACCCCTTGCGGCAAACACCCAGCGGCCTTGACGCAACCCCAAGCCGAATGTTTCTTACATCCTGCAACGCTCTATCCCACAGCCCCCACGCCATCCTCTGCCATACTCCGCCGTACACAGTTTGAAATAGTCCCCCGATTGAATCGGCGCGGCAGGCCCCTTATATACCCCGCAGTAAGCGACAACTCATCCGTCAGGAGAACGTAACAACCATGATGCGCATTCTGTTGTTTGTAGCCACCAACCTCGCGGTGGTGCTGGTTGCAAGCATTACCCTGAGCCTGTTCGGTTTCAACGGGTTCATGGCCGCCAACGGGGTCGACCTGAACCTCAGCAGCCTGCTGGTGTTCTGCGCCGTGTTCGGCTTTGCCGGCTCCCTCGTCTCGCTGTTCATCTCCAAGTGGATGGCGAAGATGACCACCGGCACCCAGATCATCAGCCAGCCGCGCACCCGCCACGAGCAGTGGCTGCTGCAAACGGTCGAAGAGCTGTCCCGCGAAGCGGGCATCAAAATGCCTGAAGTGGGTATCTTCCCGGCTTACGAGGCCAACGCCTTCGCCACCGGCTGGAACCGCAACGACGCGCTGGTCGCGGTGTCCCAGGGCCTGCTGGAGCGCTTCTCGCCCGATGAAGTGCGTGCGGTACTGGCCCACGAAATTGGCCACGTTGCCAACGGCGACATGGTCACCCTGGCGCTGGTGCAGGGCGTGGTGAACACCTTCGTGATGTTCTTTGCCCGCATCATCGGCAACTTTGTCGACAAGGTGATCTTCAAGAACGAAGAGGGCCAAGGCATTGCCTACTATGTAGCAACCATCGTTGCCGAGCTGATCCTTGGCATCCTGGCCAGCATGATCGTGATGTGGTTCTCGCGCCGCCGCGAATTCCGCGCAGACGAAGCCGGTGCGCAACTGGCCGGTACTGCGGCAATGATCGGCGCCCTGCAGCGCCTGCGCGTGGAACAAGGCCTGCCAGTGCACATGCCTGACACCATGAAGGCTTTCGGCATCAATGGCGGCCTCAAGCACGGCCTGGCAGGGTTGCTGATGAGCCACCCGCCGCTGGAAGAACGCATTGAGGCCCTGCGCCGCCGCGGCTGATCCACCTGAGAAAAAAAAGGGCGACTTCGGTCGCCCTTTTTTATTCCCGGCCTTACGCAGCTTCTGTGGGAGCGGGCGCGCCTGCGAACACCGGCAAAGCCGGTGCCATCTAACGCGCCGCCTGGTTCGCGGGCACGCCCGCTCCCACATGGGCCGGGTCAGCCTGCCCTACCTGCTTACCGGCTGAGCCGGTACACCCGCTCCAACAAACTCGACGCCCCGGCCTGCACAAACTTCGGGCTCTCCTCAATCACCTCAACAGCCTCCAACTGCTCCACCTGCCACCCCGCAAACCCCTGCCTCAGCTCTTCATCCCTGACCGAAAACGGCGGCCCGGCCAACAATGACTGGTCATACTCCAGCGTCACCACCAACCCCCGGCAGCTTGTCGGCAGCAACCCCGACAACAGCTGCATATACCGCGCACGCATCTGCACCGGCAGCGCAATCACCGCCGCCCGGTCATACAGCCCCACGCAGTCAGCCACATCCTCTGCCCGCAAGGCAAAGAAGTCGCCACACCACAGCTGCACATCTCCACTGCGCCAAACCTCGAATGCGCCCTGCTGCCGCACCTCGGCCTCAAGCCCGTGCTCACGGAAAAAATCCTCCACCGCCCGCCGCGACAGCTCCACACCCAATACACGATGGCCCTGACCGGCCAGCCAGGCCAGGTCCAGGCTCTTGCCACACAACGGCACCAGCACGCGGCTGCCGGGCGCCAACTGCAGCTGTGGCCAATACGTCTGCAGATAGGGGTTCACCTGCGCCTGGTGAAAGCCGATCTGGTTATCGGCCCACCGCTGCTGCCAGAACGCTGGTTCCATGATTACTCCCGATTTTTAGATGATTTGTCGGTAAAACTTGGTTTGGATTTCGATCTGTAGTTAATCGATGATGGTTGCATCTTAACCTTCAGGACCCCGCCATGCTGCCCAGCCTGTTCATTTCCCATGGTTCCCCCATGCTTGCCCTGCAACCCGGCGCCAGCGGGCCGGCACTGTCCGGGTTGGCCAACGCCCTGCCCCGGCCGAAAGCGATCGTGGTGGTGTCGGCACACTGGGAAAGCCGCGAGCTGCTGGTCACCGGCAGCGCACAGCCCGAAACCTGGCATGACTTCTACGGTTTCCCACCGGCCCTGTATGCGGTGCAGTACCCGGCGCCGGGCGAGCCCGGGCTTGCTGGCCAGGTCAGTGAGCGGTTGAAGGCTGCGGGGTTACCCGCGCACCTGGACATGCAACGCCCATTCGACCATGGCGCCTGGGTGCCACTGTCGCTGATGTACCCGGATGCGAGCATTCCCGTGGTGCAGGTTTCACTGCCCAGCCACATGGGGCCGGCGCTGCAGCTAAAAGTGGGCCAGGCACTGGCGGGGTTGCGTACCGAGGATGTACTGCTGATAGGGTCAGGCAGCATTACCCACAACCTGGGTGAGCTGGACTGGCATGCAGGGCCGGATGTGATCGAGCCATGGGCGCTGGCGTTCAGGGATTGGGTGGTAGACCGGCTGCAGGAGGATGACCAGGCGGCGTTGCTGGATTACCGGCAGCAGGCGCCGTTTGCGGTGCGCAACCATCCCAGTGATGAGCATTTGCTGCCGCTGTTCTTTGCCCTCGGGGCCGGGAGCAAGTTCGGCGTGGTGCATCAGGGGTTTACCCTGGGCGCGCTGGGGATGGACATCTATCGGTTCGACTGAAGGGCCTCTTCGCGGGCAAGCCCGCTCCTACAGGTACTGAAATCTGTGGGGTACCTGTAGGAGCGGGCTTGCCCGCGAAAGGGCCGGTACAGGCAAAAAAAATCCCCGACCTAAGCCGGGGATTTTTTCGTTACGCCAGGATCAATCCTCGCGGTAGCGACGCAGCTTCAGCTGCTTGCCAGCCACGCGGGTGTCCTTGAGCTTGGACAGCAGCTTCTCGAGGCCGTCTTCCGGCAGCTCGACCAGGCTGAAGCTGTCGCGCACCTGGATGCGGCCGATAGCGTCACGCGCCAGGCCACCTTCGTTGAGGATCGCCCCCAGCAGGTTCTTGGCAGCGATGCCATCACGGGCACCCAGGGCGGTACGGCAACGCACGCGGCCTTCGGCCAACGGCAGCGGTGCACGGCGCTCACGATCACCACGGTCAGGACGCTCGCCACGCTCACCGCGCTCGGTACGCTCACCACGCGGGGCGAAGCTCGGCACCAGTGGCTGCTCGCGCTCTACCGCCGCCAGGTCCAGCGCCTGGCCATTGGTGGCCTTGCGCAGCAGGGCCGAAGCCAGGGCACGCGCGCTGCAACCCAGGTCGGTGGTCAGGCGGTCGAACAGCTCGCCGTGGGTGGCTTCTGCTTCGGCTACCAGCGGCGCCAGGCTCGAGGTCAGCTTCTTGATGCGGGCATCCAGCACGGCCTGGGCATTCGGCAGGCGCGCTTCGGCAACCTTCTGCCCGGTAACACGCTCGATCACCTGCAGCATGCGGCGCTCACGCGGGGTAACCAGCAACAGTGCACGGCCATCGCGACCGGCACGGCCAGTACGGCCGATACGGTGTACGTAGGATTCCGGGTCGTACGGCATGTCAACGTTGAACACGTGAGTGATGCGCGGTACGTCCAGGCCACGGGCAGCGACGTCGGTGGCGACGACGATGTCCAGGCGGCCATCCTTGAGCGAGTCGATCACGCGCTCACGCTGGTTCTGGGCGATATCGCCGTTCAGTGCAGCAGCCTTGTAGCCTTTGGCTTCCAGCGCGGCGGCCAGGTCCAGGGTGGCTTGCTTGGTACGCACGAAGGCGATCAGCGCGTCGAACTCTTCCACTTCCAGCAGACGCAGCACAGCCGGGATCTTCTGGTCCGCGTGGACCATCAGGTGGGCCTGCTCGATCGCGGTAACGGTCTGGGTCTTGGTCTGGATCTTGACGTGCTTGGGTTCACGCAGGTGACGCTCGGCGATCGAACGGATCGACGACGGCAGGGTAGCGGAGAATAGTACGGTCTGACGGGTAGCCGGGATTGCGTCGAAGATCACTTCGAGGTCGTCCATGAAGCCCAGCTTCAGCATCTCGTCGGCTTCGTCCAGTACCAGGTACTGTACGGTCGACAAGACTTTTTCGTCACGACGCAGGTGGTCGCACAGACGGCCCGGGGTGGCCACGACGATTTGCGCGCCGTTGCGGATCGCACGCAGCTGTGGGCCCATCGGGGCACCACCGTAGACGGCGACAACGTTCACGCCCGGCATCTGCTTGGCGTAGGTTTCGAAAGCGGTAGCAACTTGCAGCGCCAACTCACGGGTTGGCGCCAGGATCAGGGCTTGCGGTTCGCGCTTGCTCACATCGATCTTGTTCAGGATCGGCAGGGCGAAGGCAGCGGTTTTGCCGGTGCCAGTCTGCGCCTGGCCGATCATGTCGTGACCGGCGAGGATGATCGGGATCGATTGTTGCTGAATGGCGGACGGCTCTTCGTAGCCGGTAGCCACAACGGCAGCAACAATGTTCGGGTTAAGATCGAGAGCGGCGAAGCCGCCGGTTTCCTGGGTCATGGGTCTGCCTCTAGGTGCATCCGCAAAGACCCATGCTCCAAAGCTGCACATGCCTTGAAAGACCGTCAGGTCACCCAGGCAGCTTTGGCGGCGGGGATTTGCGAAAACGATTGAAAAAGAAAACTTGGGAAGGTCCGCCTAGCGGACGCGCAGCCGAAGCTGGACTCGGAGGATTTGCACCACCTGATTTTGAGGTCCGCTAAAAGACCGGCGCGTACTATACCTGAAATAGTCGCGTACGTGAGGAATATTTTCATGGAGGCAGGTCCAGTATCGGGCCATCAAGCACGACAGGCTGAATCGATAATCCCCTGAAGCCTGGCGCGCTCGGTGTCGGCGCGCGTCAGCCACTCACGTCGCCGGCCGAATCTCGCGGATCAGCCCCTCGAGGCTGTACCCTAAACGCGGCGCCAGCGCCTCGGCCCGGGCTCTCAAACCGTCCAGGTCCAGCGACTGCTCCAGGTCTGCCGGCACCAGCAAAATCACATTGCCCTCCTTCACAGGCAGTTCCCAGTAATGCCGGTGGTACAACCCGCGCAACAACGCCGCGCCCAGCGGCCTGCCATCATCGGTGGCCCACTGGTTGATCACCAGCCAGCCGCCCGGGTTCAGGTGCTGCTGGCAGTTCTCCAGAAAGTTCCACGCCAGGTGCCCGACCCCAGGACCATGGTCGGTGTACAAGTCAACGAACAGCAGGTCGGCCTTCTCTGCCGTGGGCAGCAGCTCCAGGGCATCGCCGATGCGCACATACAGCCGCGGGTCGTCGTCCAGGCCCAGGTAATCCATGGCCAGGCGCGGCACATCCGGGCGCAGCTCGATGGCCTCGATGTCTTCCAGCGGCAGGAACTTCATGCAGGCCTGGGTCAGCGTGCCGGCGCCCAGGCCCAGAAACAGTGCACTCTCAGGCAGTTCGTGGCACAGCGCCCCCACCAGCATGGCGCGGGTGTAGTCGTACTCCAGCCAGCTGGGGTCGGCGGTGAACACACAGCTTTGCTCGATCGCATCGCCGAATTCCAGAAAGCGGTAGTCGTCTACTTCGTACACGCTGATGACGCCAAACGCATCTTCCACCCGTGCCAGCAGCCGCTCTTGCCGTTCCGCCGTCATGTCCACCACCCGCCTGCGCAAAAACGCGCATTGTCCGCCAACACCCTTGATGCAACAAGCGCAGCGCCAACTGTTACCATGGCCCATAGCCTACAACCGACAAGACCGAGCCCAAGATGAACCAACCGTGGAGCCCCGACAGCTGGCGTGCCCTGCCGATCCAGCAGCAACCGACCTACCCCGATGCCGCGCACCTGCTGAAGGTTGAACAGACCCTGGCCAGCTACCCGCCGCTGGTGTTCGCGGGTGAGGCGCGCGAGCTGCGCCGGCAGTTCGCCGAGGTCACCGAAGGCCGTGCCTTTCTGCTTCAGGGCGGCGATTGCGCCGAGAGCTTCGCCGAGTTCTCGGCTGCAAAAATCCGCGACACCTTCAAGGTGTTGCTGCAAATGGCCATTGTCATGACCTTTGCGGCCGGCTGCCCGGTGGTGAAAGTGGGGCGTATGGCCGGGCAGTTCGCCAAACCGCGCTCATCTGGCGATGAAACCATTGGCGACATCACCCTCCCCGCCTACCGTGGCGACATCGTCAACGGCATCGGTTTCGACGCCAAAAGCCGCATTCCGGACCCGGAACGCCTGCTGCAGGCCTACCACCAGGCCACCGCCAGCCTCAACTTGCTGCGCGCGTTCGCCCAGGGCGGGTTTGCCGATCTGCACCAGGTGCACAAGTGGAACCTGGACTTTATCGCCAACTCGGCGCTGGCCGACAAGTACCACCAGTTGGCCAATCGCATCGATGAAACCCTGGCGTTCATGCGTGCCTGTGGCCTGGACAGTGCGCCGCAACTGCGCGAAACCAGCTTCTTCACGGCTCACGAAGCGCTGCTGCTGAACTATGAAGAAGCCTTCGTGCGCCAGGACAGCCTGACCGGCGACTACTACGACTGCTCGGCGCACATGCTGTGGATCGGCGACCGCACCCGCCAGCTCGATGGGGCCCATGTGGAGTTCCTGCGTGGCGTGCACAACCCGATTGGGGTCAAGGTTGGCCCGAGCATGAACCCCGAAGAGCTGATCCGCCTGATCGACACGCTCAACCCGGCGAACGACCCGGGGCGTTTGAACCTGATCGTGCGCATGGGCGCGGGCAAGGTTGGCGACCACTTGCCGGGGCTGATCCGCACTGTCGAGCGCGAGGGGCGCAAGGTGCTGTGGAGTTCCGATCCGATGCACGGCAACACCATCAAGGCCAGCAGCGGTTACAAGACCCGCGATTTTGCGCAGATTCTGGATGAGGTGAAGCAGTTCTTCCAGGTGCACCAGGCCGAGGGCAGCCATGCTGGCGGTATCCATATCGAGATGACTGGGCAAAACGTCACCGAATGCATCGGCGGTGCCCGGCCGATCACCGAGGATGCGTTGTCTGACCGGTATCACACCCATTGTGATCCGCGGATGAATGCTGATCAGTCGCTGGAGTTGGCATTCCTGATTGCCGAAACCCTCAAGCAGGTACGGCGCTGAGCGCTTTTCGCTTTTGATCTTGCTTCTAAGTGCGCGGTAGTTCAGGCAACGCAGATTGCGACTTCAGGAGGCCGAGTGGAGGCATTGCGGAGGGAGATGACGGGCATGGATGCCCGTCAAGCGCTGAGGCCCCATGGATGGGGCCTGCAGCGCGTGCTCCCGGGAGCAAGGCCGGAGCGAGGGGACCCCGGAGCGCAGCGTAGGGGCCGGATGATGGGAGCCGACGGTTTTTGGTCCCTTTTTGCCACGACAAAAAGGGACCCGCCGTAAGGGCGGAAAGGTGAGTCGGCGTCGCCATCGCAAACGGACTGTACGCCCGATCAGAACCAGCGCTTAAGCTTTTGAGCTTTTGAGCTTTTGAGCTTTTGAGCTTTTGAGCTTTTGAGCTTTTGGAACTTTGGGTTGTGCGCTTTCACATCAAGTAGACATTCATTCACGATGTAGGCGCCTATTCACCTTTCCGCCCTTCCGGCGGGTTACTTTGGTCGTGGCCAAAGTAACCAAAACCGTCGGTTCCCATCATCCGGCCCCTACGCTACGCTCCGGGGTCCCCTCGCTCCGGGCTAGCTCCCGGGAGGACCGCGCTGCAGGCCCCATCCTGGGGCCCAGCGCTTGACGGGCATCCATGCCCGTCACCTCCCTCCGCAAGCCCTGCGCTCGGCCTCCTGAAGTCGCAATCTGCATCGCCTGAACTACCGCGCGCTTAGAAGCAAAAGCCAAAGCAAGAGCAAGAGCAACGGCGTTCTTCCAGGTACACCAGGCCGAGGGCAGCCATGCCGGCGTATCCTTATCCAGATGACTGGGCAGAACCTCACCGAATGCATCGGCGGTGCCGGCCGATCACCGAATTCGCTTCTCGCTTTTGATCTTGCTTCTAAGCGCGCGGTAGTCCAGGCGACGCAGATTGCGACTTCAGGAGGCCGAGTGGAGGCATTGCGAAGGGAGATGACGGGCATGGATGCCCGTCAAGCGCTGAGGCCCCATGGATGGGGCCTGCAGCGCGTGCTCCCGGGAGCAAGGCCGGAGCGAGGGGACCCCGGAGCGCAGCGTAGGGGCCGGATGATGGGAGCCGACGGTTTTTGGTCCCTTTTTGCCACGACAAAAAGGGACCCGCCGTAAGGGCGGAAAGGTGAGTCGGCGTCGCCATCGCAAACGGACTGTACGCCCGATCAGAACCAGCGCTTAAGCTTTTGAGCTTTTGAGCTTTTGAGCTTTTGAGCTTTTGGGCCTTTGGGTTGTGCGCTTTCACATCAAGTAGACATTCATTCACGATGTAGGCGCCTGTTCACCTTTCCGCCCTTCCGGCGGGTTACTTTGGTCGTGGCCAAAGTAACCAAAACCGTCGGCTCCCATCATCCGGCCCCTACGCTACGCTCCGGGGTCCCCTCGCTCCGGGCTTGCTCCCGGGAGGACCGCGCTGCAGGCCCCATCCTGGGGCCCAGCGCTTGACGGGCATCCATGCCCGTCACCTCCCTCCGCAAGCCCTGCGCTCGGCCTCCTGAAGTCGCAATCTGCGTCGCCTGAACTACCGCGCGCTTAGAAGCAAAAGCCAAAGCAAGAGCAAGAGCAAAAGCAAAAGCAAAAGCAAAAGCTGGAGCTGGAGCTGGAGCTGGAGCAGAAGCGACTGCCACGCATGGCATCACTTCCTCAATGGATCATCCCAGAAATGCCGCTCGGCCTCTTGCTGGATATCCGCCCGACTCAACCCCAGGTCGCGCAAGGTTGCATCACTGAGGCTGGCCAGCTCCTGACGCTGACGGTACAACTGCAGCCAGCGCGCCGGACGCTGCAAGGCCGCATGCCACAGGTAGCTCAGGGAAAAGGCAGGTTGCTGGATGCTGCTGACATGACCTTTCATCGTGAAGCCCTCCGTGTTGATGGCCTCAGTCTCACGCCAGGCATAAGATCAATCCAACGAATGTTTCTGATGCAATGCATCTCGGAGATTGATGCAATGTCCCAGTACCAGAGCCTCGACGCGGATGTCCTGCGCACCTTCGTCGCCATTGCCGAGCAAGGCGGCTTTACCCGCGCAGGCGAAGTGGTCAACCGCACCCAGTCAGCGGTCAGCATGCAGATGAAACGCCTGGAAGAAGACATTCTGCAGCGCCAGCTATTCGAACGTGATGGCCGTCAGGTGCGGCTGACCGCCGAAGGCCAGGTACTGCTGGGGTATGCCCGACGCATTCTCAAGTTGCATGGCGAGGTGTTCAACACCCTGCGCATGCCACACATGGTTGGGCTGGTGCGCATCGGCACACCAGACGACTACGCCATGCGCTTCCTGCCGACCATCTTGTCGAGCTTTGCCCAAGCCTACCCGCTGGTGCAGGTGGAAGTGCATTGCGATTCGTCCAAGCAGTTGATGCTGCGCCAGGACCTGGACCTGACCATCGTCACCCGCGAGCCCGGCAACGAGATTGGCCAGTTGCTACGCCAGGAACGCCTGGTGTGGGCCGCGGCAGAAGGCTTTTGCCCGCACGAACAGCGGCCGATGCCGGTGGCGCTGTTCAACACCGACTGCTTCTGTCGCGCCTGGACCTGCAATGCGCTGGAGGCACAGGGCATCGATTACCGTATTGCCTACACCAGCCCAAGCCTGGCGGCGATCTTTGCCATCGTCACCGCCGGGCTGGCAGTGACCGCGCAGCTGCAGAGCCTGATCGGGGGCAACATCCGCATTCTGGGTGAGAGCGAAGGGCTGCCACAGTTGCCCATGGCCAATGTAATGCTGGTGCGCAGTACGCAGACCCCCTCGCCAATCACCGACTGCATGGCCGACTACATCGTTGAGGGTTTCAAGTGATCGGGGGCCGAAAAACGGCCCCAACCTCTCAAAGCTCAAACCCCAGCATCACCGCACAGACCACCAGGAACACACAGAACATCGCCCGCAATACCTTCTCCGGCAACGCGTGGGCCAGCTTCACGCCCCAGCTGATGCTGAGCAAGCCCCCCACCGCCAAGGGAATCCCCACCCCCCAGTCAACACTATGGTGCACGCCATAGGTCACCAGCGTGACCAAGGTACTCGGCGCCGCCAGCGCCAGTGACAGCCCCTGCGCCACCACCTGAGTAGCGCCGAACACACTGGTCAGGATCGGCGTGGCCACCACGGCCCCACCCACCCCGAACAAGCCGCCCATGGTGCCGGCAAAGCTGCCCAGCACACCCAGCCACGGCCAGGCATGACGCAGCTCGGCACTCGGCGGCGACACCTTCATGAACATCCGCACCACGTTCCACACCGCCAGTGCCACCAGAAAGCCGACAAAACCCAGGCGCATGGAGTGCGCATCAAGCCCCACCGCCCAGATCGACCCCAACCAGGCGAACAGGAAGCTGCACGCCGACAGCGGCAGTGCATGGCGCAACGCGATGCGGTTGCGCTGGTGATACCGCCACAGCGCCAGCAGCACATTGGGCACCACCATCACCAACGCGGTCCCCTGCGCCAACTGCTGGTCCAGGCCAAACAGCACGCCCAACGCCGGAATCGCAATCAGCCCGCCGCCGATGCCAAACAAGCCCCCCATGGTGCCCAGGGCAGCGCCCAGCACGATATACAACAACCACTCGATCATCAGGGCCTCGTCCGCCTGTACCAATAATGCGAGCATGCTAACGAGTGTGCGCTGGCGGGGAAACGCACAGCAGCGCACAATGGCTGTGCGTTCTTCGCAAAAGCAAGGCAGCCATGAGCCCCGATACCCTGACCGACCAATTGAGCCTGTTCCTCGATGTGCTGGAAACCGGCAGCTTTTCTGCCGCCGCCCGTCGCCACCCGCTGACCCCGTCTGCGGTAGCACGGCGCATCGACAACCTGGAAAGCGCCGTCGGCAGCCGCCTGTTCACCCGCAGCACCCACGCGGTGCGGGCCACGCCTGCAGGCAACGCCTTTGCCGAGCGGGCCAGGCGCATCATCGAGGAGTTGCGCCTGGCCCGGGCTGAAGCGGTGTCACTGAGCAATGCCCCGGAAGGCCTGATCCGCATCGACGCCCCTGCCGCGTTTGGCCGCCGCCACCTGGCCCCGGCCATTGCCGACTTCCTGGTGGCCTACCCGGGCCTGGACGTGCAACTGCGGTTGATCGACAGCTTCGTCGACCTGCAGGGCAGCCACCTGGGCGAGGTCGACCTGGTGCTGCGCGCCGGCCCCTTGGCCGACACCCGTCTGGTCGCCACGCCGCTCGCCTACATGGTGCGCATTGCCTGCGCCAGCCCCGCCTACCTGGCCAGCCGCGGCATCCCCACCTGCCCCAGCGAACTGCCCGGGCATGACGGGCTGGACTGGGATGGCCTGGCGCCGCCGTTCGCCTGGCGCTTCAGTGTGGCCGGGCAAACCCGCCTGTACCGCCCCGCGCGCATGCGCATGGCCGCCAACAATGCCGAAACCCTGCTGTTCGGCGCCCTCGCCGGCCTGGGGATAGCCCACCTGCCCACCTGGCTGATCAGTGAATACCTGCTGCGCGGCGAGCTGATCCCGTTGTTTTGCGACGGCGGCATGCCTGAAGCCGAGACCAGCGGCATTTACGCGCTACGCCTGGCACATGAAACGAACTCTCGCAGCCGTTTGCTGCTCGAATTCCTCAAGAGCCGCTTCAGCCCGATTCCACCCTGGGACCTGGCCTTGCGCAGTGAACTGCGCGATTAATTCGCGCACTGATGATCAGCGTGCCAGAATTTTCCATTGATGACTTTCAAGGACCTGCATGAACGCCGACACCCAAGCCTCCTGTGACGAGCTGCTGCTGGACAACCAGGTCTGTTTCGCCCTGCACTCCACCTCGTTGCTGATGACCAAGGTCTACAAGCCGCTGCTGCAGGCGCTGGGCCTGACCTACCCGCAATACCTTGCCATGCTCGTGCTCTGGGAGCGTGACGGCCTGACCGTGGGCGAAATCAGCCAGCACCTGCTGACCGACCCAGGCTCGCTGACCCCGCTGCTCAAGCGCCTGGAAAGCGAAGGCCTGTTGCAGCGCAACCGCAGCCGCGAAGATGAACGGGTAGTGATGGTACAGCTGACCGACAAAGGCCGCGCCCTGCAACAGCAGGCCAAACAGGTGCCGCAATGCATTCTCAAGGCCAGCGGGCGGAGCCTTGAGCAGTTGCAGCAACTGCAAGCCGACCTGCTGAACCTGCGCGAAAACCTGCAGAAAAACCTCTGAGCGCTATGCTGTGGAATGGCCGTTCCGATGAACGGCGATGATTTATCTTGCGCACTAACTAATTGCGCGCTAATTTAAATCCCACACCAACCCCCGCCCTCCTGCAAACGGGAGCGCACAGCACATTAGCGAGGCTCAAGATGCAAAAGGTCACTCCGCTGTACATCGCAGAAGCAACCTCCACCGGTGGGCGCGACGGCAAATCCCGCTCCAGCGACGGCAAGCTGGAAGTCAAGCTCAGCACCCCCAAAGAGCTGGGCGGTGCGGGCGGTGACGGCACCAACCCCGAGCAGATGTTCGCCGCCGGTTACTCGGCCTGCTTCATCGGCGCCTTGAAGTTCGTGGCCGGGCAAGAGAAGAAAGCCCTGCCGGCAGATGCCTCGATCACCGCCAAAGTGGGCATCGGCCAGATCCCGGGCGGTTTCGGCCTGGACATCGACCTGCTCATCAACCTGCCGGGCCTGGCACAGGCCGATGCCGAAGGGCTGGTGGAAAAGGCGCATCAGGTTTGCCCGTATTCCAATGCCACCCGCGGTAATGTGGATGTGCGCCTGCACGTAACCGTCTAAGGCGCAAAGGCTGGCGCGATCCCCTGTGGGAGCGGCCTTGCGTCGCGAACGGGGCGCGAAGCGGCCCCAGGCGTTCGGCATGTAGGCAGAAATTGCCGGGGCCGCCTTGCGGCCCTATCGCGACGCAAGGCCGCCCCCACAAAAGCGCGAGCACAAGCACGCGCTGAGGATTGGAAAAACACAGGCATAAAAAAACCCGGCTTGCGCCGGGTTTTTTGCGTCTCGCAAGAAGCATTACTTCTTGGAACGGCCTTTGAAGCTGTTGTCGCGAGTGTCGATGTCGATCCACTCGTCGATCTGGATGAAGTCGGCAACCGAGATCTCGGTACCGTTCGCCAGCTTGGCAGGCTTCATGACTTTGCCGGAGGTGTCACCGCGAGCAGCGTTCTCGGTGTAGACAACTTTACGGCTGATGGTGGTCGGCAGCTCAACCGACACCAGACGGCCTTCGAAGAACACGGCTTCGCAGACGTCTTCCATGCCTTCTTCGATGTACGGCAGAACGGCTTCGATGTCCTCGGCGTTCAGCTCGTACATGGTGTAGTCGGTGGTGTCCATGAAGGTGTACTCGTCACCATTGATGAACGACAGGGTCGCTTCTTTGCGATCCAGGATCACGTCGTCCAGCTTGTCGTCCGCACCGTATACGGTTTCGGTCTTGTAGCCGGTCAGCAGGTTCTTCAGCTTGGTCTTCATGATCGCGCTGTTACGGCCCGACTTGGTGAACTCAGCTTTTTGAACCAGCCACGGGTCATTGTCGATCCGCAGTACGGTACCGGGTTTCAGTTCTTTACCAGTTTTCATTACGAAGTATCCGAATCTGGATGGATTTATAAAAATCGAGGCCGCGTATCATAGCGAATTTCGGTAAAAGTGTACTAGCGCTTCGGCAAGGTCCGGCTGAGCGGCCTGTCGCGCCCCCCAAAGGCGGGCATGCTGCTGCAGTTCCGGCCAATGCTGGCGGGCCGCCCGCCAGGCCTGGCCCATGTCGATATTCATGTTCCAGGCACGCCACAGGCCCAGTAGGGCTGCATCGGCATCGTCTGACAGGCCGCAGCGATAATGCGCGAGGAACGCTTCGAGTTTTTCCCAATGGGCATTCTCGTCCTGCACATAGATGTGCCACAGCATCGGCTGCCCCGCCCACTGCGCACGCACGAACGAGTCTTCGCCACGCACGGCATTGAAATCGCAGCTCCATAACAGCCGGTCGAAGTCATCCTGGCTGACGAAAGGCAGCACCTGAACGGTCAGCGCCCCACGGGTGCGCACATCACCCACGTGCAGCGGCCCCTCGCCCAACCACTGGCTGAGCCCCGCGACGATGCGCCCTTGCGGGACCAACAGGTGGCAGGCCTGGTCAGCTGTAGCCAGGGCATCAAGCCAGTTGCCCAGCTGCGGGTTTTCATAGGCAAACAGCGAGATCAGCAGCGCATCCGGCACAAGGTCTACACCAAGCCCCAGCAAAAAGGCACGGCGCGCCTCCGCCGACTGCTGGAACGCGTCACGCCGGGCCAGCAGCGAACCCTCGCGCAGCAAACCACCCGTTTTGTCGGTAAAGCCCGGGAAGAAAAATACCTTGCGCAAACCGTTGGGCTGCGGCGAAGGCAAACCATGGCAACCCTCCACCCAGTCCTCGGCACTCAGGTACTCGAGGTTGAGCCAGAGCGGCGGCTGCGGAAGGGCGCGCATGGCCTCGACATACGCCGCGGGCAACTGGCAGGCGAACGCGCCGATCACCACATCGGCCGGCGCCACCGGCAACCACGCTGCCGGCCAGTGGCGCACATCCACGCCGTGTTGCCACTGTTGGGCCGCCGTGGCATCGGCGCCAGGGCACATGGGCGTGAAAGCGTTGAGGTCATCCACCCACAGGCGCACCGCCAGGCCGTGCTCGGCCACCAACTGCCGGGCCAGGCGCCAGGTCACGCCAATATCGCCGTAGTTGTCGACGACGCTGCAGAAGATGTCCCAGGTGGCTTTCATGCGCCCCTCCCGTGCGGGTGCAAAAACAGCGAATTCTGCGCATAAATTGGCGCAGACAAAAGCACCTGCGCAGAAAAATGCCCAAGCGCATGCGACAATGCCCCCCTACCACGCTGCCAGGAGGCTGCCATGCCGCGCCACCGTGAATTGAAGATCACCCTCAAGCCGTTGCCGTTGATCATGTGCGTTGCCTTGGGCCTGTGGCTGGGCGCCATGGCCATTGCCGCGAGCCTGTGGCTGGCCCAGCAGTTGTGGCCACAGCAGGTGCAACCTCTGGCCCAGGTGGTAGCCCCGCATGCAGACCGCCCCGTTGCAACGCCTGCACCGGCCACTGCCCAGGATGCCCAGGCCGAGATGTTCGAACGCTACAAGGACATCCTGCACAAACAGGCGCTGCAACAGGCCGCCGATGCCGCCCAAGGCAACCCGCGCAACCTCAACAGCCCCAAGTGCCAGTTCTGGCTGCAGCAAAACCGTACCGCGCCCACCGAAAAAAGCCAGGCCAACGTGCTGGAGTTCTGTTACTGACCATGGACAAGCCCCACCTGCTGGCGCTGATTGTCGCCACCCTCGCGCATGACCTGGACGTGCTGACCCGCGCGGCGCAAACCGCCTACGAGGCCGCCACCGCCGAAGAGAACATTGCCGAGAACAAGTATGACACGCTGGGCCTGGAGGCCTCGTACCTGGCCACCGGCCAGGCCCGCCGCAGTGCCGAGATCCGCCAGGCGCTGGTGATCTACCAGCAGTTGCTGCTGCGTGATTACGACCCAGCGCGCGGTGTGCAGGTAAGCAACCTGGTGACCCTGGAAAATGAAGATGGCGCGCAACGCCGGCTGTTTCTCGGGCCTGAGGCAGCGGGGTTGAAGATTGGCGAGGGTGAGGGACTGGTGACGGTGATTACCCCACGATCGCCGCTGGGGCAGCAACTGCTGGGCAAGCGCGTGGATGACGAGGTGAACCTGGGCGCACAGGTATCGTTCATTGTCGATGTTGTCTGAACCGGCCTCTTCGCGGGCCCGCCCGCGCCCACAAGGATCCCACTGCCTTCAGGGCTGTGATATCCCTGTGGGCGCGGGCGGGCCCGCAAAAGGGCCGGCACAGGCAATAATTCTCTAAAGGGCCTGCAAGGCATCGAACCGCCCCGCCAGCCCCTGTTCGGCAAACTGCTGCACCACAAAATCGATGAACGCCCGGGTCTTGCCCGGCAACAGCTTGTGCTCGGCGAAATACAGGCTGATATGCCCATCGTCCACATACCAGTCCGGCAACACCCGCAGCAGGCGCCCGGCCAGCAAGTAGGGCACGGCAAACGGCAGGCTCACCAGGGCAATGCCCAGCGCCTGCTCGGCCACCGCGCACGCCGCGTCCGAATCGCTCATGGTCATCGCCTGACGCAATTGCAGCGGCTGCTGCGCCTGCCAACGGCTGGTCAACGGCCACGAGCGCACCCGCCCGGTCTGCGGTGACCGCACCAGGATGCCGTCATGGCGTTGCAGCGCCTGCGGGTCTTCTATCGGCGCGAGCCGCTGCAGATAGGCCGGCGCCGCCACCAACACCCGGTGCGCGGGGGTCAGCTTGCGCGCCACCACCCCTGGCGGCAGTTCGAAACCACCGCCAATCGCTGCATCGAAACCCTGGCCGATCAGGTCGACCTGGCGGTTGTCGAAATGCCAATCCGGGGTAATCGCCGGGTAACGGCGCAAGAATTCCCCCAGCAACGGCAGCACGTACAAACGCCCGAACACGGTGCCCATGCTCACCCGTAACGACCCAGCCGGCTGGCCTTCTGCACTGGCCAGGTTGGCCACGGCGTACTGAATGGTGCGAAAGCTGTCACTGACCTCGCCAAGAAAACGCTGCCCCGCTTCGGTCAAGGTCAGCTTGCGGGTACTACGCTGGAACAACCGCACACCCAGGCGCGCTTCCAGCTGCGCAACGTGCTTGCCCACGGCAGCCGGGGTTAGGCTCAGGCGCCTGGCGGCTTCGGCAAAACTGCCGACCTCGGCACTGCGGATGAAGCATTCCAACGCGCTGAATGATTCCATGGCCATGATTAGCAACCAAAGGTTTACTCTGCTGATAGTGATTACCATCTTATCAGTAGGCAATCGAGCGCCGATACTGTGCCCATCCAAGGCATTTCGGCCTGGCTTCCAGCAGGAGAACAGCATGTCCAAGCAACTTACACTCGAAGGCAAAGTGGCCCTGGTTCAGGGCGGTTCCCGAGGCATTGGTGCAGCCATCGTGCGGCGCCTGGCCCGCGAAGGCGCGCAAGTGGCCTTCACCTATGTCAGCTCTGCCGGCCCGGCTGAGGAGCTGGCTCGAGAAATTACCGAAAACGGCGGCAAAGCCTTGGCCCTGCGGGCTGACAGCGCTGATGCCGCAGCCGTGCAACTGGCGGTGGATGACACCGTAAAAGCCTTGGGCCGGCTGGATATCCTGGTCAACAACGCCGGCGTGCTGGCAGTGGCCCCGGTGACAGAGTTCGACCTGGCCGACTTCGATCGCATGCTGGCCGTGAACGTACGCAGCGTGTTCGTCGCCAGCCAGGCCGCCGCACGCTATATGGGCCAGGGGGGTCGTATCATCAACATTGGCAGCACCAACGCTGAACGCATGCCGTTTGCCGGTGGCGCACCGTACGCCATGAGCAAGTCGGCACTGGTTGGCCTGACCCGCGGCATGGCACGCGACCTCGGGCCGCAGGGCATTACCGTGAACAATGTGCAGCCCGGCCCAGTGGACACCGACATGAACCCGGCCAGTGGCGAGTTTGCCGAGAGCCTGATTCCGCTGATGGCCATTGGGCGGTATGGCGAGCCGGAGGAGATTGCCAGCTTTGTGGCATACCTGGCCGGGCCTGAAGCCGGGTACATCACCGGGGCCAGCCTGACTGTGGATGGTGGGTTTGCAGCCTGATTGAACGGTTGCCTGTGCCGCGACAACGCCGGCACAGGCTTAGCCTTTCTGTGCCCCCAGGCACTGTTCCATCACGTCCAGAAAAGCCCGGGCAGCCGGTGTGGGGCTGGACGACCACACCGCATACAAGTGCCGCACCGGGGCATCCACCAACCGCGCCACTGCTACACCTTCGATGCCTTGAGCCACCCGCTCGGGCACCAGGCCGACGGCCATGCCCCGCTGCACGAATTTCTCCACCAGACGAACATGCCCGATCTCGAACTGCACCCGACGCTGCAACCCCACTGCTTCAAACGCCTCGTCGGTCTGGCGTCGCGCCCCGGTGCCTTCGGGGAAGTCCACCAACACCTCACCTGCCAGGTCAGCCAGCGCCAGTTGTGCCCTGCCCGCCAGGCGATGCCCCAACGGCAACACCGCCACCAGTTCTTCCCGGGCCAGCAACCGATGCTGCACCCCCTGCACCACCTCGCCCTGCCACAGCCCGATAAAACCCACGTCCAGGCGCCGCTCGAGCACATCAGCAATCAGCAATTCGCTCTTGGCCGTGAGCCAGCGTACATCCACATCCGGGAAACGACCGTGAAACACCGCCAACAGGTCGACCAGGTCCAGCGCGGTGAGCGAGCTGATTTCACCAATCGCCAGCCGCCCGCGCACCTGGCCGCAGGCCGCTGCCACGTCATCGGCAATGCGCCGGGCCGCCTCCACCGCGGGCCGTGCACTGAGTACAAAGGCCTCCCCCGCAGGTGTCAGGCGCACCCGTCGCGAACTACGCTCGAACAGGCTCACCCCCAGCTGCGCCTCCAGCCGCGCCACCTGATGGCTAAGGGCCGACTGCACCACATGGCAGCGCTCCGCCGCGCGGGTAAAACTGCCGGTGTCGGCCACGGCAAGGGCATATTCGAGCTGCTTGAGGTTCATCGATCTATCTGCTTTCAAGATGAATAGGTTGAAAAGTATACATTGGTGTCATGTCTGACACTTCCTGATAATCATCACCACACACCACTGCCCCCACGAGAATTGCATGCACACCCCCACTCTCAGCCGCGCCTTGATCCTGCTGATGGCTACCGCCACAGGCCTGGCCGTGGCCAGCAACTATTACGCCCAACCGCTGCTGCACAGCATCGCCCAGCAGTTTGGCTTGAGCACCGCCAGCGCCGGCAGCATCGTGATTGCCGCGCAGCTCAGCTATGGCGCCGGCCTGTTACTGCTGGCACCGCTGGGCGACCTGTTCGAACAGCGCCGGCTGATTACCGTGATGACCGTTGTCTCCACCCTGGGCCTGGTCATCAGCGCCTGTGCACCCAGCCTGCCCTGGCTGCTGCTCGGCACGGCGCTGACCGGGCTGTTCTCGGTGGTGGCACAGATCCTCGTGCCGATGGCAGCGACCCTGAGCGAGCCGCATCAGCGTGGGCGCGCGGTCGGCACGCTGATGAGCGGCCTGCTGCTGGGCATCCTGCTGGCGCGTACTGCTGCCGGCTTCATGGCCGAGCTGGGTGGCTGGCGCAGTATCTACGTGCTGGCCGCCGTGCTGATGGCAGTTACCGCCGTGGCGCTGTACCGCAGCCTGCCACAGCACCACAGCCACGCCGGGCTGAAATACCCGGCACTGATCGGCTCCGTGTTCCGTCTGTTCATCGAAGAACCCGTGCTGCGCCTGCGCTCGCTGCTCGGTCTGTTGGCATTCAGCCTGTTCGCCCTGTTCTGGACACCCCTGGCGTTTCTGCTGGCGAAAGGCCCCTACCACTATTCGGATGCAGTGATCGGCCTGTTCGGCCTGGCCGGTGCGGCGGGTGCGTTGTCGGCTAACTGGGCCGGGCGCCTGGCAGACCGCGGCAAGGGCGCGCTGGGTACCACCGTGGGCCTGGTGGTGTTGCTGCTGTCGTGGGTGCCGCTGGGGTTTGCCGAACAGTCGCTGCTCGCCTTGCTGCTGGGCGTGCTGATGCTCGACCTGGCGGTACAACTGGTGCATGTGAGCAACCAGAACGCAGTGATCGCCCTGCGGCCCGAGGCACGCACGCGGCTGAATGCCGGTTATATCACCTGCTACTTCATTGGCGGGGCGCTTGGGTCGTTGCTGGGCACGCAGCTGTTCCAGCGCCAGGGCTGGATGGGGATCGTGGTGGCCGGGCTGGTGATTGGCGGGCTGGCGTTGCTGGCCTGGGGATGGGCCGAACGCAAGCGCAAGAACACCTTGCAGGTGGCCTGAAGATGCTTGCTGGATTCTTCGCGGGCACGCCCGCTCCCACAGGTGCCTCACAAACCTCAGGGCAGTGATACGCCTGTGGGTACGGGCATACCCGCGAAGAGGCCAGCCACGGCGACAAAGTACCGCACTACCCTCCGTCGCAATGCCGTTGACTTGCCTGCCGGGGCAGCGCTCATTAAGCGCTGGAATGCCCTTTCCCTGACAGGATGAATTTATGACAAGACTCACGGTACAGTCCGGCGATTTCTTGCAAGGTGAAGGCGAGTATCGCAATGGATCGCTCACACTCAAGACCGCGCGCAGCCCCTCACCCGGTGAGCGGATTTCCCTGGCACGCATCAGCGACTTGCGGCTGGCCAGCCTGGAAACCAACCGCAGCCTTGGCAGCGCCTTGGGCTGGGGCGTGGCCGGCGCCCTGGTGGCAGGGCCAGTAGGGCTGCTGGCCGGGCTGTGGTTGGGTGGCAAGGAAGAAGAAGCAACCTTTCTGGCCACCTTCAAGGATGGACGCAAGCTGATGGCCATTACCGATGGCAAGACCTGGTCGAAGATCGATGACAACTGGCGGCAGCACAAGCGGCCGATCAAGACAGGCTGACTGAATACGCCGGGCCTGGATCGTTTTATGTAGAGGGCGGCTGGTAAGATGCCGCCTTTTTCATGGCCTGTGCCGGCCTCTTCGCGGGTAAACCCGCTCCTACAGGGGTATCACCAACCGGTGTATCACCACCTGGTGCATCACCAACCGGTGTATCGCCACCCGGTGCATCACCAACGGGTGTATCGCCGCCCGGTGCATCACCAACGGGTGTATCCCAACCGGTGTACCACCAACCAGTGTAGGAGCGGGTTTACCCGCGAAAGGGCCAGTACAGGTATCGCGCATCCAGGAGCCCCACCGCATGCCCCCGCATCACCCCCGCCTGCCCCTGAGCCTGCTCAGCCTGGGCCTGGCCCTGCAGTGCCCCTCTGTGTTTGCCGAAGACAGCGTGATGCTGGCCCCGTTGCAGGTCTCCGACACCTACGCCAATGATGGCTACCAGGCACGCCAGGCCGCTGTGGGCGGCTTCCAGCCCGCGCCACTGCTCGACACCCCCGCCTCTGTCAGCGTGTTCAGCCAGCAGTTGCTGGAAGACCGCCAGGTACGCAAGCTTAGCGAAGTGTTGCAAAGTGATGCCTCGGTCGGCGAAAGCTATGCCCCCATCGGCTACTACGAAAACTTCAATGTGCGCGGCTTCGAGCTGAACGCCGCCAGTAGCTATCGCATCAATGGCCAGACCATTGCCGGCGAACAGAACGTAGCCCTGGAAAACAAGCAGCAGGTGGAATTGCTCAAGGGCCTGTCCGGGCTGCAGACCGGCGTGTCGGAGCCGGGCGGCTTGATCAACTATGTGACCAAGCGGGCCCAAGACATACGCAGCGTCACGGTATCGACCAACGAACAGGGCGAACGCTATCTGGCCACCGACCTTGGCGGCTGGTTCGGCAGCGAAAAGCAGTTCGGCCTGCGCGCCAACCTGGCCCATGAAGACATCCGCACCTACGTCGACCACGCTGACGGCAAGCGCGACTTCGCCTCGCTGGCATTCGACTGGCAGATCAACCCGGATGCCACCCTGCAGCTGGATGCCGAGTATCAACACCGCGAACAGTCGTCGGTGCCGGGTTACCAGCTGCTCGGAGGCACTGAAGCGCCACACGGCGTCAACCCGGAAGACCGCCTGGCCTACCAGCATTGGGCAAAGCCCGTGCAGAACGACTCACTGAACCTGGGCGGCCGCTTCGAATACCGCTTCAACGATACCTGGACCGGCACCTTGAGCGCCTCCCGCAGCAAAGTGGTGATCGACGACTACAGCGCGTTTGCCTGGGGTTCGAGCGAGGGGGCGTTTTTCGGCAGCAATGGCGACTACGACATCTATGACTTCCGCAGCCCCGACGATACCCGCCGTACCGACGAGGCACAGGCCATGCTCAACGGGCACTTCGATGCGCTGGGGGTGGGGCACGAGCTGACCGTGGGTACCAGTGCGCAGCGACGCACACTGGATCAGCGCCCGTACTACAACGAATGGCTTGGTACTGGCAACATCCATACCGGCGCCCCGGACCTCGATCCGTCCGACAAACCCGTCGGCGCCAGCGAACGCCGCCTGGACAGCCGCCAGTACGGCTTGTTCGTCAGCGACCGCATCAGCTTCAACGAACAATGGCAGACCGTGCTGGGCGCCCGTGAAGTGCGCCTGGATGAAAAGACTTGGGACGAGAACGGCGTAGCCGGGCGCCATACCCGCCAATACGAGCTGCTGCCCAACGCTGCGCTTATCTACAAACCGCAGCCGAACACCACGGTATACGCCAGCTACGCCAAGGGCCTGTCTGCCGGAGGCACGGCCCCCTGGTTCGCCAGCAATGCAGCTGAGATCCTGGCGCCCACCACCTCCCGCCAACTTGAACTTGGCCTCAAGCACGACTGGCAAGGCCTGAGCCTGAGTGCCGCCCTGTTCCAGATCCGCCAGGCGTACCAGTACGCGCGCCCGGACGGCACCGGAAACTTCACCTACGTGCAGCAAGGCCAGCAGAAAAATACCGGCCTGGAACTGGGTGCCAGCGGCCGGGTGACCCCGAACCTGCAGGTACAGGCCAGTGCGGCAGCCATTCGGGCGCGGGTGCAGAACAGCGGTACCGAAGCCTATGAAGGGCACCAGGCGATCAACGTGCCTAAATTCCGGGCGGCGCTGCATGCGGAATATGCCCTGCCGGTTCCGGGGCTGGCGCTGCTGGGCGGGGCGCGGTATAGCGCCAGCAAGTATGCGAGCCAGGCAGGCAATGTGGAGGTTGGCGGGTATACCGTGTTCGACCTTGGCAGCCGCTACAGTACCCGTGTTGGCGGGTATGACACGGTGCTGCGGCTGACGGTGGATAACGTGCTGGACAAGCGATACTGGCGCGATGTGGGCGATTACCTGGGGGATAACTACCTGTTCCAGGGGGCACCGCGTACCGCTCGGCTTTCGGCTTCGATCAGCTTCTAGATTGCCGGGGCCGCTCTGCGGCCCTTTCGCGACACAAGGCCGCTCCCACAGGTGTGGACTGCTCCCAAGGGGTTGGATTGGTGTCCAACTTCTTGGGGGCACTCCAATTGCCTGTGGGAGCAACTGTCTTGCTCAATTTCTAAAAGCTGGCGCGATCCGTGTGGGAGCAACTGTCTTGCTCAATTTCTAAAAGCTGGCGCCTTCCCTGTGGGAGCGGGCTTGCCCGCGAACACGGGCGAAGCCCGTGCCATCCACCACGGTGTTGGCTTCGCGGGCAAGCCCGCTT
>Ga0209389_1000031_pt1 | contig 138036 bp, 123 predicted proteins | sample CowpearedBW_FD_187526 | JGI IMG/M metagenome (GOLD analysis project Ga0209389, IMG submission 187526) | Root nodule microbial communities of legume samples collected from California, USA - Cow pea red BW (SPAdes) (version 2) | ecosystem: Host-associated > Plants > Roots > Nodule | place: USA... | reverse complement strand
CCACCTTTCGGAAACCGTTGCTGCCATCCAGGTAGGCTGTGATCGCTGTGAGCTTGAATTGCTCGGTGTACTTACCCATAGATCCCCCAAGGGTTGGATTGGTGTCCAACTTCTTGGGGGCAGTCCAGGAATCGCACCGCACTTAAGGCCTGTGCAGTACCTGTGGGAGCGGGCGTGCCCGCGAAAAATCTAACTGCCTTCGCCTGCCATGCGCCGTTCATGCTGGAACTTCCAGCGCACGTACAGTAGCCCGGCAATAAACAGCCCCAGGCTCACCAGCACTTCAAGCCAGCCGAATACCGCCCGCGACGGGTCGAACGCTGCCAGCACGCCCTTGATGAAATAGATATTCACCACGAAGCAGGTCCAGGCATGCGCCCGGGCGCTGCCTTTCAGCATGCCGGGCAACAGCAACAGCAACGGCACCAGTTCGATCGCCAGGATCACCTCGACCCGGGCCCCATGCAGGTTGGCGAACCACAGGTTGTTCACCACCAGCAGGGCGATCAGGCCGAAGAAGCATGCCAGGCTCAATGCCCGCGTCAGGCGCAGGCGGGGTACCAGCCATTGGACCGGCGGCAATGCCTTGGGCTTTCTAGCCACGCGCCGCCTCCAGGGCCTTGGCCGTGGTCGCCAGGCGTTGGCCCAGGGCACGGCACAGGGCGATTTCGTGTGGGTCGAGTTCGCGCTTGCCATCGGCGCCTGCGTGGTGGCTGGCGCCATAAGGCGTGCCGCCGCCACGGGTCTCGAGCAGTGCCGACTCGCTGTAGGGCAGGCCCATCACCAGCATGCCGTGGTGCATCAGCGGCAGCATCATCGACAGCAGGGTGGTTTCCTGGCCGCCGTGCAGGCTGGCGGTGGAGGTGAACACGCCAGCCGGTTTGCCGACCAGCTCACCGCCTAGCCAAAGGCTGCTGGTGCCATCGAGGAAGTACTTGAGTGGCGCTGCCATGTTGCCGAACCGGGTCGGGCTGCCCAGTACCAGGCCAGCGCAGTGGCGCAGGTCGTCAAGGGTGGCGTACAGCGCGCCACTGGCCGGAATATCCGGGGCCACCGCTTCGCATTCGGTGGAAATCGCTGGCACCGTACGCAGGCGTGCCTCCATGCCGGCCAGCTCGATACCGCGGGCGATGTGCCGGGCCATTTCGCTGGTCGCGCCATGGCGGCTGTAATACAGCACCAGGATGTAGGGCGCGCTCACGGCAGGATCTCCAGCACCTTTTCCGGCGGGCGACCGACCACGGCCTTGTCACCGGCAACGAGGATCGGCCGCTCGATCAGTTTGGGGTGCTGGGCCATGGCCTCGATCAGTTGCGCGTCGGTCAGTGCCGGGTCGGCCAGGTTCAGCGTTTTGTATTCGTCCTCGCCGCTGCGCAGCAATTGACGCGGGGCGATGCCCAGCTTGCCGAGCAGGGCCTTGAGGGTGACCGCGTCGGGCGGGGTTTCCAGGTAGCGCACGATGGTCGGGGCCAAGCCGCGGGCTTCGAGCAGTTCCAGGGCGCCGCGGGATTTCGAGCAGCGCGGGTTATGATAGAGCGTGAGATCAGTCATGTCGGGTCGCATCCAGCTGGGTGTGGCGGCTATTCTAACCGCAGCGACTGACCAATTTGCTTTAAAACTCGAGAAGGATTGACCCATGGCAAGGCGTCTGGCAGCAGTACTGGCCATCACCGCGAGCCTGTTGCTCGGTGGTTGCGGTGCCGATTACGGCGTGGACCAACACGGTAATACGGTTAAGGCCGAACAGATCGAAGGGCACTGGCTGGTGCTCAACTACTGGGCTGAATGGTGCGGACCGTGCCGTACCGAAATCCCGGAACTGAATGCGGCGGCCAAGCAATGGGCGGCTGAGGGCATCAAGGTGGTGGGGGTGAACTTCGACGGTTTGCAGGGGCAGGACCTGAAGCAGGCTGCCGAAACCCTGGGTATCGGTTTCACCGTGCTCGCCCAGGACCCGGCCGAGCGCTATGACCTGCCGCGTAGCGAGGCCTTGCCGGTGACCTACATCATCGACGACAAGGGCAAGGTGCGTGAGCAGTTGATGGGCGAGCAGACCCTTGAAGGGTTGCAGGCCAAGATCAAGGCCCTGAAAGGCGCCTGATGCATTCGGGGCCGCTTTCGCGGCCCTTCGCGGGCAGGCCCGCTCCCACAGGGGGGACGCGACAAACTGTGGGAGCGGGCGCGCCCGCGAAGGGCCGCAAAGCGGCCCAGGCAATCCTCAGCCTTCTTCAGGCCAGAAGCGCAGCGGCTTGCCTTCGGCCGGCCAGAAGCGCATCTGCTCCACCGGTGACACATCCCAACGCTCTACCGTTTCCAGCGCCTGCAGGAAGCGTTTTTCCTGTTCCATCAGCGCGGGTGCACACAGCTTGCGGGTCTTGCCGACCTTGCCGAAGCTCAGGTGCTCGCCATCGAGCGTGTAAGGCGCAAACCAGTGGTTGCAGCCGCCGTTGCCATAGGCACGGCCGTCGCTGGCCAGGGTCAAGGTCAGGTGGCTGTAGTCGATCAGTGGTCGTTCGCCAATCCACTCCAGCACGTAGCTGCGTTCCTGCTGCAGCCGGGAAGGTTCCGTGGCGCAGCCGAGCAGGCCGGTTGCAATCAGCACGCCGGTCAGCAGATTCTTCACTCGGCGCTCTCCTGGCAACGCGGGCACAGGTGTTTTTCGCCACGGCTGGCCCAGCCCAGCGCTGCGATACGGGCGCTGGCAGCCGGTTGACGAGCTGCCTTGCCGAGCTTGGCGTCTACTGCGAACTCGAAGCTCAGCACCGCATCGCAGCTATCGCATTCGACCTGCCAGGTGAGGATTTCCAGCTCGTTGAATACCGGGCCACTCGCCACGGCAACCCACTGGCCGCGTGGGTTGATCAGGTGGCGCACGCTTTCCACGGTCAGGCGCATGGACAAATCCTTGCTGCCCTTGAGCGTGACCAGCAGGCTGTCGCCTTTTTGCATCGAACCGCCGTTGCCCGTGACCTGGTAGCGGCCCGGCACCAAAGCGCGGCACTCGATCAGGGTGTGTTGCGGGTTGAAAAGGGTGTAGCGAAAATCGTGTTCGACCATGGGTCCTCCAGAAATGCCGCGTATCCTAGCATTAACCCATCACCAGGTTCTGTGGATTGCCTGCCGCCCAGCGGTTGATGTTGTCCAGTGTGGTCGCGGCAATGGCATCCAGCGCCTCGCGGGTGAGGAAAGCCTGGTGAGCGGTGATGATCACGTTGGGGAAGGTCAGCAGCCGAGCCAGCACATCGTCTTGCAAGGGCAGGTCGGAGCGGTCTTCGAAGAACAGTTGGGCTTCTTCCTCGTAGACGTCCAGGCCCAGGTAGCCAAGCTGGCCGCTTTTCAGTGCGTCGATCAGCGCCGGGGTGTCGACCAGCGCACCGCGACCGGTGTTGATCAGCATGGCGCCGGGCTGCAACTGGGCCAGGCTTTGCGCGTTGACCAGGTGGCGAGTGTGCTCGGTCAGCGGGCAGTGCAGGCTGATGATGCGGGCTTCGCGCAACAGCTCGGGCAGGGGCATGTAGCGGGCGCCAAGGGCCAGCAGCTCCGGGTTGGGGTAGGGGTCGTACGCCAGCAGCTGGCAGCCGAAACCGGCCATGATGCGAGCGAAGGCGGCCCCGATCTGGCCGGTACCGACCACCCCGACGGTTTTGCCGTGCAGGTCGAAGCCGGTCAGCCCGTGCAGGGTGAAGTCACCTTCGCGGGTGCGGTTGTAGGCCCGATGCAGGCGCCGGTTGAGTGCCAGGATGAGCGCCACGGCGTGCTCGGCAACGGCGTGTGGCGAGTAGGCCGGCACCCGCACCACGGCCAGGCCCAAGCGCTGGGCGGCGGCCAGGTCGACGTGGTTGTAGCCGGCCGAGCGCAGGGCGATCAACCGCGTGCCCGCAGCGGCCAGGCGCTGCAGCACCGGCGCGTCGAGTTCGTCATTGATGAAGACGCAGACCACCTCAAAGCCCTCTGCCAGGGCGGCGGTGTCGAGGGTCAGGCGGGCCGGCTGGAAATGCAGCTCCAGGGTGGTGCCGCTGACAGCCTTGGTGAAGCTTTCCTGATCGTAGTGCTGGCTGCTGAACAACAGGGCGCGCATGGTGGAACTCCTTTGCAATGCATGTCTTGGTTGGGTCGCTGCCTGTCAAGGCATACCCAGCGTGGCCCAGAGCCACTCAAGCGCTCAATCTGGCCTGTGCCGCCAGCCGGCTGATCGCGCTGTCCAGTTCATCCAGGGCCTGCTGCGCCTGCGGATTGTCCTGCTTCAGCAAGGTCTCGCTGCGTTGGCACGCTGCCCTTAACTGCGGCACGCCGCAATAGCGTGAGGCCCCGTTCAGACGGTGTACCTGCTCGATCAGGCCATTGCGGTCATCGGCTGCGCGGGCGGCGCGTATGGCTTCGCGGTCCGTATCCAGGGAGGCCAGCAGCATGCTCAGCATGTCAGCGGCCAGATCTGCCTTGCCAGCGGCCAGGCGCAGGCCCTCTTCGGGGTCGAGTACCTTCAGTTCGTCGCCATTGGTCAGTAGCTCGGCCTGCGCCTGCTGCGGTGTGCCCAGGCTCAGGCCGGTCCACTTCATCACCACCTGGGCCAGTTGCCGTTCGCTGATGGGTTTGGTCAGGTAGTCGTCCATGCCGCTGTGCAATAACGCGCGCTTTTCATTGGCCATGGCATGGGCAGTGAGGGCGACGATTGGCAGCGGGTTGCCGCTCTGGGTGTTTTCCCACAGGCGGATCTGTTCAGTACAGGCGCGGCCGTCCATGCCGGGCATCTGCACATCCATCAGCACCAGGTCGAACAACTCCTCCTGCACGGCCTGTACCGCCGCATAACCATTGTTGACGGCCAGTACCTCGGCACCCAAGTCTTCGAGCAGGGTTTTTACCAGCAGCAGGTTGGCGGCATTGTCGTCGACGCAGAGTATTTTCGGGCGTCGCTGGCCGTTGGCGTTGCTCCCTTCGGCCAGCGGACGGCGAGGTTGTACCAGCTCCAGCAAGAGGCGACGCAGCTTGCGGGTGCAGGTCGGCTTGGACAGCAACTGGCCATGGCCGTTGGGCAGGTACGGGTGGTACAGCGCCTGCTCGGTGGTCGGGCACAGCACCACGCATTGGCAGTGGTAACGCTCGAGCTGCTGATGATAATGGCCCAGTTGCTCGGGCGACAGGTTACCCAGGTTGGCCCCGAGCACCGCGAACTCGAAGGGCAGGCCGGCCTGGCTGGCGGCCTGCACCCCCTGCAGCAACTGGTCGTAGGAGGCGAACAGGCTCACGCTGAGGCCGCAGTCTTCCAGCTGGTGCTCCAGTGCCTGGCGCGCCAGTTCGTGGCCATCGACAATGGCGGCACGGCGGCCCAGCAATGGCTGCGGTGGCAGCGCTTCGGCATCGTCATGAGCCTTGGGCAGGTTGAGGCTGATCCAGAACTGCGAACCTTCGCCCGGGGTACTGTCGACACCGATCTCGCCGCCCATCTGTTCGATCAGGCGCTTGGAAATCACCAGCCCGAGACCGGTGCCACCGGGCTGGCGAGCCAGTGAGTTGTCAGCCTGGCTGAAGGCCTGGAACAGTGTGCGCACATCCTGTGGTGACAGGCCGATGCCGGTGTCCTGTACGCTGATGCGCAACTGCGCGCAGTCTTCGTGCTCGTCTTCCAGCATGGCGCGCACGACGATGGTGCCTTCGCGGGTGAACTTGATGGCGTTGCTGACCAGGTTGGTGAGGATCTGCTTGAGCCGCAACGGGTCGCCCACCAGCGAAGCAGGCGTGTCGCGGTAGATCAGGCTCAGCAATTCCAGCTGCTTGGCGTGGGCGGCCGGAGCGAGGATGGTCAGGGTGTCCTGGATCAGGTCCCGCAGGTTGAACGGTATGCTGTCGAGCACCAGCTTGCCGGCTTCGATCTTGGAGAAATCGAGGATCTCGTTGATGATTCCCAGCAGGTTGTCAGCAGACTTCTCGATGGTGTTCAGGTAGTCGAGCTGGCGCGGTGTCATCTCGCTTTTTTGCAGCAGGTGGGTAAAGCCGAGGATGCCATTGAGCGGGGTGCGGATTTCGTGGCTCATGTTGGCCAGGAACTCCGACTTGATACGGCTGGCCTCAAGGGCCTCTTTGCGCGCCATGTCCAGCTCGATGTTCTGGATTTCGATGGTTTCCAGGTTCTGGCGCACGTCTTCGGTGGCCTGGTCGATGCTGTGTTGCAGTTCTTCGTGGGCGTTTTGCAGGGTTTCGGCCATGCGGTTGATGCCGTGGGCCAGTTCGTCCAGCTCATGGCTGCCCATGGTCGGCAGGCGTTCTTCGAGGTGGCCGTCCTTGAGCTGATTGACCGCGTGCTTGATGCGTTCGATGGGGTCGTTGATGGTGCGGCTCATGCGCAGCGCCAACAGGCCGCTGAGTGCCAGGCAGGCGAGGATCAGCAACAGGCTGGTGAACAGGTTGCGGTAGCCGCGCAGCAGCGTGCCGTCGTGCGACAGCTCGATCTCTACCCAGCCCAGCAGGCGCTCGGCTTCGGCCGGCACGGCGTCGGTGGCCAGGTCGCGGTGGTGGCCGAACACGGGCATCAGGTAGCGGGTGGCGTCGTTGCCACTGCGCTGCAGGAGTTGGGTGCCGGTACCGCCGCTGGGCGGCAGGTTGAGCATGCTCGGGCCGGCGTGGGCCAGGCGCGTGCGGTCCGGGGCCAGAAACGCCACTGCGCGCACATCGGCCTGCTCCAGGGTTTGTGCGGCAATTCGCTCCAGTTGCGCAGGCGCGAGCCGGGCCATGGCCGGTGCGGCCAGGGGCGCCAGTTGTTCGGCGATCATCTTGCCGCGCTGCAGCAGCTGGGTGCGCAGGTCGTTCTGTTGCAGCCAGGTGAAATAGCTACCCAGCACCAGGGCCATCAAGCCGGCCGGTAGCAGTGCCAGCAGCAGTACCCGGCTGCGGATTCCCAAGCGATCGAGCACACTCGCCTCCTCTGATGTGCCTGGATGCCGTCAAGTGGTAACGGCCAAGCCGCGAAGTTACTCCGCCTGCCGCACCATTGCATCTCTTTAGTACGTGTTATGCGCCGTTGCCGGGGCATTGGTCGCAGTGCGGTTGCCTGGCAGGTGGCGAATGCTCAATAATCACGCAATTGAGAATGCATGGCAGTTGCCAATGAATCCTGTATCTATTTACAACACCCACATCCTTGCCATCGAGGACGACCCGGTGCTTGGCGCCTATCTGCAGGAAGAGCTGCAGCGTGGCGGCTGCCAGGTCACCTGGTGCCGCAATGGCCTGGAGGGTCTGGAAACGGCTGGCCGCCAGGCTTTCGATGTTGTGCTCATGGACATCCTGCTGCCCGGGCTTGATGGGCTGGACGCCTTGGCGCAGTTGCGCAGGCACAGCGCTACACCGGTAATCATGATGTCGGCGCTGGGGGCCGAGGCGGATCGTATCAGCGGCTTTCAGCGCGGCGCCGACGATTACCTGCCCAAGCCATTCAGCATGGCCGAGTTGCAGGTGCGCATCGAGGCGATTCTGCGCCGCGTGGCCCTGGAGCGGCGGCATCAGGGCCCGCTGGAGCAAGCCGGCTGCGGCGAGCTGCAGTTCGATGAGGGGCTGTGTGACGTGCGCCTGAATAGCCGCCTGGCGGGCCTGACCCCCAGCGAATACCGCCTGCTGGACATCCTCAACCGCAACCTCGACGAAGTCCTCAGCAAGCCGTTCCTGTACCAGCATGTGTTGCAGCGCGGCTATTCACGGCATGACCGCAGCCTGGACATGCACGTCAGCCAGATCCGTCGCAAGCTCAAGGGCATCGGTTATCACGAACGACAGATCCGCACCGTGTGGGGCAAGGGTTACGTGCTCAGTGCCAGCGAGGCGGAGTGAGCCATGCTCGACCGCCATTCGCTGTTCTGGAAGCTGGCCATCTTGCTGGTGGGCTTTTGCCTGCTGATGATCGGCCTCAGTTATACCTGGGGCCGGCACATGGAAACCCAGAATGCCTTCCTCTCGGAGCCGGCACGGCAGACCTTGCGGGGTTATGCCGCCGAAGCTGAGCAGGCCTGGCGCAGCGGCGGGCGGGCAGGGCTGGATCAGTGGGTGGCGGCCATGCATCAGCGCGAACGGGGCTGGGTCGGCGTGCTCGACATCAACCTGCGCCCGCTCGACAGCGCCACCCTCAACCCACAGATCATGCAGCGTCTGACACGCCTGCGCGGTGTCGATTGGCCGATGAGTCGGCGCAGTGTCGACCAGCCGTGGGTGCGCATACCATTCCCGGGGGCGCCGGAGCAGGGCATGCTGGTGATCGAACTGCCGCAGCGCTTCAATCCGGGGCAGCACCGCTTGCTGTGGCGAATTCTCACCAACGGCATCATCCCGGGGCTGTTCACCTTGCTGTTGTGTGTAGGCCTGTACCGCATGTTGATCGTGCCGCTGAATCAACTTCGCGAGCAGGCCAATGCCTGGCGGGCCGATCAGCTGTCGGCCCGGCTGGACTCGCGCACCATCGCCCGGCATGACGAGCTGGGCGAACTGGCGCGTGCCTTTGACCAGATGGCCGAGCGGCTGCAAGGCACGGTGGCTATGCAGCAGCAGTTGCTGCGCGACCTGTCCCACGAAATGCGCACGCCGCTGAGCCGGTTGCGGGTGGCCTGCGATGGTGAAACCGACCTGCAGCGTCTGCGTGATCGCCTGATCCGTGAAGTGGACTGCATGCAGCAACTGGTCGAAGACACCCTGCAACTGGCCTGGCAGGACGCCGAGCGTGCGCCGATGAACCTTGAGCCGATCGAGGTCCACGCCTTGTGGGAGTTGCTGGCCGAAAATGCCAGCTACGAGAGCGGCTGGTCGCCTGCGCAACTGCGCTGCGAAGTACCGGCCGACTGCTGGGTGCAGGGCAACCTCAACCACCTGGCTCAGGCGCTGGAGAACATGTTGCGCAATGCCATTCGCCACTCGCCGGCCGAGGGTGTGGTGCGGTTGGGTGGGCAGCGTGAGGGCAGCTATTGGTGGTTGTGGCTTGAGGATGAGGGTGGCGGGGTCGCTGAAGAGGACTTGGAGCGGATCTTCGCGCCGTTCTCGCGGTTGGACGGTTCGCGGCCCGGGGATGGTGGCTTCGGCCTGGGGCTGAGCATCGCCCGCAGTGCCATCCAGCGCCAGGGCGGCACCTTGTGGGCGCAGAATGGCAAACGCGGGTTGCGCTTGTGGATGAGGTTGCCGTTGCATGTGCCGGCCTCTTCGCGGGTAAACCCGCTCCTGCACGCTAGCGAATCCCCGTAGGAACGGGTTTACCCGCGAAGAGGCCAGCACATGTCACACCGTTATAGCTTGTAGCTATATGCACTACAGATTGCGTGATATGGCCGCGAAGGGTTTGCCGGTATGATAGGCACCCCCGCCGTCCGGATTGCGAAATACGCCATGACCGTGCAGTACCCAACCATCGCCGATTGCGTCGGCAATACGCCACTGGTTCGCCTGCAGCGCATCGCTGGCGAAACCAGCAATACCCTCCTGCTCAAGCTCGAAGGTAACAATCCTGCCGGCTCGGTGAAAGACCGCCCGGCACTGTCGATGATCGCTCGCGCCGAACTGCGCGGCCAGATCAAGCCAGGCGATACCCTGATCGAAGCCACCTCCGGCAACACCGGCATCGCCCTGGCGATGGCGGCGGCGATCAAGGGCTACAAGATGATCCTGATCATGCCCGACAACTCCACCGCCGAGCGCAAGGCCGCCATGACGGCCTATGGCGCCGAGCTGATCCTGGTGACCAAGGAGGAGGGGATGGAAGGCGCCCGTGACCTGGCCGAGAAGCTGCAGGCCGAAGGCCGTGGCCTGGTGCTCGACCAGTTCGCCAACGGCGACAACCCGATCGCCCACTACAACAGCACCGGCCCGGAGATCTGGCAGCAGACCCAGGGCACCATTACCCATTTCGTCAGCTCCATGGGGACCACCGGTACCATCATGGGCTGCTCGCAGTACCTCAAGGAACAGAACCCCGCGGTGCAGATCATCGGCCTGCAACCGATGGAGGGCTCGGCTATTCCGGGCATTCGCCGCTGGCCCGAGGAATACCTGCCGAAAATCTTCGATGCCACCCGCGTCGACCGCGTGGTCGACATGTCGCAGCAGGAAGCCGAAGACACCACCCGTCGCCTTGCGCGTGAAGAGGGCATTTTCTGCGGCGTGTCTTCTGGTGGTGCGGTCGCGGCCATGTTGCGCCTGTCCCGCGAAGTGGAAAATGCGGTCATGGTTGCGATCATTTGCGACCGCGGCGACCGTTATCTGTCCACCGGCCTGTTTGATCCACGCTAAATGTCCAAGAAAAAAAGCAACAGCGGCCTGCGCTTCCAGCCGGCCGGCGGCAATCGCACCCCCCAGGTCCCAGTGGGAAAGAAGCAGCGCCTGGACATCGAGCGCCTGGCCGGTGACGGCCGTGGCATTGCCTTCCTCGACGGGCGTACCTGGTTCGTCAGCGGCGCCTTGGCCGGTGAGGCCGTGGAGGCGCGGGTGCTCAACGCCCGTGGCAAAGTGGTCGAGGCACGCCTGGAGCGGTTGCTGCAGGCCGCGCCCGAGCGCCGTGAGGCGCCATGTCGCTACTACGACCGCTGCGGTGGCTGCAACCTGCAGCACCTGCCGCACGACGCGCAACTGGCGCTGAAGCAGCGCACCCTCGCCGAGCAGTTGCAGCGGGTGGCCGGCGTGCAACCCGAGGCGTGGGCTGCCCCCCTGAGCGGGCCGGAATTCGGCTACCGGCGCCGCGCCCGTGTGGCCGTGCGTTGGGACGTCAAGGCGCGTCAGCTGGAGGTGGGTTTCCGCGCCGAAGCCAGCCAGGACATCATTGCCATCGACGATTGTGCAGTGCTGGTACAACCCTTGCAGTCCATTTTGCGCCACTTGCCGACGGTGCTGCGTTCGTTGAGCAAGCCGCAGGCGCTGGGCCATGTAGAGCTGTTCAGTGGCACCGCCGAGGCGGTTCTGGTGCGCCACGTCGCGCCGTTGCCGGCCGAGGACCAGGCCAGGCTGCAAGCGTTCTGCGAGCAGGCCAACGCCCAGCTATGGCTGCAAGGCGAAGGTGAGCCGGCGCCCGTGGACCCAGCGGCGCAGTTGGGGTTTGCCCTGGCACCTTGGCAGCTGGAGCTGGCCTGGCGCCCGGGCGATTTCGTGCAGGTGAATGCCCAGGTCAATACGGCGATGATCGAGCAGGCCCTGGCCTGGCTCGCGCCACAAGCCGACGAGCGTGTGCTGGACTTGTTCTGCGGTCTGGGCAACTTTGCCCTGCCGCTGGCCCGCCAGGCGCGTGAGGTGGTGGCAGTGGAAGGTGTACAGGCCATGGTCGATCGGGCCGCGGCCAATGCCCGGAACAACAATGTGCATAACGCACGGTTTTTTCAGGCCGATTTATCGCAGCCTTTGGCAGGCACCGGATGGGCCGCCGAGGGCTTTTCTGCGGTACTCTTGGATCCACCGCGCGACGGTGCTTTCGAGGTGGTGCAAGGCATCGCCCGCCTCAAGGCCAGAAGGCTGGTCTACGTATCGTGCAACCCGGCCACGCTGGCGAGAGACGCCCAAGTGCTGGTCGGCCAGGGGTACCGGTTAAAAAGGGCCGGGATTCTCGACATGTTTCCTCAGACGGCGCATGTCGAGGCCATGGCGTTATTCGAAGCGGGCTAGCTGACTGGCCCCTTGGTGCGGTTGCCACGGAATGGCGGCCGCACGGTGATCGCCAGCACACCCGTATGGTGTGCTGCATGGAAAGGTAAAACAAAGATGGTACAGGTGAGAGTGCACCAGCCGGTCAACACCGACGGCAGTATCAATCTCGAAGCATGGTTGGACCATGTGGTAAGCGTCGATTCGGCACTGGATCGCGCAGCGCTGAAAGAAGCCTGCGAGTTTGCTCTTGAGGTAGAGAAAAAGGGCAACCCGGCCAAGCATTCCTGGGCGGATGGTACGTCCAGCTTCCAGGCAGGCCTGGAAATCGCCGAAATTCTTGCTGACCTCAAGCTCGACCAGGACTCTCTGGTGGCTGCGGTCATCTACCGCTCGGTGCGCGAGGGCAAGGTCACCCTCGCCGAGGTCAGCCAGCGTTTTGGCCCGGTGGTGTCCAAGCTGATCGACGGCGTGCTGCGCATGGCCGCCATCAGTGCCAGCCTCAGCCCACGACAGTCGCTGGTGCTGGGCTCGCAGGCGCAGGTCGAGAACCTGCGCAAGATGCTGGTGGCCATGGTCGACGACGTGCGCGTGGCGCTGATCAAGCTGGCCGAACGCACGTGCGCAATTCGGGCGGTCAAGTCCGCCGATGACGAGAAACGCCTGCGTGTCGCGCGTGAAGTGTTCGACATCTACGCGCCGCTCGCACACCGCCTGGGTATCGGTCACATCAAGTGGGAGCTGGAAGACCTGTCCTTCCGCTACCTGGAGCCCGACCAGTACAAGCAGATCGCCAAGCTGTTGCATGAGCGGCGACTGGACCGCGAGCGCTTCATCAGCGACGTGATGAACCAGTTGCAGAACGAGTTGCTCGCCACTGGCGTAAATGCCGACATCAGCGGTCGGGCGAAACATATCTATTCGATCTGGCGCAAGATGCAGCGCAAAGGCCTGGAATTCAGCCAGATCTACGACGTGCGTGCGGTGCGCGTGCTGGTGCCGGAAATCCGCGACTGCTACACCGCGCTGGGCATCGTGCACACCTTGTGGCGGCATATTCCCAAGGAGTTCGACGACTACATCGCCAACCCCAAGGAGAACGGCTACCGCTCGTTGCACACTGCGGTAATCGGCCCCGAGGGCAAGGTGCTGGAGGTGCAGATCCGCACCCACGGCATGCACGAAGAGGCCGAACTTGGGGTATGCGCCCACTGGCGCTACAAGGGCACCGACGTCAAGCCCAGCTCCAACCACTACGAAGAAAAGATTTCCTGGTTGCGCCAGGTGCTGGAATGGCACGAAGAGCTGGGCGACATCGGTGGCCTGGCCGAGCAGTTGCGGGTCGACATCGAGCCTGACCGGGTTTATGTGTTCACCCCCGACGGCCACGCCATCGACCTGCCCAAAGGCGCCACGCCACTGGACTTTGCCTACCGCGTGCACACCGAGATCGGCCACAACTGCCGCGGCGCGAAGATCAACGGCCGTATCGTGCCGCTGAACTACAGCCTGCAGACTGGCGAGCAGGTGGAGATCATCACCAGCAAGCACGGCAACCCTAGCCGTGACTGGTTGAACTCCAACCTGGGCTACGTGACCACCTCACGGGCGCGGGCCAAGATCGTCCACTGGTTCAAATTGCAGGCCCGCGACCAGAACGTTGCTGCCGGCAAGACCTTGCTTGAGCGCGAACTCAGTCGTCTGGGCCTGCCGCAGGTTGATTTCGAGCGCCTGGCCGAGAAGACCAACGTCAAGACCGCCGAGGACATGTTTGCCTCGCTCGGTGCTGGCGACCTGCGCCTGGCTCATCTGGTCAACGCTGCCCAGCAGTTGCTGGAGCCTGAGCGTATCGAGCAGATCGAGCTGGTGCCGCGCAAGCCTACCGGGCCGCGTACCGGTAAGCGTGGCGACATTCAGATCCAGGGTGTCGGCAACCTGCTGACACAGATGGCCGGCTGCTGCCAGCCGCTACCGGGCGATGCCATTGTCGGTTACATCACCCAGGGCCGTGGCGTGAGCATTCATCGCCAGGACTGCGCCTCGGTACTGCAGCTGGCGGGCAAGGAGCCAGAGCGCATGATCCAGGTGAGCTGGGGGCCGATCCCGGTGCAGACCTACCCGGTCGACATCGTCATCCGTGCCTACGATCGCCCGGGCCTGCTGCGCGATGTGTCGCAGGTGCTGCTGAACGAGAAGATCAACGTGCTGGCGGTGAATACCCGTTCGAACAAGGAAGACAACACCGCGCTGATGTCGCTGACCATCGAGATTCCAGGCCTGGACGCGCTGGGGCGCCTGCTGGGGCGGATCTCGCAGTTGCCGAACATCATCGAGACGCGGCGTAATCGTACCCCTTGAGACCGGGGCGTCTGCTTCGCGGGTAAACCCGCTCCTACAGGTAAGGTGCAGATTTCGAAAGCTGCACCCATCCTGTGGGAGCGGGTTTACCCGCGAAGAAGGCGCCACTGAAAGGACCTGATTGAATGACCTACACCCTTGACGACCTGCTGCATCTCATGGCCCGCCTGCGCGACCCGCAGTACGGCTGCCCGTGGGACCTGAAGCAGAACTACGCCAGCATCGTCCCACACACTATCGAAGAGGCCTACGAGGTCGCTGACACCATTGAGCGCGGCGATTTCGAGCACTTGCAAGGCGAGCTGGGCGATTTGCTGTTCCAGGTGGTCTACTACAGCCAGCTGGCCCGCGAAGAAGGGCGTTTCGAGTTCGATGGTGTGGTCGACAGCATCACCCGCAAGCTCATCCGCCGCCACCCGCACGTTTTTCCGACTGGCGAGCTGTACGCGCCGGTGGACACGCCCAGCCTGAGCGAAGCCCAGGTCAAGTCGCGCTGGGAAGAAATCAAGGCCGAAGAGCGCGCGGAGAAGAGCCAGCCCGAACAGCTGTCGCTGCTTGATGACGTGCCGGCAACCTTGCCGGCGCTGTCGCGGGCAGCCAAACTGCAAAAACGTGCGGCCACGGTCGGTTTCGACTGGCCGGCGGCGTTGCCGGTGCTGGACAAGGTCCGCGAAGAGCTGGATGAAGTGCTGCAGGCCATGGCCGACGGCGACGCCGATGCGCTGGAAGATGAAGTCGGCGACTTGCTGTTTGCTGCGGTCAACCTGGCCCGCCACCTCAAGCAAGACCCAGAGCATGCGCTACGCCGCGCCAATCGCAAGTTCGAACGACGTTTCCGTTTTATCGAACAGGCATTGCGCGACAGTGGCCGCCCCATTGAAGATTGTGACCTTGACGAGCTGGATGCCCTTTGGGGGGAAGCCAAACGTCAGGAAAAGAACCTGCCCAGCTGCGGCTGAGCTGTTGCATAAGTGAGTGAATATTCATGAGCCTTTCCCTTCGCGACCAATTGCTCAAAGCCGGTCTGGTCAACCAGAAACAGGTCTCGCAGACCAACAAAGCTGAAAAGAAACAGAAGCGCATGGAGCACAAAGGCCAGGTCGAAGTCGACGACAGCCAGCAGCGCATGGCCAAGGAAGCCATGGCTGAAAAAGCCCGGCGTGACCAGGAACTGAACCGCCAGCAGCAGGAAAAGGCCGAGCAGAAGGCCCGTGCCGCGCAGGTCAAGCAACTGATCGAGGCCACTCGCCTGCCCAAACTGAGCACCGAGGATTACTACAACTTCGTCGACGACAAGAAGGTCAAGCGCATTGCCGTCAACGCCCTGATGCGCACCAAGCTGAGCAACGGCGCGCTGGCCGTGGTAGCCCATGCCGGTGGTTACGAGGTTATCCCCCGTGAGGCCGCCTTGAAGATCCAGGAGCGCGACCCTGGCCGTATTCTGCTGCTCAACAGCCATGTCGAGGAAACGGACGAAGACGACCCGTACGCGGCTTACAAGATCCCTGATGATCTGATGTGGTAAACACGAAAACCTCGCCTTGGCGTTAATGCGGTTCATTCAAGATCGCAGGGCCGCTCTGCGGCCCTTTCGCGACACGCGCGTTCTCAAGAAGACGCTGGCCTTGCGTCGCGAAAGGGTTCGCCGCTCACCGAACCGGCGCGGTTAGTCACTTGTACTATCGTCTTGGTTCCCTCCGTTCGTCGGACATTTCTTAGGGTTCCGGCACAACGGCTAGCCTCCAGCTTAGCGTCAGGGATAGCGCTGAACATTCGGTCCAGGAAGGGCCAGTACGCCTCGTCGTCCCGACGCTTTATCTGCTGAGGAGACGACAATGAAAATAACCCTGAAACGGTTGGCGTGCCTGGGTGCGAGCTTCACCAGTGCGTTCGCCATGGCCGATGCGGCCAGCCCGCCGGTGCTGTCACCTGCGATTCCCTTCGATGTCACCGCCAATCCCCCCTTCACCCTGGACAACCTGCAACACGATTTCGACGTGCTGTCGTGGCAAACCTTCGTCGCCCTGAACTGGCCCGCCAACGCCGACGGCAGTGCCAACACCTCGGCGAAGATCGGCGCGCCCGGCAAGACCGTGTGGGAGTCGTGGAAAGAAAGCTACGAGATTTTCCTGCCCAAGGGGCAGAAGCCCGTCGCCTGGGACCAGCAGGCGCCCGTGCCCGCGGCCTGTGAAGGCAAGGGTGACTTGCCGGTGCTGCAACAGATGGGCAAGGTCGCCGGGGTGCTCGATGAGTTCATCCAGCCGTTCAAGACCGGCCCGCTGGTCGACCAAAGCGGCACCTACACGCGCAACGCGATCATGGTCAACCAGCCAATGTTCGATGACATCGTCAACAATGGCCTGTACAGCAAGGAAGGCCAGCAAGCGTTCCTGAGCAAGGCCGACAACCGCATCGCTTTCGCCTGCGGTTCGCAAAAGGCCCAGCAGGTCGGCGCGATCATGGTCAAGTCGGCCTGGAAAGTGCTCGATGGCAGCGACAACCCGCAGGAGTTCCACGCCGTCGACGCGCTGGTCTACACCCCCGGCAACGCCGACCCGAACAAGGGGGCGGTGATCCCCGAATCGTGCAATGCGCAGAAGGTCGGGCTGGTAGGCCTGCACATCGTGCACAAGACCGAAGGCGCACCGCAGTGGGTATGGTCGACGTTCGAGCACGTGCGCAACGTGCCGGAAAAGACCACGCCAATGAACGAGCGCAAAGGGCCCTACCTGTTCTACGACGCCCAGGCCAGCAACCGCCCGGTGAACGAGCCGCCCGCGCAACCATGGGACCCGTCGAAGAAGGCCATCCCCTCGCAGATCGTGCGTGAAATTCCCGTCACCGCCGCCACCCAACAGCTCAACGCGCAGTGGCAAGGCGCGCTCAAGGGCACGGTGTGGGCCAACTACCACCTGATCAGCACCCAGTGGCCCACCGCCCCGGCCGATGACTGCCAGGTGCCGTCGCCGACCAACCCGCTAGGTACGCCTGCGCCGAACTTCCTGGCTAACGCCACCCTGGAGACCTACAACCAGGGCACCACCCCGCAGGCCTCGTCCAGCTGCATGGAGTGCCACAACAACGCGACCACCCGCGTGACCCAGTCGCCACGCACCAGCTTCGCCGATTTCACTTTCCTGCTTGAACGTGCCCAATCCACCGGCGCCAAGGAGTGATGCCATGAGCGACCAGAACCTGCAGAACTTCATCGGCTTGTCCGCCGTGCTCACTGGCCTGTCGGCCAAGCTGCTGGCACCTTCCGTCGACCCGATCAACCTGCCGCCGGTGTTCTTCGCCACCGCCCAGCAAGGCATGGGCCTTGAGGCGTTCAGCAGCCTGCTGGAGCTGTACGCCAGCATCCAGAGCCAGCCGCCCGCGCAAATCGCCAGCGCCGTGCTCGCTAACGCGAACCCGCAAATCGCCCAGGGCGCCCGCTCGATCATGAAGCTGTGGCTGCTCGGCAGTTGGTACCAACCCTACGACCTGGGCAACGCCCGCACGGGTGACACGCGTGTGGTCTCCGACCAGGCCTACAAGGAGAGCTGGGCGTGGAAGATCGCCCAATCTCACCCTATGGGCTACAGCCAGTTCCACTTCGGGTACTGGGGTGAACAGCCACCGACCCTCAAGCAATTCACCGGTGTCGACGCCAAGGAAGGGCAGCAGCCATGAGCAATGTACAAACCCAGAACATCGAAACTGCCGATGTGATCGTGGTGGGCGCCGGCATGGCCGGCAGTGTCATGGCCTACCAGTTGGGCCTGGCCGGGTTGAAAGTGCTGGTGCTCGAATCGGGCCCGGCCATTCCGCCCAATCGCAGCGAGTACCTGGAGCGCTTCTACACCGCGGTGCTCAAAGCGCCCGAGTCGCCGTACCCACCTGAGCAGAGCGAGCAGACCCCGGCCACGCAGTTCGCGCCACGGGCGACCATCCAGGACCTGATCACCGCGGGTAGCCAAGACCCGAACAAGGCGCAGAAAAGCTACCTGGTGCAGAAGGGGCCGCACCTGTTCGCCAGCACCTACGAGCGGGTAGGCGGCGGCACCATGTGGCACTGGATGGGCACGGCCCTGCGCCTGTTGCCCAACGACTTTCGCATGCGCACTGCGTACAACGTCGGGGTCGACTGGCCGCTCAGTTACGACGACCTGCAGACTGCCTACTGCCGCGCCGAGGAAGAGATGGGCGTGTCCGCGGATGTCGCCTCGCAGACTTACCTGGGCGTGACCTTCCCGCAGGGCTACAAATACAGCATGCATGGCATCCCGCCGTCGCTGGTTGACCAGGGCCTGGGCAAGCACGTCACGGGCACCGTGTACCAAAGCCCGGAGAAGGGGCCCGACGGCAAGCCGTACCCAGGTGTCACCCTCAACGTCCGGCAGACGCCGGCCGGGCGCAACTCGCAGAATGATAACGGCCGTCGGGTGTGCGCTGGCAATACCAGCTGCACGCCGATCTGCCCGATCCAGGCCAAGTACGACGCCACCGTGACCATGGCCAAGGCACTGGATACCGGCAACGTGCGCATCCTTTACCAGACCGTGGCGAGCCAGGTGCAGGTCGATGCCAATGGGGTCACGGGCATCGATTTCATCCAGTACCAGAACAATGGTACGCGCCAGAACGGCACGGCCCAGGGCAAACGCTACGTAATCGCCGCCCACGCGATCGAAACGCCGAAGTTGCTGCTCAACTCCATCGGCCCGAACAGCCCTAAAGGGGTCGCCAACAGCAGCGGCCAGGTCGGCCAGGCGTTGGCTGACCACCCGGTGTACCTGGCCTGGGGGCTGATGCCCGAAGGCAAGCCGCTGTTCCCGTTCCGTGGGCCGTTGTCCACCTCGGGGATTGAGGACATGCGCGATGGCCCGTTCCGCAGCCAGCGTGCCGCCTGGCGTATCGAAATCGGCAACGAGGGCTGGAACTGGTCGGTGAATGACCCCTACACCTCGGTCTGCGATTTCATCGACGGCACCAACCACGGCGGCGCTAACCCCAGCAAGCTGGCGTTGTCCGGCCAGGCGCTGGTGCAGCAGCTCAACAGCGTGCTGACCCGCCAGTTCCGTCTGGGCTTCTTGATCGAGCAGGTGGAGAAAGACCCCGATAATGCGCTGTGCCGGGTGGAGAGGAGTACGGAGTTCGCCGACGGCTTGGGCCTGCCTCGGCCGCAGATCACCTACGAACTGTCCGACTACACCAAGGAGGGTTTCAAGCAGGCGCGCCTGGCCGCCACGCACATCATCACCGAACTGATGGGCGCTACCGAGCTGACCGACCTGAACCCTAAGCTTGAGCCCGGCTCGCAAACGGTGTTTGAGTACGACGGCCAGAACTACCCGTTCTACGGCGCTGGCCACCTGATGGGCACCTACCGCATGGGCTCGGACCGCACCACGTCGGTGGTGGACAAGGACCAGCGCAGCTGGGACCACCCCAACCTGTTCCTGGTCGGCGACGGCGTGTTCCCCACTACCGGCACCGCCAACCCGACCTTGACCATCACCGCGTTGACGTTCCAGGCCGCCGACGTGGTGGCCAGCGACCTGCTCAAGCGCACCGTGCAGGTGCAGGCCAACCAGGCATGGCAGGGCACGGGCATGCAGGTCAATGGGCAGAGCTGGCAGTTGGCGGTATGCACGGGCGGGCAGTGGACGGCGAACCCGGCCACCGGCATGGTTGGCGCGGCGGGCAACCCAAGGTTGATCGCCAAGCCCGGCTATGCCTTGCCTGGTCAACCGGAAGGGGCGTTGATCGGGCGTATCGGCAACAGCGGTGCGCCGTTCCTGGTCGGCAACCAGGTGCAATTGCCGCGTGGCCAGCAAGGTGAGCTGCAGCTGTGCATCAATGACGACCTGGACGGGCGTTACGGGGCTGGCCTGAGCGATAACCTGGGCAGCCTGTCGGTAGAGGTGCGTTTCGGGGCGGTGTAGGCCCTGACATGGCAACCCCACAATGCTCCGGTAATGCCGCAGTATTGTGGGGTTGCTCACTCAGCCCTGGTGAGTCAGGGGGTCGCCGCAATGGGCAGGGTCATTGCGTGGTGCGCTGGTTTTCCAGGTCTTCAAGCTCTACGCGGTATTGGTGTGCTTCGTGTTCGTTATGGAACATGCCCACCAGTTGGCCTTGCTGGTACACATCCCAGATCCGCACGCCAGCGGCCAGGCCTTCGTGGGACATTCTCGATTCGTCGCGTTCGGTTACTTGGACAGTCATCGGTAAACTCCACTTCTTCAAGATGGCTGCGACAGTGTGTCGCACGTCTTCTTTATAGAGTTTGTTAGCAGACTAAGTAAGTAAAACAGGCATGAAACAAGTTTCATGAAGCTCGAAGGGATGCTGCCTGGGGGGGCTTTTTCGCAGCAAAGAAAAGCCCCGCACAGGGCGGGGCTTCAGGTGTTGCAGGCAGTGCGCGATCAGTTGCCCTTCACCGGCTTGCCATCGACCGTGCCATCCTGCAGCACGATCACGTACTCCTTGCCATCGGTCTCCACCTGGCGCAGTTGCACCAGCAGGTAGTCCCAGTTCTTGGCGAACCACAGCTCGGTGATGCGCTTGCTCTGGCTGGGATCGCGCACGCGCTCGACCTTCACGGCATCGACCTGGCCGGTCTTGGTGGTGACCTTTTCGGTGCCCAGTACGCGGAAGTCGTAGGTGTCGATCTCGTCGCCGTCCACCACCTGGTAGGTCATGCTCTTCTTGCCTGCGGCCACGTCGTGCTGCAGGGCCAACTGGTAGGAGGACTTGTCCAGTACGCCGCGGTTCAGTGTCAGGTTGACGGCATCGCCACGGTCGCTGCCGGTGATCTTCTTGGTGCTCCAGTCGAAGTTCAGGTCGACCTTTTTGGCCTTGCCCAGGCCGCCGCGCTCGAAGTGGTACTTCTGCGGCAGCAGGGTGTCGTTGTCCAGGCGCAGGGTGCTTTGCTCGGTCAGGCTGGCGATCATCATGGAAGCCTTGAAGTTAAGGTCCCAGGTACCATCGGCATTTTTGACCAGGCTGCGCTCGGCGGTGCCGCTCATGGGCAGCTGCTTCCAGTCGGCGGTGTAGCTGGCCGAGAAGGGCTTCAGTTCAGCTGCCTGGAGGGGCAGGGCGAGCACGGCGAGAGCCAAGAGCAGGGCGCGACGCATAAATTCTCCTAGGATCGAATCAAGTGACCGCTGGCCGCCAGTGGCTGGCCGTCCAGTAATGCACCGTGTTCGCCGAGACGCAAGCGCCCTTCAGCGAACCAGCGCACCGCCAGTGGGTAGATCAGGTGTTCCTGATGGTGTACCCGCTGTGCCAGGCTTTCGACGGTGTCATCAGACGCCACCGGTACCACAGCCTGTACGACCAGTGGGCCGCCATCGAGTTCCTCAGTCACGAAGTGTACGCTGCAGCCATGCTCGGCGTCGCCAGCTTCCAATGCCCGGCGATGCGTATGCAGGCCCTTGTACTTGGGCAGCAGCGACGGGTGGATGTTGAGCAGACGGCCCTGATAGTGGCGCACGAAGTCGCCACTGAGGATGCGCATGAAACCGGCCAGCACGACCAGGTCCGGGGCAAAGCCGTCGATGCGCGCCATCAGCGCGGCATCGAAGGCTTCACGGCCGTCGAACTGGGTGTGGTCGAGCACGACGCTGTCGATGCCGGCCGCTGCGGCGCGTTGCAGGCCGTAGGCATCGGCGCGGTTGGAAACCACCGCGCGGATACGCACCGGGCTGTCCTGCCCTTGGCAGCTGTCGATCAGGGCTTGCAGGTTGCTGCCGGAGCCCGACAGCAGTACCACTACATTGCAGGTCTTGCTCGGCATCAGTGTGCCTTGAGGTTCTGCAGCTCGACCTGGGCAGCGCCTTCGGCGGCTTCGGCGATGTGGCCGATTACCCACGGTTGCTCACCGGCGGCGCGCAGTTCGTTCAGGGCGGCTTCGACCTGGTCCTGGGCCACGCAGATGACCATGCCCACGCCGCAGTTCAGTACGCGGTGCATTTCGTGCTCGTCGACGTTGCCTTTTTCCTGCAGGAAGTCGAACACCGCCGGGCGCTGCCAGCTGGCCACGTCAACCACGGCCTGGGCGTTTTTCGGCAGTACGCGCGGGATGTTGTCCAGCAGGCCGCCGCCGGTGATGTGGGCCATGGCCTTGACGGCGCCGGTGTTTTTGATCAGCTGCAGCAGCGGTTTGACGTAGATGCGGGTCGGCGCCATCAGCAGGTCGGTCAGCGGCTTGCCGTCCAGCTGGGTGTTCTCGATGTCGGTAGCCGACACTTCGAGGATCTTGCGGATCAGCGAGTAGCCGTTGGAGTGCGGGCCCGAGGACGGCAGGGCGATCAGCGCATCACCGGTGGCAACCTTGGAGCCGTCGATGATTTCGGCCTTTTCCACCACGCCTACGCAGAAACCGGCCAGGTCGTAGTCTTCGCCTTCGTACATGCCAGGCATTTCGGCGGTTTCACCACCGACCAGCGAGCAGCCGGCCAGTTCGCAACCGGCGCCGATGCCGGTGACCACGGTGGCGGCCACGTCAACGTTCAGCTTGCCAGTGGCGTAGTAGTCGAGGAAGAACAGCGGCTCGGCGCCGCAGACGACCAGGTCGTTGACGCACATGGCGACCAGATCCTGGCCGATGCTGTCGTGCTTGTTCAGGTTCAGCGCCAGGCGCAGCTTGGTGCCGACGCCGTCGGTGCCGGAGACCAGCACCGGCTGTTTGTAGCCGGCCGGGATCTCGCAGAGGGCGCCGAAGCCGCCCAGGCCACCCATGACTTCAGGGCGTGCGGTGCGTTTTGCCACGCCCTTGATGCGTTCGACCAGTGCTTCGCCGGCGTCGATGTCTACACCGGCGTCCTTGTAGCTCAGGGAGGGTTGCTTGCTCATTGATCCAGGCCTTTAGGAGGGAGGGATTCTTAAAAACGACCATGACGGCCAAGGCCGGCTGATAAGCGGCGGCGGTCTGAAACGTCAGTGGTCTGTGAAGGCGCGCGATTTTATCAGGGTTGCCGGGCAGCGGCCATCCTCAGGCCGACGGGCAGGGCGGTAATTGTTGAAAAAAGCGGGAGGGTGGTTGATGCGGTTGCATGTGTATAAGCTGCAAGCAACGAGCTTGCGGCTGCACGACAATGCAGCCTGGCGCTCGGCCTGCTTTTTCTTGCAGCTTGAAGCTTACGGCTTGAAGCTCGACTGGACAGGAATCCTCCATGCGTTTGTTCAATATTCTGGCAGCCGGTTGCCTGGCCCTGATCTCGGCCACGGCCCTGGCTGAAAATGTCTCCGGCCTTTATCAGGTGCGCGAGCCGGTCACCGGGCCGGGCGCCGAAGCCCGTACCGCGGCCACAGTCAAAGCCCTGGACACGTTGGTGCAGCGTCTGACCGGTGACCCAAAGGCCGTGCAGAGCCCTGCATTGGCCGAGCTGCGCAAGGACCCACAGCAGATCATCAACCAGGTGGGCAGCGAAGCCGGCCCGCCTGAGTCGGTCGTGGTCGAGTTCGACCCCGGTAGCACCGAGCGGGCTTTGCGCAAGGCTGGCCTGGCTTTGTGGGGCAGTAACCGGCCCTCGATACTGGGGTGGTGGTTGAACGACACCGTTGAGGGCAGCAACCTGGTCGGTGATGGCCAGGCCAGTGCCCAACCCCTGCGCCGCGCCGCCCAGCACCGTGGTCTGCCGTTGCGCTTGCCGCTGGCCGACTTGCAGGAGCAGCTGGTCGCCAATGCCAAGCAGATCGAAGGCAACGATCCGGCGCCGCTGCGCGAAGCTTCCGAGCGCTACGGCGCCGATGCTTTGCTGGCGGTACATGCCCAGGAAGCCGACGGCAAGTGGCAGGGCAAGTGGCAGCTGTGGCTGGGCGACCAGCGTGAGCAGGGCACTGCCGAGGGCGCCGACCAGGCCGCCTTGGCTGACGCGGTGATGATGGCGGTAAGCAGCCGCCTGGCGCCGCGCTACGTTACCCGGCCGGGTGCCAGCAGCCAGTTGCAGGTGCAAGTGCAGGGCATGAACCTGCAGCGCTATGCTGAGCTGGCCCGCGTGCTGGAGCCCTATGGCCCACGCTTGCAGGCGGCTGAAGGCACTACCCTGACCTACGGGGTTACGGGCAATCGTGAACAGCTACGTGCCCAGCTTGGCCTGGCCAAGCTGCAGGAAGTGCCGGTCGAGCAGGCACCGGCGGTGCCGGCCATGCCAGCACCGGCAGTGGACGCCGCAGCCGGGCAGCCCGCGCCTGCGCAGCCAGCACCCAAGCCGTTCGACGGCTTGCGTTTCCGCTGGTAAGGGGCGCTTACCGTGACTGACATGCGTCGCTGGATCTGGCTGGGCGCTGCACTGCTGATCGCTGTGCTGCTTTATAGCCTGCACAATATTCTTACGCCGTTCCTGGTCGGCATCATGCTGGCCTACCTGGCCGACCCGCTGGTCGATCGTCTCGAGCGCCTGGGGCTTTCGCGTACCTGGGGTGTGGTGGTGGTGTTCGGCCTGTTCACCCTGTTGCTGTTGGCGTTGTTGCTGGTGCTTGTGCCGATGCTGGCCAAGCAGTTGGTGCGCCTGTACGAGTTGGCGCCGCAGATGCTCGACTGGCTTGAGCATGTCGCGCTGCCGTGGGTACAGGGCCGCCTTGGCCTGGCCGATGGTTTCTGGAAGTTCGACAAGATCAAGGCCGCCATCGGCGCGCACATGGGGCAGACCACCGATATCGTCGGCATGCTGCTGTCCCAGGCCACCGCCTCAAGCCTGGCGTTGGTGGGCTGGTTGGCCAACATGGTGCTGATTCCGGTAGTGGGCTTCTATCTGCTGCGCGATTGGGACTTGATGATGGGCAAGCTGCGCGGCCTGCTGCCGCGCCAGCGCGAGCCACAAGTGATGGGCCTGGCAGGTGAATGCCATGAAGTGCTGGGGGCATTCGTGCGCGGGCAACTGATGGTGATGCTGGCCCTGGGCGTCATCTATTCAGCCGGCCTGATGCTGGTGGGGCTCGAACTCGGTCTGCTGATCGGCATGCTTGCAGGCCTTGCGGCCATCGTGCCGTACATGGGCTTCATCATTGGCATTGGTGCCGCGCTGGTGGCTGGCCTGTTCCAGTTCGGTGGCGACCTGTATCCGATGCTGGGCATCGTTGCGGTGTTCATGGTCGGGCAGGCGTTGGAGGGTATGGTGCTGACCCCTCTGCTGGTGGGCGATCGCATCGGCCTGCACCCGGTTGCAGTAATCTTTGCCATCCTCGCCGGGGGTGAACTGTTCGGCTTCACCGGTGTGCTGCTGGCGCTGCCGGTGGCGGCGGTGATCATGGTGCTGCTGCGGCATGTGCATGCCCTGTACAAGGAATCGGATATGTACGCCGGGAACATCGACCCGGAGCTTTGAACACCCTGTGTTTCGTCTTGAGCTGTTTCGCGCCCGCGAAATTGAGCGCCGCCTCGCGGCGCCCGATCTCGCGGGCGCTGAGCACGGTTTGTCCTGCATCCGTCGTTCGCTTGTGCAGCGCAACTTGTTGATTTTGCTTGCCCTATCTGCAGTCGAGATTGTGCGCCCCGCGTTGCGGGTATAGACTTTGCAGATTGTTCACCAAAGGCCCCCAGCGGTCCCGTCGACCGCCCGCGAGCATGAAACCACCGATCCAGTTGCCCCTGGGTGTGCGCCTGCGCGATGACGCCACCTTCATCAACTACTATCCGGGCGCCAATGCTGCGGCATTGGGTTACGTCGAGCGGCTATGCGAAGCCGACGCCGGCTGGACCGAGAGCCTTATCTACCTGTGGGGCAAGCAGGGTGTTGGCCGTTCCCACCTGCTGCAGGCCGCCACCCATCGCTTCCAGCAACGTGGCGAGCCTGCTGTGTACCTGCCGCTGGCGCAATTGCTCGATCGTGGCGTCGAACTGCTCGACTACCTGGCCCAGTACGAACTGGTGTGCATCGACGATCTGCACGTGATCGCCGGCAAGGCTGATTGGGAAGAGGCCATGTTCCACCTGTTCAACCGTTTGCGCGACAGCGGCCGACGCTTGCTGCTGGCTGCCTCGGCATCACCGCGTGAGCTGCCGATCAAGCTGCCGGACCTGAAGTCGCGGTTGACCCTGGCCCTGGTGTTCCAGATGCGCGGCCTGTCCGACGAAGACAAGCTGCGCGCCTTGCAGCTGCGAGCTTCGCGCCGTGGCCTGCACCTGACCGACGAAGTCGGCCATTTCATCCTCACCCGCGGCGCGCGGAGCATGAGCGCGTTGTTCGACTTGCTCGAGCGCCTCGATCAGGCGTCGCTGCAGGCACAACGCAAGCTCACCATTCCTTTTCTCAAGGAAACCCTCGGCTGGTAACCCCCTGAAAACCCTGGGCCAGAGCGGTAAAACAAAAAAGTCACATCTTTTTCGATAAAATTTGCAAATGGCCATGATAGAGGGCATAGTTTCACCCTTCTAAAGGATTACAGACACGGTCGTGCCCATGCTGAAGCGCTTCGCACCCCTCGTGCCACTCGCACTCGTGACCCTGCTTTTTGGCTGCGCGGCCCAAGGCCCGGTATCTCAGCCCCAGGATCACACGCCGATCACTGCACAATCGGCAATCAACGCCAAAGCCTCTTCCTCGTCGGTGTTCGGCGAGCCGGAAGAGCTGGCCACCGAAGATGACCTGGCGTCTTTCTCCGGCAGCAAGCCTTACCAATTGCCGGTTCTGGCTGACAGCATTCTCGAGCGTGGCATGTCGTTGATCGGCACCCGCTACCGCTTCGGTGGTACCTCGGAAAAGTCCGGCTTCGACTGCAGTGGCTTCATCGGTTACCTGTTCCGCGAAGAGGCGGGCATGACGCTGCCGCGCTCCACGCGTGAAATGATCAACGTCGATGCCCCGAAAGTGGCCCGCAACAAGCTCAAGCCAGGTGACCTGCTGTTCTTCAGCACCAATGGCCGTGGCCGGGTAAGCCATGCCGGGATCTACCTGGGTGACAACCAGTTCATCCACTCCAGCAGCCGCCGCAGTGGTGGTGTGCGCATCGACAGCCTCGGTGATCGTTACTGGAGCAAGACCTTCATTGAAGCCAAGCGAGCCTTGGCCATGGCGCCGACCAACATCGCGCGCAACTGATATCAAAATGATGTACCCTGCCGCGGCGGTGATGCTTTAAAAAAAGCTCGCCGCCGTGCTCATTTACAGAAAGCGTCTAATCTAAATTCTCAACTCTTTTCGGCTGCAGCGCAGCGGTCTCAGACAGGATGTTCTGGCCATGGTAAAGATGGCGCGCTTCGCATTTTTCTCCTTGGCAGCCTTGCTGGCTGCATGCTCCAGCCGTGCGCCTGCGCCGGCCCCTGTGGTACAGCCGCAGGTTACCTATAGCCAGCCCAGTCCTTCACCGATTGCCGATGACGTACTGATCCGCGCCATTGGTCTGGTTGGCACGCCCTATCGTTGGGGGGGCAATACGCCGGACTCCGGCTTCGACTGCAGCGGCCTGATCAAGTATGTGTACCGTGATGCTGCTGGCATCAGCCTGCCGCGCTCGACGCGAGAGATGATTGTCATGCGCGCACCGACGGTGGATGTCAGTTCGCTGCAGTCTGGTGACCTGGTGTTCTTCGCCACCAGTGGCGGCTCGCAGGTCAGCCATGCCGGCATCTATGTCGGGGACGGGCGCTTCGTGCATGCACCTTCCACCGGTGGCACCGTGCGCCTGGACTACCTGTCGAACAGCTACTGGGCCAAGGCCTACCTGCAGGCCAAGCGGGTGATTCCGCAAGGGCATCTGGCACAGAACCCTTGATATCCATGCCTGTAAGCGGTCCCGTTGAGCTTGGGGCCGCTACAGGCTGCCGAGATTCAGGGGGCTACGACCACCCGCCAAAATCACATTGTCGCCATCGTCGGCCACCGGTATCCCGCCTTGGCCTGCTTCAGCTGGCCTCGCGCCGGCCTCATTGAAGTCGCGCATACTTTGGCGGCATCACCCGCTTCGATTGACGCTCCCGGTGCAACCCTCTAACCTTCGCGGCGTGTTTCAGGTGCCCTGCCAGCCCCGACTGGGCAGGGTGAAACTGGGAAGCCGGTGGGCGCCAGCATGGCGCGATTCCGGCGCTGCCCCCGCAACGGTGGATGAGTAAAAGGCCGCGCAGGGCCACTGGATGCCAGCATCCGGGAAGGCGCGCAGGCCAGGGCCAAGGCCCACTCACAAGCCCGGAGACCGGCCTGATACTGCCAACGGCATCACGGAGGGTGATGCGCGGTGCACCGTGGCGCCCAGCCATGGCCTCTGCGCGTTCTCCGTTTGCCTGCCTATTACCTGTCGCCGCGCATTGCCGTGGTGCCAGCCAGCGGAGAACCCTGATGAGCGATTCCACCGAACGCGACGAACGCCACCTGGCGCGCATGCAGCGCAAGAAGGCGGTCATCGACGAACGCATCGCCAATTCCCCTAACGAATGCGGCCTGCTGCTGGTGCTGACCGGCAATGGCAAGGGCAAGAGCAGTTCGGCCTTCGGCATGCTCGCGCGCGCCTTGGGCCACGGCATGCAATGCGGTGTGGTGCAGTTCATCAAGGGCCGCAACAGCACCGGCGAGGAGCTGTTCTTCCGTCGCTTCCCTGAACAGGTGCGCTACCACGTGATGGGCGAGGGCTTTACCTGGGAAACCCAGGACCGCCAGCGTGACATCGCCGCTGCGCAAGCCGCCTGGGCGGTGTCGCGCCAGTTGCTGCAGGACCCTGGTGTACAGTTCGTGGTGCTGGACGAGCTCAACATCGCCCTCAAACATGGCTACCTCGACCTGGACCAGGTACTGTCCGACATTCAGGCCCGCCCGCCCATGCAGCATGTGATTGTCACTGGCCGCGCTGCGAAGCCTGAGATGATCGAACTGGCCGACACCGTGACCGAAATGGGCATGCTCAAGCACGCCTTCCAGGCCGGTATCCGCGCACAGAAGGGCGTCGAACTGTGAGTCGATCGCGCCACTGCCCCGCCGTGTTGATCGCGGCACCCGCCTCAGGCCAGGGCAAGACTACCGTCACTGCTGCGCTGGCCCGCCTGCACCGCAACCTCGGGCGCAAGGTGCGGGTGTTCAAATGCGGGCCCGACTTTCTTGACCCGATGATTCTCGAACGGGCCAGTGGCGCGCCGGTGTATCAGCTGGACCTGTGGATGATCGGTGCCGAGGAAAGCCGTCGGCTGCTGTGGGAAGCTGCTGGCGAGGCTGACCTGATCCTCATCGAAGGGGTGATGGGGCTGTTCGACGGCACCCCGTCAAGCGCTGACCTGGCGCGCCACTTTGGCGTGCCGGTGCTGGCGGTGATCGACGGCACAGCCATGGCCCAGACCTTCGGTGCCCTGGCCCTGGGCCTGGCGCGGTACCAGGCCGATCTGCCGTTCGCCGGCGTGCTGGCCAATCGGGTAGGCAGCCTGCGTCATGCGCAACTGCTCGAAGGCAGCCTGACCGAGGGCTTGCGCTGGTATGGCGGCTTGTCCCGCGAACGCGGCATCGAACTGCCCAGCCGCCACCTGGGCCTGGTGCAGGCCAGCGAGCTGAATGACCTGGACACCCGCCTGGACGCTGCCGCCGAAGCGTTGGGCGCCAGTTGCGATGCGGCGTTGCCGCCGCCAGTCAGCTTTGCCGAGCCTGAACCGCAAGCCTGCGTGGCCTCGCTGGCCGGTGTGCGCATTGGCGTGGCGCGGGACGAGGCGTTCGCCTTCACGTATGGCGCTAACCTCGACCTGTTGCGCAACCAGGGTGCCCAGCTGGTGTTCTTCTCGCCGCTGCACGACCACGAACTGCCGGCGGTCGACAGCCTGTATCTGCCGGGTGGTTATCCTGAGCTGCATCACCATGCGCTGGCCGCCAACGCACCGATGTGCGAGGCGATCCGCGCCCACCACGCGCAGGGCAAGCCATTGCTGGCCGAGTGCGGCGGCATGCTTTACCTGCTCGATGCCCTGACTGACGTGGCCGGTGAACGTGCCGAACTGCTCGGCCTGCTGCCGGGTGAGGCGACCATGCAGAAGCGCCTGGCCGCCCTGGCGCTGCAGGCGGTGGAGCTGCCGGAGGGGACCTTGCGCGGTCACACCTATCACCATTCGCTGACCAGCACTGCGCTGGAACCGATTGCCCGGGGGCTGAGCCCCAACGGCGGGCGTGGCAACGAGGCGGTTTATCGTCTGGGCCGGCTGACGGCCTCTTACGTGCACTTCTATTTCCCTTCCTGCCCGGATGCGGCGGCGGCACTGTTGCGACCATGAATGATCACGCCTATAGCGACGCCGAGCGCGCCGCCATTTACCGGGCCATCGGCGAGCGCCGCGACATGCGCCATTTTGCGGGTGGCCAGGTGGCGCCCGAGCTGCTTGGCCGCTTGCTGGCGGCCGCGCATCAGGCGCCCAGTGTCGGGCTTATGCAGCCGTGGCGCTTTATCCGCATCACCCAGCGTGACCTGCGCGGGCGCATCCAGGCCTTGGTGGAGGCGGAGCGGGTACGCACGGCCGAGGCGTTGGGCGAGCGATCCGATGCCTTCATGAAATTGAAGGTGGAGGGCATAAACGATTGTGCCGAGCTGCTGGTGGCGGCCTTGATGGACAACCGCGAGCCTCACATCTTCGGCCGCCGCACCCTGCCGGAGATGGACCTGGCCTCGCTGGCCTGTGCCATCCAGAACCTGTGGCTGGCCGCGCGTGGCGAAGGGCTGGGCATGGGCTGGGTGTCGCTGTTCGACCCGCAGGCGTTGGCCGCGCTGCTGGGCATGCCCGCCGGGGCCAAGCCGGTGGCGGTACTGTGCCTTGGGCCGGTCGCCGCGTTCTATCCGGTGCCGATGTTGGTGCAGGAAAGCTGGGCCGAAGAGCGGCCCCTGAGTGAAATGCTTTACGAAAACCAATGGGGAGAGCGTCAATGAGCGTGGCCTTGCTGACCGTGGCCGGGGTGGCCCTGGACGCTTTGCTGGGCGAACCACAGCGGCGCCACCCCTTGGTGGCGTTCGGCAACATGGCCGGCACCCTGGAGCGCCGCCTGAATGCGGGCGGGCGCGGCTGGCGCAGCCACGGCGTGAGCGCGTGGTTTCTGGCGGTGGTGCCGCTGACCCTGGTGGCGCTGGTCCTTTCGTGGCTGCCGTATATTGGCTGGCTGGTTGACGTGCTGGCGCTTTACTGCGCCGTGGGGCTGCGCAGCCTGGGCGAGCATGTGCTGCCGGTGGCCAACGCCTTGCGCCAGGGCGACCTGGCGGAGGCGCGGCACCGCGTTGGCTACCTGGTCAGCCGCGAAACGCGCGAACTGGACGAGCCAGCAGTGGCCCGAGCGGCGACCGAGTCGGTGCTGGAGAACGGCAGCGATGCAGTGTTCGCCGCGTTGTTCTGGTTTGTGGTGGCCGGCGCGCCAGGCGTGGTGCTGTACCGCCTGAGCAACACGCTGGATGCCATGTGGGGCTACCGTAACGAACGTTTCGAGCGCTTTGGCTGGTGCGCGGCGCGCATCGACGATGTGCTCAACTACATACCTGCAAGGCTGGTAGCCCTGACTTATGCGCTGTTGGGCAAGACCCGTCTGGCCCTGGCCTGCTGGCGCAAACAGGGCCCGCTGTGGGACAGCCCCAACGCCGGGCCGGTGATGGCTGCCGGCGCCGGCGCGCTGGGCGTCGAGCTTGGTGGCCCGGCGGTGTACCACGGCGAACTGCATGAGCGGCCGCGTCTGGGCGAGGGTCCAGTGGCCGATGCCGATGCCATCGAGCGCGGCTGGCAGCTGGTGCAGCGCGGTGTGTGGCTGTGGCTGCTGATGATTTGCCTGGGGGCCTATATCAATGCTTGAACATGGTGGCCGCCTGTTACGCGCGGTGCAGCAATACGGTATTGCCCGTGAGCAGTGGCTCGACCTGTCCAGCGGCATTGCGCCCTGGCCATTTCCTGTCCCGCCGATTCCCGTCGACGCCTGGGCCCGCCTGCCAGAAACCGAGGACGGCCTGGAGGACGCCGCGCGCGCGTATTACGGCGCCCGCCAGTTGCTGCCGGTAGCCGGCTCCCAGGCCGCTATCCAGGCCTTGCCGCTGCTGCGTACAACGGCCCGGGTTGGCGTGCTGACGCCGTGCTATGCCGAACATCCTTATGCCTGGCAACGGGCGGGGCACCAATTGCTGGCGCTGGATGAGGCGCAAGTTGAGGCTGCGCTCGACGGCCTCGATGTGCTGGTGCTGGTGAACCCCAACAACCCGACCGGCCAACGGGTGTCGCGTGAACGTCTGCTGGCTTGGCATGCTCGCCTGGCGGCCCGCGGTGGTTGGCTGCTGGTCGACGAAGCATTCATGGATAACACCCCGGCGGACAGCGTGGTGGACTGCGCCGAACGCCCGGGGCTGATCGTGCTGCGCTCGTTTGGCAAGTTCTTCGGCTTGGCCGGCGTGCGCCTGGGCTTCGTTGCCGCCGAACACAGCTTGCTGCTGCGCCTGGCCGAGCTGCTCGGCCCCTGGACCGTCAACGGCCCGACCCGGGTGCTGGCCCAGGCCAGCCTGACAGATCAGACTGCCCAGCGCGCGCAGGCCGAACGCTGTGCTGCTGCCAGCGAGCAGCTTGCGCACGTGTTGCGCAGTGCCGGCCTGGCGCCTAGTGGTGGCTGCGACCTGTTCCAGTACGTGCGTAGCGAGCATGCTGCGCGGCTGCATGAATTTCTCGCCCGGCGCGGCATCCTGGTACGGCTGTTCGAACAGCCGGCAGCCGTGCGCCTGGGGTTGCCTGCCTGCACGGCGGACGAACAGCGCCTGGCCCAGGCCCTGGCGGCTTATCAGAAGGAAACGGCATGACGACCCTCATGGTGCAAGGCACCACCTCCGACGCAGGCAAGAGCACATTGGTGACCGCGTTGTGCCGCTGGCTGTTGCGCCAGGGCGTCGCTGTGGTGCCCTTCAAACCCCAGAACATGGCGCTGAACAGCGCGGTGACGGCTGATGGTGGTGAAATCGGCCGTGCCCAGGCGGTGCAGGCCCAGGCCTGCCGGCTACAACCGCACACCGACATGAACCCGGTGCTGCTCAAGCCCAACAGCGATACCGGCGCCCAGGTCATCATCCACGGTCGGGCGGTCACCAGCATGAATGCAGTGGCCTACCACGACTATAAAACCACGGCCATGCAAGCGGTGCTGGCGTCTCATCAACGCCTGAGTGCCGCGTACCCGGTGGTCATGGTCGAGGGTGCGGGGTCGCCGGCAGAGATCAACCTGCGTGCCGGCGATATCGCCAACATGGGCTTTGCCGAAGCGGTGGACTGCCCGGTGATCCTGGTGGCCGACATCAACCGCGGTGGTGTGTTCGCCCATCTGGTGGGCACGCTGGAACTGCTGTCGACCACTGAACAGGCGCGGGTCAAAGGTTTTGTCATCAACCGCTTCCGTGGCGATATCGCCCTGCTGCAGCCAGGGCTGGACTGGCTGGAACAACGCACCGGCAAACCGGTACTGGGCGTACTGCCTTACGTTACCGACCTGCACCTGGAAGCCGAAGACGGTATCGATGTGCGTCAAGGCGTCAAGCACGCGCGTGTGCTCAAGGTGATCGTGCCAGTGCTGCCGCGTATCAGTAACCACACCGATTTCGACCCGCTGCGCCTGCACCCGCAGGTGGACTTGCAGTTCATTGGGCCAGGCCAGCCGATTCCGGCTGCCGACCTCATCATCTTGCCGGGCTCCAAGAGCGTGCGGGGCGACTTGGCACAACTGCGCGAGCGCGGTTGGGACAAGGCCATCGAGCGGCACCTGCGCTATGGCGGCAAGCTGATCGGTATCTGCGGTGGCCTGCAGATGCTGGGGCGGGAAGTGCATGACCCGCTGGGGCTGGAGGGGGCCGCAGGCTCTAGCCAGGGGCTCGGCCTGCTCGACTATGCCACGGTGCTCGAAGCCGAGAAGCAACTGCGCAATGTGGCCGGCACGCTGAGCCTTGAAGCGGCAACGGTAACCGGTTATGAAATTCATGCTGGCGTTACGACGGGGCCTGCGCTGGCGCAACCCGCGGTCCAACTGGCTGATGGCCGCCATGATGGCGCTGTCAGTGCCGATGGCCAGATCCTCGCCACCTACCTGCATGGCCTGTTCGAAGGCAGCCAGTCGTGTGCCGCGCTATTGCGCTGGGCCGGGCTGGAGGATGTGCAGGCTATCGACTACGAAGCGTTGCGCGAACACGACATCGAGCGCCTGGCTGATCTGGTGGAGAAGCACCTGGACACCGCGCAGTTGCGCCAACTGTGTGGGGTAGCCTGACATGCGTAACCTGATTCTCGGTGGCGCCCGGTCTGGCAAAAGCCGCCTGGCCGAACAACTGGCCAGTGCCAGCGGCTTGCCGGTGACCTACATCGCCACCAGCCAGCCGCTGGATGGCGAAATGAACGAACGCGTGTTGCTGCATCGTCAGCGCCGGCCGGATGACTGGGGGTTGATCGAAGAGCCCTTGGCCCTGGCCGCGGTACTGCGCGCCGAAGCGGCCGAAGGGCGCTGCCTGCTGGTGGATTGCCTGACCCTGTGGCTGACCAATTTGTTGATGCTGGAAGATGACCAGCGCCTGGCCGAGGAGCGTGATGCCCTGCTGGCGTGCCTGGAACAGTTACCTGGCACCCTTATCCTGGTCAGTAACGAAACCGGCCTGGGCGTCGTGCCCATGGGCGAGCTGACCCGGCGCTATGTCGACCTGGCCGGCTGGCTGCACCAGGCCGTGGCCGAACGCTGTCAGCGTGTCGTGCTGACCGTGGCCGGCCTGCCCTTAATCCTCAAAGGACCTGCACTATGACCCAAGCCTGGTGGCGTGACGCCTGCCAACCCCTCGACAACGCCGCCATGGACCAAGCCCGCGCCCGTCAGCAGCAACTGACCAAACCTGCAGGCTCGCTCGGCCAACTTGAAGCGCTGGCGATTCAGCTGGCTGGCCTTCAGGGGCTTGAACGACCCACGCTCGATCAGGTTGCCATCACCATTTTTGCCGGCGACCACGGCGTGGTCGAAGAGGGCATCTCGGCCTATCCGCAGGCGGTAACCGGGCAGATGCTATGTAACTTCGTCGGCGGGGGCGCGGCGATCAGTGTGCTGGCGCGGCAACTGCAGGCCAGCCTGGACGTGGTCGACCTGGGCACCATTGACGCGCAGCTGGAACTGCCCGGCGTGCGCCATCTGCGCCTGGGCACTGGTACTGCCAACTTTGCCCGTCAACCCGCGATGACCGAAAACCAGCTGCAAGCGGCCTTGCAGGCCGGTCGCGACAGTGCCCAGCGCGGCGCCGAACAGGGCGCACAGCTGTTCATCGGTGGCGAGATGGGCATTGGTAACACCACAGCCGCCGCAGCCTTGGCCAGTGTTCTGCTGGGGTGTCCGGCGTCGGAGCTGAGCGGCCCTGGCACTGGCCTGGACAACGCCGGGGTACAGCACAAGGCTGAAGTCATCGAGAGGGCGCTGCGCCTGCATGGCCTGCGTGCTGAAGACCCGTTGCAGGTACTGGGCTGTGTTGGCGGTTTCGAGATCGCGGCGTTGGTCGGTGCCTACATAGGTTGTGCGCAGGCGGGTGTCGCGGTGCTGGTGGATGGCTTTATCTGCAGTGTCGCTGCGCTCGTGGCAGTGCGCCTCAACCCGCAGTGTCGGGCCTGGCTGTTGTTCGCTCATCAGGGCGCTGAGCCCGGGCACAAGGCCTTGCTTGCTGCACTGCAGGCCGAGCCCCTGCTGGCCTTGGGCTTGCGCCTGGGTGAGGGCAGTGGCGCTGCCTTGGCGGTGCCGCTGTTGCGCCTGGCCTGTGCGCTGCATGGGCAGATGGCGACCTTTGCCGAGGCCGCGGTGGCGGACCGCCCGGCATGATCCTCGACTTGCTGCGCCATGGTGAAACGGAACAGGGCGGCCTGCGTGGCAGCCTTGATGATGCCTTGACCGACAAGGGCTGGGCGCAGATGCGCCGCGCCGTGGCCGACGCCGGCCCGTGGCAGGTGCTGGTCAGTTCGCCGCTGCAACGCTGTGGGCGCTTTGCCGATGAGCTGGGTGCGCAGTTGAACCTGCCTGTGCAGCGTGAGCCCGCCCTGCAGGAACTGCACTTCGGTGATTGGGAGGGCCAAAGTGCCGCGCAGATCATGGAGCACCAGGCTGATGCACTGGGCCGTTTCTGGGCCGACCCTTACGCCTTCACACCGCCCAATGGCGAGCCGGTCGAGGCGTTTGCCGAACGGGTGCTGGCGGCTGTCGAGCGTTTGCGCCTTCAACATGCCGGCAAGCGCGTGCTGCTGGTCACCCATGGCGGCGTCATGCGACTGTTACTGGCCCGTGCCCGTGGCTTGCCCAGGGAGCAGTTGCTGCAGGTCGAGGTGGGCCATGGCGCGTTGATGCGGCTGGTGCCAGGTGGCGATGGGCAACTGGTCGAGGCACCCTGAGATGTTGCCGTTCTGGATCGCCCTGCAATTTCTCAGCAGCCTGCCGGTGAGCCTGCCGGGCATGCCGGCACCGCGTGAGGTAGGGCGTTCGCTGCTGTACTACCCGCTGGTCGGGTTGCTGTTCGGCTTGCTGCTGTGGTTGGCCAGTCATCTGCTTCAGGGCACGCCGTCGCCGCTGCACGCGGCTTTGCTGCTGACACTGTGGGTACTGCTCAGTGGTGCCTTGCACCTGGATGGCCTGGCGGACAGTGCCGACGCCTGGCTAGGTGGTTTCGGCGACCGTGAGCGCACCTTGCGGATCATGAAAGACCCGCGCAGTGGGCCGATTGCCGTGGTCACCCTGGTCTTGGTGTTGTTGCTGAAGTTTTGCGCACTGTGGGTGCTGGTCGGGCAGGGCATCGGGGCGCAATTACTGCTGGCGCCGCTGATCGGGCGGGCGGCGATGTTGGGCCTGTTCCTTTGTACACCTTATGTGCGACCTGGCGGGTTGGGCCAGGCGTTGGCCGAACATATGCCCCGGCGCGCGGCGGGGTGGGTGTTGCTGGTTTGTGTGCTGTTCTGCCTCTTCCTGGGCGGATGGAGCGTGCTGCTGGCGCTGGCGGTGTTTGCCTGGTTGCGGCATCTGATGTGCCGGCGCCTGGGCGGGACCACCGGTGATACCGCCGGTGCGTTGCTGGAGCTGCTGGAGCTGGCCGTCGTGCTCGGGTTGGCGCTGGGGCTTTGAGCGCTTGATCTGGACGGCCCTTTAGCGGCTGCTTTGCGGTGCTTTCGCAGCACGCCATAGGTGTGGAGGGGCAGTAACTTCCAGAAACGGTCCGGAAGCGCCTGCCTCTTCCTTGTCGGCGTATCTTCAGCCTCCCCCAAGCAACCAGGTAGGCTTCCCGTGCGTCACTGGATCTTTGCCAGTCTATTGGTCCTGTCCACCCTCCCAGCCTCTGCTGCAGACCTCATGGCGTTCTGGGACACCCCACGCCACGGCGGCAACAGCTTCAACCGGCTGCCACCCGATCAAGCCTACTTCGATGCCCTGAGGGGGTACGGCGCCACATGGGTGCGGCTGTCGTACGACAAATGGCAACCCGTGAAACGTGATTTCCTCCTCGGCAGCGCCGATACCTATGAAGGCCTGCCCGACGCCGACCTGGCTGTGCTGCGTGCCACCCTCGACCGGGCGCACCAGGCGGGGCTCAAGGTGGTCATCGCGCCACTCTCGCTACCGGGTATGCGCTGGTCGCAAAACAACCAGGGCCAGTTCGATGATCGCCTGTGGCAAGACAAACGTTACTGGTCCCAGGCTGCGGCGTTCTGGCGAGATATGGCGCGCGAACTGAAAAGTCATCCGGCCATCGCGGCCTACAACCTGATCAATGAGCCCGCACCGGAGAAACAGGGCGGCCTGGCTGAACATGCCGAACTCGGGCAGATGCAGCAGTGGTATGCGCAAGCGCAGGGCGGTGCGCGCGATCTGCCCTTGCTGTACCGGCAACTGATAGCGGCCATACGCGAAGAAGACACTGATACGCCGATCATGGTCGATGCCGGCTGGTATGCAGGCGCAGACGCGTTCGGCTACTGGTCGGCGCCGCTGGAAGACCCGCGAGTGCTGTACAGCGTGCACATGTACGAGCCCTATGCCGCAACCAGTGCGCCGAATATGGCGCGCAAACAGCCCATCGCCTATCCAGGCCCCGTATCTTTTGCCGGGCAGACACAGCTGTGGGATGGGCGGCGAGTTGAGCGTTACCTGCGCCAGCCGCTGGCATGGGCCGAGGCCATGGGGCTGCCGCTTTCTCGCCTGGTGGTGGGTGAGTTTGGCTGCATGCGCAGGCTGCCGGGTTGCCGGCAGTACCTTGAAGATGTACTCGTCGTGCTGGATCGCAACCGGTTGCACTGGGCGTTCTATAGCTTTCGTGAAGACAACTGGGATGGCATGGACTACGAGCTGGGCACGGCGAAGGTGCCGTGGCGCTACTGGCAGGCGGTCGAGCAGGGCGCGCCAGACCCCTTGGTGCGCAAGGCCACGGTTGAGTTCGAGCCGATCCGCAGGCGCTTGAACCCGGACTGACGCTTCTCACTCTTTCGTGAAACTTCTTGCAACACTCAGTACGCGGGTATATACACGTATCCATGCTGACCAGTGAATGCATCTGTACCCACCTGCGTCGCGCCGCCCGCGGCGTGAGCCGGCATTACGACGAAGCCCTTGCCGGCTTCGGGGTCAATGTCGCCCAGTTTTCCCTGCTGCGGCACCTGCAGCGGCTCGACCGACCCAGCATCACAGCCCTGGCCGAAGCCATGGGGCTCGAGCGCAGTACCCTGGGCCGCAACCTGCGTGTGCTGGAGGCGGATGGGCTGGTAGCACTGGGCGAGGGCGACGACCAGCGTAACCGCGTGGTGCTGTTGACCGAGGCGGGCAAGCAACTGCTGCACGTTGCCCACCCAGCCTGGGAGCAGGCCCAGAAAGAACTGGTTGAACGGCTTGGGGTGGGGCAGCGGGATGAACTGGTGCGACTGCTGGAACAACTGGCCTGAAGTGAAACGACTATAAGCGGGTATATACCCGCAAAACCTTGCGATGTGCTGGAGATAACGACAATGACTTCGGTGTGGCGAACCAGCGGATGGGTGTTGGTGGGGGCGGCCTTGATACTGGCGCTGTCTCTGGGCGTACGGCACGGCTTTGGCCTGTTTCTGGGGCCGATGAGTGCTGATTTCGGCTGGGGGCGTGGGGTTTTTGCCTTCGCCATTGCCCTGCAGAACCTGATCTGGGGCCTGGCGCAGCCGTTCGCCGGCGCCTTGGCCGACCGGCTTGGCGCGGCGCGGGTGGTCATCATCGGCGGTATTCTCTATGCCGTCGGTTTGATCTTGATGGGCTTGGCTGATTCGCCCTGGTCGTTGTCGCTGAGTGCGGGCTTGCTGATCGGCATCGGCCTGTCTGGCACGTCGTTCTCGGTCATTCTCGGTGTGGTCGGGCGTGCCGTGCCGGCCGAAAAGCGCAGCATGGCCATGGGGATCGCCAGCGCCGCCGGGTCATTCGGCCAGTTCGCCATGTTGCCGGGCACCCAAGGCCTGATTCAGTGGCTGGGCTGGTCGGCAGCGTTGCTGGTACTGGGCCTTTTGGTGGCGTTCATCGTGCCTTTCGTCGGCCTGCTGCGCGATCGCCCGTTACCCAGTCACGGTGCCGAGCAGACCCTGGGCCAGGCGCTGCGCGAGGCGTGCACGCACTCTGGCTTCTGGTTGCTGGCGCTGGGCTTTTTTGTCTGTGGCTTCCAGGTCGTATTCATTGGCGTTCACCTGCCGGCCTACCTGGTTGACCAGCACCTGGCTGCGGCCACCGGTACGACAGTGCTGGCGCTGGTCGGCCTGTTCAACATCGTCGGTACCTTCACTGCTGGCTGGTTGGGCGGGCGCATGTCCAAGCCGCGCCTGCTGACCGGGTTGTACCTGCTGCGTGCGGTGGTGATCGTGCTGTTCCTGTGGGCGCCGGTGAGCGAGTTCAGTGCTTACCTGTTCGGCATTGCCATGGGGCTGCTGTGGTTGTCCACGGTTCCGTTGACCAATGGCACTGTGGCCACGGTGTTTGGGGTGCGCAACCTGTCCATGCTGGGCGGTATCGTGTTCCTGTTCCATCAGTTGGGTGCGTTCCTGGGGGGCTGGCTGGGTGGGGTGGTGTATGACCGCACCGGTAGCTACGACGTGGTCTGGCAGATTTCCATCCTGCTCAGCTTGTTGGCCGCTGCCCTTAACTGGCCGGTGCGCGAACGCCCGGTTTCACGCCTGCAGGCACAGGCTGCATGAACCGTTACCTGGTCCGCGGGCTGTTGGCTATTGCCGTGCTGCTGGTGCTGGCACTGGTGTGGTGGGGCTGGCATCAGGGAGGGATGGCGTTGATGCAACTGGGCATGGGTGTTTGTTAGGCGCTACCCTGCAAGTTCAAAGGTAGCGATGCAGGAGAGACGAGTCATGCGTGCACATTGGTTGACGGTGCCGGTGCTGGCCCTGCTTGCCAGTACATCAAGCTGGGCTGCAGATTGCCCGGCGTTGTTGCAGGGCAGCCTGCCGGAATTGCGCGGTAAGGGGCAGGTCGACCTCTGCGAGCGCTTTGCCGGCAAGCCGCTCGTGGTGGTGAATACTGCCAGTTATTGCGGTTTTGCCCCGCAGTTCGAGGGGCTTGAGGCGACGTACAAGGAATATCACGAGCAAGGCCTGGAAATGCTCGGCGTGCCGTCCAATGACTTCAAGCAGGAAGACGCCGACAGTGAGAAGACTGCCAAGGTTTGCTATGCCAACTACGGTGTCACCTTCACCATGACCAAGACGCAGGCGGTGCGGGGCAAGGATGCGATACCGCTGTTTGCGGAGCTGGCCAGCCAGAGCAGTGCGCCGAAGTGGAATTTCTACAAGTATGTTGTCGATCGCAAGGGCAAGGTGATCGGTAACTTCTCCAGCCTGACCAAACCGGATGATCCTGCGTTCCGCGCCGCTATCGAAAAGGCCATCGCCTCACAGCAGTAACCAGGCTGTGCTTGCTGCGGCTTTTGCGTCTAAGCGCGCGGTAGTTCAGGCGACGCAGATTGCGACTTCAGGAGGCCGAGCGCAGGCCTCCTGAAGTCGCGAAGATCAAGATCAAAAACAGGAAGTGGCTGGCTGCGGGTGACTTCACCGTGCATGCACGGTAATCGCCACCAACCGCACCACCACCGGCCGGACCACCAGCACACACACAAATGCCACCGGCATCGCCAGCTGATAGGCCTTGAGCACATTGCCCAGATACTCCGGGGTAAACCCGGCATTGGCCGCCGTGATCACGAAGCACATCAACAGCGCCATGATCGACGACATGTAGAACGCGAAAACGTAGGGGGTAGCGACCGGGTGCAATTTACGTCGACTGCGCGATCGGGGCAGGTTGCTCATGCGAACTCCTGAAAACTGAGTGGAAGCGCAGATTAGCAACCTGCACGTCTGCAGCTGTAGACCCGCGGCATTGAGTTCTTTATAAAGAAATTCTTACGAATCCAGGCGCTCCCCATGGACCTGCTCAACGCCATTCGCTGCTTCATCAAAGTGGTCGAAGCCGGTAGCATCGCCGCTGGTGCCCGTATCCTCGGCCTTAGTCCGGCAGCCGTCAGCCAGAACCTGGCGCGGCTGGAAAGCCACCTGCAAGTTCGCCTGCTCAGTCGAACCACCCGCAGCATGGCCGTGACGCCCTCTGGCGCCCAGTATTACGAGCGTGTAAAGCATATCGAGCGTGATTTGGCCCTGGCCGAACAGGCGGTTACAACACCCGACAGCGAGCCTCAGGGGCGGCTGTGCATTGCCTCGACCTCTGCCTTCGGCCGTCATGTGCTGGCGCCATTGATTCCTGCTTTCAGTGCCCGCTACCCTTTACTTTCGATAGAGTTGGTAACGACTGATCGTCGGGTCAACCATGCCCGTGAAGACGTTGATGTGAGCCTGCGCATTGCCCCGCAGCTCGAAGACCAGCTGTTGGCCCGGCGCATCGCCCGCATCCCGTTCATTTGTTGTGCCTCACCCGGTTACCTGCAAAGTGCTGGCGTACCTGCCACGCCCGAGGCCTTGCGCGGGCACCGTTGCCTGGTGTTTCGCTATCCGGTGGATGGCCGCTTCTTGCGCTGGGGCTTCATGCGGGACGGCCTGCGCTTCGAAGCGGAATTCGGCACTGTATTGATCAGCGACGATATCGATGCCCTGACCCAGATGGCCTTGCACGATGGTGGCATCACCCGTCTGGCCGAGTTCATCGTGCGGCCGCACCTGGCCTCGGGGGCCTTGGTGCCGCTGTTCGAATACTGCGACAGCAGCCAGGCTTACGCCCAGACCGAGCCCATGGACATCTACCTGTGCCTGGCCGATCGCTTTGCCATGACCACCAAGGTGCGCGCATTCATGGACTATCTGCGCGAATGCCTGGGCGACAGCTGGCAAGTGCAGGCATGAAAAAAACCGCCACGAGGGCGGTTTTCATGTCACGCACAGGAATCAGAAGCGGTAGGTGAGGGATGCACCGATACCGTGAGCGCTGTTCTCGTACTTGGCCTGGTAGCTGCCTTTCAACAGCCCTTGTTGCTGCGAGCTTGGCAGGTTGTTGACCTTGGTATCCTCTTCCCACAGATACGAATAGGCAACGTCGATGGTCATGTCATCGTTCGGGCTCCAGCCGGCACCAAAGCTGACCGCTTTACGATCGCCAGTCGGAATGCGTGGCGAGCGATCATGGTTGTTGGTGGGCGACTGGTCGACGGAGAAGCCTGCGCGCAGGGTCCACTCCTTGTTCACCTTGTAGGACGCACCAATGGCGTGGGCCCAGGTGTCGTGCCAGTTCTGCTCTTCGGTGATGGTCTTCAACGGGTAGCCTGCCGGCGCTTCGTTCTCGACGACGATGCTTTCCAGGCGGCTCCAGCGCGTCCAGGTGCTACCCGCATACAGTGTCCAATGGTCATCCAGTTCATGAGTGACCGAGAAGTCCACTGACTCTGGTGTCTTGATTTTCAGGCTGGCGTCGAACTTGCCGTTCAGGCCAAGCTGTGGAATCGGGTAGGAAACGCGGGTATTGCCTTCAAGCTTGTAGTCGACCATCGAGTGATAGGTCAGGCCCAGACGGGTACGGTCCGTAGCTTGTACCATAACGCCGATGTTGTAACCGATCGCAGTGTCGTCGCCCTTGATCTTGGTCTCGCCATCAGGGCCATTGGGCCCCAGGAGGGCCTTGCTGCTCAGGTTCGAACCCAGTTCACCCTTGATACGGTTGATAGTCGGGCCAAAACCGATCGACACTTTGTCGTTGAAGGCGTAGCTGACGGTTGGCTGGAAGGTGACAACCTCGACCTTGCTCTTCTTGCCCCAGTAGCGTGCAGCGTCATCGCTGCCGTAGTCGGTGATCAGGCCATATGGCACGTAAACGCCGAAGCCAACGCTCCAGTGATCATCAATCGGCTTGACGTAATAGCCCATGGGTACGCCAACGAGAGGCACCATGTCACCATCGGTTTCCCCCCCGAAGTTGCTGCCTGGGCCCGATATGTCGGTCTTGGCGATGACGGCAGCGCCGCCCACGGTGAATTGTTCGCGCTTGAGGCGGGACATGCCGGCCGGGTTGCCATACACAGTGCTGGCATCTTCGGCGGAGGACGAGCGCCCCGCAAAACCGGTTCCCATGCCGCTGATACTTTGTTCGTTCAGCGCGAACCCGGCGGCGAGCAGTTGGCTGGAAGCAAGCGCAACAGCTACGCCGAGGGAGGTTTTGAGCATTACTTTTTTCATTATTAGAAAACTCCTTGGGTCTCCGGGGCGAAAAGCTACCAACAAATCACGCGCCGCGCTATAGGCTCAATCGCAGGAGTTAGTGCGGTTTTGTAGGACAATCCGACCAAAATTCCCTTTTTTCCGGTTTACTTGTAGGACGCGTCTCAAGATGCCTGTGGCAATTTCTGATCTATGCAGGCATGCCAGGCGTGGGTGAAGTCGCGCAGACGACCCTGGGGGTTGAAAATCTGCCGCCAGATTCGCGCCAGTGCCAGTAGATCGTCCGCCGCAGGCAATGGGGTGGCCTGCTCTTCGATGAGCATCCAGGCAATGGCAGTGGAATAGCGCAGGTTGACGGTGAGCTCCAGGTGCGGGCCACCCAGGAAGGCGTGCTGGCTGGCCAGGCCGCGGACCAGGCTGGCCAGGTCGGGGTCACGGGCCAGGTATTCGTCCCAGAGCGCCTGGTGACGATGTTCGCCGATGCGGTAAAGGCCGTGCCCACGTCGGTCGTGCAGGGCTGAGCCGAGTGCTGACTGGCTGGCGGCGATACCCAGTAGCAAGGCTTCGGCGCTGGCACAGTGACGGTTCAGGTAGACCAGGGTGGGTCGGATCACATACTGACACAATTCATTCGCCGCAATACCCATGATGCCCTCGAGCAGGTAAGGGCCGGACGGGCGCTGGAGCTTGGCAGCTGGTGAATGATCAGGCCCGCCGGGAGCGGAAAGCACCGCTCGAGTTGAAGTGTAGTGTGATAATCGTGGTGTAAAGAGCTGTTTTTAAATCGATTACTGCCTGATGCTCCGGGCTATATGCCCTAAGGCAATTACGCCAAAAGCGTTCAGGCAGTCTTGCGATTGGATGATTCAGCGCTTGAATACCCCGGTATTCGCCGGTCACGCGGTGAGCGACTGACGCGTCCGGGCGATCACCGCCTGCAGCGGTTCATGGCGGCTGTACTGGTCGTGGTACAGGCGTTCGGTGTGGCAGGCAACGCCGTGTTCGTCTACCAAGGTAAAGCTGAAGCTGCCCTTGCGTGGGGCAACGATAAGGCACTTCAACGGCGAGAAGGCCTGGGAGAGGGTGCCAATGGCAGCCTGAATCTGATGATGAGTTTGCATATTGTTGGAGGTTCCTGCTTTAAACACGGGGGATATGATCCGTGCATGATAGAAACGTTCCAGTGACGCCTTTATTAAGGGACGAACGAACCTGACTGGAACAGGGCAGCCAGAGGGGGCGCAATCAAATGTGGGCGCTTGGGCTGACTGGTAGGTACTTCGGAAGGCAGGCAGCACGCCGGGGCCAAGGTTCTAGGCCGTCGAGGTGGGATCCTGATCAATCTGTCATGTGATTCGTGCTTGCGCAGCGTAAGGCTGGCGAGGGAATCATTGAATGGGCCGGTCCTTGTTTCAGCAGGGACGCTCTTGGGGGGAGCGAGTCTGCAAGGACGCTTGCGGCCAGAATTGACTTTCAGCTTGGTACTAACGAGGGGCACCTTACCGGAAGCGAAGATGTTTGGCAAGCACTACGTTTGTTCAGGTTAGCCGCGCAGTATGGCGCGAATTTTCGCTGCTGGGAAGAGGGGGTAAATGGCCCGAATGCCGTCCGATGTGCCCTTTTCGTGCACCCAAATGGAGGTTTATGGTGCACTTGTTCACATTCGGGGCAGCGCTTGTAACGGCTTGGCAACACCACCCAGCAGCCTCGCCAATGCCTTGACTGCGTGGTTAAGTCAATGAAAAAAAACACTATTTTTAGCTGGTGAAAAAATCGTCAGTTTGACCAAAGCCCCCAATTCACGGGGGTTTGAGGGGTGTGAGAGGGGGTTGTCCACCGAGTTATCCACAGGAACTGTGGATTGTCCCGAGCGCTTGCTCTAGCACGGGCGTGCCAGCAATGGGATGAACTGTCCGACAATCGCCATGCTCCAACAGACCGGTTGGTCATCCACCTGGAAACGTCAAGAAAAGATCATTGAAATTTTTTTCAATCCTCCAGAAATCGACAGGCCAGGGCGAGAAAAAAAGAGTAGAGTGGCGCGCCTTTCGAGTTACCAAACCTGTTGCTCATGAAGTTTCGCGGTAGACACCTTTCCAGCCCCGCTGCATCGACACCTGCACCTCCTGCCAAACGCTTTTCCCTGAAAGTGGCCTTGTGGTTGCTCGACAGCCCGCGCCTGGGCGACAACCCTCAGGTCAAGCACCTGGCCGGGCGCTTGCTGAAGCAGCCTGCGCGCCAAGGTGTGGTTGTGGCGCAGAGCCGCCTGGGGCAGATGCTGTGCCGCGATTGTGGCAACGCCCGTGACCGGCGTATAGGCCATGAGCTGCTGCGTCAGGCTGCCCGCGCAGGGGATCGGCGGGCGCAGCTGGAGTACGCTCGGCTGTGTCAGCACAACGAGCCGGAGCAGGCGCGCTATTGGCTTGAGCTTGCGGCAGGGCAGGGGTCGCAGGAAGCGCGGCGCTTGTTGCGACAGTGGTTTTCTGTCTGAGCTTTTTTGCCTGCGCGGGCCCTTTCGCGAGCAATCACCGATGTGTGTCCACCGCCGTGGTAGGAGCGGGTTTACCCGCGAATACGGTGGCGGCGTCAACAGTGAACGGCGGGTGGAGATTGGCCAGCAGGGCCGGCCCTTTCGCGGGTAAACCCGCCCCTACGGCGGCCTGTGTTCAACCCCCGATGCGTGTGTAGGAGCCGCGAATACGGTGGCGGCAGCAACGGTGAATGGCGGGTGGAAATTGGCCAGCAGGCCCGGCCCTTTCGCGGGTAAACCCGCTCCTACGGCGGCCTGTGTTCAACCCCCGATGCGTGTGTAGGAGCCGCGAATACGGTGGCGGCGTCAACGGTGAACGGCGGGTGGAAATTGGCCAGCAGGCCCGGCCCTTTCGCGGGTAAACCCGCCCCTACGGCGGCCTGTGTTCAACCCCCGATGCGTGTGTAGGAGCGGGTTTACCCGCGAATACGGTGGCGGCGGCAATGGTGAACGGCGGGTGGAAATTGGCCAGCAGGCCCGGCCCTTTCGCGGGTAAACCCGCCCCTACGGCGGCCTGTGTTCAACCCCCGATGCGTGTGTAGGAGCGGGTTTACCCGCGAATACGGTGGCGGCGGCAACGGTCAACGGCGGGTGGAGGTTGGCCAGCAGGGCCGGCCCTTTCGCGGGTAAACCCGCTCCTACGGGCGACCGTGCAGGCATTACCTTTGCCTTCAGGCTTGCGCAGCGGGCAGGCCCGCGATGAGGCCGATGCAGGCAACACGCCAGTCAGGCTGATAAGCTGCACTCTATTTGCATCAGAGCGTTCGGGGTAAGCATGACAGTGGATCTGGCCAGCATTCTGCTGGGCTTGGTGGCAGGCGTAATACCCTGCCTGGTGTGGGTCATGCAGGTGCAGCGCCGCCAGGGCGCACGGCAAGGTGAGCAGGCCTTGCTCGAAGAGCGCCTCAACGCTGCCCAACTTGCCCAGGCTGGCCTGCAGGCGCAACTGGACGCCAGCCGCGACGAGGTCAGCGACCTCAGTGAGGCCAACGCTGTCAAACAGGCCCAGCTGGCCGCCCAAGGCCGTGAGCTGGAGCTGCTGCAGATCGACCGCGACAATGCCCGTGATGCGGCCCACGCCTGGAGCCTTGAGCGCGCCAACCGCGAAGCCGAACTGCGCCGCCTGGAAGCGCAAACCGCGCGCCTGGACGCAGAACTGCGTGAACAGCAGGAAAGCCACCAGCAACGCCTGGAAGACCTGCAGGAGGCCCGTGACACCTTGCGCGCCCAGTTCGCCGACATGGCCACCAAGATCTTCGACGAGCGCGAGCAGCGCTTCGCCCAGACCAGCCAGCAGCACCTTGGCCAGTTGCTCGACCCGCTCAAGGAGCGCATCCAGGCCTTCGAAAAACGTGTGGAGGAAAGCTATCAACAAGAGGCCCGCGAGCGCTTCTCGCTGGGCAAGGAGCTGGAGCGCCTGCAACAGCTCAACCTGCGCCTGTCCGACGAAGCCACCAACCTTACCCAGGCCTTGAAGGGCCAGAAAACCCAGGGTAACTGGGGGGAGCTTATCCTCGAACGCGTGCTGGAGCATGCCGGCCTGGAAAAGGGCCGCGAATACCAGACCCAGGTCAGCCTGAAAAGCGCCGATGGCGAGCGTTTCCAGCCGGATGTGCTGATCATGCTGCCCGGCGACAAGCAGGTGGTGGTGGACGCCAAGGTCAGCCTCACTGCGTACCAGCAGTTCGTTGCCGGCAACGACGAAGCTGCGCTCAAGCAGCATGTGCAGTCGCTGCGCAGCCACGTCAAAGGCCTGTCGAGCAAGGACTACAGCCGCCTTGAAGGCCTGCACAGCCTGGATTTCGTGTTGTTGTTCGTGCCCATCGAGGCGGCCTTTTCGGCGGCCCTGCAGGCCGAGCCGAACCTGTTCCAGGAGGCCTTCGACCGGCAGATCGTGATTGTCAGCCCTACCACGTTGCTGGCGACCTTGCGGGTGATCGACAGCCTGTGGAAGCAGGAGCGTCAAGGGCAGAACGCCCGCGAAATTGCCGAGCGTGCCGGCTGGCTCTACGACAAGTTCGTGCTGTTCATCCAGGACCTGGACGAGCTGGGCAGCCGCTTGCAGCAGGTAGACAAGGCTTATGCTGCCGCGCGCAACAAGCTGTGCGAAGGGCGTGGCAACCTGGTCAGCCGCAGCGAGCAGCTTAAGCTACTGGGCGCCCGTGCCAGCAAGAGCTTGCCGGCAGACCTGCTGGAGCGGGCGCTGTCCGACGAGGCGCTGCCCGACGTAGCGGTTACTGAGCCAGGCTCAGATGGCGATTGAGCAGGGCGCGCAAGGCCGCGGGCTTGACCGGTTTGGCCAGGTAGTCCAGCCCTGATGCATGTACCAGGGCGATGGTTTCCTTGCTGCCGTCGGCGCTGATCACTACACCGGGTACCGGCTCACCCAGCCGTGCTCGAAGCCAGCCCATCAGCCCGGTGCCGGTCTCGCCGTCGTCCAGGTGGTAGTCCACCAATGCCAGGTGCGGGCGCATGCCTTTGGCCAGCAGGGCTTCGCATTCGGCCTGGTTGCGCGCGGTCCATACCTGGCAACCCCAGCGGCTCAGCAGGCTGTTCATGCCGATCAGGATGCTGTCTTCGTTGTCCACGCAAAGCACTTGCAGCCCGGCCAGTGGCTGGCCGCCCTGTTGTTCCACGGGCGCGCTTGGCGCCGCGGCGGCCTGGCGTGCAATCGGTACGCTGACGCGGAACACCGTGCCCTTGCCTGGCCATGAGCGCACTTCCAGCGGATGCCCCAGCACCCGACACAGGCCGTCTGCGATGGCCAGGCCCAACCCTAGCCCCTTCTCGGCACGGGTCTGGTGGCTGTCCAGGCGCTTGAACTCCTGAAAGATCACTTGCAGCTTGTCGTCAGCAATGCCCGGGCCACGGTCCCAGACCTCCAGCCACAGGCGCTCGCCCTGTCGGCGCGCGCCTAGCAGGATCGGGCTCTTGCCGTAGCGCAGGGCATTGGTGAGGAAGTTCTGCAGCACCCGGCGTAGCAGTTTCATGTCGCTGTCCACCCGCAGGCGGCTGCCGCGCAGGCGGAACTCCAGGCCTTTCTCGGCCGCCAGCAGCTTGAACTCGGCGCCCAGGGTGTCGAACAGCTCGTTGAGGGCGAAGGGTTTGGCATCCGGGGTGATCTTGCCGTTTTCCAGGCGCGAGATGTCCAGCAGGTCGCTGATCAGCTCTTCAGCCGAGCGCAGCGAGCTGTCCATGTGCTGTACCAACTGCTGGGCCTCTTCGTTCATGCCCTCGGCCTGTTGCGACAAGGCGGCAGAGAAAAGCCGTGCGGCGTTCAACGGTTGCATCAGGTCATGGCTGACGGCGGCCAGGAAGCGGGTCTTGGACTTGCTCACCGCTTCGGCCTGGCTCTTGGCTTCGGACAGCGCCTGGTTCAACTGCGACAGTTCGTGGGTGCGCTCCGCCACGCGTTGTTCAAGGCGTTCGTTGGCATCGCGCAGGGCCTGCTCGGCCTCGCGGAACGGGGTGATGTCGGTGAAGCTCATGACAAAGCCGCCGCCCGGCATCGGGTTGCCGATCAGCTCGATCACCCGGCCATTGGGGAACAGCCGCTCGGAGGAGTGCGCGCGGCCCTGACGCATCCAGTGCAGCCGCCGCGCCACATGCACTTGCGCCTCGCCGGGGCCGCACAGGCCGCGCTCGGCGTTGTAGCGGATGATGTCGGCAATCGGTCGCCCTACGCTGATCAGCCCGTCCGGGTAGTTGAACAGCTCCAGGTAGCGGCGGTTCCAGGCCACCAGGTGCAAATTCTGGTCGACCACGCTGATGCCCTGGTTGATGTTCTCGATGGCGCCTTGCAGCAGGGCGCGGTTGAACTGCAGCACCTCACTGGCTTCGTCAGCGATGCGCACCACGTCTTCCAGCTGCATGTCGCGGCCTTCGATGGCCGCTTTGACCACGGCGCGGGTCGAGGAGGTACCGAGTACCCCGGCCAGCAGGCGTTCGGTGTGCTCGATCCAGTCGCCATCGGCGTTCTGGTTCGGGTTGAAGCCCTTGCCCTGGCGGTAGGCAAAGCGGATGAAGCTCTGCCGTGCGCGCTCTTCCCCGACAAAGCGCGAGGCCAGGGTCAACAGGTCGTCGATCTGCACCGCCAGCAGCGGCTTGCTGCTGGGCCGCGCGCTGGTCTGCTGGCCAATGAACCGGCCGGCCTGCCAGTGCTCGGAAACCCGTGTGCGCGACAGCACCGAAACCCAGGCGAACAGGGTGAAGTTGCCCGCCAGTGACAGCACCACACCTTGGGTCAGTGGACTGATCGGCAGGTTCAGCGGGTTGCCGTGCAGCCACGCCAGGCCAGGGAACAACTGCAACGACCAGCCCAGGCTGTGCGCGGCAATCGGCAGCACCAAGGTGTAGAACCACAGGAAAATGCCAGCGGCCAGGCCGGCGAACACGCCGCGACGGTTGGCCTGCTTCCAGTACAGCGCGCCAAGCATGGCCGGGGTGAGCTGGGTCACAGCGGCAAAGGCGATCTGGCCGATGGTCGCCAGGCTGGCGGTGGAACCCAGCAGGCGGTAGCTGACATAGGCCAGCAGCAGGATCACCACGATGGTTACCCGGCGTACCGAAAGCATCCAGTGGCGGAACGCTTCGAAAGGCCGCTCGGCGTTGTTGCGGCGCAGCAGCCAGGGCAGCAGCATGTCGTTGGACACCATGGTCGACAGCGCCACGGCCTCGACGATCACCATGCCGGTAGCTGCCGAGGCGCCGCCGATGAACGCCAGCAGGGCAAGGCTCGGGTGCGCCTCGGCCAGCGGCAGGCTGATGACGAACGAGTCGGAGATCACCGTGCCGGGCAGCATCATCTGCCCAGCCAGGGCAATCGGCACCACGAACAGCGCGGCCAGTGCCAGGTACATGGGGAATACCCAGCGCGCCAGGCGCAAGTCCTGCGGTTCGATGTTCTCGACCACGGTAACGTGGAACTGCCGGGGCAGGCAGATGATTGCCATCATCGCCACGGCGGTTTGCACCACCATGGACGGCCAATTGATGGTTTCTTTCCAATAGTCCTGCAAGTGGATCGACTGGCGGGCCTGGCTGAACAGGTCGTCGAAGCCGTCATACAGGTTGAAAACGATGAAGATGCCCACTGCAAGGAACGCCAGCAGCTTGATCAGCGATTCGAAGGCGATCGCCAGGACCATGCCGCGGTGGTGCTCGGTCACATCCAGGCTGCGGGTACCGAAGACGATCGCGAACAGCGCCAGTACCAGCGATATCACCAGCGCGGTGTCCTGCACGCGGGTGCCGGTGGCGTCGGCGTTGGCCCCGATCAACAGGTTCACGCCCAGTACGATGCCCTTGAGCTGCAGGGCGATATACGGCAGCACGCCGACCAGGCAGATCAGCGCCACCACCACTGCCAGGGTCTGCGACTTGCCGTAGCGTGCGGCAATGAAGTCGGCGATCGAGGTGATGTTCTGCTGCTTGCTGATCAACACCATCTTCTGCAGCACCCACGGCGCGAAGATCAGCAGCAGTACCGGGCCCAGGTAGATTGGCAGGAATGCCCAAAGCTGTTCGGCGGCCTGGCCGACCGCGCCGAAAAAGGTCCAGCTGGTGCAGTACACGGCCAGCGACAGGCTGTACACCCAGGCACGCAGCTTTGGCGGCAATGGCGTGCTGCGGCGGTCGCCATAGAAGGCGATGGCGAACATGATGGCCATATAGGCCAGGGCGACCACGGCGATCAGCCCGCTGGACAACGACATGAAGACTCCGAAGCAAAAAGGTAACGCGGTCCCGATCAATCAGTCTGGCACGCAAGTGCCGCTTCGTCAGCGCAGACGATGGTTGTAGGAGCGGGTTCACCCGCGAATAGGCCAGAACAGGCAACATCAACCCCTGCGGGTACCCAACCCATAGAACACCCCTGCCAGTATCACCGACAACACCAGCAGGTAGAAGACTGCCCCCGGCCACAGGTGTACCAGTGCAAACCCCACCATCACCGGCCCCAGCGCCGCCCCCAGGTTGGACAGGTTCTGCGCGCCGTAATACACCCCGCGCAAGTGCTCCGGTGCGATCAGGTCGATAAACATGTACTCGGCCGGGATCACGATGATTTCGCCCAGCGTGAACACCAGCATCGCCAGGCACCAGGCCAGTACCGAGCCCGCCAGTGCAAAACCCAGCAAGCCGGCGATGAACAGGCCCATGCCGGCCAACAGCCACGGCATCAGACGCTGGCGGCTGATGCGCCGGCCAATCAGGTACTGCAAGGCAATGACCGTCACGGCGTTGGTGGTGACCAGATAGCCGATCAGCCGTGCCGCTTCGGCCGGGTTGCTGGTGACCACCAGGTACTGGGACAGGTAGGCGGTGAACTGCCCGAACACCACCGCGCTCAGCACCCCACCCACGGTAAAGCACACCAGCCGGCGATCCCGCGCCAGCCCCAGCGCCACCTGGCCGAAGCCGGCCGCAGGCTTGTCCGGCGCGCTGGCCTGCAGGCTGCGATCACCCAGGCGCCAGTAAGCCAGGCACATGGCCAGGCCAAGCAGGGCAGAGGCGAGGAACGGCACATGGTCGTTCAGTTCAAGCATGGCCACGCCCAGCAACGGGCCGGTGGCGTAGCCGACGTTGCTGAGGGTGTACTTGATGGCGAATACCTCGGCCCGCTCATCCACCGGCAGTAACGCGCAGAAGCCCGCCTTGGCAGCAATGTCGACCACTGCCAGGGCCAGGTTGATCAACACCAGACAAAAGAAGAACGGCAGTGCCGAACGGCTGGCGACCGCGCCGACGAAGGCCAGGGCGAACAGCAGGGTACTGGCGCTGACCAGCGTGTGGTTGCTCAAGGTGTCGACCAGATGGCCACCGTACAGACTCAATAGCGAGGCGACGATCAGCGCGCCACCGATCAGCAGGCCGATCTGGCTGATCGGCAGCTGGAAATTGTCGGCCAGGTAAACCACCAGGTAGGGCAGGGTGAGGGCGCGGGCGACGGTAAGCGCGAAGGTGGTGGTGAGCAGCAGGCGAACGGTGTGCGGGTAGCGTTTTATGGCGGCGAGCATTGCCACGTCCTTGTTGTGCGGGTTTGCCGAGCACAAGCATAAGCCACATGCGGTCCTTGCAGCAGCACCGGCAACGTTCAAGAGAAGATGGCAATGCTCCGGCTGGCTCACAGCCCGTCGCGACACAAGGCCGCTTCACGGACAAAGGGCGACAGGCGGAGGATTGACAGTCTGTCAGGCTCGGGGAATACTCTCGAAAAATTCATATATATGTTTATATAACAAGACGAGAGCGAGACCCATGCACCCATTGACCGGTGATGCTCGACTGCCCCGCTACCAACAACTGCGCGACCACATGGTCGCGCAAATTGCCAACAACCGCTGGCGCCCGGGGGAAGCGATCCCGACCGAAGCAGCCTTGGCCACCGAGTTCGATATGTCGATCGGTACCGTGCGCAAGGCCGTCGATGTCCTGGTGGCCGAAGGCGTGCTGGAGCGCCAGCAGGGCCGTGGCACCTTCATTCGCCGCCCACAGTTCCAGTCGTCGCTGTTCCGCTTCTTCCGTTTCGAGGCCGCCAATGGCGAGCGCATAGTGCCGGAAAGCCGCATTCTTTCCATCGAGTCGCTTCCGGCGCCTTCGGCAGTGGCCGAGGCATTGGGCCTGGCAGGGGAGGCAGAAGTGATCCGCATCGTTCGCACACGTCTGCTTGGCGCCCAGCCGGTGCTGGCCGAAGACATCTGGCTGCCGCGCCAAACCTTCCAGCCGCTGCTGGACGTGGATTTAAACAGCAAGGGCCCACTGCTGTACCCGATCTACGAAGCGCTGTGCGGTCAGGTGGTCGCCTACGCCGAAGAAACCCTGACCGCCGAAGCGGTCGACGCGGTGCATGGCCGCTTGCTGCAACTGCCGGCCGACAGCCCGGTGGTCGTGATCGAGCGCCTGGCCCGCGACTATGCCGGCAAACCTCTGGAATGGCGCCGCTCGCGCGGCCATGCGCAGCACTTCCGCTACCGCATCGACATTCGCTAAACCGGTCGCTTCACCCTTTTACCTGTCTGCGCCGTGCTGCCATGGCGCAGTGGCTTCGCCTGCCCGTCACACCACGAATAGAAGGATAACAATCATGTTCAGCTGGTATCGCGAGATCACCTCACGGGAACGCAAGACATTCTGGGCCTGTTTCGGCGGCTGGTCGCTCGATGCGCTGGAAGTGCAGATGTTCGGCCTGGCCATCCCCGCGCTGATCGCCGCGTTCTCCCTGACCAAGGGCGATGCCGGCCTGATCAGTGGCCTGACCCTGGTGACCTCGGCAATCGGCGGCTGGCTGGGTGGCACACTGTCCGACCGCTATGGTCGCGTGCGTACCCTGCAATGGATGATTCTCTGGTTCTCGTTCTTCACCTTCCTTTCGGCGTTCGTCACCGGCTTCTACCCGTTGCTGTTCGTCAAGGCCATGCAAGGCTTTGGCATCGGTGGCGAATGGGCAGCCGGCGCTGTGCTGATGGCCGAAACCATCAACCCCAGGTATCGCGGCAAGGTCATGGGCACGGTGCAGAGTGCCTGGGCTGTGGGGTGGGGGCTGGCGGTGGCACTGTTTACGCTGATTTACTCACTGGTGCCGCAGGAGTTTGCCTGGCGGGTGATGTTCTTCGTCGGTCTGCTGCCATCGCTGCTGATCATTTGGGTACGCCGCAACGTGCCTGAGCCGGACAGCTTCCAGCGCCTGCAAAAGGAAAAGGCCATCCCTTCCAGCTTCTTGCACTCGATGGCTGGCATCTTCCGCCCGGAACTGCTGCGTGTGACCCTGCTGGGCGGCTTGCTCGGCCTGGGTGCCCACGGTGGCTACCACGCGGTGATGACCTGGTTGCCGACCTTCCTCAAGACAGAGCGCAACCTTTCGGTGCTGAACTCGGGCGGTTACCTGGCGGTGATCATCCTGGCCTTCTGGTGCGGCTGCGTGGTCAGCGGCCTGCTGATCGACCGTATTGGCAGGCGCAAGAACATCCTGCTGTTCGCCCTGTGCTGTGTACTGACCGTGCAGGCCTACGTGTTTTTCCCGCTGACCAATACCCAGATGCTGTTCCTCGGCTTCCCGCTGGGTTTTTTTGCCGCCGGCATCCCGGCCAGCCTGGGTGCGTTTTTCAATGAGCTGTACCCGGCTGATGTGCGCGGCGCCGGGGTGGGCTTTTGCTACAACTTCGGTCGCGTGCTGTCGGCCGTGTTCCCGTTCCTGGTCGGGCACATGAGCGAGTCGATGTCGCTGGGCAGTGCCATCGGCATCGATGCCGGCATCGCGTATGGCGTTGCGGTGATCGCAGCCCTGTGCCTGCCCGAAACCCGTGGCCGCAACCTTGAATCTGCACCTGCGCCGGAAACGGCCGGTGCCGTCGCCAAGTAACCTGAACCTGTTTGTATGAGAACCATGCCCGACGCACCCGCTTTGCACCTGACTGCCATCGACAGCCACGCCCACGTGTTCAGCCGTGGGCTGAACCTGGCCCGCCAGCGGCGTTATGCGCCCAGTTACGATGCGCCGCTGGGCGACTACCTGGGCCAACTGCGGGCCCATGGTTGCAGCCATGGCGTACTGGTCCAGCCCAGCTTCCTGGGTACTGACAACCGCTACCTGCTCAGCGCCTTGCAGACCGCGCCAGGGCAACTGCGCGGGGTGGTGATGCTGGAGCGGGAGGTCGGGCGGGCGACCTTGGCGGAAATGGCCCGGTTGGGAGTCAGGGGGGTACGCCTCAACCTCATGGGGCAAGACATGCCTGACCTGACCGGCGCGCAGTGGCGGCCCCTGCTGGAGCGCATCGGCGAGCAGGGTTGGCACGTGGAACTGCACCGTCAGGTGGCGGACATCCCAGTGCTGGTGCGGGCATTGCAGCCCTATGGGCTGGACATCGTGATTGACCATTTCGGCCGCCCGGATGCCCGCCTTGGCCTGGGCCAGCCGGGGTTTGCCGAACTGCTGACCCTGAGCGGTCGGGGCAAGGTGTGGGTGAAGGTGTCCGGCATCTACAGGCTGCAGGGCTCGCCGGAAGAGAACCTGGCATTCGCCCGTCAGGCGCTGTGCGCGCTGGAAGCCCATTACGGCGCAGAGCGGTTGATGTGGGGCAGTGACTGGCCGCATACCCAGCATGAGTCGGAGGTCAGTTTCGGCACCGCTGTCGAACAGTTCGGGGCCTTAGGGTGTTCAGCGCAGTTGCGCCAGGCACTGTTGGTGGATACCGCGCGGGCGTTGTTTGGCTTCGAGTGACGAAGCGCCAGTGCTGCAACTGCTGGCAGGTCCTTGAACGCAATCTCGCTTGGCCATGCCTGAGCCGGTGCTTGCCAGTCAGCGCATTTCCCATGCAGATTTGTGGCCCGGCGCGCTTGGCGAGCCTCCAATTGAAAAGCCCTCAGGACCAAGGACGATGAGTCACTCTTCGCAATTCACCTTGCTCGGCAAGCGGCGTTTCCTGCCGTTTTTCATCACTCAGTCGCTGGGTGCCTTCAACGACAACCTGTTCAAGCAGTCGCTGATCCTGGCGATTTTGTTCAAGCTCAGCCTGGGCGATGGTGACCGATCGATCTGGGTCAACTTGTGTGCCTTGCTGTTCATCCTGCCGTTTTTCCTGTTTTCGGCGCTGGGCGGGCAGTTTGGCGAGAAGTTCGCCAAGGATGCGCTGATCCGGGCAATCAAACTGGCCGAAATCGTGATCATGGCGATTGGTGCGCTGGGCTTTGTCACCAACCATCTGGCGCTGATGCTGGTGGCGCTGTTCGGTATGGGGACGCACTCGGCGCTGTTCGGCCCGGTGAAGTATTCGATCCTGCCGCAGGCCCTGCGCGAGGAAGAGCTGGTGGGCGGTAACGGGCTGGTGGAAACCGGCACCTTCCTCGCCATCCTCGCCGGCACCATCGGCGCGGGGATGATGATGTCGGCCGACAGCTACGCAACAGTGGTGGCCGGTGGCGTGGTCGGCACGGCGGTACTCGGCTACCTCGCCAGCCGCTGGATCCCGCGGGCGGCTGCCGCCTCGCCGCAAATGCCGCTGGACTGGAACATCTTCAAGCAGTCGTGGGTGATCTTGCGCATGGGCCTGGGCCAGCCGCCGGCGGTGTCGCGCTCGATCGTCGGCAACTCGTGGTTCTGGTTTGTCGGCGCTATCTACCTCACGCAGATCCCGGCCTATGCCAAGGATTGGCTGCACGGTGACGGCACCGTGGTGACCCTGGTGCTGACCCTGTTCTCGGTGGGCATTGCCCTGGGCTCGCTGCTGTGTGAGCGGCTCAGTGGACGCAAGGTGGAAATCGGCCTGGTGCCGTTCGGCTCGTTCGGCCTGACCCTGTTCGGCCTGCTGTGGTGGTGGCACTCCGGTGATGTACCGGCTGCAGCAGCGCCGCACGACTGGCTGGCACTGCTGGGCATGAGCCAGGCGTGGTGGATCTTGCTGTCGATCGTCGGCCTGGGTGTGTTCGGCGGCTTCTACATCGTGCCGTTATATGCGTTGATCCAGGCCCGCACGGCCGAGGACGAGCGCGCCAGGGTGATCGCGGCCAACAACATCCTCAATGCCTTGTTCATGGTGGTGTCGGCGGTGCTCACCATCATCCTGCTAGGCGTGGCCAAGCTGAGCATCCCGCAGCTTTTCCTGGTGGTGTCGCTGCTCAATATCGCAGTCAACACCTATATCTTCAGGATCGTGCCCGAGTTCACCATGCGCTTCCTGATCTGGCTGCTCAGCCATTCGATGTACCGCGTGCAGCACCGAGACCTCGAGCGCATCCCCGACGAAGGTGCAGCGTTGCTGGTGTGCAACCACGTGTCGTTCGTCGATGCGTTGCTGCTGGGCGGGGCTATACGCCGGCCGATCCGCTTTGTCATGTACTACAAGATCTACAACCTGCCGGTGCTCAACTTCGTCTTTCGCACTGCCGGTGCGATCCCGATTGCCGGGCGTAACGAAGACCAGGCGACGTACGAGCGGGCCTTCGCGCGCATTGCCGAATACCTGGCGGATGGTGAACTGGTGTGCATCTTCCCGGAAGGCAAGCTGACGGGCGATGGCGAAATCGATGTCTTCAAGGGTGGGGTCAGCCGCATCCTCGAAGAAACGCCGGTACCGGTGATTCCGCTGGCCTTGCAGGGGTTGTGGGGTAGCTTCTTCAGCCGCGACCCGGCCAAGGGCTTCTTCAAGCGCCTGTGGTCGCGGGTGACCATCGTGGCAGGCGCCGCCGTCCCGGTGGAGGCGGCGCAGCCCGAGGTGTTGCGCGAACAGGTCAGCCGCCTGCGCGGCCATCTGCGATAGGGGTTAGCTGGCGCTGACTTTCAGGCCGACGAGGCCGCAGACGATCAGCGCCACACTGACCAGCCGCACCAGGGCCATGGACTCGCCGAACAGTATGATCCCGGCGATGACCGTACCGACTGCGCCTACGCCGGTCCAGATGGCATAGGCGGTGCCCAGCGGCAACTCCTTCATGGCCAGGCCCAGCAGGCCCAGGCTGATGATCATGGCGCCGACGGTAAGGACAGTGGGTAGCGGTCGAGTGAAACCGTCGGTGTATTTGAGGCCGACGGCCCAGCCGACCTCGAACAGGCCGGCGAAAAACAGGATGATCCAGGACATGAGTGTGTCTCCATCGTTTGAATGATGGGGCCGTCCCCGGAATGGTCACGCGGTGCGTCGTGAGGTCGTCCTCACAGTGGGTGCCATGGTGCCTGTCTGCGGCCTTCCGGGCAAGGCCGCGCCTGCTGGCCAATTTCCACCCGTCGTTCAACGTTGCGGCCGCTACCGTATTCGCGGGTAAACCCGCTCCTACACAATTGGTGATGGACACACGTTGGTGATTGGGCGCAGGCCGTCGTGTAGGAGCGGGTTTACCCGCGAAGAGGCCGGTGCTGGCAGAAAACGATTCAGGCCAGCACCGCATCTCATACCCGTCAGACCCCTTGCGGAATCTCTTCACCACCCAGCGCCTCGAACAGCACCGGCAGGAATTCGGCAAAGGTCATCATCATCAGCTGGAAGCTGGCGTCGAACTGTTGCGCAGCCTCATCGCCACCGTCCTGCTCGGCCTGCTCCTGCAGCAGCTCTTCGAACTTCAGGCGCTTGATGACCATCTTGTCGTCGAGAATGAACGACAGCTTGTCTTGCCAGGCCAGGGCCAGCTGGGTCACCACTTTGCCAGTGCTCAGGTGCAGCTGGATCTCTTCGCCAGTCAGGTCCTGGCGCTTGCAGCGCACGATACCGCCATCTTCGGCAGTGTCGCGCAGTTCGCACTCGTCCAGCACATAGAAGCCTTCGGCGGCTTGCTGCGATTTGACCCAGTCGGTCATGGTGGCCACCGGCGCAATCTTCACCGTGGCCGGGCGCACGGGCAGCGAACCCATCACTTCACGCAGGGTCGACAGCAGGTCTTCGGCGCGCTTGGCGCTGGCCGAGTTGACCAGGATCACGCCCAGGCGCGGGGCAATGGCAGCGAAGATCATCGAGCGGCGGATGAACGCACGCGGCAGGAACGCCTGGATGATTTCGTCCTTGATCTGGTCGCGTTCCTTTTTATAGACCTTGCGCATTTGCTCGGTCTCGATCTCTTCGACCTTTTCCTTGACCGCGTCGTTGACCACGCTGCTCGGCAGGATGCGTTCTTCCTTGCGCGCGGCAATCAGCAGGTACTCGCCGCTGACATGCACCAGGGGAGCGTCTTCGCCTTTGCCGAACGGCGCGACGAAACCATAAGTGGTCAGCTCCTGGCTGGCGCAGGGGCGGGCCGGCTTGCTGGCCAGGGCGGCTTCCAGCGCTTCAGGCTCGAACGGAACTTCCTGGGTCAGGCGGTAGGTCAGCAGGTTCTTGAACCACATGAGGGGCAATCTCTCCTTAATGCATAAGGCGGGCATTATTCTCCGAGCGGTGAATTGAGGCCAGCCCTGTCAGAGGGCCAGCAGTGGCTTATGCACGAAAGAATCGCCCGACAACGCTAGGTCTTTGAAAGGCCTGAGGTTTTTTTTGCAGAAAGTTTAAAAAGTGCTTGCCAGGGTGCGGGGCGCTCCGTAGAATGCGCGCCACACCGAGACGAAGGGTGATTAGCTCAGCCGGGAGAGCATCTGCCTTACAAGCAGAGGGTCGGCGGTTCGATCCCGTCATCACCCACCACTCGATGTATAGCGCAGCGGTAGTTCAGTCGGTTAGAATACCGGCCTGTCACGCCGGGGGTCGCGGGTTCGAGTCCCGTCCGCTGCGCCATATTCCACTTCCAGGGCCCACTGAACACCCGGAAGTAACAAAGAAAGCGACCTTAGGGTCGCTTTTTTTGTGCCTGATTTTTGGTGTTTGACCGAAGTGTGAAAAAACTTCGATAAGTGCTTGCCAGAGCGCCAAGTCGCCCGTAGAATGCGCGCCACACCGAGAGACATGGGTGATTAGCTCAGCCGGGAGAGCATCTGCCTTACAAGCAGAGGGTCGGCGGTTCGATCCCGTCATCACCCACCACTCGATGTATAGCGCAGCGGTAGTTCAGTCGGTTAGAATACCGGCCTGTCACGCCGGGGGTCGCGGGTTCGAGTCCCGTCCGCTGCGCCATATTCCACTTCCAGGGCCCACTGAACACCCGGAAGTAACAAAGAAAGCGACCCTAGGGTCGCTTTTTTTGTGCCTGAATTTTGTACCCCTACCTGCACGCGTTTGCCGCAGCTTCAGCCACGCCGTTCCTCCTCCCGCAATGTCAGCACCTCATACCCACCCTCAGTCACCGCCACGGTATGCTCCCACTGCGCCGACAAGCTGTGGTCCCGGGTGATCACCGTCCAGCCATCCTTCAACTCGCGCGTGCCGCGGCCACCCTGGTTGATCATCGGCTCGATGGTAAACACCATCCCCGGTTTCAGCTTAATGCCCATGCCGCGCTGGCCAATGTGCAGCACCTCTGGCCCTTCATGCATCTGCTGGCCAATACCGTGGCCGCAATACTCGCGCACCACGCTGTAACCCGCCGCCTCGGCATGGGCCTGCACGGCATGGCCGATATCGCCCAGCGTTGCCCCAGGGCGCACCTGCTCGATGCCTTTCCACAACGCGTCATAGGTGGTGTCGACCAGGCGCCGGGCTTCTTCGCTGATCTTGCCGATGCAATACATCTTCGACGAATCGGCAATGTAGCCGCCCTGTTCCAGCGTGATGTCGACGTTGATGATCGAGCCTTCCTTGAGCACCTCATCGGCCTTGGGTATGCCGTGGCATACCACGTGGTCCACCGACGTATTGAGCGAGTAAGGGAAACCGTACTGGCCTTTGCTTGCTGGCCGTGCCTTGAGCGTATCGACGATGAACGCCTCGGCGCGGTCGTTGATCTGCATCGTGGTCACGCCGGGGCGGATGAAGCTGTCGAGTTCGGTGAACACCTGGGCCAGTAGCTGGCCGGCGCGGCGCATCAGGTCGAGTTGGGCGGGGGTCTTGAGGATCACCTGGGACATGGGAGGAGGGCAGTTGCTCATGCTGGAAATTGCCCCAGCATAGCGCCTGGGAGCGTGAGGTTGCCACCGCATGGTGCGCAAGGCACGCCGCAGCACTGTCTTTGTGGGAGCAACTGTCTTGCTCAATTTCTAAAAGCGGGCGCGATCCCTGTGGGAGCGGCCTTGTGTCGCGAAAGGGCTGCAAAGCAGCCCCGGCGATACAGGGATAAAAGCTGAAATTCGGGGGCCGCCTTGCGGCCCTTTCGCGACACAAGGCCGCCCCCACAAAAAGCCGTTCCGTGCACCTGGCCCACTATTTGCTGAAGCCTCCTCACCAGGGCTATCAACGTCGACAGCCCGCAAAACCTCACGACAAAGGCGCCGTGTTGCCCCGCTTGCATCTGCATGCCGGGGCAGCCGGCGCCTTTTTGCGTTTTCCACAGGAGCCCGCCCATGGCCAACAGCGAAGTACGCAGCGTCTGCCCCTACTGCGGCGTGGGCTGCGGCATCGTCATGAGCGTTGCCGATGGCAAGGTCGGCAAGATCAGCGGCGACAAGCTGCACCCGAGCAACTTTGGCCGCCTATGCACCAAAGGCCTTACCGCACACCTGCCACTGAGTGCCAGCGGGCGCATGGCCGACGCCTATGTGCGCCAGCAACGCAGCCAGCCGCCAGTGCGCACCAGCATGGACCAGGCCATCGCTGCCACCGCCGAGCGTCTGCGCAGCATCATCGACCAGCACGGCCCGGATGCCGTGGCGCTGTACGTGTCCGGGCAAATGTCGCTGGAGGCCCAGTACCTGGCCAACAAGTTGGCCAAGGGCTTTATCCGTACGCGCCACATCGAGTCCAACTCGCGCCTGTGCATGGCCAGCGCCAGCAGTGGCTACAAGCTGTCGCTTGGCGCCGATGGCCCACCTGGCAGTTACCAGGACTTCGAGCACGCCGACGTATTTCTGGTGATCGGCGCCAACATGGCCGACTGCCACCCGATCCTGTTCCTGCGCCTGCTTGATCGGGTCAAGGCCGGTGCGAAGCTGATCGTCGTCGACCCACGTCGCAGCGCCACCGCCGACAAGGCCGACCTGTTTCTGCAGGTGCGCCCCGGCAGCGACATGGCCTTGCTCAACGGTCTTTTGCACCTGCTGCATCGCAATGGCCGCACCCACCCCGACTTCATCGCCCGCCACACCGAAGGCTGGGACGAACTGCCGGCCTTCCTCGACGACTACCCCCCCGAGCGCGTCGCCGCCATCACCGGGCTGGCCGAGGCCGATATCATCAAGGCCGCCGAATGGATCGGCAGCGCCAACAACTGGATGAGCTGCTGGACCATGGGCTTGAACCAGAGCATTCACGGTACCTGGCACAGCAACGCCATCTGTAACCTGCATTTGGCCACGGGTGCCATCTGCCGCCCCGGTAGCGGCCCGTTCTCGCTGACCGGCCAGCCCAATGCCATGGGCGGCCGCGACATGGGCTACATGGGCCCCGGCTTGCCAGGCCAGCGCTCAGCGTTGGTGGACGACGACCGCGCGTTCGTCGAACGACAGTGGCAACTGCCACCCGGCAGCCTGCGCAGCGAGGGTGGCGAGGGTACGGTGGCGCTGTTCGGGCAGATGAAAACCGGTGAAGTGAAAGCCTGCTGGGTCATCTGCAGCAACCCGGTAGCCAGTGTCGCCAACCGCCAGCAAGTGATCGACGGCCTGCGCAAGGCCGAACTGGTCATTACCCAGGACGCCTTCCTCGACACCGAAACCAACCGCTACGCCGACATCCTCCTGCCGGCCGCGCTGTGGGCCGAAGGTGAGGGTGTGATGATCAACAGCGAGCGCAACCTGACCCTGATGCCACGCGCTGTCGAGCCCCCCGGGCAAAGCTTGCCGGACTGGCGGATCATTGCCCGCGTGGCGTGTGCCATGGGCTATGCCGACGCCTTCGACTACCCCAATGCCGAAGCGGTGTATGAGGAAATACGCCGCTTCCACAACCCCTCAACCGGTTATGACCTGCGCGGTATCGGCTATGCCGAATTGCGGACACAGCCGCGCCAGTGGCCTTGTGCACCGGGCAGCGAGCAGCATCGTAGCCCGCTGCGCTACCTCAACGACGGCAGCAGCCAGGCGCTCCTGCTCGATGCCCGGGGTAGGCGGCCGGCACTGGCCTTTCCCACCGCCAGCGGCAAGGCGCGCTTCTTTGCGCGGCCCTGGTTGCCGGCAGCGGAAGTGCCGGACGATGACTACCCCATGGTGCTTAACACTGGCCGTGTGCAGCACCAATGGCACACGTTGACCAAGACCGGCAAGGTGCCGGCACTGAACAAGCTGGAGCCCGGCCCCTACCTTGAGATTCACCCCGAGGATGCCGCCCGGCTGGGTGTCGCTGAAAAGGACCAGGTGGCCGTTCGCTCACGCCGGGGGCACGCCGTGTTGCCGGCGCGCATCAGTGACCGGGTCATGCCGGGCAACTGCTTTGCGCCGTTTCACTGGAATGACCTGATCGGCGAGCAATTGGCGATCAATGCCGCGACCTGCGATGCGGTCGACCCGCTGTCGCTGCAGCCTGCCTTCAAACACTGCGCCGTAGCCCTGGAGCGGGTCGCAGGCGAGCGCATCGACGCCCTTGATCTGAACACTGCCACTGTAGAGCCTGTCCGCATGCCGACCGCCACCCTGTCCCGTCTGCTTGGCCTGCACACCCAGCCGGTTCCGGTGCTGGCCGAAGAAGAGCGTCATTACCTGCAAGGTTTCCTGCTGGGCCTGGACCAGGCCCGCGCCGAGGGCGTACCCCGCCTGCCGGCCAGTGCGCCGCTGGCTGCCAGCCGTCGTTTGTTTGTCGACGGTTTGCTGGCCGGGCTGTTCGCCCAGCCTGCAACTGCGCCCATCGCGGCACAGGCCGCGCCATGGCATCAGGTGCTGTGGGCCTCGCAGACCGGCAATGGTGAGCAACTGGCCGAACGCTGTGCCGCGCGCCTGCGCGATGCTGGTCTGAGCGTGCAACTCAGCTGTCTGGAGGCGGTCAGTCCAAGCCAGCTGCAGGGTGTTGCCAGTGTGGTGTTGATCGCCAGCACCTTTGGCGATGGCGACGCGCCCGACAGCGGCGCGGCATTCTGGCAGGCCTTGCAGGGCGAGGAGGGCGCCCACTGCGCCGGGCTGCCCTATGCCGTACTGGCCTTGGGCGACTCCAGTTACGACCAGTTCTGCGGTTTTGGCCGCAAGCTCGACCAGCGCCTGGCCGAGCTGGGAGGGCAGCGCCTGCTGCAACGGGTGGACTGCGAGCCAGACTTCGACGAAGCCTTTGCCAGTTGGCTCGAAGCGTTATTACCTGCACTGGGCACTGCCGCGGCGCCACCTCCGGCGAGTGAACCTGCACCCGTATCGGCCTTCAGCAAGCAGCAACCTTGGATGGCCACCGTACTGGAAAACCGCCTGCTCAATGGCCCCGGCGCCAGCAAGGAAACCCGCCAGCTGGTCTTCGACCTGAGCGGCAGCGGCTTCAGTTACGCTGCCGGCGATGCCCTGGGCGTATGGCCGCGCAACTGCTCGGCCCTGGTAGAAGAGCTGCTGACGCTGATGCAGCTCGATGGCCAGGCGATGGTCGAGCTTAAAGGTCATGGCGCCATGCCATTGGCCGAAGCCCTGCAAGCACACCTGGAAATTGCCAAGGTCACTGCGCAACAACTGCAGGCATTTGCCAGCAATGCGCCTGACCTGCAGCGTTTGCTGCAGCCTGAATGCAGGGCCGAGCTGCAGGATTGGCTGTGGGGCCGGCAGTTGGTCGATGTGCTGCGCGCCTTCCCCCAGCAGTTGCCGCTGGCCAGCTGGCTGGAACTGCTCAAGCCATTGCAACCGCGGCTCTATTCGATCAGCTCCAGCCCACTGGCGCACCCAGGCCAGGTGCATCTGACGGTGTCGACGGTGCGTTATGGCGAACGTAAAGGCGTGTGCTCAAGCTTCCTTGCCGACCGTGCGCAGGTACAGAAAGTGTCGATCTTCCCGCAGGTGTCGAAGCACTTCCGCTTGCCCGAGGACGACAGCGTGCCGGTGATCATGGTGGGCCCTGGTACTGGCATTGCACCGTTCCGTGCGTTCCTCGAGGAGCGAGAGGCACGGGGGGCAAAAGGTGACAACTGGCTGTTTTTCGGTGAGCAGTACGCAGCGACCGACTTCTATTACCAGGAGCAGTTGCAGGCCTGGCAGGCGGCGGGGCACCTGCGGCTGGACACGGCGTTCTCGCGGGACCAGGCCGAGAAGATCTATGTGCAGCAGCGCATGCTTGAGCAGGGTGCGCTGTTGTGGCAGTGGCTGGAGGCGGGGGCGTATTTCTATGTGTGTGGCGATGCGCAGCGTATGGCCAGGGATGTGGATGCGGCGTTGCGGGTAATCGTCGCCGAGCATGGCCGGATGGATGCGGCGGCGGCGGCGGCTTATGTCGAAGGCTTGAGCAAGGCCAGGCGTTATCGGCGCGATGTGTACTGACGTGCTCCAAGATGGGGTGTTGTGCACCTTGAATGTGCATTGGCTGGGCGGGCCCAGCGCAAGTGTAGGAGCGGGTTTACCCGCGAAGAGGCCGACACAGGCAACCCAGGCAACCCAGACAACCCAATTGGCACGCTCCCTGCTTAACCTCGGATACAACAAAGCCCACTGATCAACGGCGATCAACCGGGCCCCCTACCGTGATGAATACAGGCAAAGGCGCCTGGAGCTTCGGCTCCAGGCGCTTTTTTTTTGATCGAGGATCGGCTTATGAAGGCAACAGCGAGCAGCGGGCAACGAGAGCGACTGGTCATCGTCGGCAACGGCATGGTCGGCCACCATTGCGTCGAACAACTGGTCAGTCGCGGCGCCCTGCAGCGCTTCGAGGTGCGGGTATTCGGCGAAGAGCGCCAACGCGCGTATGACCGCGTGCACCTGTCCGAATACTTCGGCGGCAGCTGTGCTGAAACCCTGGCCCTGTGTGAGCACGATTTCTACGACGCCAATGGCGTGCACCTGCACCTGGGTGAGGCCGTGCTGGAGATCGACCGTGAGCGCCGCGAAGTCGTCACTGCCGAAGGTCGCTATGGCTACGACCAACTGGTGCTGGCCACCGGCTCCTATCCCTTCGTACCGCCGATCGAAGGCTCCAGCGGCAATGCCCGCCTGGTCTACCGCACCCTGGACGACCTCGATGGCATTCGTGCTGCTGCAGCAGGTGCCCGCCGAGGGGTGGTGGTCGGCGGTGGCCTGCTTGGCCTGGAAGCGGCCAACGCCCTCAAGTCGCTGGGGCTGGAAGCCCACGTGGTGGAATTCGCCCCACGGCTGATGCCGGTGCAGCTGGACGGCGAGGGCGGTGCCGCGTTGAAGGCGCAGATCGAAGCGCTGGGTGTGGGGGTGCACCTGGCGCGCGCCACCCAGTCGGTCAGTGCCGGTGAAACCTACCGCTACCGCATGAACTTCGACGGCGGTGAGCACCTGGAAACCGACCTGATCGTGTTCTCCGCCGGTATCCGCCCGCAGGATGCACTGGGCCGGGGTTGCGGCCTGGACATCGCCGCGCGCGGTGGCGTGGTCATCGATAACCACTGCCGCAGCAGCGACCCACGCATCTTCGCCATCGGCGAGTGCGCCTCGTGGAACGGCAGTGTGTTCGGCCTGGTCGCCCCAGGCTACAGCATGGCGCGCAACCTGGCTGGGCTGCTGATGGGCGAGGCGGCAGTGGCGTTCACCGGCGCCGACATGTCGACCAAGCTCAAGCTGCTGGGGGTGGATGTCGGTTCGATCGGCGATGCCCACGGTGCCACGCCGGGCGCGCGCAGCTATCGCTTCATCGATGAAGCCAACAGCGCTTACCGCCGTTTGGTGGTGGATGCCAGCGGCAAGCACGTGCTCGGCGCGGTGCTGGTCGGTGACAACAGCTATTACGACACCCTGTTGCAGTACGCCCAGAACGGCATCGCCCTGCCGGCCGACCCGGCAGCGCTGATCCTGCCGCAAGGCGGTGGTGCGCCGGCCTTGGGCGCCGATGCGCTGCCCGACAGCGCGACCATCTGCTCCTGCCACAACGTCAGCAAGGGGGCGGTGTGCGCCGCGATCGACAGTGGCTGTAGCGACTTGGCTGCGGTCAAGGGCTGCACCAAGGCCGCGACCGGCTGCGGCGGTTGCGCGGCCCTGCTCAAGCAAGTCTTCGAGCACGAACTGACGGCCCGCGGCGTGGCGGTGGACAAGAGCCTGTGCGAGCACTTTGCCTACACCCGGCAGGAGCTGTACGGGTTGGTGCGGGTGGAGGGTATCCGCACCTTCAGCGAACTGCTCGAGCGCCATGGCAAGGGCCATCTGGGGTGTGACATCTGCAAGCCGGCGGTGGGTAACATTCTCGCCTCGTGCTGGAACCAGCCGATCATGGACCCGGCACTGGTACCGCTGCAGGACACCAACGACACCTTCATGGCCAACATGCAGAAAAACGGCACCTATTCGGTGGTACCGCGCATTCCCGGTGGTGAAATAACCCCCGACAAGCTCATCGTCATCGGCCAGGTGGCCAAGAAATACGACCTGTACACCAAGATCACCGGTGGCCAGCGCATCGACCTGTTCGGCGCCCAGTTGCACGAGCTGCCGCTGATCTGGGGCGAACTGATCGAGGCCGGTTTCGAAACCGGGCACGCCTACGGCAAGTCGACCCGCACGGTGAAGTCGTGCGTGGGCAGTACCTGGTGCCGTTACGGCGTGCAGGACAGTGTCGCCATGGCCCTGCGCCTGGAAGACCGCTACAAGGGCCTGCGCAGCCCGCACAAGCTCAAGTTCGCGGTATCGGGTTGCACCCGTGAATGCGCCGAGGCGCAGAGCAAGGACATCGGCGTTATCGCCACCGACAAGGGCTGGAACCTGTACGTGTGCGGCAACGGCGGCATGCGCCCGCGGCATGCCGAGCTGTTCGCCACCGACCTGGACGACGAAACCCTGGTACGCCTGATCGACCGCGTGCTGATGTTCTACATCCGCACGGCCGACAAGCTGCAGCGCACCTCGGTGTGGCGTGAAAACCTGGAAGGCGGGCTGGACTACCTGAAGCAGGTGATCATCGACGACAGCCTGGGCCTGGCCAATGAGCTGGAAGCGCAGATGCAGCAGGTGGTCGACCAGTATGAATGCGAGTGGGCCAATGCCCTCAACGACCCGGAGAAGCTCAAGCGCTTCCGCACCTTCGTCAACGACCGACGCGCCGACCCGGACGTGCACTTCGTGCGCGAACGCGAGCAACGCCGGCCTGCTGCGCCATTGCACCTGATACCCACTGTCGAGGAGGCTGTCTGATGAACCTGTCCAATGCTGTTGTGAAGACTGAGGTGAACTGGCAAGCGGTGTGTCACGCCGCAGACCTGGTGGCCGATTCTGGTGTCGTGGTGTGGCTCGACGGTGCCCAGGTGGCGTTGTTCTACCTGCCGGGGCTGGAGCAGAGCCTGTATGCGGTGGACAACCGTGATCCGCGCTCCGGGGCCAACATCATTGGCCGTGGCATTGTCGGAAGCTTGCAAGGTGAGCTGGTGGTGGCCGCACCGCTATACAAGCAGCATTTCAACCTGCAGAACGGTGAGTGCCTGGAGGATACCGAACAGCGGCTTCAGGTATGGCCGGTGCGGATGAATGGAGAGGCAGTGGAACTGGCGGTGGCCTGATCATCCTGCGCTGGGCGGGGCCGATGTACAGTAGCCGTTCGCCGAAGCGGCGCGCCTTCCCTGCGCGGGGAAGGCGCCGCTGGGTGGCTGCGGGAGGCAGGTGGCAAAGCCGATCAGGTGCCCCAGGGCCCGCTCGATGACGCGCTACATCGGTTTCAGGGGAATGGCGACCAGGCAAGAGTACAAGAGGCGTTCCGGTGTAATGTCGTACCCGCTCACCAGCATGCGCTGGTTGCCGGCATCGATCGCCATCGATTGGGTAAAGCTTTCGAAATGCTCCGGCGGCAAAGCCCCGCCAAAATGGCCATAGCCATGGGGTGGTAAGAAGGTTTGATCGAGCTGGCCGTTCAAGTCGTAGCGCACCGCCATATAGGAAGTGGGGTGCGTACCGTATCCGACCAGGTGGCCATTGACTTCTACAATATGGTGCCATTTGCCATCAGTGTGGAAGTGCACCACTTGGCCCTGGTTGAATTCGAGGGCAGGTTTACCAGCATAGTCCAGCCGGTAGAGCGTCGGTTGGCCGTCCCATTCGTCGAGCGTATGCATGCCATATAGCGTGATACGTTCGCTTCGGTCCTCTACTGTAAAGCCATTATTGACTACCGATGCGTCTGACCAGTGGAAGCCCCCTGTGCCAAATGCTTCGTCTAGACGCCCCTCCAAGGTCAGGGCACTGGTTACCGAGTACGCAATCGAGTCGCGTTTTACATAGGTGGAGATTATGATGCGCGGTTGCTTGGCGGCGGGCGAGATAATGGCAATGCCATCAAGGATATACGCCGAGTTATCGGGAATCAGAGTACTCAAACTCAGCATTCCATCTTTGCCGAAAGGCCCGAACTTTCCACCTTCACGGGTCAAGGCGACGATTGCAGATTTTATCTGCCCGCCTTCGGAACGCCAGCCGGTGGCCAGCACCATGTCTGCGAAGCAGACCAGATCTTCCAGCATAAGCTGTTCGCCGAACAAGGCACGCGTGTCGACATAATCCTTCCCATAACCAAAACTCGTGTCGGGTTCTCCGTTTGGAGTCAGCTTCCACAGATAGGTGGTGGGTAGCGCATATGCCTGCACGGCAACCAGCAAGTTCCCCGTCATGTCCTCTGCTACCGCTTCGGCAGCCCCGTATTCTTCCCCGGACAGTTCGGAGAAATCGACAATGCCGCTGCTATTGAACGTGTTATCCAGCTTGCCGCTCGCATCCAGACAGGCAAGGTAGGGATGGTAGGGATTGCGACCGCTGTAGAAACCCGTTACGTAAAAACGGCTTGGCTGAAATTTGCTTTTGAGTACGCTGGTTGCTTCCCCAGCGCTGAAGTGGGCATGGCCCTCTTGGCCATAGGCGAGGTCGATGGGGGCTATGGGGAGTTGTTGGGGGCTTTGCTCAAAGGGCGCTGTGGTCGGGTAAAGGGCGCTCTCTTGACTGGTCGGTTCATCTCTTCTAACTCCATGCAGGGAAGCTGCTGAAGGGCCATTTAATGTTGCCCTGGGAGCGCCTACAACTGGCAGAAATGAGAGGTGCAGCTGCGTCGTTAGTCATGTATTGCCAAATCAGGATTCGTTGCGGCATGACCCGGATACGCCGCAGGTAGCGATGCGGTAAGCTTGCTGCCATGAACCTCGACACCCGCATCAAATACTGCCACCTGCTGTGCTTCCTGGAGATTGCCCGGCAGAGCAGCCTGGCCAGGGCGGCCGATATCCTGTCGATCAGCCAGCCGGCGATTTCCATCGACCCCAAGGCGTTCGAAGACCTGCTCGAGGCGTGGCTGTGGTGACCGACGTCAGCGCGCAGTTGCTAGGCCAGTTGCACTTGGGTGAGTTGGAACGGCGGGGCGCATGACCGACAGCCTGCGGATTGAGGGGTTGTCATTCGAGCATTTAAGTCTTGATACTCGTTGATGCTGCGTTGAAAACAGCCTCGGAGTGTTGGTTTACAGCCCGTAAACTCCGCTTCCTCGGCTGTTTTCGCCTTGTCTGACCTTCGCCTCAAGACGTTTATGCAGTCTCTGGTGAAGTGCCAGTTAGTCTCATTTTTATTGCTTCAATGAGACGGCAATGACACAAGGGGTGGAACCCGTCTGTATTTCCCGCCCCGCTACGAGTAGGCGTTGGCTTTCTGGCATTACCGTCGCGGAATGGCTGTTACCATAGAATCCTGGTTGCGACCCGATTGCCGTAAAAACACCGTAACCATTCGGCGGCACGAATGTAGTATCAAGTTGGCCGTCCAGACGGTAACGCACCGCCATGCCGCGATCGAGAAATGAACCATAACCTACCAGTTTTCCATCGGCCTCTGTCATATAGTCCCAGGCACCCTCAATGGGGAATAATACGACACGACCCTCGTTGAATTCTTTAGCAGGTTTTCCTGTGTAGTCTAGCCGATAGATCATGGGAGTACTGGTCCCTTCGGACCACACCTGGCCGTGGACGGTGATGCGCTGACTGGCGTTATTTAGCGTGAAATCATAAATGATAATGCCAGGCTTTGACCAATAGACCCCGTTGTCAGCGAAGCGCTGGTCGAGCGCTCCGGACAATGTCAGTGCTGCGATTCCGTTTATGCTCGACGAATCGTTGAAATAGCGCGTGTAGATGATGATGCGCACCTTCTCACCAACCTCCAGCATCTTAGGCGCCCCAATGACATAACGGAGGTCCGGAATAAGATCTTGCATCTTGAGGATGCCTAGCTTACCAAAGCTCTGGCGTGGGACACCTTCATGGGTGAGCACGAAAAGGATGGGAGCGTTTTCAAGGGAACCTGAGAAGATATAGTCGTTCTTGTAAGTGGTGAATTGGTAGAGCGTGATATCTTTAAAATTGAAAAAATTATTTAGGATGATGTAGCCGTTGTTGCTGCCGAAATCAGTATCTGGCTTTCCGTTTGGCTTAAGCTTCCACAGGTGGGTGAAGCCTTGGGTTCGATCAATCATAGTGAGCAGGATGTGACCCTCCGCATCCTCGGCCATATGAGAGAAACTATGATAATCAAAAACTGTGCTCAGGTCAGTCAGATAGACAAGACCTGTTTTGTTGAAAGACGTATCCAGCTCGCCATCTTTCAAGGTGCGCGCAATGAAAGGTTTCGTGCCGTTGTGGACGCCTCTCAAGTAAAATCGCTCGGGATAGTAGTTGCTTGCCAGGATTTGCGAAACCGCGTTTCTAGGATCCGCGATAGGCTCGCCGATGTGAAGGTGCCCTTTGTCGGCATAGGTTACGTCAATGGGCGCCTTGAGTTCCTGACGCTCGCCTTGGTAATCACGGGGGTTGTGTTGAGTCTGGGCAAAAAAAACCATATTTGGATGCATGATATGACCTGTCACTGGGGGAGTGGTTTTTGCGATCTCATTTAATGCGATCCGGATGGTTGTGGGTACTGGCAAAAATGATAGGCGTTGGTGGTCGATGGATAACGATCCGGTCCTGGAGTTTGGGCTGCAACGGGGAGCACGGGGCGGCAGACCTGGATACGCCGCAGGTAGCGATGCGGTAAGCTTGCTGCCATGAACCTCGACACCCGCATCAAATACCGCCACCTGCTGTGCTTCCTGGAGATTGCCCGGCAGGGCAGCCTGGCCAGGGCGGCCGATATCCTGTCGATCAGCCAGCCGGCGATTTCCAAGACCCTCAAGGAGCTTGAGGACCTGCTCGAGGCGCGCCTGTTCGAGCGCAGCCGCCAGGGTGTCGAGCTGACCCCGGCCGGCACCCGCTTCATGCGTTACGCCGGGCCCAGCGTGCAGGCGCTGCGCGATGGCGTCAGCAGCCTTCGCGGTGAAGCGCGGGCGCCGTCGCAGGTGCGCATCGGCGTGCTGTCCACGGTCGAAGGCCTGCTCATGCCTGAGGTGCTGTGCCGCCTGCATCAGCGCCATGAAGCGCTGGAGATCAGCGTGGTCACCGGGGTCAGCGCGCAGTTGCTTGGCCAGCTTCACCTGGGGGAGCTGGAACTGGTGGTGGGGCGCATGACCGACAGTCCGCAAATCCAGGGGTTGTCGTTCGAGCACCTGTACAGCGAGTCGATGAGCCTGGTGGTGCGCCCGGGTCACCCGCTGCTGGCCAGCACGCCCGTGGAGCGGGGGCAGGTGGGGCGTTACCCGCTGGTGCTGCCACCCGCTGGCACCACCATCCGCCAGCACGCCGACAGCCTGTTCGTGCAATGCGGCATCCAGATGCCGGCGCAGCGCCTGGAAACCCTGTCGCTTGCCCTGAGCCGGCGCTACCTGCTGGGCAGCGATGGCCTGTGGGTGGCGCCGCGTGATGCCGTGCTGCTCGACCTGCGCCGTGGCGAACTGGTCGAGCTTGACCTGGGGGTGCGCGAGCCGGGAGGGTCGGTGGGGATTTGCCGCAATGCCGCCTTGCCGTTGAGTTTGCCGGGCCAGTGGGTGGGAGAGGTGCTGCGGGAGGTGGCGGGGGAGTATCGAGAGGGTCGGTATCCTTGAGGTTTTCGGGGGCTCCCTGACCTGTTTTAGCCCCTGTGAAAAGCGCCGATCACCATGATGTTTCCGACCTCAGAACCTGCAGAAATAAAAAGCCACAAAAGCCCGGCAAACCCGGCACAAAGGGTCAATACTGGCCAATGGCTGTAAAGCTTCGATGAAGAAGCTTTTAATGACTGAACTTCCTTACGAAAACCCGCTCCTATGCCGGTAGCCATTGGTCATGGCCGCCTGATAAGCTCGCGGCTTTACCCTGATTGCCCTCATGGCGCATGAACAAGGAAATAGCATGAAACAGCATCGTTTGGCGGCTGCGGTTGCCCTGGTAGGCCTGGTACTGGCTGGCTGCGATCAACAAGCCAGCAGCCCCGAGCTGAAGACTCCGGCGCAGAAAGCCTCCTACGGTATCGGCCTGAACATGGGCAAGAGCCTGGCTCAGGAAGGCATGGAAGACCTTGATTCGAAAGCAGTCGCCCTCGGCATCGAAGACGCCGTTAGCAAGAAAGAACAACGCATCAAGGACGAAGAGCTGGTAGAGGCCTTCACCGCATTGCAGAAACGCGCCGAGGAGCGCCTGGCCAAGGCCAGCGAAGAAGCCGCCTCCGCCGGCAAGAAATTCCTGGAAGAAAACGCCAAGAAGCCAGGCGTGGTCACCACGGCCTCGGGCCTGCAGTACGAAGTGGTCAAGAAGGCCGACGGCCCGCAGCCCAAACCGACTGACGTGGTCACTGTCCACTACGAAGGCAAGCTGATCGATGGCAAGGTATTCGACAGCTCCGTCGAACGTGGCAGCCCGATCGACCTGCCGGTCAGCGGTGTGATCCCAGGTTGGGTCGAAGGTTTGCAGTTGATGCACGTCGGCGAGAAGTACAAGTTGTTCATCCCGGCTGAACTGGCCTATGGCGCACAAAGCCCAAGCCCGCTGATCCCGGCCAACTCGGTACTGGTGTTCGACCTGGAACTGATCGCCATCAAGGATCCGGCCCAGTTGCAAGGTGCCGAGCCGCAGGCCGAAGCCCCTGAAGAAGCACCTGCCCAGTAACATTGGCTGGTTGTCGGAAAACGCCCCACATTGTTGGGGCGTTTTCGTTTGTGCCGATTGGACGAACCTGCAACAGCTGATACTGTCCGAGGAAATGCAGCGTGAAGAAGTAGGATGTTTCTGACGCAAATCGTTTGCGGCGCAGGTAGTCATGGCGTGAAACGACTGTGTAAAAAACGCCCGATCTGACCGGGCCCCTTGCCTGGCAGGCACCTGGGGTCGGAAACGTCGCCCTGTTCACAAGGTTATCCACAATAAATGTGGATAACCTTTTCCTCTCGGAGGCTCCATGAGCGCACCCTGGAATTTTGCCCGTTTCCTGCCATTGGCCGAGCGCCTGCTCAGCCGCGGTCGTTTGCCGGCCTTGTTGTTTGCGGTGGCGCGCAAAGGCCCGCGCCTCGGCCAACTGCGTGAAGATGTGAAGCTGCTGCAGTCGCTGTGCCTGGCCTGGTGGAGGGGGGAGTACCGTGCCATCAGCCCCAAGGCACTGGTCACTGTCGTGGCTGGCCTGCTGTATTTCGTCAGCCCTATCGATGCCATCCCGGACTGGTTGCTGGGGGTGGGTTTCCTCGATGACATCGCGGTGCTGGGCTGGGTGCTGAAAACCGTGGCCGACGAGTTGGCGCGCTTCAAGGCCTGGCGCGATAGCCAGGCACCCGAACGGCTGCGCGTGGTCGAGCGCCTGCCGGCTACCCCGGAAGCGCTGCAGCTGGAGCGCAACAAGTAATGAAACCGGCCTGAATCTCACCTCAACTGCACAGACCTCGGAGTTGGTAATATAATTGGCATAAGGGTTATGCCTACGGATTACATGCTGTAATCCTTTTTAAAGGGGTTTGTAATGGGTATTCAGGTCATCAGCCGGGACGGTCAGCCCGAGTACGCCGTCGTTCCCTGGGAGCAATACCAGGCGTTGCTCCGCGCGGCAGGGCAGGCACCTGCCGAGGCGGTTTCCAGTGAGGCGCAGGGCGTTGCTGCCAGTGCGCCCCTGCCAGCCTTCAGCGAAGTCGCGCAGATTCGCCAGGCCAAGGGCATTGCCCCGGAGCAACTGGCGCGCAATGTCGGGGTGAGCCCGGCGTATCTGGCCATGATCGAATCGGGTGAACGCCAGCCAGATGCTGCCATCCGCCGCGCCCTGGCCTGGCATCTGGGGGTGGCTGGCTGGAGCGAGCCATCATGAGCCAGGTCAGGATCAGCCGTCAGCACTGGGATAACCTGCTGGGCGAGCTTGACCTGGCCCGTCGTCAACGTCACTTGCTGACATACCGAGCGCTGATCGAGCGCTTGCAGCTACCCAGCCCGGCCATGCAGACGCTGACTGCCGCGCTGGAATACCTGGCGGTGCTGGATGCCCGTGCCGAGCAGCCATTGCGCAGTTCGCTGGTGATCAGCCAAGGCGCCAGCCGTTTGCCGCGAACTGGCTTCTTTGAGTGTGTCGAGCGCCTGGGGCGGTTTACCGGGCCGGTCGATGGCATGGAGGCTGCCTCGTGGCATGCTTCTGAGGTGGTTCGGGTGTTCGAGTACAGCTATCCCGAAACGGCCTGAAGCGTTACCCATTCCAGCCTGTTCGCTACAGGTGGTGACCCTGAGCGAAAGGGCAGGGCCTGCTGGCCAGTTTCCACCCGTCGTTCAACGTTGCCGCCGCTACCGTATTCGCGGGTAAACCCGCTCCTACCACGGTGGTGGCCAAACATCGGGGGTTGGAATCAGGCTGTTGTAGGAGCGGGTTCACCCGCGAAAGGGCCGGGCCTGCTGGCCAATTTCCACCCGTCGTTCTCCGTTGCCGCCGCTACCGTATTCGCGGGTAAACCCGTTCCTACGCAGATCGGTGGTGGCCACACATCGGGGGTTGGAATCAGGCTGTTGTAGGAGCGGGTTCACCCGCGAAAGGGCCGGGCCTGCTGGCCAATTTCCACCCGTCGTTCTCCGTTGCCGCCGCTACCGTATTCGCGGGTAAACCCGCTCCTACGCAGATCGGTGGTGGCCAAACATCGGGGGTTGGAATCAGGCTGTTGTAGGAGCGGGTTCACCCGCGAAAGGGCCGGGCCTGCTGGCCAATTTCCACCCGCCGTTCACCGTTGCCGCCGCTACCGTATTCGCGGGTAAACCCGCTCCTACCACGGTGGTGGCCACACATCGGGGGTTGGAATCAGGCTGTTGTAGGAGCGGGTTCACCCGCGAAAGGGCCGGGCCTGCTGGCCAATTTCCACCCGCCGTTCAACGTTGCCGCCGCTACCGTATTCGCGGGTAAACCCGCTCCTACCACGGTGGTGGCCACACATCGGGGGTTGGAATCAGGCTGTTGTAGGAGCGGGTTCACCCGCGAAAGGGCCGGGCCTGCTGGCCAATTTCCACCCGCCGTTCACCGTTGCCGCCGCTACCGTATTCGCGGGTAACCCCGCTCCTACCACGGTGGTGGCCACACATCGGGGGTTGGAATCAGGCTGTTGTAGGAGCGGGTTCACCCGCGAAGAGGCCGGCACAGGCAGCGCATCCCTGTGAATCAACCCGCACCCCCTGCCATCGGCATCCACCACTTCCAATGCCTCCAGGTGCTGGTATCGGCCAAACAGCTCCAGCAGCTGCCCGATCGTGGCATTCAAGTGCACTGTCGGTTGTTCAGCCAGTGGCACCTGCGTCAGTGCTGGTAAAAGCCCGCTGTCGCGTACCCCCATCTCCTGTGGCCGCCCTAGCAAATAACCCTGCACCAGGTCCACGCCCATCTCCACCAGCACCGCCAGCTCTTCCGCCAGCTCGATGCCCTCGGCAATCACCTGTGCCTTCGATGCCCGGGCAATCTGCAAGATAGAGCCTACAAACTCGCGCTTGAGCGGGTCACGGTGGATGCCGTCGATGAAGTGCCGGTCGATCTTCACGTATTCGGGGCGCAGCTCCGACCACAGGCGCAGGCTGGAATAGCCCGCGCCCAGGTCGTCGAGGGCAATCGAGAAGCCCATGTCGCGATAGTGGTGCAGGGCATTGGACAGCAGCTGGAAGTCGTCGGTGGGCGTGTGCTCGGTCAACTCGATCACCACCCGGTTGGGCGGCAGGCCAACCTGTTCGAGCAGTTTCAGGGTCAGGCCAGAGGGGTAGTGCGGCTCCAGCAGCGATTCGGGTGAGATGTTGAGAAACAGTTTGCCCTGCAGTTGCTGCTCGCTGAAGCGTCGGCAGGCGCTTTCTCGGCAAGCGGCTTCCAACTCGGTCAGGCGGCCGGCCTGGCGGGCGATGGTGAACAGGTTGAGCGGCGCATGCAGCGGGCTATTGGATGGGCCACGGCTCAGCGCCTCATGGCCAAACACCCTATGCTCACTCAGGCACATGATTGGCTGGAACAGACTGTGAATACGGCGTTGAGCCAGGATGGCACTCAAGGCACTGAGCTGTTCGGCAACGGTCATGATGGATTCCTGAAAAATGAGGGCCGGGCATCTGCATGCCCGGCCCTCATATTTCACGACAGCGCGATGACTGTTTGATGACAGGTCGCATTATTCTGCCATCATTGCTGAGGTGCCTTACTTCTTGGCCACCTTGGTGCTGGCACTGAGGTAGTCGATCAGGATGCGACCGGTTTCCGCGAGGTAAGCGTCGTCTTCCGGCTTGGTGTTTTCATCCTCGACCGGCAGGGCGTCTTCGTCCTCTTTCTTCAGCTCTTTCAGCGGCTCTTCACCCTTGGCCTTGCGGCGGGTGTTTTCCAGCGCCAGTTGCTTGGCCTCGATGCTGTCGTGGCGTGCACGGCGTTCCTGCTCGTTGAGGCTGACGGTTTTTTCGTTCATCAGCTTCTGGGTGAGGGCCAGGCGGTCGCGGATGTAGGTGAACTCGGCATCCTTGTCGCTGCGCGCCTCATGCTGCGCCTTGAGCTGGGCCAGGAACGGCCTGAACGGATCGGCCGCAGGCTTGACCACCGGGCGGATGGTGTCCCACGGCATGGCCTCTGGCAGGGCGCTCTCGCCGATTTCCTTGGTGTCGATGATCGAGGGGTAGTCGATGTCCGGCAGCACCCCCTGATGCTGGGTACTCTGCCCGGAAACCCGGTAGAACTTGGCCAGGGTCAGTTTCAGCTCACCATGGTTGAGCGGCTGGATGGTCTGCACGGTGCCTTTGCCGAAGGTCTGGCCACCGATGATCAGCGCGCGGTGGTAGTCCTGCATGGCACCGGCGAAGATCTCCGATGCCGAGGCCGACAGGCGGTTGACCAGCAGTGCCAGCGGGCCCTTGTAGAAGGCCCCCGGGTTTTCGTCTTCCAGCACGTCGACGCGGCCATCGCTGTTGCGTACCAGCACGGTCGGGCCTTTCTCGATGAACAGGCTGGTCAGCTCGGTGGCTTCCTGCAGCGAGCCGCCGCCGTTGTTGCGCAGGTCGATGACCACGCCGTCGACTTTCTCTTTCTGCAGCTCGGTGAGCAGCTTCTTCACGTCACGCGTGGTGCTCTTGTACTCCGGGTCGCCAGCGCGGTAGGCCTTGAAGTCCAGGTAGAAGGCCGGGATCTCGATGATGCCCAGCTTGTAGTCACGCCCGTCCTGCTTGAGCTTGAGCACCGACTTCTTCGCCGCCTGTTCTTCAAGCTTCACCGCTTCACGGGTGATCGACACAATCTTGCTGGTCTGGTCGCTAGGCGCATTGCTGGCCGGGATGATTTCCAGGCGCACCACCGAGCCTTTCGGGCCGCGGATCAGCTTGACCACTTCGTCCAGGCGCCAGCCCACCACGTCGACCATTTCCTTGTTGCCCTGGGCCACGCCGATGATCTTGTCAGCCGGGGCCACCTGCTTGGTCTTGGCTGCCGGGCCTGCTGGCACCAGGCGCACGATCTTGACCTGGTCGTTGTCGCTTTGCAGCACTGCACCAATGCCTTCGAGCGACAGGCTCATGTTGATGTCGAAGTTTTCGGCGTTGTCCGGCGACAGGTAGTTGGTGTGTGGGTCGTAGGACTGGGCAAAGGTGTTGATGTAGGCCTGGAAGATGTCCTCGGCACGGGTCTGGTCCAGGCGCGCGAGCTGGTTCTTGTAGCGCTTGATCAGGGTTTCCTGGATCTGCTTGGGTTCCTTGCCGGCGATCTTCTGGCGCAGCACTTCGTCTTTGACGCGTTTGCGCCACAAGTCGTCGAGCTCGGCCTGGTTCTTCATCCACGGCGCGTCCTTGCGGTCGATCAGCAAGGTTTCCTTGGTGGTGAAGTCAATCTTGTCCACGCCATTGTTCAGCTCGGCCAGGGCGAAGTCCAGGCGTTGCTTGACGCGGTCGAGGTAGCGTTTGTAGATGGTAAAACCTGGGTCCAGGTTGCCGCTCTTGAGGAAATCGTCGAATTGCGTTTTCCATTTATCGAATTCGGCAATGTCGGCAGCGGTGAAGTAGCTGCGCGCCGGGTCCAGCAGCTTGATGTAGCTGTCGTAGATAATGGCCGAACGGGCATCGTCCAGGGGTGGCTTGCTGTAGTGGTGGCGCTTGAGCAATTCCACCACGTTGAGGCTGGCGACGATCTCGTCGCGGTCCGGCTGCAGGCTGTCCCACTTGTTGGCGGCCGCCGCATTGCCGCCGAGCGTGAGGCTGCCCAGGCCGATCATCACAGCCAGTGCGGTGCTTGGAAGGAAATGCTTCATGCTGATTCGACGTGGAGGCAATTGATCACGCATAGTAGGCCGTCTTTTCCGTTGCCGGTTCCATGGAGCCGGGCAAATACTGCAAAAGGCCTGAGGTAAGCGACCTCAGGCCCAGTCATGATTCAACTATGGAGGCACTGTGAAGGCATTGCAAGGCGTTGACGGACATGTGGAGTGGGTCGAGGCCGAACGCCCGACCTGTGACGCGGGCCAAGTGCGCATTCGCGTGGCCGCTGCGGGGCTGAACCGCGCCGACCTGCTGCAGATGAAAGGTTTGTACCCGCCACCACCAGGTGCCAGCCCATACATGGGGCTGGAGTGTTCCGGGGTGGTTGAAGAGGTGGGGGCTGGTGCCGCCTGGCGCGTGGGTGACCGCGTTTGCGCCCTGCTGGCCAGCGGCGCCATGGCCGAGGAAGTGGTGGTCGATGCCCGTCACGTATTGCCGGTACCCGAAGGCCTTGGCCTGCATGAGGCGGCAGCGTTGCCGGAGGTGTATGCCACCGCTTGGCTGAACATCTTCCAGCTCGGTGCAGTGAAGGCTGGCGAGAAGGTGCTTGTGCACGCCGGCGCCAGTGGCGTTGGCTCGGCCGCCATCCAGCTGTGCAAGGCGTTCGGCAGCCCGGTATGGGTCAGCGTCGGTTCGCAGGAACGCCTGGCCTACTGCCAGGCGCTGGGCGCTGCGGGGGGTGTGGTACGTAACGAGAACCTGGACGCGCTGGAAGGTTTCGGCCCGTTCGATGTGATTCTCGACCCGGTAGGCGCTGGCTACGGTGAGCTGAACCTCAAGCTGCTGGCCCGTGACGGGCGCTGGGTAATCATCGGTCTGATGGGCGGACGCAAGTTCGAGCTGGACCTGGCCCAAGTGCTGGGCAAGCGTCTGGAAATTACCGGCTCCACCCTGCGCAACCGTGATGACGGCTTCAAGGCCGAGTTGCTGCGCGAACTGCAGCAGCAAGTATGGCCGCTGTTCGCCGAGGGGCGGTTGTCGCCGCAGCTGGTCGATACCTACCCGGTGGAGTTTGCCCAGGCGGCGTATGCCGAGCTGGAGACCAACCAGGTGTCGGGCAAGCTGGTGATGGTGATCGACCCTAGCCTGGTGTAAGCAGGCCTGGCCCCTTCGCGGGTAAACCCGCTCCTACATCGGGATCGCCACAATTTGAACACTGTGCGATGTAGGAGCGGGTTTACCCGCGAAGGGGCCGGTACAGCCCATAAAAACCTTCAGCTCCAGCTCAGAATCGGCCACCCATTGATCTCGGCATGCTCGCGCAACACCGCATCCGGGTTCACCACATGCGGGTGATCCACTCTCAACAACAACGGCAAGTCATTCCTCGAATCGGAATAGAAACTCGCGCCCTCCAGGTTCTCCTGCTCCTGATCCAGCCATTCCAGCAACCGCGTGATCTTGCCCTCACGATAGGTCAGCACCCCGTGGGTCTTGCCGGTGTACACCCCGTTCACAGCCTCCAGCTCGATAGCCAGGTATTCATCCACGCCCAGTCTCGCGGCAATCGGCCCGACCAGGTGCGTCCCCGAAGCGGAAATGATCAGGATGCGATCCCCACGCTTGCGGTGCTCGGCAATGCAGCGGCAGGCGTCACCGTAGATGATCGGCTCGATCACTTCTTCGACCCACGGTGCCACCAGGTGCTCGACTTCTTCCAGGGTACGCCCGGCAATCGGCTCCAGGCTGAAGGCCATGTAGTCCTCCATCTGCAGGTGGCCCCTGCCATAGGCTTCCATCAGTTCATGGTCGCGGCGCAGGAAATCCTTGCCGTCGACCCAGCCCAACCGGGCCATTTGCTCGCTCCACAGTGATGCGCAGTCGCCGTGGATCAGGGTTTCATCCAGATCGAAAATTGCCAGTGCCATTGTGTTGAGTCTCCTTAAGCCACTTCCCGCAGCGCAGTGGGGTCGATCGACACGCTTACCCGTTTTCCGTCTGCATGCAAGTCGGCCGGCGAGCGGTTGAGCACATCGACCACCAGCTCCACGTCGCGCACCCGCACCCGGTAGCGGATCACGTTGCCCAGCAGGCTGTGGCTGCGCACCTCGGCGTCCAGCTCGCCATGCTCGCCAAGGGTGATCGACTCCGGGCGGATCGCCAGGCGGCTGGCCACCGGGCGCTGCAGCAGGCGGCTGGCGCTGTCGGCGTCGAGCAGGTTGTAATTGCCGATGAAACCTGCGGCAAACAGGTCCACGGGGGCGGTGTAGAGGGTTTCGGCATCGCCGCTCTGGACGATGCGCCCCTGGTTCATCAGGAAGATGCGGTCGGACATGGTCAGCGCTTCCTCCTGATCGTGAGTGACGAATATGGTGGTCAGCCCCAGTTCGCGCTGGATGGCGCGAATCTGCTCGCGCAGGTGCTTGCGGATACGCGCATCCAGCGCCGACAACGGTTCGTCGAGCAGCAGCAGGCGCGGGCGGGTGACCAGTGAGCGTGCCAGGGCCACGCGCTGGCACTGGCCACCGGAAAGCTGGTGCGGGTAGCGCCCGGCGAACTTGCCCAGCTCCACCAACTCCAGCACCTCGCGTACCCGCAGCTGGCTTTCATCGGCCTTGACCTTCTGCATGCGCAGGCCGAAGGCGACATTCTGCTCCACGGTCATGTTAGGGAACAGCGCGTAGCTCTGGAACACCATGCCGATGCCACGCTTTTGCGGGCTTAGCGGCACGATGTCGTGGCCGTCGAGCAGTATCTGCCCGCTGTCCACCGAGGTCAGCCCGGCAATGCAGCGCAGCAGGGTGGACTTGCCGCAGCCGGACGGGCCGAGCAGGGTGACGAATTCGCCGCGTTCGATGTGGCAGTCGATGCGCTCGAACACCGGGCTGCCGGCGTAGCTTTTCTGCAGTTTCTGTACGCTGACGAAGCTCATGTCAGGTCTTGTCCTTGTTCAGGCGGTTGGCGACCCAGGTCAGTACCAGCACGAAGGCGAAGTAGGAGATGACCAGCGCGCTGTTGAAGTGGCCGCTGCTGTTGCGCATGTTGTTCAGGTACACCTGCAGGGTCTCGTAGCGGGTGCCGACCAGCAGGTTGGCAAACACGAATTCGCCGAACAGGAACGAGAACGACAGCAGCACTGCCACCATCAGGCCCTGGCGCAGGTTCGGCAGCACCACCAGCAGTGCGGCCTGCCAGGTGCTGGCGCCGAGCAGTTGCGCGGCGTCCATCAGGTCGCGCAGGTTGATGGCCTGCAGGTTGTTGGTGATGGCCCGGTACATGAACGGCAGGGCGATGGTGAAGTAGCAGCCGATCAGGATCCACGGTGTGCCGACCATGGCCATCGGCCCGCTGCCATACAGCTGCAGCAGCCCCACCGACGACACCACCGGCGGGACCGCGAATGGCAGCAGGATGAGGATGTTCATCAGCGCGTCGAGCCGCGGGAAGTGGTAATGCACCACGAACAGCAGTGGCAAGATCAGCACCACCGACAGCAGCAGTGCGCCTACGCACACCAGCAGCGACTGGCCGAACGCGGCAAGGAAACGCGGCTCGCTCCACAGCGCCGCATACCACTTCAGGGTCAGGCCACTGGGCAGCAGGCTTGCCGACCAGCTGGTGGCCAGCGAGTAGAGCAGGGTGCCGGCCAGGGGCAGCAGCAGGATCAGGAACAGCAGGTAGACCACGAGGCGGTGGTACCAGCCGCCGGAGCGGATGTCAGCGCGCATGGTAGCTCCTTTTCAGCAGCCATTGATGCACCACCGTGACCAGCGTCATCAGCCCCACCAGCACCATCGCCAAGGCGCTGGCCAGGTTCGGATCGAGGCTGATGTCGCCCGCCACCAGGCCGGCGATGCGGATCGGCAGTACGTTGAAGTTGCCGGTGGTCAGTGCGTACACGGTGGCGTAGGCGCCCAGGGCGTTGGCCAGCAGGATGACGAAGGTGCCCAGCAGTGCCGGGGCCAGCACCGGCAGGCCGATGTGTCGCCAGTACTGCCAGTGGTTGGCGCCCAGCAGCGCGGCTGACTCGCGCCAGTCTTCGCGCAGGGCGTCGAAGGCGGGGTACAGCAGCAATACGCCCAGCGGGATCTGGAAGTAGGTGTACACCAGGATCAACCCGCTTTTGGAATAGATACTGAAGTCTTCCAGCAGGCCGACCTGCTTCAGCAGCAGCGTCAACGCGCCGTTGAAGCCAAGCAGGATGATGAAGGCAAAGGCCAGCGGTACGCCGGCAAAGTTGCTGGTCATGTTGGCGAAGGCGCTGACGAAATCGCGCAGCTTCGAGTCCACCTGGCGCAGCGAGTAGGCGCCGAGGGTAGCGATGACGATGCCGAACACGCTCGACCAGAAGCTGATTTCAAGGCTGCGTTGCAACGCCTGCAGGTAGAACTTGGAGGCGAACACCTTGCTGAAGTTGTCGATGCCCCAGCCGGCCTCCGATTGCAGGCTGTTGATCGCCACCCAGGCCAGCGGGGCGACCTGGAAAATGACGAAGAACACGGCGAACGGCAGCAGGCAGAGCAGGGCCAGGTAGCGGCCACGCATGCCGCCATTCACTTCAGCAACTCCCGGCAAACCGTCTTGTCGTGCGCGGCGCCCAGCAGCTCGCAGATGGTGCCGCACAGTTCGGTTTGCAGCGGCTTGGCGGCCGGGTCCAGGCTGAAGGCGTCGCCGAAGACGAACAGCGGCACTTCACGTTCTTCAGCCAGCAGGCCGTTGTGCGAGCGGTCGTTGTTCATGCCGTGGTCGGCGGTGACCAATACCTGATAGCCCTCTTCGAGCCAGCCAGGCAGGTAGTCGGCCAGCAGAATGTCGACGCTGCGCGCAGCGTTGCGATACTGGCTGCTGTCCAGGCCGTGGCGGTGACCCACGTCGTCAACGCTCATCGGGTGCACCAGCAGGAAGTTGGGGGCGTGACGGCGGCGCAGGTACTCGCCATCGGCCAGAAGGTGCGAATCGGGGTAGCGGTCGTCCCAGTAGAACAGCCCGTGCTGGATCGGCAGCTTCGGCGCGTGGGTGTGGCGGTCACGCTGCGGGTCGAAGGGCGAGCGGTTGTACAGCTCGCTCATCCAGTGATAAGCCGCCGCTGCGGTGCCCAGGTTGGCCTCGCGGGCATAGTGAAACACGCTGCGTTGGTTGGACAAGCGGTTGATGTTGTTGTGCACGATGCCGCTGTCGATCGGTGGCACGCCGGTGAGGATGCATTCGTACAGCGGCCGCGACAGCGATGGCAGCTCGCATTCCACGCGGTACAGCGCGGCGCGATCTGCTTCGACGTAGGCGTGCAGGTGGCCCATCGCATGGTGGGCGACCTGGTAGTTGAGGCCGTCAAGCAGGACCAGGATGACGTTGTGTTGCATGTTTTCTCCAGTCATGAACCGCGTAGGCACCTTCGCGGGTAAACCCGCTCCTACAGGTATCGCGTATCCCTGTGTAGGAGCGGGTTTACCCGCGAAAGGCCGGATCAGGCGCTACAAAGCTCAGCCCCTTACTCCATCTCGATGATCACCTGCTCCTGCCACATCTGCGGCAGTTTCTTCGAGGTGGCTTCCCAGGCTTCGGCATTCTTGATCGGCTGGGCGGCACCGTACTGGTCGTTGGGCAGCAGCTTGGCCTGCACATCTGCCGGCAGCTTCAGGTGCTCGGCCCGGATCGGCCGTGCATGGCCCTTGGCCAGGTTGATCTGCCCGGCGTCGCTGAAGATGTATTCACGGGTCAGCTTGGCCGCGTTGGGGTGCTTGGCGTACTTGTTGATGACCGTGGTATAGCCGGAAATCACTGAGCCGTCCGAGGGGATCAGCACTTCAAAACGTTTTGGGTCGATCTGTTCACGGTAGCTCAGGCCGTTGAAGTCCCACACCACGCCAACTTCCACCTCGCCCTTCTCCAGTGTCTGGATGGTCGGGTTGGCCAGCGACAGGCGCTTCTGCTGCGCCAGCTTGGTAAACAGTTGCAGGCCTGGCGCCACGTTGGTCTCGTCACCTTTGTAGGCGATGGCCGCAGCCAGCACACCGTTGGCGGCCTGGGCTGCTGTGCCGACGTCGCCAATAGCGACCTTGTACTTGCCTTTTTCCAGGTCATGCCAGGTTTTCGGGCGGTCGCCTTCCTTGACCAGGTCCTTGTTGATGATGAAAGCGATGGTGCCGGTATAGGCCAGCGCCCAGTGGCCGTCCTTGTCCTTGGCCCATTCTGGCACCTGGTCCCAGGTGCTTGGCTTGTAAGGCTGGCTGACGCCCTTGGTCACCGCGATCGGGCCGAAGGCCGCACCCACGTCACCGATGTCGGCGCTGGCGTTGTCCTTCTCGGCTTCGAACTTGGCCAGTTCCTGGGCCGAGCTCATGTCGGTGTCGCTGTGTTTGAGACCGTACTTGCTGGCCAGGTCTTCCCAGGTGCCTTTCCAGTTGGCCCAGGCGTCGGGCATGCCCACGCTGTTGACAGTGCCTTCCTTGCGGGCGGCGTCTTCCAGGGCCTTGAGGTCAGTGCCGGCGGCCATGGCCGTGGTGCACAACGCGATGGCCGAACCAAGCAGTGACGCCATGAAGAACTTTTTCATCCGAAGCTCCTTTGGGTGGGTGCCTTTGCGATCGTTGTTCTGGGTAAAGCCGTTGCAAGCCTTTGACTGGCACCTTTGGTCTAGGTCAGCAAACCTTGAGCCAAGGTAGGCCGCTTGCGTGACAGTTTGATGTAGGGAGGGGGCCGGCAAGGGCCCTGAAGCTACAGCGTAGACCAGGTAATCGCCCCGGTTCTGCTGGCTTGGCGCGTTTCTGGCAGTGCCTGGCCCACGCTTTGTCACAGGATGTTCATCAGCCCTGCCTAGGCTTGCACTATTCTCAACCTGCCCTGTGATGGGGCTGGACTAGTCCAGATAGGTAACCTTTCGATGCAGTCGACGCCCCCGCGTGCGGTAACAGCCATCTGCCATGCCCTGCAGGAGCAGATCGAGCATGGCCTGCTGGCGCCGGGCGGCAAGCTGCCGGCCGAGCGGCGGCTCAGCGAGGTGTTCGACACCACGCGCATTACCCTGCGTGAGGCGTTGGTGCAGCTGGAGGCCCAAGGCTTGATCTACCGCGAAGAGCGCCGAGGCTGGTTCGTTGCGCCGCAGCGCTTGACCTACGACCTCATTGAGCGCAGCCATTTCCATGCCATGGTGCGCGATCAGGGGCGGGTGGCCAGTACCGAACTGCTGTCGGCGAGGCTGCAGCCGGCATCGGCGGCCATCTGTGCACGCTTGCAGCTGCCGGCGTTGTCCAGCGTGGTGCGCGTCTGCCGGTTACGGCGGATTGACGGGCGGGCGGTGCTGTATGCCGAGCATTACCTCAATCCCCGGTACTTTCCAGGCATTCTCGAACACGACCTGGCGCAGTCACTGACCGAGATTTATGGGCGGGTGTATGGCATCGAGTACGGGCAGGTGTGCTTCGAGATCCTGCCGACAGCGTTGCCGGTGGAGGCGGCAAGCGCTTTGAAAGTGTCGGCGGGCAGCCCGGGGTTGCACATTACCCGGGTCAACAGCGACCAGCATGGGCACTTGATCGACTGTGACCTCGAGTATTGGCGGCATGATGCGATCCGCATTCGTGCCCAGGCTGGATGAGGTGTTGCCTTCTTCGCGGGTAAACCCGCTCCTACGAGCGGGCCTCTGTCATCCCACCCCCACCGGCTGTCACCACCTGCACCGACAACCGCGGCGTCGCCAGGTCCAGCCCGGCTTCATCCAGCTGCCGCTTCAAGGCCAGGTTGAACGCCCGCGACACCTCCCACTGCTTGATCGGCGCGGTCTTGAACCGCGCCCGCAAGATCGCCGACCCTGACTCGAAGCTCTCCACCCCCTGTAGCTCCAGCGGCGACCAGATATTGCGGCGCATCAGCGGGTCATTGCGCAGCTTCTGCCCCACTTCGCGAACCAGCGTGATCGCCTGGTCGATGTTCATGCTGTGCGGGATTGCCACGCGGAAGATCGCGTAGCCGAACTCCCGCGAGTAGTTCTTGATGCTCTTGATTTCGCTGAACGGGATGGTATGCACAATGCCGTCGATGTCGCGCAGGCGCACGGTACGAATGGTCAACCCTTCCACCGTGCCCAGGTGGCCGCCGACATCCACGTAGTCGTCGATGGCCAGCGAATCTTCGATGATGATGAACAGGCCGGTGATCAGGTCGGCCACCAGCGACTGCGCGCCAAAACCGATGGCCAGGCCGATCACACCGGCACCGGCCAGCAGCGGGGTGACGTTCATGCCCATGTTGGCCAGGGCGACGATGACCGCAATGATGAAGATAACCACGAACATCACGTTGCGGATCAACGGCATCATGGTTTGCGCACGGGCGTTGGCCAGCCCCCGGCGCGAGCGCACCAGGGCATGGTGTACGGCGGTGTCGGCAAGGATCCACACCAGCCAGGCCACGATCAGTGTGCCGGCCAGGCCCAGCAGGCGCAGGCTGATGTCATGGCCGTCGCCCTCGGCGAAGCTGATCATCGACACGCCCCACACGCGCAGGCCCAACTCGATGAACACCAGCCAGATGAACAGGTGCACCAGCAGGTAGCCGAAGTTGCGCAGGCGCTCGGTGTACACCGCCTGGCGCTTGCCGGCCCGCTTGGGGTTGGCGGCATGGCGGCGCACCAGGCCGTTGAGCACCATGCACACCACCACCAGCACCGTGCACATCAGCGACTGCCGCAGTGCGGTGCTGGTGTCGCCGGCGGAGACGAAGGTGGCGAACAGCGAAATGGCCACCAGGATCAGCGCCGGAATGAACCAGAAGCTGCCGAGGATCTCGATGGTATCGCTGAGGGTGCGTCGGGTCAGGCGCCGCGACAGTGGCTGGTTGCGGATCAGGTGGGCGATCGGCCGGCGGAAGCGCAGGATGAACAGCCCGGTGCACAGTGCCGCAATCACATTGGCCAGGGTAGCCAGGGCGTGGGCCAGGTGGGTACCGAGGGCAACCAGCATGCGTGGATCGCTCATCGCCTCGCCAAACGCGGCGAAGCTGCCGATCAGCCACAACGGGCGAAACGCCTGGCGCCGCAGGATGTGCAGGGCGCGGTGGCGGTGTGGGCCGTCCAGCAAGGAAAAGGCGATGACGCAAATGGCCGAAAAGCAGGTGCCGACCACCAGTGCGTAGGCCAGCACCATGGCCAGGGATTTGCCCAGCGATGGCGGCAGCACGAAACTCAGGTACACCGTGAACACCAGCGCTACCAGCCAGGGGCCGAGCTTGCGCAAGGCAAAGCGCACCAGGTCCCAGGTACGCGGGTGCTGTGGCAGTTCTTCGCTCAGGCCAAAGCGCAGGCGTACCCGATGGCCGACCCAGTTGAAGGCGTAGGCCAGCACACTCCACACGACAATCACTGCAGCAAAACCGAACAGGATTGGCGGCCACTGGTGCACGGGCACCACCAGCTCGGTCAGTTCGGCCTGGGCTTGTTCGATTTCCGCGGCCCAGCGGTGGAATGGACTGGCATCGCCGCTGAACTGTTTTTCAAAGTCATGCAGGGCACCGCCGATCAGGCCGAGCACGCCCTGTTCAACGCTGGGTTGCGATTGCCGGGTGGCGTCGCGCAGTTTTTTCAGGTCGGCCAGCAGCTTGGCCCGTTGCTGGTCGTTTTCGAGGTTCTTGATCACCTCGTCCAGCGACTTGCCCAGCGGCTCGGTGGCTTCTGGCTGCGCGGGCGCGCTGCCGCCCAGCAGGCCAGGCAAGCCCGCCGCTTGTACCGGGGCGATGAACAGCAAAAGCAACAGGAACAGGTAACGCAGGAGGGCAGGCACTGGCAAATCTACCTCAGGTCAAACGATTGACCGAGTGTAGAGGTTTATGTCGGCAGTTTCTCGAGGATCTTCCAGCAGGTGAGGCCGAAAATACCCAAGGTGCCGACCCACATCATCAGTACACCGATGTTGCGTTCGCGCATGCTGAAGCCGATGGTCAGCAGCATCAGGAACAGGAACACCGGGACGAACAGTGACAGGAACGGGGACATGGACAGCAATCCTTTTGCAGTGGGGCCATGTAACAAGCATAGCGCTTGGCAAGCGAGGCGTGATTGACCTTGAGCATGTGTAAGCAGGCTCGGCCTATTCGCGGCGGTTCGACGCCGCGAATAGGCCGGGCCTGCTTAGATCAAGGCAGTTCGCGGCTACGGTAGAACGCGGTCAGTACCTTCACCAGGTGCGCCAGGTCATGGCTGCCGCACAGCTCGCGAATGGAGTGCATGGCAAAGGTCGGCAAACCGATGTCTACCGTGCGCACACCCAGGTGGCTGGCGGTGATCGGCCCGATGGTCGAGCCACAGCCCATGTCGCTGCGCACCACAAAGCTCTGCACCGGGACTTCCTCGGCCATGCACAAGTGGCGGAAGAACCCGGCAGTCTCGCTGTTGGTGGCGTAACGCTGGTTGTTGTTCACTTTGATCACGGGCCCGGCGTTGAGCTTCGGCCCGTGGTTGCCGTCATGCTTGTCGGCATAGTTGGGGTGCACGCCGTGGGCGTTGTCGGCCGATACCATCAGCGAGCGCTGGAGGGTGCGCACATAGGCGTCGCCATCGGGTAGCAGGCGCTGCAGGGTCTGCTCCAGCATCGGGCCATCGGCACCACAGGCCGAGCAACTGCCGACTTCTTCGTGGTCGTTGCACACCAGCACACAGGTCTCGTCGCTGTCGGCGGCCAGCAGGGCCTGCAAACCGGCGTAGCACGACAGCAGGTTGTCCAGGCGGGCGCCGGCGATGAAGTCGCCATTCAGACCGATCAGCGCGGCGTCTTGCGTGTCATAGAAGCTCAGCTCGTAGTCCAGCACCACGTCGGCGATCAGCTCGTGCTCGCGGGCCAGTTGCTCGGTGAGCAGGGCGCGGAAGTCGATGCGTTCGTCACCGGCCACTTGGGCGAGGATAGGGGGCAGTTCGTTCTGCGGGTTGATCGCCCAGCCTTCGTTGGCGGTACGGTTCAGGTGGATCGCCAGGTTTGGGATGATCGCGATTGGCAGCTTGAAGTCGATCAGCTGGCTTTCGACCTTGCCGTCACGGCGGTAGGTGACGCGGCCGGCCAGCGACAGGTCGCGGTCGAACCAGGGTGCCAGCAACGCGCCGCCATACACTTCCACGCCCAGTTGCAGGAAACCCTGGCGCTGCAGCTCGGGCTGAGGCTTGACCCGCAAGCACGGGCTGTCAGTGTGGGCGCCGACCATACGGATGCCATTGAGCAGCGGCGACTGCTTGCCCAGTTTGATGGCGATGATTGAAGAATCGTTGCGGGTGACGTAGTAGCGGCCGCCAGTCTCGGGGTCCCAACTGTCGCGCTCGTCCAGGCGCTTGTAGCCGGCCGCCTCAAGGCGCTGGACCAGGCTGGCGGTGGCATGGAAGGGCGTGGGGGAGGCCTTGAGAAAATCGATGAGGCCGGTATTCAGTGCGTCGCGCATAGCTCACTCCAGACAGCAGTGGCGCGAGTTTAACGCAGAATGTCGACAATTTGTGTCTGCATCTTCGCGGCTAACGCCGCTCCCACAGGTATTACACAGCCCCTGAGCGCAGCGCGGTCCCTGTGGGGGTGGCTTTAGCCGCGAAGAGGCCGGTACAGGCCCTGCGAAATCAGAACGGTGCCGGGCACTCGAACTTCAACCGCTGCCCGGACACCGGGTGGGTAAAGCTCAGCATCGAGGCATGCAGGCACAGCCGCTCATGGGCCGCCAGGGCTTGCGGGTTGGCGTACAGCCGATCACCCAGCAGCGGGTGCCCGATCGACAGCATGTGCACGCGCAGCTGGTGCGAACGCCCGGTAATCGGCGTCAGCTCCACCCGACAGTAATCGCCGCAGCGTTCGACGATACGCCAGAAGGTCAGGGCGTGTTTGCCCTGCTCGTGGTCCACCACATGCCGTGGTTTGGTCGGTGGGTCGTAGCGCAGTGGCAGGTCGATGCTGCCGCTGTCCAGCGCCGGCTGGCCCCAGCACAGCGCGGTGTAGGCTTTTTCGGTTTCACGGTCGTGAAACTGGCGCGACAGCTCGCGGTGGCTGTCGGCATCGCGGGCCAGCAGGATGATGCCGGAGGTTTCCCAGTCCAGACGGTGCACGATCAGCGCATCGGGGTAGCCGTTTTCCTGCAGGCGGGTGATCAGGCAGTCCTTGTTGTCCTCGGCACGGCCAGGTACCGACAGCAGCAGGGTCGGTTTGTTGATCACCAGGATGGCGGCGTCTTCGAAGAGGATCTGGACATTCGACAGCGGCATTACAGGTCTCACGAAAATAGCAGTAAACGCTGGGGCCGCTTTGCGGCCCTTCGCGGGCAAGCCCGCTCCTACAAAGGCTATGCATTCCCCTGTAGGAGCGGGCTTGCCCGCGAAGGGCTGCAAGGCAGCCCCAAATTGTCGACTACGCGGATCAGCGATCCGGCAGGGTGATGTTCAGCTCCAGAATCGAGCAGCTGCCCTGGTTTTCCAGCTCGATATGCACATCATCGTTGCCGATGTTCACATATTTGCGGATCACTTCCAGCAGTTCTTTCTGCAGCGCGGGCAGGTAGTCCGGTTCGCTGCGTTGGCCGCGCTCGTGCGCCACGATGATCTGTAGACGCTCTTTCGCTACCGACGCGCTGGTCTGTTTCTGTCTGCCACGAAAGAAGTCAAAAAGGTTCATGGTTTATTTGCTCCCGAAAATGCGCTCGAAGAATCCCTTCTTCTGTACATCGATGAAGCGCATCGGCTTCTCTTTGCCCAGCAGGCGGTCGACCGCATCACTGTAGGCCTGGCCGGCATCGCTCTGGTCATCGAGAATGACCGGGATACCTTGGTTGGACGCCTTGAGGACGGCCTGCGATTCCGGGATCACACCCTTGAGTTTGATCGACAGGATTTCTTCCACGTCGGCCACGCTCAGCATTTCGCCTTTGACGACGCGCTCCGGGTGGTAGCGGGTGATCAGCAAATGCTCCTTGATCGGCTCTTCACCGTTTTCGGAGCGGCGCGACTTGCTCGACAGAATACCCAGCATGCGGTCGGAGTCACGTACCGACGAAACCTCCGGGTTGGTCACCACGATGGCTTCGTCAGCGAAGTACATGGCCAGGTGAGCACCTTTTTCGATACCGGCCGGCGAGTCGCAGATGACGTACTCGAAGTCCTTCTTCAGGTCCATCAGTACCTTTTCCACGCCTTCCTGGGTCAGCGCGTCCTTGTCACGGGTCTGGCTGGCGGCCAGCACGTACAGGTTCTCGAGGCGCTTGTCCTTGATCAGGGCCTGTTGCAGGTTGGCTTCGCCGTTGACCACGTTGACGAAGTCGTACACCACGCGGCGTTCGCAGCCCATGATCAGGTCGAGGTTACGCAGGCCCACGTCGAAGTCGACAATGACGGTCTTGTGGCCGCGCAGTGCGAGGCCGGTACCAATGGCGGCGCTGGTAGTGGTCTTGCCCACACCCCCCTTGCCGGAAGTAACCACGAGAATCTTGGCCAAGGTGTTTCACCCCTAAAAATAGTCGGGACACTTGTCCCTGCAAAAAACTGAAATAGCTAAATAAAGGCAACGGTAAAAAAGTTGCTCTAAAAATGCTGGCAAGTATCCGTTAAAGACGGGTGATGTTCAACACGTCACCAGACAGGCTGACTTGCACGCTGGTCCCCCACAGCGGATCCCGGCGCAGGTCTTCGCAGACTTTGTACTGGCCGGCGATCGAGACCATTTCGGCGGTCATCTGCTGGCAGAAGATACGCGCCTTGGTGTTGCCTTTGATGCCGGCCAGGGCGCGGCCGCGCATGGCGCCGTACACATGGATGTTGCCATCGGCCAGAAGTTCCGCACCTGGGCTGACCGAACCCGTCACAACCAGATCACCGCCCTGAGCATAGATCTGTTGGCCGCCGCGTACTGGCGAAGTAATGATGCGGGTCGGGCGCACCTCGGGTTCGGGGGCAGGTGCTGGCGCCGGGGCCGGTTCGGGTTTTTTGACTACCTCGGGCTCGGGCTCCAGCGGCCGTTCGCGGGCCCCCGACGGCGGCAGCACCGGCAGGTCGATGGCGATGGCGGCGGCGATGTCCTCGATGCGGTTGGCACGGATGGCCAGGGTACGCAGGCCGTGGTGTCGGCAGATCCGCATCAAGCCGGGCAGGTCGATTGCCCCTTCGTCGGCCGGCAGCTTGTCCAGCGCCAGCACCAGCGGTGTATTGCTGAAGAAGTTCGGGGCCTGGGCGACTTTGGCCGCCAATTGGCGGTCGAGGGCTTCAAGGTCATTGCGCGCCAGTTCCAGTACCGTAATGGCGAGCATGCTGCCCTTGAGCTGGAACACGGAGGCGGTGTCGGGTGTGTGGTTTGGGCTCATGGTCTGCATAGACGGCTTGTTGCGAAAAAAGTGCCCTGACTTATAACGAGAACACCGGTTGCCCGCAACATGCGCTGATCCGTTGTAGAATGCGCGGCCTTTGTCTTTCCGGATGCTTCAATGGAACGCCCGCGTTTTCGTCCCTATTACCTTCACCCCAAGTTCTGGGGCCTGTGGCTGGGCCTGGGCCTGCTGTGGCTGGTGGTCCAGTTGCCGTACCGGGTGCTGCTGAAGATCGGTGCCGCGCTGGGCGCCGTCATGTATCGCTTTGCCGGTGAACGTCGGCGCATCGCCGCGCGCAACCTGGAGCTGTGCTTCCCGGAGCTGTCGATCGACGAACGGCAGCGTTTGCTCAAGGCCAACTTCGCCTCTACCGGCATCGCCTTCTTCGAAATGGCCATGAGCTGGTGGTGGCCCAAGGCCAGGCTGGCGCGCCTGGCTCATATCGAGGGCCTTGAGCACCTGCAGGCCGCCCAGCAGGCGGGGCAGGGCGCGATCCTCATGGCGGTGCACTTCACTACCCTGGAAATTGGCGCCGCGCTGCTCGGCCAGCAGCACACGATCGACGGCATGTACCGCGAACACGGCAATGCACTGTTCGACTTCATCCAGCGCAGCGGCCGCGAGCGTCACAACCTTGATTCGCTGGCGGTGGAGCGCGAGGACGTGCGTGGCATGCTCAAACTGCTGCGTTCGGGCCGGGCGATCTGGTACGCACCGGACCAGGACTACGGCGCCAAACAGAGCATCTTCGTACCGTTGTTTGGCATCCCCGCAGCGACGGTCACCGCTACCACCAAGTTTGCCCGGCTGGGCAAGGCGCAGGTGATTCCGTTCACCCAGAAGCGCCTGGAGGATGGCAGCGGCTATCGTCTGGTCATCCACCCGCCGCTGACGGACTTCCCCGGCGAGAGCGAGGAAGCCGACTGCCTGCGCATCAACCAGTGGGTTGAACGTGTGTTGCGCGAGTGCCCCGAGCAATACCTGTGGGCGCACCGGCGGTTCAAGTCGCGGCCCGAAGGGGCGCCGCGGCTGTATGACAAGAAAAAGCGCTGAACCTTGTAAGCAGGCCTGGCCTCTTCGCGGGTAAACCCGCTCCTGCAGGATTACCACGGGTTCTGCATATTGCGGGGCCCTGTGGGAGCGGGTTCACCCGCGAAGAGGCCGGGCATGAAAGCACCTTGACCCCAGGAAGGACGCCATGGCTCCACCCCCGGTAACCGGTCTTATCCTTTCTGGCGGCGGCGCCCGCGCTGCCTACCAGGTCGGCGTGCTGGCGGGCATCGCCGAGTTGCTGCCCGCCGGCGCGCACAACCCGTTCCCGGTCATTGTCGGCACCTCCGCCGGGGCCATCAACGCCGTCACCCTGGCCAGTGGTGCCGTGCACTTCAACGAGGCCGTGCAACGGCTCACTGCCTTCTGGCAGAATTTTCGCAGCCATCTGGTCATCCGCAGCGACTGGCCCGGGGTCGTGCACCAGGCCAGCCGCTTCGTCGGCCACAGCCTGCTGGGGCTGGGCGGCCAGGCCCCCGTGGCGTTGCTCGACAGCAGCCCATTGCGCAGCCTGCTGCAAACGCACCTGAACCTGGATGGCATCGGCCACGCCTTGGCCGCCGAGCAACTGCGCGCCGTGGCGGTGACCGCCTTTGGCTACGAGTCTGGCCAGGCGGTGACCTTCTACCAGGGCCGCGGCACCATCGAGGCCTGGCTGCGCCACCGGCGTATCGGCGTACCCGCACCGTTGACCATCGACCACTTGCTGGCCAGTGCGGCGATCCCGCTGTTGTTCGCCCCGGTGCAACTGGGCGGCGAGTATTACGGCGACGGTGCAGTGCGCCAGTCGGCGCCGATCAGCCCGGCCTTGCACCTGGGCGCCAGCCGGGTGCTGGTGGTCGGGGTCAGCGGAAACCCGCAGCGGCCAGCGCCACCGGTGCCGCCCCAGCGTGTGTTCAGCGGGCAGCAGCCGAGCCTGGCGCAGATCGGCGGGCACCTGCTCAACAGTACGTTCATTGACAGCCTGGAAGACGATATCGAACTGCTGCAGCGCCTCAACCACTTGAGCGGGCTGTTGCCGGCGCACCTGGATGCCCGGCGCCTGGGGCTGGCACCGATCGACGTGTTGGTGGTGGCGCCCAGCCAGCCGCTGGATGAGATTGCCGCTCGGCACCGCCGCGAGTTGCCGGCGGCGTTACGCCTGTTTTTACGGGGGCCGGGGGCGACGCGCACCAGCGGGGCGGGGGTGTTGAGCTATTTGCTGTTCGAGGCCAGCTATTGCAGTGAACTGATCGAACTGGGGCGGCGCGATGCCCTTGCCAAGAAGCGCGAGCTTTGCGAATTCCTGGGGATTTGATGTTGCCTGTGCGGGCCCTTTCGCGACAAGGGGTTGCTCCAATACCTGTGTAGGCGCGGGTTCACCCGCGAAAGGGCCGCAGCAGGCTTACTCGGCTATCTGCAACTTGCGCGCCTGGGTATACACATACCGCACCTTTTCATACTCGAACGGCGAATTCAGCTGGCCGTAACGGAAGTTGGTGGTGTAGCGCTTGTCCACCACACGCAGGGCGAAGATTTCCGGGTGATCGGTGCTGGCTTCGGCCACGTTCAGGTAGTTGACCGCCTGCTCTCCCGCATAGTCCACCACCAGCCCTGTAGTATCGCGCAGGTTCGATGGGCCTAGCACCGGCAGCATCAGGTACGGCCCATCCGGCACGCCATAGAAGCCCAGGGTCTGGCCAAAGTCCTCGCTCTGGCGCGGCAGGCCCATGCTGGTCGCCGGGTCCCACAGCCCACCCACGCCGATAATCGTGTTGAACATCAGTCGCGCAGTGATTTCTGCCGAGCGCTTGGCTTTGAGCTGCAACACGCTGTTGAACAGGTTCGGCACATCGCCAAGGTTGTTGAAGAAGTTGCTCACCCCTGTGCGCACGAACTTTGGGGTTACATACTGATAGCCACTCACCAGCGGCAGCAGCACCCATTGGTCCAATCGGTAGTTGAAGTGGTAGATGCGCCGGTTGATCGACTCCAGCGGGTCGTACACGTTCAGCGCCTGCAGGGTTGAGCGCTCGAACTCGCGCTGGTCCAGCCCCGGGTTGAATTTCAGCTCACGCAGCGGGTCGAGGAAGCCATCGGCTTCGGGCGCCAGTGGCGCGGTGCCGATCACCTGCGGGTCGGCCTCGACCACGCTGGCTCTGGGTGCGGTTTCGTCGGCCAGGGTGTGGCCAGCGGCAAGCAGGGCAGTGGCGAAGAGGAGTTTGTTAACCACGGAAGAACTCCAGCATGGCGTCACTGTTGACGCGGTAGTTGAGGTTGCCGCAATGGCCGCCATGGGGGTAGAGGGTCAGCCGTTCACCGAACACCTTGCGCAGGAAGCCAATGTCGCCCGGGCCGAGAATGACGTCGTCGGCGTTGTGCATCACAGCGATCTTGTCACTGCTGCGCAGGTAGTCTTCCAGGGCATACAGGCTGACCTGGTTGACCAACTGCAGGATGCTGTTGCCGTCGGTGCGGGCGCGCCACATCGGAATCACCTGCTCGGTCATGTAGCAGTCGAAGTCGCACTGCAGGGCGCGCTTGAAGAACGGTGTCAGGCTGCTGCCTTCGGTGATCGGGAACTTCGGCGGAATGATCAGGCCTCGGCGGTTGATCAGGTCGGAAGTGAAGGCGATGTCGGCTGCCGAGAAGCGGAACGAAGTGCCGATCAGCATGGCCATCTGCTCGTTGGACAGGTGCTGGCGCGACTGCTGGAAGTCGTACAGCAGGGCGTCGTTCAGGTCGATGTAGCCCTTGTCCTGGAAGTAGCGGGTGAGTTTTTCCAGCATCAGCTCGTAGAACGTGGTGCTGCGGTCGATGCCCTTGACCTGGGTTTGCACCAGCTTGTCGAGGTTGTTGATCGAGGTGTAGAGGTTGACCGGTGGGTTGAGCAGCAGCACACGTTTGAAGTTGAAGCTGCGGCGGGTTTCGTCCAGGTGGCTGACGAAGGCGGCGTCGAGCGCACCCAGGCTGTAACCGGTGAGGTAGAAATCACTGACCGGCAGGCGTGGATGCTGGGCGCGCACGGCCTGCATGACCCGGTACATGTCTTCGGCGTCTTCCTGGCTGATGCCGGGGGTAGCAAAGCGCGAGGCTGCACTCATGAAGTCATAGCTGGTGGGCGATGACAGTTGCACCACGTGGAAGCCGGCCTGGTAGAACAGCTTTTTCAGGTATTCATTGATGCTGCTGCTGTAGGGCGCACCGGTGCCGGCGATGATGAAGATCAGCGGCGCTTCGCGATCCTGGCGGGCCAGGCGGTACTTGAGCTTCTTCACTGCCCAGAAGTTGTCGGGCAACGTGAACTCACGTTCCGGGCGCAAGTTCAGGCTGTAGTCGGACTGATTGATGTCATCGTCGCTGGGCAGCTCAGGGCGCTTGTCCGGCGGCGTGGTGGCGATGGTGGCCTCGAACGGGTTGGTAAGAGGGTAGCCATAGCTGGCAGCGTCGATGTCCCGCGCTGAAGCGGCCACAGCCATGAGCAAGCTGCCGAGCAGGGCAGCGAGGCGCAAAGATCGAAGCATGTAATCCCCCAAAAGAACGCAAGGTCGAGCAGTGTGCAGGCTAGGACCACAGCCAGGCGGGCAAAGTTGCCCGCTGCGGTGGCCTTTGGCGTACTTGCTATCTGCAACATAGCCGCCGGGGTGTGATTTTGCCTTAGAAACGGGCATAAGCGATCATGGATGCTTTCGATTACCGCTATTGGAGAACAGGATGTCTCGTTCGCTGCCGACGGTGCTGCTGGTGCTGTTTCTGGGGCTTTGGCTCGCGGCCAGCTATGGTGTGCGTTACGGCCTGATGGAGGATGGCCAGTGGGTAGGGCTGTGCGCAGTGCCGACGGCGTACTGGCAGTGCGAGGTGCGTTCGCTGCTGGGGTTGGGCATTCACCATCAAATCATGGCCTGGGGCGGATTGGGCCTGGCGCTTCTGGCCCAGTTCGTTTCCGCGCGTGCCGGCTGGTGGCTGGCAGTGTTGGCACTGGTGTTCGCGGTGCCGGCGCTGGTGCTGTACACCGCCAGCATTGCGGTGTTTGCGCTGGTACTGGCGGGGTTGCGCCTGGTCAGGCAACCCCCATTGTAAGCAGCTGCGCGTACCTTGTGGGAGCAACTGTCCTGCTCAATTTCCAAAAGCTGGCGCTCCCACAGGGACTGCGCCAGGCTTTAGATGTGGAAGGCGACTTTCAGGGCTTCCAGCGCCGGTTCGACCTTGATGCCCAGCACTGCCCCCAGTTCCATTACCCGTGCCATGTCCGGCTGCCCCACCATGATCATCTGCAGTTCATACCTGTGGGCAACAATGGCGACCCTGGGGTTGATGGGTGGTTTTGCGGTGATGATGTTTCTCGATACCGCGCTGGGCTGAGGCTGAGCACCAGCCTGTGGGAGCGGCCTTGTGTCGCGATAGGGCCGCAAAGCGGCCCCAGCAATCTATACATGATGCCGAGATCCTGGGGCCGCTGCGCGGTCCTATCGCGACACAAGGCCGCTCCCACAGGGATCGCGCCAGCTTTTGGAAATTGAGCAAGACAGTTTACTCACACAAGGTACGCGCCGGGCTCGAGGACTATGCAGTATCAAGCCTGTCGCATCCGCAAGCTTCGCCACAACGCCGCTGTCATCAGCACACTCACCACCGCCCAGCCCCAGGCCTGCTGGTTCTCCAGCCCTTCGACGAACAACTGCGGCGCCACCCCGGCGCCGACGATGAACGCCAGCAACGCCACCTCCGCCCGTCGCGCCCGCACCGGCCACAGCACATACACCAGCGCCGGCAACGCCAGCGCCGCGCTGGGGAAGCTGCGGTAGCGCGGGTCGAACACCATTGCCAGCATGCTTACCGCCGCAGCGAAGCCCGCCGCCAGCAACAGCCAGCCGGCTCGCACCTGTAGCCAGGCGAACAAGCGCTCACGCCAGCCGGCCCGCCGCGCCAGCGCCAATAGCGCGTGGGCCAGTACCAGCAGGTTCAGTCCGGCCAGCATCAGTGCCCACAACCATTCCCCGGCAAAGCGCGCATGGGTACGCATCAACTCACCCCACAGGCCCAGGCAAGCGGCGCCAAACGCTGCCAGCAGTGGCAGCAGGAAGGCGGCCAACGGTGTAGCGGGGCGCCCGGCCAGCACCAGCATGATCACCATCAGCACGGTGCTGGCCAGCAACCACTGCGGCCAGTCATGCAGGTTGCTCACGGGCCCTTCGAGCACACCCTTGTCCTGCCGGTCCGCGTCGTACAGCCCCCAGTAGCCACCCACTGCGCCCTCATTGGCGCGTTTCCAGGGCTGATCGAAGGCTTCGATCAGGTTGTAGTGCCAGCCATTGCGCTCGGCCATGGCCACGAAGCCACGGATGAAGCGCGCCTCATTGACCCGGCTGGGCACCGCCGTTTCGCGTTGGCGGCCTTCGCTGGGCCAGCCGGTTTCGCCAATCAGTATGTCCTTGGGCGCAAAGCGTGTGCCGAACACCCGGCGCACATCGGCAACGTGGGCCAAGGCATCGTCGATGCCACGCGGATCGTCCTCCCAGTAGGGCAGCAGATGGATGGTGAGAAAGTCCACTGCCGGGGCCACCTGCGGGTGCTGCAGCCAGAACTCCCAGACATCGGCGTAGGTCACCGGCACCTTGACCTGGCGCTTCACCCGCGCGATCAATTTGGCCAGGTGGGCACCGGTCACCTCCTTGCGCAACAGTGTCTCATTGCCGACGATCACCGCGCTGACCACGTCAGGGTTGGCGTTGGCAGCAGCGATCAGCAGGTTGATTTCCCTCTCGGTGTCGGCCGGGTGGGCGTTCACCCAGGCGCCCAGCATTACCTTCAGCCCATGCTTGCGTGCCAGCGCGGGGATTGCCTCAAGACCGCTCATGGAATAGGTACGGATGCACTGGAACCGCTCGGCCAGTAACGCCAGGTCGGCGTCCATCCGCGCTGGGCGCAGGCGAAACGGCTGGTCGTAAGGCGATTGGTCTTTGTCGAACGGCGTGTACGAAGCGCATTGCAGCTTGTGCGCAGGGCTGGCCGCATCGGGCAGGTGCACAGGCTTGCCCAGCCCGTACCAGAGCCCCCCCAGCCCGAGCAGGGCCAGCAGGCAGGCAAGCAGGTACAACGGCAATGACAAGCGGCTACAACTGGGCATGTGGCGGTCCATCGTCTGGCACAAAAGGTTAGATAGTAGCCCGGCGCCAAACCTTTGGCATGCAAGGATCGCGCAGGCCGAGGTAGGCCGATGGCGCTAATGGCATAGTGCTGTCGCATATGGGGCGGGTGCAGGTCGCAGCTGGATCAGGTCGACTTGTGTTGCAGGAAGATGATGCAATCTCCAAGACCTGACGAGGGGATGCTTTGATGGCAACTTTGAAGAAAATGCGACGTTTCCTGGGCGTGGGCACCGCCCTGGTAATGGCCATGAGCGCTGCACAGGCTATGGCCAAAGAAGTAAGCATTGGTTACGTGGATGGTTGGGCCGACAGCGTGGCGACCACCAACGTGGCCGCCGAAGTAATCAAGCAAAAACTCGGCTATGACGTGAAGTTGCAGGCCGTGGCCACGGGGATCATGTGGCAGGGTGTGGCAACTGGCAAGCTCGATGCCATGTTGTCGGCCTGGTTGCCGGTGACCCATGGTGAGTACTGGGCCAAGAACAAGGACAACGTGGTCGACTACGGCCCGAACTTCAAGGACGCCAAGATCGGCCTGATCGTCCCCGAGTACGTCAAGGCAGTGAGCATCGCCGACCTCAAGACCGATAACAGCTTCAAGGACAGGATTGTCGGCATTGACGCAGGCTCCGGTGTGATGCTCAAGACCGACCAGGCGATCAAGGACTATGGCCTGACCAGTTACAAGTTGCAGGCCAGCTCGGGTGCGGCGATGACGGCGGAACTGGGCCGTGCCTATGCCAAGCAGCAGTCGATTGCGGTGACCGGTTGGGTTCCGCACTGGATGTTCGCCAAGTGGAAGCTGAAGTTCCTCGAAGACCCGAAAGGCGTATATGGCGCGGCAGAAACCGTGAACAGCATCGGCAGCAAGGAACTGGCCACCAAGGCACCGGAAGTGGCGGAGTTCCTGAAGAAGTTCAACTGGCAGTCCAAGGACGAGATTGGCGAGGTGATGCTGGCGATTCAGGAAGGGGCCAAGCCTGAAGCGGCCGCCAAGGACTGGGTCGCCAAGCACCCTGATCGTGTGAAGGAGTGGACTGGCAAGTAATCACCTTCCAGGGCCAATAGGGTTTCTTCGCGGGTGTACCCGCTCCTACAGGAGCGGGTACACCCGCGAACGGCTCATCACTTTGTTACGCAATCGGTAAAACACCGTTGCATCTAAGACTAAGGTCGTCTGGTTGGCGTCCATCGGCAGCATAAAGTAAGGGTGTGGGTTCCATCCCGTATCTGTGCTGCTAGGACAAAAACAATGAACGACAGCATTTACCTCTCGATACAAAACAGCCCCCGTTTCAAGGAGCTGGTCACCAAACGCGAACGGTTCGCCTGGATTCTCTCGGCGATCATGCTCGGCCTGTACTGCGCCTTCATCCTCCTGATCGCCTACGGTCCTCATTTGCTGGGCGCCAAGCTCAGCCCTGAGTCATCGATTACCTGGGGCATTCCCCTGGGCGTCGGTCTGATCGTTTCGGCATTCGTCCTGACCGCCATCTACGTGCGCCGCGCCAACGGCGAATTCGATGAGCTGAACAAGGAAATCCTGAAGGAGGCGCAACAATGATTCGCCAAGTCAAAGCCCTGGCCGTATTGGCCTGCGGAGCCTTCGCACCCGCCGTGTGGGCCGCCGATGCCCTGACCGGCGAGGTGCAGAAACAACCGCTGAACGTTTCCGCCATCGCCATGTTCGTGGCCTTCGTCGCCTTCACCCTCGGCATCACCTACTGGGCCTCCAAACGCAACAAGTCGGCATCGGACTACTACGCTGCCGGTGGCAAGATCACCGGCTTCCAGAACGGCCTGGCGATTGCTGGCGACTACATGTCGGCCGCCTCGTTCCTGGGTATTTCCGCGCTGGTGTTCACTTCGGGTTATGACGGCCTTATCTACTCGATCGGCTTTTTGGTTGGCTGGCCGATCATTCTTTTCCTGATTGCCGAACGCCTGCGCAACCTGGGCAAGTACACCTTCGCCGACGTGGCCTCGTACCGCCTCGGGCAAAAGGAAATTCGCACCCTTTCGGCCTCCGGTTCGCTGGTGGTGGTGGCGTTCTACCTGATCGCGCAAATGGTCGGCGCCGGCAAGCTGATCGAGCTGCTGTTCGGCCTGGACTACCATGTGGCGGTGATCCTGGTGGGTATCCTGATGTGCCTGTACGTGCTGTTCGGCGGCATGCTGGCCACCACCTGGGTACAGATCATCAAGGCTGTGCTGCTGCTGTCCGGTGCCAGTTTCATGGCGCTGATGGTCATGAAGCACGTGGGCTTTGACTTCAACACGCTGTTCTCCGAAGCCATCAAGGTACACGCCAAGGGCGAGGCGATCATGAGCCCCGGCGGCCTGGTCAAGGACCCGATCTCGGCATTCTCCCTGGGCCTGGCACTGATGTTCGGTACTGCCGGCCTGCCGCACATCCTGATGCGCTTCTTCACCGTCAGTGACGCCAAGGAAGCGCGCAAGAGCGTGCTGTATGCCACCGGCTTCATCGGCTACTTCTACATCCTCACCTTCATCATTGGCTTTGGCGCGATCCTGCTGGTCAGCACCAACCCGGAATTCAAGGACGCCGCAGGCGCTCTGCTGGGTGGCAACAACATGGCTGCGGTGCACCTGGCCAATGCGGTGGGTGGCAGTGTGTTCCTCGGCTTCATCTCGGCGGTGGCCTTTGCCACCATCCTGGCGGTGGTGGCTGGCCTGACCCTGGCCGGTGCCTCGGCGGTGTCCCACGACCTGTACGCCAGCGTCTGGCGCAAGGGCAAAGCTAACGACAAGGACGAGATCCGCGTATCGAAGATCACCACTGTCGCCCTGGGTGTGCTGGCGATCGGCCTGGGGATTCTGTTCGAGAAGCAGAACATCGCCTTCATGGTCGGCCTGGCGTTCTCCATTGCGGCCAGCTGCAACTTCCCGGTGCTGCTGCTTTCGATGTACTGGAAGAAGCTGACCACCCGCGGCGCCATGATCGGCGGCTGGCTGGGCCTGGTGAGTGCGGTGACGCTGATGATCCTTGGCCCGACCATCTGGGTACAGATTCTCGGCCACGAGAAGGCCATCTACCCGTACGAGTACCCGGCGCTGTTCTCGATGGCCATTGCCTTCGTCAGCATCTGGTTCTTCTCGGTCACCGACAAGTCCAAGGCGGCTGAGGATGAGCGCGCGCTGTTCTTCCCGCAGTTCGTGCGTTCGCAGACTGGCCTGGGTGCCAGCGGGGCGGTTTCCCACTGAAGCTGTAGCCATAACGCGCTGAAATGCACAACGCCCCGCTAGCCGGGGCGTTGTGCATTCAGGGGTTGCTCCAGGCAATACTGGCAAACTGCATCCCTTGGGAAATTTCCTAAATCCGCTCGGAACGGTCCTAACTTCCAATCGCCAGCGTTCACGAATAATCGCCACTACTGATCGGGCAGTCGCCCCTCAGCCAGTGATTCCCTCAAGGAGATTTGATCGTGAAACGTATGCTGCTTGCCCTCCCTCTGGCCATGCTGTTTGCCGGTGCCGCCCACGCCTTGGACCCGATCGAAAAGCAAGTGCAGGTCACTGCCCAGGTGCCGACCGATGCGTTCTTCGTCGAGCCGGTGGGCGGCAACTGGATGAACGACCCGCAAGAGCTGGGTTGGAACCCCAATCAGGCCAAGCTCGACCCTGTCCGCAAGGAGCTGCAGGTCAAGAGCACCGTTGGCGCTATCAACGCCTACCTGGTCTCGCCCGCAGTCATTGCCAGCGGTTCCCACAACATTGGCCTGGATGTGAAGGTTGGCGACACCGTGTTGCAGACCACCCCAGTCGAAGTGGTCAGCGCCACCCAAGCCGCACCGGGGGCGATCGTCGGCTTCGAAATTGCAGCCCAGCCTGCCCCAGCCGCGGGTTATGAGCCAGGCAACTACCAAGGCCTGGTGAGCATGATCTTCGAAACTGGCACGCCTTGATTCACCCCCCCCATCGTTCATTCGTTGTTGCCTGTTCCTGCCCTCGGCGCTTGCCGCGGGGCGGGCAGGTATTGCCCGCAAGCGACGCCCATGACCCTACAATTTCCCCTTTCCGCGCTGTACCTGAGCTTGCCGTTGGCAGCCTGCCTGGCCGCAGTGCCAGTGACGGGCCACGCTGCGACCGCAGCGCTGGGTGGCATCGAAGGTCTGCCCAGTGAGTTTGAAGCGCACTTTTATGAAGTGCCGTTGGCCGTGAGGGTAGACTTGGATGGCCGCTATCTGGGTGATGCCATGGTCGTGCTCAGCCGGGATCAGCGCGTGCAACTGCTGGAATTCACCGAAACCGTCGACAGCCGTGAACCAGAAAGCCTGAGGCGGCGCTGGCGCGAACGCCTGGTCGAGGGGCGCCCGCTGGGTGACTGCCAGGCAAACTGCCCAGATGGCCTGCGCGCAGTGCACTACAGCTTGGCCAATTCGCAGTTGTCACTGCTTACCGACCAGGCCGAAGCGTCAACGGCCGGCGAGCGTTATCACCGGCTTCCCGAACAGGGCAGCTACGGCCTGCTGGTGCGTAACCAACTCAACCTGGTCAATGATGGCCGAGTCACCAGCGGCCGCTATGCATTGCAAGGGCAGGGCAGCCTGGGTAACTGGACGACCCTGGCCGATGGCCAGCTCGACCGTGGCAGCGACAGTCAACAGGGCACGCGCTACCGGGTTGAGCAGTTGTACGGTGAGCGACTGGCGCAGGACCACTTTTATCGCCTGGGCTATTTCACCCCCAGTGCCCAAGGCCTGACCCGCCAGCCACGGCTGATGGGGGCTAGCCCCGATACCACCCTGGGCCTGATGTTCGGCAGCAGCGACAGCCTGGCCATCGACAATGGTGCGCCCAGCGCGACGCCCATCTATGTCACGCCCAACCGCCCCGCCGTGGCGGAAATCTACCGCAACGGCGTACTGATCAATAGCCAACCGGTGCAGCCCGGCCTGCAGACGCTGGACAGCAAAGTGTTACCCGGGGGCATCTATGAAGTGGAAATCCGCCTGGTCGAGGACGGCCAGGTGACCTCGCGCAGCCAGGCATTCATTTACAAACCCAGCAACTGGCGCAGCACCGATGCCCCCTGGCGCTACAACCTGTACCTGGGGCGGCAGAGCAGCCTGTTGAGCAACTGGCAGCGCGACGCAGATGACAGCCTGGCGGCAGGCGTGCTGGCCAATTACCTGGTGCACCCGCGGGCTATCGTCGGCGTTTCGGCACAGCGCATCGACCAAACCCTGCAATACGGCACGTCGCTGGACTGGGATGTGCTCGACCGCTTCAAACTGTACGGCAACCTGTTCCGGGCCCAGGGCTACGGCAACGGCTACGACCTGCAATTGATCCACGCCGGTGAAAACAGCTCATTGGTGGCCAGCCAGAGCAGCACCTGGCTGACCCGCCCCGAATCACTGCGTGATGACCGTCAGCCGAGCCACTGGCAGGCGCGGCAAACCCAGACGTCGGTGTCTTACAACCATCGCCTCGACCCGCGCAATACCGCCAGCGTGCGTGTGTCGCACAGCAGTGGGGCCAGCGCCGGTACGGGGGTGGATTTGGGCTGGTCGTACTTCGGCCAGCTACTGGGGTCGCAGGCCAACTGGCGCCTGTCGCTGTTCGACCGACCGGGCAACGCGGGTACTGGTGAGGCCCGCAGCCGCGGCGTCAACTTGAGCCTGAGCATGAGCTTGGGCGGCACGAGTGGCCGGCGCCTGTCGGCCAGCGTCGGCAGCCGCACAGCGCGCGATGGCGGGCGCGACCTCAATGCCGCAGTGGCCTATCAGCAGGACGTCGACCTGGGCCCGCTGCGCAGCGTTGGCCTGACCGCCAGCGCCGACCGCTATGGCGCCGGCCTGGGTGGCGACACGCAGTTCGAGAGCCAGCAGCTGCACGGTGATGCGTATTTCCAGCGGTCTTCCTACAACGGTGAGTTCAGCGGCGGCCTCAACCTGGAAAGCATGCTGGCTGTCGGGGCTGGCAAGGCGGCCGTGAGCGGCCAGTACCTGCCTCACCAGGCTGGGCTGATCGTCGATGTCGAAACCGATATCCAAGGCTTGAAACTACGCGCTGACGACCGCCATGGCGGTACTGCCAATCTGCGGCCTGGGCGCAACCTGGTCCCGGTGGCCGCCTACAAGGCCGGCCATGTGCAATTCGACCTTGAAGGCGCGCAAGCCACCGCAGCGGTGATTCAGCCTTCCAGTGTGGACTACCACCTGAACCGTGGCGGCATTGGCTACCGCCAGCTTCGGGTATTGCGCACGCTGACCGTCATCGGCCGCCTGCTCGACAGCCAGGGTCGCCCGCTGCGGGGCGCGCAGGTGATCAACCACGCCAGTCGCAGTGTCAGTGAGGCTGATGGGTTCTTCGCCGTGGAAATGAGCGAGTCCACACCCAGCCTGGAGGTGCGTCAGCAAGGGCAGGTCGTATGCCTGTTGACGCTGAATCTTACGCAGCTGGTACGTGAAGACGATGTGCTGTTGGCCGGCGACCAGCGTTGCACGCCCGCAAGCCTGGCCAAGGCCGCTGATAGCGGGGGGGAGCGTGTTGAGAGCTAGCTCAGGGTCGGTAACAGAGCGGCCCTACCGTCGTTTCAGACGGCTCCTACACATCCTGCGATTGTTCCCGCTTTACGGTATGCCAATCGCTGTACTTATCCAAGGAACCTTCAAACGTGAATATCCATCGTCTGCTTGCCCTGGCCTGTCTGGTTACCCCGCTGGCAGCCATTGGGGCGCCCGAGCTTAATGTCGGCGCGTTGTACGATTACCTGGATTCCGGCAAAAGCACCTTGCTCAAGCGGGTGCGCAACGGCGGTGATACCACGGCGTTCGTCAAGGTCAGTGTCGCTGAGCTGGTGTACGACACCGATGGCAATGCCCGCGAGGTCGACACCGAGGGCATGCCGTTGGAGCAGCGCGGCCTGGTGGCCAGCCCGGCGCGGCTGATCGTGCCGGCGCAGGGCATGCAGGCGGTGCGCCTGGTGTACCGCGGGCAGCGCGATACAGAACGCTATTTCCGCTTGCGCTTCGTCCCGGTCCTGCCCGAGCTGGGTGATGGGTTTGCCGTGGACGAGGGCGAGGCTGAGCGGTACCGCAATAGCCTGAAGGTTGGGGTCAACTTGCTGGCCGGCTACGGCACGTTGCTGTTCGTTCGGCCTGGCGAAACCCGGTTTCAGACGTCTGTGCAGCGCAAGGGCGGTGGCCTTACGGTCAGCAACCAGGGCAATGCCACTGTCGTGCTGGATCAGTTCCGGCAGTGCCAGGCGGCTGGCGTAGCCTGCGAGACTGCCACCAAACATCATGTGTTGCCGGGGCGGACACGGCAATTCGAAGGGCAGGCGGCAAAGGTTCATCAGTTTGAGTTGCATGAAGGCGAAGCGCGCAAGCGCATGGTGGTGGAAGGATGAGTCGTAGCACAGGGCGCTTGGCCCGCATCCGTCACTTACGCGTCGGGCTGGTCGCAGGTTTGCTGGCATTCGCCCCCTTGGCCAGCGCACTGGAGGTGACGCTTTCGGCGCAATACCGTGGCGGTGGGTCGGGGCGCTTCGAGAACACCACGCCGCCTGCTGAATTTTGCAGGGTTTGGTCTGCCCTGTGCGCCAGTACCGGCACCGTAAGCCTGCCAATTAGCTACCAGAAGACAAGCATCAACCTTGCCCCCGACCTGCGCGATCGATATTTCGTGAAACTGCCGGGGCGTCGTGAGGTGGAGGTACGCCATCAACAGACGGGTGAGCCCAGGCAGATGACCTTCGAGGTGCGCTCCATCAGCCAGGAAGCTGTGTTGGGTAGCCCTTACAACCCGCTTAACGGCAGCTTCTCCGGCGGTTGTCGTGGTAAGAACTCTGTCGGCAACCAAAGCCGCTTCAGATACCACACCTCGTTGGTCAACCCGCAAAGCCCGACCCCTTGCGTGATCAGCTACTCATGGGTGCCGGATGATCAGGTAGATACCACGACGGTATTGGACACGGGCATTTCCTTCGAGCTGGACATCCCCCCGCCGTATCGCCTGCGCGCCGGTATGTACCGTGGCAGCCTCACTTACACCATAGGCCCTGGGGGCGACTTTGATTTCGGCAACAATGTTACCGGCCTGAGCGGCGATACGTTGGTGATCAACTTCGAACTGGATGTGCAGCACGCTTTCATCTTTGAGTTCCCGCCTGGCTCGGAGCGCGCCGTGCTTGAGCCCAAGGATGGTTGGCAGGCCTGGCTGGGCGGCGGCCAGGCCCCTGGGCTCATCTACCGAGACCTGCCGTTCCGGCTATGGTCCACCGGCCCATTCAAAGCCTACAAGTTGTGCCAGCACTACACCGCAGGTACGTGCGGTATCCGTAACGACGCCAGCCACGAGGTGCCTGTGACCGTGGCCATTACCTTGCCCGGAGGTATCGAGCACCAGGGCCGGCCGGTTCAGCAACTGGCGTTGCCTAGCGGGCAGGCGGCTGCGTTGGCGTTCGAATCGGCGATGCCCACGCTCAATCGCCCTGGCCAGTTGCGTTTCCAGGTGGAGCGCAACGACGTGCAGGCCATGCTTCGACACCCTGGCGCCACCTATGCCGGCCAGGTCACCGTCGTTTTCGACGCTGAGCTTTAGCCCACCGCCATGATGCGCGAGGTTAACCTATGTACAAAGTCGTGGTGGTTGACGACCATCCGTTCATCCGAGCCACCGTGTGCATGCTGCTGCGCAAGGAACGGCTCGATGTCGTCGGCCAGGCAGACAATGGTATTGACGCGGTGCGGCTGGCGCGTGAGTTGGGCCCGGACCTGGTCATCCTCGATATCGCCATGCCCGGGCTCGATGGCCTTGAGGTAATCGCCCGCATCAAGGCCATGACGCAGCCGCCCAAGGTTCTGGTGCTGACGTCGCAATTGCCCGAGGCCTATTCGCTACGCTGCATGCAGGCCGGTGCAATGGGCTTCGTGGCCAAGACCGATGAGCTGGACGAGCTTGGCAAGGCGGTGCGCGCAACATTGTCGGGTTATACGTACTTCCCTGAAGTGGCGCTGAGTTCGGTGCACAAGCAGGACCTGAAGTTCACAGACGCGCAATGCATCGCCTCACTGACCGACCGTGAGCTGATGATCCTGCAGCAGCTCGCCCGCGGGCTGAGCAACAAGGCGATCGGCGAAGCCATGCTGCTGAGCAACAAGACCATCAGCACCTACAAAACCCGGCTCATGGAAAAACTGCGGGTCAACTCGTTGATCGACCTGGCGGACTTCGCCCGTCGCAATGCGCTTATCTAGTCGCTACCCGTGCCAATCCGCGTCCTGCTGCTGTGGCTGCTGTATTGCCTGAACCCGCTACCCGTTTTGGCCGCACCGCAGCTCTACACCCGGGGCGTGGAAACGGGGCCTGCGCTGGCGCTGGCCCCCGCCGACCTGCGCTGGCTGTGGGAGAAGCGCCATTTGAACCTAGGGGTAGTCGGCCGCGACAACCCGCCCTTCGACATGCTCGGCACCGGCCAGGCCTACGAAGGCATCAGCGCCGAGTACGCCAGTGTGCTGGCCGAGAAGCTGGGCCTGGAAGTACGCCTGAGCCTGTTCGAGACCTACGACGCGGCTTTCGCGTCCTTGCGCAAGGGTACTGTCGACCTGGTCAGCTCGGTAACAGCACAGCAGGCGCAGGACGCCAAGCTGCGCCTGTCCAGCCCCTACATCGTTGACCAGCCATTGCTGCTGGCCAGTGAGCGGTTCGTCAGTGGCAACAGCGCAAGCCCTCGGCTGCTGGCGGTCGAGGGGTATCGACCGTTGGCCCTGCTTCAGCACAACTATCCCAACGCACGGATCCAGCTGCACCCCACCCCCTACAGCGCCTTGGCGGCGTTGCAGCTCGGTGAAGCTGAGTTGTTTCTAGGCAATGCCCTGAGCAGCCGCTATCTGTTGGCCCGAGGGCAACTGCCAGACCTTGAATGGGTCGACCAGCCCGATTTTGCAGCCCAGCCCCTGGGCTTTGCCATGCTCGGGGACCACGGCCCATTACCCAGGTTGGTCGATGCCGTGCTGCAAGGCCTGACCGAACAGCAACATGCCCGCCTTCGCGGGCACTGGAGCCCACAGCCTGCCAGCCCCGTCAAACCCGGCCTGGTTGAACTCAGCGAAGCCCAGCAGCGCTGGATAGCGGAAAACCCCGTGGTCAAGGTATTGCTCGGTGAGCACCAGCTACCGTTGAGCTACCGCGATGAGCATGGCCAGGTGCGCGGCTTGAGCATGGACGTGCTGCAACGCATCAGCCGCCTCACCGGCTTGCACTTCGAGGTGCAGGGGGGCACAGACATACAGCACATGATCGAGCGAGTGCGCCAGGGCCAGGCCGATCTGATTGCCGGGCTGGTGTACAGCCCGGCACACGCCAGGCAACTGCGTTTCAGCCGCAGTTTTCTGAGCTTGCCGCTGGTCCTGGTAACGCGCAACGAGACCGTGGCCCCCAGCAGCCTGGCGCAGCTCGGCAGGCGGCCGCTGGCGCTGGTGCGTGGCAGCGCCCAGGCGCAGACGCTGGCCAAGTCTTACCCGGGGATCCGTCAGCGGCTCGTGCCTCATCCATTGGCTGCTCTGCAGGCGCTGGAGCAAGGCAAGGCAGGCGCCGCCGTGCTGCCACTGGACCAGGCGTGCTCGCTGGTTGCACGTCACTTTCCCGGCAGGCTGCGGATCGCTGCCAGCCTGGCGCTGCCACCGATGCACTTCGCCTTTGCCAGTAGCCATGCCGACGAAGAGCTGCTGGGTATTCTCGACAAAGCCTTGCTCGCGCTGCCCCCGGCAGAAATGGAGACCATGCTGCGACGCTGGCGTAACCCGATGATCGTTGGCGACGGGTTATGGCGCCGTTATGGCGGGCGCATGCTGGCGGGCATCGCCTTGGCATGCAGCCTGCTGTTGCTGTCCCTGCTGTGGGTTCGTTACCTGCGGCGGATGCAGGTGCAACTGCATCGTGCAAAGCGCGAGGCCGAGGCGGCCAACCAGGCCAAGACGCAGTTTCTCGCGGCCATGAGCCATGAAATCCGCACGCCGCTGCATGCTGTGCTGGGCATGTTGGAGCTTGCCCGACGCAAGGCAGGGCAGGGCGAACTGGACCATCTGGCCATCGAAGTGGCGGCGGATGCCGCTATCGGGCTGCAGGAGTTGATCGGCGATGTACTCGACATCACACGCATCGAAACCGGCCATTTGCAACTGGCACTGGTGCCAGTGAGCCTGCGCGAGCAAGTCGCCCGGGTGGTTCAGCTGTTCGAGCAACAGGCACGCGGCAAGGGGCTGGCCCTGGACATGGTGTGCAAGGGGGCGGTGGAAAACTGGGTGATGCTTGACCCGGTGCGTTTCAAGCAGGTGCTGGCCAACCTGGTCAGCAATGCAATCAAGTTCACCGCGCAGGGCAAGGTCCTGGTCAGCCTGAATATGCAGGCTGCAGCCGGGCGGGCAAGTGTATTGCTCGAAGTCGCAGACACCGGCATAGGCATTGCCCAGGCCGAGCTGGAAAGCCTCGGGCAACCTTTTCGCCAGGCCAGCAATCAGCGCCAGTCGCCACGCAGCAGTGCCGGGCTGGGGCTGGGGATCAGCCGCAGCTTGTGTGAAATGCTTGGCGGGCAATTACGCTTGCACAGCGTGCTGGGCCAAGGTACGCGGATTGAAATCCGCCTGGACCTGGCGCTGGCAGCCCGGCCAGTGCTGGCCAAGCCGGCAACGCCGCAGGGCGACCCTCCCAGGCTGGCTGCCCTGCGCGTGCTGGTGGTCGATGACTACCCGGCCAACCGCTTGCTGCTCGCGCACCAGTTGGCGTTTCTCGGTCACCAGGTGCAAGTTGCCGAAGATGGCGATCAGGCCTTGCGCCTCTGGTTGCAGCAAACGTTCGACGTCGTCATCAGCGATTGCAACATGCCCAGGCTTGGCGGTTTTGCCTTGGCCCGGGCAATCCGCGAACACGAACGGCGCCGGGCCAGGCCTCGCTGTCGGGTGGTGGGGCTGACCGCCAGTGCCCTGCAAGAGGAGCGCCGTCGCGCGAGGCTTGCGGGTATGGACCACTGCCTGTTCAAGCCGCTGAACCTGGATACCCTCATGCAAACGTTGCAAGCTTTCCAGTACGTCAGCCGTGAGCCAGGCGAGCAACTGCCTGCCGTTGATCTGGCCCATTTGCGTAAGCTGGTTTGCGATGACCAGGCTGTGTTGGTGGCCCTGCTGGCCGATCTGGCCAGCAGTAACCTGGCGGATTTGGCACAGCTCAGATACTCGAGCGACAACCCCTCGGCGCTCGTTGAAGTGGCGCACAGGGTGAAAGGCGGCGCACGCATTGTGCGGGCACAAGCGTTGGTGGCGTCATGTGAACGGCTTGAAGCGCAGTGTACGCAACGGCCGGCGGATACGTCACAGGTGCGCCAGGCAGCCAGAGCGCTGGAGGAGACCATGCTGCGCCTGGACCGCTGGCTTGCCAGCTACCTCGGGGAGCATGCTCCCCGCCGCCAGGGCGGTACTGACCACACAGTCATGTCTGCCCATTCACTACCCTGATGAATCCTCCCAGCCCCCTTGCCCTTGATTAGACTCGCTGTACTACCTGCCAGAACAAGGCCAGCCACCATGCATAACCGCATCATGATCACCGGCGCCGGGTCAGGCCTCGGTCGCGAGATCGCCCTGCGCTGGGCGCGCGAGGGCTGGCGCCTGGCGCTGGCCGATGTCAACGAAAACGGCCTGCGCGAAACCCTGGAACTGGCCCGGGCCGCCGGCGGCGATGGCTTCATCCAGCGCTGCGATGTGCGCGATTACAGCCAGCTCACCGCCCTGGCCCAGGCATGCACCGAGCAGTTCGGCGGCATCGACGTGATCGTCAACAACGCCGGCGTCGCGTCTGGCGGTTTTTTCGCCGAACTGTCCCTGGAAGACTGGGACTGGCAGATCGCGGTCAACCTGATGGGCGTGGTCAAGGGCTGCAAGGCCTTTTTGCCGCTGCTGGAGCGCAGCAAGGGCCGGATCATCAACGTGGCATCGATGGCCGCACTGATGCAGGGCCCTGGCATGAGCAACTACAACGTCGCCAAGGCTGGCGTGCTGGCGCTTTCGGAAAGCCTGCTGGTGGAGTTACGCCAGCAGGAGGTGTCGGTGCACGTGGTGTGCCCGTCGTTCTTCCAGACCAACCTGCTGGACTCCTTCCGTGGGCCGAACCCGGCGATGAAGGCGCAGGTGGGCAAGCTGCTGGAGGGTTCGCCCATCAGCGCCGCCGAGATTGCCGGATACATCCACCAGCAGGTCGCCGCGGGCGAGTTCCTGATTTTGCCCCATGAGGCCGGGCGCCAGGCCTGGCAGCTGAAACGCCAGGCGCCTGAGCGGCTGTATGACGAGATGGCCGATATGGCGGTAAAAATGCGCGCAAAGGCTCCTTCGCGATGAATGTTCTGTAGACGCACTGACCGGGGGCAGGGGGGGACAGGCCTGCTACCGACAAGACCAAACCAGCTGATGCGTTAAGCCGCAGCATTTCAAAACGCCCCGACTGTCGGGGCGTTTTCATTTTTCGCAGTCACTCAGAAAACACCTACATACGCATTGATGCCCCATTCGTAAAGTGCCCGCCTGTCATACGGGCATCGATAAATGCCGGCATATTCGGGGACTGCTCAATGAAGTTACGTTGTTTTACCGCCTGCGCCCTGCTGCTGACGGCGGGGGCCGTAGGGGCGAAGGAAATACCTCAGGACGTCAGTGTTCAGGCTGTCGTTTCGACACCTGAATTTCAAGTGACTTCGGTGGGTAATTGGTGGGACGACGAACTTCGGGCGGAATATGACCCGAGCCGGCTCGTCTTCAAGCAAATTAAAAAAGATGTGTTTGTAAAAAGTACCTATGGGCCGATCTATGCGAAAACGGACAGTCCCTATTACCGGTTTACACGGGTAGGCGGTGCGGAATTTCAGCGCCGTTACTATATCTCGCTGAATCGCGTTGTCATGGGCACGGCGCCGGTCGAAATCGTCAGTGCTGCTGACGCCGCTCAGGGGAAAACCATTGAATTCAGGTTCTATCCCATGCCAGAGGCATCCACGGTTCGCATGCCCGGCACCTACATCACCCACGCCACTTTGATGTTTGAAACGGGTGCGCCCTGATACCTGTTTCAGGCGGGCGCTCCCGCGTCCCTGCTATTGATAATGTGCAACCGTTGAAGGAAATTTGATATGAAATCCTCTGTATTGGCTATTCCATTCTTTGCGATGTTTGCCGGTGCCGCTTTCGCCGCCGCTCCTGAGCCGATCAGCCATGACATTTCTGTAATGGCGGTGATTCCTGGCAATGACTTTTCAGTTGAGCCTAAAGGTGATTGGCTTCAGAAGGGCGTGACGCTTGAGTATCAGCCGCAGGCCGAGCAATTCACAAAAGTGACTGAAAAATTTATGGCCCAGAGTGATGTCGGCGCCATTCAGGCGAAGTTGCTGCAAACCGCAGAGTTGCAAGAGCAGAGTAACGTTGACCAGAAGATTGCGCTGGTCATCACGGTAGGGGATAAGCGGTTGGCGCTCACGCCTCAGGAGGTCATGAGCGCCGAAGATGCCAAAGGCGGTAATGAACTTCCTATTGCCTTTGAAGCTGTAAAGCCTGAGGGCGGTTTTGTGAAGGGTGATTATAACGGGGTCGTGAAAGTGTTGTTTGAGACGTCCTCCACCAGCCTTTGATTGATGCAGTGCCGCCTGCCTCCACCCTGTCGGATGTTGTCCAGCGGTGGGGCAGGTGTTGATGTGGATTGAATCATGTTCCAGTTTGCTGCACCCGGCCGTGCACTCGCTGCCTGGTTGCTGGGTGCTGCTTGCCTCTTCCCTGTCGAAGTGTTGGCTGAACGCGAGCCCGATGCTAACGGCCTGAACACGTTCGGGCGTTTGCCTGAAGACTTCGAGGCGCACTTCTTCGAGGTGCCACTTGCGGTGCGAGTTGAGCTGGATCAGCGCTACCTGGGTGATGCCATGGTCGTGCTGAGCCGTGATAACCGTGTGCAAATGCTGGCATTTACCGACACCGAGCAGAGCGCAGAGCCCGCCACATTGCGCCAGTTATGGCTTCAACGGCTGGAGGGCGGGCGCATGCTGGGCGACTGCCTGCAAAACTGCCCGGACGGGTTGCAGGCTATCCATTACAGCCTGGCCAATTCGCAGCTGTCGCTGCTCACCTCCGATGCCGAGAAACTGGAGCAGGACGCGCGCTATCACCGTCTCCCAGAGCAGGGCAGCACTGGGTTGCTGCTGCGTAATCAACTGAATCTGGTGAATGATGGTAATCAGACCACGGGCAGAATCGGCCTGCTCGGCCAGGGCAATCTGCATAACTGGACCACGCTGGCCGAGGCGCGCGCGGATCGTAGCCCAGCTGAGCAAGGCGATGTGCGTTACCGCATGAACCAGCTTTACGCAGAGCGCATGCACGAAGAGCAATTCTTTCGGCTGGGCTACTTCTCTACTGGCGCAGAAGGCCTGGTGCGCCAGCCAACGCTCCTGGGGCGTCGCCCTGACAGCACGCTTGGTTTGATGCTGGGCAGCAGTGACAGCCTGCTGGTCGACAATGGCCAAGCCAGCGCCATCCCTGTCTACGTCACGCCGAACCGCCCGGGTATCGTCGAAATCTATCGCAATGGTTCGCTGATCAACAGTCAGCCGGTACAGCCTGGTTTACAGGCACTCGACACGCGGGTGTTGCCCGGCGGCATCTACGATGTCGAGCTGCGCTTGCTTGAAGACGGCCTGGAGACCTCGCGTAGCGAAGCGTCCATCTACAAGCCCAGCCGATGGCAGAACATCGATAGCCGCTGGCGCTACAACGTGTACTTGGGCCAGCAGCTCGAGTTGCTGAGTAACTGGGATAGCCATCGTGAACAGGGCCTGGCGCTCGGGGCCCTTACCAATTATCTGCTGCACCCGGCTGCGGTGCTGGGATTGTCGATGCAACAGGTCGGCGCTGATCTGCAATTGGGTACCTCGCTGGACTGGGATGTCCATGAGCGGTTCAAGCTGTACGCCAGCCTTAATCAAACCCAAGGTCTGGGCAATGGGGGTGATCTGCAGTTGACCTATACCCATCCCTCGGGCTCATTGTTGCTAAGCCACAACCAGACCTGGCTCGAGCCCAGCGGTCAGGAGCGCGACGATCGTTCACAGCGGCAGGTGCGCAGCCGCACCGCCTTTTCGATCAACCAGCGGGTAACCTCGCGCAGTTCGGCGACACTGCGCCTGGAACACAGTGCGGGCTCGGCCAGCGGGCTGGGAGCCGACCTCAGCTGGGCGTTCTACGGAAAACTGCGGGGGCATCAGAGCAGTGTTCGCCTGTCACTGTTCGACAGGCCCGGCACGCGCAGCAGCGCCGGTGTTCGCAGCCGCGGCGTTAACGTCGCTGTCAGCATGAAGCTTGAGCGCGACGGCAAGCAGCTTGGGGTCGATGTCGGTAGCCGCGCCTCGCGTGAGGGGGGGAACGACCCGTACGCTTCGCTGTGGTACAGGCAGGACGTCGACCTGGGCCCAGTGCATAGCCTGGGGGGCAGCGCAACGCTCGACGGCTATGGCACCAGCCTTGCCGCCAATGGGCGCTTTCACAGCCAGGCATTGCAGGGCGATGCCTATGCCCAGACTTCATCGTTCAACGATAACCTCAGCGGTGGCCTCAACCTGGAAAGCACCTTGGCGCTGGGCGCCGGGAAGCTGGCCATGGGGGGCCAAAACCTACCGCTCGATGCCGGCCTGATCATCGATGTCGAAAGCGACCTGCAAGGTGTGAAGCTACGCGCCAACGATGGCCAGGGCATGAGTGCAATGCTCCACCCCGGGCGCAATATCGTGCCGGTGACGGCGTTCAAGTCTGGTCATGTGCGCTTCGACTTCGACGCGAAGGACATGCCGCCAGCGCAGATCCAGCCCCTTGCTGTCGACTATCACCTCAACCGCGGTGGGGTGGGCTATCACGCGGTGAAAGTCATGCGAACGGTCACTGTGTTTGGCCGGCTGCTCGACGGCCATGGCCAGCCGCTGCAAGGCGCACATGTGATCAATGACGCCGGCCGCACGGTGGTCGAGGTGGATGGCTATTTCAGCGTCGAGATGAGTGAGGCACGGCCCACCCTGGAAATTCGCCATGGCACGGCAGGCAGCTGCCTTCTGACATTACCGCCGGACAACTTTGACCGCGACGATGACTTGCTGATCGTCGGTGATCAGCGCTGTGTACCGCGTATGGGCTGAACCGGCTTTCAGCCTGTCGCTTTAGAGGGCCTGATCCCGGGCCAGGATTGGATGTTGTGCAAACAGAGGTTGAAGATGCAAAGGTTCACATTTTACTTATCACGCTTGTTGTTCGCCGTGCTGCTGCTGCCAGGGTTTGCCAAGGCCGGGCCACAGCTGGATGTCGGGGCCTTGTATGACTACCTCGAGCCGGGCAAGGGCACCTATGCCAAACGCATCTACAACCGTGGGGACAGTACCGCGTTCGTCAAGGTCAGCGTGCTGGAGCTGGTGTACGACGGCGAAGGCGAGCCGCGTGAAGTAGACGTCGATGAGTTGCCCTTCGACCAGCGCAGCGTTGTTGCCAGCCCTGCGCGGATGATCATCCCGGCTCGTGGCATGCAGGCAGTCCGGTTGCTGTATCGCGGTGAGCGGGCTCAAGAGCGTTACTACCGGCTGCGTTTCGTGCCAGTACTACCGGAACAGGATGACAGCTTTGCACTGGACGATGCGGAGCTTGAGGCTTACCGCAATGAACTCAATGCCGGTGTGCAGTTTCTGGCCGGCTACGGCACCATCCTGATCGCCAAGCCTACTGCCACGCAGTATCAGACCTCGATCGAGCGAGCGGGCGGAAAGTGGACCGTGCGCAACGAGGGCAATGCCACGGTGCTGCTCGACAATGTCCAGACCTGTGTGCGGGGCGACGACGACTGTGATCACCCGGCCAAGCACCATATTCGCCCTGGGCGTACGCGCGAGTTCATCGAAAAAACCGGTGTCGAATACCGCTTCGAGCTGGTGGAAGGCGATGCGCGCAAAGCCATCGATTTGAAAGCAGGGTGAGAGGTCCAGGCATGGCTGGTAAATGTGCAATGCTGGCGCTGCTGGTCGGCGGCTTTGGCGCATCGTGGGCGCAGGCTGCCGAGATCACGCTTGACCTGCGTTATCGCGGCGACACCAGGCAGTTCGAAAACCTGGCACCGCGGTCGTCCCCTGTTTGCACCCAGCTGCCGCAGCTTTGTGCTGATCCACTGCAGAGCTTGCTGGATGTGAATGTTGAATATTCCAAAACAGTCGATGGCGAAGGCGCCGACGGTTTCTACCTCTCGGCACCTGTTCAGCCGACGCCGCTGCTGATGGTCCGTGATCAGACCGGTGAGCAGGTCAGCATGGACTTTGCCATTACCCACCTGGGCGGCACAGTGAGTTCGGACGATGGGGCGCCCACGCTTGCGGCGCGCTCGGGCCTGGACTCGAGTGGTTGCCAGGTTGCGTTGGCGAGCGCGGCGCATCGATTGTTTCTGTGGTCGGTGGCCAGCAGTGGGTGTTGGGCCGACCTCAACGCAGCGAATGCAGGCACGTACCATGTCAGCCACCTTACGCTGGGTTATCGGCTGAAGACGCCTTTGCCGGCGAGCTTGAAGTCGGGCGTATACCGCGGGCGGGTGGTCTATTCGGTAGGCCCTGACAGGGATATAGGCCTTGGCTCGAGCCGAACGGTCTCCGGGCTCAGCGCAGATTCAGTCGCGATCAACGTTACACTTGAGGTGGTGCATGACCTTGAGGTGCGTTTCGAGCCGGGTTCCGAGCAGGTGGCGCTGGAACCGCCTCAGGCCCGTGGACAAGGCCGCCGAGGGCAGGGCAATGCAGACAGACTGGAAAAGGACGTGGCGTTCAGCCTGACTGCCAGCGGGCCATTCAAAGTTTGGGCCCTGTGCAGCACCGGGTTGGGAAGCACGTGCAATCTACGGTCGGCCAAAGGCCATGGCATACCGCTGTCGATGGCAATGACCTTGCCAGGTGTTACCTACAACGGTCGCTCGCTCTACCGGCAGGCAATGGCCTTTGGCGGAGCTGGGAACGCAATCAGCCTGGAAGTCCCGCCTGAAGGTGTGACCGGTAGCCAAGGGCAGTTGCATTTTCATGTGTACCCTCGCGGCCACGCCCCGGATCAGGATATGTTGCCTGGTACCGAGTATCAGGCCGTGGTGACGATCGTGTTCGATGCGGACCTTTAGGATGACAAGCGGGTGTTGCTACCCGCCTGCCATGCGCCTTCAGCAGTTGCCTGAAGTGGCTGTCCGCATCGGGTCATATCATCCCGAGCAACAGCAAGACCAGCAGAATCACCAATACCACGCCAATAATGCCGGATGGGCCATAGCCCCAACTACGCGAGTGGGGGAAGACCGGTAAGCCACCGATCAGCAGCAGAATCAGGATGATGATAAGGATCGTGGTCATGGTGGAGTCCTTGCGTGGTTGAGGGGCAAGGGCCTCGAATTGCAGGCCTCTTGATAAATCGGACCGGCGCCGCTTGCGAAAGATTCCATTGGTGTATCGCGTGTACCGGCCTCTTCGCAGCACAAGGCCGATATGCTCGTGAAAATGCGCGCTCAGCCCCATTCAAGAGGAATGGTCTGTAGGAGAAGTTACTCTGAAATGTAGGGCTCTTCTGAATTGCAGGGGAACTATTGAGTAGCCGAATGCCTGGCAGGCAGTCTCCGGTTTTCCATTTGGCAGGAGGATCGGCACATGTTGGTAATCGGGCGTGAAGTGGGGGAAATCATCGTGATTGGCGATAACATCCGCATCATGGTGGCGGATGTCCGGGAGGGCGTGGTGCGTTTTGGCGTGGACGCCCCGCGCTCGGTGCCGGTGCACCGGGCCGAGGTGTACAAGCGCATAAAGGAGGCCAAGCAAGGCGAGGCCTGATGTTGCCATCAGCATCCCTACGCAGTCTTGCCCGCGAAGGGGGCCGAGTCTGCTAGTCGAGCAATTCGCGGGGCACATCGTGCTTGGCCAGCAACTGGCACTGCTGGCTCTCCAGGTCGAACAATATGAACGCCTGCCCCTTGGCCAATGCCTGGCGTACCCGCAGCACACGGGTTTCCAGCGGGGTGTCGTCGCCATTGTCGGTGCCGTCGCGGGTAACGAAGTCTTCGATCAGGCGGGTCAGGGTTTCAGCTTGCAGTTGGTCGTAGGGGATCAGCATGGTGGGCGGCGTCTTGGTATTGGTGCAGGCATGCTACGCGAAACCTTGGGGAATTTGGGGCCGCATGGCGGCCCCGAAGCCCTCAGCCCTTGTTACCCACCAGGCTGTCCACTGCTGGCACCCGCGTGTCGCTCTCCATCTGCGCATCGTGCTCCAGCTGGTGGCTGAAGCGTTCCAACGATGCATTGGCCGGCTGCGAATCACTGGCAAACACAGGCGGGCTCAGCAGGTACGCCGACAACAACCGGCTCAGCGCCGCCAGGCTGTCGATATGCGTGCGTTCGTAACCGTGGGTGGCATCGCAACCGAACGCCACCAGCGCGGTACGAATATCGTGCCCGGCAGTCACCGCCGAATGGGCATCGCTGAAGTAGTAGCGGAACAGGTCGCGCCGCACCGGCAAGTCATGGTCGCCGGCCAGTTTCAGCAGGTGCCGGGACAGGTGGTAGTCGTAAGGCCCGGACGAGTCTTGCATCGCCACACTGACCGCATGCTCGCTGGAGGCTTGCCCAGGCGCCACCGGGGCGATGTCGATGCCGACGAACTCGCTGACGTCCCAGGGCAGGGCGCCAGCTGCGCCCGAGCCGGTTTCCTCGGTGATGGTGAACAGCGGGTGGCAGTCGATCAGTGGCTGGCGACCGCTTTCCACCACGGCCTTCAATGCCGCCAGCAATGCGGCTACGCCAGCCTTGTCGTCCAGGTGACGGGCGCTGATGTGGCCGCTTTCGGTGAACTCGGGCAATGGGTCGAAGGCCACGAAGTCACCAATGCTGATACCCAGTGCCTCACAGTCGGCGCGGGTGGCGCAGTAGGCATCCAGACGCACTTCCACATGCTCCCAGCTCACCGGCATCTGATCGATGGCGGTATTGAAGGCATGCCCGCTGGCCATCAGCGGCAGCACGCTGCCACGGAATACGCCGGTGTCGGTGAATACGCTGACCCGGCTACCTTCGGCAAAGCGGCTGGACCAGCAGCCGACGGGCGCCAAGGCCAGGCGGCCATTGTCCTGCAATTGGCGCACGCTGGCGCCGATGGTATCCAGGTGGGCAGAGACGGCGCGGTCGGGCGAGGTCTGCCGGCCCTTCAGCGTGGCGCGGATGGTGCCGCGGCGGGGCAGCTCGAAGGGGATGCCCAACTCATCCAGGCGTTCGGCCACGTAGCGCACGATGGTGTCGGTGAAGCCGGTGGGGCTGGGGATGGCGAGCATTTCCAGCAGCACGCGTTTGAGGTAGTCGAGATCGGGTTCGGGGAGTCGTTCGGACATGTCCAGGCCTCCGGTCGGGTTAAAATTTCGCAGTCCTTGTGGGAGCGGCCTTGTGTCGCGAAAGGGCCGCAAAGCGGCCCCGGCAATATCGGCAGCGAAGCTGAGATCCTAGGGGCGCTTCGCACCCCATTCGCGACACAAGGCCGCTCCCACAAAAAGCCGAGCAGTTGTCAGGCCAACGGCCGGCTATGGGGAAACAGCAGGTCGATAAAACGCTCGGCCGTGGGCTGCGGTTCATGGTTGGCCAGGCCAGCACGTTCGTTGGCCTCGATGATCACGTACTCCGGCTGCCCGGCATCGCGCACCATGAAGTCCAGCCCAACCACCGGAATTTCCAGTGCCCGTGCCGCCCGCACGGCAGCATCGGCCAGCACCGGGTGCAGGCGTTCGGTGACATCTTCCAGGGTGCCGCCGGTGTGCAGGTTGGCCGTGCGCCGCACGGCCAGGCGCTGGCCGGCCGGCAACACGTCGTCATAGCCAACGCCCGCTGCGCGCAAGGTGCGCTCGGTTTCGTCGTCCAGCGGAATGCGGCTTTCGCCACCTGTGGCGGCCTGGCGGCGACGGCTCTGGGCTTCGATCAACTGGCGCACACTGTGCTTACCGTCGCCCAGCACCTGCGCTGGGTGGCGGATGGCCGCGGCCACCACCTCGTAGCCGATCACCACGATGCGCAGGTCGAACCCGGCATGGAAGCTTTCCAGCAGCACGCGGCTGTCGAACTGGCGGGCGTGTGCCACGGCGCGGGTGATGTCGTCGATGCAGGTCAGGTTTACCGCCACGCCTTGGCCTTGCTCGCCATCGACCGGCTTGACCACCACCGCGCCATGCTCTTCGAGAAACGCCAGGTTGTCATCGGCATTGCCCGCCAGCTGTTGCGCGGGCACCTGCAGCCCGGCGTTGTGCAGGGCGTGCTGGGTCAGGCGTTTGTCCTGGCACAGGGTCATGGTCACGGCACTGGTCAGGTCGCTGAGCGATTCCCGGCAGCGAATGCGCCGCCCGCCCAGGCTCAGGGTGAAAAGGCCGCCAGCGGCGTCATCGACCTGCACTTCGATGCCCCGGCGTAGCGCCTCGTCGACGATGATGCGAGCGTAGGGGTTGAGGTCGGCTTGCGGGCCAGGCCCGAGGAACAGTTGCTCGTTGATACCGTTCTTGCGCTTGACTGCGAAGGTGGGCAGGTTGCGAAAACCCAGTTTCTGGTAAAGGCGCTTGGCCTGGCGGTTGTCGTGCAGCACTGACAGGTCCAGGTAAGCCAGGCCACGGCTCATGAAGTGTTCGATCAGGTGGCGCACCAGCACTTCACCCACGCCGGGGCGGGTGCAGTGTGGGTCCACCGCCAGGCACCACAGGCTGCTGCCATGCTCGGGGTCATCGAACGCCTTGGTGTGGTTCAGGCCCATGACGCTGCCGATAATCGCGCCGCTGTCTTCGTCCTCTGCCAGCCAATACACCGGGCCACCCAAGTGCCGGGGGGTAAGCAGCTCGGCGTCGACGGGGAGCATCCCGCGCGCCTGGTACAGCGTGTTGATCGCCTGCCAGTCGGCGGGGTTCTGTGCCCGGCGCACGCGGAAGCCGCGAAATACCCGCTGCGCCGGGCGGTAGTCGGTGAACCACAGGCGCAGGGTGTCGGACGGGTCGAGGAACAGCTGCTGGGGGGCCTGGGCCAGCACCTGCTGCGGTGCGGCCACGTACAGGGCGATGTCGCGTTCGCCCGGGTGCTCGTCGAGCAGATCCTCGGCCAGGGAAGCCGGGTCGGGGTAGGTGTGGCCTATCAACAGCCGGCCCCAGCCGCAGTGCACGGCACGCGGTTGGTCGTGGGGCTGGCTGCCGTCGCCGGCCAGGCGCGCCTGCAGGCGCTCGTAGGACGGCGCCTGGCCGCGCAGCAGGCGCTGACCATAAGCGATTTCATGGGCTTTCATCGGTCAGATTCCTTGTTCGCTCAGCCACAGGTTCAGCGCCGCCAGTTGCCACAGCTTGGAGCCGCGCAATGGCGTCAGCTGGCCGTGTGGGTTGCTCAGCAGGCGGTCGAGCATGGCCGGGTTGAACAACCCTCGGTCCTGGCTGGGGTCGGTCAACAGTTCGCGTACCCAGCCCAAGGTGGCACCTTCCAGATGCTTCAGGCCCGGTACTGGGAAGTAACCCTTCTTGCGGTCGATCACCTCATGCGGGATCACCCGTCGCGCTGCCTGCTTGAGCACCTGCTTGCCGCCGTCGGGCAGCTTGAAGCGTGCGGGAATGCGTGCCGACAGTTCCACCAGGCGGTAATCGAGGAACGGCGTCCGCGCCTCCAGGCCCCAGGCCATGGTCATGTTGTCCACCCGCTTGACCGGGTCGTCGACCAGCATCACGGTGCTGTCCAGGCGCAGGGCCTTGTCCACGGCAGCCGGTGCGCCGGGGCGCGCGAAGTGTTCGCGCACGAAGTCGCCGGCAGCGTCGGTTTCCAGCAGCCAGGGGGCCTGCACGGTGTCGCGGTATTCGGCGTGGCTGCGGTCGAAGAAGGCGTCACGGTAGGCCGCATAGGCATCGTCGGCGCCGTCCACCTGCGGGTACCAGTGGTAACCGGCGAACAGCTCATCGGCACCCTGGCCGCTCTGTACGCCTTTGCAGTGTTTGGCCACTTCCCGCGACAGCAGGTAGAAGGCGATGCAGTCGTGGCTGACCATCGGCTCACTCATGGCGCGGAAGGCGGCCGGCAGTTGGTCGATGATTTCGTGTTCGGCAATGCGCAACTGGTGGTGACGGGTGCCATAGTGTTTGGCGATCAGGTCCGAATACTGGAACTCGTCGCCGCGCTCGCCGCCGGCATCTTCAAAGCCGATGGAGAAGGTCGACAGGTCGTCAACGCCCACTTCGCGCAGCAAACCGACCAGCAGGCTGGAATCGACGCCGCCGGACAGCAACACACCCACATCGACGGCTGCCCGCTGGCGGATGGCTACGGCGTCGCGGGTGGCGTCGAGTACGCGGGTGGTCCAGCCTTCCAGATCAAGTTCACGCTCGTCCGGGTTGGGGCCGTACTTCAGCCGCCACCAGGTCTGGCGTTCCACTTCGCCATGGCAGTCGATGCGCATCCAGGTGCCGGGCTCCAGCTTCTGCACATTGGCCAGCAGGGTGCGTGGTGCCGGTACCACGGCGTGGAAGTTCAGGTAGTGGTTGAGGGCCACGGGGTCGAGCATCGGGTCGATGTCGCCGCCCTTGAGCAGTGCCGGCAGGGTCGAGGCAAAGCGCAGGCGCTCGCCGTTGCGCGACAGGTACAGGGGTTTGACGCCCAGGCGGTCGCGGGCCAGGAACAGGCGTTGGTTGTCGCGCTCCCAGATGGCCAGGGCAAACATGCCGTTGAGCTTGGGCAGCAGCGCCGCGCCCCAGGCGTGGTAGCCCTTGAGCAGCACCTCGGTGTCGCCGTCGGACCAGAAGCTGTAGCCCAGCGCCTGCAATTCCTCGCGCAGTTCGGGGAAGTTGTAGATGGCACCGTTGAAGGCCAGCGACAGGCCCAGCGTATTGTCGACCATCGGCTGCGCCGAGCCGTCGGACAGGTCCATGATCTTCAGGCGCCGGTGGCCCAGGGCGATCGGGCCTTGGCTATGGAAGCCCCAGGCATCCGGGCCACGCGGGGCCAGGTGATGGGTAATGCGCTCTACCGCAGCCAGGTCGGCTGGGCGAGGGGCTTGGTCGATGGGGGTGAAACGTAACTCTCCTGCTAATCCGCACATAAGTCCTTACCGGTTTTTCCGTTGGGGAGGTGATGCCCCGGATTAGGGCACCTTAAGGAACTGACCTATGTGCTTTTCGAGAGTTTTAGAATGTTTGGTTATATGACGCCGGGCAGGCAACCCGATGCAATCATTTCCCCCGGATCAACCGGCGCAATCCAAACCGGTTTGGATGGCAAGCCTCCGCCACCGCCCGCGGCAATGGCAGCGGTTCGCCACATACCCAGGCCGCCACCAGCTCGCCGCTCAAGGGCGCTGTTATCAACCCGCGTGAGCCATGCCCGCTGTTCACATACAACCCGCCCAGCCAAGGGCAGGGCACATCCGGTACTTGCCGCGCATCCCGGCCCAGTACTGCGTAGGCTTCGGTAAACGCCTGCGCGTCGGCAATGGGCCCGACGATCGGCAGGTAATCCGGGCTGGTGCAACGGAACGCAGCACGTCCCTGCAATTGCTCGGGGTCCAGTTCAGCCACAGCCAGCCGTTGCGCCAGATCGACGGAAATTTCGTCCAGCAGCGCCAGGTTGCCCTGGTGCTCGGCCACCGTCGGTGCAAGGTCTTCGCTGTGGAAGTCAAAACTGGCGCCCAGTGTATGTTCACCCTCGCGCGGCGGTGCCACATAGCCCTCCGCGCACACCACGGTGCGCAGTGCCTGGCTGCTGGCGGTGGCCGGCAAGCGGGTGATCTGCCCACGGATGCGCTTGAGTGGTAACTGCGCGCAAGGTTCGAAGCGCAGCACATCCGCCGCGCCGGCCAGGACCACCACTGGAGCGCGGGCTAACAGCTGGTCGCCAGCCCAGGCTTGCCAATGCTCATCCACTTTGCGCAGTTCGAGCACGTCCTGGTGGGTCACCACGCGAATACCAGGGTGCTGCAACTGCTGTTGGCACAGCGCTGGAGGGTGCACCCAGCCACCTTCGGGGTAGAACAACCCGCCGCCAGGCAATGCCACGCCGGCGATGGCTTCGGCCTCCGCGCGCGCCAGGCAGTGCAGCAAGCCATGGTCGAAGGCGGCAGCCAGCTTGCCCTGGCGTTCGGCCTCCTTGCTGTCGAAGGCCAGTTGCAGCACCCCGCAGGCATCCCAGTCACGGCCACGCTGCAAGCGCTGCAGCTGACGCCGGGTGTAGCCGAACCCGGACAGGATCATCTGCGACAGCGCGGTGCCATGGGCAGACAGCTTGAGGTACAGCACCCCTTGCGGGTTGCCTGACGCTTCCTGGGCCGGGGCTTCGTGGCGCTCCAGCACGGTTACCTGCCAGCCGCGCCGGGCCAGGCTGGCGGCGCTGCTGCTGCCGGCAAGTCCGGCACCGATCACCAGCGCCTCGCGCGGCCCCTGTGTCACCGCGGGGCGCGCGTACCAAGGCGCGCATGGGCCGGGCAGGGGGCCGACGTAGGCGCCGCTCATCACCTCCCACTTCTTGCCGATGCCTGGCACCTTCTTCATGGCGAAGCCGGCTTCCACCAGGCTGCGGCGTACCCAGCCGGTGGTGGTGAAGGTGCCCAGCACCGTGCCCGGATGCGATAGCCGCGCCAGTTGCGCAAACAGCTCCGGGGTCCACATGTCGGGGTTCTTGGCGGGGGCGAAGCCGTCGAGGAACCACACATCGATCTGCGCATCGAGTTGCGGCAGCTGTTCCAGCACATCGCCTATCAACAGGGTCAGGGTGACCCTGCCACCGGCGAAGGTGAACTGCTGAAAGCCCGGGTGCACCGCCACGTATTGCTCCAGCAGTGGCTCGGTATAGGCGGCCAGTTCAGGCCACAGGCGCACTGCGCGGGCCATGTCGGCGTGGTCGAGGGGGTACTTTTCGACGCTGACGAAGTGCAGGCGCGCGTCGCTGTGTGCGTGCTGGTCGAACAGCTGCCAGGCGCAGAAAAAATTCATGCCGGTGCCAAAACCGGTTTCGCCGATCACCGTGCAGGCGTGCGGCGCCAGGTTGGCAAAACGTTCGGCCAGGCGGGTCTGTCCGAGGAACACGTGCTTGGTTTCTTCGATGCCTTCGTTGACTGCGAAATAGACGTCGTCATAGTGCCGCGAATGGGGGCGGCCCTGGTCGTCCCAGTCGATCTGGGCGTGCTGGAGGAGGGTGGGCATGGTGGGCTCGGTTGCAGCGGATGGCGGGATTTTATGCCATCCGGCTGAGCTGTGGGAGCGCGTTCATTGGTGAAGAGGTCAATACAGGCCGAAATGAAATCCGCTAGTCTTGCTTATCCATTGAAGGAGCCAGTGCATGTTCGAATCTGCCGAAATCGGCCACAGCATCGACAAGGAGGCTTACGACGCCGAGGTACCCGCTTTACGCGAGGCCCTGCTCGAAGCCCAGTACGAACTCAAGCAGCAGGCGCGGTTTCCGGTGATCGTGCTGATCAACGGCATTGAAGGCGCCGGCAAGGGTGAGACGGTAAAACTGCTCAACGAGTGGATGGACCCGCGCATGATCGATGTGCTCACCTTCGACCAGCAGACCGACGAAGAGCTGGCCCGCCCACCCGCCTGGCGCTATTGGCGGGCCTTGCCACCCAAGGGGCGGATGGGTGTGTTCTTTGGCAACTGGTACAGCCAGATGCTGCAGGGGCGGGTGCACGGGGTGTTCAAGGATGCCGTGCTCGATCAGGCCATTACCGGTGCCGAGCGCCTGGAGCAGATGCTTTGCGATGAAGGTGCGCTGATCATCAAGTTCTGGTTCCACCTGTCCAAGAAGCAGATGAAGGCACGGCTGAAATCGCTCAAGGACGACCCGCTGCACAGCTGGAAGATCAGCCCGCTGGATTGGCAGCAGTCGCAAACCTACGACCGCTTCGTGCGCTTTGGTGAGCGCGTGCTGCGCCGCACCAGCCGCGACTATGCGCCATGGCACATCATCGAAGGGGTAGACCCGAATTACCGCAGCCTGGCGGTGGGGCGCATTCTGCTGGAAAGCCTGCAAGCCGCGCTGGCCAATAATCCCAAGGGCAAGCACCAGGGCAACGTGGCCCCGCTGGGCCACAGCATCGACGACCGCAGCCTGCTTGGCGCCCTGGACATGACCTTGCGCCTGGACAAGGCCGACTATCAGGAACAGTTGATCACCGAACAGGCCCGTCTGGCCGGCCTGCTGCGTGACAAGCGCATGCGCCGGCACGCCCTGGTGGCGGTGTTCGAAGGTAATGACGCCGCCGGCAAGGGGGGCGCCATCCGCCGCGTGGCGGCAGCGCTGGACCCGCGGCAGTACCGTATCGTGCCGATTGCTGCGCCTACCGAAGAAGAGCGCGCCCAGCCGTACCTGTGGCGGTTCTGGCGGCACATCCCGGCACGGGGCAAGTTCACCATCTTCGACCGTTCCTGGTATGGCCGGGTGCTGGTGGAGCGGGTGGAAGGCTTCTGCAGCCCCGCTGACTGGATGCGTGCCTACAGCGAGATCAACGACTTTGAAGAGCAGTTGGTGGATGCCGGCGTGGTGGTGGTCAAGTTCTGGCTGGCGATCGACCAGCAGACCCAACTGGAGCGCTTCGAAGAGCGTGAGCAAATTCCGTTCAAACGCTACAAGATCACCGAGGATGACTGGCGCAACCGCGACAAGTGGGACGAATACTCCCAGGCGGTGGGCGACATGGTCGACCGCACCAGCAGCGAGATTGCCCCTTGGACGCTGGTGGAGGCCAATGACAAGCGCTGGGCGCGGGTGAAGGTGGTGCGCACCATCAACCAGGCGCTGGAAGCGGCGTTTGCCAAGCAAAAAAAATAGCCGACGGTGATGTTGCCTGTTCTGGCCCTTTCGCGGGTAAACCCGCTCCTACAAGGGATCGCGCGCTGAGCTGCGCCCCGGATGTTGGACAAAAAATCCAACACCGGGGCGCAGCTCACCCTCCCGTAGGAGCGGGTTTACCCGCGAAAGGGCCAGCACAGGCAACACCTCCCCCCAGCCATGCCCCAAAAGAATGACCTGATGAATTCTTTTCTCGGCACTCTCCACCGTCCCCGTCCTCCAACCCCGTAGAATTCAACAACCCCCACCACGGGCTTGATCGAGGATTTTATGCACACCACTTCTGGCCGCTGGGGCTATGGGCTGTTCCTGGCACTTCTGACGGCGCTGCTCTGGGGCATCTTGCCGATCAAGCTCAAGCAGGTATTGCAAGTGGTCGACCCGATCACTGTCACCTGGTACCGCCTGCTGGTCTCCGGCAGCCTGCTGTTCGCCTGGCTGGCGGCTCAGCGGCGTTTGCCGTCCATGCGTAAACTGGCGCCCAAGGGCAAGGGCCTGGTGCTGGTGGCCGTGCTCGGCCTGATGGGCAACTACGTGCTCTACCTGATCGGTCTCAAACTGCTTAGCCCAGGCACCGCACAACTGGTGGTACAGATCGGCCCGGTGCTGTTGCTGGTGGCCAGCGTGTTCGTGTTCCGCGAGCGCTTCAGTGTGGGGCAGGGCGTGGGCCTGTTGGTGCTGCTGGCAGGGTTTGGCCTGTTCTTCAACCAGCGCCTGGAAGAGCTGCTGACTTCGCTGGGTACCTACACCACCGGCGTGTTGACCATTTTGCTGGCGACCAGCATCTGGGTGTTCTACGCCCTGAGCCAGAAGCAGTTGCTGACCGTGTGGCACTCGCAGCAGGTGATGATGGTGATCTACCTCAGCTGCGCTGCGTTGCTGACACCTTGGGTGCACCCGCTGGAGGCCTTGCAACTGACCCCGGTGCAAGGCTGGCTGCTGCTGGCCTGTTGCCTGAACACCCTGGTGGCTTATGGCGCGTTCGCCGAAGCGCTGGCGCACTGGGAGGCCTCACGGGTAAGTGCCACGCTGGCGCTGACCCCGCTGGTGACCTTTGTTGCGGTAGCGCTGGCAGCATGGGTGTGGCCTGAGTATGTGCATGCCGAGGACATCAATGCCCTTGGCTATTTGGGGGCGGTCACGGTGGTGTTCGGTTCGGCGCTGGTGGCGCTGGGGCCCTCGCTGGTGGCGGGTTGGCGGGCCCGCAGGGCGCGGTTGGCCTAGGTCTGTCGATTGCCTGTACGGCCCTTTCGCGGGTGAACCCGCTCCTACCATGGATCGCCGCTCGTCGTAGGAGCGGGTTCACCCGCGAAAGGGCCGGTACAGGCTACAGAGCAGTCAGCCCTTGCCGCCCGGCGCCAGCATGTTCTCCGGCCGCACCCACTGGTCGAACTGCTCATTGGTCAGGTACTTCAACGCCAAGGCCGCCTCGCGCAGGGTCTTGCCCTCGCTGTAAGCCTTTTTGGCAATTTCCGCCGCCTTGTCATAGCCAATATGCGGGTTCAGCGCCGTCACCAGCATCAACCCGCGCTCCAGGTGCGCGGCCATCTGCTCGGCATCCGGCTCGATACCCGCCACGCAATGCTGCTGGAAGTTGCGGCAACCATCGGCCAGCAACTCGATGGATTGCAGCAGGTTATGAATGATCACCGGCTTGAACACGTTCAGCTGCAAATGCCCCTGGCTGGCGGCAAAGCCAATGGCCGCGTCGTTGCCCAGCACCTGGCAGGCCAACATCGACAGCGCCTCGCACTGGGTGGGGTTGACCTTGCCCGGCATGATCGAGCTGCCGGGCTCGTTGGCCGGCAGGCGCACCTCGGCCAGCCCGGCGCGCGGGCCGGAACCCAGCAGGCGCAGGTCGTTGGCAATTTTCATCAAGGCCACGGCCAGGGTTTTCAGGGCGCCCGCCAGGCTGGTCAGCGGCTCGTGGCCGGCGAGGGCGGCGAACTTGTTCGGCGCGGTGATGAACGGCAGGCCGGACAGCGCCGCCAGCTCGGCAGCGATGGCCTCGGCAAACCCCTGCGGGGCGTTCAGCCCGGTACCCACGGCAGTGCCGCCCTGGGCCAGTTCGCACACCGCCGGCAGGGTGGCGCGGATGGCGCGCTGGGCGTAATCGAGCTGGGCGACGAAGGCCGACACTTCCTGGCCGAAGGTGATCGGCGTGGCGTCCATCATGTGTGTGCGACCGGTTTTTACCAGCTGGTGGTGACGCATCGACAGCTCGGCCAGCCCTGAAGACAGTTCGGTCACGGCCGGCAGCAGCTTTTCCTGCACCGCCTGGGCTGCCGCAATGTGCATGGCGGTGGGGAAGCAGTCGTTGGAGCTCTGCGAGCGGTTGACGTGGTCATTGGGGTGCACCGGCGCCTTGCCGCCACGGCCTTTGCCGGCCAGTTCGTTGGCGCGTCCGGCAATCACCTCGTTGACGTTCATGTTGCTCTGGGTGCCACTGCCCGTCTGCCAGACGACGAGCGGGAACTGATCGTCGTGCTGGCCAGCCAGCACTTCATCGGCGGCCTGTTCGATCAGCCGGGCGATGTCGGCCGGCAGGTCGCCATTGCGGTCGTTGACGCGTGCGGCGGCCTTCTTGATCAGTGCCAGGGCGTGCAACACCGCGAGGGGCATGCGTTCCTTGCCGATGGCGAAGTTGATCAGCGAACGCTGGGTTTGCGCACCCCAGTAGGCGTTCTCCGGAACTTCGACCGGGCCCAGGCTGTCTGTCTCGATACGGCTCATTCTGTACTCACTCCTGTGTAGTTCGAAATCGCAGTTTAGGCCCTGATTCGACCGAGCGGTTCCGTCGCTCGTCGTGCCACTTGAGCACATCGCCACCACGGCGCAGAATGCTCTACTCTGAGGTGCCCGCCTCCCTCTCTTTGAAGGAAATGCAATGACCCGTCTCCGTGTCCTTTGTGCCGCCGTTGCCCTGGTTTGCGCCAGTGGCCAGGTACTCGCTGCCACCGCCAGCCACAACGCTGCTGCCGAGAAATTCCTGACCCTGGCCAACGCCGACAAGCTGGGCACCCCGGTGTACATGCAAGTGCAGCAGATGTTCGCCCAGCGTTTCGCCCAGACCAAGGCCCCGGCCGCCAAGCAACCGGTGCTGGAAAGCTACCAGGCCAAGGCCAATGCCGCCCTGGACAACGCCATCGGCTGGAACAAGCTGAAGCCGAAGATGGTCGACCTGTACACCCAGACCTTCACCGAGCAGGAGCTGAAAGACCTGGTCAAGTTCTACGAATCGCCGCTGGGCAAGAAAGTGCTGCGTGAAATGCCCAAGGTCACTCAGCAGTCGGCACAGCTGACCCAGCAGAGCTTGGAGCCAGCAGTACCGGTGGTGAACAAGCTGCTGGAAGACATGACCAAAGAGCTGGACCCGAACGCAGGCAAGGCCGCCGCACCCGCGAAGAAGTGAGTACGCCGCAATGACCATGCAACAACGTATCGAACAGCAACTGGCCGCGCTGGCGCCGCAACACCTGCAAGTGCTCAACGAAAGTCACATGCACAGTCGTGGTCAGGAGACCCACTACAAGGCCGTGATCGTCAGCGAGCAGTTCGCCGGGTTGAACAGCGTCAAGCGCCACCAGAAGGTGTACGCCACCATGGGTGAGCTGATGGGCGAGATTCACGCCCTGGCCATCCACACCTACACCGCCGAAGAGTGGGCCAAGGTCGGCGTTGCACCGGCCTCGCCGGTGTGCGCCGGCGGCGGGCACTGAAACCTTTCTGTTGTTCTGGTAGAATCCTGCAAAATCCGGGGGCCGCTTTGCGGCCCTTTCGCGACACAAGGCCGCTCCCACAAAAACCGCACTAGCCATCAGGTTACGCGGTCCCCTGTGGGAGCGGCCTTGTGTCGCGAAAGGGGCGCAAAGCGCCCCCATGCTTTTCTATACCGTCAAACCCGGTCCGCCCCTTACGAGGGCAACCACCTGGAGATTCCGTTACATGTCTCAAGCCATCGTCGTCGCGGCGCTGTACAAGTTCGTCACCCTGGAAGACTACGTCGAGCTGCGTGAGCCGCTGCTCAAGACCATGCTCGACAACAACGTCAAAGGCACCCTGCTGCTGGCCCACGAGGGCATCAACGGCACCGTATCGGCCACCCGCGAAGGCATCGATGGCCTGCTGGCCTGGCTGCGCAACGACCCGCGCCTGGTCGATGTCGACCATAAAGAGTCGTATTGCGACGAACAGCCGTTCTACCGCACCAAGGTCAAGCTCAAGAAAGAGATCGTCACCCTCGGCGTGCCGGGCGTAGACCCCAACCAGGCCGTTGGTACCTATGTCGAGCCCAAGGACTGGAACGCCCTGATCAGCGACCCGGAAGTGCTGTTGATCGACACCCGCAACGACTACGAAGTGGCCATCGGTACGTTCAAGGGCGCCATCGACCCGAAGACCGAAACGTTCCGTGAGTTCCCGGAGTACATCAAGGCCAATTTCGACCCGAGCAAGCACAAGAAGGTCGCCATGTTCTGCACCGGCGGCATCCGTTGCGAAAAAGCCTCCAGCTACATGCTCGGTGAAGGCTTCGAGTCGGTCTATCATCTTAAGGGCGGCATCCTGAAATACTTCGAGGAAGTGCCTCAGGAAGAAAGCCTGTGGGACGGCGACTGCTTCGTCTTCGACAACCGGGTTACGGTGCGCCATGACCTGAGCGAAGGCGAGTACGACCAGTGCCACGCCTGCCGCCATCCGATCAATGCAGAGGAACGCGCGTCCGAGCACTATTCGCCAGGTGTCAGCTGCCCGCATTGCTGGGACAGCCTGAGCGAGAAGACCCGGCGCAGTGCCATCGACCGGCAGAAGCAGATCGAGCTGGCCAAGGCCCGCAACCTGCCGCACCCGATCGGTTACAACTACAAAGCCGAGGCTTGAAGCATGTCTGCACGCCTGATCTATGTGATGGACCCGATGTGCTCCTGGTGCTGGGGGTTTGCGCCAGTGGCCGCGGCCCTGATCGCCCAGGCGCGTGAGGCAGGCGTGCCTGCCCGCTTGGTAACGGGCGGGCTGCGTACGGGCGGCAGCGCCCTGGACAGCTCCACTCGCAAGTACATCCTGGAACACTGGCAGGCGGTAGCTGATGCTACCGGCCAGCCGTTCCGCTTCGAGGGGGCCATGCCTGACGGTTTCGTCTACGACACCGAGCCGGCCTGTCGCGCCCTGGTCGCGGCCCGCGAGCTGGATGCCGAGCGCGTCTGGCCGCTGCTGGCGTTGATCCAGCGTTCGTTCTACGAGCAGGGTACCGATGTGACCACCGCGCCGCAGCTGGTCGAGCTGGCCTCCCAGAGTGGCTTCGACCGTGCCGCGTTCGCCGAAACCTTCGCCCGTGCCGATACCCGCGCCGCCACCGCGGCCGACTTCGCCTGGGCCCAGGACCTGGGTATTGCCGGTTTCCCGACCTTGCTGGCCGAGCGCAATGGCCAACTGGCCTTGCTGACCAACGGCTACCAGCCGCTGGAGCGCCTGCAACCCTTGCTCGGCCGCTGGCTGCAGCAGGCCGCCTGTGCTTGATGTACCAGGGTCACCCGACCCGGTACCGGGCAAGCCATACACTGCGGGCGATCGACTGAGCTGGGCGGAAATCCGCCGCCTGGCCCTGCATCACAAGAAAAACCTCTGGTCCGCCAACCTCATTGCGTTACTGGCGGCGTGTTGCAGTGTGCCCATTCCGCTGCTGCTGCCGCTGTTGGTGGACGAAGTACTGCTCGGCCATGGCGATGCCGCGCTGAAGTGGATGAACCACCTGCTGCCGTCCAACTGGCAGGTAGCAGCCGGCTACATCGGCCTGATGCTGGCGCTCACCCTGTGCCTGCGCCTGGCTGCGCTGGCGTTCAACGTGATCCAGTCCAAGCTGTTCGCCGGGCTGGCCAAGGACATCGTCTACCGCCTGCGCATCCGCCTGATCGAGCGCCTCAAGCGTATTTCGCTGAAAGAGTACGAAAGCCTGGGCAGCGGCACGGTGACCACCCACCTGGTCACCGACCTGGACACCCTCGACAAGTTTGTTGGCGAAACCCTCAGCCGCTTCCTGGTGGCCATGCTGACACTGACCGGCACGGCGGCGATCCTGATCTGGATGCACTGGCAGCTGGCCTTGCTGATCTTGCTGTTCAACCCGCTGGTGATCTACTTCACCGTGCAGTTGGGCAAGCGCGTCAAACACCTGAAAAAGCTTGAAAACGACAGCACCGCGCGCTTTACCCAGGCGCTGGCGGAAACCCTCGATGCCATTCAGGAAATCCGCGCTGGCAACCGCCAGGGCTACTTCCTTGGCCGCCTGGGCCTGCGTGCCCGCGAGGTGCGTGATTACGCCGTGGACTCGCAATGGAAAAGTGATGCCAGTGGCCGTGCCAGTGGCCTGCTGTTCCAGTTCGGCATCGACATCTTCCGCGCGGCGGCCATGCTGACCGTGCTGTTTTCCGACCTGTCGATCGGCCAGATGCTGGCGGTGTTCAGCTACCTGTGGTTCATGATCGGTCCGGTGGAGCAACTGCTTAATCTGCAATATGCCTACTACGCCGCCGGCGGTGCGCTGAGTCGCCTCAACGAGCTGCTGGCGCGTGCCGACGAGCCGCAATACCCGGCCGCCAGCGACCCGTTCGCCGGCCGCGAAACGGTGGGCATTGACGTGCGCGACCTGCGCTTTGCCTATGCCGACGAGCCGGTGCTCGACCACCTCGACCTGTCTATCGCCGCGGGTGAGAAGGTGGCGATTGTCGGTGCCAGCGGCGGCGGCAAGAGCACGCTGGTGCAGCTACTGCTGGGCCTATACAGCGCCCAGGCCGGGACCATCCGCTTTGGCGGGGCCAGCCTGCAGGAAATCGGCCTGGAAACCCTGCGCGAGAATGTCGCGGTGGTGTTGCAGCACCCGTCGCTGTTCAACGACAGCGTGCGTGCCAACCTGACCATGGGCCGCGACTGCAGCGATGATGCGTGCTGGCAGGCGCTGCGCATCGCTCAGCTGGATGCCACCATCGCCGCCTTGCCGCAAGGCCTGGACAGTGTGGTGGGGCGTTCAGGCGTGCGCTTGTCCGGTGGCCAGCGCCAGCGCCTGGCCATTGCCCGCATGGTACTGGCTGAGCCCAAGGTAGTGATCCTCGACGAGGCCACCTCAGCGCTGGATGCCGCCACCGAGTACAACCTGCATCAGGCCTTGGCGTGCTTCCTCAGCGGCCGCACCACGCTGATCATCGCCCATCGCTTGTCGGCGGTGAAACAGGCCGACCGGGTGCTGGTGTTCGATGGCGGGCACGTGGCCGAAGACGGCGACCATCAGCAGCTGATTGCCGAGGGTGGGTTATACGCCAAGCTTTATGGGCATCTGCAGCAGAGCTGACTATCTGGCTGCCTTCACCTGGCTTATGGGAGCAACTGTCTTGCTCAATTTCTAAAAGCTGGTGCGATCCCTGGACTGCCCCCCAAAAGTTGGACAGTTTTAAGCTGCAGCCTGAGCCCTGTACTCCACAGGGCTCAGGCCATTGAGCCTCAGCTTGATGCGATCATGGTTGTAGTAGTGAATGTACTCATCCAGACC
>Ga0209389_1000024_pt1 | contig 150002 bp, 126 predicted proteins | sample CowpearedBW_FD_187526 | JGI IMG/M metagenome (GOLD analysis project Ga0209389, IMG submission 187526) | Root nodule microbial communities of legume samples collected from California, USA - Cow pea red BW (SPAdes) (version 2) | ecosystem: Host-associated > Plants > Roots > Nodule | place: USA... | reverse complement strand
CACGAACTCAAAGAGCGCATCATGGCCGGAATCGACGACGTCAATCGCCATCCCGTCGTCCATACCTGGTCCTACAAACTCGCCGAGGCCGCCTGATATGATTCAAACCAAGAAAACGCTAACCTAGCCCGCTTTTGGAAGCGATCTTTAGTTAGCTTAGCTTGCTGAATAGGAAAATGGGAGCGGGTGTTACCAGCAGACCGATGGATTGGAATGTGACATAACACAATTCTCTCGGGCTCTACGTTTCTCCCAGCCGTTCAAAATCTATTATGTCGCGTAATCGGGGCTGATCCGGTCGAGGCGGCGCTTGAGAGCCGTCCAGGGCCGAAGGCTCCTGTTGTAGCCCTCTCGTTGGAACTGCTCCGCCGTATGAGTGGCCACTCTGTCCGACGGCAGGACGATTTTGTGTCCACCCTGCAGAGCCGCGATCTGGACCCGGCACGATTGCTCCAAAAGGTACATGTTGAGGAAGGCTTCGGACACGGTGCGGCCAACGGTAAGCAAGCCGTGGTGTTTTAGGATCATGACGTCTTTGTCCCCGAGATCGCTTACGAGACGCTCGCGCTCGTTGAGATCGAGCGCAACGCCTTCATAATTGTGATAAGAAATGCCACCGTAGAAGCACATCGATTTTTGGTTTAATGGCAGCAGTCCTTGTTCCTGAGCCGCAACGGCCATTCCTGCCAAGGTGTGCGTGTGAATTACGCAATTAGCATCCTGACGAGCCATGTGTACGGCGGAATGAATTGTGAAGCCTGCGTTGTTTACTTTAGCCTCGTCCTCTTTCTGAAGCGCATGCCCCTCCGGGTCGACAACGACGAGACTGGAGGCCGTGATTTCGTCAAACATCATGCCGTAGGGGTTGAGCAGGAAACGATGCGCGTCCCCAGGGAGGCGCGCTGACAGGTGCGTGGAGATAAGGTCGTCCATGCCAAAGTGAGCGATCAGACGATAAGCCGCAGCCAAATCGCAGCGGATGTCCCATTCATCCGAGGCATCGCTAAACATGGTCTCTGCTCCTCAACCTAGCAAAGGAATCTCGAACTATAATAGCGACGGTGAAAAACAGCTTTTCACCGGTGAATGCCGATCCCTCGTGGATATTCCGCTCGTGGCGAACGAATTCGCAGCTTTCGCGCGCGCTAATGGACCTCTTTCCCGTCCTCTAGGCGGGGCCCCTTTGCTGCGCTTGCTTGAGGCGCAAGATAGTTGCCCAAAGCCTGCAGGCGTTTCACGCCTCACAGTAGCCAGCACTGTAGGTCGCAGACCGTGAACTCTTGAGAAGCGAGATACCGGGCGTTGCGTCTCGCAGCTGATTGCGTCACCTAGATGCTGCCATGACCGAGCTCGGCGAATGCCCCGCTCGAGCCGCGCAACTGAATCTTAGCATAAAAGCTTGTGCAGAGGCCGCTCGGGACGGTATAGGCGTCTTCGTCCGCACATTCTCCATCAACCAAACATAACTGCCGGATTACAGTTGTATCCGTGCGTCTGTGCAGCACATCGGCCGACTTTGTTTGTGCTGGCGGCGGTACCGGTGTCTCCGATCAGCGTTCCTTGAGCGTGAATATTGTCCGCGAATTCTTCAAGACTGAGGGAGAGGGTTGAGGTTGGAGGCACCACGCAAGCGGAGGCTTTCACGAGTTAAAGACCGTGCGAAGCGCCACCTGCTACCGAACAATATCAACTCGTCGATGCCATTGTCAGTCGGCAGAGGTCTGCGATGCTGTAAACGGGGAGCTTCGTGATTCGGCGGATCGCCGGAGCAACAATCGGAAACGCCGCGCATTCGAACAAAATTATGGCGATCTCCGGATGGGCTGAGCGGAGACGCGCGATGCACGCGGCAACATCTGCCTCGATCGCGGGGACGTCGAGCGGCGGCGCCGGGCGCTTGAGCTCGTCATGCCAAAACTTGCCCCCTTCGATGCCGCCGATCACGATCCTGGCCCGCTCCGCCCGATCATCGATCCCGAGCAGATCTTCGCTGCAATAGGTCGAATCATAGGTCAAGACGGCGATCTTGGCGCGCTGCGGCAATTGACGAAGCAATGTGGGTAACAACAGCAGGCTTGACATGACGACCGGCACTGTGACCGAAGCCGCCACCGCCGCTTGATGCCTAACAGAAAAGCCGCAGGTCGAACTTATCGCGACCGCCCCTCGTTCAACCAAGCGCTGGGCGGCGGCTATGAAGGCGGGCTCAAGCGCCGCATCGCCGCGTACGACGTTCTCAACCCAAGCTCCCGCGACCGTCTCTGAGATGGTTTGAAAATCGAACGTCGCCGGATTCAGCATTGAGCCGGACACTGGCGAAGGCGGTATAGCACCGGGGGGGAGCCCGCGCTCGAGATGCAGGATACCGAGGGAGCGGGGCGTTAGGTACGAGGTCATATAGCAACCATAGCCGGGTTTTAGGTGGAATTATCCGCAATTCCGGCTGGTGGTCGCCGAAATTCTGCTTTCCATTAAGCAGAAGGGTTGGTTTTGCTAATTCAGCCTACCAAAGGAAGAGGGCGACAATCCTGGCCTGACGAGCGCAAGCGCTGGACCTAAAGGCGCAAGGCTCATTCTTCGATCCTATCGGCCGAAAGATTTGACAGATCATTTTCGAATGAGCGCACAACTGCTCGCTCTCGATGAAAGGGATCTATGGGCACGCTTTCACAGCGATGAGCGTTCGTCGAGGCGAGCTTAAACCAAGCACATTTCATGCAAATGAAGCAGAATTTCGGCGGCAAACGGCCTCACATCGGCGATCCTCAGCTCGGAGGAGTCGTATCATCAAAAATTAAGCAAAGCGGAACTCACCGCCGGTCAGTCACCGTAGATTGGTTGGCCTTATACGAAGCTCCCGTTTGGGTTGTCTAGAGCAATCCTGAGCGGTCTTGAGGACTCGCGCTGAAGGGATGAAACGGATGTTGCGCGCTGCTTGGCCTGAAGTGACAGGCAATCTTGCGTCCACGCGACAAAGTGCTGTCGTGTTCCTTGATGGTGTTGATCAGGAAAGCGACATTGCAAGCCGGAGAAGCTGTGCTGCAAGATGGACAAGTATCGGAGACGCTCATTGCCTCTTCGCCAATCTTTGCGTCCAAAGAGGTACTCTTGACGAAGCTGCCCATGCCTGGCTTTGCGCGCTTACTGCATTTGAAGTTGCCAGGCGACTATCCGATGAAGACGATCCGCAAAGGGCGGACGTTGTGGCCAAGCTGGAGGCCTGCGTCGACGGCTTCGGATCCTTAGATCAGAGGGTGGAGCGTGTCGAAATCAAACTGTATGATCAGAGCGAGTTGCCTGCCTACTACGTGCCCGCCAGTACTTCCAGTTCGTGCGTCCCCGCAATTGTGTGCATCAGCCGGGAAGAAGAGACGGCAGGGATCCTGCTTGGTAGACTCTTGCCTCTTATAACTGGTCGAAACATGGCGGTTCTCGTCGTCTCATACGATGACGTCTCAAGTCATTGGCTTGGACCGTCAGAAATATTGCTTTCTTGTTGCTTGGATCATTTGTCGACCCTGCCGGAGATTGATGCATCTCGAATGGCAATCTACGGAGAAGGCCTTTCAGCCGCGCTCGCGACCAATTTTGCTGCGACTGACGGGCGCGTGTCTGCGGCGATTTGCGACGGGGGGCTTTGGAGCTGGACCCGGACTCGATCATCTATTGAGTGGATGACTGGGACTGCTGAAACTCCGGATGATGGGCTGTCCTCGACGCAACGATCGCGTTTGGCGCGGAAGTTAGGATGTCCCATTCTCGTCGTTGCTGGCGAGTGCAGTGTTGTCAACGCCTCTGAGGCGATCAAATTAGAGGCTGATTGCGCGTCGGCGAGCATTGACCTGGAATTGTTAATACCACGGACGCCAGAGGGGGCATTCGAGAACTTCATGGCATGCGATGAGGCTGTCTTCGAATGGCTCGAACGCAAGTTCGAGCGCGCTCCAGCTTCATAGCAGCCCAAGCCTTAATCTCTGAGATGCCAGTCTGCTGTTCTTCGCAATCGCGCTGAGTCGCTTATTCAGATACGCAAGCGACTCCTCATCCAAGCCATTTAGAATCGTCGAATTAACGGCTTGTCTCTTGTCTGACAGCTTAGCAATTTCCGTCCGCACCTTTGGGGTCAACGAGATCTGCAAGAATCTCGCATCATCAGGCGAGGTGGCGCGGATTAGAAATTCCAGCTGTTCAAGTTTCTTCGTCTGAGTCGTAATAAATGCGGGGTGAAACCCCAACTTATTGGCGACTGCAGTGCCGGAGACACCGCTGCCATGGTCGAGTTCATCGACCGCCATCAGCATCAGCCATTGAGGTTCGCTTATCCCGATTAATCCCGCCCAACTCTTATCGATCTCTTCCAGTTGAGCGCGAATCTCGACGATGTTCCAGAACAGGTCCCTTACAGCCCTGTCAAATTGCTCTTGTGTGGCCATCTTCATTCTTTTTTGCCAGTTTTGATTGTCCGCGCCGGCGAACGTGAGCGGAGTCCGCTGCATCCTATCCAACCTCGGGAAGACTGAAATAGCCCACGAAGAGCATGGGCACCATCAAATTTATCAATTGACTAATACAATTGACTGATGTTATCAAGATGGCGATCGCTGAGGCTCATAAGGCGGTCTGCTCAATGAAATCTCCAAGAAAACCCTCGGGATGCCCCCGAGGGTTTTGTTTTTCGAACCGAATCTGGCCTTCTGCTGCGTCGAAGGGCGCAAATGTTGCCGATCAGCAACGGTGCGGCATAAAGCAATACTTCCTATCATTAATTGATTGAAGCAATTGACGATCGAAAGTATGTATCGTGCGACAGCGAGGGGGTCCTCGAAGTCGTTCCGTCAGCGGTCCGCTTGGGTGGAGCTATTAGCGGATCTTTGAAGGACGGAAACGCGGTTTCCAACTTGGAGGTTCATCGATGAAAGTGATGAAGGCTATTGTTCTTGGGTCAGTGGCGATGTTCGTGGGGGCTGGCGCGCAGGCCGCCGATCTTCCCGTCAAGGCCAAGGCCATCGAATACGTAAAGATCTGCTCACTGTATGGCGCCGGCTTCTACTACATCCCGGGCACCGACACTTGCATCAAGCTCGGCGGCTATCTTCGTGCTGATGCGGTCTTGGGAAGCAGCTCTGACTTTGACTTTCCCAGCAGCGGCGTGCCGGGCGCTCAGAACCGCCTGAGCAACTACTACGAGACATTGGCCCGCGAAGCCCTCAGAATCGATACGCGCACTGCGACCGAGTGGGGCGTGGTCCGGACCTACTATGAGGGTGTGTTCACTTGGAGGACGGGAACCTATTCCGGTGCCGGCACGACTGCCGTGAATGGTTCGACCGCTTATACGACATCAACTGCTGCTCAGATCGCTGGTGGTTCGCTTGGCATCTACTACGCGTTCATTCAGTTCGCCGGATTCACGGTCGGTAAGGCTGAGTCTCAGTTCAGGACACCTTGGGCCCAGTATCCCGCGAATAACCTCGAGCTGCCGGGAAGCGGCTGGGATCCGGTAAACCAGTTCACCTATACCGCTGACTTTGGTCAAGGAATTACAGCCTCGTTCTCGGCCCAAGATCAGGTGCAGAACTACACGACCAACGTCTGGAATGTGAGTGGCGCGACCGTGGCTGGCCTGGCGACCGGTGCGTACGGTGCGAATGACATTGGAGGTTCGCGAGCTCCAGACCTCGTCGCAATGCTTCGTGTTGATCAGGCCTGGGGGCTCTTCCAAGCATCCGTCGCTGCGCACGATAACCATGCAGCCTACTACGGGGCCGATGAAACGACTGGCCATCCGGGCGACAAATGGGGCTGGGCTGGTCAGCTAGCATTGTCGATCAAGAATCTCCCGACTGGCGCGGGTGATACGATCAACTTGACGGGTGTGTATGCAAACGGTGCGAGCCGTTACGTTTTCCAGGACTATCTGTCGACTACGTTCGCGATGTATGGCGGCGCCAGGGCGGCAGGTGCTTACCAGAGCTTGGGCATTGGAGGTGTCTCTGACTCAGTGTTCGTCACCGGTAGGGGCCAGGAGCTGACCACGACCTATGGCTTCAACGGTGGCTACACTCACAATTGGGATCCATACTGGAACACGTCCGTCTTCGGCGCCTGGGCAGCCGTCAGGTACAACGGCACAGCCAAGGGCTATATCTGCGGTGCATTTGTCGCAAACCTCGCATTGTCGAGCGGTATTGACGGCTGCAATCCCGACTTCAATTATGCGGTAGTCGGTACGAAGACGTCCTGGACTCCGATCAAAAATCTGACATTCACGGGTGAACTCGCGTACCTGATGCTCGATCAGAAGTATGCGGGGGGAAGCACGGTGACCCTGCCGTTGCAGTCGGGTATCGCAAAGCCAGCTGCTGTGTATGAGCTGAAGGATCAGAACAGCCTTGTGCTGCTGCTCCGCGCTCAACGCAATTTCTAAGTGATTTCTATAGCGAAAGGAGCAACGAACAAGGCTCTAAACGAACCTCCAAGAAGGCCTCCGGCATGCCCGCCGGGGGCCTTTCTCGTTACACGTCGACTTCCGCCTGTGTGGCTCGATTGATCAGCTCGGGGAAGTCGTTCACTCCCAGGCACTAACGGCATGTTCCCGGCCGCGAGCTGCATAGAACCAGCGTATTCGTTCTGCCCCCCGCGAACGCACTGTCGAAACTTAGGTCTGTTTCGGTCTGAAGATCTGCCAATGGCCATGGTGGAAGCTTCAGGCGGGGAGGGCGCGCACGTTGAAAGCTTTATCCGAACGGAGGAAATGGCGGTCTCAAGTGCCTGCTTCGATGCGGCAATAGGAATGAAGGAGGGAAGCAGCCTAACCTCCAGATCGCTTTGCCTCAAAACGTCGAACTGGCGGGCTTTTGGCATTGCGCCCCGCGCTCCACCTGATCAACAACGCAGAATTTCGGCCGATGTGTCTCTTCTTTAGAGGAATTCACCTTTGCAAGGTTCTCTATAATGCTGCGATTAGGATCTTTTAGGTCTTGAAGAATACGTGCGCCGGGCGTGGCCTAACCTTTGAGCGAAGTCGGAAATCTTCTTCCCAGGTAAAATGGGGCAGCGTCCATTCAAGGGCCGCGGAAATGCGCAGCCTCTCCTCAAAAGACTTCAGATAGCCAAGAACCAAGGAGCTAAGACAATGACCGTCAGCAAAGGACCTCAGGTGTTTCCGCGCACGGAGTACTTGCGAAGGCTTGCCGCAGTAAAAGCGGAAATGGTCAAACGCGACATTGAAACGCTCGTGGTCACCTTTGATCGCAGCATCAATTATCTGACAGGTTATACCGCGCGATCAGCCTATGTCCCGCAGGCTCTTGTCGTTTCCGTTCACGAGGAGGAGCCATCGCTAATTCTGCGCCTCATGGATGTGCCAGCAGGGATCCATCTGACGTTTCTCGAACGGAACAAGATAATTGGATATCCCGAATCGCTCGTTGGTAACCCCGAGAAAGATGGTTACGATGCTGTGATTGACTTTCTTCAGGAAGCTAAGCTCACCGACCGCGGGGTCGGACTTGAAATGGGACAGCTTCCGGCGCGCGCGGCGGAAAACTTCAAGAAGCGACTGCCCGGTGCGAGGTTCGTGGACTGTACGCACGTCGTCACTTGGATCAGGGTCATCAAGTCCGATCTTGAAATAGCTCTGATGAAAGAAGCTGCCGCAATTGCTGATGCGGGTATGTTGCGTGCCGCCGAAGTCATTCGCCCCGGTGTGCATGAAGCGGACGCCGTCGCCGAGATCCTTTCGACATTGGCGCGCGGCGCCAACGGCAAGCACGGGACCGGAATCGCGAATATCTTCATGTGCTCCTCGCCGCGTACCGGAACAAGCCACATCATCTGGAGCGACGACATCTTCCGCCAGGGTTCACAGGTCAATCTCGAGCTCGGTGGCGTGCGCCACACCTATACGGCCGCGGTTATGCGCACCTTCTCGATTGGCAAGCCTTCCAACCGTCTACGTCGCGTACATGAGGCCGAGGTCCAGGGCCTAGAGGCCGCGCTGGAAAAAGTCCGACCCGGAGCAACCTGCAGCGACGTCGCCCAAGCATTTAATCGCACCATCGGGAAGTCGGGCTTTCAGAAAGAATCCCGCTGTGGCTATGGCATCGGTATCGATTGGAACGAGGCGGTCACAAGCCTTAAGGAAGGAGACATGACGGTTCTGAAACCAAACATGACCTTCCATCTGATGCTCGGCAACTGGATCGATGAGGATTTCGGCTATGTTCTCAGCGAGACATTCCGGGTCACGGACTCGGGGGCTGACGTGTTGACTCGGGTGCCACGTCAGATTTTCGAAATTTAACTCGCCTGCGGCCTGTTCCGACCAAGAGCCCGCCGCGCTGAAGTTGGCAGCGTCCCTCGGGACGTTGCCAGTATGCTCGTTGCATGCTCGCGACTCAGAGCAGCTTCCAGTTGCCGGCGGCCCGCTTCTCCTTCGGCGCACTCGCGAGATCGGCTGTCCTTTATGTCTGTCCGCCTCCGGGTTAATGAGAGTAGGGCGACAGTCGTTTCAGTTTCGTCTTTCGATAATCCCCATCGGCATGGTTGCGGCTGTGTGCGAGGCGGTTATCTCGCTGAGAAAGCTGATCGCACCAGGCGCGATGTGCCGAGCTGGTTGCCCCGACTGCTGATCCGTCCCGGCCAAGGACGGCCGGCCGCGCCAAGTTAGGACGAGCCGGGGACCGATGCTCCCGCGGTCCTCTCCTTGCTGCAGAATTTCGGCATATTAGCCCCGATCTTCGCAGCTATCCCGCCATAATACTCGTTTAGATTCCTTCCTTGAAGCCGAGACACAAGAGATGGGAGCGGCGATGCGAGTTTCGTCGACGGCGCAAATTAACCGTGATCAGCTAAAATCGGTGCAAGGTCAAATCGCCTTTGCTCGCCGCTCGCCGGGCGAGAAGGCCCCAGCAATCGTCGTGCCGGGCTCCGATGCGCCCCTGGTAAGCTATGACGTAACAATACGCGATGCGCGTCCGATTGTGGACGAACTTTCTCTCGACAGCGAAGGCTTCACTCTCATTCAGCACAAGATCTCCTGCGCGAACGAGAATGATCCGGAGGTCATGCGGGACAGGTATCTCGAAGAAATGGTCCCGTTCATCAAGGACTACTTCAAGGCATCGTGGGTCGTACCCAAGAAAGACGCCGTTATCATTCGCTCTGTTGGCGCAAGCTCCGTTGCACCGGCAGAGAAGGGAGCCGGCCTAGTGAGGCCGTATGTGGCCAGCTTTGCTCATATTGACTATGCGCCGATCGCCGGCCCGGTTATGGCGGCGCGTGAAGACCAACTCCAGGGCATTCCGATCCGGGCGTATTCTCGATTGATGATCATTCAGGCCTGGCATGCTCTTTCCGAGCCTCCGCAGGATTTTCCCCTGGCGTTCTGCGATGGCAATTCGGTTGTCGATACGGATCTGGTCGATACCGTCTACGAAAAATACGACGTCAAGCACAAGACATGGCTGGTCCACTACAGTCCAGTTCATCGCTGGTATTACTTCCCGGAGATGAGCTCGGACGAGTTCGCTCTGTTTAAGGGATACGATTCCGACGACGATCACAATCCGAGGTCTGCTCATGCGGCCTTCGACAATCGTCGTGCTTACCCAAATGCGAACCCCCGCAGGAGCGTCGAGGCGCGCTTCTTCGTGTACTACGACTGAGTGCCGAGAGCGGATTCTTAAAGTTGAGACCATTACGCAAGTTCATGAGGACTTGCGGCTGTTCGGGCGGGCGGGAGACGTTCCTTAGATGAGCACAGTTCTGATTACGGGCGCAAATCGAGGCATCGGCCTTGCGCTTGCGCAGCAGTACGCGACTGAGGGTGCCGAGGTCTTTGCATGCTGCCGTGATCCAGCAAAAGCCGATGACCTGAAAGGGCTCGCCGCGTCGTCTGCCGGCCCCGTTCGGATCATTCCACTGGATGTCGCTGACGAACTCTCGATCGCCTCCCTTAAGCGTACCCTTGGGGATCAGCCAATCGACATTCTCATCAACAATGCCGGAATAAGCGGCCTATCGGCCGACCGGATCGAGGCCGAAGGTTACATCACCACGATGCGGGTCAACGCCTTGGCCCCCATGCTGATCGCGCAGACCTTCTACGACAATTTGAGACACAGCACGCAGAAGAAGCTGGTGGCAATCACCAGCATCATGGGCTCGACGAGTAGCGCTGCAGGCGGCAAGTATGCCTATCGAGCGTCGAAGGCGGCGCTCAACAATGGCATGCGTGGCTTATCGCGCGCCTGGGCTCGAGATGGGATCCTGGTGGCGCTGCTAAATCCAGGTTATGTGCAAACAGAGATGGTCAAGGGACAGGTTGCTTTCATATCGGCTGACGAGTGCGCGAGCGGCCTTATCGCTCGGATCGCCGAGCTCACGCCAGCCACCAGCGGCGTCTTTCAGGATTACCGCGGTGTGAGGATTCGCTGGTGAACGTTTCACGTCAGTCTACAGGAGTGATGCTCACGCCGGCCGGCTGGCTTCGAACTTGGCGTGCGTGTCGCACTGGTGGCGAGCGCAGTGCTTGGTTCTGCACGCGCAAGAGGGATCTTGCCCATTCTGCTTCATTCAGCCAAGGATCATTATGACCGGATGATTGGTGCCAGCGATATTCTGTGGTCGGGCAGACCCTGAGCTGAAGACGAGCTAGCATCTCGATGTCGGGATGCTGATAGAGCCGCCCGTGTCGCTACACACAATTCATACTCCGCGAATAAAGTGAAAATCGGATCACGTTTTGGCGCGTCCGCACGGACGCCAACACAGCCGCTTCTCTTCTCAAGACCGACATGCAGAAAGTACCCGCATGACAGAGCATTGCTATTGGCGCTTCTCGCGTGCCTTGCATCGCGCGCTCAACGATCAATACTTTGCGGACATCGAGGGTCTGCTTGATGACAATGTTGAGTGGGCGCTCTACGGTCCCATTGACATGTTTCCTTTTTTGGGCACCCGGCAGGGCAAGCATGCTGTGCTGGAAGTCATCCGTAACATGGCCGGCATTATTCAGGTGCGGCGTTTCGACCGAGAGATGACCATACTCGGCTTGAATTCCGCGGCCTCCATCCTACGCTGCTCGCTGGTGGCGCGCGATTCCAAGAAGCCAATTGTGTTGCGCCTTGCCCAGTTCGCCCAATTCGAGGCCGCACGGCTCATCAATATGCGCGCGCTCATCGACACCTTTGAGCTCGTCGAGCAGGCTCTCGGCCGCTCAATTCATCTGCCGAACACGAGTGGCTGCGTGACGGAAGCGCTAGATAGGAATTAGCTGCAGACCAATCGCGAGAGGGAAAGCCGCAGCTTGCCTGACTTTGCTGTCAGCGGCCCAGCTTTCTTGCGCGGCGGGGCAGGATGTCGGGTTCCACGATCCGCCTTAGGCCACTACACCGGAGGCTCGTGGCTCATTCGACTCGATCCAGGTAAAACAATGTTTTCCACGAGTTTGAAAACTTCAGGATCGAACAGCGCCGTAGCTACAGGGTCAGGCCCCCATCGATAACGATCGTCTGCCCTGTAATCATCGGCGCTACAAAGCCAAGATAGACGATCGTTTCGGCGATATCCTCGGGAACGCATCTGCGCCGCAGGGGAGTTCGCTCAATCGAGCTTTGCCGCTGCGCTTCCGTCCACTCGATCTGCCAAGTGCTGTCAACCGCGCCCGGCGCCACTGCGTTAATCCGGATCTCCGGTGCGAGACCTTGGGCAAGATGACGCGTGATGGCAATGATACCCGCTTTGCTTGCCGCATAGGCCAAACTAGATCCCCTCGAGGTCAGGGCCGACACTGAGGCCAAGCTTACGATCGCGCCTCTCGATTGCCGCAGCGAGGGGGCAGCCGCGCGCGTGCATCGGAAGAGCCCGATCAGGTTCGTCTCCAACACCGCCGACCACAGCTCGTCAGTAATGAGGTCGAGATCGGACGACGAAATGGACTGCCGTGCTCCCGGCGTCCCAGCATTGTTAACGAGAAGGTCCAGCCCTCCCATCTTGTCAAGGGCAAGGTCTACGAGTTCTGTCTCTTTTCCATCACCGATCGCGCCCGGTACGCCGAAGACGTCGTAACCGTCCGCCCGGAGCTTGCTCACCGCCTCGGGGCCCCGTGGATCGTCGGGAAGGTGGTTCAGCGCAACACTGCATCCCGACTCTGCCAACCGCTTCAAGGTCGCCAAGCCGATGCCGGAAGCGGCACCGGTCACGAGCGCTCTTTTTCCCGACAGTCCGTAGCGGATCATGGTCTCTCCTTCGATGGTTTCTCTCATAAGCGAGCCGCGCGGGTGCGGCCCACCGCCCGATAGGGGCGCCGATCGCGAATTGACACGTCTTTTATATCATATAAAAAGCTCGCGCAACGCGAGAACATGCATGACCGGCGGGTCGCTAAGAAAAGCTAGACGACCGCCTGAGCCTCCGATTCAGCAAATGACAGAGAGATAGGACGAGATGAGCAATTTTAAGTTGTCGAAGGCTGAGCCGGCCCGCCGCATGACCGGAGGTCGCTTCATTGCCGAGACCATCAAGGCGAAAGGTATTTCGCACGTCTTCTTCATGGATGCCGTTCTGCGACGCGCGCTCACCGAGATGGAAGACCTCGGCATCAAGCGGATTCTCGGGCACTCCGAAAAAGGCATCGCGTATATGGCTGACGGCTATGCACGCGCATTGCGACGGCCTGCCGTTTGCATGGCGCAATCCGTCGGAGCCGCCAATCTCGCCGCGGCCCTCCAGGAATCCTGGTTTGCCTATGCACCGGTCGTCGCGTTGACGGGGCGACACGCGGCGAACTACCAGTACCGAAACGCCTATCAGGAGCTTCCGCACGAGCCGCTTTACGCCTCGGTCACGAAGTTCAGAGGTCGAGTGGACGAGGTGGCGCAATTGCCCCATCTCCTTCGTCAAGCATTCAGAGAGGCGACAACCGGTACCTCCCGCCCTGTCCATCTCGACATCACGGGCTATACGGGCGACATCGTTGGCGCCGCCGAATTCACAGCTAGCATCTTTCCCGAAGAGACCTTCGCAAAGGTGCCAGCCTTCCGTCCCTCTCCGGATGACGAATCGATCGGCCGTGCTGCCGCCGCGATCGCCGCTTCGGAGCGTCCTGTGATCCTTGCAGGTGCGGGCTTGATGATGTCCGGCGCCGAAGGAGCCCTGAAGGCGTTCGTCGAGCACCACGGAATTCCAGTTGTGATGTCGCTTGACGCGAAGCATGCTCTTCCGGAGTTTCATCCGCAAAACGGCGGTGTGGCCGGGACCTACTCGCGGTCCTGTGCGAACAGGATCCTGCACGATGCGGACCTTGTCATCTACGTCGGCAGCGACACCGGCGACATGATCACCAATCACTGGAAGCTCCCCCGGCCCGAGACGCAAATCGTACAGATTGACATCGATCCGGCGGAGCTTGGTCGCAACTTCCCGGAAGCAATTGGTGTCCACGGTGATCCGAAAGCGGCTCTCGATCGCCTTTCCTTGGAACTGCCGTCCCGTGCGAGGGCAGGGTGGCTGCAAAAGGTTGCTGATTACGTCGCCGAATGGCGGGACGAAGCGGAGATCGCGCGATCCTCTGAGGCGACGCCGATCAGGCCGGAGCGTCTATGCCGGGAGATCTCGAATTGGCTTCCGAAGAACGCAATGCTGGTGGCCGATACCGGATACGCATCGCACTGGAGTGGCACGCTTGTCTATCTGACCGACCCGGCTCAGGGGTACCTGCGAGCCGCCGGCTCGTTGGGCTGGGCTTTTCCTGCATCGCTCGGCGTTCAATGCGCGATGCCAGATCGTCCCGTCGTCTGCTTAACCGGCGATGGTGGTTTTATGTATCATCTTCCCGAACTGGAAACGGCTCGGCGGTATGGCCTTAACGTAATCACGATCGTGAACAACAATCATTGCCTTGGACAGGGCAGGAGAAACATCGACATTGCCTACGAAGGAAGGAAGGGCAACAAAGAGGAGATCTTTACCTATCGAGACACCGATTTCGCGCAAATCGCGCGCGATTTCGACTGCTTCGGGGTACGCGTCGAGAAGCCCGGTGACTTGGCAAAGGCGTTCGAGGATGCCCGCCGGTCTGGTAAGCCTGCCGTCATTGACGTGGTGACTGAGTTCGAGGCGCTCGCTCCGTTGCCCTGGGCCCCGCCCTCCGGAAGTTAGGCCGGTACTCCCCTGTCCAGACACGTGTTAAAGGGGCCCGCGCGGCCCCTTTACTCTTTTGTGCCTCCGCACCGGCCGTGATACACGGACTTGCCTGCGAGGAGGCAGCCTGTAAGAAGTCGCTACAGTCGAGACGGGAACGAACAGAAAATGAGAAAAGCGGAATCTCAAGACGCGGACTCCTCTGCTTCCTCATCCACACTCCCCATGTCCACCGAACTTGATTGGCTGCACATCGGACGTGACAACTTACACGCGAGGGCATATCTGATGCTTCGCAAAGCTCTTATGGCTGGTCGGTTTCGGCCGGGGCAGCGGCTGCTTCTAAAACCATTGGCCGAAGAGCTCGGAGTGAGTGTCACTCCCGTGAGGGAGGCGCTTCTGCGGCTGGCTTCCGAGCGCGGCCTTGTTCCGCATCAATCGCGCACGATGATGGTCCCAGTCCTGAGCGTGGCCCGGTTCAGGGAAATTCGCGACATTCGAATTGAGTTAGAAGGGCGTGCGGCAGAAGCTGCGGCGAACAAAATCTCAGGAAGCGACATCATCGCGCTCGAGAAGATGCAGGAGCAGCTGATGCTCGCAAGACGGCAGCGCGACGTGCAGACCGTCCTCGCGATCAACGAAGAATTTCATTTCAGGATTTACAGATCGTCAGACTTGCCTGTGGTCTGCGGATTGATCGAAAGCCTGTGGGTTCAGATCGGTCCGCTTCTCACGCTGAATGATTTCAGTGCGTCCGCAACCGCGAAGGATCATCCACACCGAGCGATCCTCGCGAGCCTAGCTGCTGGAGACGGTGCAGGTGCACGGCGTGCGTTGGCAAACGACATCATGTGGGCAAGCAAATATCTCGAGATAGCCGTCGTCAGACTCAACGAACCGGCGGTAGACAAGAAAAAACGAAAAACGATTACATCTGCCAGCGCGAACTGACGATCAGCGTCATCATTGACCCGCTGTTCGAGGGCGCTTTTGCGACGTACAAAAAAACACGCCGCATCGAACTGATCGTCCCGGGTGGGGCTGCCATGAGCACGAGCACTAGTGTGCCATATCCAATGCGGGTTCGAGCCGGATGCGAATGCCTCAGATACTTGGTACGTCGCAACAGCAAGGCCTCAAATGTCTGGACGGTGGGACACAAACAGGCCAGCATAGCCCATTGCTCCTTACGAAGAATCTCGCTGCTGCGCCTCGCGCGAACAACTCAACATGGTGCTAGGGGCATTCGCGCCGGAATAACGCGCGTTACTGTCGATTATGGTCGAAAATTATATCAGGTTTCGTGAGACCAAGTGTCTGTGGAGCAATGAGGGACGTGTGGCTAGTCCCGGACCGCGGAGATCGAGCTCGATAAAGATTGGGGTGGAGTTAAAAGGCTCGAGCTCAGTGCGTATTATGTGATGAAGCGTGTTGGACCCGAATTCAGGTGCGCTTCAACGTTTGTGAGAGTTCGGCCTGGCGCCCATTTGGCCTGCTCGGTTGTCGGGAGACTTGATCAGGGAACCGAGAAGTGGAGGGCTAGCTAGAAGCGATGTGTTAGCGATGGTAGAAGGCCCCGCTTCCACACTCGGGGAGATATCGCCGCGACCCATTGATGACAGACTTGAGACTCAAGCATCAGGGCGGTGCCCACAAGGGAGTGACGTCGTGAGAAATAGATACTGGACCTTGGCGGACGGGCCTATGACGGGATGGCCACAGCAGGACACGTTCGTGCTGAAGGAGGGGGCAGTTCCGGTGCCCGCCTTGGGACAGGCGCTGACGCGGACCATCTATGTGTCGCTCGACCCATATCAATTATACTACCAGCGGGAGCGCACTGGGCCAGAAGGCGCGCCCTGCCATGCGCGCACCGTCTCGCAGATCATCGAGAGCCGGATGGACGGATTTGGAGCCGGCGATTTCGTTTTCAATACCAACGGCTGGACCGAATATGCGCTCATGGGCGAGGGAGTCTGGCGGCCGGGCTACATGGTCCCGCGCAAGCTCGATCCGTCGGTCGGCCGCATCTCCCAAGCCGTCGGCGTGCTTGGAATGCTGGGGCTGACCGCCTACGCCGGCATGAACTTGATGGCCTCGCCTCAGCCGAAGGAGATGGTGGTCGTGTCGGCGGCTTCAGGCGGCGTCGGCCAGATCGCGGGGCAGCTCGCCAAGCAGCGGGGCGCGCGGGTCATCGGGATTGCTGGGCGCGATGCCAAATGCAAGTTCGTGACTGATGATCTGGGCTTCGATGCCTGCGTTTCCCATCTTTCGCCCAGTCTGTCAGCCGATCTCGCCGCCGTTTGCCAAGCCGGCATTGACGTGTATTTCGAAAATGTGGGGGGCAAGGTATTCGAGGCGGTGCTTCCGCTGTTCAATCAGGCCGCGCGAATGACCATCTGCGGCCTCATCGCGCATTATGGCGACGAGGACGGAGGCGTCGATAGACGCGCCGCACTGATGAAAAGAGGTGAACCCATCTTCAAAGCGCGTGATGTCAGGGTAAGGAATCTCTCCGTCAGCGAGTTCGCTGGACGGCACGAGGAGATGTTGGCGTATCTCGCCCCCTTAGTGAAGGCCGGCAAGGTCAAGTACCGCGAGGACATCCGCGATGGATTGGAGACCATCCCGACCGCTTTCGCCGAAATGCTACGCGGCGACAGTTTCGGCAAGATGCTGGTGCAGGTGAGTCCCGACCCGACGCTTGGAGCCGTGGGCCTGGAAAGTCCTCTCAAGGTCCATACGGGACAGCGGCCTGATTCGGCGAGGTCCGCTGCATTCGAGCGGTGCAGCGGCGACCGCTTGAAGCGCGGCCGCTGCCCGTAATCAAATTGCTGGAGCACAAGGACTATTCCATCGTCGGCATCACGAATTCGGCTCCGGCCCGAATACCCGTTGGCCATCTCGTGGTGATTGTCTTTAGCTTGGTATAAAATCGGATGCCTTCCGGGCCATGCATGTGGTGGTCGCCGAACAGAGATGCCTTCCAGCCGCCGAACGAATGAAATGCCATCGGAACCGGAATCGGCACATTGATGCCGACCATGCCGACCTGAATCTGATGAGCGAATTCCCGGGCCGCATCGCCGTCCCTGGTGAAGATCGCTGTGCCATTGCCAAATTCGTGCTGGTTGATCATGTCCGCGGCATCATCATACGAGTTTGCGCGAGCGACCGCTAGAACCGGACCGAAGATCTCTTCTCGATAGATTTTCATGTCGGTCGTGACGCGGTCGAACAGTGTGCCCCCGATGAAATAGCCGTCTTCATAACCCTGACGTTTAAAGTCGCGCCCGTCGACCACGAGCTCCGCTCCCTCGGCAACACCCGCATCGATATAGGCACGAACTTTCTCGAGATGCTGCTTGGTCACCAAGGGCCCCATCTCGGCATCGGGATCGGTGCCGGGCCCGATGTTCAACGCGCGCACCTTCGGGGCGAGCTTTTGGATCAGGCGCTGGGCAGTCGTCTCGCCGATCGGGACAGCAACCGAGATGGCCATGCAACGCTCTCCCGCTGAGCCATAAGCGGCGCCCATTAGCGCATCGACCGCCTGATCCATGTCGGCGTCCGGCATGACAATCATATGGTTCTTGGCACCGCCGAGCGCCTGGCAACGCTTGCCGTGCCGGGTCGCGGTCTCGTAAATGTAGCGAGCGATTGGCGTCGAACCCACGAAACTCACGGCTGCAACATCAGGATGGGTAAGAAGTGCGTCAACCGCTTCCTTGTCGCCCTGCACGACGTTGAAGACGCCACGAGGCAGGCCTGCTTCCTCGAGCCATTTTGCCAGGATCAGCGAAGCAGACGGATCGCGCTCGGATGGTTTGAGAATGAAGGTGTTGCCGCAGGCGAGCGCGACGGGAAACATCCACATCGGGACCATGGCCGGAAAGTTGAATGGCGTGATGCCCGCCACAACACCCAATGGCTGCCGCAGCGAATGGCTGTCAACCCGCGTACCGACGTTCTCCGTAATTTCACCCTTCAAGAGCTGCGGTGCGCCCGTGGCGAACTCCACTACTTCCATTCCGCGTTGAACTTCACCCTTGGCATCTGAAACCACCTTGCCGTGTTCGGCTGTGATGGCGTGGGCGAGTTCGTCAGTCCGCTCTTCCAAAATGCGCAGGAACCGGTTGAGGATCCGGGCTCGTCGGAGGGGAGGCGTAGCGGCCCAGGCCGGGAAGGCGGCACGCGCGGCACCTACAGCAGTTCTCACGTCATCTGCCGAAGCCAAACCGAGCGACGCGGATTGTTGGCCAGTTGCAGGATTGAAAACCGGCGAAGTCCTACCGCTCCGTCCTTGCACCAGTTCGCCATTGATGTAGTTCCGAATGGTTGCCGACACGGCAGTACTCCTCTTTAAACCGCTTGATCGCGTCTCATAATGGATGCATAGATTTGCGCATCAACGGCCAAATGCGCGACTCCGTTGTGCAGAAAGTGTAGTCGATGGATTGGGAAAGCGTTCGGATTTTTCTTGAAGTCGCGCGTGCCGGGCAATTCTTGAAAGCGGCAAAGCATTTGCGGCTGAACCATGCGACAGTTGCTCGCCAGGTCACGGCGTTGGAAAGGAGTCTCAACGTTAAGCTGCTTGAGCGCCATACTTCTGGCTGCGTGTTGACAGCGGCGGGAGACGCCCTCGTCGTGGCAGCGGAACGCGCCGAAAGCGAGTTGCTCAAGGTGGGCGCCAGTATCGGAGGCGCCGCTGAAGCGATAAGTGGCACTGTGCGCGTTGGGGCGCCGGATGGACTGGGCAACTACTTTCTGGCAGATCAGCTCGGGGCACTCGCGGCCAGACATCCCGGCCTGATCATTCAATTGGTGCCGCTTCCACGCACCTTTTCATTGTCCCGCCGAGAAGCTGATATCGCAATAACTCTCGATCGGCCGAAACAGGGCCGGTTGATCGTGTCGAAATTGACCGATTACACGCTCAGCGTTTATGCAGCGAAGAGCTATCTTGCGCGCGAGGGCCAAATCGGGAAACAGTCCGATCTGACGGGCCGTTTGTTCGTCACGCATGTTGAGGATTTCGCTTACAGCAGGGCTCTGGACTACGCCTCAGCACTCGGTCGGCTGATGTCGCGCCGCTACGAGTGTGGCGGCGTGGTTGCTCAAATGGAAGCGGTGAGAAGCGGCCATGGCGTTGGCATCCTGCACGACTATGCTGCCCGCCGCTATCCGGAGCTTCAGCGTCTGCTCCCTGATGTGCGGTTCGTTCGAAGCTACTGGCTCACCTCGCATCCGGATACCCACGACGTGCGGCGGGTTCAGGAAGTTCATCGCTTCATAGTGGCTTCTGTAAAATCGTATCGCCCCAACTTTGATGCGCACTAACCGGTCGCGCCAGCCTTGGTAGCCCCGGCCTGATCTACAATTCTCTCGTGCCGAAGTGCATACTCGAAGGAAGTTTTTGAGGATTCCTTCCCCTGGTTCGCTCAGAATAGATTGGGGATGAAACTGTTTGCCATAGGTTGGATGGTCGCGATGGGTAAGCGCCTCTCGCCCCTCCTCGGAGCGTGCCGGCACGGCGGGCTTCGGCGCGCACGAATCGTCCAGTGCGACAATCAGGGAGTGGCGGCCATCGTTAAGTCGAAAAGGGGAGCCGATCGAACAGTCCTTGACCGTCATGCGCCAGAGATGAGGACCGGTCGGTTTGCACGTCTCACATTTCCCCGAAAGCGCTCCCGATGCATTGATGTCCGAGGCAGATCCCGAGAATTGGAACGAAGCCGGGGAGCTCCCGGACGACGGCAGTTGATATCTCGTCCTCCATAGATGTGCATGTTCCTGACGACATCACCACGGCGTGTGACGTGAGGCGAGCGAGATCGCCGACGCTAATAGCGTCACTCCGGATCACCTCGGTTGCTTCGCCAAGCCTCTGGAAGTAACGAGCACTGTTGAAAACGATGGAATCGTAATTATCGATGATGACAATCATGAAGCAGCATGATTGTCACCGTCAAATGCATCGAAGATGCGCTGTGCTTTGGCAATTTTCTCATCATATTCGGCCTGCGGATCTGATAGCGCCGTTATGCCGCTTGCTGCGTGGAACACAGCCATGTCCTCGCGGATAGTGACTGTGCGGATTGCGAAATGCCTGTCCATGTGCCCGTCAAAACCGATAAAACAAATTGACCCGCAATAGTTTTCCCGCGCGAAATGCTCGATCTCACAGATGATTTCCATCGATCGCACCTTGGGCGCCCCTGTAATGGATCCTTCGGGGAAGCACGCCTTGAGGAGCCTTACGGCATCTTGTCCCTGTGCGAACTCGGCGGTAACGAGACACGAGGTGGTGTACTGAGGCGTAAGACTCCAGACCGCACAGCACTGGAAACTCCACCGAATCCGCGGTGCAGACGCGCGACAGGTCGTTGCGCAACAGGTCGACGATCATGATGTTTCGGCGCGGTCCTTTTCGGAGTTCTGGAGGAACTCGGCCCGGCTTTGGTCTTCCTTGGCGTCGCCGGAGCGCGCGATCGCGCCTTTGATCGGCCGCGTTTTAACAGTCCGCCCATCGAGCTTGAGAAAACGTTCGGTGAGCTCGATGCAATGGTGAGCTTGCCGTAGCGCAAGGGCGCCGCAAAAGGAGCAGGGTTCATTGACCGGAGGCGACCGTAGAAAGGCGAGCGGATGGAGGAGCCCGACAGGCGAGCTGTGAAGAGCTGCGCACATTGGCCTGGCCGCAAGAGCCGGACACGGGCGTCCGCGCAGGATTTTTTCAGTTGCTGCTCGACTTTGGAAGTCTTTTCTCATCGGGCCAGCGTTAGAGTGACGCGAACATTAGCTTGCGGGTAACGAACAAAGGCATTCGGCGGCACCTTTGCCAAGGGCTGTTTTTCGACGTCCCCCGCCGCGGACGCGGCAGACGACGTTACCAGCCGTGCCCGCTGTGCGGTGCTTCACCGGACGTTCAGAGCCGCTCGCATCGCATGTCCAATATCAAGCGTGCACAGAATGCAGCGAACATCGAGATCGCGAAAAACCGGAAGCAGCAGTCGGAAGTGCGGCAGACCATCCAGAGCCTAGATCAGCAAGGCGTTTTGATCGAGAAGTCGTTGGAATAGCTTGAGGAAGAGCTGGCGCTCGTGGAAACCTATTTGCAGCGCATGGTGCCAAATATTTCCGAAAGCAAGAAGCGACTCGACGAAGTTCTTGAGGTGCGCGCTCGGGTCAAACGCGGCCTAGATCTGCTGCTCCAACGCCAGAACCTGCTTGACCGCAAGGAAGCACTGCTCACGGCCAAGCCCGCAACGAAGGCTGATAGGCCGACGCTCGGTGCACCCGGCAATGTGATGCACGACTTCGCCCAGACCGTAAGCCGCGTCTTGACCGCGTGGAAGTTCCCTGGTGACCGCCACGTTTCGTTCGATGAGGGCGCCTATGATCTTCGCATTGATGGCAAGAAGCGGAAAGACAATGGCAAGGGCGTTCGTGCGGTGACGCATTCCGCATTTATGGTCGCTCTGCTCATCTATTGCCGTGAGCGCAATCTCCCCCATCCTGGGTTCTTGGTGCTCGATACGCCGCTGCTCACCTACCGCGATCCGCTGCGCACAAACAGCCCGTTGAGCGACGACGAAGAAGCCTTGAAGAAATCGTCGCTGAAAGACCACTTCTTCGAACACCTGTCGAGCGTATCGAAACTTGGTCAGATCATCGTCGTAGAGAACGTCGACCTGCCACTGGACATCGATAAGTGGGCGAATGTGGAGACCTTTACCGGCGACCCGGCAAATGGTCGTTTCGGTCTGTTCCCGCGAACTCGAATAGAGTTGGCCTCAGACAAATTATGACCCAGCTCCGGCAATAATAACGGGCTCGGGATCGACCTTTTCCTGTTCGAGAAATCGAGCATCATCGCCTCCCAGGAAAGTGGCCAGAGACTGCCATGGGTGGCTTGGTAGCAAATCGATTTTCCGCGACGCCTTGCCGGGGATTCCGTGCAGACGCGCCAAGGCAGGATTCATAAGATGCGGCAGGACCGGGATTGGTAGAAGGGACGTCAGATGCAGCGCGATACGCAGGCCGCCTTCGTCAATGTCTCCCCAATGATGGATGCGCGTAATTCTGGGCCACCGTGAAATCGCTACCAACGTCGCGGTCACGGCCCTCGACGGGAAGCCGCCCGTGTAGACGGCTACGTCGTTGGCCTGCAGCGCTTCTCGCACATGCCGATTGAAGCTCGCGAGGTTTTCGATCGTGAGGATCGATCGGATTGCACCGGCTGGTTCGATCGCTAATGCTTGTTCAGGAGGAAGCCCCACGTAAGCCAGGCTCGCGAAATCCACGCCCGCGAGACGAACCGGACCGGCTACTAAGACGGGCTGCGAAAATTTTTCCAAGCCCAGGCTCGCCATAGCCTCATTGTCAGACAGATCGGCATCGAGTTTTCCGATCTGCTTAAGGAAAGTGATGATCCGCGATGCGTACCGTTCCAGGAGTTTTGTATTGCCTGTGGTTTGCCCGGAGTAGGTCCGAAGATCGCGTCGGTCCATCGGATCACGCGCTAGAACGGCGTCCAGGGCCGTGATAAATTCTATCGCCTGATCCGTCTGCTCAAGGCTAATCGAGAATGGCCGCTCTCCCCGTAACCATCCATCGATAATACTGTCTCGCGCCTCTGCTGCGTCGATGTGCTTTGGTGCCACAGTCGCCCGCAGTTGGGATATCGCAGCTCGTGCACGCTCATGCGCCGGAATCCTCCCAAGAAACTCGTAAAGGCGGACCGCATCTCTCAATCGGATACGTTCGGTCAGATGCCGCGCCTCACCGCGGCCTTTGACCACCGTGATGGCCCCTTGACGTTCCGCATCCGCAAGAAGCCGATCAAATGCCGCACGCTCCGCTGCGGAAGGGAAGTCGGCAGGCGCGCGTTCAGCCGGTTGGCGCGTCCGGTCCGGGACGCGTTCCACGCGGTCGAGAAGAATGCCCAAAATGTCGCGTGCCCTGCCTGCGCTCACCTTATTCCGCCGCCTTCTGCGTCGCTTGCTCGCTCTCTGTCCTGAACCATTCCACACCGCGGTGCTCTGGATTGGCCGCCTGCATCTCGGCCTGAGCTCTCGAGCCAATTCGTTCGGCATCGACCGCAACGCGATCCGTGCCGCTCATGCGCGTCACCGAGATGATGCAGTCCACCGATTCAAGAAACGTCGCACGGTGAATCTCGGGTGCCGCGATAACCAATTGCAGCCCGAGATCACGGTAGAGCGTGATGAGATTCTGCGTGTTTCCGATATCCAACTTGTTAAAGGCTTCATCAAAGGCGACCAAACCCATGCCTTCGGTACTGCCCTCGCGTCCACCCTTGGGGAAGTAAACGGACACCATGCTGGCGGCGATAGCTACATAATAAGGCGCCTGTCGCTGCCCTCCCGATAAGAGTCCAACCAGCTTCGAGAAGGCTTGCTGTTCACCTGCTTGATTTTCCAGGAACAGCTCGAACTCAAAATAGTTCCGGTAGTCTTCCAGGCGACGCGTATCCTGATCGCGCGTAACGATCTCTTCCACTTGCGCCATCGCGCGCTTCATCTCCTCATCGGCCGTGCTCGCCTTATCCGCCAGCGCCGCAAATGACGCATCCTGGCTTCCGATAATACGCTTCACGAGATCGTAGAGCGGCTTAAAGTCCGCAGAGATATACCTCTTGAAAGAGTACTTCTGGCCTACGAACGAATAGGCGGCGAGCCGCTTGTTCAAAATGTCGAGCTGCGTCTTTATCTTCTCAAAGCGGTCGGACATTTTGGCGAGCAGGTCTTCCTTAAGCGCCGCCTCAAATTCATGACGGGCCTGAATGACTTTCTCGCGGTGGGGCCGAAGTTCATGTTGTTCGAGCCGAATCTCCCGCGCCGCGCACCAGAAGCAATGCTCAGCATGGCCGGCATCCTCCGGAAGAGGGCTTGGGCCTTGAATATATCCTCGGACGTACTCACCAAATTCGCGCAGGGCACGCGTACCGTTGTCGCGCGCAAGCCGCGCATATTCCTCCGCGGCTTGCCTTGCTTGATCGCGGCGTTCCGCGAGAAATCGAACCTCCTCGCCGCGCTTTTGGAACACCTGCACGCCCAGCGTCGTCCGAGCCTCGTCGATCGTAAAGGCGCCCGCCTCTGCGAAGGCGATTAGTTTCGTCATGCGAGCGGTGGCTTGTTCTCGCTCAATTGCTTCAGCGGCCATCGACATCTTCGCAACGGCATCCTGACGTTCCGTGATCCGCTCACTCGCCCGAATTGAACGCGTACTGCTGGTCCGTTCTTTTTCACGCAACTCTGTTAGTTCTTTTTCGTAACCGGAAGTCTCCCTTTCGATGCGCTCAATCTCCAGCCGAAGGGCTTGGCTCTTGGAATCTTCGACTTGTTCCCGATCCTTCTGAAGCGCTATTCGCCGCGCTTCGACCCGCTTGACATTTTCCGCCGCTTCTCGCAACTGCGATACAATATCTTCCTTGCGCTCGAGTCCCGCGAGGTACGCGACCGCGCTGTCGAGCATCTTCAGTTCCCGGTCCTTCTCACTAATCTGGTTTCGAAGCAGCGCACATTTCGCTTGCGTGGAGGCCAACGCCGCAGTTTGCGCCGTCTTTCCAAGAATAGGACTGAGATCGCTAAATACCCGAAGTGAAAGCGCGGCCGTCGTCTTGCCGTTGCGCATAACGGCGTGATCGGACTCCTGCAATTCCTGTTCGGTATCGGCACGTACGTAGCGTCCGACCTGGGTATCGACAAAAGCACGCGCGTCGATGTCGTCGGTCCGCAACACGTTCGCAATCGATCGTTGCGGCAGGGTCCGATTTGAGCCGCGCCGCGTCTTGCGCGTATTGACGATCCGGCAACCGTGCAAGCTCGAACGGTGCCGCCACAGATAGTCAAACGCCCTTTCAAGCTGCAACTCCGGCACGATCAGCGCCTCGCGGTTCGGCCCAAGAAGCATTTCCAAAGCGAGAGCCCACGATTCGTCGGCGATCTCCACAACATCTGGAAGAGCACTGCTTTGAATGTCGTTCAAAGCCAGAGCGTCCATGAACTGCCGCACATGGGGCGAGAGCACGCTTGCGCGCCCGTCATTCGTGCCGCGAAGCGACTGCTCCAGATTGGCTAACTGCTGGCGGTCCTCGGCAATTTCCGCGATTCGGATATCGCGTTGCTGTGCGAGCGATGCGCGGACCACAAGGATCGCCAGCGCGCGCCGCGCCAAGTCCGTCAAGGCTTCGCTTTCAGCTACAAGCCGGTCTGTGGTCTGTTCGCTGGCAGCTCGGACAAGCTCCGCCGCCGCCTGTATGGCACCATGATGCACAATCGGAACGAATTGACGTATCGCAGAAAATTGGGAGATGTGACGAAACTCATTCATGGCGCTGTCGAATGATGCGACGGCCCGAGCCTTATCGTCGTTGGCAACCCGTTCCTCGATCTCAATAGCTCGAATCTTTGATGCACCTTCGCCTTCCGCGAGCATGGTCCGCTTGCGGATGACCTGGTCGCGGTTCTCCGCTATGACGCTGGTGTGGTTGACAATCAGCCGAGTAAGCGATGCATTCTCTTGGTCGGCCCGCTCCTTTTCCTTCTGTAGCTCCCTGATCTCAAACTCCAGCCTCATGCGCTCCGAGGCGCTAGCAATATATTCTTCCGTTTGCGACTGAAGCGTCTGCCTCGCCCATGTCGCGAAGCGACTTCGGACGAGACGCAAATCCCTGATTTCCTTTTCAAGTTCTTCAGCGCGCTTTTCCATCGATCGCCATGTCTCAATAGACGAACGAATACGCTCGACATTAAGCGGGTCCGCTTCAAGAACGAAGCGTCTCACAAAATCCGTAGGGTCACGGATCTCGCGAGCCAGGACGGCGTTATTGAAGCTGCGCAGAAAGAGCCGTGCATCTGGCGATGAACGCGGCCGCATCGCAGCCAGGTACTCGGCGACGAATTGCGTCGATCGAGCGTGCAGCGTAAGCGCTTTGCCGTGCCTTTTCTTCAGCCGCTCAATGATTTCGTCATGGGATACGACGAACTCGTCGCCGTCTTCATCGCGCTCGATAAAATCCTCAAACGAGAATGCGTAGCCCCGCGCGATGAACAGCGCCCGCGCCGACTCTGCTCGCTCGTTATGATCTGCATGTAGAAGCAGGCCGATGGTCAACGGCTCGTCCGTCACCGTATCGCGAAACGTAAGAGCGAGAATCGTCTCACACCGCTCACGCTTGGGCGCCCCGCGATCGAAATCACTCACTTGGCCAAGGCAATAGCTCAGGACCGTGCGATCGCTTTTCTCGCCGGCAGAAGGATTGAGGTCGATGAAGTTTCCGTTGTTACCCGTGATGACCACCTGAACGCCGTCGAGGATCGCACTCTTGCCCGCTCCGGTTGGTCCAATGACGGCGATCATGCCGCCCACATCGAGGTCGAGAACCTCGAAAACGTACCAGTTGTGGAATGAAAGGCGCGTAAGCTCATACATCAGAAGACGCCTCGTCCGGATCGAGGCGTTGCCGTTCCGATGACGGTCCGGCCTTATCCGGCATAACAGCTGAGTCACGCTCAAGCGCACTCCAAGCAAGGAACTCTTCAGGAGCTCCCAACTCCAACCACTTTACAACAGAGGCGGTAAAGACATCATCGACAAGAATGCCTATGCCGGGAAGGACTGTAACCGGAGTAAGTCGCTCGACACGGTCCGCATCATGCAGCAGAACGGCTCCTCGCCGCCGCAACGACTTCAGGATTTCTTCTAGCCGGGATTCAATGGGCGGATCGGCCTTCGCAAGCGTCCGGATTCGGTCGAATATTTCGTCGGTGTTGGTCTCAACCCGACCGACTTCGTCCATAAGGCCCGCGCGCAAGCCTTCGTCATAGGTGACGCGCAGCGCAAGCAGGACAAGCGTCTCGTCTTTCTTGAGACGTGAGAATTGCCAGCCATACCGATTCTGACCTCGCACCAGCGCGATCATTCCGGTCGCCGGCTCAATGACAATGCGAACCCCCATCGCACCGAAGTACCGCTCGAAAAATGTGCTGTGACGGCGAATGAGGTCGTAGATTTCTCGCCGAAGCAGGCTTGTATCCGGATAAATGATCTGATGGGCAAGGAGCGCCTGAATCGCGGTCTCAATATCGACTTTCTCGACAGGCGGGTTGCCGCGCCGACCCTCAAGAAGGTCGCGAAGTTCGTCAAGCTCCAGCATGCGGCGCTACCTTTCCCACGCGACGAACGACGAAGTCGGGACATGAGATCCACTCATTCTCGAATTGTGTGGGCTTGATTTCGATCGCGTAGCGCCGTGCCAGAGCGCCGTCGCCGATCTGCTGCAAGGTACGGAGCCGCTCGAAAATGAAGAAATCATCTAGCGACGAGAGAGGCATGTCGGCCGCTTGCAGCTCTTGCCGTTCGCCGAACGCGGTTTCGAGATAGAGGGCCATCTTTGCCGCTGTGATCGCTGCACGGCCCCGGTAGGCATCAAGCGCCGCACGATAGGCGAGAAATGCTGGATCTGGTGCTTCGCGTCGAATTTTTTGGGGTTTTATGACCTGCCGCCCACGTTTGTGCTGATAGAGGTCTTCCCTGCCGATCACCGCGTGTTCCGGAAGAAGGTTATGCGGGATCGATAGCTCGAGCGAAGAGGGACCAGCCAGATCTCCCAGCTTGGCTAACGCCTCGATCACGCGTTCGGTCTTCGTCTCCGCAATGCGATCCATGAACCGCAAGGTATTGGAAATTCGTCGTTCAAGCCGTTGGTTCGTGGCCTCAATAATTTCGAGATAATCCCCGATGCGGTCGAATACCGAGATAACATTGCGCAATTCCTGACTAATTAGCGCATACGCGTCTTCCACACTCTCGCCGCGGCCCTCCTTTACGTAGGCTTCAGCGAGAACAGTCATCCTTATCTCGTTGGTAAGGATTCCCTCTGCGGTGTCGATAATCTTGCGCCTGAACCGGAAAGGATTGGTTGTGCTCTTCAGCCGCTTGAAATCTGAGATCAGGAAATGCTCGACGAAATCGTCAAAGAACTTCCTGAACAGGGTTCGCATATCGGTTTGGCCGACCAGTTCTTCTTCAATTTGCCGTATTGCGCTTGAGATCGAGCGCAGGTGATGCATAAAGGACTTGGCTGACCGCTCAGCGTTGCGGACCGCCTCCGATCTGTTCTCGGGATCTCTATCGGCTCCTTCGAGCTGCAACAGAACCTGCAAAACTTCACCGCCATAGGAGCGCGTTCGCCCTGCTTTGATTTCGAGTAGGGTTGTCAGAATGAGGCGTCCGTTAGCATTCATATCGACAACGCGGCGGTAGCGGTCCCGAAATTCCGTTAGCCACCCCGTGTTGAGAAGCCGCCGGTACGCGACGATGGCCTTAGCATCTGCGGTCTCCGCTGCCGGCACATACAGTGCCTCATCGTCGAGTTGGACATTGCGCCCCTGACGATCGACAAATTCCCGAATCGCGTGGGTCATTTCTTGTCGCGAAACGACGCCCGGAATATCTCCGAAAACATCTCGGTCTATGTGCTCCAGAAGGTCCGCGTAGAACCAACGCGCCTCGCCAGAAAAAATGCGAAAAATATCCGGCGGCAAACCGCCAAATAGTCGAGAGCGTGCTTCGTAGGCTTCTTCCCCGGTCATGGACCGTCCCCGCTTAGGCACATCCGCGCAGATGCGAAAGGATTGTTCCCGCAACCCATGAGCGCGAGTGTGAACAAAAACAATAAATACAGCAAGATGGTCTTTTGGTGCGCCCGGCTCTGCGGGACAGGCCATCGAGAACCGAGCCTCTCGAACCCCCAACGGGATGCCGGATCTCGGCCGCTTTCATCCCTCGCGCCGATGTCTTGTATGGCTTGCGCGACATGTCTTTTTGTTGGGTCGGGGTACGAAGGCTCCGCCCTGGCACCCCCGCAAGAACAAAATCCGCATTCCCGATCTTCAGCTCCCGAGATGCAGAGGCGAACACCTCTGATACCTCTGGCAGTTCGTCCTCACCGGCGGCTTCGGTTTTATGGATCGACCTCGACAATTCGGACCTGCCGGAAGAGTACGACGCCATTCCGTCGGATAGCTCGGATGATGATGCGCTCGAGTTCGACCATTGAATCGCTCGCCGTTTAAGACTTCGGTCAGGGTGCTGCCAACAGGGGCAGTCCATCGTCGAATAAGCCCGCCTTCGACTTCGAATTCGAAGGCGGAATTCGATGTCACATCGGCACGAGGCCTCATTCGACGCCCGATCTATGCTTATGCGCAACCCACGAAACCAAACACCCGTAAAAGATGACCGTCTTCACTTCACGCTCGGAGCGACCTTGATCCGCTGCATGAGCAGACACTGATCACCGTTGACAGACCTCGTGGTCAAGCGTTTGGCCGCGAGAGAACGGCCTGTTGAGAACGGATCTGTTTGAGAGTGAACCGCCAATTGAAGCGCGGCCGTGCTCGTGGGGGCGAAGTAGGTATACCAAACGCGTTGCCGTCCAGCGCCCTTACATGTGTCAGGGGCGTACCCCTTTCTTTGGTGTGTTTGTGAAAGCGAACCGTGGCTACACGCAAAGTGTCGCGACGATGAACCGTCTGCGCCGTCACCAATGAAATCGCGCCATCCCCAGCGCCCCGAGACGTAGCGAGAAACCGGTAAGGGGCGGGAACACGGATTGTCCCATCGGCTAAACGCGAGCAGCGAAGCGAAATCTATTTTGAAGCGATGTAGTTGGCGCGACTACCGGGCGCTTGCTACGAACCTCATCTCTATCTGATTTGGTAGCTGTCCGAGCGGTGAAGTCAATGGTTTAGTCCTTCTCGCAAACCATTGAGTATGCGTGAGATTGTAAATATCGAGTCGGCAGTGCGGTTTCTGATGAGATGAAACTCGCGGCTGATCAAAGAGTAAACGTATCTACTGGAAGAAAGGTGGCTTAGATCCATCGGTCAAAGGCGCGACGCAGTGACAGCTGCTCAGGATCGGGAATCATTGATCCACATGTAGCGGTAGTCGTTTATGTCTGGCGTAGGCCAATGGTTCACTCTCACATCAGTCAAAATAGGGGAAGCCACGCTCTTGGTAAGCGGCGGCCAATCACGTTCGAAGGCGTCACCATCGCCCGAAACTAGAGTTCTCGATGGAAGTCTTATCCGATCTGCGGGTCGTCGAAATTGGTAGCTCGGCTGGAACCAGCTATTGCGCGCGGTTGTTCGCCGACTTCGGCGCCGATGTTCAAAAGGTCGAGCCGCCGGCAGGTGATCCACTTCGTCAAAGCGCCCCACTTACGCCCGGTGGGCAGAGCGCATGGTTCGCATTCCTGAATTTCAACAAATCCAGCGTTATCATTGATCCCACTGCCCCAGATGCGATCAGACGGCTGACGGCATTGATTGAAGAGTGCGACATTCTGATCGATGGACGCGATGTTGATGCCGCTGACTGCCCGGCCATTGATATTGCTGCCATCCGGCAACGACGCTCCGGCTTGATCTATCTCCAAGCCAGCTGGTTCGGCGGCGAGGGGCCGTATGCGAGATTCGCCGCGACTGATTCTACGGTGCGCGCACTAGCCGGTTTCGTAAAGCTGGTCGGACCGCCCGAAGGCCCGCCGTCGCACGCCCCGGATTTTCAGGCGGGTATCCTAGCCGGTCTATGGGGTTTCATCGCGGCGGCTTCTTCGGTGGTTGCGCGAATGCTGGGTGGGGGGGCTCGGTCGTGGTCACTCAGCATTTTCGAAGCGATCCTGGCTCCGACCGAGTATCTGATGTTCGAGGCATTTGCCCGCGGCAATGTGATGCGTCGGATCGGCGTTAATCGCTTCTGGCCGAACTTCCCGATCGGCATTTATGACACAAAAGAAGGCTGGCTCGGCGTTTCAACGGTAACTCCAAAACAGTGGCGCGATTTCTGCGAAATGCTTGGCCTCTTTGAGCTACGGGATCGTTCAGAGCTTGCCTCTAATGAAGGTCGTCTGCAGCACATGGATCATATCGATCGACAGTTTATTCCGAGGCTGAAGATGCGGACAGCCCAAGAGTGGTTTGCAGAAGGACTGAAACGCAAACTGCCAATCGTTCCAGTGCCCCAACTATCCGATTTGCTCCAGGATGCAGAAAAGATAGCCAGCGGTGCAGTCGTGCGTGTTCGCCTTGGCGAAGAGGTGGGAAGGACCGTGGGCTCGATGCAGCGGCTTACGTTGACACCGCCACGTCCAGGAGGACAGGTTCCGGAGGTGGGCGAACAACAGTGTCGTGGTGATGTACGACCAGCCGAGCCGAGCATTCCGCGATCATTGCGGGGGACCGATTCGTACCCGCTCCCTTTGCAAGGGGTCCGCGTGGTGGACTTCACGATGGGTTGGGCAGGACCATTATGTACGCGCACACTGGCTGATCTTGGTGCGGATGTCATCAAGATCGAGGCGATCCAATATCCGGATTGGTGGCGTGGCGTTGATAGGCCCCCTGGCTACCTAGAAGATCAGATGTACGAAAAGGCGCCGTGCTTCTGCATTATGAACCGCAACAAGCGCGGCATGACGCTCGATCTGAAGCGTCCGGAGGGCCTTGCCCTTGCCAAGCGGTTGTTGGAACGAGCCGATATTGCCGTCGCCAATTATTCGGTCAACGTGCTGCCGAAGCTGGGGCTTGGCTACGAGGTGCTCAAGACCCTCAACCCTCGGCTGGTCATGATGTCGATGTCGGCTTTTGGCACGAACAGCGTCCATCGCGAGTGCCGGGCGTACGGTTCGACTCTTGAGCAGGGCTCAGGACTTCCTGGCGTGATCGGAAGCGCCGGTGGACTGCCGGTCATGAGCCACATCGCTTTTGGCGATCCCGTTGGTGGGTTGAATGGCTGCGCTGCAGTTCTGGTCGCGTTGATTCACGCCCGCAAGACCGGGCAAGGCCAATTCATTGATCTGGCACAAATCGAATGCATGATGCCGTTCCTAGCCCCATGGATGACGGTTCACTCGCTCAGTGGTATGCCGCCGACTAAGTATGGAAATCGGCATCCACAGTACGTTCCACACGGCTGTTTCCGATGTGCGGGTGAGGACAACTGGATCATAGTAGCGGCTACGGACGCGGCCATGTGGCAGAGGCTTGCCACCCTTATCGGCCGATCGGACTGGGCCGAGAACCCATCTCTGAAGTCAACCGAAGCCCGCCGCGCCATCCAGGATGATATCGAGAGAGGCATCGAAATCTGGACCGTCGCCCGCGATGCGGATCAGGCCATGTTTCAGTTGCAGGCGGTAGGGGTTGCGGCGGGTACAGCCCGCCTGCCAGTTGATATCCTCAACGACCCGCATCTCGGCTCGCGCTCATTTCTGCAGGAAGTGAACCGCGAGTTCCTGGGATTGCACCCGCAGCCGTCGATGCCAATTCGTGAGAACGCGACCCCCTATCCGATCCGTACGGCGGCGCCGACCCTCGGACAACATAACGTCGAAATCCTATCAGGGCTTCTCGGGCTCTCCGATACCGAGATCGAGCAATTGGCCAGGGACCAAATTATTGGTACGTCGATGCTTTCCTAGGCGGAAATCACAAATCCTGGACACACCTTGTATTTAGAGGACTGCGCGATGTCACGAATCACAAAGAGTGACACTTGCTGGAGCGGCCGTCCGTCATACACGTATTCTGCAAGGCCCGTTTCGTACGCTGCTCTCGCACGTTGTTGCTATCGGAGCAGGATTGCCAGGGCGCGATATCTGAATGACCGCCGATACTGGGCAAAAATGGCCGGCAATGGGTGATACAACCCAACTTGGAAGAGGTCCGCCGAGGAGCCTTGAGGCGTGCCGATGCCCATAAGCCCGGTTTGCTCGATTGCCGAAACGCTTCTGTCAATCGCCCCCGCCTGACGAAATGGACGAGCCGGAGCAAAGACACGAGCAGCCGCTCGCCTCACAACATCGGCGGTCACAAGCCATCAATCTTATCTGCGCCAATGCAGGCGGTTGCGGAAGCGCATGCGTACGGATGAGGCGCCTTGAGGTGTGGACCTTTGTCTGCTCGAGCAACTGATGCTGGAGCTATTTCAGAAACTCAGGGCATTGTTCATATAAACAGCCTGGACTTGCAGTCGCAAGCTCGCCGCTTCAGGGGATGACCGAGCCGGCCGTAAAACTATGTAATCACGCATGGCGACGCCCGAGCTCGTAGGTGCCTTTCATGAAGATGGTCCAATTCTTCGAAGTTGAAAGCACCCGTTAATGACAGGTCATGCCCGGCTCTTGCCCACAGGACCCTACAAGCCCTGGTAGCTTCTTTGTTCTCCCCTCTCAGGTAACTGATCGGAGAGGAAGGCCTCCGGAGAGCGTGATCTTGCTGAGTGAGGCCTGCCCATTCGTTTAACGACTCGCTTGTCGGAGGGCGACACATGGCTGGGGCGACAAGCGTGTCACGCAACATGGAAACCTTGGAAGCGCTGGAATCTCGCGTGCGCGCGTATTCACGTTCGTTTCCGGCCATTTTCTCCCGAGCGTGCGGCTCAATCATGCTGACGGAGGATGGCCGAAAGGTCGTCGACTTCCTCTGCGGTGCTGGAACCCTCAACTACGGCCATAACAATCATCGGCTCAAATCTGCTATTGCCGACTACCTGGCATCGGATGCCGTAATCCACGGCCTGGACATGGCCACTCCCGCGAAGCTAGAGTTCATGGAGACTTTCAACTCTCTCATACTTCGAAAACGCGATCTGCAATACCGCTTCCAATTTACAGGGCCAACCGGCGCCAATGCTATCGAGGCAGCTATAAAGCTGGCGCGCAAAGTCACGGGACGTCAGAATATAATCTCTTTCACGAATGGCTATCATGGAATGAGCTTAGGAGCGATTGCCGCGAGCGGTAATCGTTATTATCGCACAGCCAGCGGTGTCGCTTTGTCAGGCGTAACTTTCATGCCTTACGATGGGTACCTTGGGCCGGACGTCGATGCAGCGGAATATTTGCAAAAATTGCTGAGCGATGAGAGCAGTGGCCTTGATCATCCAGCCGCAATTCTTCTCGAAACCGTTCAGGGTGAAGGCGGCATAAACGTAGCGCGCAAGGAATGGCTGCAGTCGATCCAAACGATTGCGGCGAACGCGGGCGCGCTGTTCATAGTTGACGACATCCAGATGGGCTGTGGTCGCACAGGCGAGTTCTTTAGCTTCGAGTTCGCAGACTTGTCGCCAGATATCGTCGTTTTGTCAAAGTCGCTGAGCGGCTACGGTCTGCCGCTATCCATGGTGTTGATCAAGGAGGAGTGTGACGCATGGCAGCCAGGCGAGCACACAGGCACATTTCGAGGAAACAACCTCGCGCTCGTATCTGCAACGGCAGCGCTAGATCTATATTGGCGGGACGATATTTTCTCACAGGGAGTTCAGCGAACGGGAGAAGTTATGCGCCATCGACTTGAGGCCATCGCGGCCCAGTATGGAAACAGATTTTCCGTTCGAGGACGCGGAATGGCCTGGGGGTTTGATTGTGGGATGCCAGAACTTGCGGCAACTACCGCATGCAAGGCCTTCGAAAAGGGATTGATTGTTGAACGATGCGGACCTGTCGATCAGGTTATCAAATTCCTGCCTGCACTCACGATCGACTCTGAAACACTGAATGATGGTCTCGAGATATTCGAGCATTCATTGGACGAAGCGCTGAAACAGACTAGGCCGTCGTGACCTGGGTCAACACTTGGCCTCCAATAGGTGAAAGAAATGCTATGGCGTACGAGACGATCAAGTATGAGATTGCCGAGCGAATCCTCACGCTTACGTTGAACCGGCCGGAGAAGCTAAACGCGTGCAATGCCCTAATGGAGCGCGAAATTGTAGATGCCTTCGACCGTGCCGACGCAGACAGTGACGTCCTCGCGATAATTGTGACCGGCGAAGGCCGCGCCTTCTGCGCCGGCGCCGACCTTTCCCTTGGAGCCGATACGTTCGATCGGGACGTGCGGCGCGGGCCAGTGAAGCGGTTGCCCGATGGCAAGGTGGATTACAGCGATCCCTCGGTCAGCGACGGAGGCGGCAAAATCGCTATGCGAATCTTCAGGTCTCTCAAGCCTGTGATCGCTGCGGTGAACGGACCTGCCGTCGGCATGGGCGTAACCATGCAGCTTGCGATGGACATTCGGATCGCGTCCGACGCCGCACGCTTTGGCTTTGTATTCTCCCAGCGTGGCTTGGTCTCAGAAGGGGCCTCTAGCTGGTTTTTGCCTCGGGTCGTCGGCATAGCACAGGCACTCGAGTGGTCTTACACTGGGCGGATATTTACGGCCAAGGAAGCGCTTGACGGCCGCCTGGTTAGCAAGATCGTGCGTGCCGATCGACTATTACCGACCGCGCGTGCCCTCGCCCACGAAATCACGGATAAGACCTCGCCAGTCTCGATCACGATGATCCGGCAGCTGATGTGGCGCATGTTGGGCGCTGATGATCCGATGGAAGCCCATAAGATCGAAAGCCGCAGCATGTATTCGCGCGGCCGCTCCGCCGATGCAAAGGAAGGCGTCATGGCGTTCCTGGAAAAGCGACCGGCGGTGTTCAAAGACAGGGTGCCGGCCGATTTGCCGGACTTCTTTCCATGGTGGACCGAGCGGGAGTACCGATAACCATGGGTCTTTCGTTCTTCAGCCTATCGTGACTGCTCTACCGCCTTCTCACATGCGACTTAAATAAAACGGCCAAAAAAGAGTGACACACCCCTTGGACTGAAGCTTAAGCAGGCGTTTCGATTAACGGAACAGCGCGGTCGGCTTTCCGAAACAGAGGAGCTGCGGGCCCGCGATTGATTGTCTTTGAGTTCAGCCAGATCTCACGCGCTGCGGTGGCAAACCAAAGCGCTTCAGAAAGCTCTCATACTCGGGGAAGGATGGCGCTGTCGCAGTCTAACGCAGGACTGCCGTTGTTCTCACCTATGCCGAGTGGTCAAAGCGCCATATTTGAAGTGGCTTCTGACACATCATCGCCGTAGCCGATTGCCCGAATTGACATGTGCATCGGCGAGTCATGTCGTAGCTCGCCTGATGCTAATCGTACAACTCCATTTTCCTCGTTCTCCGTCGTCCTTACCGGAGTTGGTAGTGGCCTGATCCATGACCAGCCTATACCGTGAACTTGCCGTTCAGTCTGTGGCGCGGTTGATCACAACAGGATAGTTTGCAGATGAAACGCCTAGTTAACCCTTTGAACGTCTCGCGCTTCATTCGAGGATACGACGAAGCCGCTGCTCAGAAAGGTATCAAGCTTTCGATCGGGTTCGATTTTCACAAATATGTATCCATTACAAAAGCGCTTCCGACTAAACCGCCGACATATCCAACTTTCCGCCCGGATCACTCGCCCATTAGACCAGGTGAGGGATACTGGATGATCGGCCTCGACAAGAACGATGAAGTCGCGCTTGTGCAGGCTGCGCGGCTGTTTGACCTTTCGCACAGCAATTTTGCAGAGCATCTTGAATCCCTGAAGGCATTCTATGCTGATCCTGCGACACAGGCGCACCCTGAGGATCGTTGTAGTTGCACTGCGCCAAGTGCGAAGAAGATCAATGGCAAAGTGGCGTACCACGGGGATTTCTGGTTGCGCAAAGACTTTCGAGGACAGCGCATGCCTGAGATCATGGCTGCGGTATTGCGTGGCGTGTCGTTCTCAATGTGGGCTCCCGACTTCCTCGTTGGACTTCCAGAGCGATGGCTGCTGTCTAAGGGCGTTCTTGCGCAGTACGGACATTTGCATTGTGAGCCAGGCGGGTCGGTGCTGCATCTGGTAAAAGAGGATATTGTGGCCGACGATCTACTTGCCTGGTTAACTGGTGAAGAGTTGGAAGGTCTTGTCAATCGCCATGAGAGGAGCGAGGTGCCATTGTGCTGGGGAGTCTCGGCACTACATTTCTAAAAGGCAGGCAATAAGCCACGCTAACCGCGTACCTATCAACCGCTCCGGTTGCGGTTCAGGATAAGCCCGCAAAAACGGCATTCTAGCCATTGCTGATGAGGTTATGAATCTCCGGCAGAGTCTCCGGGGAGCTTCCGCCTCGTATGGCCTTGTTCCGGACCTCCTCACAAAGGGCAAGATCATCGGCCGCGGTTTGCCAATTGCAGCAATCGGAGGGTGGGAGGGGCTGATGAGAGTATTCGACGCCTCAGCGGGCGGACCTCTACTTCCGCAAGGCGGGACGTTTTCGGCCAATCCTCTGTCTATAACAGCTGCTCTGACCGCGATGAACCATCTAGATCATGCGGCTTTCGCAAGCCTTGAAGAGCTTGTTATGTTGTTCGGGACGGGATTGCTCGAGCTATCCCAAAAACGAGGGCGCCACTCTCGGTCGCTGGAGTGGCCTCTCTATTTCGAATTCATCCGATGGCCGAAGGCCCGAATAACTATCACGAAGCCTATCCTCGCCCAGCGCATCTAAACTCATGAAGCAGCTTGCGGACTTCTTTGTAGAGAACGGCATCATGTTCCCGCACGGCGCCTCTGCTTCGATGTCAAGACCCATGACTCGTGACGCTGAGTTGGTCGTGGATGTATTTGCAGACGTTCTAGACAGCCATCGAGTGTGTTGGAGAACATAGAGGAACGACTCGTGGTGCCAGCGAAGGCTAAGCAGTTGCATGGGCTTGCAAGTGTTGGCGCGGACCTCGCCGGTTGCAACCTGCCGTTTCCGTTGAGGTAAAAGCGATCACTCCTTCGAGGTCGAAATATTTCGGCGGCTAACGGCTTTCCCGGCATCCAGTTGGTTGCGTATTTTCAGATCCGAATGCCTCCGCGCGAATTCTCTCGCTGCGAGCGGGGCAAGCTTGTAGACAGAGGTAGCGATCGTTGATTGGTGCGAGAGATTTCTGGACCCTTCCAATTTTGGGGCGGCACTGAAGCATGCGCTCGCAGATGCGACAATCTGTTGTGATAACTCTGCATCGGGTGGACGGCACCGCAAAAACTCCCTCTCATGGTGCAGCCAACCGGAGCGCTGACTGGTAGGTGTCGATCAAACGATGCAGCGCCCTGCGCTTCAAGAACGGGAGAGTGAATCGATAGCCTATTTCTACAGACGGCGCTCAGGTTGAGCACTGCGGCGTCCTATTTGATCTAGTAGCTGCGAGATTGGCCTGCCATGGGTAAGTTCGCATCTCTCAAGATACGAGAAGGCTGTTGCTCGGGATGTGTAGAGAGACTCCCCGACTTCGCCAAACCGCGTACCCAGCCTGGAGCGCACGCCTGCAGAGGGAATGGAGAACGACATGAAGGAACGGATCGTGCCTCCTGTCGGTGGTCGTCCAAAAGGTCACTTTCGGAACACCGCGTACATGATCAACAAGAGCAGGCCATTTTTTGATGCAGCTCACGCCGCTGGTCTCATGGCTGTTCAAGGACGTTCTACGACCGGACGCGCATTTGCGCTAGGCACCGGGCCACTTGATGGTCGGCGGGAGATAATTGATTGTGTACGGTGTTCCTATCTGGGGCTGGACAATCATCCTACCATCGTAGCTGGCGCGATAGACGCGATCGAGGCGCATGGATCACTGCACTGGTCTTGCGCACGAACCCGACTCAATTTCGATTTCCTGGCAGAGCTCGAGGCCAATTTGTCGGAAATGTTCTGCGCGCGTGTAATCGCCTTTTCCACCGTCATGCTCGCTAATCTTGGAGCCATGCCCCTTCTTGCTTCTGGCATGTTAACGGAAGGCGCGAAGCCAGTTGTCGTGTTTGATCGCAATGCGCACCTCTCGCTCGCGTATCACAAGCCGGTCGTTGCGGATGAAACGCGAGTGGAAACCATTGCGCACAATGATATTGACGCTCTTGAAGACTTGTGTCGCAAACAGCCGGTAGTTGCCTATGTTTGCGATGGTGTCTATTCGATGGGGGGAAACGCGCCCATCAAGGAGCTGCGCGAGCTCCAGGAACGTTATGGGCTCTTTTTGTATATCGACGATGCTCACGGCATATCGCTATTCGGCCGCCACGGGGAAGGATTTGCTCGTACTCAGTTCCCGGAAGCTTTAGGCGATCGCACAATCATAGCAGCCTCGCTCGCCAAGGGATTCGGAGCATCGGGCGGCTTGTTGATGCTAGGAACGGCCGAGCAGGAAGCTCTGTTTCGACGTTACTCTATTCCCTATGCATTCTCGGTGGCACCCAATTTGGCAGCAGTTGGTGCGGCGCTGGGCTCTTGTAAGATCCACCGTTCCACAGAACTCGGCGAACGTCAGAAGCAATTGGAGCAAAGGATCAAGGTTTTTGACGCTCGTGTAGCGACGGTCGAGCAAGGCAGTTCACTTCCAATCAGAATGGTTTCTATCGGATCGGAAGCCAAGGCGATTGCAGTGGCGCGAGAGCTTCTCGACGCCGGCTTTTACACCTCCGTGATCTTCTTTCCTACAGTTGCACAAGGAAAGGCAGGCATTCGAGTGTGTGTTACGGCAGATCATGAGGTTGGCGACATAGAACGGCTGTGTGACTGCATTTTAGACAGAGTACCCCAGGCCAGGCTCGACGAAGCAGCAAACACCGTAGCGCAATGAGAACCACTCGCCAGCAGGGAGGCCAGGAGGCAGGACAGCTGGAATAAGGTACGCCTGCGGCGAGGACATGAGCGTTCATTTAGCTGTCGACACTGTGCTGATTTTCGAAGGCCATCCCCCTGAGCGCAATGAAAGGCGCTCTTTTCGACCGTTGGAACCATGGTAACAGGAAAGCTGAGAGAAGGTGATCCGGGCGTTGTCCTCGTGACTGGAGGAGCACGCGGCATCGGACTTGAGATCGTGCGACGGTTCTTGGCGGATGGCTATCGAGTGGGCTTCGTGGCGACACAGACGAAGAACGTGCAGCATGCGCTCCAAAGCCTTGGCTATTCGGAAGAGCGCCTCTGTGCGGAGGTGGCCGACGTCACTCAGGAAACTGAGGTGACCCGATTTGTTGACCAGATCCGGCGACGATGGGGGGGAATCACGGCTTTGGTAAACAATGCCGGAATCTCTCCAAAGCGCGTGGACCAGAACGTTCCCTGGCTTTCGCAAATGTCGTCTCAGGAATGGGCAAAGGTCATCAATGTCAATCTAAGCGGCCCGTTCATTCTAATGCGTCTCTTAGCGCCATCAATGATTTCAAACGGCTACGGACGTATCATCAACGTCGGGTCTCTGGCCGGTCGCGCCGTGCCGTTGATCGCAGGTCCGCATTATGCTGCATCGAAAGCGGGATTGGTCGGGTTGACCCGCGCTGCCGCCCGTGATCTCGCGCCATACGGTGTTACGGTGAATTGTATTGCCCCGGGCCGGGTTCTCAGTGATCTAACTGGGCCGGCAGACGCGGCGGTGAACCGTTCCGCTCTCAGCCGCATTCCTGTCGGTCGCTTCGGAAAGGCAGAAGAGGTCGCGGACCTCGCTGCTTTTTTGGCCTCACCGGGGGCGAGCTTTATTACGGGTGCGACGATCGATATCACGGGTGGCGAGTTCGCCGCCTAGCTGATGAGCGCCGTTACGGCGCAATGACGTTCTTCATGCCTAAATTGAGTTCAGATCGGATCGCCGCGAAAAAAATCTACAAAGATGGAAGACTATTACTTCTGCGGTCGCTGACGTCTTCGACTTGGCCGTGCCATGCTTTCCAGAAGGGATAACCATACTTGGAATCGGGGCGAATACTTTAGAAAGACGATAACTTGATTACTGCGCGTGGTGGAGATGCATTAGCAATGACGCTGCATCTGACCTGTGTAACATCCTCCAATTTGACGAAGACCGACATGGAACAGTCTGGGCGGACCAGCGCGAGCCTTGTGTCGGACACCACCATTGTGCGCTCTACCGCACAGGAATGTCGTGTTGAAGATGCAGGAAATGCCTCGTGGATCTCAGACGCAGAAGTCCGGCATCGGATTTCGAGATGATGGTGGTTCGGCATACGGCCGCCTACACTCGATGGCCAAGCGGCCCGTGATCGGGCGAGGAAGCGTCGGTGGTGATTCAGGACTGTTCCCAGCACTCTCGAACTGCTGATGAAGAGCGTCGGGTCCGTTCAATATGCCGAACGTGTCGAGGCATCTCGACTCTGTAGCGCGGCCTGTGTCCCAATCTCCTACAGCGGCGGCTTCTGATGGCGCAGGCGGAACGGAGAGTGCATTTCACGGCCCAGAATAAGCTCGCATACCCTTTCGCTGCGCTTTCTCGCCGCTTGAGATAGATCACGTCGAAAGCGTCTCCTGTCGTGTCGAAGCGAAATTGTTCGGCGGCACGGTCCTTGCTGGCTCCACGGAGCTTCTGTTCAGCAGGTCGGTCGAGAATAATCGAAGGCGAGCAGGTGGATCAGAAGACATGCATGGGAAAGTCGTGTGTCAGCTCTCATAACTCGAAAGCGTGCGGTGCCAGGCTCTCCAGAACGGTGTGGTGCTTACGGGCACCGCATCCGCAGGCCAATAAGTTCCAAAGCATAGTTATGGTTGAAGAAAATGAGGCCAACCAAAGAGGCGTTGTCGCAGTTGCGAGTGGTCGAAATTGGTAGCTCAGCTGCGACAAGCTACTGTTCGCGGCTGTTTGCCGACTTCGGCGCCGAGGTTTGGAAGGTCGAGCCGCCGACCGGCGATCCACTTCGCTCCAGCGCTCCGCTGACCCCAGGTGGCCAGAGCGCGTGGTTCGGGTTCCTGAACTTCAACAAGTCAAGTATGGTCATCGATGCTGCCGACCCAGGAGCGGTCAGGCAACTGACGCTGCTGATTGAGGATTGCGACATTTTGGTCGATGGCCGTGATGTCGATGGCGCGAACTGTCCGCGAATCGATGTCACCGCAATCCGACAACGGCGACCTGCATTGATCTACCTGAATGTGAGCTGGTTCGGCCAGGGCGGGCCTTATGCTGAATTCACCGCGAGCGACTCGATCGTTCGCGCCCTTGCCGGTCTCATCAAGCTGGTTGGGCCAGTCGAAGGTCCCCCTTTGCACGCGCCGGATTTCCAGACCGGTATCCTGGCGGGTCTATGGGGCTTTATCGCAGCTGCTTCTTCAGTGTTTGCGCGAATGCACAGTAGATCAGGTCGATCGTACTCGCTCAGTATCTTCGAAGCATGTATCTCGCTCAGCGAGTATCAGCTATTTGAATCATTTCAGCGCGGCGACATCATGCGCCGGACCGGCATCAATCGCTTCTGGCCGAATTTTCCAGTAGGTATCTATGAAACCAAAAAGGGGTGGCTCGGCGTCACAACAATAACCCCGCCCCAGTGGCGTGCGTTCTGCGACATGCTCGGCCTTCCTCAACTGCGTGACGATCCAGCTCTAGTGCTCGGTGCCGACCGTCTGAAACAAATGGAGCGGATCGAGCAACTGCTCATCCCAAGGCTTAGGAAGCGGACCGCGCAGCAGTGGTTTGCCGAGGGACTGAAGCGCAAGATCCCGATTGTACCGGTGCCAGACATGTCCGATCTTCTCCAGGATAAGGAGAAGAGCGAGCGTGGTGCAATCGTCCCAATTCTGCTCGGCAAGGAAAGAGCGCTGACGGCTGGCTCGATGCAGCGGCTGACATTGACACCGCCGCGCCGGGGCGGAAAGGTTCCGTGTCCCGGCGAGCGGCAGACTCTGACGAATAGCCGGTCGAACTCCGCAACGGGCGTGTCGATGTTAGTCGACTGGAGCAGTGCAGCCGAACAACCTTTGCTGAGAACGCGCGTCATTGACTTTTCCATGGGCTGGGCTGGCCCGTTGTGTACGCGGACCCTTGCTGACCTCGGTGCGGACGTGATCAAGATCGAGGCGATCCAGTACCCGGACTGGTGGCGCGGTGTCGATCGCCGGCCAGATTACGTAAACCATCAGATGTACGAGAAGACGCTGCGCTTCTGCATGATGAACCGAAACAAGCGCGGCATCACACTCGATCTGACCAGACCCGAGGGCCTCACCCTTGCTAAGCGGCTGATAGCGGGCGCCGACATTGTTGTCGACAATTATTCGGTGGATGTGCTGCCAAAGCTTGGGCTCGGCTACGAAGTGCTGAGAAGGCTCAACCCGCGCCTGGTGGTGATGTCGATGTCGGCCTTTGGCAAGAACAGCGCTTTTCGCGATTGCCGGGCATACGGCTCGACGCTGGAGCAGGGCTCGGGGTTGCCGAGCGTGGTCGGAAGCGCCAATGGGCCGCCGGTAATGAGCCACGTTGCGTTCGGCGATGCTATAGGCGGTCTGAATGGTTGCGCTGCAGTTCTTGTTGCACTGATCCACGCCCGGCAGACTGGGGAGGGTCAGTTTATCGATCTCGCGCAGATCGAATGTATGATGCCGCTTGCTGCTCCATGGATTATTATCCAATCGCTTTGCGGTACGTCGACAAGGTACGGCAATCGGCATCCTCAGTTTGTGCCGCACGGCTGCTTCCGCTGCGCCGGAGAAGACGGCTGGATTGCAGTGGCTGCGACCGACGCGGGTATGTGGCAGAGGCTTGCGAGCGTGATCGGCCGAGGAGACTGGGCTGCTGACCCCTCGATGAAAGTTGCGGACCGCCGCCGTTCGATGGAGGATACGATCGATAGGGCAATCGAAGCCTGGACGCGCACACGTGATGCAGATCAGGCGATGTTCCAGCTGCAGGCCGCCAGCATCGCAGCCGGCGTTGTGCGCCTGCCAATCGACCTGCTAAAGGATCCGCAACTAAGATATCGCTCATTCTTCCAGGACGTTGAACGCGCTTTCATCGGTTTGCACCCGCAATCGTCGATCCCGATTCGTGAAGGCGCACGGCCTCATTCGATCAGCCGAGCAGCACCCGTTCTGGGAGAACATAACACGGAAATTCTGACCGGCCTTTTAGGGCTCGGCGAGGCGGAAATCGCTGATCTCAAGAGGAAGGGCATCATCGGGACGAGAATGCTCTCTGAGGTGGAGCTGAGCCAAAGACGAAGGTCTCAAGAAACCTCGACGATATAGTGTCGCGTTTACGTGTGGTGGCTCTCACGGCTTGAAGACAAAGTGTATGCTTACGCAGTCGCAGATCTAACAGAAGTTGGCAGGTCAAGGGCGGACTGGATGGTCTGATAACAGCGCAGTTGCACTTGCATTTGCGTCATTCGGGTCGGCCCGTGCCCATGCGCAAGCTAGAATATGTGAAGATCCGCATGCCTTGGCGCGAAACGAGTGCCACCTTGGCCTGAGGAGCGGGCTCAAAGATCGCCGCTCGTCCTGACTGATCAGCTGGCGACTTTACAGGGCAAACACATCGTTGTCGTGTATGAGCTCGAACCCACCGATCGCACGACCCTCTGCAGGCCGCTCGATACCGATAAGATCGAATGCCTAGAAGTCGGCTGCTATTCGGGGGGCAAGGCGAGAGGAAAGTGGCACTGAAGTCAACTACCAGTGCTCGCTGTTGCTTCGGATATGTAGCCGTGTCACCTATACTTTCGACGTCTGCTGCAAAAGAGCGAGACCGCTGCAAAATAGCTTTGCAAAGCTGAAGGAACAGCGCTTGCACAGCAGCGACTTGTAATCCGTACCGAGGGAAGCTTTCCTTCGGCTGCTTTGCTGCTCCTGCTGCTCTAAGAGAACATGTGCGGTGTTTAGGTCATAGAATGTAGTTTTCGACCGAGCGGCAGGTCGCTCTAACATGAGAGGCGTTTGAGAGAGGAGTACGGCATGGCGCGTAATGGTCAAATGGCGCTCGGACTATACGTCTTACAGGCGGGATATATCGAGGGAGCTTGGCGCGATCCGAGCGTGCCGAAGACGGGCGGAGTCGATATCGAGCATTATGCGCACCTTGCAGCGCTTGCCGAAGGCGCGGCATTTCACTTCGTGTTTCTTCCAGATAGCCCAAGTGTCGTCGAACGAGATAATGCAAACATAGCGCGGGCAGGCCGAAACGATACGTTTGAGCCGATCACGCTGTTGTCGGCTCTTTCATCAAGAATAAAAAATATCGGCTTTGTTGCAACAGCGACCACGACGTATCACCAGCCGTATCATCTCGCACGTATGATTGCTTCCCTTGACCACCTCTCGCACGGGCGCGCCGCTTGGAATATCGTTACTTCCGGAAACAAGTTCGAAGGGGCGAATTTTGGTGATGAGGAAATTCCAGAGCATGACGCGCGATATGAGCGAGCGAGAGAGTTCGTAGGCGTCATGAAGGGGCTTTGGGATACATGGGAAGACGACGCCTTCGTTCGTGACAAGCAAAGTGGGACCTTCGCCGACACGAGAAAGCTACACTACCTCAATCACCGTGGAGCCTATTTCTCGGTCAGAGGCCCACTGAATATCGCCCGGCCGCCCCAAGGCTACCCTGTACTCGTCCAGGCTGGCTCATCCGAGGCCGGAGTGAGATTCGCTGCAGAATTTGCCGAAGTTGTGTTCACAGCGCAGCCGTTGCTTGAAAGCGGCAAGCAGTACTACGCAGATCTAAAGGAGAAGGCTCGCGGGCTTGGGCGCAAAGACGATCAGATATTGGTGATGCCGGGTATCGTCCCGATTGTTGGAAGGACCAAGCAGGAGGCCTCCGACAAGCTTAAGAAGCTGCAGTCCTATACACATGCGGACGTCATGACGGAGACGGCAGATCGGTGGCTGGGGTTCGTCACCGACCTGCGTACGATCGATTTGGACTCGTTAGTTCCGGCCACTTTGCCGGAGACGAATTTCATTCAGAGCCGCCAGAAGGTGCTCCTCGAGCTAGCTGCGCGCCAGGGAATGACCTGGAGACAGCTGATCCGCTCGATATCGGATTCGCGTGGACATCTGATGGTGGTTGGGACGCCTCATGAGATAGCCGACATCATGATCAATGCCTTCGATCAATATGCGGCCGATGGTTTCAACCTCATTCCCGCGATCGTTCCGAGCGGGCTCAAAGATTTTGTGGAGCTCGTCGTTCCTGAACTGCGCCGACGCGGTAAGTTTAGGTCGGGAAGCTCCGGGCAGACTCTTAGAGAAAACCTCGGGCTCAAGCGCCCACCCAATCAGTTTACACGAGCGGCGTAAGCCGTGCTTTGGCCACTTGGAGGCAGAGCGCGCTGAGCGCTTTTCAAGCGGAACCGTGCTTATGCGGCATAGCTGGTACCGGAGGTCGGAAGCCGCCGCAGGTTCGAAGCGGGCACCTGAGGCCGCTCCGGCTCGTCTGCGCCCGTGGTTAGCTACAAACATGGCTCTCTGGAATAGCTACTTCCTATTCGGGCACTGGCGCGCCGGCTTGCGTCCTCTAGACATTGGCTTGGGGGGCATCGCACCCTTGGCCGGCTCAGCGAACAATTCAGACAAGTGAATACCCAAAGTCGCGGCGATACGGTCCAAAAGATCATTGGTCGGGTTCTCTTTCTTCTGCTCAATGCGCCCCATATACGAGCGGTCGATCCCGGCATCATAGGCCAATCGCTCTTGCGGAATGCCGCGCTCTACGCGGATCCGGCGCACATTCCAGGCCACAAGCGCACGAGCGTTCATGCGCAGAGGCAGCCATTCCGGCGATTATGAAAGCACTGGTTATAGCCATACTATTCAGATAAGCTCACACCCAAGCATTTGGCTCTCCTAGAACTGTTGCTTCCAGTAAGCAGGGCACCGTGAGACGGGAGATGTCGTCGAGTTTGTCGTTTCCGAATGCCGTCGACCCATCACAGGCGCGGACGGCGCGAGTGCTCGCTACTGGCGGGAGAGCAAAATGGCCGCAGAGACCGTAGGGCTTTTTTTCGGGCGCCGGCAATTTGGGTGGCCGTGAGCTGGAGCTCGAAAAGTGAACGAATTTCTTTCCACTCGGCTGCCTTGCAGCCTTTCACCAGCGCGCGGGAAAACGATGGGCGTCCATTCGGTTCCGGGAGGGTGAAGAGCAAGGACGGCCTAAGCTCTGTGGCAAATCTGCGATCAGCCGCGTAGCGAGTAGATCCAGCGCCGATGGAAGAGCAAATGCCCAGAATGAATGGGTGAGCCGATATGCGGTCGCAGTTACGACGTTGGGCCAAAAACAGCTTGGGACCGCGATCATTCGAGCGCTACCAAAATGGCCCCAAGTTCGTTATCGTTGCTCCGATTTCGGTAGATTTTTCAACTTGCTAGGAGCTTCAGGCAGTGCCGGCCGATCCGAAGATCGCAGATTTGGCGCCGAGTGCGCACGAGCTCACGTCATATGACAAGGAGCACGCTATCACCTATATGCGACTTCTCGATGCCGACGCTGACAAGGCAGATTGGCGCGAAATCGCGCGCATTGTGCTGCGCCTTGACACGACCCTTGAACCGGATCGTGCGCGCCGCACCTTCGAAAGTCATTTGGCTCGGGCCAAGTGGCTAGCGAGCCACGGCTATCGTGATCTGCTCCGGGGTGGTTGGCCCAAGGAATGAACGGGGGCGGATCGCAGGATCGACAGAATTCCTAGCGATCGCAAAAGATGATCGGGCCATCGACTAAGTGCATGCCAAGCAGGCGCGCGGTACGCATGCAGCCGTAAAGCGCCACAATCATCGGCTGCAATTCACCGCGTGTGAAGATCATGCGGGAAATGGTGAGATGCCGAATACTGACTGGAGATCTGAGGAAGCATACAGCGGCCTCAAGAGCGCAGAAGCGGCCGACCTGGCGTGGGAGTGGCTGCGCCGAGATCGCGATTACCAAGAGGATTATAGGCGGTTGTCTCGCCGCGAACGTTCAAGCGCGGCGGCGGGCCAGTTCCGGCGGAAGTGGGGGCTCTCGTTTTCCAGCTGATCCGCAAAAGACTTTCAACCAGCAAGCAGTCTTCTGGGCACCCGAGGTGCTGCCGACCGTGCTTCTTGTGCGGGCAGTCAACTGTACGGCGCCGAAGGGCTACCAGCTCGACTTCGCCAATCTGCCGGGTAGCGAGCTTCGTCGCGCACGGGACGGATGGCATGCCATCGTGCCGCTCGGGGGAGCGAAGCATCGCCTTTGGCTGAGCAAGCTTCGCGTGGGTGGGTCTGCTGTCCTCCTCGATCTGCCGCCCGACGCGAATTTCGAGCTTCGTGTGCAGGCCGCGCGCCGACTTTGGCTAGCGCTTGAGCGTCGGCCGCTCGGCACGCCTCCTCTTGCTTTGCCGGCTTTGAAGCAGCGGCGGCTGATCCTCGCGCTGCGCGCACTCGATGGTTGGCAGGAAGGAAATAGCTATCGCCAAATCGCGCAAGGCCTGTTTGGAAAAGATCGCATTGCTGAGCGGGGCTGGAAAACAGATGACCTGCGCAGCCGGACCATTCGACTTGTTGAGCTGGGACGGCGCCTCATGCGCTTTCGATGCCGCGCATTGCTGAACAAAGGCAAAGGCAGGGATGACAGTTCATGAGCTCTCCGATAAATGGCGTACATCCATTCTATGCAGCCAATTCTTCTGCTGGCATGGCACGATCGCGCATAGGATGAGATCTTTGCGTTCGATCTCCCACTCTTTGGCATCGCGACATCGCGCCAGGGTGCCACGAGAGCTAAAGGCACGGTTAGCAGTTTCAAATTCCTGAATTCGTTGCGCATTGCCTCCTTCAATCAGGGCTGACCCTTTCCGGCACCAAATCGTGAAAGGTGGGCTTCGTACCGCATTGCTAACCCGGCCAGTTCGAGCGTGTGCATCTGGGCGATCTCATGGGTGCCGGTGCAACCAGTACACCGCGAGGGGGCGGGCAATGACACGGTGTTAAACCTCCACTTGCCGAAAGGCCTCACGCGCGCTTGACCGTTGCGACCGAGATGGCCCACGCCGTCCTCGCATCCTTCTCACATCGTGAAAATTCGTCCCGGGTTCAAGATGTTGTTCGGATCGAGCGCTCGCTTGAGCGTACGCATGGCTTCGATTTCCTCCGATGTCCTACTCATTTTCAGATACGGTCGCTTGACTATGCCGATGCCGTGTTCCGCTGAGATCGATCCGCCGAACTCGCCGGTGATCTGATAAGCAAGAGTCTCTATTTCGTGCCTCCTGTCGGGCGTGTGCTCGTGATGTAGCTCGATATGCAGGTTACCATCGCCGACGTGACCGAAGACGATCGTGAAAGCGCCGGGGTCGATCTCCTTAATACGCTCAACAATTGTCTTCACATACTGATCCATCCGGTCGATGGCGATACTGACGTCGAGAGCGATACGTGCGGCATAAGGAAACGTCCGGGCAAGTTCTAAGCTGCAATCGCGGACACGCCATATCGCTTCTGCAGATGCATTCGACGTCGAGAGCGTCGCGTCAAGGATCATGTTCGCGCGCATTGCCGTATCGAGCAGCTTGTCGAGATCGGCATGGATACGATCGGCATCCTCGCCAGAGGCCTCGATCAAGACATAGAAGGGATAGTCGACCCGCAGCGGCCGAACCACACCGTTCACACGCTCGAGCACGAGGCGATAGTAGTCATTCCACATCGCCTCAAATGCCGTCAGTTCTCCACCCAGAAGTTTTCGCGCCATCCCCAAGATCGAGATGACTCGTGCAAAGGAGGGCAGGGCGCAAAGCGCCACTTGCCGCTCGCTAGGCGCAGGAAAGATGCGCAATGCTGCTCGCGTCACGACGCCAAGAACCCCTTCGCTGCCGATGAAAAGCTGCTTCAGGTCGATGCCAGTATTGTTCTTGATGTATTTGCGCAAGCCCTGCAGCACCATGCCATCGGCGGTAACGACTTCGAGGCCCAGGATCAAGTCACGCGTCATGCCGTACCGAATCACGCGATTGCCGCCGGCATTTGTCGAGATGTTGCCGCCGATAGTACAGCTACCGCGCGCGCCGAGATCGAGCGGGAACATGTAACCTTCCTGCTCGACCCGTTCCTGTATCTTTTGCAGCGGCGTGCCGGCCTGCGCCACGGCTGCGCCTGACGAGGTGTCCACCTCCTCGACCGCATTCATAAGTTCCATCGATAACACGATTTCATTCGGGGTGGGCAGGGCGCCGCGAACCAGCCCGGTCATGCCGCCCTGCGTCGTCACTGGCACTTTTTCCCGGTGACAGAACCGAAGAAACGCCGAGACATCTTCCGTCGTCCTAGGACGGACGACCGCTCGCGGCGCTGCGACCGGTCTACCGGCCAAATCATGGTAATAGCGAGGGTCAATGTCCGTGCCAGTCAGCACCGAACTCTTGCGGAGCGCCGTGCATAGTCGGTCGATGAAATTGTCGGTCATCTCCCCTCACTCGATTTGATATGATGGCAGGGCCCCTTGTTAGAACGCTGCAGCATTCTCGTTGCCTTGCCGGGCGAGTTCTCACATCCTTACTGATGTTCGTCGGGACTATAAATCTTCTCCGCGCAGATGTGCCGAGCTAGCAATCTTCATCGACACCCCGGAAGGACCCAACTGCTCTCGGGCTGCCGTGTCTTCCCAACTAGCAATCGACGTGCCACTCGTGGAATCTGATGCGCGCCCTGCTTCAATTGGGTCTGCCGCTAGGGTCAGCTCAGCCATGCACCACGCTCACCTCAAGGCGTTCTTCGACGCAAACGACCGCTGCTCCTGTTCGGTTTCCGACGAGGGTATGACGGTCGTGGCATTGAACAACCAAGTGTCACCTGCCGACCTATGGCTTTTCTAATCCCAAACAACAGCTTCACACGTTTGCAACGTGTCGGCACGGTTGTTGCTCCTCAAAGGCGGCGATAGCGACGTAGGACGAGCGGTGCTCTTTCTAGACGGTTTCGACCAGTTGGATATTCGAACTATTGGACGCAAGTGTCGCTCGCTGCCGCCGGCATACCGACAACCTGGGTCGGCTGCACTATTGCATGGATGCTGGAGCAAGAGACGGTGCAACGGCCAGACCGAGCAAATCTGTTGGTTGCCGGCAGAATTGTCCGGCGCGTGCACAACGTCTTCTACCTGAAAGGACACTCGCCGCTTATCTTGACGTCACCAAACAGTTTCGAACTCCACGTCGTGGAGGAAAGCACACAGGCAATGCGATTTCTCTCCGGGCTCCCAACTCCTGCGGCCGCAAGACGGGGTGTCGTATGCGTGCGCTGACGCGACAAGCCTGGAGCAGAGATGTCGCACTTGTTTCATCCAAGGACGTGTGTGCGATCGGGAATACGCACGTTATGAAAGTTTATGATGCGATCTGACGCTCCTCCGTGGCGTTCCACGACGGTTAGGCTCGTTGCAAGCAGTACTGCAAATCCAGCGGATCTCGGGCCAGCAGTGAAGACCCTGCAGGGACGGTTGAGCTCGACCGAAGAGCCTATTGGCGTGCTCTTCGGCGGCGACGATGGCTGGAAATCCTTCAGTGACTGCGGTCCAGCAATCTACCGCAACATCATCGATACCCCTGAGTTCTTGCAAGATGACCAGATCGGCTACAAACGAGACCACCGCCGCGGCGGCGTCACTCGAGCCGGCGAGGAGTTCCGTGATCATATCTTATTGAACGATCGCGCGCTTAGTTCAGCTGTTCTTGCAGGATTTTCGGTCGAGCCGTTGACCGCCTACGTTGATCGGGAGCGCCGTCCCGCTCTCCCGAAGCGCCCAACAGCGCACTGTTTTGCAATGACCCTCCTGTCGTGCCTTGTGCTGCCATGCGCCAATTTAGACGGAGACAGCCCGCGCTGTGAGTGCGGCCAGATCGCGCCATGATTGTTTCCGACGGCAAACGACCCGCCGCTTTCCGCGAGGTGATCCCGTTCGTGGTCCAGCACTGGCTGAAGCAGCCTGTCCGCCTCACGATCGTCTTCGCCAGCTTCTTAGGTGCATCCGGCGCCGACCTGTTCATGCCAGTCTATTCGGGCCAGCTGGTCGATGCATTAACGGCGGGTCCGCACGATCTGGCCGCACGGCATGCGGCGCTTGTCGCGTTCGGCGGCATCGTCGCGCTGGGGCTCGTCTCGCTCATCCTGCGGCTTACTGGCCTGCAGGCGATTGTACCATTCACGCTCAAGACGATGTCCGATGTGGTGCGCGAAGCCTTCATGCGGGTGCAGCGCTCCTCGACCGATTGGCACGCCAATTCCTTCGCCGGCTCGACCGTGCGCAAGATCACGCGTGGCATGTGGGCGCTCGACCTGCTCAATAATACCGTTCTGATGGCATTGTCGCCTTCGCTCGGCGTGCTTGTGGGGGCGATGATCCTGCTGGGCCTGCACTGGCCCGCGTTCGGCGGCGTGATCGCGGTCGGCGCGGCAATCTATGTGGCGATCACGATAGCGATAACGATCAGCTATATCGCGCCAAGTGCACGAATATCCAATGCTTGGGATACCAAGATCGGCGCCACGCTGGCGGATGCGCTCACCTGCAATGCCGTGGTGAAATCATTCGGCGCGGAGGCGCGCGAGGATGCGCGGCTCGACAGTGTCATCAACCGGTGGCAGGCACGGGTATCGCGCACGTGGTTGCGTGGCAACGCAAGCGGTTTGTTGCAACATTTGATGCTCTTGTGCTTGCGCGGCTCGGTAATCGGCGGCGCTATCCTGCTGTGGATAGCGGGGCGCGCTTCCCCGGGCGACGTCACCTATGTGCTGACGAGCTATTACGTCATTCACGCCTACTTGCGTGAGGTCGGCATGCACATCAACAATCTGCAGCGTTCGGTGAATGACATGGTGGAGCTTGTTACGATTAGCAGTGAGCCGATCGACATCATCGATAGTCCGGGCGCCAAGCCGATCGATATCCAGGGCGGAAGGATAACATTCGAGGATGTGACGTTTCACTACGGGGGGCACCGCGCGCCGCTTTACGACGGCTTGTCGATTGACATCCGCGCCGGCGAACGCGTTGGGCTGGTCGGCCGATCTGGCTCGGGCAAGACCACGTTTGTCAAGTTGGTCCAGCGGCTCTATGATCCCTCGGGCGGGAGGATCCTGATCGACGGCCAAGATATTGCCAAAGCGACACAGCAATCGCTGCGCAGTCAGATCGCGATCGTACAGCAGGAGCCGATCCTGTTCCACCGCTCGCTGGCGGAGAATATCGCCTACGGCCGGCCTGGTGCCAATGTGAAGGCGATCGAGCAGGCAGCGCGGCTCGCCAATGCGCACGACTTCATCCTGCGACTGCCAAAGGGTTATGGTACGCTGGTCGGCGAGCGCGGTGTAAAGCTGTCCGGGGGTGAGCGGCAACGGGTCGCGCTGGCGCGGGCGTTCCTCGCTGACGCGCCGATATTGGTTTTGGACGAGGCGACCTCAAGCCTCGATTCGGAATCGGAGGCGCTGATTCAGCAGGCGATGGAGCGATTAATGAGAGGGCGCACTTCGATCGTGATCGCGCACCGGCTCTCGGCGGTGCGCAAGCTCGATCGCATTTTGGTGTTCGATCGCGGTGAGATCGTCGAGCAGGGCACCCACGACTCCCTGGCTCGGGCTGGCGGCATCTATCGACGGCTGTTCGAACAGCAGACCAGCGGTAGGACCTCGGCGACGAGTTAGCCGTTGAGTTTTCGGAAGCCATTTGGCGGATTGAGACTCGCCTATAGCGGCAAGAACAGGAGGCGCGCGTCGGCGACGATGAGCCGCGCCTCCTCAACATCGGCAAAGAAAAACTTGGCAGCAGCCCGTCGCGCGCAAAGCGCATTCGATCCCTCGCGGGCCGGGCCCGCAAGGAACGTCGTGGTTTTCCAATCGTTTGGCGCGTGCCACGAAAGCGTATGCACGAGGTTCCGGGCCTACCAGCAGCTCATTGCCGTCGCCGGCCAGATGTGTCCAGGAAAATCAGCGCGCGGCCGAGCCTCATCTGCCGCCCAAACACGGTTCCCAGCGCGCTCAGCAACTGCGGCGACATTCTCTTCGTTGGCGCACCTGGAATTCTTGTGACGCTGATTCATCAGCGGAAAAGAAGCGACAGCATCGAGTTGTTGGACGCGATGCCATCGGTGGCTCGCCTGTCACTCGGCCGTGCAGAAGCTGCAAGGCAGGGGGCAGAAGCCGTCTGCGAAAACTAGCGGCCGCTGTCGGCCCATTTCTGCGTATGACAGCGCGGACGAGGGGCATCGGCAAACGGTGGGCACGAGAGGGCCGTTTTGCTCGTCCTTGTCGTGCTCGGCTTGTCCGGTTTCAACTCTCTGTGTTTGAAACGCGCCTCCAGGGAAACAGTATCTCGTCGGGCGCGACACAAATACATCGATTGCATCTCCTCGGCATGCACAGCGTCTTTTGGCACACCGATTGCTGCAGCGACCATAGAGCATCGTTGCGAAATGCCCACGTCCAGGAGTTCATGCGAAGGGCTCGAGTCATTGAAACCGATGCCATAGACAGCAGCACTGTCGCGTGCCGTTCCGCACATTTGCGGTTGCAGCAAGCGAGTCGAAGAAACGCTCCGAAATCTCGAAATGTTTAGGTCGTGGTGTGCCATGCGCGGAAATGACGCCGAAGAAATGTCCCAAAGCCTGATCGACTTGGTCGCGATTTTCGACGTGGAACAGATCGAAATGAACCTGTTTCGTGGCAAGAGTCCGAACACCAACGCTCAACGGGTGTTTGGCGGCCAGGTAGTCGGGCAAGCGATGGTCGGGGCATGCCGTACGGTCGAAGGTCGGCTACCGAACTCGCTGCACGGCCATTTCATCCGGCCCGGTGACCCCCAGGTGCCGATCATTTACCAGGTCGAACGGGTGCGTGAGGGCAAGAGCTATTCGACGCGCCGCGTCACCGCAATTCAGCATGGCAATGCAATCTTCTCAATCACGGTGTCGTTCCATGCCGGCGAGGAGAGCGCCTTTGACCACCAGGACAAGATGCCCCGCGTGCCGCTGCCGGAAAAGCTCGCAGAGCAGGAATTGCCTAAGCAGCCGCTGTATTGTGAAACGATGGAATTCATCCGGCGCTATTACGCGATAGAGTTGCGCCCGGTCGAGATCGGTCGTTATGCGGGGCAGAAAATTGATGACGGTCGCGTTCACACCTGGATCAAGGCCGCACAAAGGTTGCGCGACGATCCAGCGCTTCATATGTGCGCGCTGGCCTATGCCTCCGATTACTCGCTGCTCGATGCGGTGACGGCGCGCTATGAGCGCCCACTGTTCGACAGGCGGATGATAATTGCTAGTCTCGACCACGCAATGTGGTTCCACCGCCCCTTTCGGGCCGACGAGTGGCTGCTTTACGCCAAAGAGTCTCCGAGCGCGCAAGGCGGACGCGGTCTCGTGCGCGGCTCAATCTTCAAGCGAGACGGCACGCTGGTCGCGTCTGTCGTCCAGGAAGGTTCGGTACGCGAGGGACGCTGAGCCTTCTGGCATATTTGCGTACAAACGTGATGCAAGTATTCGAAGAACGCTGTGCCATCGATCCCCCGGTAGGAGGGTGTAAACCTCTTGCAGGTGGCATTGTGGTGTTCGGCCGTGTCAGGTTGAAATCTATGTTGACAGTCTGACAGCAAGCGCAACTTTGTTTCCGGTGTAGGATGAGGACATCTATTTCGTATCTCTTCAAGTATAGGCGTCTGCTGGCATGGTCATTGCTGGGAAAGGTTAAGCATCGTTGGAGATGGTGGACGCGGTAGGCCCGGCGCAGGAGTTCAAATGGGCCTCCTCGACTTGGCTAAATCAATGTCAACTAACCCAGGTACCGTAGCAGTTGCGGGTTTAGCTGCGAAACAAGATGTACGATAACCAAAAGTCCCATCCCGGGGTGGCTCGAAGGGACGCCCTTGATCGACTGGCCACCGGCCTGGCGACCAGGACTTGTGCTGTCCGGGGATGCACAGCGAGAGGCTGTGCTGCGCGGCTCCCATGGCGCTGCCTGGACGACAACCATTGCCCAACCATGGTGGCTACCGGCGCTCTTCGTGCACGAACGGCCGGTATCTTTGTCCCGTTCCTGACAGCTCTAAAACGATCTTCAATGCACCGATCATCGTTTCCTAGCTGCGAAAATTCCCTAAGCAAGCGCTTAATGCGTTTAGACGCAGCGCCGTTACCTATTAGAAGCGACTACCCTAAGTGAGGAACGTAGCAGCACTGTAGCAAGACAAAGCCGATGAAGATCACGAACGTTCGCACTCATGTCCTTCAAGCCGCGCTATCGGAGCCTCTCGCCTCCGCGCGCGGCTGGTACGATATGCGTACAGCGATGCTGGTCGAAATCGAGACCGACCAGGGGGTTGTCGGGTGGGGCGAATGCTACGGACCGGCAGGGATAACGGCCGCCGTGGTCGAGAGCGTCGCGCCATGGCTAATTGGCGAGGATCCGCTGCGCACAGAGTATCTCTGGCAAATGATCTATGCGCGCCTGCGCGATCACGGCCAGAAGGGTGTCGTGATAGAGGGCTTGAGCGGTATCGATATCGCGCTCTGGGACATCAAGGGCAAGCATTTTGGTGTTCCGGTGCATCAGCTGCTCGGCGGTGCGCTGCGGACTCACATCGTCACCTACGCGACTGGCCTCCACCGACGCCAAGCTGAAGATCCGGGCCGGTATCTGGCCGAGGAGGCAGCGCGCTACGTCGCGGAGGGATTCTCGGCGGTGAAGCTCAAGGTCGGCTTCGGTGTGGAGGAGGATGTGCTCGCGACACGCGTCGTGCGCGAGGCGATCGGGCCTACTGTGTCACTGATGGTGGATGCGAACCACACCTTTGACAGTGTCGCCGCGATCCGCTTGGGCCGCATGATCGAGAAATACGATATCAGCTGGTTCGAGGAGCCGGTACCGCCAGAGGATCTTGCCGGCTATTGCGCGATAAAGGCGGCAATCTCGATCCCGATCGCAGGCGGAGAATGTGAGTTCACCCGCTTCGGGTTCCGCAACCTGTTCGTCTCGGGCGCGCTTGATATCGCGCAGCCCGACATTTGCGCGGCCGGCGGATTCTCCGAATGCAAGAAGATCGCCGATATGGCAGAGGCGTTCGGCGTCCGTTATACTCCGCATGTTTGGGGCACCGGGATCGCAATTGCCGCGTCGCTGCATCTGCTCGCCGTTCTGCCGCCGCACACGCGATCCTCGCCGATATCAGTGGCGCCCTTACTGGAGTTCGACCGAACCGAAAACCCGCTCCGGCAGGCGATTGTCACCGACCCCATCGAGCACACTCGCGGTATCGTCCCCGTGCCTAACGGGCCAGGATTGGGCATCGAGATCGATCGCAAGGCGCTGGCCCGATTTGCTAGGCGGTGATCAGCCGCAGCGCGCGTTCGCAGCATTGTTGATTGGTAGGGCGCTAGTCGCTCAACTCTCGCGACCCTGCCACGCATCTGATGATCCGGGCAGACGGCGAGCGATGCTTCTCATGACGTCGGTGGTCTGCTTGGGACCGGCTATTGCGGTACGCTGCTCGTCGAACGAGCTGGCAAGTCGACGATGACAGCATCAAGCACCGCGCGAGCGTCGGAAAGCCGTACTGGAAACTCCTCGCTCGTGAGCCGTCGTGTCGAAAACGCCTCAACTGCGCGTCTTTCTAGCGCAAACTCGAGGCTTCTGTATTCGGCCGCTCGCAGGCCGACAGCACGGCGGCGGCAGGCGAACGTTAGCTCACATCCATTCGCATCGAGCTGAGAGGCAATGAACGCTAGCAAATTTGGACCAGCCGGTCGCGTGGCTATGAAACGACGTTCGACTGTTAATGCTTGTCCGATCTCGTACAGCGTACAATTCTGTTCGGTTTATAAGACCGGTGATTGTTCGCGGATTACAGATTATTTCAACTGGCACGACTGTTGCTACAGACGTTGGTACAGAGCGGCGGCAACACTGTGAAGGGGCAGCTGAATGCATTTAGGAAGAACGGCGATGTTCTCGCTCCCAGATTCAGGATGTCTATTCCCGGCGAACAGAATGCGAGAATAGCTAAGCAATCGTTCACGCTCGCTAGACGGGAAGCAGGACGCCTCCAATCATCACACTTTGCGACAAACTGAAAAAGAGAAGTCGAAGCGCCGACATGCGGCACTATCGTCTAATGGGGTTCGCAGGAGCCAGAAAGGGAAATCGTTGGTATCGCCCCGCAAGGGCTCTGGTAACAGGCGGATGCGTTGCCCCTTGTCAACCCTTCTCCATAGACTTCGCGTTCAGCTCCACCTCTCCTCGAGGCCTCTTCCAATTGGCATGCATGGAGAAGGCGTCGCCATCCTAACGCGGTCCACTTTATTAGGCTGCAGGAGAATTCGATGGATCTTGTATTCACCGAGGAAGAACAAGCCTTCCGACATCAAGTGCGGCAGTTTCTGCGTGACAATGTATCGCCGCAGCTGCAGCGCAAGATGATCGAAGGCCGCCATGTGTCGAAGGAGGAAATGGTGACATGGTGGCGCATCCTCAACAAGAAGGGGTGGAACGTTAGTTCTTGGCCGAAGGAATACGGCGGCACAGGCTGGAGTTCGGTTCAGCATTACATCTTCAGGGAGGAGCTGCAGATGTATCCGGCGCCGACGCCGCTCGCCTTTGGCGTCGGCATGGTCGGTCCTGTCATCTATACCTTCGGTAACGAGGCGCAAAAACAATATTACCTGCCGCGCATCGCAAACGTGGATGATTGGTGGTGCCAGGGTTTTTCAGAACCCGGCGCTGGCTCGGATCTCGCCTCGCTCACGACCAAGGCCGAACGCAAGGGCGACAAGTGGATCATCAATGGCCAGAAGACCTGGACAACGCTCGCGCAGCATGCCGACATGATCTTCTGCCTCTGCCGCACAGATCCTCGCGCTAAGAAGCAGATGGGAATTTCCTTTATCGTGTTATCCTTGGATTCCAAGGGCGTGACGGTGCGTCCGATTCAGACCATCGATGGCGGACATGAAATCAACGAGGTCTTCTTCGATGACGTCGAGGTGCCCTACGAAAACCTAATCGGCGAGGAGAACAAAGGCTGGGACTACGCGAAGTTTCTGCTCGGCAACGAACGCACCGGCATTGCGCGGGTTGGCGTCTCCAAGGAGCGAATCCGGCGCATTAGGGAGCTGGCCGCAAACTTCGAAAGTGGCGGCCGGCCTATGATCGAGGATCCCATGTTCCGGGAGAAGCTCGCCATATCCGAGATCGAGCTGAAGGCACTCGAGCTCACGCAACTGCGCGTTGTCGCGGATGAGGGCAAGTACGGTAAGGGCAAGTCGAATCCTGCGTCCTCCATGCTTAAGATTAAGGGCTCACAAAGCCAGCAGACCGCGACTGAACTCTTGATGGAGATGATCGGGCCATTTGCTGCACCATATAACGAAGATCCCGATTCGCCGGATGAAGCGATTGACTGGATCGTGCAGATAGCGCCGAGCTACTTCAACAACCGCAAAGTCTCAATCTACGGCGGCTCCGACGAAATCCAGCGCAACATCATTGCCAAGGCGGTGCTTGGGCTCTAACCCTTCTTTTACACCAGCAAATGGGACCGGCAGGAGGTCCACATCTGTCGCCTGGAGAAGCTTAAAATATGGACTTCAATTTGTCCGAGGAGCAGCGGCTCCTCAAGGAAAGCGTTGATGGACTCTTGACCGATATCTACGGTTTCGACCAGCGCAAGAAATATTTGAAGGAGAAGGGCGGCTGGAGCAGAGTGGTCTGGAGCCACTTTGCTGAGCAGGGTCTGCTCGGACTTCCTTTTGCCGAAGCCGATGGTGGGTTTGGTGGCGGCGGCGTGGAGACTATGATCGTGATGGAGGCGTTCGGCCTAGCGCTTGTGGTCGAGCCTTATCTCGCCACCGTTGTGATCGGCGGCGGCTTCCTGCGCCATGGCGGTTCGAACGTGCAGAAGGCAGTTCATCTGCCTGGGATTATTGACGGCAGCAAGACCTTTGGATTCGCGCAACTTGAAAAGAACTCTCGCTATGATCTGAATGACGTAACTACCTCCGCGAAGAAGAGCGGCGATGGATGGGTCATCGACGGGGAAAAGTTTGTTGTTCTCAATGGCGAGAACGCCGACACGTTGATTGTCACCGTGCGCACCAAAGGCGCTCAACGCGATAGAAGCGGTATCGCGGTGCTTCTGGTGCCTGCCGACGCGCAAGGCATCTCCAAAAAGAGCTACCCGACCCAAGATGGGCTGCATGCCGGCGAGGTCAGCTTCACAAGGGTCGAGGTGGGCAGCGCAGCTGCGATCGGCGATCCCGAGAACGCGCTGCCGCTGATCGAGCGGGTGGTTGACGACGCCCGCACCGCGCTTTGCGCGGAAGCGGTCGGCCTGATGGACGAATCGCTGAGGATGACAGTCGATTATATGAAGACGCGAAAGCAGTTCGGAGTGCCAATCGGCTCGTTCCAGAGTCTGCAGCACCGCGCCGCTGACATGTTTGTGGCGCTCGAACAGGCGCACTCGATGTCGATGTACGCCACCATGGCCGCGGATATCGATAATGCTGCCGAGCGTGCAAAAGCCGTCGCAGCGGCTAAAGTGCAGATTGGCAGAAGCGGAAAATTCATCGGTCAGCAGTCGATCCAGCTTCATGGCGGGATCGGGATGACCATGGCGGCTAAGATTGGCCACTATTTTAAGAGGCTGACCATGATCGAGAACACGTTTGGCGACGCGGACTATCACCTTCGTCGGGTCAGTGAGACCGGCTTGTTGGCGTGATTTGTGGCAGCTAGGGCATGTCACCGAATTCCACTTCGAACTCTGTTCCGGAGAATGAGGGTTAGCATGGATGCTGCGCCCCTATTCGTAAAGGCACTCGCGAACGCGCTCTGACACCGACCGACGCAGGTGAGACACTTCGTTCGGTCGCAGAAGCGCTTCGGATCAGCCCCTCCTGTGTAACGAAGTGAAAGAATGTGAGGCGGGAGACGAGAGGCGTTCCGTCCGGCAAGATCGGTGGTCACAAGAAATCGGTTCTGTCGCGTGCCAATACCAACTGACTGCGCCAGCGTGTTCGCTTGGAGCCATCCGGAAGCTGACAAGGGAGTTGGTGACGCGCCGGATCAAGAGATTTGCGGGCGTTGGGGACGTTTGTGCACGCCGGAGGGCTGAGTTCAAAAAGCTATCCTGCCGGCCCAACAACATAGCCCCAACATCGGCCATAATCCGACGCGCTGGAAGCCCCATCAAATCAAAATTGACGCTCAACTCCTGATCTTTGTCCGAGACCCCAATCAAGACCGACATGGCGCCCGATTACGCGGAAGGGGCCCCAGCTGACAGCGTCTTTCGGTCACTGAAAGACCATGACTTTCATAGCAGCTTTGCGGCACGACCAAATCGGGGCAGCTTTGGTCATCGACGGCCCCATCAATTCTTCACCTCTATGTTGAGAAGTGTAGGAAGCGCCAAGTCCGGCAAAAGGCGAGTCGTCATCATCGACAATCTCGGCAGCCTCAAGGGCAAGTCCGCCTATAATGCAATCCGCGCGCCATGGGTGCGCATCTGCTCTTCCTGACGCCCTACAGTCCCGATCTCAATCTGCTCAAACAGCTCTTCGCCAATCTCAAGCATCTGTTGCGAGCCACTGGGCCGCGCGATATCGAACAAACCTGGCGCAAGGTCGGCGAGCTCCTCGACCTCTTTGGCGCAGGAGTGAGCCACCTGCCTCAAGAACTCAGGCTGTGTTTCCGTGTAAAAACAAGCATGGTCTACGTGCGTAATCCTGGCATTTTCTGGAGCGGGTCAAGTTTGAATGGTTCTTGCGGTTAAGGCATTTGCAGAGCAGTCGCAAAGTGTGAACACTTTCAGTGATTTTGCCGCCGAGCTATTTGTTGCCGGCGACGGTCTTGCGCCCTTCCATTTCGCGACAGCCTTTTGGTTGATCCCGTAGCACTTGACCTGCGTTCTCAGCCTCTGACCGCATCACGCTTTGGGATTCGCAGTTCAGCGTTCAATAGAGAGCCAGCCATCGACTTGGCTTCTAGATACTCTTCCAGACCGAAGCGACCGTTACCCGATTGCCCGTACCCGCCAAACGGCGCGGCGTGGTCAAGCGACGTCCCCTGTATATATACGTTACCTGCTGGAATCGAGCGAACTACGTAGCGCGCGAGATCGGCTGAGTCCGAGAGTACGTAAACGGGGAGACCATGGGTATCATTGGCAATTCGGATTGCGGAGTGCTCGTCCTCAGCACCAATGATCGCGAGTACAGGTCCGAGAGTTCTTTGCGCGCAATAGTCATTTCTTTCTAACGTCCGCGAAAGCGGCAGGCCAAGCGCAAAAGCCCTTTTGGGTGCCTCCTCGGCAGGCCCAAGCCGGCAATGACTACCGTGGCTCTCTCGTCCATGCCCTTTTGGATTAATGCTTGAATTTTGTCTATTGGCCGCGGTCTACCACAGACCCCATGCGAATGCCTGCGGCTGCGGGCATGACCAACCTTATACTTTCGCTACGTTTTTTGCGATCTCAGGGACTTCCGCCATTTTAAAGCGTTCGGCACAATTAGACGCGATGGGGCGTCGCAAGATTGACGGTCGTTATGGAAAATCGTCCCGATCCATCTGAACAGCGTTGAGGAGATGGGCATCGTAAAGACCGACGTACCGGTTCTCCTCATGGCGCCGGAGCCTCTTCGATCTTTGGAGGTGTCAAACCCGACTTTCTTAACAGCTCTCCGGCGCGGCAGAACTTCTCGCCGCGCGAGAGCGCAAGAATGAGCGGGTTCGACAGATTCGCGGTCCAATGGCGTGCTTCGTCGGCGTTGTGCCTACCGGATTCGATTTCCTCAATAGCGCCGACCTTATGAAGGTCTCAAGGCGTTGCATTTGAAATCCTGCGCAACATCGTTCTTCATTGCTGAATTCCTGCGGCTTTTCGCCTGTGGTTCGCAAGTTTCAAACCCATGTTCCGATTACAAGTGGTTGTCGAACCAAGAGGCATTCATATGACTGTTCGCGCCGGTCGCGAGTTTCTTGCCCTTCCGGGGCCCACGACCATACCCGACGAAGTGTTACGCGCCATGCACCGGCCGGCGCTCGATATCTATTCCAAGCCAATGGTCGATTTGACCGAAGGGCTGTTGCGCGACTTGTCGAGTTTGTTTGCGACCGAGGGAAAATCCTACATCTATATAGCCAATGGACATGGCGCCTGGGAAGCCGTGCTCTCTAATGTGCTCTCGCGCCGCGACAAGGTTCTCGTCCTGGAGAGTGGCAGTTTTGCAATCGGGTGGGGTAATGCTGCGCGTGCTATGGGCGCCGAGGTGGAGGTGCTCAAAGGAGATTGGACCCGCGCAGTGCGCGCCAGTGATGTCGAGGCTCTGTTGCGCGCCGACAAGAGCCACACCATCAAAGCTATTCTCGTCACACAAGTCGACACCGCCTCTGGTGTCGTCAACGACGTCGAGAAGATTGGAAAGGCGATTCGTGCAGCTGGCCACCCCGCGCTTTACATCGTTGACGCTGTGGCATCCCTCGGCTGCATGCCGTTTGAGATGGACAAATGGGGCATCGATGTCGCGATGTCCGGCTCGCAGAAGGGGCTGATGACACCACCGGGGCTCGGCTTCGTTGCCGTTAGCGAGCGCGCGAGAGCCGTTCATCAATCGGCCAACATGCGCACGCCCTATTGGGACTGGACCGAGCGTGACGGCATCGAGCACTACCGCCGCTACGCCGGTACCCCTCCGGTGCATCTGCTCTTCGCACTCCGCCAAGCCATCGACATGCTGTTGGATGAAGGATTGGAGAAAGTCTTTCGTCGCCATCAACTGCTTGCCGAAGCCGTACGAAGAGCGGTCGCGGTGTGGAGTAAAGAGCACGTGCTCAACTTCAATATCAGCGAGGCGTCCGAGCGATCAAACGTGGTCACAACCGTGCTTATGGGCAATGGTTACGACCCAACAAAGCTCCATCATTACTGCAATAATAAGTGCGGATTGGTCCTCGGTGTCGGCATCAGCAACCTCCAGGGAAGGGCTTTTCGCATTGCCCATATGGGCCATGTCAACGCGCCGACGATCTTGGGCACTCTAGGCGTGGTCGAGATCGGCCTCAAAGCGCTGCAGATCCCCCATGGCCAAGGCGGCGTGGACGCAGCGATCACACATCTCGGAGATAGTGTTCGTCCCTAGCTCCTGTCTTTTAATCCCACTCGACTCTCAACGTGCTCCGTTCCGAGGCGATGGGCGGCTTCCCGCATGGCTCCTTTCATGCCGCCGTGTCCGTAAGCAAATTAGCCTGGGGGGACGCGCTTGATGTTTGCGCCACGACGACCCTGTTCGAACCCACACGGGTCGATGCGTGGGTCAGCAGCATCGCTTCATCAGATTTGAGCCTACCGTACCCAGTCGAGCTGCTCCGCAGATCCACAATATCGCTCAGTGCCATGCGTATTCGATATCAGAATGCCGAATTGTCGGCATGTCGATCGCTAAACCATGCAGCGTCAACCAAGAGTCTTTTGCGCCGGTCCCGTGGGCTGACAATGGACTCCCCCCTGGCCAACAGTAGCCTCGGCAACGTAGTCACGATATTTCTGAATATTTCTGACGTGCCTCGAAATATTCGATGCGAAATGCCTATTCGGCACGTCGAGGATGTCATCATTGATCAGCATTCTGATCCTGTTTCCGGAAGCTACGAAATCCGAGGAGTTGGTAGTCCATGGCGCTTCGACGTTACCGCGATAGATTGAGTCGTCGTCTCATGGTCTTAAATGGCACCTAGTCGCGATGTACAATCGGGTTTCGCAAGGTTTGCGGGCAAATCGCGCTGCATGAATCTTGGTGGAGAACGAACATGTGAAGTGCTCTATGTGTAGGGCGAGGATATGGGCGTTTTCGCAGATTAATACCGATGCCGGCGGCTTTGCGAATTGTTGCCAACTGCTCGATCCGGAAATCAGCAATACAATTGAAGAGCGAAACCAGTTGTGACGAAGCCCCGTTGCACTTGGTGGGACATTTCCAATTCTCACGGGCCACAACTATGACCGCATGATCGAGGCGAAATTCCGCGACGCAATTCGGCTCACTAAAGGCCCCGTTTGGAGTACCAAGGCATCGATCCGCAGAACATCAGTGCATTGCCAGGTTTGACCGCGAGCGTGATGGGCAATATCGGTGCGGATCGGTGAGAACCAGGATACGCTTGAGCGAATGTTCAGCAACGAACACGCGCCCGCTTTGTCGTCTTCGCCATCCAGCAACATTGCCGTCCACTTTCATGCTGGCGCCTTCTAAGTGACTGAACATTACTTGGAATCTCCACTAGTGAGGCGCCATTTGCCCAATTGGCATGAGTTTTGAGAATCCCTCTGCTTAGCCAGACGAATTGTCGGTCCACGCTGTTGAAAATCGAACAAAGATCGTTGATCACCAGCGACTCGAGAACCGCTCAACCAAGAGGGCTTGGCCATGTACGAAACACAGGGAAATGGTGAGGCCACCGGACATCACGGCGAGCTTCTGCAAGGTGTTTTCGAGGACAAGGATGGACAGCTACACCGGGGATTGATCTCGCTTCCTTGCCGTCGGCTCAAGTCAAAGGCAACGTTCAGGGCGACCAGTGGAGAGAAGATCTCTATCACTCCACCCCATTGTCAAAAGGCAGAACGCGCCGCCGAGCTAGCAGTCAAAAGATTTGCTCGGATCAGGACCGGCGGACATCTGTCGATTGAAAGCAATATTCCCGTGGGTCGCGGCATGGGCTCATCCACTGCCGATGTCTTGGCCAGCATCTTGGCCGTTCTTAATTACTTAGATGTCCAGCCATCCTCTGGCAGCATAATGCAAGTTGCTGTGAATGCAGAGACAGCTTGCGATTCTACATTGTTTTCGCAGCAGGCGGTACTCTTCGCACATCGCGAAGGGATCGTCATCGAGTCCTTCAGTAACTCACTTCCACCGATAGACTACATCAGTGTCGATACAGCCCCCGATCAGACAGTTGATACACTCTCATTGCAGCCTGCCCAGTATAGTGCCGCCGAGATCGAAACGTTTCGACCGCTCCGGGGGCTTCTTCGTCGAGCGATCAGTGCTTCCGATCTTGGCTTGCTTGGCCTGGTGTCTACGGCGAGCGCTCGGATCAACGAGAGGTTCCTTAGGAAGCCACGTCTGCACGATATCCAAGCAATCGGCGTTCGCTACGGTGCAGTCGGTATTCAGGTCGCACACAGCGGGACAGTTGTTGGTTTAATGTTTGATCCAACGAACAGAAAGACCGCTGAAAACATGGAGCGAGCAACATCTGATCTGAAAAGCGATGGCTTCAGGCCATCCATCGTCTCACATGAAAGCGAACTTGAGAGAACGAATGTTTAACCGAAGCGCGATGCGCAATCTTGAGGATTTTGAGCTCCCTCGAATCGTTAGGCTGAATGACGGTTTATTTGGCGCCAGCTTCTTTCTTATGAAGCTGCTCCCCGCACGCTTTATGCTGGAACGGGGTGTTGAGCACGGATTCCTGAAACCAGGAGGGACTATCTGCGAGTCGTCTTCCGGCACTTTGGGTCTCGCATTGGCCATGCTCGCTGTACAATACGGCTATAAACTTGTGTTGGTGAGCGATTGGTCGCTCGATCGTCATCTTCATAAGCGCCTCGTAGAGCTTGGCACACATATAGAGATCGTCGACGAGGCAGGGCCCGGCGGCCGTGGGATTCAGCAAAGACGGTTGGACAGGCTAGCCGAATATCTGAAGGAGATACCCGACAGCTTTTGGCCCGCGCAATACTCCAACAACGATAATCCGCTAGCCTACGGGAAGTTTGCGGAAATGTTAGTCGAGAGAGTGGGAAAGATTGACTGTCTGATTGGCCCAGTTGGATCAGGCGGATCCATGTGCGGCACGACCAAATTTCTAAGAGCGATTTTCCCAGAGCTGCATGCAATTAGTGTTGATACCCCCAACTCAATATTGTTCGGACAACCTGCCGGCAAAGTGATGGTGAGTGGATTAGGAGGCGGAATCGTACCTTTTAATGTCGATCACAGACAGTTCGACGAGGTTCACTGGCTAACACCCGCCGAAATGTTTCAGGGAACTCACCGATTGCACCAGGGCCATGGGCTATTCATGGGGCCGACGAGCGGTGCAGCCTATAAAGTCGCCGATTGGTGGTCACGCACGAATCCAGGCAAAAATGTAGTGGCGATCTTTCCCGACGAAGGGCATCGGTACGTCGAATCCGTCTATGATGAGAATTGGCTCTCATCAGTTCCTGGATGGCCCACGTCAATACGCGATGAGCCGATGATGATTGAAACGCCTGCCATGGAGTTGACGGGGTGGTCATCATATCGCTGGTGCAGGCGAACGCTAGCCGAGGTACGCTCTGGCCTCAAAGATCAGTCATGCGCCTCCAACTCGAAGAGAGAATGCACGTCTGCCTTTTCTTCTGACGAAGGGCGTGGGGCAGCGCTAAAAGCGTTAACTCATTTTGACGCCACGACCGTGGCCCATTTGGAACTTGACCCTGAACAAGAAGAGTTCGTAGACCCGCCGGCTGTGGTCTTTGAGAAATTGCGGAATAGTCCAAGTTCTGTAGAGCATGCGTTTTTGGTAGTGGTGAGGGAGCAAGTCGTTGGCTTTTTTGTTCTGTGTGAAAAAGCTGCGCTGCCAGCGTGGGCTCCCCCAAGTGCCATCACTTTGCACAACCTTCGCATAGGTCGATCGTATCAAGGCAACGGATACGGGAAGCTAGCGACTAGACTGGCCGCTCAATGGATTTTGGAAAGTCGCCCATCAATCAGCCGTATCATGGTCGCAGTCGACGTCCGCAATATAGCAGCGAGGCAGCTATGTCTGAGTTCCGGCTTTCAAGGTACAGGTGCTGTCGACTGCGGTCGAGTCAGCCCTCATAATATTCTGAGCATACAACTAGCCGAACGATAATATATCTCGAGTGTAGCGCCGATGGTTGCCGCCTCGATAGTTATGCTCGAGCGGGAGACGATCTTTTGCCAGCAAATGTGCGAGGGTGAGGATAGTTACTGTCTTATCTGGACTGCGCAGATGGGCCACTATCAACTTCGGGTCACGGGGAACGTTTGGCGGCGGCACCAGTGTTGTCGAGGCTGAGCGCGGACATGATCCCTAATTAACTCATCGTTTGGGATCCGCTGCCGCACGGGAGTCATCACTGTAAGCTCCCGAGCTACCGCAGGTCATTTAAACTTCCGTCAGTGAAGTCAAAGGAGAGTTCGATGCCCCAACAGTCATTTGGCCTCGGGATCATCGTGCCGTCGAGTAACACGGTTTTGGAGCGTGACTACACGGGTCTAGGCTTGGACGGCGTCAGCTTCCATTTCAGCCGAGTGCTCAACTCTGAAGATACTGTCGAGCAGCTTACGGCGATGAAGGAAAGCTCGCGTGAGGCTGCGCGGCTGCTTAGTCATCCCCGCCGGATGAAAGGCATCGCCCTCGGTTGTACGGGCGGCAGTTTTGTCGAAGGCGCAGGCTACGATGAAAGCGTTGTGAAGGTGATGGAAGAGGCGTCGGGTCTGCCTGCCGTCACAACATCCGGAGCAGTGCTGTCGTCGCTTCGCGCGCTCGGCGTCCGGAAGATTGCAGTCTTTACTCCCTACGATGAATGGCTCTCCAACCGACTCGTGAAATTTCTTCAGGGGAACGGCTTCGACATTGCGATGCACGCTTTTGGATTTGATCTAAAGACGACTCTTGAGGATAACTGCTGGGAACCCATCAACGATTGGGTCGCTCCCCAAGTACCGAATGATGCCGATGGTGTGTTCATCAGTTGCACAGACTTTGGTTGGTTGCGCGGCGTCGCTCCACTTGAGGAACGGATCGGTCGCCCCGTTGTAACAAGCAACCTCGCCACGCTCTGGCACTTGCTCCAAACCGTCAACGCGGCTGATAGGCTGCCAGCGAATCTTTCGCGGCTGACCGAGGTCTCCGAATCCCGCTTGAGCAATGTGGGGTGAGGCCACGCAGAGTTTTGGGCTAGATTCCAAGTCCTGCAATGATCGATATAGCCAGCGCTGGGGCTGCTGCTCGGGAAATCGGACATCAAATTGGAATTGAAGTGTCGACTGCCCGGAATGCCAAGAAGCTTGAGAGCCGGGGAAATCGTGCCTGACGTATGGGTATCCGGATAGGCTCTGAAAGCTCTTGGAAAGAGAGATCAAAATGGATTCTATCGAAAGTCTGAGGAATTTGGCGAGCGCACGTAGGAGCAAGCTGTTTGCTCTGCTTGGTGAAGACATCGGTGCCGTTATCTCCTGTGATCTTCCCACCAAAAATTACCTCAGCGGCTACTACAGCATGAATGATACGTACTCGTCGTATCTTTCGGCTGCCGTGGCGACCCGCGACAGAACTGCTCTAGTCGTCAGCGCGGCTGACGCCGGTCCAGCGTTGGAGTGTCTGGGCGATCCTACACTCATTTTCCGCTATGGCCTGTTTTACTTCGAGCGGTCTGCCGACGGCCCTCTCGTCGAATACGACACGCCAGGCTTCAAGACCTTCGCGGAAGCGGTCATGGCCGCGGTAAATGCTGTTGCGCCAAAAGAACTCAAGCTCGGTGTCGATGGTCGCGGTGGCGCTGACCTGAAAACGGTGCTCGGCGCAGCAAGGCCGACCGTTGACATCAGCGATGAGATTGTTCGTAGCCGGGCGACAAAGCTTCCGGCAGAACTAGTTCGTCTTAGAAGAGCGACACAGCTCGTTGAAGCCGGCGTCGACACGATCCGGCGGGAGTTCAAAGTCGGCATGAGCGAATGGGAGCTCGCCGGCCTGGTTGCGAGCGAAATGGTTCGCGGGGGCGGCGTCCCCGAGTTCATCAGTGTGACGACAGGCCCGCGCTCGGCACTTGCGGACGCATACCCGACAACGCGCAAAATCCAGTCGGGGGACATCATCCGCCTTGATGCCGGCTGCGTAGTTGATGGGTACAAATCTGACATGGCGCGTTCCTTTGTTGTGGGCGAGGCTTCGAAGCTTATCACTGCACGCTACAAGGCTATTAGCGAGGGTCTTGAAGCGGAACTCGCCGCAGTGCGGTCCGGAGCAAAGGTGCGCGACGTTCACCTGGCAGCCGTCAATACGACCCGCAGCGCGGGCATCCCCTCATATCGGCGGCATCATTGCGGGCATGGCATTGGCCTTAGTGGATATGAATATCCGCTCATCAACGAGAGTTCTGAGGCCGTTCTGGCTGACGGTATGTGTCTTTGCGTTGAAACGCCCTTCTATGAACTAGGATGGGGCGGGATGATGATCGAAGACACGATCCGCGTCACTGAAGATGGTTTCGATCCAATCACGACAATACCCCGTCAGCTATTTCAACTCGCGTAAGCGAAGGCTGGACATCATAACAGCGACGTTGTGGCGACACGGAGCTAAATCCGGTGCCGGCCAGGCTCGGGGTCTTCGACTGACGGGAATCAGAGAGCCTTTTTATTGAGGCTGACCTTGTGCCCGAGAGACGTTCTTGAAGGAGCACCAGCCAGGGGTTTCAGTCCTGACCGGTGTGCTCAAACGCTTGCGAAAAGCGGCTGTTCTTCATGCTACGGCCTTGTCTTGGGCCAGAACGAACCCGATCGGATTAACTCGTGAGGGCAAAGTCAACTCGCCCAAATCGACTAAATAGCTCCTGCCACACGGGCCGTTCCACATAGCGACAACGCGAGCCCCCGATACAATTGCACTTTTCATTTGAGCTTCGGAGTCATCTCTCCGGTGAGATGTAAAGCTTTTCGGCGCGGTCAACTACCTCTGTTCGCAATTGATGCAGATCATAGAAGCATGCCATCTGTCGGCTGATGACTTTGTTGGACTGCTCAAGGGGTGTGGAAATAGTTCGGCATGCAACGTCAACCACAGTCTTACCAGTCCTTCGATACACCGCCGCATCACTGCTACGTGTTTGGGTTGCTCCAATGACGAGCAGCCCTTCATTGTAGCTCGCAGCACGCTCTCGATTTTCGTTGATCGCCTCCTCAACTCAAGAGAGGGCAGGCCGATCAATGGACTTGTTCATCCCTTGAGCGAGGTCTCGAGCTTAGCGGCTATCCCGCATATGGAGTGAACTTAAATGTCGGAGACAAGATATGTATATCTCAACGGCCAAATTATCCCTTGGAATGACGCCAAGGTGCATGTATTCGCACCCGTGGCAAAGTATGGTACTGGTGTCTTCGAGGGAATAGGCGGCTATTGGAACGAAGAGGCACAGCAACTGTTCCTCTTTCGCATTGCAGAGCACCTCGACCGGTATACCTTCTCGCAAAAAGCAATGCGATTCGATCAGGGGCCGCCCAGAGAGGAATTGGCCGAAGCGCTCGTTCATCTGTGCCGAGCAAATGCGCTTCGTACGGACGTTCATATCCGAATGATGGCGTTTATTGACGGATCTGGCGAGCTGGAAGCAACAGGACCGGTAGGGACCGCGATCACGGCGCTGCCCCGACGGCGTGGTAACCGAACCATCGAAGGCGTTTCGGCTCAGATCAGTTCTTGGATGCGCATGCCTGACAATGTTATGCCTGCGCGCATCAAATGCAATGCAAACTACCATAACTCCCGATTGGCTACCATGCAGAGCCAACGCGATGGTTACGATGTACCGTTCCTCCTCAATTCCAGGGGAAAGCTGGCCGAGGCCGCCGCAATGTGCGTGTTCATTGCTCGTCATGGTCAGTTGATCACGCCGAGCGGGTCCAACGATATATTAGAGTCGATCACGCGCCAAACCGTTATCGAGCTGGCACGTGAATACCTTGGGCTAGAAACCGTCGAGCGAGATGTCGATCGGACCGAACTGATCCTGGCCGAAGAAGTATTCTATTGTGGCACCGCAGCTGAAATCACGCCGGTGACATCTATAGACCGTATGGTAGTTGGGAGCGGTCAACCTGGGGCAATCACGCAACGATTGATCGAAATCTACCGGAAACTCGTTAGCGGCAAGGATAATGCCCATGCCTCGTGGCGAACTGCTGTTTTTTGATGAGATGAGCGCTAATGGTCCCGCCTCACCATCGACCGCCATAACCCAGCTCGCGGTGTCCTCATCAAGTTATATGCCTTTGTCTAAAGGCGGAGCTCTAATCATCGCCAGTTCACCTCTTATGCCTGTCCGGTTCTAAGCGAATGCCGCGGTTCGATGTGTCAGGTTCGTTCGGACAATAAATTCCTGAAGCTTGTACCTGTGCATTCAATGAGGTCTTGAGCTCAGGCGCGACCGACGACGGATCGTTGGATTTGCAACATGCTGTCGGATCGGCGACACGCGCGCCTTAGAAAATGCCCCTTAAAGCCAAGCCGTGGTAGTTGGCATGACCCTTGAAAAGGAGAGTTCATCAGGCATCCTCGTTCAAGGCATTGCAGCGGTGGCTCGTGAGACTATCTCTCAGTTTACGGCGTGTCGTATGAATGTGCCTGCCTCACCACCACTATCCGTCTCCCGCCGAATTCTGCTCCGGTGGCCGGGAGGCGGTTCCCGACGCTGCTCATTGCGGCGTGCGGGTGATCGACCGATCTGGCGTGCCGGCCGACCGTATATCGCCTCGTTTCTGCTTAACACGCGCGAAAGGTTGATGCGATGGCGAAGCGCCAGTGAAGCCGATGCGGCTGTTCGCTCAGTGGACGAGCAGGCCGCCATAATCACACTCAACAGCGGATCAAAGTCGATGGGACGCTTCGCCTTTCGGGAAACGTAGCTGCACAAGCCTGGGCGCGCGTCCATTCAAATGCCAAAGAGCATCCTCTCGGCAAAGCAAAAAAGTAGTTCTCTCGCTGATGGCGTGATTTTCATGGACAAGACAGTATCGGCTTCGCGACATGGAGTGGCGAGGCGGGCGGCTCCTCATGAGTTCGCCGTCGAGTTCATCGAAATTGCGAAGCTCGCGTTGCCGATGGTGCTGACGCAGCTTGGCCAGGTCGCAATGATGACGACCGACCTTGCCTTCATAGGCCGCATCGGCGTTGAGGCGGTCGCCGCAGCAGCGCTGGCCGTGAAGGTCTATTTTGTTAGCATCACTTTCGGCATGGGCCTGCTGGCGGCAAGCGCAACCTTTGCTGCGCAGGCGTTTGGGGCGAGCAATCTAGCCGTGGTGCGGCGCTCGCTACGCATGGGGCTGTGGATCGCGCTCTTGCTATCGGTTCCTATCATGGCGATTCTGCTGTGCAGCGAGCAGATACTGCTGGCTCTTGGCCAGGCCCCGGATGCGGCGCGGCTCGCGCAGCAATATTTGGTTGGAGTGGCTTGGGGCGTGGCACCGGTGCTGTGTTTTCTGGCCATCCGTGATTTCATGGCTGCGGTCAACCGGCCGGAGCCGGTCTTGTGGATCACGCTTGCGGTCATACCCGTGAACGCCCTCTTAGTTTACCTCCTGATGTATGGGGACTTCGGCCTGCCGCGGCTCGAGCTGTTCGGGGCGGGGCTTGCGAGGACGCTGGTGAACTCTGCGATGTTTCTGGCCGGTCTGTGGTTCGCCACAATGCGTTACCCATTCCGGGACTACCACGTTCTTGCGCATTTCTGGCGCTTTGATTGGCCGTTGATGCGGCGGTTGGTTACGATCGGAACACCAATTTCGATGGTTCTTCTAATGGAGTGCGGAATTTCCTTTGCCGCAGTGGTCCTGATGGGTGTGATCGGCACTAACGCTCTTGCCGCCCATCAGGTCGCATCCCAGGTCGCGGCAATCCTGTTCATGATCCCTTTCGGCATTAGCATGGCGGCGACCGTGCGCGTTGCCCATGCGGTCGGCCGTAACGATCGTGCCGGCATCAAGCGGGCGAGCCTGGCCGCGATGCTGTTTGGTATCGTCATCGTGACGATCCTCACGTTTGCAATAACTGGCGGGCGTTTTGAGATCGCCAAGTTCTTTTTGGGCGTGTCGGTCGACGACGCGACGATTGAACTTGCGGCACGCCTTCTTTTAGTCGGCGCAAGCTTGTTTGTCACTGAAGCAATATACACCATCGCTTGGGGCAGCTTGCGCGGACTGAAGGACACGCGAGTGCCGCTTCTGTTGGCCGGCATCGCATATTGGCTGATCGGATTTTCACTTAGTTATGTGCTTGGTTTGAAAATAGGCCTCGGTGCCATGGGTATCTGGCTTGGCTTATCAATCGGGGCAGCCGTCCACGCCGCGCTTCTCGTTATGCGTTTCCAAGTGCTAGCGAGCAGGATTGCTCTTCAGAGCTGATATTTGTCTGAGAGGACGACGGCGGCACGAATATCGACCGGCCCTCGATCATGATCGCGGAGCTCAGAACATACTCGTGGAGGACGCCATCACGGACCAGGGCGACGTGTCCACCGTCCGGTCGCATGGCCGCCTCTACCGAAAAGGGGAAGGGTGAAATAACTGCCTTTGGAGGCGTAATCTGTAACCAAGCTAAGCGAGCGGGCAGAAGCTGCGTTGGCCGAATCCGATTATGCGCGCGCTGCGGCGAAAGGGAGCAGCATGCCCTGACATAGTAATCCTAGCGCTTTGCTAACCGCCTGAGTTCCGATCCCGATGCGTCAATACCGAACGGCACGTCGAACCGGGCGCAAAACTAGGTACGACAACAGGGCATAGATCACAGGCGGCCGTAGCCACCTCCTTCAAGCGTTGCTGTCGCGGCCCTATGCCTTCTCCAGAGCTTTGTATGACACGCGCACTAGCGTTGCTAAATCGGATTGAGACGTACCAGCGTATCGTCGGTTGGGCGGATGCTACGGCCCGGCGCGGACGACGGGCGCACTGGTCTATAGCGTTGCGCCATGGCTCGTCTGCGAAGTACCGCTTCTCTGGCAGATGATCTATGCGCGCCTGAGCGACCACGGTCCGAAGGGTATTGTCATCCGAACGCTTGAAGGGCGTTGATACCGCGTTGTGGGACATTAAGGGCAAGCAGGGCCCCGAGGCGGGCCGTGCGCGAAGCCATCCGGCCGACGGTGAAGCTGATGGGATGCGAATCAGTCGTTTGACAGCGGTACGCATGCGACGAAGACCCCCCTGATCGAAGCATGCGCGTGGTGACGGCGGGTTCTATAATGACGTTGCGCAGCGGGGAGGGGTCCTCATGATAGCCGGCCTCGTCGGCTTGGCGCAGGGGGTTCCATTTTCAGGGCAACCCTTGGTGCAGACGCGATGAGGGAAGATCGGCGACACGGACGAGGATGTCGGCGATCCAAGCTTGGGTTCGGCGTCGTTTGAGGCGACAGGTCGTGATCATCGTCAGCACGAGGGCGGCACGGTTGGCGCCACGTTGGCTTCCGGCGAACGTCCAGTTGCGACTTGCCAAGGGATGCCTCTCAATGCGCGCTAAGCACAGGGTCAGTCAAGCAGATCGTGCCATCGTCGAGGAGGCGGGCGGTCGTCCCAATGCTAGAGTATGTAGTTGATTGATTTCTTTGCGCGCGGCAGGCCGCTCGTCGGCGCCGCGGCCGTTGATGGCGCGCTCGATGTCGAACAACGCATCGAAGCGTCTGAGCGCCTCCAGCGCGATCGGAGCGACACCGCCATTCCCCAGTCGGGGCGAGGGGCTTTCCGGTAATGCTCCTGAAGGACCGCGCCGACCGCCTCGCTCAGATCGAGAAGTCGCAGAAACCCGCCCGCCTGGCCCGCCGCCACTGCGATATGGGAGTCTCCGTAGCGTCGGGCCAGGCTCCGTCAGCTCACACCGGTTTGTGTGCGCCTTTCCTAAACAGGAACGCGCTTGCTTGCTGTGCCACAATTTGAGACGAGGTTGGGAAAAGCTCACGAACACGCGGGTCGAACGGTAAAGCTGAGAGCAAAAAAAAGCCGACTCCGGCCCTCCTCGACGATAGCGGACCATTCGTCGGACCACCGCGCCACTCTTCTGCTCGATAAAGCCTGATCGTTCTTGCGATAGGGGAACTCGTCGTCGGGAATGCGGCCCTTTTGACACCGCTCGACACTCTGTAAAGCCGCGCCGAAACAGACCCAGTTCCGCGCGCGTCGCTAAGCGCAATTTCCTCATCGCCGCCTCTACGCTCCGTTGCCATTGGCGGAACAGCTTACGTAAGAGATACTCAGTAGTTCAGCAGCATTTCGGACGAGCAATGCCGCTTCCCATCCAGATTGTCGCGCTATAACAAACCCCGACAATGCAGCGAAGGCTGTCCGGTTGCTTGGTTTGTGGCGAAACGTCCGGACAACAAGACAGACTGGCACCACATACAGGAGCGTTGGCTGGCGTGGCGGGCAAGCTAAGCTCAGCCGCTGTATGTGAGCGAATTCGAGTCTGGCGGCTTCGTCATCGGCCAGGCCAACACATTGAGTCTGCTTAGCTGCCGCGGCCTGGAAGCATGTTTTTCGTGGTACTCTTAATTGTGCCTCGTGCGGCTCTTATGCTTTTGTTTGGGATGAGAAATCGAACGCGGGCGATCTTCCAGCACATCGGCGAGCATAGTCAACGAAAGGCCGACCTCTAACGCCCTCCGTAATGCCATTCCCCTGGTGCTCGTGCCAGGTGTTGAACCGCGAGCCGACTCCGCCATCAGCGAACCCGTTTTGCGTTGCCTCACTACCCGAACCCCATCAAGAGCGCTGCCCGCCGAAGCTGCGGGTGCCCAGACGCCGCACTGGATCGCTTTGATATCTGATCTCGCAAGAGGCACAGCTATTCGATCGAAGTGCTAGCGAGCGTCAGTATCCGATTGCGGTAATCTATGGCTCGCGCGCAAACAACGAGCTTTCCGGGGGCGCCGAACGCGAAGAGGAACGAACTGCAGCGGCGCCTTTGCAGCCATCGCCTACTGGGTCGTGAAAGCTCAAGTACCTTGCTCCCAAGGCGCGGTGCTAGAGCGCACGTTTTTCGTTGATCTCCTCGACGCTGACGCGGCTTCCCACGTTGCGTAGCGTTGGACTGAGACAAGCATAGGCAAGCAGGCCGGCGAGCACAACGGATTCGAGGAGAAACGGACCGGGAGGGAAAACCTCATAAAGGCTCACCGCGAACGGCGCGAAAAGCACATTAACACCACTGATCGCCCCAATAGCTCCGGCAACACGCGCCTGCTCCTTCATCGGAACGGTAAGTGACGCGCCGGCGATAAAGCCCGGTCGGCCCAAGGAGAAGCCGAGGCTCGCCAGGGCATATCCCAGGATGGCGAGGGCATAATCTGGCGAGAGGGCGACCAAGACGCTGCCGAGAGAGGCCAGTCCGGCACCCCACCGCAGTAGGGCTGTCGGTGTCATGCGGAAAATGGGGATGAGGGCCCATAGCGCAAGCAAACTGGCGAGAGCCCCGCAGACCATCGCAATCTCGATATGGCCTTGCGCTATGCGCAGCAAGTCCGGGGATGGGAGCTGAGGTAGCTCTTTGCTCGTTTTGTCGATGATAAGAAAACCCAACGTCTGTGCCAGCGCATTCTGGCAAACGAAGAGCAGGAAGCCGTAAGCGATGAAGGGGACAAAGTTGGAGCGGAGCCACGGCGGCCCACGCGCCGTCTTATCACTCCGGAGCGGTGGCTTCGTCGCCAAGATCGGCGCCTCATCTAGATAGCGGGCGACAATAATCAGCATTGTCGTGGCGATCAGGGCAAACGCGTACAGCGGCCCCGCGTATCCAAAGCTTTCAATGATGAAAAGTGGCGCCAGCACTGGGCCAACCACGGTGCCAAGGCTAGAAGCCCCAGCGATGCTGGATATCCACCGCGTGCGGTCGGCAGGGCAGGTGCGCTCCGCGATATAGATTTGATTCGCTGGGCTGGTGGCCGAGCCGAAGAGCCCATAGATCGCGCGACAGACGAGGAAAAATCCGAAGACGATCGTGGGAGTTGTCAAGTGGGCCAGGCCGGCGCTTACCACCAGGCCGCAGAGCAGCATGGAAACCGCAAATCCAGCAAGGCCAATGATCATAAGGGGCTTACGACCACGCAGATCAGATTGACGAGCCCAGAACGGTGAGGTCACAGCCCACAACAAGGAGGAGAGCGAGAAAATGGCCGCCACCATGGAGTCCGCGATGCCAATCGAGCGGCCGATCGACGGAAGCACTGACTGCAAGCCAGTGTTGCCAATTGCGGTAGTTATCGAAAGACAGAAGACGATAGCGAAGGCGCGCCGCGGAAGTTTGGGCATATCGGACATGTGGTGCTTGTGCTAACCTAGCTTGTTGCGAAAGTATTTGTCCGGCCGGCCTCGCACGTCCGTCGAAAGGGAAAGCAAGCCATCGAAACGCAGCTTATGCGAGTTTCGCGGCCGAATTTTCGTGTTGATCGTCCGTACTTGCCGAACGTCGGCGTCTTGGATGTAAATTCAGGTGAAAGTCTTCTTGCCGCAGATTGGCAACGCTACATTCCACGGTGCCGGTGCCATTGCCCATGCTTACCTTCCAATCACGGCTATTTTTCCGGTAAAATCCTCACTCCATTACTTACTTGTTTTTGTATCGCCGCCCTGCAAAATTTGAAGCAGGCCCACTCGAACGACGAGCCATGAGCGCTTCCTGCAAAGGCGGATTAAGTCGTGGTTTGAACGCGAACGTCTAAAGCGCTGCATCTCGAAAGCCAGCGCCCAGCCACAACTCTTAAGGCCAGCCTATTTCAGCGCGTGCGGGTTCACGGGCGAGCCAAAGCCGCCGGTAACCTCCAGAGGTGGAGCTGCAAGCAGGAAGCTGTACCGTCCGTCGGCGGCGCAGTCGGTGGCCAGCAGCTCTAGATTGAACATCTCGCCCAGCGGCATGCCCATGTCCCGCAGCGCCAGCATGTGGAAGGCGAGGGGCATCTCCGATGCCAGCCCCTCCGGATCCAGGATCTCGACGGCCATGTTGTCGGCGGCCACGGCGGCCAGCGATTTGTCGTGAGCCCACTCGGCGCAGGTATAGCTTAGGCCTGGTTGCATTCCCATAAAGCTGTCGCGATCTCCGTCTGCGGTGAACCACAGCATATGGCCAGTGCGCACCAAAAGGATGTCACCGGCGCCGACGCTCACGCTCGCCTTCTGGCAGGCGGCGTTCAGATCGTCGACCGTGATCGCGTAGTCGAGCGGCAGCCGCTCGACCCCCTTTAGCCGTGCGATGTCGAGGAGCACCCCGCGCGAAACAATGCCAGGGGCCGCCAGATGGTTGATGCCCATCTTGAGCGCGCCGTTTTCGGTGAGGCATTCGCGCGCGTTGCAGCCATTGTAAAGATGGCCGTCATAGTGAACATGGCCCAGCGCGTCCCATTGCGTTGAACATTGCAAGGGCATGTGGATGACGTCGTCGGAGTAGCAGACGTCCGGCGCGGCGGGACTCATGGGGGTGAAAAGGTCGGTCGCGTAGACCATCGGGTTGAACCGCTTGCGTCCCAGCTGAGGCCCGTTCCGGTCGAACCGCAAACCGAGATTAAAGAGCTTGCCATCGCGCACCTCGGCGGCTGCGTTCTTCAGTGTTTCTGGCCCGATGTGGTTAAGCGTGCCGCGCTGATCGGCTTCGCCCCATCGCCCCCAGTTGCGAAGCTTATCGGCAAGATAGTCAAAATTGATGGGCCGCATGGCCGGCTCCTTGTTTAGTCGCGAAATGTTGGGCCGCCTCGGGACTGGTCGATGGAACGCCTCTTGGCTGGCTTGGCATTCTTGGCTGGCCAAGCGGCGTCCATCGCGAACTATTGTGTCGTCGCGAAGCGCTTCTTCTGCGTGAGAAAGTTACCGATCCGCAACAATTCTGGCCGCTCAAATCGACCCGCGTCCTGACGAATTTCTGCGCCCGATCGCGTCGATGCGCAGCTTTCCACAAGTGTACCCCGCCTTGTGACGTGCAACTGATCGATTGGGTGAGCGCCGTTTAGAAAATGAAAACGCAACAGCGTCAGCGGGCTCTCACCATCAACTGCTGCCCATTCGCTGCAGGTGAACAGTTACTCAGGAAAGCGAGATGTCGGCCAGTTGCTCCTGATCGCAAAGCAGCATTTGGCAGTCGTCGATCATCTAGAGTACCTGGACCCGGTCAAATACGCGAATCTTGAACCTGTGAAAGCCCTTTGCGGACTGGGGCGGCACTTTGGGGGGCTACTTAGCCGGCTCAACTCGGCTGATCGACGATGTCATATTGCCGCTACCAACGTGACATCCTTGCTCGTTCCTGATGATTGGTTCTGACGATATTTATGACAGCGGGTCAGGAGGAGAAACTCGTGAGAGACCACGCCAAGATCATAGGTGGTATGGCCGACAAAGCGGACCCGTTCACCAGGAGGAAGTAGGTAAGGCTTCCGGGAAATCGGATTTATAGGAGGCAGTCAGGAACTGTGACACCGAAAGCCAAACATGGTGATCGCACGGCTCGGGCTCGACCGCGGATAGATCCCTTCGGTCAAAGCCCCGCCATCATCACGTATTTGATCTCGACATATTCTTCCATGCCGTGGCGGGAACCTTCGCGGCCAAGGCCGCTTTCCTTGACGCCGCCGAACGGCGCGACTTCGGTCGTGATCAGGCCGGTGTTGACGCCGACCATGCCAGACTCCAGTGCCTCCGCCACGCGCCAGACCCGGCCCAGGTCGCGGGAGTAGAAATAGGAGGCGAGACCGAAGGGCGAAGCGTTGCACATCGCGATCACGTCGGCCTCGTCCTTGAAGCGGATAACCGGCGCAAGCGGACCGAATGTCTCCTCCTGTGACACCAGCGAGTCCGGCGTGACGTCGGCGAGCACGGTCGGCTCGAAGAACGAGCGTCCCAGCGCATGTCGCTTGCCGCCGGTCACGACCTTGGCGCCGCGCTTAACAGCGTCCGCGATATGCCGCTCGATCTTGTCGACCGCCTCCATGTTGATCAGCGGCCCCTGCACCACGCCTTGTTCCGTCCCGTCGCCGATCTTCATCGCCGCAACCTTCTTGGACAGCTTCTGCACGAATTCATCGTAGATTCCTGCCTGTGCGTAGATGCGGTTAGCGCAAACGCAGGTCTGGCCCATGTTGCGGTATTTCGAGACCATGGCGCCTTCGACCGCGGCTTCGATGTCGGCGTCGTCAAACACCACGAAAGGGGCGTTTCCGCCGAGTTCGAGGCCGAGCTTCTTCACGCCGACGGAGGCTTGGCGATAGAGAATTTTTCCGACCTCGGTCGACCCGGTGAAGCCGACGAAGCGCACGGCCGGGTGTTCGCAGAAGACCTTGCCGATCGACCGCGAATCTCCGGTGATGACGTTGAAGACACCTTTGGGCACACCGGCCTTCTCAGCGAGCGCGACAAGCGCCAGTGCCGAGAGTGGCGTTTCGCTGGCCGGCTTTAGTACCACGGCGCAGCCTGCGGCGAGCGCCGGCGAGACCTTGCGGGTGATCATCGAGTTGGGGAAATTCCACGGCGTAATGGCGCCGCAGACGCCAATCGGCTGTTTGATCGCAAGCAATCTAGCATCCGGGCGCGGCGAGGGTATCGTTTCGCCATAGATGCGGCGCGCCTCTTCGGCAAAGAACTCGACATAGGCGCCACCGATATCGACCTCGCCAAGCGCCTCGGAGAGCGGCTTGCCCTGCTCCGAGGTCAGGATTAGCGCGAGATCCTCGCGATTGGCGACGATCAGTTCGTACCATTTGCGCAGAATGTTGGAGCGTTGCTTGGCTGTGTGCTTGGCCCATGTGAGGAACGCACGTTCAGCAGCTTCCACGGCTCTCGTGCAGTCCTCAGTGGAGAGCTGCGGCACCTTGGCGAGCTCCACGCCGGTCGCCGGATTGTTCACCGAAAAGCTGGGCGGGCCGACCCAGGCGCCGTCAATGTAGCAGGCCTCCCGCAGAAGCGCCGGGTTCTTCAGACGGTCGCGCAGCATGGAGGGACCTTGCTTAGCTTGGGCGGCGGCGATGGGGGTCATCCCATTACTCCTGGCGGCTATCGAATCCGAGCGACCCGGACTTCCGCCCATACCGGAAAAAGGCCGCGCGAGACACCGCGCGGCCGAGTCAGGGAGGAAACGCCCCGAAGGGCACTGAATAGGAGCGCTGTGAGTAGATGAACTCGCTGGCAACCCCAATCCTGCACGAAACGTCGTCAACTCGTGCAAGCGAACCATCACATACTCAGTTTCGGTGGAGGATTAGCAGCGTTTGCCAGGGTATCTTGCAGTTTTTATGCGCAAATTTCGCCAAGCTCGCAGCAACTGCGACTTTGAAGCTTTCTCGCGAGATTAGTTCGAACTTGTGTGCTGATTGTCGAGGTCATCGAGCACATCGCTCGCTCTGTTCGCGTGTCCCCCTTGCCGAGTCGGCTTCAGGATTTCGAAATCAATCGAAACTGGTCAGCGCCTCGTCAACCAGCGGCAGAGAAACATGTGGCTCGGCGATCTAGCGGATATCACACTCAGCGGAAGTCTATATGGGTAATCGTGGTAGCAGCCGCGATCGTGAGGCGGCTCGCTTTGCTAAAACCTGAAATCTCTATCAGTACTCGGAGGGAGACTCGATCGGTACGGCAAAGCCCCCCTTTATCCGATGTAACACGACCGTCGTCTTGAGGCCGACATCTCGATCGTTTCGCCGAAGGCGGTAGGCAGACGTATTCAAATGCTTGTGCTTGGAAAAATTTCCTGATGAACTCCTCATAATCCTCCATGGTGCGGGCGGTAACGTAAAGGACAAAGTCCGCATCGCCGGTGACGTAGAAACCGTTCACGCTTCAACTGATGATTTAGCGGCCTTCTTGAATTTGTCGATTATATCTGCGCGCTCACAGATGTTTTCAACAAGTGACAGCAGGGTGATCGCGATGAGCCGTTGGCAACCACGACGAACGCCGACGCGGCGTAATCCTTGCGATTGCGTTCACGCGTCGCGGCTCTCAGTTGGCGCCACCCGCTCGCAGCTCGATCGCGTTGCTCTCGAGAAAATCGAACGCCTACGAGCAACACCTTCACGGCCTCCGGGCATTCGCCACACCCCTCGACGGTTTGGCCCTCGGCAACCTCAAGGAGCCTCTTAGCCCGGCACGTTCGGATAGAGCTGGCATGCGAGAAGCCAGCTTAAAGCGCCGTTTAGTTCCAAGCGAAGACCGGTTGTGCCAAATCGCGGGTGCGAGTTACGCGCCGCCAAAATCTCCCGGCATTGATAGATTAGGGCAGCTGTCGGCGCGTGGATCAGGCTCCCTCGATAAACGAAAGCGGATCACGCGTCGCTCGCTATCGGGGATGGCGACGAAGTGGAAAGCGTCCTCCCGCTCGATCGTATGAAGCGCAATGTCGTGGACGGAGGTGACCTCCTACGGGCAGCAGCTAGAGCGCACTCGCGGCGCGGTCGGGCACATCATCCTTCCACCGTACCGATCCAAACGGGCGCTCCAGCATGCGTCGGATACGAACGGGCTCCGGCCCGATATGGAAAGCCGTCGCCTGCTCATCTAACGCACGCTCGGACTGAGTCCAGCGGTTGCGTTGGCGCAAATAGTCGAGCCATGTCGGGCAGTGATAGCGCTCGGTCCATAGCTCGGGGTCGGCGATATCACGGGCAATTGACCAACCATAGGCGCCGTTGCGTTGCCGGTAGAGCTGCACATCCTGCATAACGTTGTGGAAGGCTCGCGCATTTTCCAAGGCTACTCGATATTCGAGCTCAACCACCAGTGGGCCGCTGCGGTAGGTCAAGGGAAGTCGCACCTTGGGATCGGCAAGCATCTCGGCGTCCTCTCCGCGCTCGGTGATAGGCGGCATGCACAGCCAGCGCCCAAGAAGCGGTAAAAGCAGCATCAGTGCGGCCGAGATGAGCAGCGTGATATCGACACCGACAGCATCGGTGAGACGGCCCCAGCCCCAACTGCCAATTGCAAGGCCCCCAGAGAATGAAGCTTGCCAAGCCGCAAGCGAGCGGCCCGCAACCCAGCGCGGGGCGGAGAGCTGCACGCCAATGTTGAACAGCGTCCACACTATCGTCCATACGGCGCCCGCCAAAACCAGCGCGGCGGCTGTCAAGATCGCATTGTGGCTGAGCGCGACCGCCGCGATCGCGCCGCTCATCGACAGTGTGCAAGCACGAACTGCAGCCTCGCCGCTCATACGCCTGCGCATCTCGCTGATGTTAAGAGCCCCGACTACTGCGCCCAACCCGAAAGCACCTAGCATGACCCCGTAAGTTTGAGCGCCCCCGTGCAACAGGTCGCGAGCGACGATCGGCATTAACGCCTGGAGTCCGCTTCCGACGAGGCCGGTTATCATGGTCCGCGCTACCACTATCTTGATCGAAGGCGAATTGGCGATGTAGCGCACGCCTGAGACAATGGCGCGGCTCAGGTTTTCGCGCGGCAGCCGCGACGGCTCCGCGACACGTTTCCAGAGGAACAGCGCCACAGTCAGAGGTAGATAGAGGAGTGCGTTGATTGCAAAGGCCGCGCCCGCGCCTGCTGTCGCCACAACAATTCCTCCGACCGCCGGCCCAAAGCTACGCGCGATGTTGTAGCTAATGCCATTCAAGGCAACCGCCGCTGGCAGCATCTTCGCCGGAACCTGCTCGCTGACCGAGGAACTCCAGGCTGGTCCCATCAATGCCATGCCGCCGCCGACCACAAAGCAAAGCACCAGCAGCAGATTCGGTGTCGTAAGGCCCGACCAATCGAGAGCAGTCAACGCTGTCGCGCCGCAGAGCGCGATCGAGAGCGCAACCAATGTCACAATTCGACGATCATACATGTCGGCGATGGCGCCGGCTGGCATAGCGATCAACATGACAGGAAGCAACAAGGCTGTCTGCACCAGCGCGACTTTATCGGCTGACGACGTCATCTCTGTCATGGCCCAAGCCGCGCCGACGCCTTGGATAAGTATACCGAGGTTCGATAGCAGGCTCGCCAGCCAAATCCGCCTGAAAGTGGGGTAACGCAGCGGCGCAGAAATTCCATCGGCGCTGGGAGTCTGGAGATCGGAAGGAGTCTTCATTTGGATTCACAGACCGTGCGCAGCAACCTGACCCAGCTCAGTATTTGCCGCGGAACGCTGAAGTCAGATTGGACGAGCGGTTCCGGCCCGCCCTCAAACAACCGAAACTCGTGTTGCGTGCTCATTTCGTTTTTGAGTTCGCTGCTTCTGTCGCAACCCGTAAGCATAATATCCAGATCTAGGAATAATTTGTCGCGCTCTGATTGGAAATCGTTCGAGTTCTCTCACAGCTTTAGCATTGCTCCCGCAATGCACTCATATTCGATCCTGTCATCACGGCTTCGCGTTTGCTCTCAAACGTCGGCAGCATCGGTTCACTGGGCGGCTGCAATGGCGGTTGTTGGAGCAACGATGCTCCTCTACCTCAGCGAATTAGCATCACCAGATCTTACAAGAGCGCTTGTGCTCGTTTCTCGCGTTATGCCCGGATGAGCGATGAAAAAAAGCGCAAAGCCTTAGAACAACGGTGCAAAGACAGCAACTTCAATCCTCGTGAGGGGGCTCTACCGGGATCGCAAAACCAGCCTTTACGCGATCCATGACGACCATTGTCTTGAACCCTTTGATGTCAGGATTCTCATAGAAGAAACGTCGGGTGAATTGTTCGTAGTCTTCCATGGTCCGCGCCGTAATATAAAGGACGAAGTCAGCGTCCCCAGTGACGTAGAACCCGTTGACAACCTCAGCCGACGACTTAATCGCCTTCTTGAACCTGTCGATGATGTCTGCGCGTTCACGCTCGAGACTTACGAGCACGAGCATCTGAATAGGCCTTCCCACCGCCTTTGCCGAAACAATCGACACGTCGGCCTCGATGATGCCGTGACAGCGAAGCCTCTTCAAACGTCGTTGGCACGCAGTAGCAGAAAGCCCAGCAAGCTCGCCGATGATCTCAGATGTCAGGCGATTGTTCTTCTGCACAATCTCCAGGATGCGGGCGTCTGTTCGGTCGTATTGCATAAGTCGGGCTCCAGATGAATTCCGCTGCAAAGTGGCAAGGTCCTGCAGGAAACCGTCCACGCGGTGGTTAAAAGCGACGCAAATCTGTCGCTGACATTAGTATCCTGATTGCTAGCAGAATTTCAACAAGATGACCGTCAAGGACTTCGAAATGGTTTTCCAAGCTGCCCGGCCAAACAGTTTACCTCATGTCGGGCTAGCTAAGGGGCATCTGGAGAATCTGCGCCGTCGAGATTTTGTCGCGGGGACAGTTCTGATCGATGGGCGCTGGATTGGGAGCGACCAAAGAGACGTTGTCGTCGATCCGGCAACTGGCGAAGTGATCGCCGAAGTTGCTCGTTGCAGCGCCGCAGATATGAATCTTGCGATCGACGCAGCGCAACGATCCTTTGCTCAATGGCGAGAGCTACTGCCAGAGAGGCGGGCCGCAATTCTCAGGACTTTGGCCTCGTTAATGTTGGCCCATGCGGATGAACTTGCCATCCTCCTAACTTGCGAGCAGGGCAAGCCGCTCGCGGAAGCAAGGTCCGAAATTGGATATGGTGCGGGATTTCTCCAGTGGTTTGCCGCGGAGGGAGAGCGTGCCTATGGTGAGACGATCCCAAGCCATAAGCCTGGAAGTGTGCTTCAGGTAAGGATGCAGCCCGTTGGCGTTGCGGCGGCAATCACTCCTTGGAATTTTCCTGTGGCCATGATTACGCGAAAGGCCGGGGCCGCCTTGGCGGCTGGCTGCCCGGTCATCGTGAAGCCTGCGCCCGAGACGCCGCTCTCGGCACTTGCCCTGGCGAGGTTAGCTGAAGAGGCTGGAGTTCCGCCCGGTGTGTTTCAAGTGCTCGTCGGCAATCCAGTCGAGCTCTCAAAGCCGCTGTTGCGGGATGCAAGGGTGCGAGCTCTTTCGTTCACGGGGTCTACAGAAGTTGGTCGTTTGCTACTGGAGGGAGCGGCGCAGACGGTAAAGAAGGTCTCTCTCGAGCTCGGAGGGCACGCCCCCTTTATCATCTTTGATGATGTCGATCTCGATAAGGCCGTCAAAGGTGCGATGGCCGCAAAGTTTGCCACGTCGGGGCAGGACTGCTTGGCGGCCAATCGAATCTACGTACAGAGGGGCATTTATAGTGCCTTTGTCGAGAAAATTTCTGCGGCAATCACGCGGCTCAGAGTTGGTCATGGCCTTGAGGCTGCGACTGATATCGGTCCGATGACGAAATCGTCCGTGGCCGAAAAGTGCAGGGCTCAGATCAATGACGCTGTCGCAAAAGGGGCGCGGGTTGTTTCCGGGAAGCAAGACCATGTGTTCGGGCAGAACTTCGTCTGTCCAGCATTGCTGAGCGATGTCACTGACGACATGCTCATTTCGAGCGAGGAGACATTCGGCCCGGTGGCCGCGGTACTTCCGTTCGACTCTGAGGAGGAGGTCCTGGCCCGAGCCAACTCCAGTGAAATGGGTTTGGCCGCCTACGTCTACACCGACAACTTGCGACGAGCGCTACGACTTTCCGAGAATATCGAGTACGGAATGGTCGGCATCAATACAGCCTCATTCACTGGGCCTCCAATTCCGTTTGGAGGTTGGAAGCAATCCGGCCTCGGTCGCGAAGGTTCGCGACATGGCATTCAGGAATACATGGAACTGAAATACGTCTGCTTCGGCGATCTGGTCGATTAGGAGAAATGGTATGAACGATATCAAGACGATCGCCGAAAAAGATCGCGCGACTGTTCTGCACCCCTTCACCCAGCTTAAGGAGTATGCTGCCGGCAAAATTGGTGATCCGACAATCGTCACCGGCGGGAAGGGTATTCGCATCGAAGACGCCAAGGGACATAGCTACATCGATGGCTTCGCTGGTCTTTACTGCGTCAATATCGGGTACGGCCGGTCCGAGGTGGCCGAGGCGATTGCGCGGCAGGCCTACAAATTGGCCTACTACCACACATATGCTGCCCACACGACCGACGAGCTGGCTATTCTGTCGGATCGCCTCGTGCAAATGGCGCCTGGTAAACCAAGCAAAGTCTTCTACGGGCTATCCGGATCAGACGCCAACGAGACCCAGGCTAAGCTTGTCTGGTATTACAACAACTTGCGCGGTCAGCCTAAAAAGAAGAAGATTATCTCGCGCGAGCGCGGTTACCATGGCTGCTCAGTCGTTTCCGGCTCGATGACTGGTATGTCGTTCTACCATGATCATATGGACCTGCCCTTTCCGGGTATCTTGCACACAGGCGCGCCCCACCACTACTGGGGTGCCGAGCTAGGAGAGACGGAAGAGGCTTTCTCTCGTCGACGTGCGGCTGAGCTAGAAGAGATGATCGTGCGTGAGGGGCCGGAAACGATCGGCGCCTTTATTGCTGAGCCGGTGCTGGGTACAGGAGGGATCACGCCGCCGCCCGACGGTTACTGGCGTGAAATTCAAGCGGTGCTGCGACGCTACGACGTTCTTTTGATCGCAGATGAAGTGATTTGTGGATTCGGTCGCACCGGCGCTGAGTTCGGCAGCACTCTCTATGGAATGGAGCCGGACCTTGTAACAGTAGCCAAGGGTCTGACCTCCGGTTACATGCCACTCTCGGCGGCAATCGTTGGCGAGAGGGTCTATGCAGTCATGGAAGAAGCGGCGGATCGTGTCGGCGCATTCTCCCACGGCTATACTTATTCCGGCCATCCGATCGCGGCCGCCGCTGCTAACGCGGTCCTCGATATCGTGCAGAAGGAGCAACTCAGCGAACGGGCGAGAACCGTGGGCGCGCATTTCTTGAAGCGGCTCAATGAGCGGTTTGCACAGCTGGAGATTGTTGGGGAAGTAAGAGGCGTAGGCCTGCTCGGTGCCGTAGAGTTCGTCGCTGATCGCCAGACGAAACGACGCTTTGATCCGCAGCTCAAGGTGGGCGCCCGCATCTCCAAGGCGGCGCGCGATAGGGGACTTATCGCGCGAGCAATGCCGCATGGAGACATTCTAGGTTTCGCTCCACCTCTCGTCGTTTCCGAACATGAGGTCGATGAGATTGTTGAACTCGCCTATCGCGCGACGAAGCAAGTTATGGACGAGCTTGCGAAAGAATCGGCAATTTAAACCGGTTCCGGTATTCCGATCTGAAATCGGCCGTCTCTCCAATTCGCTGATCTGCGTCAGGTGCCGGAAGGAGAGGGGCTGGTGTGCCGAAGGTAGGCGCTGGCGAACCGCTCAATAGCACTGCCGGGCAGCTTCGCCATCATGATGGTCGTCCTTGCCGGGTGGGGCGATCATCGCGTGACCGCGGTTTGCGGCTGTGCCGGCCTCGCCTGATAACGCGGGTCGCGGCCTACCAGCAGCATCGCGAACGTCTTGGTCAAGAGACGGGCGTGGAGTGCATGTAGGGGGCTTGGTTGCAGTGCTACGATCGTATCCTAATTGGATGGTGAAATCGTAGACAGGTAAGCTGCTACTTGCAGTTTCTCCTCGCGATTCGACGCTTCCTTGCCGTTTTTGCGCGTCAATATTGCCTTGGACGGTGTAAATGGTTTCGGCAAACGTTGTAGGGCTGTGTCAGTTGAGGGAGGAGTGCCATGATAAAGAAGGATCGTGTTGGCGGTTTACATCGTGGCCTGAGCCGGCGCTCATTTGTTGAGTCAGCTGCGGCTTTACTGAGCGTGCCGTTCGTTGCGAGGGCTACTGCAGCCTGGGCGCAGGAAAAGCTTGCTGGCAGCGGGGAAGTTGTCGTCTTCAGCTACGGCGGATCGTACTCGCAGGCGGTGAGAAAGTACGTTTATGAGCCCTTCACAAAAGCGACGGGCATTGCTGTGGTCGACGTGACCGCTGACATTGCCGAACCTCAAGTGAGGGCGATGACCCGCGCCGGGCGCGTCGATTGGGATGTCGCCTTGATTGACGGGCAGAATTACCCGGCGATGCATGATGCTGGTTTGTTTCAGTCCATTGACTATGGTTTGTGGGATGATGAAGCACTCAAGGGGGCACCGCAAAGTGCTCGCCTCAGTGACGCGGTCGTTGCATTCCGTTCGACGACGTTGCTCGCTTATGATGAACGTTCCTTTCCGAAGGGAGGGCCGCAAAACTGGGCCGATTTTTGGAACGTCAAGGCTTTCCCCGGGCCGCGCGGCCTCAGCACTGTCGCTAGGCATATGGTCTTGGCACTCGCGGCTGATGGTGTGCCAAATTCGGATCGTTGGCCACTGACCGATGACAAGGTCGAGAGGGCTCTTAAGAAGCTCTCGGAAATCAAGCCGCATGTCGCGAAATGGTGGACGGCGGGAGGCGAGCCTGTTCAAGCGTTGATCAATCGGGAGTTCGTGATGACGAGCTGCTACGATGGTCGTGCGGTGTCGGCCATTCGCCAGGGGGCGCCTATCCGCATGGTGTGGAGCGGTGGAAATCTGGTCTATGTCTATTGGACCGTGCTCAAAGGCGCGCCTAACAGCGGAAACGCACAAAAGCTGGTTGCATTCCTGAACCGGGCTCAGAATGCCGCAGCATTCACGCTGGGCACGAACCTTACAGGGCCCAATGTGAATCAGCTCCAGCATTTGCCGGCAGATCTCGTTCCGCTTCTCAGCATTACTGAGGACAATGCATCCCAGCTAGTGCCTCAGGATGATGCTTGGCTAGCCGCCAAGCGCCCTGACGGCAAGACCAATGTAGATCATCTCCAGGAGCGCTGGCTGGCATGGCGGGCACAATGAGTTCAATGGCAATCACAGGTCGAGCGAAATCCTCGCGACCTTGGCCGACGCCGTGGGCCTGGCTATTGCTGCCTGGAAGCGTCTTCCTCGTGGTGCTCTTTGTTGTGCCGCTCACGGGGCTTCTGTTGCTTGCGTTCGGGATGCCAAATTGGACTCTCGCAAATTTTTCGCGCATCGGCGACAGCCCTGTCTATCTGACCGTGATGCGCAACACGCTGGAGATCAGCGTGACAGTGACTGCGCTCGCCTTCGTGCTTAGCTATCCCATCGCCTACGCGCTCACGACGGGCGGAATGGTGTTGCGCACCTTTTTGCTCATCGGAGTCGTGCTGCCCTATTTCACCAGCACTTTGGCACGGACCTTCGCCTGGATTGTTCTTCTTGGGCGCAATGGCGTCGTTAACCAGTTCCTGCTGGAGGTCGGCTGGGTGTCCCAACCCATCCCGCTGCTCTACAACCGATTTGGTGTGATCCTCGGCATGACCCACATTGTGATGCCGATGATGATCCTACCGATGTACACGGTCATGTCTAGCATTGACCCAAAACTTATGCGCGCTGCGAAGGCGAATGGCGCGAGCCCACTCGCGGCCTTCCTCACCATCTTTCTACCGCTCAGCCTACCGGGCCTGATTGCCGGGATTCTGCTCGTCTTCATCTACTGTCTCGGTTTCTACATCACACCTGCGTTGATGGGTGGGCTGTCGGACGTCATGATCACCATGGCGATCAGCTCGCAGATCCTGGAGCAACTCAATTGGAACTTCGGCGCTGCGCTTTCCGTGGTCCTCCTGCTCACCGTCCTGAGCTTGTTGTGGATTGGCTCGCGCTTCTTCCCCATTGAGCAGCTGCTGGGATTCTCAGATGGCAAGCTTGGTTCAAGCGTTACTCGCCGCCAGATGGGCGCCAAAATGTTGATGCGCGTCGGCTCCGCGGCAAACGCTCTTGATCGCTGGCTTCCTTCGATGAGAGGCCGAGGTGTCCCGATCCTGGCAAGCTGTCTGGCTGTACTTCTCCTGCTGCCGGTACTGATCGTTGCGTATTTGTCGTTCAGCGCCTCGTCCTACTTTGTCTTTCCGTTGCCAGGTTACTCGCTGCGCAACTACGAAGCCTTCCTTTTCGACACGCTGTGGGTGCGCGCGACCTTCACCAGCATCCGCATTGCGTTGATGGCGGTTGCCATGGCAACTGCGCTGGGGGCCATGCTTGCCTTCGGTCTATCGCGCGGCGCCATGCCAGGTCGTGGAGCTATGATCGCTCTCTTGCTGTCACCGATTATTATGCCGACTGTTATCGTGGCCGTCGCGACCTATTTCCTGCTGGCGCGGTGGGGTCTGCAGGGCACCGAGTTCGGCCTAGCACTTGGTCACGCGGTTCACGCCATCCCCTACGTGGTGGTGATTGTGGTTGCCAATTTGCGCGACCTTAACCCGAGCTACGAACGTGCGGCCCGCAGCCTTGGTGCCGGGCCTTGGGCCACCATGCGCACAATCGTCGCGCCGCTAGTTCTGCCGGCGCTCATCGTTGCTAGTTTCTTTGCGTTCCTGGCCTCGTTCGACGACGTTGTCTACGTGCTGTTCCTTGGCATCGGAAAGATCACGACCTTGCCGATGCGCATGTGGGAAGGAATCCGGCAGGACATCAGTCCCACCATTGCTGCCGTAGCCACGCTGCAGATGCTGCTTGCGACGATCGTGATCGTCGTCGGTACCCTGCTGAGACGGCAAAAAAAGAGCTGACGGCCCCGCCTGGGTCGGAAGGTCAAACGACAACGACGAATTTCCCTAGGGAGCTGAAATGTTGATGAAAGCGACCGTGAACGGAACTGACGTGACAACCGCAGGCATTGCGCTGCATAACTTGCAGAAGCGTTACGGCAGCGCGATGGCCGTTGACGATGTCAGTCTTTCCGTATCACCCGGAGAGTTCATCTCCTTGTTGGGGCCCAGCGGGTCAGGAAAGACAACGACGCTGATGATGATCGCCGGCTTCGAGATGCCGGACAGCGGTCGGGTTCTGCTGGGAGACAAGGATATAACGCGTCTGCCGCCTCATCGTCGAGAACTTGGCGTGATATTCCAGAACTATGCACTCTTTCCGCACATGACAGTCGCGGAGAACGTTGCGTATCCGCTTCGCATGCGGCGTATGGCAAAGGCGGAGATCGAAAGCAGGGTGCATCGCATCCTTGATCAGGTGCATCTCGGTGCCTTGGCCTCCCGCTACGCCCACCAAATGTCCGGCGGTCAGCAGCAGCGAGTGGCGATAGCGCGGGCACTGGTTTTCGATCCGCCCGTTCTTCTGCTCGACGAACCCTTGGGCGCGCTGGACAAGAAGCTGCGCGAGCATCTCAGGAACGAGATCAAGACGTTACACAAGGAGGTCGGCAAGACGATGATCTACGTCACGCACGACCAGGATGAGGCGCTTGCTATGTCCGACCGTGTCGCGGTGATGCACGAGGGCCGGATCCGCCAAGTCGCGGCGCCGAAGGACATTTATCGCAGGCCGGCCGATTTGTTCGTGGCGGGTTTCGTGGGTGAGGTCAATCTCATCCCTGTTAAGCTCAAGTCCGGCATCGTGCACGGTCCTGCGGGGGAAAGCCTGCCCGCACCAAAGTGGCAGGATGCAGATAGGGATGCGACTCTGTGCGTGCGCCCGGAACATTTGCGTCTGGAAGCGAGCGCTGGTTCATCCGGCGGAATTCAGGGCCGCATCAGCGGCATGACGTTCGTTGGCGATGCGACGGTCCTGGAATTCCGGAGCGAAACGGGATTGCAACTGCTGTCGAAGGTGCTGAACGTATCGGACCAATCCATGGAGGTGGGCGATTCTTGCGTAGCCTCTTGGGTTGCGAACGACGCAACAATTCTGACAGATTAACTTGCCGATTAGCTGCATCGAACTTTGGTCCTGGTTTGTAATCTGGCACACGCCTCGCGACCCAGATGCATAAGTGCAGGGCTTTCGTAGCCGTCTCTTTTTATCGCTCTGCCCGCGATCCAACGATGTGTTTCGCTGCGCTGCGATGTAAGTAACACGAGGAATCTATCCAATGAACGGCGCTGAAAGTCTGGTTCGTACGCTCGTTGCCGGAGGCGTGGACACCTGCTTTGCAAATCCAGGCACCTCCGAGATGCACTTTGTTGCGGCCCTCGACCGCGTCGATGGTATGCGCTGCGTGCTCGTGCTCTTTGAGGGAATCGCTACTGGTGCTGCGGACGGTTATGCGCGCATGGCCGAAAAGCCGGCCGCCACTCTTTTACACCTTGGCCCAGGCTTGGCGAATGGCCTCGCCAATCTGCATAACGCCACCAAGGCGTCCAGCCCAATCGTCAATATCGTGGGAGATCACGCAACCTACCATCTCAACTATGATGCACCGCTCACGTCAGATATTGAAGGTGCAGCGAAGCCGTTTTCTGGCTGGGTCCGCACCTCCCCTAATGCAACGCGTGTTGCAGCTGATGGCGCCGCGGCCATCGCGGCGGCGCGCAACCCGCCCGGTCAGGTCGCAACCCTCATTCTTCCGGCCGATACCGCCTGGAATGAAGGCAGTGGCCCCGCTGCTGTCGCAGAAGTACCGAAAAGAGTACGGGTTTCGCAGGATCGCATCAAGGATATTGCCAGGGCACTCCGTTCCGGCGAGCCGGCGATGGTCCTGCTGGGGGGACTTGCGCTCCGGCAACGCGGCCTCGATCTGGCAGGGCGCATATGTGCCAAGACAGGCGCGAAAATCATGGCGCAAACATTTGTTGGCCGGATTGAGCGTGGCGCTGGACGCGTTCCGGTCGATCGCCTTCCGTACCCAGTCGACCAGGCGCGTGCGACACTTGCCGGACTTAAGCATCTTGTCCTGGTGGGTAGCCGCATCCCGGTGGCCTTCTTTGCCTACCCCGACAAGCCAAGCTTGATGGCTTCTGAGGACACCGACTTTTTGACGCTTGCGCGTGCTGAAGAAGACGCATTGGATGCGCTCGAGAAACTTGCGGACGAATTGGATGCTCAATCAGTTCCGAGTCAGGCCGCGAAGCTAGTGCCGCCGTCGTTAGCCATTGGGGCAATTACCGGCGCCAGCCTCTCGCAGTCACTCGGCGCGTTGATTCCCGAAAACGCGATCGTGGTCGATGAATCGATCTCGAGTGGCGGTGGCTTTTTCGCTGCAACCTGGAATTCGCAGCCACATACTTGGCTCCAGAACATGGGCGGATCGATTGGACTTGGCATGCCCATGGCCACAGGCGCTGCGATTGCCTGCCCGAATAGACCTGTGCTCAACCTGCAGGCGGATGGCAGCGCGATGTACGCCATTCAATCGCTGTGGACCCAGGTGCGTGAGGGCCTCAACATTACGACGGTGCTGTTCAATAACAGATCATACGCTTGCCTCAGAGATGAACTGGCCAAGGTGGGGGCGCAAAATGTCGGGCGCAAGGCTTTGGATATGCTCGATCTCAGCCGACCTGACATCGATTTTACCGGATTGGCAAAAAGTATGGGTGTGGCCGCGGCTCGGGTGACCACGATGGATGACTTCAATACCGAGGTGGCGCGCGGACTTGCGACGCCCGGACCTTATCTGGTTGAAGTACTGATCACCTGAGCAGTCAGGTCCTTCGCCCTAGGCGAGCATCGACTGGCGCTTAGGCCCATGTGCTATCGATTGAAGAATTTCGTCGAGGATGAGAGGCCAATTTGATTGATTGCGAACAGCGAATAGCTGTAGCGCGTCGATCTGGATGGGAAGGCCACGGCAATCTGGATGGCGGGCACTGGCGCGACGGGAGAGATGATTGCGGCGACAGAATGTCGCGCGGAAGAGTTTTGTTGAAGTCCGGCGATCCATCTTGATCGCCGCGCGGCGGAGTAGCTGTGACGGAGCGTTTAGATCTACTCATGGTAATAGATTCTGCCATGTGCGAACGACACGGAGATTGTGGCCCGCGATGTTGCAGCGCGCCATCCTTGCACAAATGTCCTGCCGACCGGGCACTCATTGCCTCAAGCGCGGGCTGCGAATGATCGCCCAGGCTTTTTGGATTTATACTGGCGTGGCTTGCATTGTTTGCTAGCCGTTCGCGTGTTCGAGCCGAGGCGACAATTTCCACTCCACCTGAGTCTCGCTGCAGTCGGCTCGGCGATGGAGCGGAGAAACGGGCGTACACTCCAGGCTACGTTGCCGTATAGGCAAGCCTTCGAGGATTCGAATCTCGAAAGCTTGCAATCTCACCTCCGGCGGCACCGAACCTTGTTCAGCGCTTTGGGCTTTGGGGTTCAGCACTAAGCGCCGGCAATCGATTTGACTTCCAAATAATCTTCCAGGCCGAAGCGACCCCATTCGCGACCGTTACCCGATTGTTTGTACCCGCCAAACGGGGCCGCGCGGTCAAGTGATGCACCCTGCAGGTATATGTTGCCTGCGCGAATCAAGCGGCCTACGCTGCGCGCGCGCTCGGTTGAGCTGGAGAATACGTAACCGGCGAGACCATAGGGGGTATCATTGGCAATTCGAATTGCGTCGTGCTCATCCTTGGCACCAATGATCGCAAGTACAGGCCCGAAGATCTCCTCACGCGCAATGGTCATCTCGCTTGTGACGTTCGCAAAGAGTGTAGGTCGAATGTAAAACCCTTTTTCGATGCCTTTTGGCAGGCCAAGGCCGCCAGTGACAATCCTGGCTCCCTCGTCCATGCCTTTTTGGATTAGTCCTTGAATTTTGTCCCACTGGCCGCGGTTTACCACAGGACCCATATGTGTACCGGCGGCGCGGGGATGGCCGACCTTGTACCCGGCCGCCACGCTCTTCGCGATCTCTGCGACTTCCGCCATTCTGGAATTCGGTACAATTAGCCGCGATGGCGCGTCGCAAGATTGGCCGGAGTTAAGGAAGATCGTCTCGACGCATCCGCGGACTGCCTTGCCGAAATCCGCATCGTCAAGAATAATGTACGGAGACTTTCCTCCCAGCTCTTGGCTTACGCGCTTGACAGTATGGGCCGCTCGGCTCGCGACATCGATCCCCGCTCGCGTCGATCCGGTGAACGAGATCATATCGATGTCTCGATGCTCGCTCATAGCAGCACCCACTTCAGGGCCTAAGCCGTTAATCAGATTGAATACCCCCTTCGGTACGCCAGCTTCATGAAGGATCTCCGCGAATATTAGGGCACAAGTGGGGGCGAATTCGGACGGCTTGAGAATCATAGTGCAACCGGCAGCGAGCGCTGGGGCTACCTTGCAAGCTATTTGGCTCATAGGCCAATTCCAGGGCGTGATCATTCCAACTACGCCGATAGGCTCACGAAGCACAGCCGCACTGCCAATTCGCTCTTCGAAAGAGTAGTTCTTGAGCACGTCGAGCGTGGTCGCCAGATGGCCGATGGCGGAGTTAGCCTGCATCTGCTCTGCCATCTGTAACGGGGCGCCGATCTCGTCGGAGATGGCTTCCCCGATTTCTTTCGCGCGACCTTTGTAGATATCGATGATGTTTGCGAGCAGGCTTAAGCGCTGCTCGCGCGTGGTCTGAGAAAAGGACTCGAACGCGCGCCTAGCCGCGATGACCGCCCTATCGACGTCTGCCTTTGAGCCAAGCGCTACCTCATACATCTCCTCTGCGGTTGCTGGATTGATTGTACGCATTGACTTCGGCACGGCGGGATTGATCCAAGCACCATCTATATAAAATTGCATTCGATTGACCATGTGATCCTCTCCACGTTGGTGTATTTGGGCGGAATCAGCCAAGCTGAATAGCCATCTTGGTGCGGTGAGTGTTTACGTGACGCTCCGCGCTCGGAGGGCGGCTCTCCAAAAAGGCGGCCCGCTCCTTGTGGAACGGGCCATCGACAGGGAGGAAGACGCCATGAGGGCGGTTTGAGGGTTAGATACACCTGGTGCCGTCATGTTCGTTGAGCCCGCGTTCGCATGCCTTGAATCATCTGCCGATGAACCTGGCGAGTGCGACATAGCACCATCTCCTTCCAATCGGCTCTATCCGGATAGTAGTGCTGCTTCACGCGTCGGCGAATGTCACGTCCCAAGTCGGTTTGAATCTGAGCCTGACCGTAGGCATAAAGCCAATGGTCAGCGCGCAACACTGGTCTGGCCGCCTCTGGAGGGTAGGTTCCAAACTCTAGGCAAACGTAGACGTGGCGATCACCCAGGAGCCGCTGCCAATAGTCGTCTTGCGTGCCATTCAGTACCAAGGACGATGAGGTGCCTAGGTCTGGTGAAGTGACTGAATGGCCGAATATGTCGCGCGCCCGCTGATATCCAGTCATCCCCGATGCCTGCTCGCATTGCAGCTCACCATAGCCATATGGTCCGAGGCCTGTGTGATAGTCTACGATCAAGACTAGCTGACGCGACGCGATACTGTGGTCCGTCACGATCCGTTCGAGCGTTTGGCGAGCTACACTGGGCCCGAAGCCGCCAAAGAACATTCCTGTCGGATGGCGATACTGACCGCTGGTCCGTGCCTTTCGGTAGGCCATTTCACCATAAGCTGCCCGGTACCTTTCAATCGCTGCTTCGGCCGCCGCAAAAACAGGCCCATCCAAAGCACTCGGTACCAGGCTATCCGCGATTGCGTCGTATCCCTCGTTTCGAGGAAGGGGAGCCGTGAAATCGATGAAGTTCCTATTGAGGTCGCAACCTTCTTGCGTAACGCGCCGGTCCCATGCGAATCCGTACGGGTTGATGGCATGAATTAGCAACATGGCTTCATCAGACTTCAGCTGTTCGTAACCACGCTCGGACAACCAGTCGAGCTGCGCTGCGGATCCACAATATCCTTCGGCGCCGTGCGTAGCCGATATAAGAACCCCCACTTTCGAGGCCCCCCGATCACCAAACCAGGCAACATCCGTGGAGAGCTCTTCTCCACCGGGCCCATAAGCGGGGGATGGATAAACCCGTGCCTCACCGACGGCGGCCTTGCGCACGTAGTCCCGAAACTTACGACGAGCTTCGAAGTAATTCGATGCGAAATGCTTATTCACTGCATTGAGAATGGCGTCGTCCATGAGCATTCCGATTATGATTCAAGACATGGCCGAGATAGTCGATCATCTATACTTGTCGGACTCAGAGTTACTGAGCCGAACGCAACTGGTCTCTCCGGGGCAGATCAGCGTCAGACTTACCTGAAGCAGTTCGCAGTTTTTCGGCGTTTACGCCCGGCGATCCGTTGAATGAATGCACGAGCGGCTCCGACCACGACTTTCGTCTCGGGCAAAGGGAGAAGAATTGACGCGAGGGGGCAGCGCACTCCTAGAGCATGGCCACCCAGAACCTTGCCCAAAACAAAAGCTCAAGCGTGATGGAGCCCATTTGGGTCTGATTTGGTACAATGCGCCGATCATTTTGCAGGATTCTGCCTCGACGGGCCGAGTTTTCGCAAGATCAGGGCTGTTATCGATGCAATATAGTCGCTGCGGATCTTTTTGCGTAAGGGGCACCCGTGGTGCCCCGCAATGGAAGCGGTAATCATTCAGAGTGTGACAAATGGCGAGGGACTTGCCCTCCTCACGTTGTCTCTCGTCCTGATGCACCGATGGCACTTATGGGACGGTGACGAAAAATTGGGGCGCTTGCTCAAACGATTGCGTGAAAAGAACGGGGTGTATGCCTCTTGGGCAGGCTCCTCGATCAAGAAGGGAGAACGATGATGACTAAAGCGCTCTATGTGAAGAGCAAGGACATGGTGTTTGCGCAGATACAGAGCGACGGCAGTGGCTCCGCGAGTGTTTGCCAATTGGTCGGTCCAGAAATTAGCAAGACAATCGATGCTGGCATCGCCACCTACGACGGCTGCTCGATTGAACGCAAGGTGAATTATGATGAGACCATCGTCGTGCTTAGTGGAGTATTTCGGCTTCTCACCGGCGAAAACTATGGCCGCATCATTGAAGCGAAGTTCGGCGATGTAATTTGGCTTACTAAGGGAACTTGCCTGAAGTACCAAGGGGACAAGGCCAAGGTATTTTATGCTCGTCACCCTGTTGATTGGCGGGCCCGGAGCGAGGCGACTGAGAACGATAGGCCCCTGAATGACGTCTATCATTTCCGAAGCACGGACATGATCTATTCACAGATGCAAATCTACTCGGGCGGCTATGCATCTACCTGCAGCCTCGTTACTCCAGAGATCAGTAAATCACTGGGTGCGACGATCGCGACCTTCAACGGTAGCTCGGTCGACTGGACGACGGAATATGACCAGATCTCGGTCGGACTTGGGGGAGTGATGCGGATTCGCACAGGTGAGAACTTTAGCCAGGCAATCGACGCGCAATTGGGGGACGTGGTCTGGCTGCCGAAAGGGACTCCGCTGAAGTACGAAGGCGAAAGAGGGATTATGTTTTTCGTCCCGTACCCGGTTGACTGGCGTCTGCGAAGTCAGCCGGTTAGGCCGAAGCCGTGGCCTGCATCCGTTCGATAAAGCTGTATAATGCAGGTAGCTTAGTTAATGTCTTCGCGTCGCCGACGAAGCCTCGATCACCTGCATGGCCCAGGCGTTAGGCAACACGATCCAAAATTTTCGGACATGTGCGGGACGCTATTGCTGTGCTCTCGTGATGAGCTCTAGCAAGCTTACGATTTACCTATCGCATTTGCGTGTAAGTCGGTCCGTGTACGTGGCAAAGTACCAGGAGCTATGAGCATGTCGCAGAGATTTCAGATCGATTCAGGAACAGATGACTTGCTGGCAGAAATCCGCGACCGCGTGGCCGTTATCACGTTTAATCGGCCACAGGCGCGGAATGCGCTTTCCAAAGGAATGAAAGTTGCCTGGAGTAAGTTGATCGAGCGCTTCGCCGAGGATACACGAGTCGGTTCAATCCTTATCACCGGTGCTGGAACCACTTTCAGTGCTGGCGGCGATGTGAAAGGCATGGACCAGAGTTCGGAAACAGCGGCTTTCGATCAGCGAGTTGCCGATCTGCGTGCTGACCAACGAACGTGGATTGGTGCGCTGGTCGCGGTGAGAAAGCCGACTATTGCGGCGCTGCCGGGTGCGGCAGCGGGAGCGGGCCTTGCGCTTGCTCTCGCCTGCGACATCCGCATTGCTGCTCGGTCGGCCATCCTGACCACCTCATATGCGCGGGTCGCCTTGTCCGGCGATTGCGGTATAGCCTGGCTGCTGACGCGACTGGTCGGATTCTCCCGTGCGCGCGAGCTGATGTTCCTGGCCGAGCGCATCGATGCCGAGCGGGCGGAATCGATAGGCCTCCTCAACCGCGTGGTACCGGACGCGGATTTACCGGAGACCGCGTTTGCGCTTGCGGCTTCGCTGGCGCAGGGGCCCACTTTCGCATTTAGGTGCATGAAGGACAACTTGGACGACGCTCTCAGCTCTGGCCTTCTGCAATCGATGGACTACGAGGCCGAAAATCTGATCAGGACGGAACTGACTTTTGATCACAAAGAGGGTGTGCGTGCGTTTGCGGAGAAACGAAAGCCCCTCTTCAGGGGACATTGAAGAACGGATTTCACGTTCCGGAGGCGCTGAACGCTGTTCTCCGGACGATACGCATTTCATGCCGGCCTTGTGCTCGTGGCTCAAAGCGTCGGAGAGCTCAAAGCCCTCGATGCGGGCGTCTAAAGCGCCGCGTGCTCCACTCCATCCTCGACCACTAGTCCGCTATCTTCAGACAAAATCATTGTGCCGTCAGACGCGGGGCACGATTGTGTTAGGTTTATCCATGAAGCCGATCCTCTGCCCCAGTTCAAGCGGCGGCATGACGCTGGTAAGCAGCGCAGGCTCCTCCCGGCTCTTTAGCACGAGATGAGTCCGCTCCGCAGGTGCTTGCCGGATTCGAAAGGGCGTCCGACCATCCGCGGCCTGCCAGGATCGGCGAGCGCCGAACGGGCGCTCAGCACACGACTGATCAAATCGCCTCGTTTTCTTCATCATCTGGCCTGCACCGAGATCGGCGGCTGTCGTTTGCCCGTTCAGATGCGCGCCAGTGACATAGTCCTTTTCAGCCCATCGCCTCCAGGCGATAGGAGCACGTGACGGCGATCCCGTTCTCACCCAGCATCAAGGCATAGCGGCATTTGTCAACGGCGAGCTTCGAGAAGGAGCCTATGTAGAGGCTGTCCAAGGGAAGCTGCGGCATCCCGGAACCTCGAGGTCGAACTTGTCTCGCGTGGGCACCTCGCAAATGCGCAAACTCTGCTTCACCGCGCAACTAGCGTAGGATCGGATACTAGCCGCTCTCCCCAGCCTTAATGAAACAGAATGGCCGCAGCCAGGCGCCACTTGGCTGCATCGCCGCGCCATTGAGGCAGGCCCCAATCATTCAGTGCTGTGACGCGCGATTGGCCGAAAGCGCTGCGTCAAGGCGGGGGACCGGCTCGGGCAGGAAGGTCGGCAAGCCGACCTCCTCTGGACCTTTCGTCCTGGCCTCGGGCCGGATGCAGCATCCCCCAGCCCGCCTCCCAAAGCGTCCCCTGATCCGTTGCCACTATCGCGGTGCTCACATCCAGAGATGATGGTTGAAGCGTCGATCGGCAGGCACGCCTCTCGTTTTGCAGAATTTCTTCGATCTGGAGACGATTTACGCGGCCTTTGTGCGTCGCCGCGCCTTACGACTGAGGCACAAAAATTCAGCTCTTCATCGTAAGGGAGACGTCATGACCAAGCAGAATTCCGGGGACTCATTTTGCAGCCTGAGTCGCCGCTCACTGCTGCAGTCGAGCGCTGCCTTACTGAGCGTACCGTTCGTCGCCCAGGCCACCAGCGCTTGGGCACGGGACAAGCTCGCGGGGGCTGGAGAAGTCGTCGCTTTCAGTTGGGGTGGTTCCTATACTGAGGGCGTTCGACGATATGTTTTTGAGCCCTTTAAAGAGGCCACGGGCATCAAAGTGGTGGAAGCAGTTGGCGATCTACCTGTGCCGCTGGTTAAGGCGATGTTCGAGGCCGGTCGCGTCGATTGGGATATCGCATATCTGCCGCGCAAGAACTATCCAGAGATGCACGAAGCTGGAATGTTCGTGCCAATTGATTACAGCCTTTGGGATCAAGAGTCCCTAGATGGTACTTCCAACGAGGTCCGGCTCAAAGACGCGGTTTATATTGACTATAACTCCGAGGTGCTCGCCTACGATCAGCGCGCGTTCCCGGGGGGCGGGCCCCAAAGCTGGGCGGATTTCTGGGACGTAAAGAAATTTCCTGGACCGCGTGGTCTGTACGCTTCCAGGGGTCAAAACAATATCCGGTATGCGCTTATCGCCGCCGGTTTCACTAAGAAAGACATGTGGCCGCTCACAGACGACAAGCTCGATATTGCGTTCAAAAAGCTAAACGAGATTAAACCTCACATCTCCAAGTGGTGGAGTGCTGGAGGAGAGCCGGCGCAGCTCCTGATCAACCGAGAATACGTGGCCACGAGTATGTACGATGGCCGTGCCATAGCTGCGATCCGGCAAGGAGCGCCAATTAAACTTAGTTGGGACGGCGCTCATGTGGGTCCCACTTTGGGCGTGATTCTGAAGGGTGGTCCCAATACAGGGAATGCACAGAAGCTGGTCGCCTTCTTAAATCGCGCGCAGATTGCCGCCGGGTTCACGCAAGCTACTGGCTATCCCGGCCCAAATTCAAACCAGCTCAAATATTTGCCGCCCGACTTGGCACCACTTCTCAGCATTAACCCGGTGAACGCTTCAAAGTTTATCATTGATGATTTCACCTGGCTCCAGACGAAACGCCCGGATGGCAAGAGCAATGAGGATCACATCCAGGAACGTTGGCTCGCATGGCGCGCAGGATAAGCTTGGTAGCGAGCCAGGTCCGACTTCGGCGCAGCGCCGTCGTTGAGTTGGGGCCTATCGCTGCCAGGCACGAGTCCAGATAAATGCTGAGCAATCCCAAAGTAGCCCGAGGTTGTCTCGGGCTTACGCGGGTATGAAGTTAGAAGTTAAAGGAAATTTAGATGCCGCAACAGTCATTTGGCCTCGGGATCATCGTGCCATCGAGTAACACGGTTTTGGAACGTGACTATACGGGTCTAGGCTTGGACGGTGTCAGCTTCCATTTCAGCCGAGTGCTCAACTCTGAAGACACTATCGAGCAGCTTACGGCGATGAAAGAAAGCTCGCGCGAGGCTGCGCGGCTGCTTAGTCATCCCCGCCGGATGAAGGGCATCGCCCTCGGTTGTACGGGCGGCAGTTTTGTCGAAGGCGCAGGCTACGATGAAAGCGTTGTGAAGGTGATGAAAGAGGCGTCGGGTCTGCCTGCCGTCACAACATCCGGAGCAGTGCTGTCGTCGCTTCGCGCGCTTGGCCTCCGGAAGATTGCGGTCTTTACTCCCTACGATGAATGGCTCTCCAACCGTCTCGTGAAATTTCTTCAGGGGAACGGCTTCGACATTGCGACGCACGCTTTTGGATTTGATCTAAGGACGACTCTTGAGGATAACTGCTGGGAACCCATCAACGATTGGGTCGCTCCCCAAGTACCAAGCGATGCCGATGGTGTGTTCATTAGTTGCACGGACTTTGGTTGGTTGCGTGGCGTCGCTCCGCTTGAGGAGCGGATCGGTCGCCCCGTAGTAACAAGCAACCTCGCCACGCTCTGGCACTTGCTCCAAACCGTCAATGCGGCTGACAGGCTGCCCGCGAACCTTTCGCGGCTGACCGAAGTCTCCGAAACGGACTTGAGCAGTGTGGGGTGACAGTTTTCGCGGCAGCCGGGACCGCACGCGCAAATACCCGGTGAATGCTTGTCATAAATTTGCTGAGCACTGTGAGACAGACCTAGGCGAGATTCTGGATGTCTTTGCCCGATGTTCGTCGGCGAGGTTTCTCGAGAACCAGGAGCGGGCGATACCGCTTCACAATCGTACAGTGGTTATGCCGCGATGGGCTTTGCTGACGCCGTCGCGACGACAACGCTGACCTCGCACCAAAAATACTGTCGACCTGTTACTTGGAGCCGGAAACGGGGGCGTGCGTGCTCTCAAGCCCTGCTCGGCTCATGGAGGAAACAATGACGGCCTCGGCGTTCGAGAAGATCGCGGCTCTTGCCTGTATACGTTGTGCGACGCGATACCCTGCAGATATTGTAATAGACTCCAGAGGCTGCCCAGCGTGTCGGCTGGTCGCGCCATCAAACTTGCAAGTTGTTTATTCCGAGGAGAGCCTAAGGGCGCGTGGGTGGCCGGTGGGTGCCGGTCAGCATTGGGGTCGATTCGAGAACTTCTTACCAGTATCCGCCGCCGAGATCGTAAGTCTGGGTGAGGGGATTACTCCATTGGTGCGCGCGGAGCGCATTGGCGACTTCGTTAAGTGCCCTCAGCTGTTCTTCAAAGAGGAAAGCCGCAATCCCACCTGGTCGCATAAGGATCGGTTTTCATGCGTTGCGGTATCCCACGCTCGCAAGATCGGAGCGAGAACGATCGCAACCGCCTCAACGGGAAATGCCGGCGCGTCGCTTGCGGCTTATGCGGCAAAAGCGGGACTTCCCTGTGTTGTGCTAACCTCCCAAGCGGCCAGCGGCCTCATGACCGAGCAGATAAAGCGCTACGGCGCGATGGTTGTGCCGCTGCCAGAAGGAAGCCTGCGCTGGCCGGTGCTTGAGGAGGGAGTCCGCCGGCTTGGCTGGTATGCCACTTCTCCTTTTGTGGCCCCCGTCATCGGCAGCCATCCCGTAGGTATCGAGGGGTATAAAACGATCGCCTACGAGATCTTCGAACAGCTCGGAGGCAAAGTACCGGAATGGGTTGTCGTCCCGACCGCCTATGGAGATGTGCTCGCCGGCATTTTCAGAGGCTTCAAAGATCTCGTTGACCTTGGCCTTGCTGCCAGGACGCCCAAGTTGGTTGCGGCGGAAATCTACGGCTCGCTTGCGCGGTCGCTTGTTCAAGCAGGTGATCGGGTCGCCTCGGTTGAGCGAGATCACGATACCCGTGCCATTTCCATCTGGTGCCTTCAGAGTTCGTTTCAGGCTCTGCAAGCTCTTCGAGCTTCCGGTGGTCAAGCCGTGAGGGTAGGTGATAGCGGTTTGCTAGACCTACAAAACGAGCTCGCACGCACAGAGGGTATTCTCGGTGAGCTTTCTTCAATCACAGCGCTCGCGGCTGTCCGGGAAATGAGCCGGCGCGGTGATATCAAGTCCCAGGATACCGTTGTTTGCGTACTTACAGCGAGCGGTATGAAGGATCTCGACCTAACCGTTTCGGAGGGGCGCGCCCATCGGCTGGAGGGCACCTTGTCTTCCGCTCTGAGCTATTTGGCAGACGCCTACGGATATTCACCTGAGGTGCGAGGCGTCGATTTATTGCCCAACTGAAACGAGAACCTGGCTTGTGGCCCATCCGCGCCGGACGGGCCTGAATTTTCCTGGAGAGAAACTCTGAAATGGATTCGATGGAAAGTCTGACGAATTTGGCGAGCGCGCGTCGGAGCAAGCTGTTTGCTCTGCTTGGCGAGGACATCGGTGCCGTTATCTCCTGTGATCTGCCCACTAAAAATTATCTCAGCGGCTACTACAGCATGAACGATACCTACGCGTCGTATCTTTCGGCGGCCGTGGCGAGCCGCGACAAAACCGCTCTAGTCGTCAGCGCGGCTGACGCCGGTCCGGCGTTGGAGTGTCTGGGCGATCCTACACTCGTTTTCCGCTATGGCCTGTTTTACTTCGAGCGGTCTGCCGATGGCCCTCCCGTAGAATACGACACGCCAGGCTTCAAGACCTTCGCGGAAGCGGTTATGGCCGCAGTAAATGCTGTTGCGCCAAAAGAACTCAATCTGGGTGTCGACGGTCGCGGTGGCGCGGACCTGAAAACGCTCGTCGGCGCTAGAAGGCCGATCGTTGACATCAGCGATGCGGTTGTTCGTAGCCGGTTGACAAAGCTTCCGGGAGAACTGGTTCGTCTTAGAAGAGCGACTCAGCTCGTTGAAGCCGGCATCGACGCAATCCGGCGGGAGTTCAAGGTCGGCATGAGCGAATGGGAGATCGCCGGCCTGGTTGCGAGTGAAATGGTTCGCGGCGGCGGCGTCCCCGAGTTCATCAGTGTGACGACAGGCCCGCGCTCAGCACTTGCGGACGCATACCCGACAGCGCGTAAAGTGCAAGCAGGAGACATCATCCGCCTTGATGCCGGCTGCGTAATTGATGGGTACAAATCTGACATGGCGCGTACCTTTGTTGTGGGAGACGCTTCGAAGCCTATCACTACACGCTACAAGGCTATTAGCGAGGGTCTTGAAGCGGAACTCGCCGCAGTGCGGTCCGGAGCAAAGGTGCGCGACGTTCACCTGGCAGCCGTTAATGCTACCCGCGGCGCGGGCATCCCCTCATATCGCCGACATCACTGCGGGCATGGCATTGGCCTTAGTGGATATGAATATCCGCTCATCAACGAGGCGTCTGACGCCGTTCTGGCTGACGGTATGTGTCTTTGCGTTGAAACGCCGTTCTATGAACTTGGATGGGGCGGGATGATGATCGAAGACACGATCCGCGTCACTGAAGATGGATTCGATCCGATCACGACAATACCCCGCCAGCTATTTCAACTCGCGTGAGCGAAGACTGGATATCATAACAGCGACGTTGCGGCGACACCGGGCCAAATCCGGTGCCGGCCGGCAAGGCCGCTCGAGTCCTTGCCAACTAGGCCGTTCACAAGCATCCCTGGGTGAGGCTTAGCCATCGGCACTTTACTTTCCACTTCACGCCGTGCTCGTCGCTCGACACGGTCGGCGGGCTTCTCGCAAGTCGAAGCGGCGCCTCCACGCGGCATCTTCCACTCTGTCGTCGACCTCAAGCCATCATCAGCCGCTACCTCGCACAATCGACAACCAAACCTTCGTCTGGACCGCCGACCCAGGCAAAATCATTGCTGCCGTCAGACCTGGGCTCCATGTGTTCGTTTCCCTCCACTAGAATCGCTCATCGCGATTGATGCTTGGGAGCCATGTCCCCGAAGGCTGCCTCATGGACTTCGATCAGGAGCAGGCCGTGCTATGCGCTCATTGCTCAGCGACGCCCTTGGCCGGCAGCTGCGAAGACAAGGTTGGCGCTCCCGCCGCCAAGCTGCGCTGTCATGTCTCGGCACAACGCGCTGCGTCTCGGCGCTCATTCGATTGCGCCGAAAGCGGCACCTTCGCCGATTGTCGCGCGCCATGGAAAACGGCCCTGAGCGTCCCGAGGGAATTGCGCCCTACTCGGAGAGCTGAGGGGAGAGTGCTGAAGCAGGACCGATCACTGAATGCTCGGCGTGGAGTGATCCACGGAGCAGGTGATGAAGCGCCGGATGACGTGGCGGAGATGTTGCGCCTGAAGGCGTGCGGGTGGGGTCTGAAGCCGGTTGGGCGACAGCTTGGCTGCACCCATCACACGGTGGAGGGCTACGTGGCGGCGGGCGGGGTGAAGGCGTTCAAGTCGCCTGAGCGGCCGAAGCGTCTCGACAACCTTGAGGGTTGGCTGCGCGAGAGGCTCATTCTGGATCGCCGTAATGCCGACGTGGTGCGCCAGGACCTGTTGACCGAGAAGGGCGTGACAGTCAGCCGGCGGACGCTGCAACGCGAGATGCAGCCCTATCCCCAGGCGCTGAAGGCCGAGGCTCTGGCGACGACGCGGTTTGAGACGCCGCCGGACCGGCAGCTGCAGATCGACTTCGGGGAGCGTTTGGTCGAAATTAAGCGTAGCTCTGAGGCCCATTTGATTGGCGCTTGACGTCTATTTTGAGCGCGTCGTGCGCCGGCGCGGTTTCCAGCTGTCGGACAACGCATTAACAGCGGCCTCAAGCGCCTTCCGGTCGATGACGTTGGGATCGAACTGCTCCGGGCCCCAGAGGCGCATATGTTCGTGCTCCGGATGGGTGGGGTCGCTGATGGCGTCGAGGTATTCGGCATAGCCTGGCGCACCGCCGACATCTTCCGGAGGACAGCGGCCGGCGGCCTCGAGCAAGAACGGAAGTCCCTCCGTTGTCGTGTTGTCGAACCACTTTTCAAGCTTGATCACGTGATCCCAGCTGTCGCCGAAGTCGTAGAGATAATGGATTGTCTTCGCGCCGGTCTCCTGAACGATATTAGAGAGCCGCGTCTTGCGGGCATCGATGGGCTGAGGGCCAAAATCTCCATCGGGATCAGGAATACCCCAACGTCCTTCGCCGGCCAGGAACTCGAAGAGATGGCTGTTCGTCCAGCCAAACGCCGCCTGAAGCGTCAGATGCAGCCGATCAAGGCGCAGCGTGAGCGGCACGACAAGGCATCGCATCACCTCCGGTTTCACATCCTTGAGGGTCACCTTGATCTGGATCGCGGTCGTGTTCAGGCTCATGCTGCCAGCCTCGGATCGTGCGCATGCATCGTGTAGGTCGATGCCCATGGAAGCAGTTCGTCCAGTCGCGCCGCAGGCCAGCCATTGACGAGCTTGGCGAGAACATCAGCGAGCCAGTGCTCGGCACTGACGCCATTGAGCTTACAGGTCTCGATTAACGAAGCCAGAACTGCCCAATTCTCGGCGCCCTCGTCGCAACCGGCAAAAAGAGAGTTCTTGGCATTGAGCTTAATCGGCCGCATCGCACGCTCGACAGCATTCGTGTCCATCTCGATGCGCCCGTCATCAAGGTAGAGCGTCAGGCCGTCGCAATGACGCAGCGCGTAACGCAAGGCCTTCGTTCGCTCTTCTGTGCAAGGTGGTCAAGCTTGGCCTCAAACCACTGCTTCAAGGCTGTAGCCAAAGGTCGCGCATGCAGCTGCCTGCCAGCACGACGCTCGGCATCCGATCGGCCGCGGAGCGCTTTCTCGACCGCGTAAAGCTGGGCGATGCGCGCAAGAGCCTCCACGGGCAACCGGAGCTGGCGCCGGAGCAGCCTCGCGCTCGATCTTCACAAACTGGCGCCTCAGATGCGACCAGCAGAAGGCGAGCGTTCCGGACAAGGCGTCCGCACGCGTCTCTCGGGTCATGGTCTTGTAAGCCTGATAGCCACAGTGGATGATGCCGCGATAGCCCTCGAGCAAGCGCAAGCCATGGACGGCCCCACGGCCCGCTGCATAGGCATAGACCACGCCAGGTGGGTCAGGTCCGGCCCACGGCCTGTCATCGCGCGACAGCGCCCAGAAGTAGCCGGTTTTGGTCCTGCCGCGTCCTGGATCCAACACCGGTGCGGGGGTCTCATCGACGCAGAGCTTGGAGGAGGTGAGCAGAAGCTCGCGCAGACGATGCCATAGGGGCTTCAATTCCTGGGCGGCATAGCCGACCCAGAAGGCGAGCGTGGAACGGTCGATGGCGATACCGTGCGTCGCCAGCATCTGCGCCTGACGGTAAAGCGGCAAATGCCAATGATACTTGGCGTCGATCACATGCGCGACCAGTCGCTCGGTGGGCAATCCTCCTTTGATCAGCCGCTCGGGAGCTGCGTGCTGGAGGACGACGCCATGACAGGCGCGGCAGGCCAGTTTGGGCCGGCGGGTCACGATCACTCGGTATTGCACCGGAACGACGTCGAGCCTCTGACTCTCATCGCGACCAATCTCGACGAGATCACCTTTGCAGCACGGGCAGCAGGTTGCAGCCGGCATCAGGATTTCGACGATGCGCGGCAAATGCGCCGGCAGCTGACCACGGTTGGCTCTGCGCGCGACAGTTCTCTTCTCGCAGGTTCTGGGATTGGCGCGATCCTCGGCTGCTTCGAGGGTTGCGACGGCCTCTTCGATGTCCTCCAGAACAAGCTGCAGCTGATCAGCGTCCAGCTTTTCCGAGGACCGACCGAACTGCGCATCCTTTGCAAGCTTGAGCAACCGCTCGAGCCTGGCGCAGCGATCCAGCAGAGCCGCGGCAAAGACACGCAGCTCGGCCGGATCCCTCGGCAGCTCATCAGGCAAATCACTCATTGGTCCAACTTTGCCATGCTTCGCGCCCCGATGCAGCGAAGATTTGTATCGTTACGCAAGCGCTTTCGGCTGCGGGATTCGAGGCGCGTGCATCCGCGTCCAATCCATGCCGGCCAGAAGCGCGGACAGCTGCGCGGCATTCATCCGCATCACTCCGGCTACGATGGGAGGCCATTTGAAGCCGCTGCCATCGAGCCGCTTCCAATACACCACAAGGCCGCTGCCATCCCAGACGACAATCTTCACCCGATCGGCGCGCTTCGCACGGAACACCACCGCCACGCTCTTCATCGGGTCATGGCCCAGCGTCTCCTTCGCCAACAGCGCCAAGCCCTCCGCACCTTTTCTGAAGTCCACAGGTTGCGTCGCCACGTAAATCATGAGGCTCGCGGGCGGCGTCAACATGAACGTGTCCGCCGAAGCGCCAAGAACACATCACTCAACACAGCAAGACCAGGCGTCCCTCGCACCTCCACTCGCGCCCCCTGGAGTTCAACCGTCACAACGGCTGCTTCCGGCGACCCGGTGGGCTCCCTGGCCGCCGGTAACGGTGATTCCGACACCACCGGCACGAACAACAGCGTGTCCGCCGAAGCCGGCAGCACTAACTGGCCCAAACGCGCCCGGCGACGCCAGTCGTGCACCTGCTGGGGTCGGCACCCATGGCGACGCGCGACATCTGTGACAATCGCCCCCGGCTCAAGGCTTTCCGCGGCAATCTGTGTCTTCAAATCGTCCGGCCAGCGCTTTCGACCTGCGCCTGCGTACACTTCGATACGCGGTGACAACGGTCGTCTTATGTCGTCCGAATGGTCGTCCATTGTGAGCACCCTTGCAGAAGGTGACTCTTCTAGCGGTGCTCTCAGGACTGTGTACAAAAATTCTCAAGGGCCTCCACGCCACGCTTACGGTCGAAATCGGAGGAGCGAAAGTCAGGACATTCGTCTTCGTGGCGACGCTCGGCCACTCGCGACGGGTTCCGCAAGGGTCATATTAAGGATACGAGCTTTAAAGCTCACACGACTGGTCGGGTTTTCCTGGTATTGGTGGCAGCCGATGTCTTTCACCATGCCTTTCTCGCACTTACCAAGCTTATGATTCTTCTATTCGGATGCGGCTGTCCGATACTCAGGTTCAAGGTTTGGCAAACATCTCAGTGCGGAAGCATCTGCGGTTTTCATCTTTGCCAAGATGATCCGAGCGAGCTTGTTGGCGAGGTCGACCGTCAGAAGCGCCGGCGGCCGTTTTGCTAAGAGTCTGACAATCCAGTCTTCGCAATCCGCCGGCGGCGTTTCTCGACAGCGTTCAAAAGGGATGTTGCTCCGAGACAAGTAGCTTCCTTATGTATCCCGCCGCATTGGTGACGGCTGTGAGAGCCGGTCTACCCCGCTCGAGATTTGCCTGGGCGTCAGCCCCAGCGAGGCAGCAAAATCCTGCCCGAAACTGAATACGCTTGGTCCGGTACACGGGCTGCATGGCACCCAAATTAGCTCCGAAACCGAGAAACCATTAAAATGGGAGGACGTCGCAGGAAGAGGTGCCTGCTAGGCTCCATTTGAGACCGTTGGGATCGTGGACGCTGTACTCAAGGACTCGGCAAACGCTGCAGCCGACGAGTTTCAGGATTATCGATAGCTTCACGGGGTCACAGTCTTAGACTGCCGAATGCTGACTATTTCCAGCTGGAGACGGATTGTATCCTCGATGTATCAGGCCTGCGCGCGACCTCGTGTTTACCATCCAGGCACACTTGGCGCAAACTCTCCTAGCTCATTTGAAGAAAGAGTAACAGTCCGACCGAGAACGTACGGCACCCCGCCCGTATCGTTAGGGTTACGATGCAATAGGTTTCGCCCAAAGACCCTGAACGTCTCTCTAGTGGTAGTGCAATTAGTGGCAGAACACATTCTGAATACTGCGATTATGTCCTTTTTATTTAGATCGCATTGCTCGGAATGGGATTGGGAAGTGAATAGGATCAGTGAAAAGCCGATTGCAATCGGATTAGATAATTTGTTGCGACACATTTGAATCATTTTGGATCTTCGCAGACGTCATTCGCACTTCAGTTGGTCATTAAAAAGCTCGCAGTGACGTTCGCGCGAGCGCTGCGGCGGAATCGAATCCCGTGTGACTGCTCTGGACACTTCCTGTTTGTTTCTAGACGAGCGGTTACAATGTCGGCGATCTGCAAAACCGTGAAATAGAAGACATCGGCGCTAAAATTCCAGCAACCGCCTGCCAGAATAGATTTGACCGGAAGCGCTCGTTAAAGAAAACTCCCGTGGACAACGCAAACAGCAGGGCGAGTAGAAGCAATCGCATGGCGCTACCTGCAGATCAAAGTATAACACTACTGCATATTGTTTGTATACCTACTCGCCCCTGTTCAGCCGCGGGGGCAGCCCACGCGGGCGGGCCGCCTATCACGCCGTGTTCGCAAAACGACGACCCATGAAATCGAACATGAAACCACCCCGTGTGTAACAATTGCCGAGGTAGCGGCGGCACTATTTTTACTTCGAGGTGCATGTCGCCTGTTGGCCCATCGCGACATCTTGCGCTGCCGCATTAACGTGGTCGCTTGAGAGGCAAAGCAGACGTAGTCTTCGCCGCATCACGCTGCGGGTTTAGGGTACACGGCCTAGCAACTTGCGCAAGCGCAACGGCCGTTTGTTTGTCACGCGTAGGCCGCCTTGACGATGTCTCCGAAATTCCGCAGGCCAGCGTGCGGCGCATTGACCAGCACGGCCATGTTCCCCGGCTTGTGCTGGTTTTTCCACATTTTGGTGTGGGCTTGAGCGATTTCGTCCCACGGAAAGACCTCGCTGATGCAGGGCGTGATACGACGATCGAGCACGAACTGGTTCGCCGCGCTGGCCTGCTTGAGATTTGCGAAATGCGAGCCCTGGATTCGCTTCTGGCGCATCCATACGTAGCGCGCGTCGAAAGTAATATTGGGCCCTGTAGTAGCGCCGCAGAACACCACCATACCGCCGCGCTTGACGATCAGGATCGAGACTGGAAATGTCTGCTCACCTGGATGCTCGAGTACGATGTCCACGTCGCGCTTTCCCGTAATATCCCAGATCGCCTTTCCGAACCGCCGAGCCTCCTTGACCCAGTTGTTGTACTCCGGAGAGTTGACCGTGGGTATCGCGCCCCAGCAGTTGAAGTCGTTGCGGTTAATGACACCAATGGCGCCGAGCCCCATCACGTACTCGATCTTACTGGAATCAGACACAATGCCAATCGCGTTGGCACCGGATGCGACCGCAAGCTGCACTCCAAATACGCCGAGTCCGCCCGAGGCCCCCCACACCAGCACGTTATCACCTGGCTTGAGGGTGTGCGGCGCGTGCCCGAACAACATCCTGTACGACGTGGCGAGCGTCAGCATGTAGCAGGCCGCCTCCTCCCAGGTCAGGTGCTCCGGTTTTCGCATCAGCTGTCGCGACTGCACACGGCAGAACTGGGCGAACGAGCCGTCAGGGGTCTCGTATCCCCAGATTCGTTGCGAGCGCGACAGCAGCGGTTCACCCCCGTTGCACTCTTCGTCGTCGCCGTCGTCCTGGTTGCAGTGAACGATGATCTCGTCTCCGACTTTCCACCGCCGCACCTTGTTGCCTACCGCCCAAACTACCCCGGCGGCGTCCGAGCCGGCAATGTGGTAAGGGGCATCGTGCACGTCGAATGGCGATATCGGATTACCGAGCCCGGCCCAAATTCCATTGTAGTTGACGCCACCGGCCACCACGAACACGAGTACTTCGTCGGCCGCGATCGGCCAGGTCGGAACAACCTCGACCAGCATCGAGGTCTCCGGCGGCCCGTGGCGCTCTTTGCGTATGGCCCAAGCGTACATGCGCTCGGGGATGTGTCCGAGCGGCGGAATCTCTCCGAGCTCGTAGAGACCCTTCAAATGAGATGGCGGCGATGATACTTCGTGAGGAACGGATGACATGGTGACCTTCTCTTCAGTGATCCTAGTTCCGGGGCAACCCTGAGCGTTCAAACGCGACCGGCCTGATGCCGAGCCCGCAGAGTAATTTCCCTAGGCGCTTGATCACCACAACACGATGGCCGCCTGCTCCTCAACATGAGGGTCTAGGTGCCAACACGAACCATCTGAGATGGTGTCGCCAAAAAGTCAGCGGCCTATCGCTCATCATGGGGGCGCATTCGCCGTTGCGGTCATCGTCTTCTCGTGACGTCATGATGAAATCGGATGGACGTTTATCATCTTCTCGCGCGAGAGGAACCTATCACATTTTGGTGCTATCGATTTGTCCCAGAGCTGCTGTCTTCGAACCGCGTTGTTATCGATGCCACTCGGAAGAAACATGCCCGTTCCTCCTCTCCAGATAGCATTCCTGCGCCAACATCAGCTCCGCTGACCTTCTCTCCAACCTGCCAGTTTCGGTGGGTGACACGCTACGCCGAGATCCTATTATCAGCGCGGTTTCCGCATTCAGCTCCGCAAGCGGCGCTGCCCGACATCGAAGCCGCTCTTGCATTCCCAACGGCCAAGGAAATGTTCATGACAGATAACCAGGAAGATCCCAGCACAAATCAGATCCTTTTAAATCTTGAAGAACAATATTCTATTCGCCAATTGGAAAACCCTTATTTCCGAGAGAACCTCCGTTGGCGACGATGGCAGCAGGACCGTGCCTAAGCACATTTGCGCCCCGGGGGCGGGGCTGCTTGATACCTGCGCAAGGGCGTGCCGGAGTTGAGAGCGGCAAAATGCTGTGACCTAGTGTGCTACCGCCTCCATTGCCGTTCGCCGACGCGGTGCTCGTAAAGGGGCTGAGTCGGAGCTCTCCGGGCTTTGACTAACGTTGTAACATCCTGTCGAGCCCCAGCTGGAGCTGGTCCCAATATGGCAAGCGGTATCATAAGCACCGGTTCGTGGGCGCCCCCAAACGTCGTCACGAACTATCACATTCAGCAGTGGACCGGCGCCCCGGTTGAACTCATCAGAGAACGCACTGGAATTGAGGAGCGACGGTACGCCCCCGATTCAATGGCGACATCTGATTTGGCATTTGAAGCTGTGAGCGAGATGCTTAGGCGCGAGGAAGTTTCAGTTGAGCGTGTCCGTGCGGTAATCGTGGCAACCTCCACACCGGACCATCCGCAGCCGGCCACCGCATCAATCCTCTTGGCAAAACTTGGTATGTGCGGCATCCCTGCGTTTGATATCGCGGCCGCTTGTAGCGGGTTTGTCTACGCACTGTCTGTCGGAGACGCACTTTTGAGCTGCTGTTACGAGATGGACTGTGTGTTGGTAGTGGGCGCGGACACTTACTCGCGGGTTATGAATCGGCGCGACTACCGTACTGTCAGCATCTTCGGCGACGCCGCAGGCGCTGTGGCAATTAGTCGAGTGCCGCACGGGTTTGGTATCGTCGCAAGCTGCCTCTTTGGCGAAGGACGTGGCTGGGATGACGTCATTGTGGGGGCCGGTGGGAGTAGGGCGCCTGCAACCGTCGAGAGGATCGCGCGAGGCGAACACTTTTTCCGCATGAACGGCCGCAATACTCGAGAGTACGCGTTACACGCTGTGCCAGAGGTAATTAGGCGGACACTTGAGAAGGCTGGGATCTCTGCAACGATGGTCGATCGGTTCATCGTGCATCAAGCCAATGTTCGTCTCATCGAGGCCCTTCGAAAGAAGCTTGGTATTGATGATGGCGATGAGCGCCGGTGTCCTACGACAGCAATGTACTTCGGCAACACGGCAGCGGCGTCCATTCCGTTCACTCTCGACGCCTCGCACCGTGCTCATGCCTTCCAGCGAGGCGAACGAGTAATGCTCGCGGCTGTAGGAGGCGGATATTCGGCCGGAGCCGTCCTGTTCAAGTGGTATTGACGTACAGAGGCAGTGGTTGATGCAAAATGCAAATCATAAGCATACCCAAAGTGCTTCTAGAAATACACGGAGTCAGCGAGGAGACGAAGGCAGCTTGCGGAGTCCCGGTCGTCTTGTGGGGAAGGTCGCAGTAGTAACGGGTAGCACAAGAGGAATAGGTCGAGCGATCGCGGAGGCATTCCTAGAGGAAGGCGCGCAAGTCATGTTCAGCGCTCGTCATGAAGGAGGGGTGCTCGAGCTGGTCAATCGAGCTCCCAACCAAGCCGGCTTTACCGTGACGGACGTAACGGACCCGGAGTCGGTTCGCGAGCTAATGCGCGCCACTTGGAGCAGATTTCATCAGATCGACATATTGGTTTCGAATGCAGGCGTGAGCTGTGACAATAAAGTGGACAAAATATCTGCTGAGAATTGGGCGGCTGTACTCAATACCAATCTTAGCGGGGTCCTCTATTGCACCCAAGCGGTTATCCCATATATGGAGTGCAAGGGGGGCGGCCGAATCATTAATGTTTCCTCCAGCATGGGGACGCGGGTTGCGGTCGGTGCGGCCGCGTATTGTGCATCCAAAGCGGCCGTCAACATGCTGACGCGCGTCTGTGCAATTGAGCTCGCCGAGAAGGGCATTTTGGTGAATTGCCTTGCGCCTGGTCTGATCGACGAAGGGCTTGGCAAACTGCTGGCTCTCAATGAGAAGATATGGGACATCTACAAAGCACGGATCTCGCTTCGACGACCGGGCAATGCGCGGGAAGTAGCGCAGTCGGCAATCTTTCTTGCGAGCGACGACAGCTCTTACGTTAACGGCCACATACTGGAAGTCAATGGTGGTCTACTATGGGCGTAGGCCAGCAGAAAGGGCTGCTCACTAAGCGGCGGTCGTCTCAGGCGAACAAGTTTAAATCGAGCGTTGCTTGGGCGAGCAAGATGGTCCTCGTGTGGCGAATCGCATCCGATAGATCCTTGAAATAGGTAATGCTGTGAATCGGATCGGGCCGTTTTAGTGTAATGCGGTGGCGGCCCGAGCGATGAAGGCAACGAACCGGTCGAAAGACCGCAGCCTCAACACGGTCTCGGTCGTCGCTTCCAATGGGAAGAAGCGGGTACTTAGGCAGCTTCAAAGTGGCCGTATTCAGCACGCCTGTGGAGTGTGATCTCGCATTAACGAGCATTCGCTGCGTTCGACGACTCCAGCCTGCCTGAGACAGTGTAACTTCAGATGAAGGGATGACGAACATCGAATTAGGGCTGCCTTCCTGAACGGTTGGGTCGATTTGCCGAGTTCGCCGCGATTCGGAATCGAAACACTTCCTCTTTGACGGTGGCGCGCGCCTTCCTGCCCGAACGCCACGTTTATGACGCGGCTCCATTGTTCGCGTTGGACACTCGACAACAAGCTCGCATGACTTCATCCCGCGCGCATTCAGCATCGAAGAAGTAAGGAGAGGCTTTTATGGCGGCTGCCGACCAACCCTACACAACTTTGGACCTGGCGCACAACAAATCAATCGTTCGTATCAACCTGGCTAGGCCCGCTAGCGCCAACGCCCTCAATTCGGAATGTATTCGCGAACTGCACCTCGCCCTTAGCCGCGCGGAGGCGGATGATTCTGTACGTGCTATCATTCTGAGCGCACAGGGTGCGCATTTCTGCAGCGGCGCGGATCTTCGGGACTTATTGCGCGGGGGCCGCTTAGGGGTGCGATCGATTCTCAATCCATTGCGAGACCTCTTATGTCTTTTGGAACGATCCAGGCTCCTGATAGTAGCGGCTGTCCATGGTGCGGCCCGTGCAGGCGGGCTTGAGTTGTGTTTGGCTTGCGATGCAGTGGTGGCTTCGCGCTCGGCCACGTTCGGCGATGCGCATCTGTCGAACGGTTTGCTACCCGCCGGCGGTGCTACGGCGCGGCTGCCGCGAGCGGTCGGATTGCAAAGGGCTAAGTGGTTGATTTTGAGCGCGGCTGCAATATCCGCCTCCCTAGCAAGGGATTGGGGGATCGTCACAGAGCTCAGGTGGGGATCTGGACCTAATCGATGTAGCCGAGCAGATGGCGATGGCTCTTACTCGTGCGGACAGTGAAACTGTGGCAACGGTGAAAGGACTGATTTCGGATGGCTCGGAACATCCTTTGACTGCCTGTCTTGAAGGGGAGATTACTGCGCTCGAACGCCGATATGATGCTGCGTCGTTTCAAAACGGGATCCGCAACTTTCTTAAACTAAATCGCGATCGTGAGGGGAGCGTCGCCGGATTTCCGGCGGCGGATCGACAGCGACATGAAGCATCTCTGATGCCCCTGTACGACACCCCTCAATCCGGTGGAGATCGTCATCGGGTCCGAGGTGCCCCTGGTTGCGAACGGTTGGAGAAGATCCGGCGAAGATGTGTCGAGGTGGCTGGACATGATGCGGGCTAAGTTCCGGTGATCGCCACCCGCCTACTCCTGTTGCAACCGCGACGGCGGGTTTTGGCAGGCCGCCTCCCATCTGGTCCAGAGCCTTCCAACCCAAGCTCCAAATATGCCGACCGGCGGCCCCTCTGCCGCAGCACGCCAGGAAAAGTCCGTCACGATCGTCGAAACAGCTCTTCGATCGTAAACGGCGTGCTTCCCGCACCTAACCTGCCACTGTATTCTCATAAAGCAGCGGTTAGAGTCTCACGGTTTTGTACGCCTGACCTTGCCCCACGGGCTTAATCCAGTTTGAAGTTCGCCCTGGCCCAAGACAAGGACCAGAGTATGAAGCGCAGCCGCTTTTCGGACGAGCAGATCATCGGGATTTTGAAGCAGCACAAGGCTGGCGTTTCGGTTGCCGATCTGTGCCGGAAGCACGGCGTCAGTGACGCCAGTATCTACAAATGGAAAGCCAGGTTTGGCGGGATGGAGGTCTCGGAAGCCAAGCGGCTGAAGACGCTGGAGGACGAGAACGCGCGGCTGAAACGGCTGCTGGCCGACGCCATGCTCGACAACGCAGCCTTGAAGGACCTCTTGGGAAAGAAGTGGTGACGCCCGCGGCCAAGCGGAACGCTGTCGCGCATCTCGTGGATGCCCACGGGATGAGCGAACGGCGGGCGTGTAAAGCCATCGGCTGCTGCCGCATGGCCGTGAGATACCAGACGGCCCGGGCGGACGATGCCAGCCTTCGCCAGCGCATGCGGGCGATCGCCCAGGAGCGCCGTCGCTTCGGCTATTCGCGCCTGCACGTTCTGCCCAAGCGGGAGGGCTATATGATCAACCACAAGAAGCTGTTCCGGCTCTACCGGGAAGAGAGGCTTGCAGTGCGCCGCCGTCGCGGCCGCAAGCGGGCGATCGGGACCCCCGCGCCGATGACGGTGGTGATGGCGCCGAACGAGCGCTGGTCGCTCGACTTCGTGTCGGATCAGCTCCCCGATGGCCGCCGCTTCCGTATCCTCACCGTCGTTGATGATTGCACTCGCGAGTGCCTTGCGCTGGTGGTCGATACCTGCTCTCCGGCACCCGGGTGGCGCGGGAGCTGGAGAGGCTGGTGATGGAGCGTGGCAAGCCGAAGATGGTGGTCAGCGACAATGGCAGCGAACTCACCAGCAACGCCATCCTGACATGGCCGATCAGAGCCGCGTCGCATGGCATTACATTGCGCCGGGCAAGCCCATGCAGAAAGCCTTCATCGAGAGCTTCAATGGCCGGCTGCGCGATGAACTGTTGAACGAGACGCTGTTCACGTCGCTGGCCGAGGCTCGCATCGCGCTTGGATGCTGGCGGGCCGATTACAACGAGGTACGACCACACTCGCGGCTCGGATGGAAAACGCCGTCCGAGTTCGCCTTCACCTGCCATCCGCGCCGGGATCTGGCGCTGCGCTATGCCGAGGGCTCCGCGCCAGCTCCCGTCGCTCCCATCGCCCAACCGGGCCGATCCAACAGCCGGGGCGAACTCAGGACTGGATAAAACTTCGGGGCAAGGTCACGCCAAGGGGCGGGTGGAGCAACGGACGATCGGCGCAGCTGCTCAGCGTTGCGCAGCCGATCGTCGGTTGCGGTGAGGCGAGGCTGTGCGGGCAGGTATTTCAGCGACGAGTCAGGCTGCCGGATATTGTAGTCGGCGGCCCAGGCCGCAATCTTGGCGCGGCGTCATCCGGATCGAAGAACAGAGTCTCACTGAGCAGTTCATCCTGCATCTGACCGTTGAAACGGTCGATGAAGCCGTTCTGCATCGGCTTTGCCGATGCAATAAAGCGTTCTACTCAATCTGAAGGAACTACGCAGAGGGAGGTTACCTTCACTAGAGTAGGTAGTGTCTCAATCCTTGTTGATGCTGTACAGCAAATACTAGCTAACACTCGATTGATCCCATAGGCAACGGTGGCGGCGAGGCGGCCTGGGCCAAAAAGTTTCTGGCAAGTTTGTCGTGGCGAGTTGCGACAGGCCGGAAATCCTCAAGGTGGCAGAAATAGCACTCGATGACGTTGCGCCCCTTATAAGCGCGTTTGCTGAAGCTGTGGAGGGCGACCCTGTTGGACTTGTTTGGAATGACGGGCTTGGTACGATCGATGATTTCGCCGCGAAATCCGTCGCCTCGTATCCTAAGTGGCCGATCGCCTGTTCATACTCGCCCTTTTCCGCCGCTTGCCGAGCGATGCTCCTTGATCGAAGTGGAGTCGATGGACAAAGTGACGCCGTCCTCCGTTAGCGAGCGAGTGTTTCAAGCCTCGCCTGCCAATGACCGCGCTTGGCCCACCGACAAAACCGATTGTAGATCGTTGTGCAAGGGCGAGTGTCGGGCGGCAATTGCGCAAGCGTGCGCCGCACTGAAGCGCATCTGCCAACGAAACTCGGCGCGCGATAACAATCGACGTATATCAGCGGTATCATTCACGCGCTCGATCTGAGTCTACTGCTTGTTGCTCAGTCAGAACAGCCCCTTGCGCATCGAAGTCCCCTGCTCTGAATCAATTCGGTGCGAGGGAATCAGGAATTGCCAGTAACTCGCTGCAGAGGCTAAGTCGCAGGTTATCACAACTGAAACAGGTGCAGCAATGAACAGCCTAGTTAATCCTCTCCACGTCACACGGTTTCTGCAAGTATATGATGATGCCGCCGCCAAAAGAGGCATCAAGCTTTCGATAGGATTCGATTTCCACAAGTATGCCTCGATCGCACGGGCCACGCCGACGAAGACGCCAACATCTCCAATTTTCCAGCTAGATCGCTCGCCAATCAAGTCAGGTGGCGGCTTTTGGATGATAGGTCTCGACAAGAATGACCAGGTCGCGGTTTTACAGGCCGTTCGACTGTATGATCTTTCGCACACGAACTTTGCAGAACATCTTGCGGAGGTGTTTCGCGCTGATCCAGCCCAACATGCGCATCCCCATGATGGTAAACTTTGTATAGCACCGAGCGGAAAAAACATGACCGGTAAAGTAGCCTACCATGGGGATGGTTGGGTGCGAGAAGATTATAGAGGACAGGGCATACCTAGAATCATGGCAGGAATAGCATTTGGCGTTTCTTTTGCCATGTGGGCTCCTGATTTCGTATGTGGTGTTGTAGCGAAATGGCTACTGGATAAGGGCGTCGTTGCGCAATACGGATATGCGCATTATGAAGCCGGCGGGTTACGGCTGGTAGAACAGAATATTCTGAATGAGTATTTTCTCGTTTGGCTCACCGGGAACGAGGTGAGGAGCCTTATCGATAGTCACGACAGAACCAAGCTGATTTTAGCCGCATAGTTTGGCCGACACGACTGGATGGTACTCGATTTTGTGCCGCGCCGCTCAAAATTCTGACTGTAAGAATTCAGCGCTGAACCGCGAATGGCCGACCAACGCAAGTGAGGGGAGTTGCTTGGACAGCCCTCGACCATCACCCCTTTCGAAGGAGGACCTACATGCACGGCGAGAGACGCGCGTCGCGGACGCCTGCCGAAATGCTCCGAACTAGCGCGTTCGGACGAGATATCGACAGCATCGATCCCATAGTTTGCTCGTTGCTGTGACAATCGCGGACGAAACCACCCTGGTATAGCCCCGTTTTCGAGCCTCAGGGCAGCCGCTCAGGCGTCCGTGTTGGCAGCGATGTGCGCATTCGAGGCGAGACGATGAGGAAAGACCAGGTTCTGCGGCCAAACGATTTTGAAAAAGTCGACTGGCGGTCTCAAGTCTGCGATGCCAACGCTACTTTGGCAGTTCATCAGTTTGGTGGCCTGTCAGGATTCCCGAATCGATTTCTTCAATGGTTCGTAGGGATAGCTTTGGGCGGGGCCGACAATGGGATCGCGGCGCGGGATTGGGAAGACAAGCTCGAACGCTGGCTTAAGCCATTCTTGATCGGTTGGGTTATAAGACCCGGCGGCGGATGTGTCGGCTTTACGTTGCGGGACTGATATTCCTGTGATCGCGAAATTTTGCAGCCGATAGCGGAACGCCTTGCAACAGGCATTACGGTCAGCTGCACGAATGCATCGGCGATGGCGTCTGAGACGCGACGCTGTTGGAGTTGGGCCTACTCAATCAGGCCGACTGGCAGCGGCGACAAGGCGGTGCTGGTTATCGATGACACCGCAATGCCGAAGAGAGGGGGCTCGCCGATCTCTCAGATAGATGTTCTCGTGCCCTAACACTTCGAGGGGGGCCACGCATCGAGCGATGGCCCGTCAAGCGCAATCATTTGCCGATGCACCAGCCGGCAGATACGCACCAGCCACGAGGCACACGCTAATAGGAGTTGTTGATCCAGCGGGCGCACAGCACCTCATCCGAGAGATTGTGCATGTGCTTCAGAATGAAGAGGCTGGCGACAAGCCGCGTCGGCAGGCCACGCTGCCCGGGACCGTGATGTCCCCTTGAGCCGCTCTGATTCGGCTGCGTGCATCGCCTCGCGGGGCTCTTTTCTGGCAAATGGTCGCACGAAATGCAAGTTTCCCGCACAACTGCGGGGTCAAACGCAAGAAAGCATCGAAGCAATCGGGCTAACTTTCGACGATGAAGAATGGCGGCAACGAAGAGGCGATCGCATGTTTGGTGCCTTCAAAAGCTCGACCGCAAACCGTCAAGCCCGGCTATCGATCAAGCAGCTCGGGCAGACCTCGCCGCGCTGAAAGCTCTCATGGCTCTAAACAAGGAGTTCGACGATAAGGTTGCCCATTAACAGCATGAGCGTGACGGCAGTTCTAAGCCTCGCGTGAGCCTCATGCCAGATGTGAATCAACATTGGCTCGCCGAGATATGCGCGCGTGCCGACCTAACCCGAGGTCCACAATGAAAATTTTACCCGAGATCGCAGCAGCGCAAGATGAAATTCGGACCTTGCGGCGCTGGTTTCACGCACATCCAGAACTAGGTTTTGAAGAAACGCAAACCTCCGATATGATTGCCAAGACATTAATGGGTTATGGAATCGAGGTGCACCGTGGACTTGGCGGCACTGGGGTGGTTGGCGTGCTGCGCGCGGGCGATGGAGGGCGTTCGATCGGACTCCGTTCGGATATGGATGCGCTGCCGATCCAGGAACTCAACACATTCACTCACCGCTCGTTGTACGATGGTAAGATGCATGCGTGCGGTCACGATGGTCACATCGCGATGCTTTTGGGCGCCGCGCGACATTTGGCTCGCAGGCGCGATTTCAATGGCACAATCGTGTTTATTTTCTCGCCGGCAGAGGAGCTTGGGACGGGCGCTAAAGCAATGGTCGAAGAGGGGATTTTTGAGAAGTTTCCCGTCGACGCAATTTTCGGGCTCCACAACTGGCCGGGCATGCCTCTCAACACTTTCGGGCTTCGGCCCGGCCCAATCTTAGCTGCGAGTGCTGGATTCAAGATTCGAATCATCGGAGTCGGCGCACATGCCGCTCTCCCGCATAATGGCAAGGATCCGGTGTTAACCGGTGCACAAATTGTCACCGCGCTTCAGGGGATCATCACTCGCAACAAGAAGCCGATCGATACAGCGGTACTCTCAGTCACGCAGTTTCATGGGGGCGAGGCCAGCAACGTCATCCCAGAGTCTGTGACGCTCGGTGGTACCGTAAGAACTCTCAGCGATGCAACGCTAGACCTAATCGTATCCCGGATGCGTACGATCGTCGAATACATTGCTGCGGCGCAGGAATGCCAAGCCGAGCTAAAGGTCACGCGCTCTCCGGCGACGATCAACACACCGGATCAAACACACTTCGCGGCGGAGGTAATGAAATCCATCGTTGGAGACGCGAAAGTAGACGTCGACGTCGCCCCTATTATGGGTGGCGAGGACTTCGCATATATGCTGCAGGCCTGTCCTGGGGCCTTTGCGTTTCTGGGGGCGGGAAATGGAGAGCACCGCGAGCGGGGGCACGGGCCAGGTCCCTGCGATGTGCATAATCCAAGCTACGATTTCAATGACGAAATACTCGGATTGGGTTCGACTTACTGGGTGGAACTGGCGCGGAGCTGGTTGAGTGGGCGCTTTGGAGCGCACCGCTGATCTTCTAAACCAGGGAAGTTACACTGATGCGCGCGCGGCTAGGTACCTGGACCCGGAGCTCCGGCCCGACGGCCCGAGCAAAAGTCAAAATCAGTCGTGTTCGTGGAGAGCGCGGACGACTCCCGAAGCGATAGCTCTCCGTCCGCAGCTCAGGATTGGCGATGTCACGCTCAATCGACCAGCCTAGTCCAGGTCGTTGCGTTGAAGGACAGCTCTATGTCAAACCTCACGCTGCGGAAGGCCCGCGCATTGTCGTGCTGCCCGCAGACCTACGGATCTTGCGCGTCGGTCGGCGTTTGGGGAGGCCGGCGGACCTCCAGCCGCTTCGGGCGTCCGCTTGGCTCTTGGCAGTCTATTGTCCTTCCGCGATGCCCTGAGCGTGTCCGCATGGATCGTTCGTCTCAGGATGAATTTCTGCGTCAAATCAGGAAATGCGCCTGCTGTATGCGCGGCCGGCTAAAGCTTGGGGAGTTTCTTCTTCAGGACCAGCTAAATGTTTCAGTCTGTTGGATGTGCGGGGCGAAGGTACGGGCCACGGGCCGAATGAAAGCGCGCAAGACAATATTTTCGTGGATTGGCGACTGATAAAGAAAGGCAGTATCGGATGGGCAAATGCGAAGTTGATCAGAAGATTGCGGAGCGCGTCCATGAGATGTTGGATGTATTCGGGAGTCCCGATGCCGACGTAGCCCGCCTCCTTTGCGATCGTTATCCCGAAGAGAAAACCGCCTTTCGCATCGTTCCGAAGGCCGGCGAAACAGTTAATTTGTCTTACGGGCAGCTGAAGGAGAGGTCGGTGCGGCTCGCAAGCGGCCTTGCCAAGCTCGGATTGAAGCCCGGAGACCGTATCGCGACGCTCATGTCGAAGAGCGAGGACTATCTCGTCACCTTGATCGCAATCTGGCGATTGGGAGCTGTCTACGTGCCGCTCTTCACTGCATTCGCGCCGCCAGCGATCGAAATGCGGCTGGCATCCAGTGGCGCTAAGCTGATTGTATCGGATAGCGCGCACCGATCCAAACTCGGGAGTCTGGCCGGCGCGCTTCAAGGCCTGCGAGTCGCTGGATCTGATTATCGTGCTCAAGGTGATCTGTCACTTAGGGACATTGAGGCGTCAGGTGAACCGGGCGGGTTAGCCCACGTAGGAGGTGGCGACTGGCCGATTATCGAGGTTTATACCTCGGGAACAACGGGCAAACCGAAGGGTGTCGTTGTCCCGCTTCGTGCGATCGCAGCATTCCAAGCCTACGCCGAATTCGGGTTGGGCCTCGTCCCTGAGGACATCTTCTGGAACGCGGCCGATCCAGGTTGGGCTTACGGACTCTATTGTGGGATCATTGCGTCCCTCAGCGTTGGCGTGATCTCAGTGATCCACGGGGACAAATTCACGCCTGAGGGGACTGTCGACGTTCTCGTGCGCGAGAGGGTAACGAACTTTACCGCGGCACCGACGGTTTATCGCAGTCTTCGCGCCCACGGGATTGCAGAAGGCCAGATCTCGCTTCGCTGCGCGTCAAGCGGAGGTGAGCCCCTGACCCCGGATGTGAACCTCTGGGCTCCCAAAGCATTGGGAACGGTAGTTCATGACCACTACGGCCAGACCGAAGCCGGCATGCTGGTGAACAACCATCATCATTTAGCTCTGAAGAGGCCCATCAAGCCCGGCTCGATGGGTCATGCTCTTCCAGGTTGGTACATGACGGTGATCGACCCGGATACCCACGAACCACTCGAACCAGGAATGCCTGGCATCCTAGCCGCTGATCTTACTCGGAGCCCTTTGCACTGGTTTCAGGGGTATATCGGAACGCCGCAAATGAATTCGGAGCGGCTATCCCCAGACGGGCGATGGTATCTCACTGGCGATGTAGTCCAGTATGACGAGGATGGCAGCTTCCGTTTTTCATCGCGTAGCGACGATCTTATTATAATGGCGGGATACCGCATCGGCCCGTTTGATGTGGAGTCGGTGCTCAGCACCCATCCGGCCGTCCGGGAAGTCGCTGTCGTTGCCACTCCAGACGCCATTCGTGGGGAAGTCATCGAGGCGGTGGTCGTTCTTGCGCAAGGCTTCGCCCCCTCCGAGGCCCTTTCAGAAGAGCTCAAGCAGAAGGTGCGTGCCGATTATGGCGCCCACGCCTATCCTCGCCGCGTGCATTACCGGGACAATCTTCCAAAGACCGCTTCAGGGAAGATCCAGCGCTTCGTCATCCGCGAGGAACTAAGTTCGCTCAAGGTGCGGCGTTGAGGATCGCAGGTTCCGCCGGTCTCATAACCGGGGCGGCTTCTGGTCTGGGGAGAGCGACGGCTGAGGTTATGGCATCTGACGGAGCGCGACTCGTCCTTGTCGACCTAGATGTCAACGGACTCGAACAACTCGCGCTCGCGCTTCCCGGCAAGCACATCGTCGCGGCGGTGGATATCTGCGATTCCGCTTCCGTGACTGAAACGATCAGCCGCGGAGAAGCCGAGCTCGGTCGCTTACGTTTTCTCGTAAGCTGCGCGGGCATTCCGTCTGCTGCCCGCCTGGTGTCCCGCGGTGAGCCTCACGATCTGGAGCTCTGGAACCGGATCATTGCAGTTAACCTGACCGGCACGTTCAACGTCCTGCGTCTGATGGCCCACAGAATGATATCGAACTCACCCGATGAGACAGGCGAGCGCGGTGTCATCGTCAATACGAGCTCGATCTCGGCATTCGACGGGCTCAAGGGGCAGGTTGCCTATTCGGCAAGCAAGGCTGCGGTGGCCGGCATGACCCTTCCGATAGCGCGGGATCTTGCGGAGCATGCGATCCGCTGCATGGCCATCGCGCCCGGCGTCTTCCAGACGCCGCTAACGGATAGCGTGCCGAAGAGAGGCATCGAGACGATGAAACGGTGCTTCCTGGCCCCCGCCCGCGCCGGTCTTCCGGCCGAGTTTGCAGCGATGGTCAAGTCCATCATTGAGAATCCGTACGTAAATGGCACCTGCTATCGCTTGGATGGCGGCAGTCGCTTCGCTCCGTGATGAGGTTATGACATGTTTCAAGATGTGTATATCGCAGGGGCTTCTAGAACCCCGATGGGCAGCCTGCTGGGAACCCTATCGCCACTCACTGCGATTGAACTGGGGGCGCATGCCGCCCGTGCAACATTGGCGCGTGCAACCATTCAACCGGATGAGATTGACCAAGTGTTCATGGGCTGCGTGTTGCCGGCGGGACTTGGCCAAGCTCCGGCTCGGCAGGTCGCCGCATCGGCCGGGATCACCAAATCCGCACAAGCGACAACCGTCAACAAAATGTGTGGCTCAGGGATGCAAGCGGCCATATTGGCTCATGACGCGATCCGAGCAGAAAGTGCGAACGTGGTGCTTGCCGGCGGCATGGAAAGCATGTCCAATGCGCCGTTTCTGCTTCCGCGACAGCGGCGCGGAATCAAGTTCGGTCACGGGGAGATCGTGGACCACCTGGCGCGCGATGGACTCGAGGACGCATACGAAGAGCACTTATTGATGGGGGTTTTTGCGGATCGATCTGCCATCCGACACCAAATCAGCCGCCAGGAACTGGATGATTTTGCCAGAATGTCACTTGAACGAGCTAAATCGGCTTCAGAGAAGCGTCTAATTGACGATGAAATCGCAGCCGTGCACGTTCCGTCCCGGAATGGGCATGTGCGCATTGAGCGTGATGAGCAGCCGCTGACGGCAGATGTTGCCAGAATTCCCCAGCTCATGCCTGCATTCGGCCTAGAAGGACGGACGACCGCGGCCAGTTCGTCATCCATCTCCGATGGAGCGGCCACAATGGCAGTCATGTCTTCTAGGAGCGCCGAGGTGGTAGGGCCGGGACAGAAGGCGCAGATTATCGGGCACACCTGTTATGCTGCCGAACCCGAGCATGTCTGCAGTGCGCCAGGGCTGGCAATAGCGAAGTTGCTGCGGAAGGTCGGCTGGTCGGCACAGACTCTAGATCTCTATGAGGTGAATGAAGCGTTCGCTGTCGTTCCGATTCTGGCGGCGAACTACATCGGGGTCGATCTCAGTAACGTCAACATTCGAGGCGGAGCTTGTGCACTTGGGCATCCGATCGGCGCCAGCGGCGCCCGTATCCTCACGACACTCCTTGCCTGCTTGCAGGCAAGGGGCGGAGGTCGCGGCATCGCATCGATCTGCCTGGGTGGAGGAGAAGCTCTCGCCATGGCTATCGAGGTCAGGTGATGACGGATGTATCGACTCCTCAAGACAAATGGGGAACCACCCGAATTGGCCAGAAAGAGGGTGATATTGTGTGGGTCACGCTCAACCGACCGGAGAAGGCGAACGCCCTTAGCTCTTCCCTTCTGACCGACATACTAGAGGCCCTCGAAGCAGCCGAATGCGACCCGAACGTTAAGGCAGTCATACTGCGCGGCGAAGGCAAGCACTTCTGTGCGGGGGCAGACCTGCGTGAGTTAGTGGACGGCGGCGCTCATGCAATCAGGCACCTGCTCGATTTATTTCGCGAAGTCTGCATTCGCTTCGAACGATCAACGCTGGCAATCGTCGGCGTGGCACACGGAGCGGTGCGAGCGGGTGGATTAGAGCTCCTGCTGGCGTGCGACGCAGTGGTGGCATCTGAGGATGCAACATTCGGCGACGCACACGTGCTACGTGAACTTTTGCCCGGAGGTGGCTCGAGCGTCCGACTCCCCCGAACTATCGGGCACCAACGCGCAAAGTGGCTCATCCTCTCCGGTGCAACGATTACAGCCAGGGAGGCCTGTGAGTGGGGCATCGTTCGCCAGATTGTGACAGTGGAAGTGTTGAGGCACGCAGCGGTCATGCTCGCAAGATCTATATCGATAGGTGATCGCAAAACGGTAGGAAGGCTCAAGTCTTTGGCATATTGCTCAGATACGATTGGTTTCGAGACCGCCCTCGAAAACGAAATAGTTATGCTTGAAAATCACTCAACTGACTCCGCCATGTGGGAGAGCCTCAAGGCGTTCGTTCGCAACTGAAACCTCAGAACCGACGGCGCTCTTGGGCGATCGCCCTCATGCGTTGGCGCAGGGCGCATCATCCGCCCGGAACGTCTGGTATCTGATGGTCATGCGGCAACAGCCGATGGCTTTACACGCCCGCCGTCGCTCATCCCGTGGGCATCCACGAGATGCGCGACAGCTTTCCGCTTCCCCGCGGGCGTCACCACTTTTTTCCCAACAAGTTCTTCAGCGCTCCATTGTCCAGCATGGCATTAGCCAGCAACCGCTTCTGCCGGGTGTTCTCGTCCTCCAGCGTCTTCAGCCGCTTGGCTTCCGAGACCTCCATCCCGCCAAACCTGGCTTTCCATTTGTAAATACTGGCGTCACTGACGCCGTGCTTCCGGCACAGATCGGCAACCGAAACGACAGCCTCCTTCAAAATCCCGATGATCTGCTCGTCCGAAAACGGCTGCGCTTCATACTCTGGTCCTTGTCTTGGGCCAGAGCGAACTTCAACCTGGATTAAGCCTGAGGGGCAAGGTCAGCGGCCTCAGATCAGGGTGGTCGCCAAACCTGATGACTGGCAAGTGCGGCTAGGTTAGCTAACAATTCTTCCCAGCATGCGTCGCGAGTAGAGTGTCTTTCTGCCAATGATCCTAGATGTCTACGGAATTCCTCAATCCAGGGCACTTCTTTGTAGATTTTTTTTGATTCCGTGCGATTTTCGCCGATTTCTAGGCGTCTACAAACGGTACACTTTGCCTCCGGCTGATCCTGCACCGCGTTCACCCGCAGAGAGCTTGTTAGATGCTTCGTCGGTGCAAAATGAACCAGGAGCTGACGTCCCCGCGCGCGACAGTGCTCGATGCTGGATCTTCTCGCTGCTCCAACATCCGACATCTCGGCAATTGGATCTGCCGGCTCAAAGAGGCTGAGATTGTTGGCCTCAAGCTAGCTCGGCACCATCTTGAATGGGACGGCTTCCGATCAACCGCCACAGACCAATTGCAGCTGCCGCACTTCAAGAGTGACCTGAAGCGGCCGCGCTGGTCTGTTTGCCTGCGCCTTCGACACTATGCAACCGTGCGCGCAGCGTTTTGATTCTTTAGTTCTGCTTTGACAGGGGGAAATGTCATGATCAAACCAGGTTCCAGCGACCGTCCATTCTGTGGGTTGAGCCGCCGCTCACTGCTGCATTCAACCGCGGCCCTACTAAGCGTGCCATTCGTCGCCGAGGCCACTTGCGCCTGGTCACAGGAAAAGCTTGCCGGAACGGGCGAAGTAGTAGTTTTCAGTTGGGGCGGCGCTTTCACCGATGGCATTAGACGAAATGTCTATGGGCCATTTACGAAGGCGACAGGAATAAAGGTCGTGGATGTAGTTGCCGACTTGGCTGAGCCCCAGGTCAAGGCGATGCACCAGGCTGGCCGCGTCGATTGGGATATCGCCTATGTGGCGCCAATGAAATATCCAGAAATGCACGAAGCCGGTATGTTCGTGCCTATCGATTACAGCCTCTGGGATGAGGAGTCGCTCGAGGGCACGCCGGCGCGCGCGCGTTTCATAGACGCGGTTGTGATTGAAGCAAGCGGGATGGTACTGGCGTATGATCCCCGCGCCTTTCCAAAGGGTGGTCCGCAGAACTGGGTAGATTTCTGGGATGTTGAGAAATTTCCAGGGCCGCGGGGGCTGTTCGGTTCAACTGGAAAAACTAACATTCAGTTTGCGCTACTGGCGGCCGGTGTCGGCCAAAAGGATGTCTGGCCGCTCACTGATGACAAGCTCGATCGTGCATTCGAGAAGCTAAGCGAGATCAAACCGCACATTTCCAAGTGGTGGAGCGCCGGCGGTGAAGCGCCGCAGCTCCTGAATAACCGTGAATACGCGATGTGTAGCATTTACGATGGCCGTGCGGTGGCTGCGATCCGCCAGGGCGCAAAAATCAAATTTACTTGGGATGGGGCTATCCTGGGCTACGACTACGCGGCGATTCTGAAGGGTGGACCAAATACAGCAAACGCACAAAAGCTGATCGCCTTCTTGAACCGCGCGCAGATTGCGGCCGGGTGGACGCTGGGCACAAGCTATCCCGGGCCGAATACGAATCAGCTCAAGTACTTGCCGACCGACTTGGTCTCGCAAGTCAGCGTAAATCCGGAGAACGCTTCGAAATGCATAGTTGAGGACTCAGCCTGGCTCGTGGCCAAGCGCCCAAACGGAAAGACCAATGCGGATCACATCCAGGACCGGTGGCTCGCGTGGCGAGCAGGATAAGCTCCATACCAGCGTAGCCGAACTCCTCGGGTGGCGGGCAGCATCTTTATCTGGCGGTCTTTGTCATGCCGCTCGCTTTGACGCCCAGGACCAGAAGCGGGTTGTCCCAATCGACGCTAGACTGTTCCGCATCACGCCATGATCACCTCGCAATTCGATTACCTTGTTTCGCCGTCGCCTCACCTCCCATTGATGCGATTGATCGAACGATTGCACTGAAAGAACCGGTTACATGCGCCTGGAGGCTGTCCGCTAAAAGGGAGAACGATGATGGGTGACGCTCTCTATTTCAAGAGCGATGACATGTTCGCGCAAATTCAAAGCGACGCCAGTGACTCCGCGAGGCGTTGCCAATTGGTTGGTCCCGAAATTAGCAATACGATCGACGCAGGCGTGGCCATCTACGATGGCTGCTCATCAGGCGCAGGGTGAACTACGACGAAACCGCCGTAGTCCTTGGTGAAACATTTCGCATTCTCACCTGATGAAGATTCGCGCGATGTGATTTGGCTCACCAAAGGGGCTCGCTTGAAGTACTAAGGAGACAAGACGAAGATATTCGATGCTGGAGAAGTCCCCTGATGCCGATCTGCTGCGCGAGATGATCGGCTTTGCCCCCCGGCGCCTGATGGAGCTGGAAGTCGAAAGCCAGACCGGGGCGGCCTATGGCGAGAAGACCCGCGCAACGGTTACCGCGATCGGACCTGGGAGGACCCGCGCAGGCACGGTCGAGCTGCGTATCCCCAAGCTGCACAAGGGATCGTACATCCCGGGCTTCTTGGAGCCAGCCGTATGGCCGAGAAGGCGCTCACCGCCGTGGTGCAGGAAGCCTATGTGCAGGGGGCTCGACTCGCTCGGTCAACGACCTGCTGCAGGCGATGGGCATGAGCGGCATCTCCAAGAGCCAGGTGAGCCGGCTCTGGCCCCGAGATCGACGACCAGGTGAAGGCCTTTCTCGCCCGCGCGATCGAAGCCCTATCTGTGGATCGACGCCACCTATGTGAAGGTGCGCCAGAATGGCCGCATCGTCTCCGTCGCGGTGATCGTCGCGGTCGGCGTCAACAGCGACGGCCAGCGCGAAGTTCTCGGCATGGACATTGGAACCTCCGAGGCGGAGACGTTCCGGGCCGCCTTCATGCGCAAGCTTGCCCGCCGCGGGCTGCGCGGTCTCTAGCTGGTCGTGTCCGACGCCCACGACGGCATCAGGGGCCACCGTCGCCAAGGTGCTCAACGCCAGCGTGCGCGACGCGCTGGCGCATGCCGGCAAGAGCGGCCGGCGTGTGGTCTCCGCCTTCATCGCCAGCGCGTTTGCCCAGGACGGTGCCGAGGCCGCAACTGCGCAATGGCGCAAGGGTCGCCGATCAACTCCGCCCCAAGCTGCCAAAGCTTGCCGGCTTCCTCGACGAGGCCGAGACCGACGTGCTCGCCTACAAGTCGTTCCCGCCGCAGCATCGAACCAAGGTGCGCTCCAGCAATCCAATCGAACGCCTCAACGGCGAGATCAAGCGGCAGACCAAAGTCGTCGGCATCTTTTCGAATGAGCGTGCCATCGTCCGCCTCATCGGAGGGATCCTGCTCGAGCTGAACGGTGAGTGGGCGGTCCAGCGTGCCCGCTACATGACGCTGGAAACCATCGCGCCATTGAGCGATCATCCGACCGGCAACCTTCAGGCTATCGCCAGCTGACCAGGCCGGCCCTCGCCGGCGAACTCGGTGACTCGCCGCCAGCTATACCACGCTAGGAGACACGGTCTGATCTATTCACAGATGCAAACCTGTTTGGGCTGCGCATCCAGGCCTAGCCTCGTTACTCCGGAGATTAGCAAGTCGCTCGGCGCCACGACTGCAACCTTTAAAAGTCGACTGGACGACAGAGTATGATCAAATGTCGGTCGCGCTGGGTGGAGTTGTGCGGATCGCACGGTGAAAACTATAGTACGTACGATGCACCCAAGCTTGGCCGACGTGGGAAAAATGGTCTGCTCAATCGCGTGGTGGCCGACTCGGATTTGGCGGAAGAGTCCTTGCTCCTTGCAGCTTCACTCGCCCAGAGCCCGCCGTCGAGTCTGGCCTTTTGCAGTCGATGGACTACGAGGCCGAGAACCTGATCAAGAGGGAATTGCCACGAAGAAGGCGTGCGGTCATTTGCGCAGAAGCAGAAGCCCGTCTTCCGAGGGGCGTTGAGCTGGTTGTGGCGCCTTGAGTGTTCCTAAGCGAAGCATCGATCAATAATTCGCTGGGCCCGCTGGCCCGCTGCCGACAGGCCCGCAAGCGGACGCAATAAATTTGCCGGTCACGTTTCCTGGCGGATCGTTGCAGAACGTGCGGTCTCGGAGCAACATGCATGCTTGATGGTGTCGTAGACCACGATCAAACAGCTCTGGAGCGTGCGATAAAGTCCTATTTTGGTCCGTTTGCGCAGTTTTTCTGCTCTGTTGGTGGAAATTTGAGAGTTTCGGCGTCAGGGACATAGGTATGTTTGCCAACCAACGGGATGGGTGCGCCGTGTTGCGCAATTAGGAAGAATGATGGATCTGAATTTTACAGCTGACGAACTTGCCTTCCGCGACGAGGTTCGAGCATTCTGCCGCTCCGCAATTCCTACAGATATCCGAGAGAAGCTGATTGCGGGCCGGCATCCTAGCAAGGATGATAAGGTGCGCTGGACGCGCATTCTGGCGGAGAAGGGGTGGGCCGTACCGCACTGGCCCATCGAGTACGGCGGCAAGGGATGGACGCCAGTCCAGCAGTACATCTTCGGCGAGGAAGTGAGCCAGACGCCGGCGCCGGAGCCGGCCGGTAGCGGCATCAACTTGGTTGGGCCGGTTATCTATACTTTCGGCAGCGATGCGCAAAAGAAGTACTTCCTGCCGCGCATTGTAAACGTCGACGATTGGTGGTGCGAGGGCTTCTCCGAGCCGGGAGCCGGTTCCGATCTTGCGTCGCTCAAAACGCGAGCCGAGCGTAAAGGCGACCACTACATCGTCAATGGTCAGAAAATCTGGACCTCCTTGGCGCAATACTCCAACTGGATCTTCTGCCTGGTTCGGACCGATCCTGACGCCAAGAAACAGCGGGGTATCTCGTTTCTCCTGATCGACCTGAAGTCGCCGGGCGTTACCGTGCGTCCGATCCAGTTATTCGACGGTTATCCCGAAGTTTGTGAGGTTTTCTTTGACGACGTGCGGGTTCCTGTCGAGAACCTCGTCGGCGAGGAAAATCGCGGCTGGGATTACGCCAAGTTTGTTCTGGGCAACGGGCGCGTCACGATTGCTTGTGTTGGGCTTTCGAAGGAGCGTATCCGGCGCATCAAGGAACTTGCTTCACGCACCCGCGTCGGTGGCGAGCGGCTCATCGACAAGCCCGATTTCCGCAAGAAGATTGCCGCCGTCGAGGTTCAGCTCAAGGCGCTTGAGATGACGCAGCTTCGCGTCGTGGCCAACCAATCGAAGCTCGAGAAGGGCACGCAGGATCCCGCGAGCTCGATCCTCAAGATCAAGGGTTCGGAGATCCAGCAAGCGACCGCTGAGCTTCTGATGGATGTGATCGGTCCTTACGCGCTGCCCTATCAATCAGAGGAGGAGTTTCAGCGCGAGGAGCCAGCGATTGGTCCCGATTGGGCCGGGCCGATTGCGCCCGCTTATTTCAATGGACGTAAGGTGCCGATCTATAGCGGCTCGGATGAAATCCAGAGAAACATCATCGCTAAGGTTGTCCTCGGCCTTTGATGCTGCAGTGAAACCACAAGATCTGACTGTGCAGGGTTCTAAAGGGTTTGAGGGGCGACGATGTGGCCCCGTTTCAGGAGGGTTTTCTAGTGGATCTTGATCTTTCCGAGGAGCAGCGGCTCCTTAAGGATGGCGTCGAGCGCTTGATGCGTGAGCATTATAGCTTTGAGGACCGCCGCAAGTACCGGACAGAGAAGCTGGGATTCAGTGAAGCGATGTGGGCGCGCTATGCTGAGCTGGGGCTTCTCGGGCTGCCATTTGCGGAGGTTCATGGCGGGCTCGGCGCCGGGGCGGTCGAGACCATGATCGTCATGGAAGCTTTCGGCCAGGCGCTTATCCTTGAGCCATATTTCGCAACCGTCATACTCGCAGGCGGCATCCTGCGGCATGGGGCGAATGAAGCGCAAAAGTCGAAGCTCGTCCCCGCCATTGCGGAAGGTCGGATGAAGCTCGCCTTCGCATACGCCGAACCTCAGTCGCGATATGACCTCTTCGATGTTGAAACCAAGGCCAAGAGGGACGGCGACGGTTGGGTGCTCAACGGGACGAAGGGCCTTGTCCTCCATGGCGATGTAGCGGACAAGATCATCGTGTCGGCCAGAACGGCCGGGAGCGCGCGAGAAAAGGACGGGATTGGCCTTTTCCTGGTAGACGCTAACGCGCCCGGCCTTATGCGTCGCGCCTATCCCACGCAGGACGGGCTGCGCGCGGCCGAGATCACGCTTCAGAATGTACGAATCGCGGCGGCTGACGTTATCAGCGACCCGGCAGGCGCTTTCCCGATTATCTCACGCGTTGCAGACGAAGCGATTGCGGCCTTGTGCGCCGAGGCCATCGGCTGCTTCGCTGAGATGCATGCCATCACCGTCAATTACTTGAAGACGCGCAAGCAGTTCGGCACGACAATCGGCTCCTTCCAGGTGCTTCAGCACCGCGCGGTCGATATGTTCGTCGAATTGGAGCAGTCGCGTTCCATGGCGACCTACGCCACCATGATGGCGGGAGAGAGCGATGTGACCGAGCGGGAGCGGGCGCTGTCGGCCGCAAAAGCGCAGATCGGTCACTCGTCCAAAGCGCTCGGACGGCAGGCTATCCAGCTCCATGGTGGCATCGGTATGACGATGGAATACAGCATCGGCCACTATTTTAAGCATGTAACGATGATCGACGCGTCATTCGGCGATACCGACCACCATCTTCAGCGGCTCGCCTCGCTCGGAGGCCTCTTCGGCGATCAAGCAATCCAACGATAGGACTGGGACCTCGTCCAAACGGGACGCCAGCGTTACCCAACACAAGAACCGACGGGTTAAACATGCAAGTTGATCGTGTGCTGCAACAAGACCAGCAGGGAACGGCGGGTAGGATCAGCCAGCTTTTTCGGCCGGAATCCGTCGCCATTGTGGGAGCTTCCCAGAAGGGAGGCTTCGCAACCGAAATCCTCACGAATATCAAGAAATGGGGTTTCTCAGGCGAGGTCGTTGCGGTGAACCCGCGTTACACGCAGATCGCGGGCGTGCCATGCTATCCGAGCTTGAAAGCCATCCCTCATCCCGTTGGCCTGGCCATGGTCGCCATTCCAAGCAAGGCCATTCCCGAAGTCCTCGAGGATTGCGAAGCCGCTGGTGTTCGAGCTATTCAGATCATCTCGAGCGGATTTGCCGAGCAGGCCGGGGATGGGGAAAGTAAGCAACGCTGGCTTATGGAGTGGGCCGCACGAACCGGCATCCCAGTGGTCGGTCCAAACTGCTTCGGCTTGATGAACGCGGCCAATCAGCTGATGGCGGTCCCGCTCGACTTTCACACCATGAAGGCAGGCGGAATTAGTTCCATCCTGCAGAGCGGTACCCTCGTCTACAGCCTGATCGTGCCATTGCTGGCTCGCGGAATCGGCATCGGCCGCGTGGTCACTGTCGGCAATGAGGCATGTCTCGATGTCGCAGATTTCATTGACTATTTTGTCGACGAGGAGGAGACACGCGTCATCACCTCGTACTGCGAGCAGATCAGGCGGCCGGTTGAATTCATCAAGGCCTGCGAGCGCGCGGCCGACAAGGGCAAGCCCATTGTGATGATCAAGGTTGGCCGCTCTGAAAAGGCCCGGCAAGCGGCATTGGCTCATACCGGCTCGCTCGTAGGTTCAGACGTGGCGATCGATGCCGTCCTGAAACGATTGGGTGTCATCCGGGTCGATACCGTTGACGATCTGATCGAGACCGCGGTTGCGCTGTCTTCGACGAAGCGGCCGCGCGGTCGCCGCGTCGCGTTCGCATCTTTCTCTGGGACCGCCGCCGGCATTCTGTCCGACGTCGCCGATTCCTACGGCATAGAATTTCCGCCGCTGCCCGCACCGGCGAAGGCTCGGCTGGAGACGGTCTTTCCCGAGTTCGGCAATGTCGGCAATCCGCTCGATCTCACTGCACAGGGCGGCTATGACACGCAAATCATCGATGAATCACTGAGCACGCTTGCTAGCTGTGGCGCGTATGACATGGTGATCTGGGGCCGCGGCTTCCCTTCGTGTCTGGATATGCGCTCGGCTCTCGGACAAGCTTTGACGCGGGCTGCCGCGTCGGCGCCAGAGGTTGTTTTTCCGATTTTGAGCCTTGCAGGCGGACACTTCTATACCTCTCTCGATCCGAAGGATCCGATGATCGAGCCGAAAGCGGAATTCGAAGGCATGCCGTTTCTGCAGGGTCTAGCTCCTGGGCTGAAGGCGCTCTCTGCTCTGATTGGTTATGCTGAGTTCCAACGCGGCCGTAAATCCGGTGATCGCCTGTCGGCCCAGTGGGGCCGGCGCAGCGCTTGCTATTCTGAGGCATTGCGCATCATGCGCGAGGCGAAAGACGACGTTCTGACTGAGCGTGAGGGCAAGCGTCTCCTCGCGCTCTACCGAATTCCCGTCACGCGCGAAGCGCTCGCAACGCGGGCGGATGAGGCGGCGCGCATTGCACGGACGCTTGATTTTCCGGTAGCGATGAAAGTCGAGTCCGCCGAGATCGTGCATAAGACGGACGTTGGCGGCGTCATCTTAAATATTCCGTCAGCCGAGAAAGCAGCGGAGGCGTTCGAGCAAATCGTGGCTTCGGTCCGGTCGCACCGCCCCGAAGCGAAGATCGCCGGCGTCGTCGTGCAAGAAATGGCCAAATCTGGGCCGGAAATCATGCTGGGCGCAACTTTCGATCCGCAATTCGGGCCGGTCATCGCCTTCGGATTGGGCGGAATCTGGGTTGAGGCACTCAACGACGTGCAGGTGCTGCTGCCGCCCTTCGATGCGGCCGACGTCCAATCTGCAATCGGCCGTCTACGCGGCGCTGGCGTTCTGCGCGGTGCGCGGGGGGGCGCCAAGGCAGACTTGGAGGGACTGGCCGACTGCATTGTCAAGTTCGGGACGCTCTGCACCGATCTGGCCGACGAGATCGGCGAGATTGACATCAATCCCATCATCCTTTCTGGCACTGGGACTGGGCTAGTCGCCGTTGACTGCCTCATCACCAAAAAGAAGCTCACAGGAGTTTGACGGGCGAGCCGGCGATGAGCTGCAAGGCTCGGTTCGGCCAGCGAGATCGGCAAAGAAGGATATTACCGCCTGCTCGAGGAGAGAGGCGGCGCAGAGTGATCGTTCTTAGCTAGAAGAGAGAATCAAGCCAAGGAATGCTCGTTGCTTGGTTTCTCTCCGCAAAAAAGCATATGCAGTCGAAGCTCTATAGTTCCGGCTAGGCCCTGGCGCGAGGAAAGATCACAATGGCAATCAACTATGAGCAGCTGATGGCCATGAAGAGACTCGACCAAAAAAACAGCTATCGCGATCGCGATGTGCTGCTTTACGCTCTTGCTATCGGCATGGGAGCTGATCCCCTGGATGAGAGGGAACTCGCTTTCGTGAACGAGGCCACAGTGACGGCGCGGCCACTGAAGGTCGTTCCGACCTTTGCCTCGGTCGCAGCAGGCTTCGCTGAACCTGGTGAATTCAATCTAAACTCCATCGCGTTGGACGGCGAACGGGACATCACATTTCACGGCACGCTTCCGCCAGCCGCGCATATCACGGCCGACTCTTCCGTGCTTGCCGTCTACGACAAGGGCAAGCACAAAGGGGCAGTCATCCGCTTCCAAACGGTGCTGAAGGACAGTCATGGAGAACCGCTGGCTAGCCTGGTGACTTCGTATTTTGCGCGTGGTGATGGCGGTTTTGGCGGGCCTACCGATGGTCAACCCGAGCCACACCAAATGCCGTGCCGAGCGCCCGACCAGGTCGTCAACATTCCCACGCGCCCCGATCAAGGGCTGATCTACCGCCTTTGCGGCGACCGCCATCCGCTGCATTCCGATCCGGCATCCGCCAAGAAATTTGGATTTGAAAAGCCAATCCTTCACGGCATGTGCACCTACGGAATCACCTGCCGCGGCATTCTGCAGACCTATGCCGATTATGATCCCAGAGCCTTCAGGCGGCACGCGGCGCGTTTTTCATCGCCGGTCTACCCCGGGGAGACCATGACGCTGGAGATGTGGAAGGATGGCAACGTCATCTCGTTCGAAGCGAGCGTGAAGGAGCGCGGCGTCAAAGTTGTCAAGAACGGCATGACAATGCTTGGCTGACAAGCCTGCGTAGCGGCGCGCGATGATTTCGCGACATTTGCCGCTTATTGTGCAGAATTTCTTCGATCCCCGCCGATCTATGCGCTCCTTGTGCCGGTTAGGCGGCTACGCTCATGCGCAATTATACGCCGAACAACATAGTTCGCATAACCAGGGGGAGCGTCATGACCAAGGGGGAGTCCGGGAATCATTCCGTTAGCCGCCCGAGCCGTCGCCTCGTACTCCAGTCGACGGCGGCCTTGCTCAGCCTACCGATTATCGCCAACACCACTACAGGCTGGGCGCAGGAAAAGCTTACCGGCCGCGGCGAAGTCGTCGTCTTCAGCTATGGCGGCTCCTTTACCGAAGGTGTTCGGCGATCCGTCTATGAGCCGTTCACGAAGGCGACCGGAATAAAAGTCGTAGATGTGGTGGCCGATTTAGCGGAGCCCCAGGTCAAGGCGATGCACCAGGCTGGCCGCGTCGATTGGGACATTGCTTATATCGAGGCGGAGGTCTATCCGGCAATGCACAAAGCCGGGATGTTCGAGCCGATAGATTACAATCTGTGGGATCAAGAAGCGCTTGAGGGCGCGCCGCCGCATACACGTCTCAAAGACGCGGTCGTGGGGCTTGCGTCCGCCATCGTGCTTGCTTACGACCAGCGCCTCTTTTCGGGAGCTCGCCCCCAAGACTGGGCAGATTTTTGGGACGTCAAGAAGTTTCCGGGACCAAGGGGTCTCGACACTCTCTTCGGTAAGCACGCCATCCAATTTGCGCTCCTGGCCGCCGGTGTTGCGCACAAGGATATCTGGCCACTGACAGACGACAAGCTCGATCGCGCGTTTGCAAAGCTGAACGAGATCAAGCCGTACATTACCAAGTGGTGGAGCGCGGGCGGTGAGGCACCCCAGCTCTTGATCAACCGAGAATATGCTATGGCGAGCGCGTTCGATGGCCGATTGATTGCTGCGATCCGCCAGGGCGCGCCGATCAAATTTGTCTGGGAGGGCGCCTACGTCACCTACACATACATGGCGGTTCTGAAGGGGGGGCCTAACACGGGGAACGCGCAAAGGCTGATCGCCTTTCTGAACCGCGCGCAGATCGCGGCCGGGTGGACGCAGGGCACCGGCTACCCTGGGCCAAATACAAATCAGCTCAATTATCTGCCAGCCGAGTTGATCCCGCAGGTCAACGTGAATCCGCAGAACGCTTCGAAGTGCATCATTGATGACGCCAACTGGCTGGTGGAGATGCGACCAGATGGCAAAACCAATGCAGATCACATCCAGGAGCGTTGGCTCGCATGGCGGACGCGCTGAGCTCAATCGCAATCAGCCGCCGGGCGGAGTCCTCGCGAGCTTGGTCCGCACAACCGGGCCTTGCTGCTCCTTGCTACTCGCGAAAGTCAGTTGGCTTCCTGTTACTCCGGCAGGGTGCGGCGGCGCTCCAGTGCCTATCGCGCTAGAGTGTTAGAGAACAGCTTCAAAGGCGAATTTTCTTATTGCAAGCGAGCAAGCGCAAAAGCTCTTCATCAGGCGTGCGATCACGGCAATCCGACTGATTTTTCATATCTATACCCGCGGTCGCACCGCCAGCCCTCGATGTCGATCGACCTCTATCGTGATCTGATCGATCGCATCCGCACGTGGTCACATTATCAATCCCATCATTGGGCGCGGCTGGTTCGCGCCTTCGGACCAGCACCTCAAGGTCGCTAGCCCTGGCACGACGCTAATGCTGTCCGAAACGGCAGGTGTAGGATCGAGATCCTCACCCCGACATCTGCACGCTCCATATCGACACCATGAAATCGGCGGCGAGGACGTATGCGCACAACGTTCGCAAGGGCGGCCCCTTGCATGAAGACCGGATCTCGCAGTTTTTTTTCCTCATAGGTTGCCGGTTTTTCGCTGAAATGCAGCGCCGGGACGAGTTTACAATTTGACCGTTCGCTTTGAGCGGCCGGCACGGTCGCTGATTGGACCGACCTTCACCGGTGGACTGGCCCACGTGGAGAGAGGGTAGCTAGATGAACAATTCTCAGCTCACCCAAGGCAAGTCCCGGTTCGCCTCGCGGCACCCGAACCAGGCGTTTTACGGCGCACCCGTGGGTATCTTGCTCCTTGAGCGGATCGGCCGCAGCGGTGAGTTCAGCCGCCCATTCATTCCCGGCAGCGTCGGCAATGCCAGCACTTGGAGCGTACCTGTTCGCTACAAAACCATCCCTGGCCTCTCATTCACGGAACTTGTCGCACCCGATTACGAAAAATACGCTTCGGCCGCGGTCCAGGCAGCCATTGAGCTAGTACGCGAGGGCGCGCAAATGATTACCGCCAACTGCGGGTTCATGTTGCGTTATCAAGACGCCGTGCGCAATGCCGTCGACGTGCCCGTGCTGCTTTCACCTCTCCTTCTCGGTGCATTGCTGGGACGAATGCTTCCGCGCGGCAAAGCCATTGGTATCATCACGGCAAAGGCGTCGTCGTTGACTCCGGACGTGTTGGAAGCCGCGGGGTTGTCGGCCGACTCGGACCGTGTGGTCATAGCGGGCCTTGAGGATGCTCCCTGTTTCGCCGCTGCTTTTCTTACAGCCAGCGGTGACCTCGATGGCAGTGCTGTCGAAAGGGAAACTGTCGCTGCCGCAGTCGCTCTCCTCAAGGACCGACCGGAAATCGGGATGCTGCTCTTCGAATGTTCAGAGTTACCGCCCTATGCAGCCGCGGTTCAGCGAGCTACGGGCGTTCCGGTCTTCGACTTTACCTCGATGATCGAGTTCGTCATCGGTGGGTTGACACGTAGGCCATTCGCCGGAATCGACTAGGGGATGACGTGGTGATTGACTCACGCGCGGAACTCTCCCGCCCGCCGCTTCTTCGGTATACAGTCGGCTTAGCGCATAATCTGAGCTTCCCTGCCGTCGCTGCGGCGACCGTCAGCTGTGCACACCGGTATGCAGTCGGCGCCCAGGGAGGGCCGCCCGGCAATGAGAGGTCCCCCTCGACTAAGTCCATGGTTTATTGCTTGCGAATGCGGTGCACTCAAAGCATTGTTTACCAGCGCCATGTTCACAGCTGGTTCCTGCATCAGCATAGCTCCCAGGTGCGTACCGCGGCGACGTTGGCGTGATCGAATCTGGGCTCGCGGCTGTCGCAGCGGTTTGCCCCACGATGGGAAGATCACGTCCTTCAGCGGCCCGTCTTGCCGTGGCCACATACCGCCAAGGCGGGCGCAGGTCCGTGAGCGGCCCTTGCCTGTCGACCCCTGATCGCTTCTCCCCTCAATCCATCGCTGCCCAATAGCACAATCCGCGCCTTCAACTCAATTTCTGCGGCCCCGGTCAGCCGCTCCAAGATTTGTCGATTAGCCGCGCTGCACGAACATTACTCGATCTCTTCCATCGACGCAGATTCACAGCCGCGCCACGATTTACAACCCGTTATCAGTGACCGAACGCTACGAAAGCCGTACCTCATTTTGCAGGATTGCTTTAACCGAGGTAAGTTCCATCCGTGTGGGCCGCTGTAGCGCTTAAGAACATACGTAAGCGTGGGCGGAGCAAACGAGTTGAGCATAACCAGGAGGGGTCATGACCAATCGGCAGATTTCTCAAATCCCTTCGCCCGGTGGCCAGAGCCGGCGCTCAATGCTTCAATCAGCGGCAGCGTTGTTAAGCGCTCCCTTCGTTGTCAAAGCGACGGGAGCCTGGGCGCACGAAAAACTTGCGGGCAGTGGCGAAGTGGTCGTTTTTAGCTATGGCGGCTCATTTACCGAAGGCATTCGGCGATTTGTCTATGAGCCGTTCACGAAGGCGACCGGAATAAAAGTCGTCGATGTGGTCGCCGATTTGGCCGAGCCCCAGGTCAAAGCGATGCACCAGGCGGGCCGAGTCGATTGGGACGTTGCCTACATTGTCGTGCAGAACTATCCAGCAATGCATGAAGCTGGAATGTTTGTGCCAGTTGATTACACTCTTTGGGATCAGGAGGCGCTCGAAGGAACGCCGCAGCACGCACGTCTCAACGACGCAATTGTCGTTTTCCAAACGGCGGGGGTCCTCGCTTACGACGCGCGGGTTTTCCCGAGCGGTGGCCCACAAAACTGGGTGGACTTTTGGGACGTCAAGAAGTTTCCGGGAGCCCGGGGCCTCGAGGCTCTACTCGGTAAGCACACCATCCCACTTGCGCTCCTCGCCGCCGGGCTCGCACATCAGGACATCTGGCCCCTAACAGACGAGAAGCTTGATCGCGCATTCGAGAAGCTAAACCAGATCAAGCCATATGTTAGCAAATGGTGGAGCGCGGGCGGTGAACCGCCTCAACTCCTGATCAACGGCGAATACGCGATGACGAGCGCATTTGATGGCCGTGTAACCGCCGCGATCCGAAAAGGGGCACCGATCAAGTTCGCCTGGGAAGGGGCCTGGCTGACATATAGCTATGCAGCTATTCTTAAAGGTGGACCCAATACGATGAATGGGCAAAAACTGTTCGCATTCTTGAATCGCGCGCAGATTGCGGCCGGATTTACTCAAGGCACTGGCTATCCCGGGCCGAATACACATCAGCTCCACTATCTTCCGGCTGAGTGGGTGCCGCTGCTGAGCATCGATCCGAAGAATGCTTCTAAAGTCATCCCGGAGGACTCTGCCTGGCTAGCTGCCAAGCGACCGGATGGTAAGACGAATGCAGATCATCTGCAGGAGCGATGGCTGGCGTGGCGGGCGCAATGAGCGCTAGCGATTACGGGACGCCGGAGTATTGAGAGAGTGAATGATGCTGAGGGGCTGAGCACATAAGAATGTGCCAACCGGCTCGCTCTCTTCATCTTCGTAGTCAGGGGTGCGCGGCGACGGGTGCCGCAATGACGTCGAGTGACCATTGGTAGATACTGCAATCGGTGTTGTCATGCTCGACATATTTTTGCGAAAACGGCGGCCGCAGCACAGACCCCTTTGCTGGCCTTCGGCGTGTTCTCCAGAAAATGCTTGCCAGTTCGACGCTCGAAAAATCGCTGATAGCTGCTTCTTACAGTCTTCAGACACCTTCGCCTCATTCGGATCGCCGGCAGCGATTGTTGCAGCGATTTCTTTTGTAGGTCATAAATCTCTCCTCTCCATCCGTCACCACTTCCTTCGAAAGAGAACCCGTGCCACCTCGCGATTACTGGGCCGCTGGATCGAGCAACATTCTGGCTGAGTGATTGTCGCGAAGGCAGCCCCGCAGACGCGCGGTTACTTCGTCCATGGTGAGGCCGGAGTGTGCAAGGTCGGGCGCTGTTGCGTCGCACAACAAGGACAAGGTCTCGAGTTTTCATCGTGCTCGACGATTCCGTACACCAGCACCTTTCGCGGCCCGTGCCATCGGCCAATGCTATTCTTGACCGAATTTGTCATTAGTACCTCGAGGAAATCGACCGAAAAAGCCTGCTCAACGCGCGAATTAAGTCTCTAAGCCGGGCTGATTGCATTAAACGATGTCAATAGGTCGTTATGATCCTCCCGTCGCTCCGGCTCTCGACAGAGACAAGGCGACGGATAACAAGCAAAGAAAGACATCCACTGCACACCACGACGGCGGAGATGGGTAGCCTTCGCAATCGGGCTCGAAGGCAGCAGTGGGGGCTTGAATGAAGAATTTTTCCGGGAAGGTCGCGGTGATCACGGGGGAGGCACGGGTATCGGCCGCGAACTCGCGCGCCAGCTTGTCGCCCAAGGTTGTAAGGTTGCGATCTGTGATGTCTTTGCGGAGACAATGGGAGAAACCAAGCGGCTGTGCGAAGTCGAGAAACTGCACGATGGTCTGCGGCTCACCACCCATGTTGCCGACATCTCGGTCGAAGATCAGCTCAAGCGTTTTCGTGGTGAACTCTCGGAGCAGCAGGCGACCGACAAGATTCATCTTTTGTTTAACAACGCCGGCGTTGGCTGTGGCGGAAGTCTGTTCATCAACACGCGCGAGGAGTGGGAGCGCACTTTCAACATCTGTTGGGGCGGCCTCTACCTCGGCACCCGAACCTTCCTGCCGATGCTGATGAAAGCGGATGAAGGGCATATCAACATGTCGAGTGTAAACGGCTTTTGGGCTTCGATAGGCATGAATGTGTCGCATGCTGCCTACAGTGCGGCCAAATTCACCGTGAAGGGGTTCACCGAAGCGATGATCAACGATCTTCGTCTCAACTCGCCGCACATCAAGTGCTCGGTTGTTATGCCCGGTCATATAGGAACATCGATCGTGTCCAATTCACGGAAGGTCCTGACCGGCAGTGATCGGCTGACAGAGGACGAGTTTACCCGCCTTGGCAACCTCGGGGTCGAGATGGACAAGATGTCAAGCCAGGAGCCTCAAGCTTTGGCTGCCGAACGCGCCCATAGATATGTGGAGGATGCTCCGACTACGGCTGCCCAAGCTGCGGAAATCATCCTCCACAGCGTCAAGGCCGGGAAATGGCGCATCCTGGTTGGCCCAGATGCACAGAAGCTCGACGAGCGCGTGCGGCGAGATCCGGAGAACGCCTACACGCCGGAGTTCTGCGAGACCGTTGCCAAAGAGGTCGGCTGGCGATGGATGTGAAATTAAACAGTCGGGAAGATAAGGGAGTACTTCAGGCAGAGGCAACGAGTCCACCGAGATCCACGTCGAGGAGCCCGGTGAGACGCGGCTGACGATCGAAGCAATCGCGCGTCACAATCACGTCGAGCACCACCGGTTTTGCCCTGTTGCCATCCACCCCTCGTTGGTAGTTCGGATCCGCAGCTTACATGCATGAACAGGCCCGACTGCCATTCGCTGCTTGCGCGTTCGAGTGAGCATCACCGTTCCAGCGCCCGCCGGCGGCTCACGCTCGCGGGCATGGACGACAAGGCGTTCACCTGCAAGGCGCTGAGCCCGCCGGCAACGGCGGTAAAAACCGGGTTCGAAAATCGCTCGACGGCTGCAGGTTGTACTCGTCAGCGCAGCGCCGCTCCACGACCGCTTCGCGTGGTGTCGAAAGCCGCGACGTCACAGAGGCGAGAGCGAGCTCAGGCAAAGATGCCGCACATACGAAAACTTTTCCCGGTCGGATGGTTGCTCGGCCGGTCGTTTTAACTTCGATAGTTCATGATACCTTCATGCTGGCGGCCGAGCCGCAATCGCCCTGCTGCCGTTGAGCTGTAAGGAAGGGGTTCATATCGGTGCCTGTGCAGTTCGCGAATGTTGAGACTCGCCGCGCCTGGGCAGCAGACGGCCGCTTTGAATGGGTAGGACTTGGTTTAGTGCGACTGCTCCAACGCGCTTTCTGGACCGTACATATCAGCCAACACTTCAGCGCCCTATTCAATCGGCCGCGGCACCTCGTCTCGAATCAGACCCGCTCTCTGCGGCATTTCGTCGAGCAGCCGCCGATAATTGGTGAAATTCGGCTCCATTGGCTCGCTATCCTTGTGCTCAATTCCAAGTTTTGCGCGCCTTGGACCAGAACAATACAATGCGCCCAATTCTAGAGGGGAAACTCATGATTGAACAGAATTCTCGTCGAGTGAGCCGACGCTCGGTCCTTCAATCAACGGCTGCCTTAGTGAGCGTACCCTTCGTCGCGAAAGCCACTAGTGCTTGGGCAGTAGAAAAGATTGCTGGCACTGGTGAAGTCATTGTTTACAGCTATGGCGGATCATTCACCGAAAGGGTGCGTCAATACGTTTATGAGCCCTTTACCAAAGCGACTGGCATTCGGGTTGTTGATGTGACCGCCGATCTCGCCGAGCCGCAGGTTAAGGCAATGAACTCAGCCAAGCGCGTCGATTGGGACGTTGCTTTTGCTACAATGCCTGGTTACCCTGAGCTGCGCGAGGCTGGTGTTCTTTTGCCTATCGACTACAGCCTGTGGGACGATGAAGCGCTAAAAGGTGTACCCGAGTTTGCGCGCCATAAAGACGCTGTCCTTGCATTCCAATCGGGGAATATGCTGGTTTATGATAAGCGCGCTTTCCCGACGGGTGGTCCTAAAAACTGGGCGGATTTTTGGAACGTGAAGGAGTTCCCAGGGCCGAGAGGACTCGACGCTACGCTCGGTTATGCTCCCATATTGTACGCACTGATCGCTGACGGCGTGGCGAACAAGGACGTTTGGCCCCTGACCGATACCATGATCGATCGCGCCTTGAAGAAGCTCGACGAGATCAAGCCGCACATTAGCAGGTGGTGGACAGCAGGGGGAGAACCGATGCAGCTGCTCATCAACCGCGAATATGCACTGACGAGCTCGTTCGACGGTCGTGCCCTCGCGGCTCTTCAGCAGGGGGCGCCCATTCGCATGGTATGGGATGGCGCCGTTGTAGGCGATAACTATTGGACGGTTCTTAAGGGCGGTCCGAATAGCGCAAATGCGCAGAAATTCGTCGCATTTGTTAATCGGGCCGAAATAGCGGCCGGCTTTACACAGGGGACCGGCTATCCTGGCCCGAACACAAATCAGCTCAAATATCTGCCAGCCGATCTAGTTCCGCTGATCAGCATAAACCCCGATAACAGTGCGAAGACAATCCGGGTCGATTCTGATTGGGTTGCGGGCAAGCGTCCCGATGGCAAGAAAAACTGGGATTATCTCCAAGACCGTTGGCTCGCATGGCGGGCACAATAGTCTGCGTGCCAACCGGTACTTAGCAACGAATTTCTTGCAGCCTTCGTCACTGGCCGGCCCCACGATGGGCCCGGTTGTTGCTGCCAGAAGTATTCCCCTCCTGTCTCTTGTGCGATTGGATAACGCATCACTGTACCAACAGGAAAAGCCATGATATCGGAAAACCTAGGTGGCGTCGTTATTACTGGTGCTGCACGCGGCATCGGCCTCGCAGTAGCGCAAGTACTTGCACGGACTGGTTATGGCGTGGTGATCGCCGATCTCGATGATGCGGCAGGCGCGAAGGCGGCTGCCGAGATCAAGACCAATGGCGGTAAGGCCCTCTATTGCACTGTTGATGTATCCAACCGGTCATCGGTTGCGGCCTCGGTCCAAGCGTGCGAAGACGCTTTTGGCTTCATCCATGCGATCGTGAACAACGCCGGAATCTGCCGTCCGCAGCATTTCCTGGATACGACTGAGGAAAACTGGGATCGCATCATCAAGATCAACGGTCTGGGAGTGTTAATTGGCATGCAGGAGGCCGCCAAGGCGATGATTGCTGCAGGCCGCAAAGGCAAGATCGTCAACACGGCGTCAGTTGCAAGCCGCAGTGGCGATGCCGAATGGGTCTCCTATTGTGCTAGCAAAGCGGCTGTGGTGAGTATGACCCAGGCGGGTGCCAAGGCGTTAGCTACGCATGGTATCAACGTCAACGCTTTCGCTCCCGGGCTCGTTCAGACCGACCTTTGGAGCCAGACAGACAAGGATCTGATAAATTTGGGCGTTACCTCCAGGCCCGGCGAAGCGATGGAGAATTTTTCCAAGAAAATTCCATTAGGTCGCACGTCCACGGCCAAGGATGTCGTCGGAACGGTGGCGTTCCTGATCTCGCCGGCTTCTGACTACATGACTGGTCAGTGTCTCATGATCGACGGCGGTGTGGTCATGCAATGACGCTACAGGTAGCATTGAAGGGAATCGGCTAGACCATGTTGTTTTTCGCTGGAATCGGGATTCCTAGAGGGGTGAATTTCTGATTCAACTCCGTGCTGGAAGAACGGAGGCCAGCATGGATGACGCGACCGTCGCATTGCCTCGCCCTAATTGTTACCAGATGCTGAGCCGTTGCCTCACGTAGATTGCTCCCTTGGATCGGGAGCGAGCGGGGGCGAAGATGGGGTGGCTAAGCATGGCAACGCGGAAGGAACTGACGGCGGCAGCAGGCGCGCGCTATCGGCGTTCGGATCGCGCGAAGAAGACGCGGATATTGGACGAGTTCGTCGACATCACCGGATTCCATCACAAGCATGCGATGCGACTACTTCGAGGTCAGGAAGACGCGCGCCCAAGCCGAAGGGCGCGACGTCGAATGTATAATGAGGTAGAACACAACGCGCTCGTGCTCCTTTGGGAGGCGTCAGACCGGATC